>Ga0207696_1000006_pt1 | contig 616498 bp, 539 predicted proteins | sample KBSS54metaG_FD_184403 | JGI IMG/M metagenome (GOLD analysis project Ga0207696, IMG submission 184403) | Switchgrass rhizosphere microbial communities from Kellogg Biological Station, Michigan, USA - KBS S5-4 metaG (SPAdes) (version 2) | ecosystem: Host-associated > Plants > Roots > Rhizosphere... | reverse complement strand
TGGACATGGGCCTGGCCACGGTCGGTGGCATGGGGCTGGTGCTGCTGGCGATCTTCCTCGACCGCCTGACCCAAGCCATGGGCGCGCGCACCAATGCCGACCCGAGCCTGCGCTGGTACCACACCGGCCCGGTGGGCCTGGTGCTGCGCCTGTGTGGCGCGGCGCAACCACAAGGGCAGCGCAAGGCCGCCTGAAACACCGCGTTCTATCTGCCGCAACCCTCGACAACAACCCGAAAAGGTACGCGAAGATGTACGAGTCCCCGTTCACCCGTCGTTTGCTTCAGTGCGCTTGTGCCATGGCGCTTTCCGTGACGTGCCTGGGCGCCAGCGCCTCCTCCGACAAGCCCGGGGAGGGGGTGAAGATCACCCCGTCGTTCCCTTCGGTGGATGAAGAACGCTTCCGCGGCGAAATCGCCATGCAGGGCCTGCGCGAATTGGGCTACAACGTGCAGAAACCCAAGGAAACCGAATACGCCACGATGATTCTGGCAGTCGGCTACGGCGACGCCGACTTCAGCGTCAACCTGTGGGACAAGCTGCACGCCAGCTTCTACGAGAAGGCCGGCGGCGACCAGAACATGGTCAAGGCCGGCGATATCATGCCTGGCGTGTTGCAGGGCTACCTGATCGACAAGAAAACCGCCGATCAATACAACATCAAGTACATCACCGACCTGAAGAAGCCCGAGCTGGCCAAGCTGTTCGACACCGACGGCGATGGCAAGGCCGATCTGACCGGTTGCAATCCCGGCTGGGGCTGCGAACTGGTCATCGCCCACCATATGAAAGCCTACGACCTGGACAAGACCGTGCACGTCAACCAGGGGTCGTATTTCGCCTTGATGGCCGACACCATCACCCGCTTCAAGGAAGGCAAACCGGTGCTCTATTACACCTGGGTACCCCAGTGGGTGGCCGGGGTGATGGTGGAGGGGCGCGATGTGGTGTGGCTGCAAGTGCCCAACACCGACTTGCCGGGCGGCGGCAACAGCGTCGATACCACGTTCGAGGGCAAGAACCTGGGCTTTGCGGTGGACAAGGTCGAAGCGGTACTTAACCGAGCGTTCGCCGACAAGAACCCGGCGGCACTGAAGTTTCTGTCGCTGGTGCAGATCAGCGCGGCGGACGAGAGCGCGCAAAACCTCAAGATGCAGAACGGCGAGAAGAACCTGAGCGACATTCAGCGCCACGCCCAGGCGTGGATTGCAGCGCATCGTCAGCAGTTTGATCAATGGCTGCAGGCCGCGCGAGCGACGGCGGTGCAAGCCAGCAACTAGCGGCGCCACCTTGCAGGTGGGTGATTCTTCCAACACTACGATCAAGGAAGCCCTCGCACCATGATGACTTCGCCGTTCTCGATCCCCGCCCAGTCACGCCGTATCGACCCGTCGCGCCAGCGTGCTGCCGCGCTCAGGGCCGACGGCTCGGTCGATGACAACGACCGCAGCGAAATCGGCCCGACCCCCCTGGCGTTCGCCGAGTGGGCCGCGCTCGGCCTGCAGGTGCCGCAGTTGGCGACGATGCGTGAGTACCGCCTGCAACGCATCTGCGAGCAGCTCGCGGCCCGTGACCTCGGCGGCATTCTGCTATTCGACCCGTTGAACATCCGCTACGCCACCGACAGCACCAACATGCAGCTGTGGACCACTCACAACCCCGCCCGTGCCTGTTTCGTCGCTGCCAGCGGGCATGTGGTGCTGTGGGATTTTCATGGCTGCGACCACCTATCGGCACACCTGCCGTTGGTGCGTGAGCTGCGCAGTGGTGCGTCGTTCTTCTACTTCGAAACGGGCGAGCGTACCGACGAACATGCCCGGCGTTTTTGTGCCCAGGTCGACGAACTGCTACGAACCCATGCCGGCGACAACCGCCGCTTGGCCGTGGACCGGATCGAGGTCGCCGGCCTGCGTGCCCTGGACGCCTTGGGCGTGCAGGTGCAGAACGGCCAGGCAGTGACCGAGTTCGCGCGTTTGATCAAGGGGCCCGATGAAATCCTCGCCATGCGCTGCGCGGTGGCTTCCTGTGAAGCTGCCATCGCTGAAATGCGCCAGGCCATGCGCGCCGGGGTAACCGAGAACGACGTCTGGGCGGCGTTGCACAGCGGTAATATCCGCCGTGGCGGCGAGTGGATCGAAACCCGCATCCTCAGCTCCGGCCCGCGTACCAACCCGTGGTATCAGGAGTCCGGCCCACGGGTGCTGAGCGACGGCGACCTGCTGTCGTTCGACACCGACCTGATCGGCGTGTACGGCTTTTGCGTCGACATGTCGCGCAGCTGGATGTGTGGCGGGCTTGAGCCGACTGCCGAGCAAAAACGCCTGTATCGAATCGCCCATGAGCACATCCAGGTCAACGCCGACATGGTCAAGCCTGGCGTGCGTTTCTCCGAGCTCACCGCTAATGGGCATCGTCTGCCGGAAAGCTGCCGTGCCCAGCGTTATGGGGTGATGTTCCATGGCGTGGGGCTGTGCGACGAGTACCCCTGCATTCGTTACCCGGAAGACTTCGACGCCTACGGTTACGAAGGGGAACTGCAGCCTGGCATGGCGCTGTGCGTAGAGGCCTATGTGGGGGAGGTAGGTGGGCGGGACGGGATAAAACTGGAGAACCAGCTGTTGGTGACGGAGACGGGATATGAAGTGCTGACCCATTACCCGTTCGAAGACAGTTTTCTCGCCGCGTGACTGAGGCGGCCCGGGCCCGCTTAGCGGCCCCGGGTCGTTGCAGCGTAGGGGGGTTATCCGTTCAGCTCGGCGTCGGCCAGGGGTTGCGCCTGCTTGCTCGCGGACTTCTTCTCCTGCACCACGATGTAGAACTCCTCGCCGTGTTTCACCGCGCCATACAGCACGGCCTTTTCGATCAGCTCAGTGCCACGCAGGTGGCGCAGCATCATCGGGTCCTTGCGCAGGTCGCGGTACAGCGCCAGGCACAGCAGCACCATCACCACGACAAAGGGCAGCGCCACCACGATGGTCAGGTTCTGCAGCCCGGTAAGCGCTTCGCCAGGGTCGCGTGGGTCGCCGATCGCCAGCATGATCGCCGCCACCGTGCCGGTCAGTGCCCCCCAGAAGATCACGGTGCGCCGTGATGGCGTGGTGGTGCCGTGCTCCGACAGGGTACCCATGACCAGCGACGCGGCATCGGCCCCGGAGACGAAGAAGATACCCACTAGGATCATCACCAGTACCGAAGTCACCGAGGCCAGCGGGTAGCTGTCCAGCAACTGATAAAGGGCATGGTTGCTGTTCACGGCGCCATTGACCAGTGCGAAGCTGCCTTCGCGCAGGGCGTCGATGGCGGCACCGCCGAAGATGGTGAACCACACCAGGCTGACCAGGCTCGGTACCAGCAGCACGCCGGTGACGAATTGGCGGATGGTGCGGCCGCGGCTGATGCGGGCAATGAACATGCCGACGAAAGGCGTCCAAGAGATCCACCAAGCCCAGTAGAACACTGTCCAGCCGGCCAGCCAGCTGTCCATCTGCTCACCGCCGCTGGCGTTGGTACGGGCCATCATCTCTGGCAGCATCTTGATGTAGATGCCGATGGAGGTGGGCAGCAGGTTGAGCATCAACAGCGTCGGGCCAACCAGGAACACAAACACTGCCAGCACCAGCGCCAGCACCATGTTGGTGTTGGACAGCCACTGGATGCCTTTGCCGATGCCAGAGACCGCAGAGGTGACGAAGGCGATGGTCAGCAGGGTGATGATCGAGATGTAGAACAGCTTGCCGGGGCTCTCGATCCAACCGTTGTACTCCAGGCCACCGGCGATCTGCAGGGCGCCAAGGCCGAGCGAGGCGGCAGAGCCGAACAAGGTGGCGAAAATCGCCATCATGTCGATCACACGGCCAATCGGGCCGTTGGCGTGTTTGCCGATCAGGGGCCGGAAGGCGGTGGAAATCAGCTGCGAGCGGCCGCGTCGGAAGGTGCCGTAAGCAATCACCAGGCCAACGATGGCATACATGGCCCAGGGGTGCAGGGTCCAGTGGAACAGGGTGGTGGCCATGGCCACCTGCATGGCTTCGCTCGATTGCCCGGTGGTCGAGCCGGGAGGCGGCGACACGTAATGCGACAAGGGTTCGGCAACGCCGAAGAACATCAGGCCGATGCCCATGCCGGCGCTGAACATCATGGCCACCCAGGAAACCGTACGGAACTCTGGCGCTTCGCCATCACGCCCTAGCGGAATTCTGCCGTAGCGGCTGGCGGCCAGCCACAGCACGAAGATGACAAACACGGTCGAGGTAAGTACGAAAAACCAGCCAAAGTTGAGAATGACCCAGGATTGCGCTGAGGACGCGCTGTTGGCCAGGCTGGCCTGGCTGATGAAGCCCCAGATGACGAAGCCGATGGCCAGGATGCTGGTGATGCCAAAGACGATCCAGTCGATCTTGCCCTCGAGGTGCCGGTCCTGGCGCGCTTCTGCGGTCTTCGAGGGGTCCGTCACGCCAAGGTCGAGCGTTTCGGTAATGTGTTCCTTTGCCATGAATGGTGTTGCCCCTTTGTGGCTTACCTGTGCATGCAGGCTTGTTGTTGTGGGCTGCCGGGGTCGATGACGGTCTCGGCGGGGAGTCTTGCCGGGCCGATTATCCTGTGCGAGTCACAGCGCTTCCTGTCCCGAATGCGCCGTGGGGCATCCATTGAACGACCTGTTTAATACTTTTAGTTCCGGGGGCGATGGCCCTATTTGTCCCGCGTTCTGGTACCCTGATGGGCATTACCCTGGCCCGCACTCCCGAGCACCGTAGAAGCGGCGCTGCCTGCGAGCCTGGCCTTATCAGGAAACGGAGATTCGTCAATGGCCACTGACCGTGTGAGCCTGATTCATTTCGATAAATTGAGCATGAGCCCTGCCGCTGCCGAACGGTTCCAGACTGCCCTAGATGCCCTGGAAACACTCAAGCTGCAGGATCGGTACGTGTACCTCGTTGCTCCTTATCTGGGTGATATCGCCGACGCCTCTGACCGTGAGCAACTGGCCACCGCTATGGAGCAGGGCATCCGCGTGGTGCATGAATTGTTGGCTAACAAGTCGATCACCAAGGCCAAGTCCGAAGAGCTGTGCAAAGTCTTTGAAAATGCCGCCGAACGCGTGCGCGCTGAAATGCCGGCCTGAATGTTGGTCTTGAGCGTGTAATGGCCAAGGACATCGACAACCCCTGCGTCTCGCTATGCCAGCTCAACAGCGAGCTGTGCGTAAGCTGTGGCCGCACCCGTGAAGAAATCCGCAAGTGGCGCGGCATGAAGCGCCCTGAGAAAATGTCCACCGTGCAGCGCGCGGCCACGCGGATGAAGGCTATCGTCAAGAAGAACGCGAAGCGGCAGAATGCCGACTGACCGTTGTCTGCTGCCTCAACACTCAACTCTCTGAACGTTAAATCGAGCCTGGAAAATGGATTCTCACTCGCTTCTTGCCTTTACCCTGGTCGCTGCGATCGCCATCGCCAGCCCTGGCCCTGCAACGCTGATGGCGATCAACAATAGCCTGGCCCACGGGCAGCGCAGCGCTGTCTGGTCCTCGTTGGGCAATGGTTCAGGACTGTTCTGCCTGTCGGCAGCGGCCATGCTCGGGCTGGGCGCCTTGTTGGCCAGCTCTGAAGTCCTTTTCAATGCGGTTAAGATCATCGGTGCCGCGTACTTGTTCTACCTCGGCGCCCGGCAGTTGTTGAAGAAAGGCCCGATGCTGGAGGCGGGGGCGGAGGCAGGGGTGGCCAAGCAACGCCCGACGCCGATGAAACTGTATAAATCGGCGTTCCTGACGGCGGTGACCAACCCCAAGGCGACCATGTTCTTCACGGCGCTGTTCCCGCAGTTCATCGATCAGGGTGCAGCGTTGCTGCCGCAGTTCCTGATCCTGACCGGGATCTTTGTCGCCTTGTCGCTCGTTTCGCTGACCCTGTACGCCGCGCTGGCCTCGCGGGCTAAGGGCGTGTTGACCCGGCCCAGCCTTTCGCGCTGGGTGAGCCGGGTGGTGGGGACGACCTTCATTGGCTTCGGTGCGGCCATTTTGACGATGCGTCGTCAGGCCGCGTAAAGGTTAACCGCAGGGCCCTCAAACCCGTGTATGCATTTGCAGCAGGCATCCTGAGTCCGGTGCATTGCCCAACGCTTCGAGTTTCAGGGCCTGCCGCGCACTGGTGATGAACAGGGTGGCCCCCGCTTCCCCCCCAAAGCACAGGTCTGTAGGGCACGGCACCGGCAGGCCTATCATGCGGTCCAGATTACCGTCGGCATCGAAGCGTGCCACGCTCCAACCGTCCAGTTGGGTGGTCCACACCCCACCTTCACTGTCCAGCGCCAAACCGCCAAGCCGGCCACCCCCCAGTGGCAGCGAGGCGAGCCTGCGCACGCTGCTGCTGCCCGGCTGCAGCAGCAGGATGTCACCGGCTTCCGGAGCCAGTGCATACACCGCTGTGCCCTTGGCGTCCCAGCGGAAGGCACTGACTTTCTCCGGTAACGACCAGCCATGGCGCAACTCGCCCTCGGCACTCAGTTCGCCGATCAGGCAACCACTGGCAGTCTTCGCGCACGCCCACAAGGCCCCCGAAGGGTGCGTGGCCAACGCCAGCAAACGGCTGCCGAGCAGGTCCTGACGCGGGTGCTCATGGCCTTCCCAGTCGACCAACGACCACCCACCAGCCTGGGCCACCAGCAGCCCGTCGGGGTGCAGTTCCATGCCGCGTATCGGCAGGTCAAGGCGCGTCAGCTGGCGGCTGGTGTGCCCGTCCCAGCAGTGGATCGCCGGTGCCAGGGTGTCGGCCCAGTACAAGCGCTTCTGGCCCGCATGCCAGCGCGGAAACGCGCCATGGAATGCCCAAGGCCCGGGTACCACGCTGAGCTCGCCCGCGGCTTGCGGTGCGCTATCGGGGCGCAATTGCTCGCCTACCCGGCGTGCGGCCTCGGCCAGTTCAGGGCCGAGCAGCGTCAGGCGTTCCAGGGTCAGCCGGTAGGCCGGCCCCGCGACACTCAGGGCGCCACGCACCTGGCCTTGCTTGTCGACGATCGGTGCGGCGACGCAGCGCACACCCAGGCGGATTTCCTCGTCGTCCAGGGCGTAGCCGCGGGTCTGGGTGATCTGCAGCTCAGCCAGCAGCCGACGGCGGTCAGTGATGGTCAGAGGGGTCAACGGTGCCAAAACCAGCCCCTTGAGAATTTCATCGCGAGCGGCTGCAGGCAGCGCCGACAGAATCGCCTTGCCTTGCCCCGTGCAATACACCGGCTTGCCTTGGCCGAGGCTGGCCGCCGAGCGTTGGGTATGCGCGCCCTCGCAGCGCTCCAGCGATAACACCTGGTTGCCATCGAGCACCGCCAGGTACGAGGTCTCCCCGGTAAGGTCGCGCAGCGCGCGCAGTTCTTCGCTGGCCGCCGCCACCAGGTCAGGTTCCAGGTAGGCGTTACGGACCATCTCCAGGTAGTTGAAACCCAGGCGATAGACCTTGCGGGTCGGGTCGCGGCGGATCATGCCGCGCTCCACCAAGGTGGCGATGATGCGGTACAGCGTGGTGCGCGGCAGCGGTACTTGCTCGGCCAGTGCAGCCTGGCTGATGCCCGAAGCGGTAGCGCCAATGGCTTGCAACACATCCAGGGCTTTTTCCAGTGCTGCGGTGCCTTCACCCGTTTTCATTGTTTTCCCACCATTTGGAACTCGGCTGCCAAGGGTCACAGTCTGCCTCTTTTCAGCGGGATTTTCCGCCATAGAATCAGCCTCAGCAGGGCTTGAAGCGATTATGTGTCCCACATTGTGGGATTTAGCCTGGGCCGATCATCGGATGAACCCGCGAGGAGAACCTACAACAATGTCCGTCATCCATAACTATGCCGATGCCCACGAGAGCGTCTCAGCCAAACAGGTCGAGGTGAGCGACGAGGTGCTTGCCAAGCTCGCCACGTGCAGCAGCGGCTCGCTGACCACTCAACTGTTCAAGCGTGGCTTCCGCCAGCCGGCGTTGGTTGGCTTGCGTGCCATGACCCGTGATGTAAAACCGTTCGCCGGGCGTGCCTTCACTATGCGCTTCATCCCGGCCCGTGAAGACATCGACACCTATTCGACCATGACCACCAAGCCCAATGACGACAACCTGCAATGGGTGGGTGTGGAGCAGATTCAACCGGGTGACGTGCTGGTCATCGACAGCCGCAACGACCCGGCTGCCGCCTCGGCCGGCAATATTCTGGTAACCCGCCTGCTGGCCCGGGGGGCCAAGGCCATCGTCACCGATGGCGCCCTGCGCGATGGCAGCGAGATCGCTGCCATGAACCTGCCGGCCTATGCCCGGGAAATTACCGCCACCACGCGTATCTCCTACCACCACGTGGCCGACCTTCAGGTCCCGATCGGTTGTGCCGGTGTGGCCGTGTACCCCGGCGACATCATCGTCGGTGATGCCGATGGCCTGACCGTGGTGCCTGCGCACCTGGCCGAGGAACTGGCTGAGGTGTGCAGTGTGCAAGACGACATCGAGCACTACCTGGCCATGCGCATCGCGGCCGGCGAAGCGCTGTGGGGCGTGTACCCGCCGAGCCCGGCGTCGGTCTCCGACTACCATGCCTGGGTTGCGGCTGGCCGCCCGGCGATCCCGTCGATCATCACCCAGCAGGGGGCCTGAACCATGGCCGAGCACAAGCATGCGCAACTGATCCGCCGTTATTTCGCGGCCTGCAACGCAGGTGATTACGACCAACTGGTGTCCTGCTTCACGCCTGACGCGGTGCACTACTTTCCGGCGGGCTTGCCAGAAATCCCTTGGCGCAGCGCAGACACCATCGCCCGCAAATGGGTGTGGTGCGTTGAGCAGCTGGGCTCGCAGTGGACCATCGAAAAGATCCTGGTCAGCCATGACAGCGACGAAGCGGTGATCGAGTGGACCCACTGGAAGCGCAAGCTTGGCACTGCGGTGCGTGGGGACGAGTGGTACCTGTTCGATGAGCAGACCGGGTTGATCAAGGAAATCCGCGCCTATTACGCCTCGCCAGCGCAGCAGGACGTGGAAATCAACGAACTGGTCGATTTCGACTACGTTGGCCGTGGCTATCACCTGGAGCCGAAGGCTCGTTGAGCACGGTGGCTGCACTGAACGATTCAGGAGTAAAGCAATGACCTCTCATCAAGACCCCAACCTGGCCGCCATCGACGCCATCGTGGCCAAATCTGCTGCCGCTGCGCACGTTTGGGCTGACGCCAGCGCCAGCCAGCGCGCCACGTTGCTGCGCGGCCTGGCCGATGCGCTGGAGCAGCACCAGCCGGACCTGGTCGCTATCGCCGACCGTGAGAGCGGGCTGGGCGAGGCACGCCTCAACGGTGAAGTCGCCCGTACCGCGTTTCAGCTGCGCGGCTTTGCCACTGAAGTAGAAGCCGGCGTGCCTTACCGCCGAGTCGACGATGCCGCAGTGGCGGGGGCTCCTCCCGCTGGCCGCCCACGGCTGTCACGTATCCAGCGGCCACTGGGCCCGGTGGCGATGTTTTCAGCCAGCAACTTCCCGTTTGCCTTCTCGGTGCTCGGTGGGGACACCGCCTCGGCGCTGGCTGCCGGCTGCCCGGTGGTGGTCAAGCCGCACGCCGGCCACCCTGAGCTGTCTCGCGCCGTATTCACCTTGGCGGCGGCCGTGGTGCGTGCCCAGGGCTTGCCGGAAGGCCTGCTGACCTTGGCCGAAGCCCCCAATCGCGCCGCGGGTACCTACCTGGTGCAGCACCCCTCGATTACCGCAGTGGCGTTCACCGGGTCCTACCAAGGCGGCAAAGCCTTGTGGCAGGCGGCCAATGCCCGTGCCCGCCCGGTGCCGTTCTTCGGTGAGCTGGGGTCGATCAACCCGTTGGTGGCGCTGCCATCCGCCCTGCAGCACGACAGCGAAGGCCTGGCCAAGACCCTGGCCGCCTCCATCACCCTTGGCTGCGGCCAGTTCTGCACAAGCCCCGGCGTGATCGTGCTGCTGGATTCGCCGCTCAGCCAGCGCTTCATCGCTCAATTGGCCGAAGCCATTGCGCCAATCCGCACGCACCGTATGCTCACCCCCGGCATGCAGCAAGGCTTTGAGGCCGCTGCCGCCAGCGTGGCCGAGCATGCCCGGCCGTTGTTCGCGCAGCAGCCCGAGGGTGCCGGCCCCGCACCGCGGCTATTTGCCACCGACGCGGCCGCTTTCATTGCCAATGCGCACTTGCGCGAAGAGATGTTCGGCCCGGCCGCGTTGGTCGTCACCGCGCAGTCGATCAGCCAGGTCGCCGACGTGCTGGATGCGGTGGGCGGTACCCTGACCACCACGCTGTGGGGCCTGGACGCCGACAGCGAGGACAACCGCCGGTTGTTGCGTGCTGCGCAGCGGGTATCCGGGCGGGTATTGTTCGCCGGCGTGCCCACCGGTGTTGCCGTGTGCCATGCCCAGCAGCATGGCGGGCCATGGCCGGCCTCCACTGCACCACAGACCACCTCGGTGGGTTTTGCGGCCATCGAGCGGTTCTTGCGCCCGGTCGCCTTGCAGGACGCACCGGCCTGGGTGCTGGGGTGAGGAGGGCAGGGCGATGATGCGACATATCGTGTTGTTCCGCCGGCTGGCCGGGGTGGATGCCCAGCCTGAACTGGAAGGCAGGCTGGTGGCGCGGATGCGCGGCCTCACGGAAGAAATCGACTTCATTCGCGACTGGAGAGTCGCCGCCAACGAACTGGATCGGCCGATCTGCTGGGACTACATCCTCGAGTCCAGCTTCGACGATGCCCAGGCCGTGCAGCGTTACCTGCCACACCCGGCGCACCAGGCCCTGGTCGCCGAGCTTAAACAGTACTTCGAGTGGGTAGCGGTGGATTACAGCGTCTAGACCTCTGATCAGCGCCCGGCTCGCTGACGGGGCCAGGCGCTATAACAAAAAAGATCCGGCATCACAGGTGCCGGGCGGAGTCGTACATGAACAAGAAAAAGAACTACCGCTGGACGATCCTGACCCTGTTGTTTCTGGCCATGATCATCAACTATGTCGATCGCGCTGCCTTGTCGATCGCCATGCCTTTCATCACCCAGGAATACCACCTCACGCCCGCCGAGAAGGGCATGATTTTCAGCAGCTTCTTCTTCGGTTATGCGCTGTTCTGTTTCGTCGGTGGCTACTTGGCCGACCGTTACGGCCCCAAACGCGTACTGACCTGGTCCATGAGCTTCTGGTCGGTGCTGTGTGGCTCTACCGCCCTGGCGTTCAACTTCTGGTCGCTGCTGATCGTTCGCGCCCTGTTCGGTGTAGGTGAAGGGCCGGTTTCGACCACGGCCAACAAGACAGTGAACAGCTGGTTCCCGATCAAGGAGCGTGCCCGCGCCATAGGTATCAACCAAGCGGGCGGCCCGTTGGGCGGCGCCTTGGCCGGTCCCATCGTCGGTTTCCTCGCGTTGTGGCTGGGCTGGCGAGTGGCCTTCGTGGTCATCGCAGTGATCGGCGTGCTCTGGGCCATTGCCTGGTGGCGCATGGCAGCGTCCACGCCAAAGGAACACCCGCAGGTTTCGGCCGAAGAACTGGCGCTGATCAACGAGGGCCGCGAAGCCCCCGTGACCGCCGTGGAAGATGCACCGCGCACGCCGGTTTTGCAGATCATTCTGCAGCGTTCGGTGCTGGTCACCGGTGTCTCGCTGTTCTGTTACAACTACATTCTTTATTTCTTTATGACCTGGTTCCCTAGCTACCTGATCGACGCCAAGGGCATCGACCTGAAGGCCATGAGTATTGTCACCGCGTTGCCATGGCTGGTGGGCACTGTCGGCTTCGTCTGCGGTGGGCTGCTGATCGACTGGGTGTTCAAACGCACCGGCAAGCAACTGTTTTCGCGCAAGGTGGTGCTGGTTACCTGCCTGCTGATCGCGGCAGTGTGCATCGGTTTGACCGGGCAGGTGCAAAGCGTGACCAGTACGGTCGCGGTCATGACCGTGGCGATCGGCTTCTTGATGCTGACTGCGCCGGCGTACTGGTCGTTGATCCAGGATGCCGTGCCTGATCATCAGGTCGGTACGGCAGGTGGTTTCATGCACGGGCTGGCCAACCTTTCGGGCATCGTTGCGCCGACCGTGACCGGGTTCATTATCCAGTCCACCGGCACCTACGCCAGCGGCTTTGGCCTGGCGGCGGCGCTAGGGGTTGTTGGGGCCTTGATCGTCGCCTTGTTCGTCGGCCAGAGACCGGCAAAACAGGCAGCAGCCGTCGCTACCGCTTGACTTGATTGCACCTCCAGCGGGGCAACCCGCTGGGCTTTTGCACTTCACACGTTTTTGGGAATTCGCCATGCCTACGCTTCTTATCACCGGCGCCGCCGGTATCGTCGGAACCGCGCTGCGCCCTTACCTGCGCGAGCGTTTCACCCTGCGCCTGCTGGACCGCAGGCCGGTCACCGAATTGAGCGCAGGCGAAGTTGCGCTGGTCGGCGACCTGACCGACCCGGCCTTCGTCCGCCAAGCCACCGAAGGCGTTGACGCGGTGCTTCATCTGGCCTGCGCCCACGGCACCGACATTCAGTTTCAGAGCACTGTGCAGCCCAACTACCATGCCACCCTGTACTTGCTCGAGGCCGCGCAACGGGCTGGCGCCAAGCGCTTCGTGTTTGCCAGCAGCCACCATGTGCTGGGCCAATACCACAGCCAGGCGGCCACTCATTTCGACGACAGCCCGGTGGCCCCGGACAGTTACTACGCCTTGAGCAAAGTGTTTGGCGAAGCCGCCTGCGCCACGTTTTCCCAGCGCAGCGACCTAGCCACATTCGTCGTGCGCATCGGCAATGCCGACCCCAAGGTGGCCGACGCCCGTCGGCTGCGCTTGTGGACCAGCGCCCGCGACCTGGCGCAGTTGGTGCTGATCGGCCTGGAGCACCCGCAGGTGCGTCACGAGATCGTCTATGGCGTGTCGGAGTGCCCGGATGCGTTCTTCCATAACCGCCGCGCCCGTGCGCTGGGCTATTGCCCCCAGGATAATGCCAGCGATCATCTGGCCGACGACTTCCTGGCCTACGAGGCCATGGCGCCGGTAGGCTCTGGCCGCGATCACGTTGGGGGGGCCTACGCCGGTGTGCCTTTGGCCAGTGTTCTGGAGCAAGCATGAAAATCGTCCGTATCGATACCCAGGTCGTGGAAATTCCTTTCCAGGATGGCGGCAAGGGCCTGGGCATCACGCCGACCACCTGGCACACGCTGGAAAACGTGCTGATTCGATTGGAAGACGAGCAGGGTAACGTCGGCTGGGGCGAAGCCTTTGGCTACTTCGTCGCCGATGCCACCAAGGCCCTGATCGATCGCCTGATTGCGCCGCTATTGCTGCACCGCCAGGTCGATGACATCGCCGCCTTTAACCGCGAACTGCAGTTGCGGTTGCACCTGTTCGGGCGCTATGGGGTGACGATGTTTGCCATTTCCGGGGTCGATATCGCCCTGTGGGACCTCGCCGCCCGCCGCGAGGGCGTGCCCTTGCATCGCCTGCTGGGCCAGGCCCACCGCGAGCAGGTGCCAGCCTATGCCAGCCTGGTGCGTTATGCTGATGATGAGGTGGCCCCGGCGATCTGCGAAAAGGCATTGCGCATGGGCTTTGGTGACATCAAGTTGCATGAGGTGACGTTGCCGGAGATCGCCGCCTGCCGCGACGCCGTTGGCAACGACATACCGCTGGCGACCGACGTCAACTGCGCCTGGACAGCTGCGGACACCCGCGCCTGGCTGCCAGCATTGGCGGACCTGCAACTGGCCTGGCTGGAAGAGCCGATATTCCCACCGGAAGATTTCGCCACGTTGGCCAGCTTGCGCGGCCAGGGAGTGCCGTTGTCGGCAGGGGAGAACTGGTGCACTGCCGTGCAGTTCGAGCAGGCGCTGGTGGCAGGTGCAGTCGATTCGATCCAGCCCAGCGTGACCAAGGTCGGGGGTATTTCCGAATGCCTGCGCATCGCCGCGCTCGCTGACCAGCACAACGCCGTGGTATTGCCGCACTGCCCGTACTTCGGCCCCGGCCTGATCGCCACCTTGCACCTGGCTGCGGTGCAACAGCGCGTGCCACAAGTGGAGTACCTGTTCGTCGAACCGGCGGCCTGGTTGTACCCGGTCGAGCAACTGCGCCAGGGCAACTTGTTGCAGATCCCGCAGGGCCCCGGCCTTGGCCTGGACATCGACGTGCAAGTAGCCGAGCGCTACCGCCGCTGACGCTGGCGCGTATCCCGTAATTGCTCCCCTCCGCTGTGCCACGGCGCGGCGGCAGGGGCGACGTGTGCCCGTGAAAGGGCATCGGAGGTCCTATGCAACCGTTGGTTCTGAGCAACGCCACCTGGTCTGTCGGGCTGCTTCCTGCCTGGGGTGGGCGTATCGCCCACCTGCGTGCCGAGGGGCTCGACGTGCTGCTGCCGATCTCGGCCGAGCACTTCGACCCGCTCGACTGGCCGCGGGCTGGCGCGTACCCGCTGGTGCCGTACTCCAACCGTATTCGCAATGCCCAACTGCAGTTTGCAGGGCAGGCCTATACATTGCCGGCTCACCCCGCAGCGCGGCCGCACACCTTGCATGGGGTGGCGCACACACTGGCGTGGCACGTGCTGGAACCCTGTGCCGGGCAGTTGACCCTTGCCTGTGATTACCAAGGCGAGCACTGGCCCTGGGCATTTCGTGCCGAACAGCGTTTCGTGCTCGAAGGCAATCGCTTGAGCATCGTCCTGGCGCTGCTCAACCAGGGAGATTCACCCATGCCTGCGGGCCTGGGGTTGCACCCGTATTTTCAACGCCATGCGGGGCTGAAAGTACGTTACCAGGTTGGCCGGGAATGGCAGATCGATGATCAGTACCTGGCTACCGGCGGCTTTCGGCAGGCCACGCAGCCTGTGTCGATCGACGCCGATGACGCCCAGGCGTTGGCGCACTACCAGTCCTGTTGGGATGGGCTACTGGAACTCGATTACCCGGCGGGCAGCCTGAAACTGCAGGCAAGCCCACCCCTGAGCCATTTCGTTGCCTTTGCCCCGACCGGCAGCCGATACCTGTGCCTGGAGCCGGTTTCGCACCTGGCCGATGCTTTCAACCAGCCTGAACAGGCCTGGGGCGATACCGGCACCCAGGTGCTGGGCCCTGGCCAGCGGCTTGAAGCCACCCTCGAATTTACCTGGCAGCGACGCTGACAGCTTTGCCGACCGCTGTACCCGACACCTCACAATAAAAGAGAACAACAACAATGAAACTCTCCTCGACTGGAGCGGGCTTCGCTCGCGCTGCAAAACCCTTGTCGCTGCTGCTCGGGCTGGGCCCACTGTGTGCCCAGGCGGCCTTTCTGGAGGACGGCAAGGCCAACCTGACATTGCGCAACTTCTACTACAACCACGACCTGCGCGACTCCACCAAGCCTGCGCAGTCCAAGCTGGAGGAGTGGGCCCAGGGTTTCATCCTCAAAGGTGAGTCCGGTTACACCGACACCACGGTCGGGGTGGGCGTGGACGTTTATGCCGGCCTGGGGCTAAAACTGGATTCATCGCCATCGCGCAGTGGCTCGGCGCTGCTGCCGGGCGCCTACAACCGTGCGGGTGGGCCCCGCAATGCTGACCCGCGTTCGGCTGACGACTTTTCCGAGGCCACGGCAGCGGTCAAATTCAAGTATTCGAAAACCGAGTTGAAGGTGGGCGGGCTGTTCCCCAAAATCCCCCTGGTCAGCGCCGGCGATGCGCGCTTGCTGCCGCAGTTTTTCGAAGGCGCGATGCTCGATATACGCGAACTGGACAACCTCGATATTGGCCTGGGCCAGATGCGCAAGGTCAACCAGCGCGAGTTCGCCGGCGCTCGCAACATCCAGGTGGGCAACTACTACAGCGTGTTCAGTGACCGCTTCGACTACTTGGGCGGCACCTGGCGCGCGACCCCGCAGACGTCGCTGGGGCTGTGGACCGGTCGCCTTGCCGACGTCTACCAGCAAACCTTGTATACCGGCACCCAGGCGTTCAAGGCCGGCGACTGGAACCTTTCCGGCACTTTCAACTACCTCGATACTGGCGAGTCGGGCAGTGAGAAGGCTGGCAATCTCAATAGCCGCATGACTTCGGCGATGCTCAGCGCCAACCTCAAGGCCCAGACGTTCCGCCTTGGCTACCAATACAACGCAGGCGACAGCGCCTTGCCGTTCATTCATGACACTGACCTGCCGGGGGTTGCCAACGCCGTACAGGTGCTGCGCTTCGACCGTGCCCAGGAGCGCTCGTGGCAGGCCCGCTACGACCTCGATTTCGCCGCCCTCGGCGTACCGGGGCTGACGGCGTTCGCCCGTTATGTGCGCGGGGACAACTTCAAGGTGGCGGGGGAGGATGGCAGTGAGTGGGAGCGCAACCTGGATGTTACCTACGTGATCCAGAGCGGGCCGCTGAAGAACCTGGCGTTGCGCTGGCGCAACGTCGAACTGCGCGGAGATGCGACCGGGCGGCGGGACGAGAACCGCGTGATCATTGCCTATACCTTGCCGCTGTTTTGAGCCTTTGGCCTGGGGCTGCTTTGCAGCCCCTTCGCGACGCAAGGCCGCTCCTACAAGGGATCCCGATCTCCTGTAGCAGCAATCCCGAACCGATTCACAACCCCCCAGGAGGACACCAGTGCCCCAGCCCTTGGACCCCGCCATGCAGGCCTACATCGACAACAGCAAGCGTTTCACCGCGACCGACAACAGCCTGGCCGCCCGACGCTCGGCATTCCTGCAAGCCTGCCGCAATTGCACACCGCTACCGCCTGAAGGCTGGGGTATCGAGGACATCGACCTGCAGGGCCTGCGCCTGCGCTGCTATCAACCCGCCGGCCCAGCACCGGAAGGTGGCTGGCCAACGCTGCTGTACCTGCACGGCGGTGGCTGGGATCTGGGTAACCTCGATACCCACGACTGGTTCGCTTACGCCCTGGCGCGCCGGGCACCGATCGCCATCGTCGCAGTCGAGTATCGGCTGGCGCCAGAGCATGCCTACCCTGCACCGCTGGAGGACTGCCTGAAGGTGTGGTCGGCGTTGCGCAGTGGCCAGGTCGATGCGCGCCTCAGCCAGGCCCGCTTGATGGTCGCCGGCGACAGCGCAGGCGGCACCCTGGCGGCGGGCTTGTGCAGGGCACTGCGCCGTGACGGCCAGCCGCAGCCATTGGGGCAATTGCTGGTGTACCCGGTACTGACTGCCCGGCGGCAGTTGCCGTCGATGCAGCAGTATGCAGAGGCACCGATGATGACGGTGGCGGGGCTGATGAAGTCCCTAGAAGGGTTTCTGCCGGTCAAGGCCGACCGTGATGACCCCTGCGCGATGCCGTTGGAGGCGGATGACTTTGCCGGGCTGGCCCCGGCCTGGGTATTAGTGGCCAGTGTCGACCCACTGCGCGATCACGGCATCGCCTACTGTGACGCGCTTGCGGCGCATGGGGTGCAGGCCGATGCCTGGGTAGGCCAGGGGATGGTGCATTCCAGCCTGCGCGCCTTCGGGGTGGCTGAGGTCGAGCAGGCTTGGGACCGAATGGCCGTACAGTTGCTGCAGTGGGCGCAGGGCACCCTCGATTCTGCCAACGGCGGGACATCTGCGCACTGACGAAAAACCTGCCTGCCCGCCATTATGGGGCCAGACTGTCTACACCACGCGAAGCCAGATGCTGCAGTCTTCCACGGGATGTGGCAGCCTTTGGCGACCACGCCGGGTCGCCGGGTGCCACTTGTGCCGAGGGTTGTAGATGATCGAGCGTTGCGTTCGCCACGCCTTGCTGTTGTTGCTGTGCGTGTTCCTGCTACCGATGGGCGCGGGTGCGCAGGCGGCATGCCAGCACCTGACGGCCACTGGCAACCCTGAATACCCCCCGTACCTGTGGCGTGACCCGCACAACCCTCAGCAGTTGATCGGTGCCAATGCCGACTTGCTCAAGCACTTGGGCAAGCAACTCGGGCTGGAGGTGGAGGTGATCTATGGCGGGCCTTGGTCGCGTGCCCAGGAGGAAGTGCGCACGGGCCGTATCGACCTGCTGGCCGGGTATTTTCTGACCCAGGCGCGCACGCACCTGATGGACTTCATAAGCCCCGCGTTCCTGCACACGCCCAGCGTGGTCTGGGTGCGCCAGCAAGGGGCCTTTGCCTATCAGCAATGGTCGGACCTGCAAGGCCGTAAAGGCGGGACACTGGTCAATAACAGCCATGGCCAGCAGTTCGATGACTATGCCAGGGCCAACCTCACGCTCGAAGCGGTGCCCAGCGCCAAGCAGGCCTTCGAGAAACTGTTGCTCAAACGCAGCGACTATGTGGTTTTCGAGCAGTACCCCGGCATGGCCTTGGCGCAGACGCTGGGCATGCAGGACAAGCTGCAGGTGCTGGACCCGCCCGTGTCCAGCGAAGGCTTGTACCTGGCGGTGTCACATAAATCGCCCTGCAATCAGCCACAGTTGCGCGAAGCGCTGACGCGGGAGATGAACCAGGTTGTGTCCAGCACGTTGCCGGAGCAATTAATGCGGCAGAACCTGGCACGTTGGCAGCAACAGCAGTCGCAAGCGCTCGGTCACTGACCCTCACATCGACGTCAGGGCTTGAGGCACGTCAACGTCCAGCACCACCCCAGCATCGTCGACGGCAACGCTGGCACACGCCTGCGGATTGTCCAGGATGACCTGCCTGCCGCCTTGGTCGCCGTGCAACTGCGCCAGTGCTGGCCAGAACGCACGGCCGAAGACCACCGGGTGCCCGCGCTGGCCCTGGTACAGCGGCAGCACGATACGTGTAGCGCTGGCCTGCTCGCACAACGTGTGCAAGGTACGCGGTGCGATCCACGGCATATCCGCCAACAGCACCGCCACCGCCTGGGCCGGGGTCTGCAACAGGGCGGTGACCCCCGCTGCCAGGCTGGCGCCCATGCCGTGCTCGGCCTGGTCGGCCCAAACGATTCGGGCACGCGGGTCGATGCCCAGTTGTTGCGCGTCGTCGTCCGGGCGCAGCACGATGTGCACCACGGCGAACTGCTCGAATGCACGCGCCAGCGTCGCTGCCAGCAGCGTCTGCCCCGAAGGCAGCCGTGCCAGGCGTTTGTCGCTGCCAAAACGCTGCGCTCGCCCGGCCGCCAGCACCAGCGCGGCGCAGGTCATGGGGTGTGCAGGCACGCCTCGGCCTCCCGCGCAAGCTTGGCCTTGCTCACGTTGACCGCGCCAGGCAGGCTCACGTCGTTCTTGGCGGCAAGGATCTCGGCCATGACGCTGACGGCGATTTCGGCCGGGGTCTTGCTGCCGATGTAGATGCCGATAGGGCCGTGCAGGCGCTGGAGGCTGGCTTCGGTCTCGCCGAAGTGCTCGATCAGGCGCTCGCGGCGCAGCTGGCTGTTGCGCCGCGAGCCGATGGCGCCGATGTAGAACGCCGGGCTGTGCAGGGCTTCGAGTAATGCCAGGTCGTCGAGCTTGGGGTCGTGGCTGAGGGCGACGACGGCGCTGCGCAGGTCGGGGGCGAAGGCGCGAACCACGTCGTCCGGCATCCCGGCCAGCTTCACCACGCCTTCGACGCTCCAGCCGCCCATGTACTCAGGCCGAGGGTCGCACACCGACACCGTGAAGCCGTTGAACAGGGCCATGGTCGCCAAGTATTCGGCCAGCGCGCCGGCGCCGATCAGCAGCACGCGGTAGCCAGGGCCGAGGGTGCTGAGCATGCGCTGGCCGTCGAAGCTGAACTGATCCGGTGTGGCGCTGGCCGTAAGCGTGGCTGCGCCGCTGCGCACATCCAGCTCGCGGCGTATCAGGCTACCGCTGTCCAGGCCGGCCAGCAGTTGCGCCAGGTGTGCTGCCGATGGCTCGAACTCGAGGATCAGTTGCAGGGTGCCGCCGCAGGGCAAGCCGAAACGGTGGGCGTCCTCAGCGCTGACGCCGTAGCGAACCACCTCCGGCAGCCCGGTCTGCATGCCGGGGCCGCCATAGGCGGTGGTGTAACGGTGGATGAGATCGTCCTCGATGCAGCCACCGGACACGCTGCCGACCACGCGACCGTCGCTGCGCAGGGCCATCATCGAACCGACCGGGCGAGGGGAGGAGCCCCAGGTGCGGGCCACGGTGGCCAGCAGGACGCGTTCACCGCTGGCAAGCCAGTCGCGGGCGGTGCGCAGTACCAGCAGGTCGATGCTTTCCATTCTCATTCTCCAAAGCGTAATACCTGTGCCGACTTCATCGCATATGCAAGATGATGGGGCTGCTGCTGGCCGGGTCGGTGTGCCCGCGCAACGTGCTCACTGCCTGTGCATCCACCGCGCTGCCGTGGTTGCCCCAACTGCTGCGCACAAAGCTCAGTACTTCGGCAACCTCCTGGTCCGACAATTGCTCGCGGAAGGCCGGCATGCGGTAGGCATCCGGCAGGCCAGCGGCAACGATGCGTTGCGAGCCGTTGAGGGTGATGTTGATCGCCGAGGCGTTCTCGCTGGCCAAGGCCGAGGTTGCGCCCGCTAACGGCGGCATCCATTCGGCCTGGCCCTTGCCGTCCAGCCCATGGCAAGAGGCGCAGCGCGTGACGTAGGTGTGGGCGCCCGGGCGCTCCAGTGTCGTCGCCGCCGATGCCGCCTGGTACTGCCAGGGCGTGCCGTCACGCTGCGGATCGCCTGGCAGCGATTTCAGGTAGTGGGCGATTGCCGCCAGGTCCTCGTCGGCCATGAACTGCGTGGAGTTGTTGAACGCCTCGGTCATCGAGCCATAGACCACGGCATGCCGGTTACGCCCGGTCTTGAGAAACTGGACGATCTCGGCTTCGCTCCAGCGCCCAAGGCCGGTGTTGTGATCGGCGCGCAGGCTCGGGGCGTACCAGCCATCGAGCAGCGCGCCGGCGAGGAACGGCTTGCCGTCCTCATCTAGAGCCTTTTCGTTGAAGGCCAGGCCTCGTGGGGTATGGCAACTGCCGCAGTGCCCGGGGCCCTGGACGATATAAGCGCCGCGGTTCCACAGGGCATCCTGGCCAGCCTTGGCCACGTAGGGCGTAGTGGGCGCAAACAGCCCGTTCCACAGGGCGATGGGCCAGCGCAGGTTCAGCGGCCACGGGATATCGCTGGGGATATTCGGCTGGTTGGCAGGTTGCACGCCCTGCATGAAAAACGCGTACAACGCACGCACATCGTCATCGCTGAGCTTGGCGTAGGAGGGATAGGGCATGGCCGGGTATAGCCGCCGGCCACCGGGGGCGACGCCCTGGCGCACGGCGCGGTCGAAGTCGGCGAGGCTGTAGCCGCCGATGCCGGTGGCCTGGTCTGGGGTGATGTTGGTGGCATGGATCGCGCCCAACGGCGTGGCCATCTCCAGGCCTCCGGCGAACGGTTTGTTGTCGGGCAGGCTGTGGCAGGCCACGCAGTCGCTGAGCCGGGCCACGTACTCGCCGCGGCTGACCAGCGCCGGGTCGACGTTGGCATTTTGTTCGGCCACGAAAGGCGACGTGGGCTCTCGGGTGACATACCAGGCCAGCAGGCCTGCCGCGACCAGGCACGGCAGCGCCAGCCAGCCGGCGGTTCTTGCGAATCGGCTGTGGGTCATGGGCGTTCCTTGTCCTGTCAGGTGAAGGTGTAGCGGCTCAATGGGATGCTGCGGATGCGCTGGCCGGTCAGCCGCGCTACCGCGTTGGCCACCGCCGGTGCAACCGCGGGCAGCGGCGGTTCGCCGATGCCGCCCATCTTCGCGCCGCTTTCGACGATGCGCACATGCACCCGTGCCATGCGCGAAGGCGGCAGGATCGGGTACAGGTCGTAGTTGCGCGCACGGGGTTTGCCGTCGATGTACACCGCTTCTTCCAACAGGGTTTGCGACAGGCCCAGGGCCACGGCGCCGTTGACCTGGGCTTCGATGATCGCCGGGTTGACGATGCTGCCCGGGTCGATGGCCTGCCAGATGTCGTGCACTTTGACCTGACCGTTCTCGATCGACACTTCGGCGATAACCGCCGCCTCCGAGCCAAACGGCGAGGCCATGGCCACACCGCGTGCCCGTTTGCTGCCGTCCTCGGCCGTGAATGGCCCACGCTTCCAGCCACCGGACAGTTCGCCTACCGCCTGCAGCAGGGTGGTCAGGCGCGGGTTGTCGCGCAACAGATGCAGGCGCAATTCGTAGGGGTCCTTGCCGCCTTTGTCGGCCAGCTCGTCGAGGAAGGCTTCGTAGAAGAAATCGTTCAGCGAATTGCCTACTGAGCGCCAGTAGCCAAGCATGACCGGGCCTTTGACGTAGATCTGGGCAATGCGTTTGTTGGCGATGGCGTACGACTTGCCCGACAGCCCTTCAAGGGCGGTGGGGTCGATCTTGTCACCTTGCTTGCCGGCCAGTGCCTCGGTCGGGCCTTCGGTGGCACTCACGGCTTCTATCGCGACAGGCAGGCCATCGTCATCCAGTGCCCCACGGAACTTGACCACCGCCAGCGGCCGCAACACATCCCGCAGAAACTCTTCTTCGCGGCTCCAGATCAGCTTGACCGGGCGACCCACCGCTTTGGCCAGGGCGATGGCCTGCGGGTAGGGGTTGGCCGAGTCGTATAGAAAGTGCCGGCCAAAAAAACCGCCCAGCAGGGGTGAGTGCAGGGTGATGCGCGCAGGGTCGAGGCCGGTGCGTTTGGCGATGTCGTCGCGGAACATGTCCGGTGCCTGGTTAGGCAGCCACACCTCCAGCGAACCGTCGGGGTTGAAGCGGGCCAGCGCCGAGGGCGGCTCAAGCTGGGCGTGGTTGAGGTACTGGTTGTGGTAGGTCGCCTCAACCTTGGTCTTGGCCTTGGCCAGCACCCCGGCCACATCGCCTTGATTTTCCTCGTCGCGGGCCGGGCCTTGCTCGGTGGCCAGGCGGTCACGATAGGCGTCGCTGGAGAAGTCTGCCGGCATTGGCCTTACCGGCGAATCGCTGCCGGGCTCCTGCCAGTCCACCTGGAGGGCCTCGACTGCGCGCTTGGCATGCCACCAGCGTTCGGCGACCACCGCCACCGCGCCGGGTAATTGATGCACCGAATGCACGCCTTTCATGGCCTTGACCTGTGCTTCGTTGCGCAGGCTGCCCACTGTCATGCCCAGGCGTGGTGCGTGCTGGACGGCGGCGTGGAGCATGCCGTCGAGCTTGATGTCGATGGTGTACACGGCTTTGCCGGTGGATTTGTCATAGGCATCGACCCGGCGCACCGGTTTGCCGATCCAGCGGAACTGGCTGGGGTCGCGCAGCTTCACGCTGGCCGGGTCTGGCACCGGCAGGTCGAGGGCGCGCGCGGCCAGTTCGCCGTAGGGCACCGAGCGGCCTGAGGCTGCATGGATGACCTTGCCGGGTTCGGTGGAAAGTTCCTCGACCGGCACCCCCAACTGCTCGGCACCTGCCTGCAGCAACATGGCCCGGGCCAGGGCGCCGAGGCGGCGCATGGTCGGGTAACTCATGCGAACCGACATGCTGCCGCCGGTGATGCGCATGCCGTTTTCCATCACCACGTAAGCTTCGCCAGGCGGCGCGCTGTCGACCAGGAACGTGGCCGGGTCGGCGTCCAGTTCTTCGCCGACGATCTGTGCCATGGCGGTGTAGGTGCCTTGGCCGCCCTCCATGAACGGGCAGAGCAGACGCACAGTGCTGTCCGGGCGAATTTCGAGGAAGGCCGGCACTTGTGTGCCGCGCTCCTGGGCCGCAGCGGTAGCGGCTTGGACCCGCGCCGTGCCCAGCGGCAGCCCAAAACCGAGTACCAGCGCGCCTGCGGCGGCACCTGCCGAGGCTAGCAGGAAGCGGCGGCGTGACAGGTTAACCGGCTCACCCAGTGGCAGCGCCGACAGCTCGGCAGGGGTATCAATGCGCGTGTTCATCACGCCTCCTCCCGCTGGGCCGCAAGGTCGTGGACGGCGGCATGGATGGCGTTGTAGGTGCCGCAGCGGCACAGGTTGACCATCGCGGCATCGATCTGCGCGTCGCTGGGCTGGGGCGTGTGCTTGAGCAGCGCTGTGGCGGCCATCACCTGGCCTGATTGGCAGTAGCCGCACTGGGCCACCTGGTGCTCGACCCAGGCCGCGACCACGCGCTTGCCAACGGCGTCGTCCTCGATCGCCTCGATGGTGGTCACTTCGCGCCCGACCACGCCTGCAACCGGGGTCACGCAGGCGCGCACCACGCTGCCGTCAACCAGCACCGAACAGGCGCCGCATTGCGCCAGGCCGCAGCCATACTTGGTGCCGGTCAGCCCCAGGTCGTCACGGATCACCCACAACAGGGGCGTGTCAGCGTCGGCCTCGACCTGATAGGTCTTCTGGTTGATGCGTAGTTCCATGGTTCACCTGCTCATCATCGGTTTGCTGTCGCGTTGTCGTCTTGAGTGGGGATACGTTGCCCCCAATCCAGAAACGCTAGCACAGCGCTACGACCGGCGAGCAGGCGCTGCCGACAGGTCAGGAGGATCAGGCAAGGAATTCGGCGGAATGCGCAAGGCGGGCGTTGGCGGCAGGCAAACAGGACTTCCAGGCGAAAAACCCGGATAATGCCGGCCAATTTCGTTTTGCACGCTTAACTCACGGTAATCCCGCATGGAAATCAAGGTCAATTTTCTCGACAATCTCCGTCTCGAAGCCAAGTTCGACGACTTCACGGTGATCGCCGACCAACCGATCCGTTACAAAGGCGACGGTTCGGCCCCGGGGCCGTTCGACTATTTCCTGGCGTCTTCGGCCCTGTGCGCGGCTTACTTCGTGAAGCTGTACTGCCAGACCCGCGACATCCCCACCGAAAACATTCGGCTGTCGCAGAACAACATCGTCGACCCGGAAAACCGCTACAACCAGATCTTCAAGATCCAGGTCGAGCTGCCCGAAGACATCTCCGAGAAGGACCGCCAGGGCATCCTGCGTTCCATCGACCGTTGCACGGTAAAGAAGGTCGTGCAGACCGGGCCTGAATTCGTCATCGAGGTGGTGGACAACCTCGACGCCGATGCCCAGGGGTTGCTGATGCCGGTGTCGGACACCAGCACCTACATCCCGGGCAAGGACCTGCCGCTGGAGCAGACCATCGCCAACATGTCGGCGATTCTCGCGGGCCTCGGGATGAAGATCGAGATCGCCTCGTGGCGCAATATCGTGCCCAACGTGTGGTCGCTGCATGTGCGCGATGCGCAGTCGCCCATGTGCTTCACCAATGGCAAGGGTTCGACCAAGGAGGCCGCGCTGGCCTCGGCGCTGGGTGAGTTTATCGAGCGCCTGAATTGCAACTTCTTCTACAACGACCAGTTCTGGGGCGAGGACATCGCCAATGCGCCGTTCGTGCATTACCCGAACGAGCAGTGGTTCAAACCGGGGCCCAAGGACGCGCTGCCCAGCGAGATTCTCGACGCGAACTGCCTTGAAATCTACAACCCCGACGGTGAGCTGCGCGGCTCGCACCTGTACGACACTAACTCGGGCAACACCGCGCGGGGCATCTGCTCGCTGCCGTTCGTGCGCCAATCCGATCAGGAGGTGGTGTACTTCCCGTCCAATCTGATCGAGAACCTGTTCCTCAGCAATGGCATGAGCGCTGGCAATACCCTTGCTGAGGCGCAAGTGCAGTGCCTGTCGGAAATTTTCGAGCGTGCGGTGAAGCGCGAGATCCTCGAAGGCGAACTGTGCCTGCCGGATGTACCGCAGGAAGTGCTGGCCAAGTACCCGGGCATCGTTGCCGGTATTCAGGGGCTGGAAGAGCAGGGCTTCCCGGTGCTGGTCAAGGACGCGTCGCTGGGCGGTGAGTTCCCGGTGATGTGCGTGACCTTGATGAACCCGCGCACCGGTGGCGTATTCGCCTCGTTCGGCGCGCACCCGAGCCTGGAAGTGGCGCTGGAGCGCAGCCTCACCGAGTTGCTGCAGGGCCGCAGCTTCGAAGGCCTGAACGACCTGCCGCAGCCCACCTTCGAAAGCCACGCGCTGACCGAGCCGAACAACTTTGTCGAGCACTTCATCGACTCCAGCGGCGTGGTGTCGTGGCGCTTCTTCAGCGCCAAGGCCGATTTCGAATTCGTCGAGTGGGACTTCTCTGGCCATGGCGAAGATTCCAACGTTCAGGAAGCTGCGACCCTGTTCGGCATCCTCGAAGACCTGGGCAAAGAAGTGTACATGGCGGTGTACGACAACCTCGGTGCCACCGCGTGCCGCATCCTGGTGCCGGGTTACTCGGAGATCTACCCGGTCGAGGACCTGATCTGGGACAACACCAACCGGGCCTTGTCGTTCCGCGCTGACATCCTCAACCTGCACAGCCTGGACAACCGTTCGCTGAAGTTGCTGCTCAAGCGCCTGGACAACTGCGATGTGGACGATTACACCACCATCACCACGTTGATCGGCGTTGAGTTCGACGACAATACGGTGTGGGGCCAGTTGACCATTCTTGAGCTGAAGCTACTGATCTGCCTGGCCGTGCAGCGCTTCGAAGATGCCAAAGAGCTGGTCGAGGCGTTCCTTCAGTTCAACGACAACACCGTCGAGCGTGGCCTGTTCTACCAGGCGTTGAACGTGGTGCTGGAAGTGGTGCTGGATGATGAACTGGAGATGGAAGACTACGAGACCAACTTCCGCCGCATGTTCGGCAACCCGCGGATGGACGCGGTGCTGGGTTCGGTGGATGGCAGCGTGCGCTTCCACGGCCTGACGCCGACCAGCATGAAGCTGGAAGGGCTGGATCGTCATTTGCGTTTGATCGAGAGCTACAAGAAGCTGCATGCGGCTCGGGCCAAGTTTGCCTGATGCGTTTTATGCCTTGAGGTTTGCGGCGCCTATCAGACCGAGCGCCGCCCGCGCGGCGCATCGCGAGCAACGCTCGCTCCTACGTTTGTTTCCGGCCAATTATTCCTGGGGCAAACGCACGCGGCCGTCTTGGTGCATGGCGCGATATTGCGTTGGACCAATAAGGCGGTCGCGCGCAAATGGCACAGGCCTCACTTGCCCGAAACAAACGTAGGAGCGAGCGTTGCTCGCGATGCGCCGCGCGGGCGGCGCTCGATCTCATAGGCGCCAAAAGCCCCAAGCCGTGCACCTCGCAGCCATCTCCAATAGCGACTGCTGCCTAGTTCTTGCACTTGGCCATCACCACCTGGCAGGTCTTCGGCGTCCCCCCAGACCTGCCTGCATAGCGCACACAGTTGTTCAGCGACTTTTGCCGGGCAATGCTCAAGGTATTGCCCCAGGCCAGGCCACCTTCGCCCGTAGTCGGTACGGCCTTGGCGAAGCAGTTGGAGCCAACGGTGGAGGCAGCATAGCGGGCCTGGTTTTTCTTGCTGGAGCAGCCCGCGCTCAGCCCTAGGCCGAGGATGAGCAGCGTGTTCAGTGCCCAGAACGCCCACGTGCGCTCCCGGTAGTCGCTCATGCTGTTCTCCTTGTTCGAATGATGCCCAAGCGCTGAAGGTGGGAAAGCACAGCGCAGGTGCTTGCAGGATACCATTCAAGCGAAACGGTGAACTATCCCGTCGTAGAGACGCTCCTTCTTTAGCGCACCCCGCGCACGCCTGATGATGTCTTTGTCATCAGGCCCGGGTCACTGAACGATAAGGAGGCGCCGTGACCGCATCTGAGCAAACCCTCTACCGCTGCACGCCAGGCCCATTGCACGCCATGCTGCTGGCCGGCAGTGTTCCGCTGTTTCTTGGCGCGCTGTTGAGCGATATCGCCTACTTCAATAGCTACCAGATCCAATGGAGCAACTTCGCGGCCTGGCTGATTGCCGGTGGCCTGGTGTTTTGTGGGCTGGCGCTGCTGTTCGCATTGGTCAACCTGATCCGCGCCGAGCGCAAAGGCGGGCGTGCGACCCTGTATTTCGTGCTGTTGCTGGCGACTTGGGTGTTGGGGCTAATCAACGCCTTCGAACATGCCAAAGACGCCTGGGCAGTGATGCCGTCGGGGTTGGTGCTGTCGGTCATTGTGACCGGGCTCGCAGCTGTCGCAGCGTGGACTGGCCTTAGCAACCTGCGTTCGGGAGGTGTGGCATGAAGCCTTTGCATACCTTGAGCCTGTTGAGCATGGCGTTACTGATAAGTGCCTGTGGTGGGGAAGGCACGCCTACTCAAGCCCATGGCCCGGACCCCAAGCTGCCTGAGCCACAGCGTGGTTTGCTGCCGAGCATGAAAATCGCTGAGCCAGTGGCCTGGGGTGAGCAAAAGCCGACTGTGCCTGAGGGCTTCAGCGTCACGGCAATCGCCACCGGCCTGAACATCCCGCGCCAGAGCCTGGTGCTGCCCAATGGCGATATTCTCGTGGCCGAGGGCCGCGGCGGCAGCGCTGCAAAACTCAAACCCAAGGATGTGATCGCCAGCCAGATCAAGGCAAAGGGCAATACCCAAGTCAAAGGCGGCAATCGCCTGACCTTGCTGCGCGACGCCGATGGCGATGGCACCTACGAGGTGCAGACGGTATTTGCTGAAAACCTTAACGCCCCTTACGGCCTGGCGTTTGCCAACGGCAAGCTGTACGTGGCCAACCAGGATGCATTGGTGCGTTTCGACTATCAGGAGGGCCAGACCAAGGCCAGCGGTGCGCCGGTCAAGGTCACCGACCTGCCTGCCGAGATCAACCACCACTGGACCAAATCGTTGGCCGTCAGCGCTGATGGGCGCTTCCTTTACGTGGGTATAGGCTCGAACAGCAACATCACCGAGCGCGGCCTGGAAGTGGAGATCGATCGGGCCATGGTCTGGCAGGTCGATGCCCAGACCGGTGCTCACCGGCCCTATGCGACCGGCTTGCGCAACCCCACGGCATTGGCTGTTCAGCCACAGAGCGGGCAGGTGTGGGCGGTGGTCAACGAGCGAGATGAGCTCGGCCCTGATCTGGTCCCGGACTACCTGACGTCGGTGCGTGAAGGCGGGTTTTATGGGTGGCCCTACAGTTATTGGGGCCAGAACGTCGATGACCGGGTCAGGCCACAGAACCCGGACAAAGTGGCGGCGGCAATCAAGCCGGACTACAGCCTTGGCTCGCATGTGGCTGCATTGGGGGTCGACTTCTCGGTACCGGCCATGGGCGAGCGCTTCGCCGATGGGGTGTTCGTGGGTGAGCACGGTAGCTGGAACCGGCCAAACCCCGTGGGCTACAAGGTGATCTTCGTGCCGTTCAGCAATGGCAAGCCGGCAGGCGAACCGATCGACTTTGCCACGGGCTTCCGGGGTGAAGACGGCAAGACGCGTGGACGGCCGGTGGGGGTGACGGTCGATCCGCGCGGTGCCTTGATCATTGCTGACGACCTGGCCAATACGGTCTGGCGGGTGACGCGCAGCCAGTAATGACTATGCTTGTTGGCGCGTGAACCTTTCACGCGCCAACCCGGAAACGAATACAGGGAAGCAGGCCTATGAAACCCACTAGCTCACTCGCTCGCGCTGTTGCACTCGCCTCGCTGGTCTTCGCTGGCAGCTTCACGGCCCAGGCCGCTGAGTTGCCGATTGGTAGCGAAGCACTGGAAAGCCACGTCACTACCAAGGTGCAGGCCATCGACCTGGCCAGCCGCCAGGTCACGGTGGAGGGCGCCAACGGCAAGCCTGTGACCTTCCAGTTGACCGAGAAGGCCAAGGCGCTGCCCAACCTCAAGGTCGGCGACACGGTCGACATCTACGTGACCCGCGCTGTGGCTTATGTGCTCAACACCGACGTGGGCGGCGCGCCTAAAATGAGTGATGAGTCCGGCAGCATTCGCGCTACCCAGGCCAACCCCAACCCCGGCGGTGAGGCGTTCCGCCAGGTCAAGGTCACGTCGCAGATCAAGAAGATCGACCTCAAGACGCATGAGGTGAGCCTGCTGCCGCCGGAAGGCAAGCTGCAGGTGGTGAAGGTCGAGAACCCAGACCTGCAGGCACGGATGAAAAACCTCAAGGTCGGCCAAACGGTCGATGCCATCTACACCGAAGTGCTGCGCGTAGAGACCTCACGCTAGGTCGGCGAGTGAGGTGCCCGGCTATTCACGCGGCGAATAGTCTGGGTGCATGTGTTTGATTTCCATTACCGGTGCAGATCCATCGATCATGGCCTCCATCACACAACAAGGTGGGCGGTCATGTTGAGCAAGTCGATGGTTCTGTTGGGTATCCCTGTGGCGATGGCGTTGCTGGCGGGTGCCGTGCTGCCGTTTCAGGCAGCTGGCAACGCCGCTGTTGGCCGGGCGTTGGGCCACTGGTTATGGGGGGCGTTCACCTCGCTGACGGTCAGTTCAGTGGTGGTAATTGCGGCGCTGCTGATACTGCGCGTGCCAACGCCAGACCTGGGCAAGGCCCTCCAAGGGCCCTGGTGGCTGTGGATTGGCGGCGTGCTGGGCGCGCTCTACGTGGCCGGCGCGGCAGCACTGACGCCGAAACTGGGCGCCGCGGGCTTTCTGGTGCTGGTGGTGGCAGGGCAGATCTTGACGGCGGTCATCGCTGACCATTTCGGGGTAATGGGGCTGGGGGGCAAACCGGTCAACCTGGCTCGGGTGGCCGGCGTGGTATTGATCCTGTGTGGGGTGTTTCTGGTCCAGGGGAACTGGGGGAGCAGCGCTGCGGCTAAGCCGGCGATGCTCGAGCAGTCACAGCGCTGATCAAGTGCCTGACTGGCTGCAGGTCCACACCGCTTCGCGCAGCCAGCGATGCCCGGCGTCGCTGTCTTTGCGGCTGTGCCAGGCCTGCTGATAGGCAAATGAAGGGATGGCCAGTGGCGGCTCAAACAGGCGCAACGCCTGGTGCTGGCGCAATGAACCTACCGCGCGGCTGGCCACCGTGAGAATCAGGTCGGTGCCCGCAAGCACCTCGACCGCCGCACTCCAGTGCGGCAGTGCCAGGGCGATGCGCCGCTGCAGGCCGTGGGCGGCCAATGCGCGTTCTATTTCATCATGAGCATCGGGGTGCATGGCCATCAACACATGGGGGCGAGCCAGCCAGTCGGCCAACTCAAGACCCCCACTGGCAGGCAGCACCTGGCGGTCGGCAACACTGATGAAGTGTTCCTCGAACAGGGGCTGAGCGGTGATGCTCTGCGGCAGTTCGGGAAATAGGCCCAAGGCCAGGTCGAGCTCCCCGTCGAGCAGCTGGGCCAGCATGGTTTCACGGCTGGCCTGGCTGATTGCCAGGTCCACACCGGGTGCTACCTGGCGCACGTGGCGGACCAGGGGCGGAAGGATGATGCGCGAAGCATAGTCGGACAATGACAAACGAAAACGGCGCTGCGCCGTGGTAGGGTCGAACAGTGGAGCAGCCAGCAGGGCGTTGAGGTTGCCCAGGGCATCTTGCAACGGCTTGGCCAGTGCCTGTGCACGCGCAGTCAGGACCATGCGGCCATTCTGGCGTATCAGCAAGGGGTCGTCGAAGTGCCTACGCAATTGTGCCAGCGCGTGGCTCACCGCCGGCTGGCTGCGGTGCAGGCGCAGGGCGGCGCGGGTCACGTGCTTCTCTGTCAGCAGTGCATGCAAGGCCAGCAGCAGGTTGAGGTCGATCTTGCGCAGTTCATCCATGGGGCGAATAGTCGAGGCTGATTGGGCGGGCTTTGATCAGCCTAACAGATGTCCTGGTTTGGGTGCGCGTGGGTGCGAATGGCGGTCGGCTATTGCTGCACAGTTTGCAGAAATCATGTGCACTGTGCCGTATTGTTCAATTTTCTATGCCTAATTAGCCTGTATCGAAACCGTCATCCTCACAGGAATCGATCATGGTCAGCCGTATAACACTCAACGCCACCGGCACTGCCGATGTCATGCAGGTGCAGCAGGTCCAACCGCAAGTGCCAGGGCCCGGCGAGGTCTGGCTGGAGCAGACCGCCATGGGCGTCAACCCGCTGGACGTGCTGCAGCGCAAGGGCGGGGCGCCCCTGGCATTGCCGTCCGGCCTGGGGCTGGAGGGCGCCGGGCGGGTGAGCGCGGTGGGTGAAGGGGTGGGCAATGTGCGCGTGGGGGATCGGGTGGCGTATGCGATGGGCCCGGTAGGCGCTTATGCCAGCGAGCGGCTGTTCCCTGCCGAGCGCTTGGTCAAGCTGCCGGACTCACTGGACGAAGAAGCCGCCGCAGCCGTTTTGTTCAAGGGCATCACCGCGCAGTACTTGCTCAAGAGCACCTACGCCGTGGGGCCGGGTACCCAGGTGCTGCTGTATGGCGCGGGCGGGGCATTGGGGCAGCTCATGGCGTCTTGGGCCAGGCACTTGGGGGCGACCGTGATTGGTGTGGTGTCGCGCCCCCAGAGCGTCGAGCGGGCGCGGGCGGCGGGCTGCCATCATGTGCTGGTGTTCGAGGCGGCCACGTTGGCCAGGCAGGTGCGCGAGTTGACTCAGGGCGAGGGTGTAAACGTGGTGTATGACAGTGTCGGCAAGGTGTCGCTAGAGGCCTCGCTGGACAGCCTGCGCCCGCGTGGGTTGCTGGTGTCGTTTGGCGGAACCTCCGGCGCGCCGGCGGCCATTGAAGTGGCCACGCTCAATGCCAAGGGTTCGCTGTACCTCACGCGCCCATCCCTGGCAGCCCATACGCGCACCGTCGAGGAGTACCAGCAACGCGCCGCCGATGTGCTGGCGGCGGTCGACGCAGGTATCATCCAGCCTCGGGTCTGGCGTCGCTACCCGCTGGCCGAAGTGGCAAGGGCCCACGCGGACCTTGAGCAAGGGCTGTCGGAAGGCGCGCTGATTCTCACTGCCTGACTTTCCTACCTTCTGCCGAGCCTTGCCATGGATGCTTTCGACAGCCGTCGCGCCGATGAACTCGCCACCTTGCTGGCCTTGCACGAGCAGGGGTCGTTCGCGGCTGCCGGACGGCAACTGGCGCGCCACCCCACGGTGCTGTCCAAGCGCCTGAGCGCACTGGAAGCACGCCTTGGCATCCGCCTGGTTGAGCGCAGCACGCGGCAACTGCGCTTCACCGACGAAGGTGAGCGGTTGGTGGCGCGGGTGCGCGAGGCCAGCCGGCTGATCGCCGAAGCCGAACAGGACGCCACGCAAGGGGCGGTAACGGTGCGGGGGCGTTTGCGCCTTGCCTTGCCGGCGGCCATGGGGCGGCGCTGGTTGAGCGGGATGCTGGCGGATTTTGTGCTGGCCTATCCGCAGGTCACAGTGGAGGCCGAGTACGCTGATCGCTTCGTTGACCTGATCGGCGAGGGCTTTGACGCTGCCATCCGTATCGGCGAGTTGGCCGATAACCGCCTGGTGGCGCAAAAGCTGTGCGATCACCGCCGCATCCTCTGCGCCTCGCCGGGCTACTTGGCCAGTCATGGCACGCCGCAGCAGCCTGAGCAGCTAGCTGGGCATAACTGCCTTGGCTTCAGCGGCTTGCGTTCGTTTCCCGAATGGCGCCTCACCCGGCAAGCGCAGCAAGTCAGTGTCAAGGTCAGTGGTTCGCTGCGCAGTAATGACAATGAAGCCTTGCTCGAAGCTGCTCGGCGGGGTGTGGGCATATTGGCTGGCGGCGACTGGCTGATGGGCGAGGACTTGGCCAGTGGGCGCTTGGTGAGGGTGCTGCCGCACTGGCAGCTCGACGTGACGGCAGGGATCTACCTGGTGCGGCCTACGGCACGCCTGAACACCGCTGCACTCGGGGTTTTCAAAGCGTGGGTAACTGAGCAGTTTAGTGCGGGAGCGCCCTGGCGGCACCAGGGCGATCATCTTTAGATATTGCCTTAATCTTATTGTTTAACTAATTGATAAAAAACAATAAAGCTATTTGTTGGCTGTTTTGCCTGTTATTAAGGCTTTGCTGTAAATATTCAAGCTAAGCTACTGAGAAATAAGAATTTAACGTCTTGCGACGGCATGCTGCACGCATTGCTCGTAATAGGTCTGCTTGATCGCGGCAGGTTTCAATCGCGAACGGCTGTTGTAAGTCTGCTCGGTAATGCCGAACGCGGTCATGCGCATCCATGGCTTGGCGAACTTGCGCGCCTGTAACTTCTTGCGCGTGGCATACAGGGTTACCCCTGATAGCTTGGCCTGCTGGGCTTCTGCGGCGATCTGTGCGCCCCAGCCACAGGTCTGGCGATCGTTCTGGCTCAGCGTCCTGGCCTGCACGCCGAAGGCGGCCGTGGCCAGCAGGCAGCCGGCCATCGTTGCTAGAAGTACTCGCATGTTGCTGTCCTAAGCATCTGAAGGAGAAGGGAGTTTGCCCTCCCTTCAAACACCTGGGGGCCAGCAATTTGCCGTCAGGCAGTGGCCATTCGCAACCGCCCTGAGGCGGGGGCACGCAGGCTGGCCCAGGCAAGGCCTGCCACCCAGATGACCGATACGCCGTAGTTCAAGCGCTGGTACAAGCCGAACAGATGGCCACTTTCAACAGCCTGGCCCATCAGCGCGACGGTCACGATCGCCAGCACCACGGCCGTCAGGGAGAACAGGCTCAACGCCCGTGAGCCGGCCATCCGGTTGCCCAGCCAGGCCCACAGCGCACTGGCCAATGTCAACGAAAGGAACATCAGTAAGCCCGAGAGGTTGTGTAACTGCTGCGACAGCGAAGGCTCTGCCGGTGCACACCCTTGGTCGCAGGGGAACCAGCCGGTGCCCAGGCTGCCCAGGCCATGCAGCAGCACCAGGGCCGCGCTGACCCGCGCCAGGGTCGATCCCTGCCAGCGACGGGCAAGGCCCCAGGCAAAGAGTGCGAACAACACGGCCAGTGGGAAGTTGTTGACCAGCGGTGACCAGTGCTGGGTAGCTGCACCCACGGCGCCGAGTTGGCTCATGGCCTGTTGCAGGTGGTCATAGCCGGGGTAGGCCTGGGCGGTCAGCCACACGCCGGCCAGCAGCCACAGGGGGATCAGCAGGCCAGTGGCGAGCAGAATGCGGTCGAGGGGTTTCATGCTGTCGTTTCCTTCCATGGATAAGTGAGCGCGAAGCCGCACGGTACAGACTTTCGCTGGCTTTGGGCCAGTGTGTGGCGCTGATTTTTCGCATCACGCGTGTCGCAGAGGCAGTGTGAAATACCGCATTGGGTGTATGTGATCGTACAACTGCTTGCGCTATCATAGGCGCTGTCTTTCAAGGTGAAATACAGGGCATGACAGAGCAGCAGGTACAGGCAAGGACCCGGCGCAAGCCGCGCAGTCTGGCCCAGGAACTGGTCACGGTGCTGACCGAGCGAATTCGCAGCGGCCAACTCAAGCGCGGCGACAAGCTGCCGACCGAATCGCAGATCATGGCGGAAGAGGGCGTTAGCCGCACGGTGGTGCGCGAGGCCATCTCGCGGCTGCAGGCCGCAGGCCAGGTTGAGACCCGCCATGGCATCGGCACTTTTGTGCTGGACGCGCCGGCCACGGGCGGTTTCCGCATCGACCCGGCAACCGTGGTGACCTTGCGCGAAGTGCTGGCGGTGCTGGAGTTGCGCATTGCCCTGGAGATCGAGTCGGCAGGGTTGGCGGCGCAGCGGCGCAGCGATGAACAGCTGGTTGGCATGCGCGCGGCGCTGGACGAGCTTAACGAAGGCGCGGCCCATGCGACCGATGCCGTGTCGGCGGACTTCCAGTTCCACTTGCGCATCGCCCAGGCCAGCGGCAACCACTACTTTGCCGACATCATCAACCACCTGGGTACCAGCATCATTCCACGTACCCGGCTCAATTCGGCACGCCTTGCCCATGATGACCAGGCGCACTACATGAGCCGGTTGATGCATGAGCACGAAGCGATCTACGAAGCGATTGCCCGGCAAGATAGCGAAGGGGCGAAGATGGCCATGCGCATGCACTTGAGTAACAGCCGCGAGCGGTTGCGTCAGGCGCATGAAGAGGCGGAAGCGCAGGGGGGCTGAGCCCTCTGTCGCCCAGGCCGGCCTCTTCGCGGGTAAACCCGCTCCCACAGGATCACTGCAGGCCTGAAATCTGTGCCACCCCTGTGGGAGCGGGTTTACCCGCGAAGAGGCCGGTACAGTCAAAAGAAAAAGCCCCGACATGTGCGTAATGCTGTTCACTTAAGAATGCCGGGGCCGCTCTGCGGCCCCAATACAGGCGATGGATAACTTAATTGAACAGCATTACGACATATGCGGGGCTTTTTCCATTCTAAAGACGATCAGATCGCCTCTTCACTCCACTGCCCATTCACCAGGCGACGCAGCCCCAGCGGGTTGCCATCGCGCAGCGCTTCAGGCAGCAGCGCCTGCGGGTAGTTCTGGTAGCACACCGGGCGCAGGAAGCGGTCGATGGCCAAGGTGCCGACCGACGTGCCGCGTGCATCCGAGGTTGCCGGGTATGGCCCGCCATGCACCATGGCGTCGCACACTTCGACACCCGTCGGGTAGCCATTGACCAGAATCCGGCCGACCTTTTCTTCCAGCAGCGGCACCAGCCAGGCGAACGCTTCGAAATCCTCCGGCTCGCCGATCAGGGTCGCGGTCAGTTGGCCGCGCAGGCCGAGCAGTGCGGCGCGCAGTTGTTCGTTGTCCTGGGCTTCGACGGCCACAGTGGTCGGGCCAAACACTTCTTCTTGCAGCAACGGGTCGGCGTCGACCAGCAGGCGGGCGTCAGCCTTGAACAGCTGGGCGCGGGCCTGGTTGCCTTCCTGTGCCTGGCCGGCCAGGTGCTCGATGCCAGCGTGGGCGTGCAGGTGCTCCAGGCCGCCAACGTAGCTGCGCAGGCCGCCGGCGTTGAGCAGGGTCTGGCCAGCCTGTTGGTCGAGGTGCTGGCCGAGGTCGGCCAGCAACTGGCTGAATTGCGGCGATTGCAGGCCGATCACCAGGCCAGGGTTGGTGCAGAACTGGCCGGCACCCAGGCACACTGAGCCTGCCAGTTCGCGGGCGATGGCTTCGCCGCGTTTGGCCAGGGCGCCGGGCAGGATGATCACCGGGTTGATGCTCGACATCTCGGCAAACACCGGGATCGGCTGTGGGCGCTCGGCGGCCATGCGGCACAGCGCATCGCCACCCTTGAGCGAGCCAGTAAAGCCGACGGCCTGGATCGCCGGGTGCTTGACCAGCCATTCGCCGACCCCGCCGCCGAAGACCATGTTGAACACGCCCTTGGGCATGCCGGTGCGCTCAGCGGCGCGCTGGATGGCACAACCGACCAGGTCGGCTGTGGCCATGTGGCCGCTGTGCGCCTTGAACACTACCGGGCAGCCTGCGGCGAGGGCGGCGGCGGTGTCGCCACCGGCAGTCGAGAAGGCCAGCGGGAAGTTGCTGGCACCGAACACGGCAACCGGGCCTACGCCAATGCGCATCTGGCGCAGGTCGACACGAGGCAGCGGTTGGCGATCCGGCAGGGCCAGGTCGATGCGTGCCCCCAGGTAATCACCGCGGCGCAGGACTTGCGCGAACAGGCGCATCTGGCCACTGGTACGCCCGCGCTCGCCCTGGATACGCCCTGCAGGCAGGGCGGTTTCGCGGCAGACGATGGCGACGAAGGCGTCGTCCAGCTCATCCAGTTCGGCGGCGATGGCATCGAGGAATTCGGCGCGGCGCGCCGGGGCCAGTTGGCGGAATTCGGCGAAGGCGGCAGCGGCGGCTTGGGCGGCTTGGTCCACTTCAGCCTCGGTGGCCTGGGCAAAGCTGTAAGGCAGGGCCTCGCCAGTGGTGGCGCCCAGGCTCTGCAGGCGTTGCGCGCCAGCGGCGCTGCGCTGGCCGGCGATGAAGTTGTGGCCGAGGATCTCAGGCATGGGGTGCTCCTTTGATGAAATAAAAGGCTGAAGGACGGCATGGCCCGCTCCCACAGGGGCCATGCCAAACCGCTACATCAGGTAATCGGCGCCGGGTTGAACAGGGTGATGTCGTTGTGCAGCCGGTGTTGTTCGGCCCAGGTCTGCTTGCGGCCGCTGGCCACGTCCAGGTAGTAGTGGAACAGCTCCCAACCCAGTTCCTCGATGCTCGAGCGGCCTGTGGCGATGCGCCCGGCGTCGATGTCGATCAGGTCAGGCCAGCGCTCGGCCAGCTCGGTGCGGGTGCACACCTTGACCACGGGTGCCATGGCCAGGCCGTACGGCGTGCCGCGGCCGGTGGTGAAGACATGCAGGTTCATGCCAGCTGCGAGCTGCAAGGTACCGCAGACAAAGTCGCTGGCCGGGGTCGCGCAGAAGATCAGGCCTTTGCGGGCGACTCGCTCGCCAGGGCCGAGCACGCCCTGAATAGCGCCGCTGCCGGACTTCACGATCGAGCCCAAGGACTTTTCGACGATATTCGACAGGCCGCCTTTCTTGTTGCCCGGCGTGGTGTTGGCGCTGCGGTCGGCCGCACCTTGCTGCAGGTAGCGGTCGTACCAGTCCATCTCGCGCACCAGCGCATCGGCCACGTCCTGGTTCTCGGCGCGGGAGGTCAGCATGTAGATGGCGTCACGCACTTCGGTCACTTCCGAGAACAGCACGGTCGCGCCGGCGCGTACCAGCAGGTCCGAGGCATAACCCAGCGCGGGGTTGGCAGTGATGCCGGAGAAGGCATCGCTGCCGCCGCACTGCATGCCCAGGATCAGTTCGCTGGCGGGCACCGTTTCACGACGGCGCTGGTCGAGCTTCTTCAGGCGGGTTTCAGCCAGCGTCATGATCTGTTCGATCATTTCGCCGAAGCCCAGGCTGGCGTCCTGCAGGCGATACAACCACGGGTCGCTGAGGTCTACCGAGGGGTCGTTGTCGTGCATGACCTGGCCGGCCTGCAGCTTTTCACAGCCCAGGCTGATGACCAGCGCTTCGCCGCCAAGGTTAGGGTTACGCGCCAGGTTGCGCACGGTGCGGATCGGGATGTAGGCATCGCGGGCGTTGATCGCCACGCCGCAGCCGTAGCTATGGGTGATGGCGACCACGTCATCGACGTTGGGGTACAACGGCAGCAACTCTTGGCGAATGCGCTTGACCGCATGCTCCAGCACACCGGTCACGCATTGCACGGTGGTGGTGATGCCGAGGATGTTGCGGGTGCCGACGGTGCCGTCGGCATTGCGGTAGCCCTCGAAAGTAAACCCTTCGAGTGGCGGCAAGGCGTCGGGGACGGCGTCGCAACGTGGCAGGCTGTCCAGCGCTGGGGCCTCTGGCATGGCCAGCTGGCTTTCCTGCACCCAGCTGCCTTGGGGCAAGTCTTCAAGGGCGTAACCGATGATCTGCCCATAGCGGCGCACCGGCTCGCCTTTGGCGATCAGTACGGTGGCGACCTTGTGGCTCTGCGGCACGCCTTCGACCAGGGTCAGGCCGTCGGGAAAGCGGGCGCCTTCGCCCAGGCCACCGTCGTTGACCACTACCACGACATTGTCGTCATCGTGCAGGCGGACGTAGCGGGGCGAGTCGGAATGTTCGATCAACTGCATGTTCGGGCCCTTCTTGTGATTGCTCAGGCTTTATACATCCGCCCGCGGCCGGCAGGTGCCGGGCGCGGGCGTGTTCACTCAGTGTCGGGCGCTTGCCAGGTCACCATTGGCGGTGACGTCGGCTTCAGCCTTTGGGGTTTCATGCAGCTCGATGCGCTTGATCGGGCCGACGATCACCAGGTAGCTGAACACCGCGACCAGGGCGTTGGCGCCTACATACACCAGGGCCCACTTGAACGAACCGGTGGCGCTGATGATGTAGCCGATGACGATAGGCGTGGTGATCGAGGCGATGTTGCCGAAGGTGTTGAACAGGCCGCCCGAAAGGCCGGCGATCTGCTTGGGCGAGGTGTCGGCGACCACAGCCCAGCCCAGTGCACCAATGCCTTTGCCGAAGAAGGCCAAGGTCATGAACCCGACCACCATCCATTCCGCGTCGACGTAGTTGCAGAAGACCATGGTGGTCGACAGCAACAGGCCGCAGACGATCGGCAGCTTGCGCGAGAAGGTCAGCGAATTGCCGCGGCGCAGCAGCCAGTCCGACAGCACCCCGCCCAGCACGCCACCGATGAAGCCGCAAATGGCCGGCAGCGAGGCAATGATGCCCGCCTTGAGGATGGTCATCCCACGCTCTTGCACCAGGTACACCGGGAACCACGTCAGGAAGAAGTAGGTGATGGCGTTGATGCAATACTGGCCCAGGTACACGCCCAGCAGCATGCGGCTGGTCAGCAACTGCTTGATGTAACCCCATTTTGGGCCGTCGTTGCCGCGTTTCTGGTCCATGTCCACCAGGCCGCCGTTCTGCTCGATGTGCTCGAGCTCGCTTTGGCTGATGCGCGGGTGTTGCTTGGGGTTGTAGATGGTCTTCATCCACACGAACGAGAACAGGATGCCAAGGCCGCCCATGACCACGAACACATGTTCCCAACCGAAGCTGAAGACAATCCAGCCCATGATCGGGGCAAACAGTGCGGTGGCGAAGTACTGGGCCGAGTTGAAGATGGCCGAGGCCGTGCCGCGTTCTGCGGTGGGAAACCATGCCGCGACGATGCGGGCGTTGCCCGGGAACGACGGGGCTTCAGCAAAGCCGACCAGAAAACGCAGGGTGAACAGCGTCACGATTGCCCATGCCACCGGCAGGCCACCGACAAACCCTTGCAACAGGGTGAACAGCGACCAGGTGAAGATGCTGAAGGCGTAGACGTTCTTGGAGCCGAAACGGTCGAGCAGCCAGCCACCAGGGATCTGGCCGGCCACGTAAGCCCATCCAAAGGCAGAGAAGATATAACCGAGGGTGACGGCGTCAATGCCGAGGTCTTTCTGCAGGCTGGAGCCTGCGATTGCAATGGTAGCGCGGTCGGCATAGTTGATCGTGGTCACCAGAAACAGCATGAACAGGATCAGGTAGCGCACATGCGTCTTCTTAGTCGCTTGCATGCTGGTAATACTCCCACTAGTTATTTTTGTGCGGGCTCACGAGGTGTAACCGGAGTGGGGGCTTCCCACTCCGGGTGCGGCTGAGACAGGCCGCGGGGGTTCGCTTATTGCGGACCCATCTTGTCCATCAGGGCTGCGAGCATTTCGTATTCTTCAGCGGTCAGGTCGGTCAGCGGCGTGCGCACCGGGCCTGCGTCGTAACCGGCGATCTTGGCGCCCGCCTTGACGATGCTGACTGCGTAGCCGGCCTTGCGGTTACGGATGTCCAGGTACGGCAGGAAGAAGTCGTCGATCAGCTTGCCAACGGTGGCGTGGTCTTCGCGGGCAATGGCGTGGTAGAAGTCCATCGCGGTCTTTGGCACGAAGTTGAACACGGCCGACGAGTAGACCGGTACACCCAAGGCCTTGTAGGCGGCAGCATACACCTCGGCGGTCGGCAGGCCACCCAGGTAGCTGAAACGATCGCCCAGGCGGCGGCGGATCGACACCATCAGCTCGATATCACCCAGGCCATCTTTGTAGCCGATCAGGTTCGGGCAACGCTCGGCGAGTTTTTCCAGCAGGTCGGCGTTCAAGCGGCAGACGTTACGGTTGTAGACCACTACACCGATCTTCACCGATTTGCACACGGCTTCGACGTGGGCGGCGACGCCGTCCTGGCTGGCTTCGGTCAGGTAGTGCGGCAGCAGCAGCAGGCCCTTGGCACCCAGGCGCTCGGCTTCTTGCGCGTATTCGATGGCCTGGCGGGTCGAGCCACCGACGCCGGCGAGGATCGGTACCGAAGTGGCGCAGGTGTCGACGGCGGTCTTGATCACCTGGCTGTATTCGCTGGCCGCCAGGGAGAAGAACTCACCGGTACCGCCGGCTGCGAACAGGGCGCTGGCGCCATAGGGGGCCAGCCACTCCAGGCGTTTGATGTAACCCGCCTGGTTGAAGTCGCCCTGGGCATTGAAGTCGGTGACCGGGAAAGACAGCAGGCCGTGGGAGAGGATGGATTTCAGTTCTTGTGGATTCATTGTTATAGGCATCCTGTGGCGCTTGGGTGAGGGTGTGTAGAAGCGATGGAGGTAAGTTATCGTACAACTTGTACGATGACTAGTCCCTTGATGCATTTTTTTTCCCTGGTGGGCTGAGGAAGGCGTGTTTCTGCAGGCGGCCCTTTCGCGGGTAAACCCGCTCCCACAGGGAAAGCGCAAACATTCAGCACCTAGAAAACCCCGTGGGAGCGGGCTTGCCCGCGAGTGGGGCGTAGTAGTCGACAACCGATCATGCATGAAGCCTGGCACCCAGGTTCATAGCAATCAGTCATCGTATCTCTTGAGGGGGGAGGAAAAAACGATCGCGGAGACAGGCACAAGGCCGCCGCCCGCATCCACGGGAAGTGTTCTGGGACCAGCAGAGGGTGACCGGGGAGCGGGGGCGGCCTTGCGCCGCCCCGCGATCAAAGCTAACGAAGCTTTGTGTCAGGCAGCCTGATGGTGCTTGACCTGGGACTTGCGAACCTGGGCGCGGCAAGCGTCGCCGAAGGCCTGGAAGATCTTGATCGAATCAGGGTTTTTCGCGGCTTGCCACTCGGGGTGCCACTGCACCGCGAACAGGAAGGGCGAAATGCTTGGGGCATGAATAGCCTCGACCAGGCCGTCTTCGGCGAGGGCGATTGGCTCGATGCCTTTACCCAGGTTGCGCAGGCCTTGGCCATGCAGCGAGTTCACGCGGATCTCGTCGCAGCCTAGGGTGTCGCGCAGCCAACTGCCTGGCTTGACCTTCACGGCATGCACTTGAGCGTACTGCACGTCGACCGGGTCTTCGGGGTTTTCGCGGTGGTCGTTGAAGCCTGGTTCGGCGTACACCTTCTGGTAGATGTCGCCACCCAGCGCCACGTTGATTTCCTGCATGCCACGGCAGATGCCGAAGATCGGCAGGCCACGCTTGAGGGCTGCCTTGACCAGCGGGATGTCGAACAGGTCGCGTGCCTTGTCCTGGCCCTTGCCGGGGGTTTCGTTTTCCTGGCCGTACAGGGCCGGGTCGATGTTGCTGCCAGCACCGGTCAGGTAGACGCCGTCGGCCATGTCCAGGTAGGTCTCGAGGTCTTCAGTGCCACAGCAGGTGGGCACCAGGACCGGGACGCAACCGGCGAAGTCGACCAGCGGAGTAATATATTTGTGGGTCATGACCTGATAGTCATGGCCTTTGCGCTCTTGGCTGCCCATGGTCATCAGGACGACGGGTTTGCGCAGGGAAGGTTGCTTGTTGCCAATGTTGCTGTTGGACATATGTCACCTTGGGACAGGTTCGACCTGTCGTTGTTGTGCAGGCGCACGGCCGGGGCCTTGAGTGCGACCTGAAGCCCCGAGCACTGCCGGCTCGTCAGAGGCGACGATTCCGGTCGGGACTTGTTGCTAGCTTGCCAGAGCCGTTCGATATGTCAAACGACGGGTACAGGCTTTAGAGGGGGGTATACGCCGATTTCAGGGGGGTTAAACCGTTGCAGGCCCGTGGCGGCAAGGGTTTGGCAGGGGGTGAGGTCAATTATATTTAACGACGCAGTTGGTTCATTGCAGCGGTGCAATGAAGGCGGCGTATGCATTGGCACGCCACCGCGTAGGAGCAGCCTTGCGCTGCGAAGAGGCCAGTGGCAGCAGCGTAAATCTTCCTGTATGCACTGGCCTCTTCGCAGCGCAAGGCTGCTCCTACACGATGGCAATGCACGGATCAGTGCAGTATCTGCGCCAGGAACCCTTTGGCCCGCTCGGTTTTCGGCTGGTTGAAGAACACCTGCGGCGGGCTGTCCTCGATGATCTGCCCACCTTCAAGGAACAGCACCCGCTCGGCCACTTGCCGGGCAAAGCCCATTTCATGGGTGACGCAGAGCATCGTCATGCCCGTGTCTGCCAATTTCACCAGCACATCCAGCACCTCGGCGACCATCTCTGGGTCCAGCGCCGAGGTCGGCTCGTCAAACAGCATGATGCGGGGTTTCATGCACAAGGCGCGGGCGATGGCCACGCGTTGCTGCTGGCCGCCGGACAGCTGGCTGGGGTATTTGTGCGCCTGGCTCTCGATGCCGACCTTGGCCAGGTACATGCGCGCGCGTTCCTCGGCGTCCTTGCGCGACAGCCCACGCACGCTGGTGGGTGCCAGCAGGCAGTTGTCGAGCACGCTCATGTGCGGGAACAGGTTGAAGTGCTGGAACACCATGCCGATCTCGCTGCGGATCTGCGCCGCCTGGCGCGTGGTGGCGGCCAGGTCGGTGCCATCCACCTGGACGCTGCCTTTTTCGGCCACTTCCAAGCGATTGATGCAGCGGATCAGCGTCGACTTGCCCGAACCGGACGGGCCGCACAGGACGATGCGTTCGCCTTCGCGGACCTGCAGGTCGATGTCGCGCAAGACATGAAACGCGCCATAGTGCTTGTTCAAGCCCTCGATACGGATCAGTACCGGGCGCGGGTCGGGTGTTGGAGCAAGGCTGGCAAGGCTCAAAGGGGCGGTCATATTGTTGTTCTCCGCAGGGTTCAGTCGAAACGTGTCGCGCTGTAGGGCGCAGGGTCGGTGAATGGGCGCTCGCCGGTCAGCAGTTCTGCCAGCAGCCGGCCACTGACCGGGCCCAGGGTGAGGCCATGGTGTGCATGCCCGAAGTTGAACCACAGGCCTTTGTGCCGCGGCGCTGGGCCAATCACGGGGCGCATGTCTGGTAGGCACGGGCGCCGGCCCAGCCACGGCGTGTCATCGAGGCGTTCGCCGAGTGCCGGGAACAATCGCCGGGCCAAAGCTTCACAGCGGCGCAGCTGGATTTCATTGCCTGGCGCGTCGCTGGCAGCAAACTCGATACCGGTGGTCAGGCGCACGCCCCGGGCCATGGGCGCCAACACATAGCCGCCTTGGGTATCGCAGATCGAATGCTCGAGTTGCGCACCGTCACGGGTGGCGTAGTGCATGTGGTAGCCGCGCTTGATCGCCAGCGGGATCTGGTAGCCAAGGCCTTCATAGAGGTCTGCCGACTGTGGGCCGAGGCAGGCCACCACTTCGTCGGCGGTGACAGGGCCGCGACGGCTGTCGACCTGCCATTGCCCTTCGACATGGCGCAGGCTGCGCGCATCGCCATGCAGGAACTGCCCGCCACGTTGGACGAACAGTGCAGCATAGCCGCGGGTGAGGGCGCCGGGGTTGTTAACGGTCTTCGGGTCGAGCCAATGAATGCCACCCACCACGGTGCTGTCCAGCTGGTGTTCGCGTGCCTGAAGCTGCCCGCATTCGAGAATCTCGTACTGCAGGCCGTAACGGCTCAAGCCTTTGAGGTCCTCCTTGGCCTGCTTGAACAGGGCCGGGTCGCGGAACACCTCGATCCAGCCTTTGGCCTGAACCAGCCCTTCCAGGCCGGCGGCTTCGATCAGCGCGTCATGCTCTTCGACGCAGCGCTGTACCAGCGGCAGCATGTCGGCGGCGGCACCCGCCAGGCGCCCCGGCGCCGACTGGCGCCAGTAGCGCCACAGCCACGGTGCAGCCTTGGGCAAGTGCAGCAGGCTGTAGCGTACGTCGGGCTGGCGGTTGAGGCCGTAGCGCAGCAGCGCGCCCGCTTGCCGGGGGAAGGCATACGGAATCACGCTGGAGCGCTCGATCAGCCCGGCGTTGCCATGGCTGGTACCGCTGCCGGGTTCGTCGCGGTCGATCAGAATCACCTGGCGCCCGCGCGCCTGCAGGTGCAGCGCGGTGCTGACGCCGACAATGCCGGCGCCGAGGACGAGAGTCTGGCAATGCATGGAACGTATCCTTCGGTCAGTTCAGGTGGCGGCCCAGGCGGGCTTCCAGGTGTTTCAGGAGGCGACGAACCAGCTCGACGATCACCAGGTAGAGCACGGCGGCCCACAGGTAGATCTGGAAGTCGAAACTGCGCGAGAACGCCAGTTTGGTCACGCCCATCAGGTCGTAGATGGTCACCAGCGAAGCAATCGCGCTGGCCTTGATCATCAGGATCAGTTCATTGCCCAGTGGGCCGATGGCCACCAGCAGCGACTGCGGCAGGATCACCTTGAAGAAGGTGGTCGAGCGGCTCAGGTTCAGTGCCCGCGCTGCCTCGTATTGCCCCGGCGCGACGGCCATCAGGCTGCCGCGGAAGATCTCGGCCTGGTAGGCGGCGGTGTTCAGGGTGAATGCCAGCAACGTGCAGAACCACGCTTCGCGGAAGAACCACCAGAGGCCGACGTCCTGCCAGAAACCTTTCAACGAGCCGAGGCCGTAGTAAAGCAGGAACAACTGCGCCAGCAGCGGCGAGCCGCGGAAGAAGTACACATAACCGGCCGACAGGCGCTGCAGCACTTGGCTGCGCGATAAGCGTGCCAGTGCCAGCAACAGGCCGAGCACGGCGCCCAGGGTGAATGAAATCGCCACCAGCTTGGCTGTCACCAGCAGCCCATCGACGAAGCGCGGGCCGTAGCGTTCCAGCAGGTCCGGGTCGAGGACGACTGCCAGCCATTGATCGATATTCATGCCCGGGCTCCTTGCAGGTGACGGCTGCTGCGCCGTTCGATGAAGGCAAAGACCCGTCCCGAGACCGCCGAGAACAGCAGGTAACCCAGGCAGGCAACGCCATAGAAGAACATCGGCTCTTTGGTCACGCTGACGGCCAAGTTGGTCTGGCGCATCAGGTCGACCAGCGAGATGGTCGACACCAGCGAGGTGTCCTTGAGCAGCGACAACCAGTTGTTGGACAGGCCGGGCAGGGCGATGCGCGTCAGTTGTGGCAGCACCACCTTGAAGAAGCCTGTGCGCTTGCTCAGGCCCAGTGCCGAGCACGCTTCAAGTTGCCCTTTGGGCAGGGTCTTGAAGGCCGCCAGCCAGATTTCGCTGGAGAATGCGGCAAACACCAGGCTGAAGGCGATCATGGCGGCCAGGAACGTGTTGATCAGGAATTCGCCTTGATAGCCGAGGGCGGCCAACACTTTTTGCGCGGCGATCTGGCAGCCGTAATAGATGATCAGCAGCGTCAGCAGTTCGGGCAGGCCGCGGAACACGGTAGAAAAGGTCGTGGCCCAGGCCCGTGGCAGGCGTTTGCGCGAACGTGCGGCAAACGCTACGGCCAGGCCCAGCGGCAGGCCGATGGGCAGGCAGGCGAGGGCCAGCGAAACGGTGACCAAGGCGCCGGCCAGCAACGCCTGGCCCCAGCCTCCGCTGGCGAAGGACAGCAAGGACAATTGATCGAGCATGACAAACCCCTAAGGTGGGCAACGCGTTCTCTTGGTAGGAGCGGCCTTGTGTCGCGAAAGGGCTGCGGAGCAGCCCCAGGGTGTATGCCGCGGCACAGATTGCAGGGGGCCACTCTGTGGCCCTTTCGCAGCACAAGGCTGCTCCTACAGGATTGCGTCGTTTCCTGAAGATCAGTTGTAGATATCGAAGGCGAAATACTTGCTGGCGATCTTCTGGTAGGTACCGTTGGCAACGATCTGTTGCAGTGCGGTATTCAGGCGTTGGCGCAGCGCCTCGTCATCCTTGCGCACGGCAATGGCCGCGTCGGCCTTGGTGTCGGCCACGTCGCCGAGGATCTTGCAGCAGTCCTGGCCGTTCTTGGTCATCCACTCGTGCAGGGGGAACTTGTCGGCGATCACGCCATCCAGGCGGCCTGCGGCCAGGTCGGCGTTGGCTTCATCCATGGTCGGGTAGAGTTTCACGTCGGCACCGGCCTTGCCGTAGACGTCTTCGGCATAGATGGCCTGGGTCGACGAGGATTGGGCGCCCACGGTGTAGCCGACGAAGTTGTTCTGGGCATCGGTGATCTTGCTGTCCTTGGCCACAGCCACAGTCAGCGGGGTACGGTAGTAATGATCGGTGAAGGCGATTTTCTTGCGGCGCTCTTCGGTATCGATCATCGACGCGACCACGGCGTCGTACTTGCGCGCCATCAGGGCCGGGATGATGCCTTCCCAATCCTGGGCGACCAGGGTGCATTCCACTTTCATCTGTTCGCACAGGGCGTGGGTGATGTCGATGTCGAAGCCGTGCAGCTGGTTATCGGCGTCGACATAGTTGAAGGGCGGGTAGGCACCTTCGGTGGCGAAACGCAGGGTTTCAGCACTGGCGGCGCCCGCCAGCAGCAGGGCACACGCACCTACCATAGCCATGGTCTTGTTCATCTCGCACCTCTTGCACTCTTGCTATTGTTGTTTTCCCGACGGCCACGAGGTGTAGCCGACGAATTCGTTATGTAGAGCGGCAGTCGCTTCCAAGCGTTTTTCAACATCCGGCCCGAGCTTCTTGCAGACCTCGTTGACCATCAGGTGCACCCACGACAGCATGGTCGCGGTGGATTCCCAGAACAGGTTGAACTCGGTGGGGATGCGGAACACCTCGTCGGCGTTGGCATCGGCCCAGTCACAAAAGGTGTCGGTCACCAGGGTGACCGCAATGCCAGCCTCGCGCGCCTTCTGGCACAGCTGCAGGGCGTGGCGGGAATAACGACGCGCCTCGAACACCACCAGGGCGCTGTCTTCGGCGCGGCCCAGCAGCACCTCACCGAAGTGCCCGGCGCTGAGGTCGACCAGTTGCACGCCATCGCGCAGGTACTGCAGCAGGTGGCTCATGCACATGGCGACGCCGCGCTCGGTCTGAAAACCGGCGATGAACACCCGTGGTTTGCTTGCCAGGCGCTGCGCCACGCGGTGCCAGGGCTCGCTCTGGCGGTACTCGTGCACACGCACCAGGGCGGCGATTTCCAGCTCCAGGCTGCCGGCGTTGTCGCTGGCATCATGGTTCTGGCGGTAGTCTTGCAGGCGGTCACCGACCAGCCACGGGCCATCGCCCAGGTCATTCTGCAGGTCTTGCTTGAGCGCCTTGAGGTGGGCATAACCTAACGAGCGGCAGAAACGGCCGACACTGGATTCGCTGACACCCAGCTTGGCGGCGATGCTGGCCGAGGTCTGAAAGGGCAGTTCGTGCAGGTTGGCAAGCATGTAGCTGGCGATCGTGCGGCCTGAGGCAGCAGCCCCTTGCAGGCTGTTTTCCAGGCGTTGCTTGATCGGTTGGCTCATGCTGTTTCTCCGGGGGTGAGGCTTGCGATAGAAAATGAATGTTTTCTGTCATCAAGTCAATATTTGACAGATAGCTGTCACATGCAGGAAAGTTTTTGTCGTTGCAACGCTGTAGCCACTCTAATTCCAACAAGGAGCTTCAGATGTCCGCACCTTCCACTGGCACTGCCGTGCGTGTGCCTTTTAACGAGCTGCAGAACCTGTTGCAGGCGATCCTCCAGCGTCATGGCTGCAGCGAAACCGTGGCCCAGGTGCTGGCCCACAACTGCGCCAGCGCCCAGCGCGATGGCGCTCACAGCCATGGCGTATTCCGTATTCCGGGCTATGTCTCGACCTTGGCCAGTGGCTGGGTCGATGGCCAGGCCAGGCCGAAGGTCAGCGATGTGGCGGCTGGCTATGTGAGTGTCGATGCAGCGGGCGGATTTGCTCAGCCGGCGCTGGCGGCTGCCCGTGAGCTGTTGGTGGCCAAGGCACGCAACGCCGGCATCGCAGTGCTGGCGATCCACAACTCGCACCACTTCGCGGCGCTGTGGCCGGATGTAGAGCCGTTCGCCGAAGAGGGTCTGGTGGCCCTGAGTGTGGTCAACAGCATGACCTGCGTGGTGCCGCATGGTGCACGCAAACCGCTGTTTGGTACCAACCCCATCGCCTTTGCCGCGCCGTGTGCCGAACATGACCCGATCGTCTTCGACATGGCCACCAGCGCCATGGCCCATGGCGATGTGCAGATCGCTGCACGGGCCGGCCAGCAGTTGCCCGAGGGCATGGGCGTAGATGCCAACGGCCAGCCGACCACCGACCCCAAGGCCATTCTTGAAGGCGGCGCCTTGCTGCCGTTTGGCGGGCACAAGGGGTCGGCGTTGTCGATGATGGTCGAGCTGCTGGCGGCGGCGCTGACGGGCGGCCATTTCTCCTGGGAGTTCGACTGGTCCTCGCACCCTGGGGCCAAGACGCCCTGGACCGGGCAGTTGATTATCGTCATCGACCCGAGCAAGGCCGAAGGCGAGCGTTTTGCCCAGCGCAGCCGCGAGCTGGTGGAGCAGATGCAGGCCGTGGGCCTGACGCGGATGCCTGGGGAGCGGCGTTACCGCGAGCGCGAGGTGGCCGAGGAAGAGGGCGTGGCATTGACCGAGCAGGAACTGCAGGGCCTCAAGGCATTAGTGGCCTGAACCGGCCTCTTCGCGGGTAAACCCGCTCCCACAGGTTCTGCGCAGTATTCGAGACCTGCGGTGCACCTGGGGGAGCGGGTTTACCCGCGAAAGGGCCGTTACAGGCAGCACGAATCTAGGGCTGTGCAATCTTGCATAGACAACCTGCACAATCGGTGATGTTCCTGCACCGCGACTCCGGGTATCCTCAGGGCAGCCATTCCGAACTGTCCTGATCCAAGGAGCTGCACGCTGTGTTCAAACATGTCGATGCCTATGCCGGCGACCCGATCCTCTCGCTGATGGAAACCTTCAAGGCCGATCCCCGCGCCGACAAGGTCAACCTGAGTATCGGCCTGTACTACGATGAAGCCGGCGTGGTGCCACAACTGGCGGCGGTGGATGCCGTCGAAAAACGCATCGCAGGCGTTGCTCACGAAGCGTCGCTGTACCTGCCGATGGAAGGCCTGGCCAGCTACCGCCAAGCCATCCAGGCACTGCTGTTCGGTGCCGATCACCCGGCCGTGACCGGCGGCCGCGTGGCCACCGTGCAGACGGTGGGCGGTTCTGGCGCACTGAAAGTGGGTGCCGACTTCCTCAAGCGCTACTTCCCGCAGTCCGAAGTCTGGGTCAGCAACCCGACCTGGGACAACCACCGCGCCATCTTCGAAGGTGCCGGGTTCAAGGTGAATACCTACCCGTACTTCGACCAGGTCAGCCGTGGCGTCGACTTCGACGGCATGTTGGCAACCCTGCAGACCCTGCCGGCCAACAGCGTCGTGCTGCTGCACCCGTGCTGCCACAACCCGACCGGCGCCGACCTGGACCAGAACCAGTGGCAGCAGGTGGTGGAAGTGGTCAAGGCGCGTCAGCTGATCCCGTTCCTCGACATCGCCTACCAAGGCTTTGGTGAAGGCCTGGTAGAAGATGCCTACGCCATCCGCGAAATGGCCCGTGCCGGCGTACCGTGCCTGGTCAGCAACTCGTTCTCGAAAATCTTCTCGCTGTACGGCGAGCGGGTAGGGGGCCTGTCGGTGGTCTGTGACGATGACGCCACCGCGCAGAGCGTGCTTGGCCAGCTCAAGGCTACCGTGCGCCGCAACTACTCCAGCCCACCCAACTTTGGTGCCCAGCTGGTCGCTGGCGTGTTGGGCGATACCGCGCTCAATGCCCAATGGGCGGCTGAAGTCGAAGTGATGCGTAAACGCATCCTGGACATGCGTCAGGCGTTGGTCGATGCGCTGGCCACGCTGCTGCCAGGCCAGGACTTCCAGTTCTTCCTGCGTCAACGCGGCATGTTCAGCTACACCGGTTTCAGCGTTGAGCAGGTGCGTCGCCTGCGTGACGAGTTCGGCGTTTACCTGATCGACAGCGGCCGGGTATGCATGTCCGGCCTGCGTCCGGCCAACCTGCAACGGGTTGCCGAGGCGTTCGCCGCCGTTCAGAAGTGATGTGATAGGGGCCGCTTCGCGCAACAGCTGTAGGAGCGGCCTTGCGCCGCGAATGGGGCGCGAAGCGGCCCCCGGTTTCACCCAGTTGTCATGACAAGTGCAACCGTCCCTCGGACGGGGCTTCGCAACCGCCCACTTTCAGTGCACAATCGCGCCCCTCTTTTTTGGTTGGGGAGCGCGAAGCGTCTGGTTCGCCATTCCCAGCCCTGTTGCAGTCTTGCGAGTGGAGCTACACCCGGAATGAATGAGCAGGCCCCAAGCGTCGAACGGCGCTATGAAGAATCGACCCCGGCAGCCTTGGGCAGCTGGGCACGTCAAGACACCACCTGGATGCTGGGCCTGTTCGGCACCGCCATCGGCGCAGGTACGTTATTCCTGCCCATCAATGCTGGCCTCGGTGGCTTCTGGCCGCTGATCATCCTGGCCGTGCTGGCCTTCCCGATGACGTACTTCGCCCACCGTGGCCTGACCCGTTTCGTCCTCTCCGGGCGCAAGGGCGGGGACATCACCGAAGTGGTCGAGGAACATTTCGGCATTACCGCCGGTGCATTGATCACCGTGCTGTACTTCTTCGCCATCTTCCCGATCCTGCTTATCTATAGCGTGGCGCTGACCAACACCGTCACCAGCTTCATGGAGCACCAGCTGCACATGACGCCGCCGCCGCGGGCGATCCTGTCGTTCGTGCTGATCCTGGGCCTGCTGGCCATCGTGCGCTGCGGTGAGCAGGCCACGGTCAAGGTCATGAGCCTGCTGGTCTACCCGTTCATCGTGGCCCTGGCGCTGCTGGGCCTGTACCTGGTACCGCACTGGACCGGTGGTATTCTCGACAGCGCCACCCAGCTGCCGTCGGGCTCGGCCTTCCTGCACACCGTGTGGCTGGCGATTCCGGTGATGGTGTTCTCGTTCAACCACTCGCCGATCATCTCGGCGTTCGCGGTCGACCAGAAGCGCCGTTACGGCGAGCATGCCGATGAGCGCAGCGGCCAGATCCTCGCCCGCGCCCACCTGCTGATGGTGGCCATGGTGCTGTTCTTCGTCTTCAGCTGCGTGCTGACCCTCAGCAGCGCCCAGCTGGCTGAAGCCAAGGCACAGAACCTGTCGATCCTGTCGTACCTGGCCAACCACTTCAGCAACCCGACCATCGAGTTTGCCGCACCGCTGATTGCCTTCATTGCTATCGCCAAGTCGTTCCTGGGCCACTACATCGGTGCCAGTGAAGGCCTGAAAGGCATCATTGCCAAAACCGGCGCGCGCCCGGGCGCCAAAGCCCTGGACCGCGTGGTCGCGGCGCTGATGCTGGTGGTGTGCTGGATCGTCGCCACGCTCAACCCGAGCATTCTGGGCATGATCGAATCGCTGGGCGGCCCGATCATCGCGGTGCTGCTGTTCCTGATGCCGATGTACGCCATTCGCCGCGTGCCTTCGATGCGCAAGTACAGTGGGGCGATGTCCAACGTGTTCGTGGTCGCGGTTGGCGTGGTTGCGCTGACGTCGGTGGTTTACGGCTTGCTGAGCTGATCCACCGCCCGTGACACGCAATGCCCAGGTCGCCTGTTGCGACCTGGGCATTTTTTTGTCCACAAGAATTGTCTGGCAATAAAACAATTTTTGCTTCACCCATAGGCACCCGGCCGCCTTCATGCTTAACTCGGTGTCCTTTTCAAACCCCGCATAAGGATTTCGTCCATGGCTCAAGTGACTCTCAAAGGCAACCCGGTTCAGGTCAAGGGCAACCTGCCGCAAGCCGGTGCTCAGGCGCCAGCCTTCTCGCTGGTGGGTGAAGGCCTGGCCGACAAGTCGCTGCAGGACTACGCCGGCAAGCGCAAGGTGCTGAACATCTTCCCGAGCGTCGACACCCCCACCTGTGCCACTTCGGTGCGCAAGTTCAATGCCCAGGCCAACGATGTAGCCAACACCGTGGTGCTGTGCATCTCCGCCGACCTGCCGTTCGCCCAGGCGCGCTTCTGCGGTGCCGAAGGCCTGGAGAACGTGAAGAACCTGTCGACCCTGCGTGGCGCCGAGTTCCTCGAGAACTACGGTGTGGCCATCGCCGACGGCCCGCTGGCTGGCCTGGCTGCACGTGCAGTGGTCGTGCTGGACGAAAACGACAACGTGCTGCACAGCGAGCTGGTCGGTGAAATCGCTGACGAGCCGAACTACGAGGCTGCGCTGGCTGTTCTGAAATAAAGGCAGGTCGGGCCGGTGGGTTTACCTGTTCCGGCCCTTTCGCGGGTAAACCCGCTCCCACAGGATGGCCACTGGTCTTAGAAACAGTGGTAATCCTGTGGGAGCGGGTTTACCCGCGAAGAGGCCGGCAGAGGCAACGGAACTCCAGCCCTGCCCACCGCTCCAAGCAACACCCTGTAACGGCCCGGAACGATTTCCGGGCCGTTTTCGTTTAAAGTTCAGTGTTTTGGCAACGTCAGGCAAAGGTAAACCTCTGGTAAAGGGCCTTTGCTAAAACGATGCCAGTGCTTATCGTTCAACCCTCCCAAGTCGTCACTCCGAACAAGGTTCGTTCAACCCATGCAAGCGTCTAATTCCCGCTCCCCCCGTCGCTGGCTCGTCGGCCTGCTGATCCTGCTGCTGGTGGCCTTGCTGGCCTGGTGGCTGTGGCCCGCATCGCCGGCACATAAAGAAGCCAGCAGCGGGCGCATGGGCAAAGGCGGGCGCCCAGGTTTCGGGGCTTCCAGCGACCCGGTGCCGGTACGTGTTGAGCCGGTTCGGGTGGGCGATTTCCCGCTGTACTACAAGGCGCTGGGTACGGTCACTGCGACCAACACCGTCAATGTGCGCAGCCGCGTGGCCGGTGAACTGGTCAAGATCCACTTCAAGGAGGGCCAGCAGGTCAAGGCTGGCGAACTGCTGGCCGAGATCGACCCACGCAGCTACCGCATCGCCTTGCAGCAGGCCGAAGGCACCCTGGCGCAGAACCAGGCACAGCTGAAAAACGCTCAGGTCGACCTGGCGCGCTATAAAGGCCTGTATGCCGAGGACAGCATCGCCAAGCAGACCCTCGACACCGCAGAAGCCCAGGTCGCGCAGTTCCAGGGCCTGGTCAAGACCAACCAGGCACAGGTCAGCGATGCGCGCCTGAACCTCGATTTCACCCAGATCCGCTCGCCGATCAATGGCCGGGTAGGCCTGCGCCAGCTTGACCTGGGCAACCTGGTGGCTGCCAACGACGCTACCGCGCTGGTGGTCATCACCCAGACCGAGCCGATCAACGTCGCGTTCACCCTGCCAGAAACCGAACTGAGCACCGTGCTGGAGCGCTACCGCAGCGGCGCCAGCCTGCCGGTCGAGGCCTGGGACCGCAGTGACAGCAAGCTGCAGTCCACCGGGGTACTGGGCAGTATCGACAACCAGATCGACACCACCACCGGCACCCTCAAGTTCAAGGGCCGCTTCGAGAACAAGGACCTGGCGCTGTTCCCCAACCAGTTCGTCAATGTGCGCCTGTTGGCCGACACCCTCAAACAGGTGGTGCTGGCCCCGGCCGCGGCTATCCAGTTTGGCAACGATGGCACCTTTGCCTATGTGGTCAACGCGCAGAACACCGTCAATATCCGCAAGCTCAAGGTCGGCGCCAGCGATGGCGAGAACAGCGTGATTGTCGAAGGCCTGGCTGCCGGCGATCGCCTGGTGCTGGAAGGCACCGACCGCCTGCGTGAAGGCACCAAGGTCGAGGTGGTCGAAGACAGCTCGCAGGTGCCAACCACCCCGGGCCAGCACCTGCAGGGCCAGGACGCCAAGGGCTCGGCCCAAGCCGGTGAAGCAGGCAAGGCGGGCGCATGAACCTCTCGCGCCTGTTCATCCTGCGCCCGGTCGCCACCACGCTGAGCATGCTGGCCATCGTCCTGGCCGGCCTGATTGCCTACAAGCTGCTGCCGGTCTCGGCGCTGCCGCAGGTCGACTACCCGACCATCCGGGTCATGACCCTGTACCCAGGGGCCAGCCCGCAAGTCATGACCAGTGCGGTCACCGCGCCGCTGGAGCGCCAGTTCGGGCAGATGCCGGGGCTGACCCAGATGGCCTCGACCAGCTCCGGCGGGGCGTCGGTGCTGACGTTGCGTTTCAGCCTCGACATGAACATGGATGTTGCCGAGCAACAAGTGCAGGCCGCGATCAACGCTGCAAGCAACCTGTTGCCCAGCGACTTGCCCGCGCCACCGGTCTATAACAAGGTCAACCCGGCCGACACGCCGGTGCTGACCTTGGCCATCTCCTCCAAGACCATGCCGCTGCCCAAGCTCAACGACCTGGTCGACACCCGCGTGGCCCAGAAGCTTGCGCAGATCAGTGGCGTGGGCATGGTCAGCATCGCTGGCGGCCAGCGCCAGGCGGTACGTATCAAGGTCAACGTCGATGCGTTGGCCGCCAACGGCCTCAACCTCGAGGACGTGCGGACGCTGATCGGGGCGTCTAACGTCAACCAGCCCAAGGGCAACTTCGATGGCCCGACCCGGGTGTCGATGCTCGATGCCAACGATCAACTGCGCTCCCCCGCGGAATACGCCAACCTGATCCTGTCCTATAACAACGGCGCGCCGCTGCGCCTGAAGGACGTCGCCGAGATCGTCGATGGTGCGGAAAACGAGCGCCTCGCGGCCTGGGCCAACGAAAACCAGGCGGTGTTGCTGAATATCCAGCGCCAGCCGGGCGCCAACGTCATCGAGGTGGTCGACCGGATCAAGGAACTGCTCCCCTCGATCACCGATAACCTGCCTGCCGGCCTGGACGTGTCGGTACTGACCGACCGCACCCAGACCATCCGCGCCGCGGTCAAGGACGTGCAGCACGAGCTGCTGATCGCCATCGTCCTGGTGGTCATGGTCACCTTTGTGTTCCTGCGCCGTTTCAGCGCCACCATCATCCCCTCGATCGCCGTACCGCTGTCATTGATCGGCACCTTTGGCGTGATGTACCTGGCCGGGTTCTCAGTCAATAACCTGACCCTGATGGCCCTGACCATCGCCACCGGCTTCGTGGTGGATGACGCCATCGTCATGCTGGAGAACATCTCCCGCCACATCGAAGAAGGCGAAACACCGATGCAGGCCGCGCTCAAGGGCGCCCGGCAGATTGGCTTCACCCTCATATCGCTGACCTTCTCGCTGATCGCGGTCCTGATTCCGCTGCTGTTCATGGCCGACGTCGTCGGCCGCCTGTTCCGCGAGTTCGCCATCACCCTGGCGGTGGCGATTCTGATTTCCCTGGTCGTGTCGTTGACCCTCACGCCCATGATGTGCGCGCGGCTGCTCAAGCGTGAGCCCAAGGAAGAAGAGCAGGGCCGTTTCTACCGCGCCAGCGGCGCCTGGATCGACTGGCTCATCGAACACTACGGCCGTGGCCTGCAGTGGGTGCTCAAACACCAGCCGCTGACCCTGCTGGTGGCCGTGGGCAGCCTTGGGCTGACCGTGGTCCTGTACATCGCTGTGCCCAAGGGCTTCTTCCCGGTGCAGGACACCGGCGTCATCCAGGGTATTTCCGAGGCGCCACAGTCGACTTCGTTCGCCGCCATGAGCGAACGCCAGCAGTCGCTGAGCAAGGTGATCCTGCAGGACCCGGCGGTGCAGAGCCTGTCGTCCTACATCGGCGTGGATGGCGACAACGCCACGCTCAACAGCGGGCGCCTGCTGATCAACCTCAAGCCGCACGGCGAGCGGGATGTCACCGCTGGCGAGGTCATCAGCCGCCTGCAGCCGCAGCTCGACAAGCTGGTGGGTATCCGCCTGTTCATGCAACCGGTGCAGGACTTGAGTATCGAGGACCGGGTCAGCCGCACCCAGTACCAGTTCAGCCTGTCGTCACCTGATGCCGACCTGCTGGCGCAGTGGAGCGGCAAGCTGGTGCAGGCGCTGCAACAGCGCCCTGAGCTTGCCGATGTGGCCAGCGACCTGCAGGACAAGGGCCTGCAGGTGTACCTGGTGATCGACCGCGACATGGCCAGCCGCCTGGGCATCTCGGTTTCGCAGATCACCAACGCCTTGTACGACGCCTTTGGCCAGCGGCAGATCTCGACCATCTACACCCAGGCCAGCCAGTACCGCGTGGTGCTGCAGTCGCAAGCCGCCGCCAGCATCGGCCCGCAGGCCTTGGAGTCGATCCACGTCAAGGCCACCGATGGCGGCCAGGTGCGGCTGTCGGCGCTGGCCCGTATCGAGCAGCGCCAGGCGCAGTTGGCAATCTCGCACATCGGCCAGTTCCCGGCGGTGATGATGTCGTTCAACCTGGCCCATGGCGCGTCGCTGGGGGAGGCGGTCAAGGTGATTGAGCAGGTGCAGCAGGACATCGGCATGCCGATCGGCGTGCAGACCCGCTTCCAGGGCGCTGCAGAGGCGTTCCAGGCCTCGCTGTCGAGCACCTTGCTGCTGATTCTCGCCGCCGTGGTGACCATGTACATCGTGCTGGGTGTGCTCTACGAGAGCTACATCCACCCGGTGACCATTCTCTCGACCTTGCCCTCGGCGGCGGTGGGGGCCTTGCTGGCGCTGCTCATCAGTGGCAATGACCTGGGGATGATCGCCATCATCGGCATCATCCTGCTGATCGGCATCGTCAAGAAAAACGCGATCATGATGATCGACTTTGCACTGGAAGCCGAGCGCAATCAGGGCATGAGCCCGCAGGACGCCATCTACCAGGCCGCATTGCTGCGTTTCCGACCGATTCTGATGACGACGTTGGCCGCGCTGTTCGGCGCCGTGCCGCTGATGCTGGCGACCGGGTCCGGTGCTGAGCTGCGCCAGCCGCTGGGCCTGGTGATGGTGGGCGGGCTGCTGGTCAGCCAGGTGCTGACACTGTTCACCACGCCGGTCATCTACCTGTACTTCGACCGCCTGGCCCGCCGCTGGCGCCCGGCCACTGATGCCAAGCAGGCTGAGGCATGAACCTGTCCGGACCGTTTATTCGTCGCCCGGTGGCGACGATGCTGCTGAGCCTGGCGATCATGCTGCTGGGCGGCGTCAGCTTCGGCCTGTTGCCGGTTGCGCCGCTGCCGCAGATGGACTTCCCGGTGATCGTGGTGCAGGCCAACCTGTCCGGCGCCAGCCCGGAGGTGATGGCCGCCACGGTGGCCACGCCTTTGGAGCGCAAGCTGGGCAGTATCGCCGGCGTCACCACGCTGACCAGTAGCTCTAACCAGGGCTCGACGCGGGTGGTCATCGGCTTCGAAATGGGCCGTGACATCGACGGTGCGGCGCGTGAGGTGCAGGCGGCGATCAACGCCACCCGTAACCTGCTGCCCAGTGGCATGCGCAGCATGCCGACGTACAAGAAGATCAACCCCTCGCAGGCACCGATCATGGTGCTGTCGTTGACCTCTGACGTGCTGAAGAAAGGCCAGTTGTACGATTTGGCTGACACCATCCTGTCCCAGAGCCTGGCCCAGGTATCGGGGGTAGGGGAGGTGCAGATCGGCGGCAGTTCGCTGCCCGCCGTGCGCATCTCGGTGGAGCCGCAGTTGCTCAACCAGTACGGCTTGTCGCTGGACGAGGTGCGTACCGCCGTGTCCAACGCCAACCAGCGGCGGCCCATGGGCTTCGTCGAGGATGCCGAACGCAGCTGGGAGGTGCGGGCGAATGACCAGTTGGAAACGGCGAAGGACTACGAGCCGGTAGTGATACGCCAGCAGAACGGCACCATCCTGCGCCTGTCCGACGTAGCCACCCTTACAGACAGCGTTGAAAACCGCTACAACAGCGGCTTCTTCAACGACCAGAGCGCGGTGTTGCTGGTGGTCAACCGCCAGACCGGCGCCAACATCATCGAGACGGTCGACCAGATCAAGTCGCAGTTGCCGGCGTTGCAGTCGTTGTTGCCAGCCAGCGTGCAGCTGAACGTGGCCATGGACCGCTCGCTGGTGATCAAGGCCACCCTCAAGGAGGCTGAGCACACGCTGCTGATCGCGGTGGGGCTGGTGATTCTGGTTGTCTACCTGTTCCTCGGCAGCCTGCGTGCCTCGTTGATCCCCAGCCTGGCAGTACCGGTGTCGCTGGTGGGCACGTTCGCGGTCATGTATTTGTGCGGTTTCTCCCTCAACAACCTGTCGCTGATGGCGCTGATCCTGGCCACGGGCCTGGTGGTTGACGATGCCATTGTGGTGCTGGAAAACATCTCCCGGCACATCGAGGACGGCCAGCCGCCGATGCGTGCGGCGTTCCTCGGTGCCAAGGAAGTGGGCTTCACGCTGCTGTCGATGAACGTTTCGTTGGTGGCGGTGTTCGTCTCCATTCTGTTCATGGGGGGCATCGTACGTAGCCTGTTCCAAGAGTTTTCCATCACCCTGGCGGCGGCAATCATCGTCTCGCTGGTGGTCTCGCTGACCCTCACGCCGATGCTCTGCGCCCGTTGGCTGAAACCGCACCAGGCCGAACAGAGCCGCCTGCAGCGCTGGAGCGACAAGGTTCATCAGCGCATGGTCAACGGCTATGACCGCAGCCTTGGCTGGGTGCTACGGCACAAGCGCCTGACCTTGCTGAGCCTGCTGGCCACCATTGGTATCAACATCGCGTTGTATGTGGTGGTGCCCAAGACGCTGATGCCGCAGCAGGACACCGGCCAATTGATTGGCTTTATCCGTGGCGACGATGGCCTGTCGTTCAGCGTGATGCAGCCGAAGATGGAAACCTACCGCCGCGCCTTGCTGGCCGACCCTGCGGTACAGAGCGTTGCTGGCTTCATCGGCGGCAACAGTGGCACCAACAATGCGATGGTGATTGTGCGCCTGAAACCGATCAGCGAGCGCAAGATGGATGCCCAGAAGGTGATCGAGCGCCTGCGCAAAGAGATGCCCAAGGTGCCCGGCGGGCGGCTGTTCCTGATGGCCGACCAGGACCTGCAGTTGGGTGGCGGTGGGCGTGACCAGACGTCGTCGCAGTATCTCTACACGTTGCAGAGTGGCGACCTGGCGGCCCTGCGCGAGTGGTTCCCGAAAGTGGTCGCGGCGGTGCGCGCATTGCCCGAACTGACCGCCATCGACGCCCGTGATGGCGCGGGTACCCCGCAGGTTACCCTGGTGGTCGACCGTGATCAGGCCAAGCGCCTGGGCATCGACATGGACATGGTGACCACGGTGCTCAACAACGCCTACAGCCAGCGGCAGATCTCGACCATCTACGACAGCCTCAACCAGTACCAGGTGGTGCTGGAGATCAACCCGAAATACGCCTGGGACCCGAGCACGCTGGAACAGGTGCAGGTGATCACCAGCGACGGTGCCCGCGTGCCGTTGTCGACCATCGCCCACTACGAAAACAGCTTGGCCAATGACCGGGTCAGCCACGAAGGCCAGTTCGCTTCCGAAGACATTGCCTTTGACGTCGCCGAAGGCTACAGCCCCGACCAGGCCATGGCTGCAGTGGAGCGGGCGGTGGCCAAGCTTGGCCTGCCCGAGGAAGTCATCGCCAAACTCGGCGGCACCGCCGACGCCTTTGCCAAGACCCAAGAAGGCCAACCCTTCATGATTCTTGGTGCGTTGGTGCTGGTGTACCTGGTGCTGGGCATTCTGTATGAAAGCTACATTCACCCGCTGACCATTCTGTCGACGCTGCCCTCGGCCGGCGTCGGTGCCTTGCTGGCGCTCTACGTCACCGGAGGCGAGTTCAGCCTGATCTCGCTGCTGGGCCTGTTCTTGCTGATCGGCGTGGTGAAAAAGAATGCGATTCTGATGATCGACCTGGCCCTGCAGCTGGAGCGCCAACAAGGCCTGTCGCCGGAGGAATCGATCCGCCGCGCCTGCCTGCTGCGCCTGCGGCCGATCCTGATGACCACCCTGGCGGCCATCCTCGGCGCCTTGCCGTTGCTGGTGAGCCGTGCCGAGGGGGCGGAAATGCGCCAGCCTTTAGGCTTGACCATCATTGGCGGCCTGGTCTTCAGCCAGATCCTCACCCTTTATACGACGCCGGTGGTCTACCTGTACCTCGACCGCCTGCGTCACCGTTTCAACCATTGGCGCGGCGTGCGCACCGACGCCGCTCTGGAAACCCCGCTATGAATTTTGCCCAGACACCGCTTCACCGTGCCCTGCAGTCATTGACCCTGGGGCGTGGCTCGCGTCTGCTCGGCGCCAGTCTGTGCGTGGCGCTGCTCAGTGCCTGTACCCTGAGCCCGGACTACCACCGCCCCGAGCTGAGCACCCCGGCGCAGTACAAGCAGGCCGAGGGCTGGACCCAGGCCAAGCCCTCGGACGCGATCGCCCGTGGCGCCTGGTGGGAAGTCTACGGCGATGCCGGGCTCAATGCGCTGGTCGAAGAGCTCAACCGCAGCAACCAGACGGTTGCGCAGTCGGAGGCCCAGTACCGTCAGGCCCAGGCCCTGGTGCGCAGCAGCCGCGCCGCGCTGTTCCCCAGCCTGGACTTGAGCGCCAGCAAGAACCGTTCTGCCCAGGGGACTGGCAGCTCGAGCTCCAGCCTGTCGAACAACAGCAGCGGCATCCGCAACACCTACAATACTCAGCTCGGCGTGAGCTGGGAGATCGACCTGTGGGGCAAGCTGCGTGAGACGTTGAACGCTAACGAAGCCAGTGCCGAAGCCAGCTTCGCCGACCTTGCCTCGATCCGCCTGAGCCAGCAATCGGAGCTGGTGCAGAACTACCTGCAGTTGCGTGTGATCGACGAGCAGAAGCGCCTGTTGGAAGCGACCGTGGCCACCTACGAACGCTCGCTGCGCATGACTGAAAACCAGTACCGCGCCGGTGTGTCTGGCCCCGATGCAGTGGCGCAGGCGCGCACGCAACTGAAGAGCACCCAGGCGGACCTGATCGACCTGATTTGGCAGCGTGCGCAGTTCGAAAATGCCATTGCCGTGTTGCTGGGCAAGGCCCCGGCGAACTTTGCCCTGGCAGACAGCAAGACCATCCCGGCGCTGCCGCAAATTCCAGTGACGTTGCCCTCGCAGTTGCTCGAACGCCGCCCGGACATTGCCTCGGCCGAGCGCAATGTGATGGCAGCCAATGCCAATATCGGCGTATCGCGGGCCGCTTACTTCCCCGACCTGAGCCTGAGCATGAGTGGTGGGTATTCCAGCAGCAGCTTCAGCAACTGGATCGAACTGCCGAACCGTTACTGGTCGGTGGGGCCTTCGCTGGCCATGACCTTGTTCGATGCGGGCAAGCGCAGCGCCGAGGTGGACCGCACCGTGGCGGTGTACGACCAGACCGTGGCGCAGTACCGCCAGACCGTGCTCGATGGCTTCAAGGAGGTGGAGAACTTCCTGGTGCAGCTGAAGGTGTACGGCGATGAAGCGGTGGTGCGCCAGGAGGCACTGGACGCGGCGCGTGAGTCGCTGCGCCTGACTGAAAACCAGTACCGTGCAGGGCTGATCGGCTACCTGGATGTGGTCAACGTGCAGACCACTGCGCTGAGCAACGAGCGCAGTGTGCTGAACCTGCTGCAGGGGCGGTTGGTGGCCAGTGTGCAACTGATTGCTGCGCTGGGCGGCGGCTGGGATGCCGAGCAGGCGTTTGCCGAACAGGAGTGATGGCCGACCATTCACGCTGGGCTATAAGTGCCACTTCGTGGACCCATGCCTCGATCACTGTAGGAGCAGCCTTGTGCTGCGAAGAGGCCCTTACGGCTAATACATCGCTACCAGGCATACGGGCCTCTTCGCAGCGCAAGGTACGTATGCCCAGCCGTGGCATCCCAGCACTTGGATCCATTCCCATTCGCAAAAACCCCGTGCGTTTCGCCAAAGCTTGAGTACAATCGTCAGCTTTTTCCGGGCCCCCTGGCCCGTCGCTGGAACTCCCAATGCTGACCGGTAGCTACTCCTCTTCGCTGGTGTTGATTTCGCTGTGCGTGGCGATCCTGGCGTCCTACACCGCCCTTGACCTGACCGGCCGTATCGCGACGGCCAAGGGCAGGGCTGTGCACCTGTGGATGGGGGGCGGGGCGTTGGCCATGGGGGTCGGCGTGTGGTCGATGCACTTTATCGGCATGCTCGCGTTCAGCCTGCCTATCGACCTGGGCTACGACCTTGGCCTGACTGCGTTTTCGCTGTTGATTGCGGTGCTGTCTTCGGGGTTTGCCTTGTGGCTGGTGAGCCAGCCGAGCCTGCCCTGGCTGCAACTGGGCTTTGGCGCGTTGATCATGGGCGCGGGCATCAGTTGCATGCACTACACCGGCATGGCCGCGCTGCGCATGCTGCCGGGCATCGACTATGACCCTACGCTGTTCGGCGCCTCGCTGATGATCGCGGTGGGCGCCTCGGCAGCGGCGTTGTGGATTGCGTTCCGCTTGCGCAAGCACACCCCTTACGTCCGGCAGGTTCGTGGCGTGGCAGCAGTGATCATGGGGATGGCCATCGTCGGCATGCACTACACCGGCATGGCAGCGGCCAATTTCACCGAGGGTAGTTACTGTGGTGCGCTGGCCGGTGGGCTGCAAGGCGACGGGCTGGTCTACCTGGTGTTGATCACCACCCTGGCAGTGCTGGCGGTAGCCTTGTTGACCTCGGTACTGGACGCACGCCTGGAAGCGCGCACGGCGGAACTGGCCCGCTCGCTGACCCTGGCCAACCAGGAACTGACCCAACTGGCCCTGCACGACACGCTCACCGACCTGCCCAACCGCACCTTGTTGGCCGACCGCATCGAGCAAGCCATCGCCAAGGTGGCGGAGCAGGGCGGTTGTTTTGCGCTGATGTTCATCGACCTGGATGGCTTCAAACCGGTCAACGATGCCTTTGGTCACCATGTCGGCGACTTGCTGCTCAAGGCCGTCGCGGCGCGCCTGCGCGGCCATTTGCACAGCCAGGACACGCTGGCGCGCATTGGGGGCGACGAGTTCGTGCTGCTGGTGGAGCTGCAGGAGCCCAACGATGCCATGGACGTGGCGGTCAAGCAGGTCAACCTGGTGTCGCGGCCGTTTCGCGTCGCCGAGCATGATTTGCAGCTCACGGCCAGCCTGGGGATCGTCTTGTACCCCGGCAATGGCCAGGATCAGCACGAGTTGCTGCGCAATGCCGATGCCGCGATGTACCACGCCAAAAGCGCCGGTAAAAACGGCTACAGCTTCTTCGACGTGTCGATGAACAGCAACGCCCGGCAGCAATTGCAGTTATTGCAGGACCTGCGCCAGGCCCTGGAGCAGCGCCAGTTCCGCCTGCACTATCAGCCCAAGTTCGATGCCCAGGCCTGCCAGCCGATCGGTGCCGAAGCGCTGCTGCGCTGGGAGCACCCACAGCAGGGCCTGCTGCTGCCTGACCGGTTCATCGGCCTGGCGGAAAAAACCGGCCTGATCATCCCGATTGGCGAGTGGGTGCTCGACGAAGCCTGCCGGCAGATGCGCCAGTGGCTGGACCAGGGCCACCAGGGGTGGCGTATGGCAGTCAACCTGTCGGCCATCCAGTTTTGCCATGCGGGGCTGGTCGAAAGCGTGGCCCGGGCCCTGCGCGAAAACGGCCTGCCGGCCAACTGCCTGACCCTGGAGATCACCGAGACCACCGCCATGCATGATGCCGATGCCAGCCTGACGGTGCTGCAGCGCCTGTCCGACATGGGCGTGGACCTGTCCATCGATGACTTCGGCACTGGCTATTCCAGCCTCATGTACCTGAAGCGACTGCCGGCCAACGAGCTGAAGATCGACCGGGGTTTTGTGCGTGACCTGGAGCAGGACAGCGATGACGCCGCGATCGTCTCGGCGATCGTCGCACTGGGCCAGGCGCTGGGGTTGCGCATCGTTGCCGAAGGGGTAGAGACGGACAAGCAGCAAGACTTCCTCACCCGCCTGGGGTGCGATTCGCTGCAGGGTTATCTGTTGGGGCAACCGGTGCCAGCCGAGCAATTCATGGGCAAATTGCAGCCATTGCGGGAGACACCTGAGGTGGCGGTCTAGCCTGCGTCGCGCAGGGCGAAGACGGGCACGAAGGCGTCCATCTCGGCCTCGACCGCTTCAATGATGCGCTCGACATCTGCAGCGGCCATGATCGCAGCGCAGGGGATGCCGGCAATAGCCAGCAAGGTTTCTCCGGTGGCGCGGTCGAACAGGCGCGCGATCATGCTGCGCGGTGCATCCATGCTGGCTTCGAAGCCGAGCGGGTGGAAATGCCAGCGCATCACCTGGCAGGCGTTCGGGAACGTCATTTTGTTCATGCCAGCCTCCTTGTCCCTACTTGGACGCGGTGAGCGGGAAGCCGCATGCACGGCCGCCGGGAATGTAACCATAGCACCTGCCACGCCGTTGCCCAGGGTCGGAATACGCCGGAATCGTGGAGGCTTGACCCAGGTCACATTGTTGTTATGGCCGCTATCCAGCGGCAGCTCGCCTGGCAAACGTTTTCCTTGCGGGGTGCCGCAGGTAACGGCCGCATTTACTGCACAGGGTTTTCGGACGAGCGGTGCGTGCTACCCCAACAGGCCGGCCGCAATGTTGATGGTGAATCCCAGAATGGCCGTGTTGAACACGAACCCTACCACTGAATGTGCCAGCACCACCCGGCGCAACCCCCTGCCAGCGACGCCGACATCGGACGTTTGCACCGCCACACTGATAGTGAACGAGAAGTAGTGAAAGTCCCAGTAATCCGGGTTGCGCTCGCCATCGGCAAAGCGCAGCGGGGGCTCATGGTTCTGGCCGGTATAGAACAGCCGGGCGTAGTGCAGGCTGAAGATGCAGCCGATCAACAGCCAGGAGCCGGCCACGGTCAACCCGGTGTACAGGTAGTGCAGGGCCAGGGCGCTGCCTTGCAGGCCGCGGCTGGAGACCAGTTGCAAGGTGATCGCGGCCAGGCTAGCGATGGCAGCGATGCAGACGGTGAGCAGGACCAGGCCGGCGTTCTCATCCTCGACCTGGGCAACGTTGCGGACCTTTTCCGGGTTGGCGCTCCAGGTAAGCCACAGGACCAGCAGCAGGTAGAGCCAGACGCCGAGGTTCCAGCCGACCAGAATGTGCTGGACCGTGTCATCGGCAGGGATCAGCCAGGCGCCGATGATGCCGACCAAGGTGGCGAACGTGAGGCGAGGGTGGGTACGTGTCAGGCGGTGAAAAGCCATGGGGCCTCGTTGCCGGGGAGTGGTGGCTAATACTCTAGACCATTGCCCGCTGCTGGCGGCTTTCATCGCGCCGCCCGTCGCGCGGCGTTGCAACTCTCAGTACACTGCACGTTCCAACACCAACATCCGTTGAACTCGAGGTTTCTGCATGACGCTCAGTCCTTTGGCAGGCAAGCCGGCTCCGGCCAGCGTGCTGGTCGATATTCCCCGACTGCTCACCGCTTACTACACCGGCCGCCCCGATGCTGGCGTGGTGGCCCAACGGGTGGCCTTCGGCACCTCGGGGCACCGAGGCACCTCGCTTGAGCTGAGTTTCAACGAGTACCACGTACTGGCCATTACCCAGGCCATCTGCCTGTACCGCCAGGAGAAGGGCATCGATGGCCCGCTGTTCATTGGCGCCGACACCCATGCGCTGTCGGCACCGGCCACGGCCAGCGCCCTGGAAGTGCTGGCGGCCAATGGCGTGCAGGTGATGCTGTCCAAAGACGACGAGTACACGCCGACCCCAGCGGTATCCCACGCGATCCTGTGCTACAACCGTGGCCGCGAGCAGGGCCTGGCCGATGGCATCGTCATCACGCCGTCGCACAACCCGCCGCAAAGCGGTGGCTTCAAGTACAACCCGCCCAATGGCGGCCCGGCCGACAGCGACGTGACCAAGTGGGTCGAGGCCAAGGCCAACGAGCTGCTGGCTGCGAACCTGGCTGGCGTCAAACGCATGGACCATGCCCAGGCACTGCAGGCTGCCACCACGCACCGCCACGACTACGTGAGCCACTACGTGGCAGACCTGGGTAATGTCATCGACTTCGACGTGATCCGCAGCGCCAACCTGCGCCTGGGCGTCGACCCGCTGGGCGGCGCCGGGGTTAACTACTGGTCGGCGATTGCAGAGCATTACAAGCTCAACCTGGAAGTGGTCAACAGCGAGGTCGACCCGACCTTCCGCTTCATGACCGTCGACTGGGACGGCCAGATCCGCATGGACCCATCCTCGCCCTACGCCATGCAGGGCCTCATCGGCCTGCGTGAGCGCTTTGACGTGGCCTTTGCCTGCGACCCCGACCACGACCGCCACGGCATCGTCACCCCGGATGGCCTGCTGCAGCCGAACAACTACCTGGCCGTGGCCATCGACTACCTGTTCCGCCACCGCCCGCAGTGGCGCAGCGACGCAGCCGTGGGCAAGACCGTGGTGTCCAGCGGCCTGATCGACCGCGTCACCGAGCGCCTGGGCCGTGAGCTGTTCGAAGTGCCGGTGGGCTTCAAGTTCTTCGCCCAGGGCCTGTTCGACGGTTCGTTGGGCTTTGGTGGCGAGGAGAGTGCGGGGGCTTCGTTCCTGCGGCGCGATGGGTCGGTCTGGGCCACAGACAAGGACGGCTTGATCCCGGCTTTGCTGGCCGCCGAGATGACCGCACGTACAGGTCGCAACCCGAGCCAGGCTTATGCCGACCTGACCGCAGCACTGGGCAAGCCGTACGCCACCCGCGTCGAGGCCAAGGCGGATGCCCGGCAGAAGGCGTTGTTGAGCAAGCTGGCACCTGAGCAGGTCAAATCGACTGAGCTTGCCGGTGAGCCGATCGTGCAGATCCTCAGCCATGCACCGGGTAACGGCCAGGCGATTGGCGGGTTGAAAGTGATGACCGCCAATGGCTGGTTTGCCGCACGGCCGTCGGGCACCGAGGACATCTACAAGATCTACGCCGAAAGCTTCATCGACGAAGCGCACCTGCAGCGCCTGGTGCAGGAAGCGCAGGTGTTGGTGGACGCGGCGATCGCCTGATTGTACTCAAGGGGCTGCCTTGCCGGCGATGGGCCGCCGGGCGGCCCCGGTTCATCGAGGGGTTGGCAACGCGAACCCCTCGATCCCCCGCCCCAGCTTCAGTGCCTGCGCATGCAGCACCTGCATCAGGTGCAGCGCCGAGTGCGAAGGTGGCTCGAAGCGCGAATAGACGAAACTGATATCGAAGTGGATTTCGTCGGCCAGGGGTACCACCGTCAAGCCGCTGTCCTGCGCCACGAACTCGTCGATCAAGCTAATGCCCATGCCTTGCTTGACCAAGGCCACGGCTTCGTTGGCGTTGGTGAACGACAACAGCGACTCCAACTGCAGCCCGCGCCGGTGGATGTGTTCGGCGAGCAATTTGCCGAACGGCATGTCGGGCCTGAACAGCAGCAGGGCATGGCCTTGCAGTTGCTCCAGCGCCAGTGACGGATGCCGCGCCAAGGCATGCTCCGGCGGCATCACCACCACCATGCGCCCGCGCATGAAGGCGCGTGAATGCAGGTGATCGTGGATCACCGGCAAGGCGGCAATCGACAGGTCGACCTTCTTCGACAGGATCTGGTTCGGCATTTCACCCATCAACGAGGTCTGCCACTCGATGTTCAGCGAGGGTGACTCACGCTTGAGTTGGGCCAGCGCAATCGGGATGACCACGGTCGACAGCGAGGCGCTGCACGAGATGCGCAGGTTACGGTGGCCGCCACTGCCCAGTGACAACGCACATTCATTGACCTCCAGCGCGGCCTGATACACCCGCTCGACTTCGCGATACAGAATCTGCGCTTCGTGGGTCGGCACCAGGCGGTTGTTGATGCGCTCGAACAAGCGGTACGCCAGCCGCCCCTCGATGTACTGGATCAATTTGCTCACGGCCGGCTGCGACACGTAGAGCATCTTCGCCGCCGCGCTGATCGAGCCCGTCAACATCACCGCACGAAACACTTCCATGTGCCGCAGTTTGAATACCAGTGCGCGGGCTTCCGGGCCTTCATGGTCGAGGGGCATAAGCATTGCCTTTGGTTATGGTCTTCGCCATCTGGGTATGAGCGCAGACGCCGGGCACGCAGTATCTTGAAGCCTGCCGAGTCGCCTTCGCGGCGCACAATAACAAGATCTGCAGGCAAGCGCAGCGGCGCTTGACGGGAGTGTTGCGTGAACATCTTCGATGAACCCAAGATCGATTGCCATAACCATTTGTTTGACCCCGCCCGCTTTCCCTATCACCCGGACGCGCCTTACGCCCCTTCAGGGCAGGAGGTCGCCACCCTTGAGCAATTCAACCGGGTGATGGACGCCTATGGCGTGCAGCATGCCTTGCTGGTAGGGCCGAACAGTGGCTACCACACCGACAATAGCTGCCTACTGAACGCGCTCGCCACTGGGCACGGGCGTTTCAAGGGGGTGGCGGTGGTCAGCCCCGACATCACCCTGGATGCGCTGGCTACGTTGCAGGCGCAAGGGGTGGTCGGGGTGGCCTTCAACCCGGCGTTGTACGGTGTGGCGAGCCTGGATGCAGCCGACGGGTTGTTCGGCAAGCTCGCCGAGCTCGACCTGTTTGCGCAGATTCAGGTGTGCGAAGACCAGTTGCTGGCGCTGCGCGGGCTGCTTGAGCGCACGTCGGCGCGCGTGTTGATCGACCATTGCGGCCGCCCCGAGGTGAGCGCCGGTATTCACCAACCGGGTTTCCAGGCCTTGCTGCGGTTGGCCGCGAGCGGCCGGGCGTGCGTCAAGCTGTCCGGCATGCAGAAGTTCGCCTCGGCCGATGCGTTGCAGGCGCAGAGCAGTGCCTACGTTCATGCCCTGCTCGAAGCGTTTGGCCCACAGGCCTGCGTGTGGGGCTCCGATTGGCCGTTCATTCGCCAGCGCTCGCGGGTGGACTACGGGCCGCTGCTGAAACTGGCCGAGCAACTGATGCCGGATGCGCAACTGCGCCGCACCGTCATGTGGGACACGCCGCGACGTCTGTTCGGGTTTGCCTAGCGCACCGCCCTTTGCCATTCCAATAACAAGAGAGCAACCGTCATGAACACTGAACAGAACCTCGGCGTGGGGGCGTTCGACACGCCTGCACGCCTGCAACAACGCACCCGCACCCGCTTCATGATCCTGGCGCTGATCTCCGGCGGCACGATGATCAACTACCTTGACCGCAGCGTGATGGGCATTGCGGCGCCTAGCATCAGTGCCGACCTGGGCCTTAACGCTGCGATGATGGGCGTGATCTTCTCGGCGTTTTCCTGGACCTACGCGGCGGCCCAGATCCCCGGCGGGATCCTCATCGACCGGCTGGGCACCAAGTTCACGTATTGGCTGGCCTTGACGCTGTGGTCGCTGTTCACCGGCCTGCAAGGGTTGGCCCAGGGCTTTTTGTCGCTGTTGGGCATGCGTTTTCTGGTAGGGGTGACCGAAGCGCCGTGCTTCCCCACCAACAGCCGCGTGGTGGCGACCTGGTTCCCACAGAGTGAGCGGGCCAGGGCGACCGGCATATACACCTTTGCCGAATACACGGGGCTGGCGTTTCTCACGCCGCTGCTGTTCTGGGTACTGCACGCGTACGGCTGGCGTTTTCTGCTGATGGCGGTCGGGCTGATGGGCATCCTTTATGGCCTGGTCTGGTGGCGCAAGTACCATGAACCGCACCAGTCCACCACGGCGAACAAGGCCGAACTCGACTACATCGCAGCTGGCGGTGGCGTGGTCGACGGTGGCCAGAAAGCCACGGTATTCCGCTGGTCGCAGATCCCGGCTCTGCTCAAACACCGCAACATGCTGGGCATCTGCCTGGGGCAGTTTGCCTGCAACTCGACCAACGTGTTCTTCCTGACCTGGTTCCCGACCTACTTGGTCACCGAGCGGCACATGCCGTGGCTGAAGGTTGGCTGGGTCGCGGTGCTGCCGTTCATCGCCGCCTCGCTGGGCACCCTGGTCGGTGGCTGGTTGTCCGATGCCTTGCTGCGCCGCGGCTACTCCCTGAACGTGGCGCGCAAGCTGCCGGTGATTGCCGGCCTGCTCACCGCGTCGGTGATCGTGCTGGCCAACTATGTCGAGTCCGACGCGCTAGTAATCGCCATTCTCTGCATCGCCTACTTCGCCCAAGGCATGTCGGCGCTGGCCTGGATGATCGTTTCCGACATCGCGCCAAAGGGCCTGCTGGGCTTGAGCGGTGGCCTGTTCAACCTGTTCGCCAACGCGGCGGGCATCGTTACCCCGTTGACCATCGGCATCATCGTTTCGATGACCGGGTCGTTCGTCTGGGCCTTGGCCTTCGTGTCGTCGATCACCGTCCTCGGTGCCCTGTGTTACCTGTTCATGGTGAGCGACCTGCGTCGTCTGCCAGACATCCCTAACCTCGAAAATGGAGCAAAGCAATGAGCCAATACCTGCAAGGGCAGACTGCAATCGTCACCGGCGGCATGCGTGGCATCGGCCTGGGGATTGCACAGCGGCTGCACGCCGCAGGTGCCCAAGTGGTGATCTGGGACTTGGCGGTCGATGGCTGGGACACAGCCGAAAACGGCTTTGAGCCGGTGCTGCGCCAGTCTGTCGATGTTTCATCGCTGGCGTCGGTGGAAGCGGCATTTGCCGACGTGCTTGCGCACGTCGGGCAGGTCGAGATCCTGGTCAACAACGCCGGTATCAATGGCCCGGTGGTACCCGCCTGGGAATACCCACCCGCGGCCTGGGACAAGGTCATCGCCATTGACCTGAACGGGGTGTTCTATTGCTGCCGCACCGCCATCCCGCACATGCGCGAACGCGGCTACGGACGCATCGTCAACGTCGCCTCGATGGCGGGCAAGGATGGCGTGCAGTACATCTCGGCGTACTCGGCGGCCAAAGCAGGCGTGATCGCCTTCACCAAGGCCGCAGCCAAGGAGCTGGCGCAGGATGGCGTGCTGCTCAACTGCGTGGCGCCGGCGATGGTCGAAACGCCGCTGATGGCCGAAATGACCCCGGAACACATCGCTGCGAGCAAGGCCAAGATCCCCATGGGGCGCTTCCTGAAGGTCGAGGAAATTGCCAACATGGTGAGCTGGATCGCCGGGCCAGAGTGCAGTTTCACCACCGGCTTCGTGTTCGACCTCAGTGGCGGGAGGGCGACCTATTGAGGGGCTTGGGCGTCGCTCACTTGACGGCACTGGACCTGGCGCCTGCCGTGCTGGTGCGCGAGGCGAGCCGTGCCGGCTTCAGCGCGGTGGGGCTGCGCCTGCATCCGGTGATGCCGGGTGCGCTGGCCTACCCGGTAACGGCGGGCAGCCTGGCGCTGCGCGAGCTCAAGGCGGTGATGGCGGGTGAGGGCGTGCGGGTCGCTGATATCGAGTTCGTGTCATTGACGCCCGAGGTGGTGGTCGCCGATTACGAGCCTTTGCTGGCGGCAGGTGCGGAGCTGGGGGCGGTAAGCCTGACGGTGTCGGGGGATGATGCCGATGTCGCGCGGCTGACCGGGCATTTCGCGGCCTTGTGCGAGCTGGCAGGGAGTTATGGCCTGCGCGTGGACCTTGAGTTCATGCGCTGGCGGCCGGTGGCGAACGTGCACCAGGCCTATACCGTGGTGGCAGGGGCGGGGCAGGACAACAGCAGCGTGCTGGTCGATGCCCTGCACTTGTTTCGTGCTGGCGCAGCGGTAGCGGACCTTGCCGGAATCGACCCGCGTTACTTGCGCGCCGTGCAGTTGTGCGATGCCCCACTGCAGGCACCACCCGACAGCGGCATCATCCAGGAAGCGCGCGAGGGCAGGCAGTTGCCTGGCCACGGGCAACTGCCGTTGGCGCAGTTGCTCGCAGCCTTGCCCGACGACGTCAGCCTCAGCGTCGAGGTGCCGTCTGCCCATTTGCAGGGGGCAGAGCGGCTAAGGGCAGCTGCGCGAGTCACGCAGGCCTGGCTGAGCGGGGTGCCGGCAGGTCAGGCCTGATCCGGCACCACGGCGATTACATCGATTTCCATCAACCACTCGGCCTGGGCCAGGCCCGCCACCACCAGCCCGGTGGAGATCGGGAACACGCCTTTGAGCCACTTGCCGACTTCCTTGTACACCGGCTCGCGGAAGCGCGGGTCGGTGATGTAGGTGGTGGTCTTGACGATGTGCGACAGGTCCGAGCCGGCCTCTTCAAGCAGTTGCTTGACGTTTTTCATCGCCTGTTCGGCTTGTGCCCGAGGGTCGCCCAGGCCTACCAGGCGCCCTTCGAAGTCAGTACCCACCTGGCCGCGTACGTAGATGGTGTTGCCGGCGCGCACCGCCTGGCACAGGTCGTTGTCCAGGGTCTGGTTAGGGTAAGTGACCTTGGTGTTGAACATGCGGATACGGGTATGGGTTGGCATCAGTGGGCTCCGAGGGTGCTGACGTTGCTGATCGTGGGTTGTTGCTGCTCATCCGCGGCGCGTTGTTCGCTGTCGCGGTAGGCCAGGTAGGTCCGTTGCGTGGCGATGTGCCCGGCGACGTGCTTGGCGTCGTGCCACACGCCCCAGATGAACGACGAGCCGCGGCGCGACAGCCAGGGCAGGCCGAGGAAGTACACACCGGGTTCGCGGGCAACACCGCGTTGGTGTTGTGGCTTGCCGTTGGCATCGAAGGTGTCGACCTGCAACCAGCTGAAGTCCACGCCGTAGCCGGTGGCCCAGATGATGGTGCTGACGCCGGCCTGCGCCAGGTCGAGTGTGTGCAGCGGGTTGCTCAGGCACTCAGGGTCGGGCAGTTGCTTGCGCGCCTCCGGCTCTTCAGGCAGGTCCAGGCCGTTGCGTTCGATGTAGGCATCGGCGGCATCGAGCAGGGCCAGGTAGTTTTCGTCGCCACGGCGGATGTTGTCTGCCAGATTGTCCTGGAAGGTGGCAATGCCATCGGCGAACGATTGGGTCAGGCCGACCAGGGTCATGCCTTGGTGGGCGAGGGCGCGGAAGTCCACGGTGTGGCCGCCGCGTGCGCCGCTGACAGCAATGGTCACGTGCTCGCGGCCAGGCTTGGCGATTTCTGCGTCCCACTCGCCCAGCACACCCAGCCACCAGCAGAAGTCGCGGTTGCGGTAGGCACGCGGCGGCCGGTCATGGGCACCGACCGACAGGTAAACCTGGCGCCCGGCGCGCATCAGTTCTTCGGCAATCTGCACACCCGAGGAGCCGGCACCCACCACCAGCACGGCGCCGGCGGGCAGCTGCTCGGGGTTGTAGTAGGCGGCGGAGTGGATCTGGTGCAGGCGCTCGTCCTTTGGCGCGATGGCCGGGATCACCGGGCGCTGGAACGGGCCAGTGGCAGCAACCACGCGGTTGGCGCGGATCACGCCCTCGTTGGTTTCGATGGTGAAGCCTGGGCGATCGCTGTTGCGCACCACCTTCTTCACTTCTATGCCCGTGCGCACCGGCAGGTTGTACTTGCGCACGTACTGTTCGAAGTAGTCGGCAACCTGGTCCTTGCCGGCGAAGGCATCGGCGTCGAGGTTGAATTCCAGGCCAGGGAAGCGGTCGTGCCAGACCGGGCCGTTGGCGACCAGCGAGTCCCAGCGGCCCGTACGCCAGGCTTCGGCGATACGCTTGCGCTCCAGCACCAGGTGCGGCACGCCGAGCTTGTTCAGGTGTTCGCTCATGGCCACGCCGGCTTGGCCGGCGCCGACGACGAGGGTGTCGATTTCGAGGTTGTTCAAAGTCATGTCCGAGCCCTTTATAAGGCGGTTTTTGTCAGGTCGGTTTGGAGGACCGCCGTTGCCTGGGGCCAGACTAGGGACGCTGCGCAAATGGCGAAAATAGTATTTAGCTAGGGCTTGCCGATAAAACGGCGAAGGCCTTGATTCATAGGGCTTGCCGCGGTGCTTGAGGGGGATTTTTGATACCGTTCGGGGTGGTGCGGGCAGCCTTAGTTTTTTCCTCTTCAAGCCCTCGGAAAAAGGTGGTTTCGCGCGCTGGAGGGTTCCACCCAGAATGCCCTGCATCGGACAGAACAACAGGAACCATCACATGACTTTCTCCATCATCGGTCGTTGCCAGGAAACCGGCCAAGTCGGTATCGCCATCAGCTCGTCGAGCATCGCGGTCGGGGCGCGTTGCCCGTGGGTGCGCGCAGGTGTGGGGGCGGTCGCAACGCAGAACATCACCTTGCCGGCATTGGGGCCGCAGTTGCTCGATGTGCTGGAGCAGGGCCAGTTGCCGCCGGCAGCTGCACTAGACAGGGTGCTCAACGCCAATGGCTGGAGCGAATACCGCCAGGTCACCGTGATCGACAGCCAGGGCCAGGTCGCGTTGTTCACCGGCAAGCAGGCGCTTGGGCTGCACAATGCCGTGGCCGGCGAGCAGTGCGCTGCTGCGGGTAACTTGCTGGCGTCCAAGCAGGTGATCGAGGCCATGGTGCACGCGTTTGAACAGGCCGGCGGGCACCTGGCCGATCGCCTGTTGGCGGCCATGCAGGCGGCGATGGCGGCCGGGGGCGAGGCAGGGCCGGTGCATTCAGCAGCGCTGAAGATCGCCGGCGAGCTGACCTGGCCGCTGGTGGACCTGCGCGTCGACTGGGCCGATGAAGACCCGATCGGCCAGCTCGATGGCCTGTGGCAAGCCTATCGCCCGCAGATGCAGGACTATGTGACCCGCGCCCTCGACCCGACCGCCGCGCCAAGCTATGGAGTGCCGGGCAATGAATGAGCGCACCAGCCGCGCGTTGCTTGCCCGGCTGATCGGTTTTGCCACGGTCAGCCGCGATTCGAACCTGGCGCTGATCGGTTTCATCCGTGACTACCTGGCGGACCTCGGCGTGGAATGCGAGTTGTTCCACAACGCCGAGGGCACCAAGGCCAACCTGTTTGCCACCCTCGGCCCGCAGGACGTTGGCGGTGTAGTGCTTTCGGGGCACACCGATGTGGTGCCGGTTGACGGCCAGGCCTGGACGGTCGAGCCGTTTGCCTTGAGCGAGCGGGAGGGGCGCCTGTATGGGCGGGGTGCTGCGGACATGAAGGGCTTTATCGCCTCGGTATTGGCGGTGGTCCCGGCGTTTCTCGCGCAGCCTTTGCGTATTCCGGTGCACCTCGCGTTCTCCTATGACGAAGAAGTGGGTTGCTTGGGCGTACGCTCGATGCTTGCGGCGCTTGCGCAGCGCCCACACAAGCCGCGGTTGTGCCTGATCGGCGAGCCGACCGAGCTCAAGCCAGTGCTGGGGCACAAGGGTAAGTTGGCAATGCGTTGCCAGGTGCACGGTTCCGCCTGTCACTCGGCTTATGCGCCTTATGGGGTGAACGCCATCGAGTACGCCGCGCGATTGATCGGCAAGCTGGGCGAGATCGGTGATGGTTTGGCGCAGCCTGAGCACCATGACACGCGTTTCGACCCGCCGTTTTCCACGGTACAGACCGGCGTGATCAAAGGTGGCAGGGCGTTGAATATCGTGCCCGAGGAATGCGAATTCGACTTCGAGGTGCGCGCATTGCCAGGGTTCGATGCTCAGGGAGTGGCTGACCAGTTGCAGGGCTACGCCGAGGCTGAGTTGCTGCCGCGCATGCGCGCCGTCAACCAGGGCGCCGATATTCGCCTTGAGGCGCTGAGTGCTTACCCGGGGCTGGCCACGCCGGCTGACAGCGAAGCGGCACGTTTGGTCGCCTTGCTCAGTGGTTCAGCGGCGTTCGGCACGGTCGCGTTTGGTACTGAAGGCGGCTTGTTCGACCAGGCCGGAATCCCGACGGTGGTCTGCGGGCCGGGGAGCATGGAGCAGGGGCACAAACCGGACGAGTTTGTCAGTGTCGAGCAGTTGCAGGGGTGCGATGAGATGCTGCTGCGGCTGGTGGATTACCTGCGCGAAGGTTGAGTCATTTTTGCCGGTAGGCATTCCTGACAGGAGCAGCCTTGTGCTGCGAAGAGGCCCGTGACAGCAGAGAAAATTCACTGTGCTGTCACGGGCCTCTTCGCAGCACAAAGCTGCTCTTGCAGGATGCGGGCAATGCGGTAATGAATCAGAACGTCGCCTTGACCTGTAGGCCCACTACCAGCGCATTGTCGATATCTTTGCCCGAGAACGCACCCGGCTCGATGATGTACTGCACATCCGGGCGCAGGTTCAGCCATGGCGTGGCCTGGTAGCCGTAGCTCAGTTCAATCAACTGCTCGGCGCTGTCGATGTTCGGGAACTGTTGCCCTGCGTTGAACGCAGCGTCTTCCAGCACATCGCGGCTGCGTGGGTTTGGCACGGCACGGCCATAGCCCAGCGACAGGGTATCGCGCGGGCGGCCTTCGAACGGCTTGTACAGCACAACGCCGGTGCCATACCACTTGGTGAACGGCGAAGCGGCCTCGCTCGATGCCGAGTACTGGCCAAAGGCGTGCAGGCTGCGGCCTGGCGAACTTGGATCACTCCACACGGCCTGGTCGATCAGCAGGTAATGGCCGCCGCGGCCGGACACTTCCTTGTCGCTGCCGATGCGTTTCACATCGGAGCTGTCGTAGTAGTAGCCCAGCTTGTACTCACCTGGCAGTTCGCCTTGCAGTTTGTACACCAGCTCAACCGGTACCACGGTACCTGTGGTGTGCTTGGGCCCCAGGTGCCAGGCACGGCTGGAATTGCCGTTGCTCTCGGGGTCGACGTTGAAGGCCGCGACACGCAGCTGCCAGGACGGCGACAGGTCGTATTTCACCCGCACGCCCAGGTGGGCGTTGGGGTAGTTGGTCCAGCCGCTGCCGCCCGACATGTTCAGTGGGTGGCCACAGAATCCGGCGTTCATGAAGTTGCACAGGATGCCACTGTCCAAGCCGCCGAGGTCGTTGCCCATGGCCATGTAGCCGAGCTTGACGTTCAAGGCCGGGGTGAACAGGGTCCGCTCGTAGCTCAGTTCAGTCAGGCGGGTGTACAGGCCACCGTAGTTTTCCTGGATCGGCAAGCGGTTGCCCACCAGGTCTTCCGAGGCGCTGTTGCCGCGACGGTCGTTGATGGTCAACTGCACCTTGCCGCCGTTTTCCAGGCCGTACAGTTTCGACAGGTCGAACTGCACGCCCAGCTTGAGGTTCTGCGAGTAGCGGGCCGAACGGTGCAGGCCACCGTGGGCGTTGTAGGCGGTTTCACCGCTGTAGTCGCCGGTGAACTTGACGCCGTCTTCTTCCAGCTGATGGCGCAGGCCGCCCCAGTCACCGGTCAGGGTGTTGCGGGTCATGAGGTCGCCGTCGGCGAGGGCGGTGGTGCTGGCCAGGGCGAGCAGGAGGGGAGAAGTGATGCGAATTGCGGATGGCATTGCGGGGTCTCGGGTAGTGTTCTAGGGCCTCTTCGCGGGTGAACCCGCTCCTACAGGGCCTGCACCCTTTGCAAGTGCAGTGATCATCCTGTGGGAGCGGGTTCACCCGCGAAGCAGGCGACGCAGTCTTACGGCAGGGCGTAAGAAATCACATAGTCGCCACGGTCAGTCGACTGACGCGCGCCACCGGCGGTGATAACCACATACTGCTTGCCAGTTTTCGGCGAAACGTAGGTCATCGGGCCGCCCTGGCTGCCAACCGGCAGACGGGCCTTCCAGATTTCATTACCGTTACTGCTGTCGTAGGCGCGCAGGTAGAAGTCCTGAGTGCCGGCGATGAACACCAGGCCGCCTTGGGTGGACAGTGTGCCGCCCAGGGTTGGCAGGCCAATCTTGATCGGCAGGTGCATGCGGATACCCAGCGGGCCGGTGTCCTCGACGGTGCCGACCGGGACCTGCCAGGCGATTTGGCGGGTCTTCATGTCAACTGCGGTGAGGGTGCCGAACGGCGGTGCCTGGCAAGGGATACCAGCGACCGACAGGAAGCGGTTCTTGTTCACTGCATACGGCGTGCCCTTGAGCGGTACGGCGCCCATGCCAGTGTTCAAGGCTTCGCCACCGGAGGCCGCGTTGCCTTTGTTCTGCGAAGGGATCATCTGGATCCACAGGCCCAGACGCATGTCGTTGACGAAGATGAAGCCATGCACCGGGTCGGTGGAAATGCTGCCCCAGTTCATGCCGCCCAGCGAGCCTGGGAAACTCAGCGACAGGTCGGTACCCGGCGCGGTGTACAGGCCGTCGTAGCGCATTTTCTTGAAGTCGATGCGGCACAGCAGTTGGTCATACGGGGTGGCGCCCCACATGTCCGACTCGGTCAGGGTCTGCGCGCCGATCTGTGGCATGCCCACCGATTTTGGTTGGGTCGGGGAGTACGGCTCGTTCGGGATGTTGCCCGGTTTGACCGGAACTTCGTCGACCTGGGTCAGCGGTTTGCCGGTTGCACGGTCAAGCACGTAAATCTGCCCGGCCTTGGTGCCGATCACCACCGCAGGCACGGTCTTGCCGTCATCCTTGGTGAAGTCGATCAGGCTTGGCTGCATTGGCAGGTCGAAGTCCCAGAGGTCGTTGTGAACGGTCTGGTACACCCACTTCTGGTTGCCGGTGGTAGCGTCCAGCGCCAGGACCGAAGCACCGTAGGTGTGGTCCAGCTTGTTGCGCTCTACGCCATAGATGTCGGTGGACGACGAACCCATCGGCAGGAACACGGTGTTCATTGCCGGGTCGTACGACATCGGGGCCCAGCTGTTCGGGGTGCTGCGCACGTAGGTGCTGCCGTCGGCCGGGGCGTTGCGGTCTTCCGGGTTGCCTGGGTCGAAGGCCCAGCGCATGGCCCCGGTGATGACGTCGAAGCCACGGATGACGCCGCCTGGCATGTCGGTCTGAACGTTATCGGCAACGCGGCCGCCAACCACCACGGTAGTACCGGCCATCAGCGGCGCGGACGACAGTTGGTAGAAGGAGTCCGGCACATCGCCCAGGCCAGCCATGAGGTTGACCTGGCCGTTGTTGCCGAAGCCTTGGCAGAACTCACCGGTGTCGGCGTCCACGGCGATCAGGCGGCCGTCGATGGTGTTGGTCAGCAGGCGGCGCTGGCAGTTGGCACCGGCCGGGACAGTGGCCATGGCGATAGGCGAGCTGTTCGGCTGGGTCGGTTGGGCCAACGGCGCGGTGGCGTCGAAGTAGGCCATGCCGCGGCAACGCTGCCAGACCTTGGACTGGGCGTTGATCTGGTTTTTCCACAGCTCTTTGCCGGTGTCGGCATCGAGGGCGATCAGGTTGTTGTGCGGGGTGCAGATGAACACCTTGTTGCCAACCTGCAGCGGGGTGAGTTGGTCCTCGGCCCCGTTGCCGTCGCTGATGGCGACGTCACCGGTGTGGTAGGTCCAGGCCACCTTGAGCTTGTTGACGTTGTCGCGGTTGATCTGGTCCAGCGCGGCGAAGCGGCTGCCACCTTCGGTGTTGCCGTAGTGGGCCCAGTCTTTCTGCTCTTTGCCGGCTTCGACCGGGGTCATGCCAGGGCCTTTGCCGGTCGGAGCGACGCTTGGGTGAGCAACGAACATGTTGCCTGCGGCAATGACCAGTGCCACCGCCATCACACCTGCGAGGCCGTACGCGCCACGGCCAGCGGTGCCGCCGTTGGCACGTACCAGCAGGGGGTAGACCAGCGCCACGACCATGCCGATTGCGCCGAACATGAACACGCGCGAGAACAGCGGCCAGAACACCAGGCCGGTGTCGATCACGGCCCAGATTGCGGTACCGATCAGGAACAGGGCATACAGCCAGGCACCGGCGACCTTGCGGCGTGCGATGAGGATACCGGCGATGGCCATGGCCAGGCCGCCGATCAGGAAGTACCAGGAGCCGCCGAGGCCGGCCAGCTTGATACCGCCGGCGGCCAGGAGCAGGCCGAGCAGGGCGACGATAACGCCTAGGCCGACCAGAATGAGGTTTGTGGCGCCAGAGGCGCGCGGTGTTTCTTTCATGCCAGGGATCTCAGCAGGTGGAATGGGCGCAGTTTAAGCCCTTAGCAAGCTAATTAACAAGTTAGTACAAAGTTTTGTGAGGCTGATTGTCGCAGGGTTGAACTTGCCAAGGTGTTGGCAAAAGTCTAGATCAGGCAGCGAAAAATGCAGTAAACAAAGCGTTCATGGCAGGTATGGAATCAGTACTCATACTTTGGTCGAGTCGTTGAAAAGCGAAGTCTGCAGGGCCACGCTGCACTAGCAGGCCCCGATTGGACCGGTAAACACCTATTCCGGCCACGGGCTGGCGCTGCTGTAGAACACGGCCAGCCATACTGTCGCGATGCCCGGCGCGGTCCATTCCACGCGGTGGCGGTAATGCGCCGGTATATCCAGGCAGTCGCCGGGCTGCAGCAGCCGCGTATGGTTTTCATGCTCGAAGCGTAGGCCCGCGGCACCGCTCAGCAGCACGATCCACTCACCTTCGGCCTGGTCGTACCAGTACCCGGGCGGGCTGGATTGGCCGCTGGAAACAATGCGCTCGATGCGCACACCGGGGCGGCTGAGCAGTTCGTCGACGCGCTCGGCAGCGGTCGGGTCGCAGGGAGGCAAGGTGTTCAGCATGTTGAAGGGAGCCATCTGAAATCTCGTTCAAAGGGAGGTGCTTCCACTATGGACGTGATTGCGGGGGCGTGCGCTTCTTGACCATCCCTGCGGTTTGTAGGACTGTTCCGAGCTTTAAAAGACGGAAGACACATGGACAAGCTGCTGGCCATGAAGATGTTCGCGGCGACGGTCGATGCCCAGGGGTTTTCCGCGGCCGCGCGCAAGCTTGGCGTGGCGACCTCGTCGGTGACCCGCCTGGTCGATGCACTGGAGGCCGAGCTGGGGGCCACCTTGTTGAACCGCTCGACGCGCCAGGTCAGCCTGACCGAGGCGGGCGCCCGTTACTACGCGCGGGCCCGGGGCATTTTCGAAGCGTTGGATGAAGCCGATGCCAGTGTCGCTGACCGGGGCGAGGAACCGGTCGGCGTACTGCGGCTGTGCCTGCCGGTGGAGTTCGGCCGGCGGGTGATTGCGCCGCACTTGGGGCCCTTTCTGGCCAAGCACCCGGCGCTTGAACTGGACATCGACCTGAGCGACCGCCTGGACGACTTGCTCGATGGCCGTTACGACCTGTCGATCCGGCTGGGTGACCCTGCGCCCAATGACGAACTGGTGTGCCGCACACTGGGCCGGTTCGAGCGTTGGCTGGTGGCCAGCCCGGGCTACCTGGCCGGGCGCGCAGCACTGGAGCACCCGCAGCAATTGCTGGAGCACGCCTGCTTGCGTTTTCGCTATGGGCAGAAGGCGCGCCCCTGGTGCATGACGCGGGGCCAGGAGGTGCTGGAACTGGACGTGAGCGGGCCGTTGCGCAGCGCCAATGCCGACCTGTTGCGCGAAACCGCGTTGGCCGGCAGCGGCATTGCCCTGCTGGCCGACTGGCTGGTGCGTGAGGACGTGGCCGATGGCACGCTGCAGCGCGTGTTCGGCGACTGGCAGGTGAGCCCCGGTACTGCCAATGACAGGATCAACGCGCTGTACTTGCCCAACCATCGCGGGTCGCGCCGCGTGAACGCCTTCATCACCTTTTGCGAAGGCCTGTTGACGCACTGAGCCGCCAGCGTTGCGCAGGGTGCAAAGCCCTGTTGCGCGCTGGCCGGATTCTCGCCTGCGGCACGTCTGGGTAAGGTGTGTGGCATATTCCGTCCCTTCTCGAGGAACATCGCATGAACCCCTCCCTAGCCGCAGAGCAGCCGTCGTCGGCCACTGGCCTGAGCCGGGCCTTGGTGACCCTGCTGGCGTTCTGCTGCGGCGCCATCGTTGCCAATATCTACTATGCCCAGCCCATCGTTGGGCTGATAGCCCCCGACCTGGGCCTGTCCACTGAACGGGCGAGCCTGATCGTTTCCCTGACCCAACTGGGCTATGCCTTAGGCCTGCTGTTACTGGTACCGCTGGCCGACCTGCTGGAAAACCGCCGCCTGATGATCGCTACCGCGGTGCTGGCCTGCGTCAGCCTGTTGTTGGCTGGCACCAGCAGCAGCGGCCAAGGGCAGCTGTTTCTGGGCTATGCGCTGTTGATCGGCTTCAGTTCGGTCGCGGTGCAGATGCTGATCCCCCTGGCAGCGCACCTGGCCCCTGAACAACAGCGTGGCCGTGTGGTCGGCAACATCATGGGTGGTCTGCTGTTGGGCATTCTGCTGGCGCGGCCGGTGTCGAGCCTGGTGGCCGATCACTTCGGCTGGCGCAGCGTGTTCATCGGCGCGGCGGGTGTGATGCTGGCGATCATCCTGTTATTGGCGCTGACCCTGCCACGCCGGGTGCCGGAGCACAAAGCCAGCTACGCCGGGTTGATGCTGTCGCTGGTCGCGTTGCTGCGCCGTTATCCGGTGCTGCGTCAACGGTCGCTGTACCAGGCGTTGATGTTCGCTGCGTTCAGCTTGTACTGGACGGCTGTACCCCTCGCGTTGGCGGGGGCGCATGGCCTGTCGCAGAGCCAGATCGCGCTGTTCGCCCTGGTAGGGGCGGTAGGGGCCGTGGCCGCGCCCATGGCCGGCCGCCTGGCCGATGCCGGGCATGCCCGTGCAGGTTCCCTGGCGGCGTTGGTACTGGCGCCTGTGGCGCTACTGGTCGGGCTGACGGCACCGGGCTTCAGTGTGATCGGCCTTGGGCTGACCGGTGTGTTGCTGGACTTCGCGGTGCAGATGAACATGGTGATTGGCCAGCGCGAAGTCTATGCGCTGGACCCGGCAAGCCGCGGGCGCCTGAACGCGGTGTACATGACCAGTATCTTCCTGGGCGGGGCGCTGGGTTCGTCGGTGGCCAGTGCCGTGTTTGCCCAGTATGGTTGGCAGGGGGTTGCGCTGGTGGGTGCCGGGCTGCCGGGTTTGGCGCTGTTGGTGTTCCTCCTGCAAGGGCGCCGCGGCTGAGCTGAATCAGCGCCCCAGTGGCAACGCGACGCCGATCACTGCGAACAAGCTGCCACAGCAGCGGTTGAACCCTTTGCCACCCTTGGCCAGCCAGGGCCGGATGCGAAACGCCAAACGCGCGAGCCAGTATTCGACCAGGAATTCCACGCTGGCAAAGGTCGCCGCCATCACCACGAACTGCATCAACAGCCCCCGCTGTGGATCGAGGAACTGCGGCAGGAACGCACCATAAAACAGCAACACCTTGGGGTTGGCCATGGCCGACAACAGGCCCTGACGAAACAGGCCCGCATTGCCCAGGCTGCGGGCCCGCTGCGTCACTTCAAGGTGCAACGCCGGGCTGCGCCACAGCTGGATACCCAGCCAGACCAGGTAAGCGCCGCCCACCCATTTGAGTATGCCAAGCACTGCTGCAGAGGTTTGCAGCAGGGCACTGAGGCCGAACATTGCCAGGGCGATCAAGGCACTGAAGCCAACTACCCCGCCAACGATGGTGAACAGCGTACGGCGTGCGCCATACAGCGCGCCGTGGGTCAACGCGAGTAAGCTGTTGGGGCCTGGGGTCAGCGACAGGCCGATGCTGGCCAGCAGGTAGATAAGCCAGGTGTCGAGTGCCATGAGGGAGTGCCTGATAGGGTTGGAGAACGCCAGTCTAGGGCACAACGCGTTTTTTCGAAGGTATGATATGGACATTCGATGGTCTGATCTGGACGCTCGCTCATGCCCCCTGATATTCGCTTGTTGATTCTGCCCTTGCCGGAGTTTGCCCTGCTGCCGTTCGGTGCATTTCTTGACAAGCTGCGTTTCAGCGCCGATGACGAAGACTACAGCCAGCAGCGCTATTGCAGCTGGACCCTGGCAGGCTTGACTTTCGACCCGGTGCCCGCGAGCAGTGGCGCGGTGCTGCAGGTGGAAGCCATTGCCGAACAGCTCGACATGGCCCACTACGACTACCTGGTGCTGTTCGGCGGCCGCAACGCCATGGCCACCGCCGAACTGGCTCCGCGCTACAAGGCGTTGCTGAAGCGGGCTGCCAAGGCGGGTGTGAAGCTGGTGGCCGTCGACAACGCCGCCTTCCTCCTGGCCGCTTGCGGCCTGTTGGACGGGCATGACGTAGTGGTCCATTGGCGGCATGAAGCCGAGTTTCGAGCGACGTTCCCTCATCTGAAGGTACTGCGCGACCAGCTCTATCATATTCAAGGTGGGCGCATTACCTGCGCGGGAGGGACCGCAGCCATCGACCTGGCGGTAGAACTGCTGTCGCGCGCCTGTGGCCGGGCTCGGGCGCTGAAGGGCTTGGCCGACATGTTGGTGGACGAGACGCGCGACAGCCGCCATGCCTTGCGCTCGTTGGAGCCAGGGGTAGGGCACGGGCGAGCGGTGCAGCGTGCCCTGGCGTTGATGCGGCATCACCTGGGTTCACCGTTGTCGATCGAGCAGCTGGCGGCGGAGCTGTGCATCAGCCGGCGTCAGCTTGATCGTCAATTCCAGGCTAGCCACGGGATGAGCGCCAAAGCCTGGTGGTTGGAGATGCGCTTGCAGCAAGCGCGCTGGCGGTTGCTCAACTCTAGCCACGGCCTGGCGCAGATTGCCGATGAAGTGGGGTTGGGGGATGCCAGCCACCTGGGTAAATGCGTGCGGCGGCGCTTTGGCTGTACGGCACTGCAACTGCGCGAAGGTGCCGCTGTTGCTTGAGCGGCCGCATCGCCCGCCCAGGCTGTTCTGGCTTTTACTGCGGTGTGCCAAACATCCCTGTCCAGTAGATCCCCGCATCACTCTTCGGGTCGACGGCATAGGCCGCCCCTAGCTCGCGAAAATCCGGGTTCATCAGGGTCGCGCAATGCCCAGGGCTGGCCAGCCAGCCGTCGACCACCTTATGCGCGGTGTCGCGGCCTGCAGCGATGTTCTCGCCGATCTGCTGATACAAGTAACCCGCCAGCTCGGCCCGATCGCCAGGGGTGCGGCCGTCGCGGTCGATATGGTCGAAAAAGTTCTGGTTGGCCATGGCCCGCGTATGGGTGGCGGCAACGCCGGCCAATACGGTGCTCCAGCTCAGCGCGGGCGCGGCGGCAAACGCCTGGCCGCCGCATTGGCGTGGCACCTTGCGCGCCGCGTTGATTTCTTGCAGCACTTTCTGCCCTTCAGCCTGCCAATCCCCCAGGCGGCTGCTGAGCAGGGGGCGAGCAAGGACGATGCGCCAGTCGCGGCCTTCCTGGCTGACACCGATGTCGACGAACTGCGGGTCGAGCACCACCTGGCAGAAGCTCTCCTCGATGGCATGCATGGCCGCGCGCGCATCGCGCGGGCCCGAGAGGCTGATGGCCTGCACGTTGACCATCGGGTAGGCCGCGCGGGACATGGCCTGTTGCAAGTCGCGGGTGCCCTCGGGCGACAGCGCCAGGCGGGTGTCGCTGTTGAGTGGCGGCAGCTCCAACGACGCCTCGCCACCACAGGGCTGGGCCTTGCTGCGGTAGACGTTGATCGATTCGATCAGTTGCGCCTCCTCGCCGGTGACGGCCAAGGCCCCGGTCGAGACGACCAGGCCCAGCGACAAGGCGGCAACAGATGACAGGACGCGCATGTGAATCTCCCTATGACTGGCAGCGTCGGGGTAAGCGCTGCTCATCCTACACAAGCACAGGGTTTTTGGCCCAGTCCCGTGCAAAGCAATACAAACGACGGCAATCGTTGCAGGCGGCATAAGAGGAAGTAGACCACTGGACGCGCAAAAAGTGCGATCACATGGTAAATATTCGTAACTTCGGCTGGAAACAATTCGCAATCGCGATTAATTTATGCCCTCCACCCCACGTTGCCAGGAAGGCGTCCATCCGATACCCAGGAGCCTTTCATGGCACGACCCCATCATTATCAATCGACCTTTCTCGCTGTCTGCTGTTCCGTTGCGGTTACTGCGCAGGCGGCTGATGGCGTGATCCAGCTGGATGCTACTGCTATCGACGCCGAGTCTGCCAAGGTGAAGGGCGAACTCCCGCAAGCCTTTGCCGGTGGGCAGGTCGCGCGGGGCGGGCAGATGGGGGTGCTGGGCAATCAGGACATGATGGACGTGCCGTTCACCATGACCAGTTACACCGCGCAATTGATCGAGGACCAGCAGGCCGAGGACATCGGCGATGTGCTGCTCAACGACCCGTCCGTGCGCCAGTCGTTTGGCTTCGGCAACCAGTCGCAGGTGTTCGTCATCCGCGGGTTGCCGCTCAGCGGTGATGATGTGGCGTTCAATGGCCTGTATGGCGTGCTGCCCAGGCAGATGATCTCAACCGATGCGGTAGAGCGGGTCGAGGTATTCAAGGGGCCCAACGCCTTCCTTAACGGCGCCAGCCCGACCGGAACCGGCCTTGGCGGCAACGTCAACTTGCAGCCCAAGCGTGCCGGCGATGTACCCACGCGTCGCTACACCCAAGACATCAGCAGCGACGGCCGCGTTGGCGAACACCTGGACATCGGCCAGCGTTTCGGTGAGGACAACCGCTTTGGCGTGCGCCTGAACCTGTCGCAACGTGAAGGCGAAACCGCAGTCGACGACCAGGATCAACGCAGCAAGCTGTTCATTGCCGGCCTTGACTACCGGGGCGACAACTTCCGCCTGTCTACCGACTTCGGTTACCAGAAACAGCGCGTCAACCACCTGCGTAACTCGGTGCGCCTGGGCGCCGGCCTCACCGATATCCCACGGGCGCCGGATGCCGACCACAACTATGGTCAGGACTGGGCCTGGACTGAAACCGAAGACACGTTCGGCATGGCCCGGGGCGACTACGACTTCAACGACAATTGGAGCGGCTACCTGGCCGGTGGAGTCAAGCACACCCATGAGAACGGCTTCTACGGCACGCCGATCCTGACCAACGCCGCCACGGGCGATGCCACCATCGCCGGATCGAAAATCCCCCACAATGAAGACAACACCACCTTCATGGGGGGCATCAACGGCCGCGTGCAGACCGGCCCGGTCAGCCATCAGCTGAACATCGGTGCGGCCAGCATCTGGACCCAGCAAGAAAATGCGTTCGTCTTCTACAACGCGCAGGCCACCAACCTCTATCACACTGACCCGTTGCCCAAGCCCGCCAACCCAACCTTTACCGGTGGCAAGTTGGATGACCCTGGGGTGACCGGGAAGACGCGCAACCGCAGCATTGCCGTGTCCGATACGCTGGGCCTGTTCGACGATAGCCTGCTGGTCACGGTAGGGGTGAGGCGCCAGCAATTGCGGGTCGAAGGGTATGCCTATGACGGCGAGGGCGCAGACCTTGGACGCAACGCGTTCTACGACGAGTCGGTGACCACGCCTGTCTACGGCATCGTCTACAAGCTCAACCCATCGATCTCGCTGTATGCCAACCGCATCGAGGGCCTGGCGCAGGGCGCGACGGCGTCGGGGCAGGTCATCAACGCCGGGGAAGTGTTCCCACCCGCCAAGACCAAGCAGGTCGAAGCAGGGGTCAAGCTCGACTACCAGACCTTCGGTGCCAACCTGGCGCTGTTCCGTATCGAGCGACCCACCGATGGCTTCGTGCAGGGCAATGTATTCGTCCAGGACGGCGAGCAGGTAAACAAGGGCGTTGAGCTGAGCGTGTTCGGCGAGCCGCTGCAGGGGCTGCGCCTGATGGCCGGCGGCACCCGCATGGACACAGAACTGAAAAACACCCAGAACGGTACCAATGATGGCAACCATGCGGTCGGTGTACCGACCTTCCAGCTCAACGCTAGCGTCGACTGGGACGTGCCTGGCCTGCAAGGCGTAGCGCTTAATGCCCGCATGCTGCGCACCGGTGGCCAGTACGCCAACCCTGCCAACACGCTCACCCTGCCAACCTGGAACCGCTTCGATGTAGGCGCACGTTACCGGTTCAAGGTGCAGCAGAAAGAGGTCACCTTGCGGGTGAACGTGGAGAACCTCACCGACAAGAACTATTGGGCCTCCGCCAACGGCGGCTACCTGACCCAGGGCGACCCGCGCCTGGTCAAGTTCTCCGGCTCGATAGACTTCTGACGCTCCTACACCCACACACCCACACGTCAGCGGGCCAGTGCCTGGTTAGGCTTGTAGAACAGAAAATGCGTGGTCTCGGCGGTCTTGCGGTAGGCCTTGGCCCAATCCGGGTGCACATTGCGGTCGTGGAAGTACAGCGCACCGCCGGTAGGGTCCTTGAGCTGCTGGTTGAGCGCCTTGCGCGCGATTTCTTTGGCGATGTCGTAACGCTGCGCTTCCTCGACCTGGTCCGAGCGCCCGTCACACCACCAGGAAAACTGGCAGGCCTTGGTTTCCACGCCCTGTTTGACGACGCCACAAATGGTGTCCGGGAAGCCATCATGGCCCAGGCGGTTGAGCACGACACTGGCCACCGCCGTCATGTCCTTGTCGTCTGCGCCCTTGGCTTCCCAATAGATCGTGCGGGCCAGGCAGGTGATGCTGTCGTCCAACGGCGCTTTACCTGCCGGGTCGACGGCTTTTGCTTCGCTTGGGGTGATGGTCTCGGCCTTTTTCGGCGGCGGGGCGTCCTCGACCACCTTTTCTTCAAGCACTTCGGCCTTGTCCTCGGCGACCGCAGCCTTGGCCGTGTCTGCTGCGTGCAATGGGCCTGCAAGCAGGGCCGAGGTCAAGCCGATTACCATCCACGAGAGGCGCATGGTCCGAGCTTCCGATCGCTAAGTTGATTCAGAGTCTAGCCAAGCGTAAGCATGAGCACCAAAGGAAGGGTAGCGGCGGCCACCACGGTCTGTAGGGCGATGATGGTGGCCATCAGCGGTGCGTTGCCGCCCATCTGCCGGGCCATCACATAGGACGAGGACGCCGTAGGCAAGGCCTGGAACAGCACGGCCACGACTGCCGCCTGCCCACCCAGGCCGAGCACGCGGCACAGGCCCCAGGTCGTCAGTGGCATGACCAGGAACTTGAACGCCGAGGCGGCCATCAGAGGGCGCACCTGGCGGCCGACGCTGGCACCGCCCAAGGCTGCGCCCACACACAGCAGGCCCAAGGGCAATGCGGCCTGTCCGAGCGCCTTGACCGTCGGCTCAAGCCCTGCCGGCAAGCCCAGCCCTGTGACCCGCAGCAGTAGGCCGCCCGCGCAGCCAACGATCAGCGGGTTGGCGAATATCGCCCGCAGTACTGTGGCCGGCGAGCTGTGGCGTGCGCTGAATCGGGCGAACACCAGTACGCACAGCAGGTTGACCAAGGGCACGATGGCGGCGTTGGCAACGGCCGCCAAGGCAATGCCGGCACTGCCATAGATGCCCGCCGCCAGGGTCGCGCCGATGTAGTTGTTGAAGCGGATGCCACCCTGGAACACCGAGGTGAAATCGGCACCGTCATGGTTCACCGCGCCTTGATACAGTACCAGCAGCAAGGCGCCGAGCAGAGTCGACAGCATCAGCACTGCGACCATGCCCAGTATCGGTACCCCGTCGAGGTTGGCGGTGGCCAGGCCATGCAGGAACAGCGACGGCAGCAGCACGTAATAGCTCAGGCGTTCGGCACCGGGCCAGAAGGTTTCCGCCAGAAAGCCGCGCACACGCAGAACGGTGCCCAGGGCGATCAGTAGGATGATGGGTAGCAGAGTGGTCAGCAGCAGGTGGAGCATGGTCGGCGTTCCGTCGTCGGGTACCGCTACAGACTACGGGGGCGCTTTGGTTTGTAAAAACGGTGTTTTCTTCAGTGACCGTTGAGAATAACTGCACGGTTGTCGTGTTTCAGGCATCCAGGGCCGTTTTCAGCACCGCACTCAGGTGTCGCCGCTGGCTTTTCTCATGCTCCAGTAGCACTACTCGGCGCGTCAGCTGCGGCTCGCCAAATGGCAGGCAGGTCGCCGGCGGCAAGCGCTGCAGGTCCGCGTCGGCCATGGGGATGATGGCTACGCCCAGTCCCATCACCGCCATGCTGGCCAGGGCTTCCTGGCTGTCCAACTCCATTTGTTCGCTGACTTGCAGGTGCTGGCGGCGCAGCTCCTGTTCGATCTGCCGCCCGGCCCAGGCGCGTTTGTCGAAGCGCAGAAACGGTTGGCTGGCCAGCAGCTCGGGCACGCTCTGGCCAGCCAGGTCGGGGCTGGCGATGGCCCAGAAGCGGTCAGCGAACAGCGGGGTGAAGACCAGGCTCTGCGGGTAGGGGCTGACCGGCTCGGTGGTGATCGCCGCATCGAGTTCGCCGTCTTCGACGCGCCGGGCCAATTCCGCCGACATGCCCGAGGCGACACTGATGTGCAACTGCGGGTGGTGGGTCTTGATCCACAGCAGGGCCTTGGGCAAGCGCCGGGCCAGCACCGTGTGGATCGCCCCCAGGCGTAAGCGGCCACGCAGGCTCGGGCCACTGGCCAAGGCATCAGCCAGCTCGTCATAGGCGCCGAGGATGCTCTCGGCGCGCGCGACCGCCAACTGCCCGGCTTCGGTCAGCACGACTTGCCGTCGGCTGCGATCGAACAGGGTGACCTGCAGTTCGTCTTCGAGGGTCTTGATGTGCAAGCTCACGGCCGAAGGGGTGAGGCTGAGCAGGTCGGCGGCACGGGCAAAGGTGCCGTGGCGGGCGATGGTCACCAGGGTGCGCAGGGCTTTGAGGGACACGCGAAGGGGCTCCAGGGCTGAGCGGGCAGGCGTGCATTGTCAGTGCGGGGCCGGTCGCCGGCAAGCCGGCATCTGCGTACTTTAACGCCCCGTGCGCCCATACGCCTGGCTGATGCGGTCAATCACCATGGCCAGCGCCACGATCGCCAACCCGGCCTCGACGCCCTGGCCGACGTTAAGGGTCTGGATCCCCGCCAGCACATCCTCACCCAGCCCGCGGGCGCCAATCATCGAAGCCACCACCACCATCGACAACGCCATCATCACCGACTGGTTGAGCCCGGCCATGATGCTGGGCAGGGCCAGTGGCAGGGCGATGCGACGTAGCCGCTGCCAGCGGCTGGCACCCAGGCCGTGCGCAGCCTGCAGCAAGGACGGGTCGATCTGCCGCAAGCCCAGTTCGGTCAGCCGCACCAGCGGCGGCAAGGCGTAGATCAGGGTGGCGAACACCGCCGGCACCTTGCCCAGGCCAAACAGCATCAGCACCGGGATCAGGTAGACAAAGGCCGGGAGTGTCTGCATCACATCCAGCACCGGCATCAACAGCCGTCGAGCCAGCGGGCGGGACGCCAGCAGAATGCCCAGCGGCACGCCGACCATCACGCACAAGCCCGTGCTGATCAGTACCAAGGCCAAGGTTTGCAACAGCTTGTCCCACAGCCCGAGCACGCCGATCAAGGCCAGCAGGGCCACCATCATCAGGCTGCGCAACAGGTTGCGGCTGGCATGCCAGGCGAGCAGCCCGACCACCAGCAACAGCGCCCACCAGGGCAACAGGCGCAGCAGGTTTTCCAGGCCCACCAGCAGTTGCAGCAGTTGATCCGAGAGGCTGCGCAAGTGGTCGCCGTAGTTCAACACCAGCCAGTCAACCAGCTGGTTGACGCGACCCGCGAAGGAAAATTGCAGGGCTTCGGGAAAGCCGCCGCTCATAGGCTGCCCTCGACCTTGGCTGCGACCTGCGCAGGCAACCAGGCTTTCCACACATCGCGGTTATCGCGCAAAAAGGCGAGGGCAGCCTGGTTGGGCGGGATGCGCTTTTCGCTCATCTCGGCCAGGGCGCTGTTGAGCCGATCGATCGGTAGATCGACTTTTTCGAACACCGCCACCAGGTCCGGGTAGCCTTCTTTGAACGCCTTGGAAACGCCAATCGACAATTTGGCTGGCAGTGACTGGCTACCTTGCGGGTTAGGGTTGCTGGCATCTGTCAGGGTGGCCCAGGCCTTTTCATTGAAGGGTGGCTCTTGCAAGCGGATCAGCTTGTAGCGCCCCATGAGCGGGGTTGGGTTCCAGTAATAGAACAGCACTGGCTGGCCGCGGCGGATGGACGAGCTGATCTCGGCATCCAGCGCTGCGCCAGAGCCACTGCGGAAGTTGTTGTACAGCGCATCCAGCCCATAGGCCTTGAGTTTCTGGCTGTTGACCGTCTCGGAAGTCCAGCCACTGGGGCTGTTGAGGAAGCGCCCTTTGTCCGGTATTTCAGGGTCCCTGAACACTTTGGGGTAACGCTTGAGGTCGTCGACACTGTGCAGGTCAGGTGCCAAGGGCTTGAGGTTGCGCGATGGGTCGCCCTGGATCACGTAGGCCGGCACCCACCAGCCTTCTTCAGCGTGCTTGACCGTGTCGCCTAGGGCGAACACCAGGCCGGCCTGCTCGGCCTTGATCCACGCGGGGCTACGCCCGGCCCATTCCTCGGCGATCACCTGCAGGTCGTTGCGGGCCAAGGCCACTTCCATGCTCACGGTGCTGCCGGGCAGCGTGTCGGTGGGGTAGCCGTAACCCCGTTCGACGATCAGGCGCAGGATCTCGGTGGTCAGTGCACCGCTTTCCCAACCAATTGCGCCAAAGTGAATCGGCGCGTTGCGTTCCGCTGAGGCGGCGCTGTCGGTGCTGGCCAAGCCAACAGCCAGCAGCAGGCCGGCCAGCAGCGTTGGAATTCTTTTCATCGGGGCCTCCTCGGTAGCCGCTGAGTCAGTGCCGGCAAGTGTAGACGACCCCTTTGTCTGCTTTGCCTGACGGGGGCAGGGAAGGCGCTCTCTCTGTGCCCCGTGGCGCGCGGTTGCAAGAGTGTGCGTTGCCATTTCGGCAGCCCATTTGGCCCACGGCGCGAGGCATTCCTGATGACCCTTGATTTGAGTTTCGTCTATTACCGCAACTTCTGTTTCGACGGAAAATTTCACGTTCGGTGCATGGGTGCAGACCTGCACAAAATCAGAAGCATTCGCTACGAGCTGGAGCGGGCCGGGCCTGAGGGTGCGGTTTCGTTCAGAGGCGTTTCGGTGCAGTCCCAGGCTCACAGTGGTCGCTTGAATGATCACGGATGCCCAGCCACGTTGATCGCCGAAGAAGCGGTAGGTGTCTACAGCATCCGGCCAAGGGTCGTCCTGCTGGATGACTATGCCCGGGCTGCGAACCGGCCTACCGGGGCTGCCGGGATCATTGACTTGCCGCCCTTGGTGCTCGAGATCAAGGCCGAGGAGTTGAACCGACGCGTGCTCGAAAATATACCGCTGCCGTCCGCGGGCGGGCGAGGCAAGCGTGAGGTGGACCAGAGCAGCCGCGAATACCAACCTCGTGAGCAGCTTGAGCAAGGCCTTGCGGCAGTGGCGCCAGGTGCCGCGTACCCCACGCTGGTAATCGCGTTCGAAGCGGGTGGCTACCAACGGCTGCTTGATGATCTTCAGCCCGATTCAGGCTCGGTACTGGTTCGTTACTGGCCGAATCTGAATACCGTGCTTAGCCCCCGGCCTGTTCTGGATGAGCAGGAGCAGCATGACGATCGGCTTCAGGCATTACGCACGTTCTGCTATCTGGAGCAGCCGCCGAGCATGCTCAACGACACTTACCTCGCACTGCTCAAGACCCTGGCCGCGCTGGAGTACGTGCAGTCCATGCAGTTTCTGCAAGCCAGCGCCCAGCCAAACCTGATTTTGCTTGGCGCGGCGGCGGCGGTAGCCACGCTGTTGACTGGCGCCGCCGTGGTGGCGGGCAATCGAGCCCACGAAAATGCCCAGCCCACGCCCGACTTCGAGCCTCGCCAGCATTACCTCGACGCACCAGGCCCAAGATGGAAAGGGCTGAACGTGCGCAAGGCCTGGGCCGGGGGGGTAACTGGGCGAGGCTCGCGGATCCATTTCAGTGACGGTGGGTTGTTTCCTGACCATGAAGACCTGCGGGACAATCCTGACCTGAAGATAGTCTCGCTAAAGCCCAACGATGATCCCAAGCACGGAACTGCGTCCGTGGGGGTCATTCTGGCGGCGCGCAATGGCCTCGGGGCTACGGGTGTCAGCCATGACAGCGAATTGTACCTCTACCACAACCGCTTGATGGACACTCACGGTAGCTATCAGGTGCTCAAAGACCTGCTGCGTAATGTTGAGCCAGGGGATATCGTCGCTATCAACCGTCAGACCGCGAACCCGTCCGTGCTAAGTACGATGTTGCCGTCCGTACACGACAAGGCCTGGTGGACAGTGATGCAGCAACTGACGCAGCGAGGCGCTGTGGTGATCAATGCGGCTGCCAATGGCAGCAGCAAGACCTTGGCGCAAAAAGGGACCCAGGCTAGCCAGGGGGTCGATCTTGCCAATTGGCCCTACTTCAACGATTACGGCGACGCCGGTGTCATCTTGATTGGCGCGTGCCAATCGTACAGCGGCAAGCCCCACACGTACTCCAACTACCGCTACCGCCATCGCATGCTCAACGCCTGGGGCGACAGCGTAGTGACCCTTTCCAGAGGCGACTTGCAGGACCTGCCGGGTGAACACAGGGACTACTCCGAGAACTACGCCGGCACCTCCAGTGCAACCCCCATGGTGACGGGCGCCCTGAGCCTGATTCAGTCCTATGCCATGGAGCACCATCACGTCTACCTGAATGCCGACCAGATGCACCTGCTGGTCATGGCGTCCGGATATGAAGATGCCACCGTGCCGGGTACCGATGTACTGCCGATGGGGGCCAGGCCCAACGTGCACGGTGCGCTGGTGATGCTCGATCGCATACTCGGCAACGGCCGCTTCGAACCTTGAGGTAAGGCCGGCAAGCGCCGGCCTCTAACTAACGCATCAGACGCGGAACTGATCCATCAGCGCCTGTTGTTGATTGGCCAGGCTGTTGAGCGACTGGCTGACCCGAGCCGACTCGTTGGCTTGCCCTGACAGCGATTCGGTGACATCGCGAATGGTTGCGACATTGCTGTTGATCTCTTCGGCCACCGCGCTTTGTTCTTCGGCGGCCGAAGCGATCTGCAGGTTCATGTCGGTGATCACCGTCACTGCCTGGCCGATGCGCTGCAGTGCTGTGACGGCCTGGCCGACCTGTTCCACGCCGCCCTGGGCCTGGCGGTGGCTGTTGTCCATGGCACCGACCACTTCGCGGGTGCCGGCCTGCAAGGCCTCGATCACCTGGCGGGTTTCTTCCACCGACTCCTGGGTGCGCCGGGCGAGGTTGCGCACTTCATCAGCGACCACGGCAAAGCCACGGCCGGCCTCACCGGCGCGGGCGGCTTCGATTGCAGCGTTGAGTGCCAACAGGTTGGTCTGCTCTGCAATCGAGCGGATCACTTCCAGCACCGAGCCGATTTTTTCGCTGTTCTGCGCCAGGCCCTCGACTTCGGCCATGGCGTTGTTCATGTCGGCGGCCAAGGCATCGATGCTGTGGGTGGTGCGGTCGATCACGGCCAGGCCCTCGCGGGTGGCCTGGTCGGCCTCGCGCGCAGCCTGTGCGGCCTGGGCAGCGCTGCGGGCAACGTCCTGGGCGGTGGCGCTCATTTCGTGCGAGGCGGTCGCCACCTGGTCAACCTGGCGGTACTGCTGCTCCATGCCAGCGCTGGTCTCGCTGGCGATCGCCGAGGACTGGTCAGCCGTGCCACGGGCAGCCTGCACCGAACGTTTCACCTCGGCAATGGTGGGCTGCAGCTTGTCGAGGAAGCGGTTGAACCAACCGGCCAACTCGCCCAGTTCGTCCTGTTTCTGGTACGTCAGGCGGCGGGTCAGGTCACCTTCGCCACTGGCGATGTCCTTGAGCATCGCCGCCACGCCTAGAATCGGCCGGGTCACACCACGCGCCATCAGCCACACCAGCAGCAGGCCTGCGATTGCAGCGCCCAGGCCCAGGCCCAGCTCTAGCAAGGTGCCACTGGTGTTCAGTGCATCGAGTTCCTGTTTCAACGTTTCGGCGGGCCCGGTCAGGGCGTTTTCTGGCACATCCAGAAGCACGCCCCAGGGCTGGGCGCCGGGGATCGGCTCGAAGGCCGCCAGCACCTTGAGGCGTTGCTGGTCGTGCAGGATGCTCAGCTTGCCCTCGGCCAGCTTGCGCACCAGTTCGGCGCCCTTGGCCGTGTCGACCTGGTCGAAGCGCTGGGCCAGCTTGCCAGCATCGGCGCTGTAACCGGCCAACAGGCCCACCGGGCTGAGAATGCCCACGGTGGTGCGGCCTTCGTACAGGCTGCGGCTGGCATTCTGGGTCAAGGCCTGCAGGCTGTTGAGGTTGATGTCGATCGACAGGGTGGCGATCACCTTGCCGTTGACGGCCAGGGGGAAGACGATGCTGGTCATCAGCACCCGCTGGCCATCGATGTCATAGAAGTAGGGCTCCACCACGCAGACCTTGCCGCTGCTGCGCGGGCACACCCACCACGTGTTGGCGGGCTGGCCGCTGGGGCCGACCTCGGTGTTGGCCATGTCATGCTCGGGCAGGGCCATGGCGGTCAGCTGGCCGGCACGTGGTTGCGACCAGTACAGCGCGAAGCGCCCGGTTTCGTTGCTGCCCAGCTCTGGCTTGGCGGCGAACAGGCTGTCCTTGCGGTCCAAGGCGTTGGGCTCGAACACCAGCGACATGCCGAGCAGGTCGGGGTTGGCCTGCAACGCGGCGCGCACCTGGCGGGTCATGTCCTCGCGCAGGTCGTAGGCGTCGAGAAAGCGCTTTTCAGCCTGCTCGCGCAGGAACAGCACTTGGCGGGCGAAGCCGGCGCCGTACTGATAGGCGTCCATGAATTGACGGCGAATGTTCAAGGCCTGCACTTCACCTTGCGACTCGATGCGCCCCTGGGCCGCATCGGTGAGCATCTGCATGCTGCTCGACTTGACCAGGTCCGAGCTGTGGTCCATGCGGTACAGCGAAAGGCCGACGAGCAGGGTGACGATGCCGGCCAGGCACAGACCGGCGAGCAGGGTGATCTTCCACTGGATGGATAGTTGTCGCAAAGGCATGGGGCGAATCCCTTGTAATAGTTCTAGCTGTCGACTGTGTCGGCCATCGCACTTTTTTCTTTATTTAAACGTTCAATTTAAATTAAGGCGAGGGCTGAGTAATGCGCCGCAACATGGCGCTTTTGACATCTGCCGCCCACTGCTTCAGAGTGCGCGCTTTTTTTCTGTCCTTATGAGGTAAGCCAACCATGAATGCAGTGATCGCCGCGGTCGGCATCATGCTGATACTCAGCCTGTCGCGGGTACACGTGGTCATCGCCCTGATCATTGGTGCCTTGGTCGGCGGCCTGGTCGGCGGCTTGGGCATCGAGGGCACGCTGAAGGCCTTCAATGGCGGGCTGGGTGGCGGCGCCACCGTGGCATTGTCGTATGCGCTGCTGGGCGCCTTTGCCGTGGCCATCGCCAAGTCAGGGCTGGCGCACGCCCTGGCCGATCGGGCCTTGGCCATGATCGACCGCCAGGGCCATGCCAATGGCGGCAAGGTGAAGTGGATGATGATCGGCCTGATGCTGGTGGTGGCGGTGTCGTCGCAGAACATCCTGCCCATTCACATCGCCTTCATCCCGCTGCTGGTGCCGCCGCTGCTGTATGTGTTGACGCGTCTGCGCATCGACCGTCGGCTGATCGCCTGCGTGATCACCTTTGGCCTGATCACCCCGTACATGTTTCTGCCGGTGGGCTTTGGCAACATCTTCCTCAACGAAATCCTGCTGGCCAACGTCGCCCGCGCCGGGGTCGATGTGAGCGGCGTCAATGTCACCCATGCCATGGCCATTCCGGCGGCGGGCATGCTCGCCGGCCTGTTATTGGCAGTGTTCTTCAGCTACCGCAAGAAGCGCGACTACGACCTGGCGCGTATCGAGCAGGTCGAGCAGGTCAGCGTGCAATACAACCCATTGACCCTGATGGTCGCCGGGCTGGCGATCGCGGCGGCGTTTATCGTCCAGCTGTTGCTGGACTCGATGATCATTGGCGCCATGGTCGGGTTCCTGATCTTCTCGCTGTCGGGCATCGTGCGCTGGAAAGACACTGACGACCTGTTCACCGAAGGCATGAAGATGATGGCCATGATCGGCTTCATCATGATTGCCGCGTCGGGTTTTGCCGACGTGATGAAGGCCACCGGCGAGGTCAAGAGCCTGGTCGAGACATCGGCGCAGTGGATCGACCACAGCAAGGGCGTCGGCGCTTTGCTCATGCTGCTGGTGGGTTTGCTGGTGACCATGGGCATCGGCTCGTCCTTCTCCACCGTGCCGATTCTGGCGGCGATCTTCGTGCCGCTGTGCGTGCAACTGGGCTTCGACCCCGTGGCCACGGTGTGCATCGTGGGTACCGCCGGGGCATTGGGGGATGCAGGTTCGCCCGCGTCGGACTCGACCTTGGGCCCGACCTCGGGCCTGAACGTGGACGGCCAGCACCACCACATCTGGGACACGGTGGTGCCGACCTTCATCCACTACAACCTGCCGCTGCTGGCGTTTGGCTGGTTGGCGGCGATGACGCTGTAAGGCGGGGCGGGCATCAGCCCTTGTCGGGCGGCGGCGAGATCCTGTTGAGGACTGTGCTGCCGTCCTTGCTGCGGGTCAGGTAGACCGGCAGCACCTTGGGCAGGTTGTTGACCAGGCGCCCGACTTCGCGGGTGTTATAGATGCCGCTGATGCGGATCCGCCCGGTGCTGGCATCGGCCAGCAGCAGCGGGGCGTCGAGGTAGCGGTTGATCACCGGCAACGCCTGTTCCAGGCTCAGGTTATCGAGCACCAGCTTGCCATTGCGCCAAGCAAGGGCATTGCCGTAATCGTCGCTTTGCGCGAGTTGCGGCTCGAAATCGCCCTTGTGATAGCTGGCCTGCATCCCAGGGCCGAGGCGGTAGCCGCCGGCACTGCCGTCGCTGGACACCAGCACCGAACCTTCCACCAAGGTGACCTTGACCTGGTCCTGGTACTTCCAGACGTTGAACTGGGTGCCGGTTACCCGGGTCTGGCCGCGGCCTGCGTGGACGATGAAGGGGTGTGCACTGTCGTGCTGGACCTTGAAGAAGGCTTCGCCGCGCTTGAGGGCAACCTGGCGCTGGTCCTTGAAGTTGAGGTATGTCAGCTCGGTATTGAGGTTGAGCTGCACCGTGCTGCCATCGCTCAGCTCTACGGTCTGCATCCGGTCGCTGGCTTCGAAGTGCTGGTAATGGTTGGGCAGCCAACCTTGTTCCCAGCCAATCCAGCCTGCCAATGGCAGTACCGCCAGGGCGATGGCCGCGGCCGAGGCCAGCGGACGCCAATTGCGCACACGTGCCGCCTGGCGTGACGGTGTGTTGAAATCGACCACGGTCGCGTTGCGCGGCAGCAGGTCGGCGGTCTGCCAGATCTCCAGCATCGCCTGGTATTCCTCGGCGTGCCGTGGGTCAGTCGCCAGCCAGCGGGCGAACGCCTCGCGTTCTGCCGCCGTGCAATCTTCGGCGTGCAGGCGCATGCACCAATGCGCGGCGGCGTCGGTAATGGCATCGTCTGGGCTGGGATTGAGGCGGTCGTGATTCATTGCGGCTCCGGGTTTTGCGCATTCTACCCTTGCTAGAGGGTTCCCGAGAACCGAGGTAATGGCGAATGACTATCAGTTGTGCCGGTTTTTCGTCGGATTTGCAATGGAATTTCAGCGTTTGAGAACCCTTCGCGGGCAGTGTCGGGGGGCCCTTACGCCCCCCACGCCGATCAGAACTGTTCTGCGTTCAACCCGTACAAGCTCGCGCTGCCGGCCTGGATACTGGCTTCCAGCCCAAGGCTGCGTGGCAACACGCGCTGGAAGAAGAACGCCGCACACGCCAGCTTTGCCTCATGGAAGGTTGGGTCTTGTTCGCGCTTGGCCTGCGCCACGGCGGCCATGCGCGCCCACGTGTAGGCGTAGGCGGTCAGGCCGAACAAGTGCAAATACTCCACGGCCACGCTGCTGACCAGGTTGGCGTCCTCGCTTGCGCGTGCCCGCAGCCATGCGCTGGTGGCTTCCAGGCGCGCAATACTGGCTTGCAAGGCTTCGCGGTACAGTGGCGCGGCAACGCTGAAGGCGCGCATTTCGGCGGTGAAACTGGCCAGTGCCTGGCCACCGTCTGCCAGCACCTTGCGCCCGAGCAGGTCGAGGGCCTGGATGCCGTTGGTGCCCTCATAGATCTGTGCGATACGCACGTCGCGCACGCGTTGTTCCTGGCCCCATTCGCGGATGTAACCATGGCCGCCATACACCTGCTGGCCGAGCACGCAGCTTTCCAGGCCGTTGTCGGTGAAAAACGCCTTGGCCACAGGCGTCAGGAGCGCCACCAGACGCTGGGCATGTTCGCGTTCTCCGGCGTCTTCGGCGTAGCGGGCCAGGTCCAGCTGTTGCCCCACGTAGGCCGCAAAGGCCCGGCCACCCTCGGTAAGCGTGCGCATGGTCAGCAGCATGCGCCGCACATCGCCATGCTGGATGATCGGGTCGGCCACCTTGTCCTTCGCCTGCGGGCCCGTGGCGGCGCGGCTTTGCAGGCGTTCGTTGGCGTAGCGTGCGGCGCTCTGGTACGACGCTTCGGCGCAGCCGATGCCTTGGATGCCAATGGACAGCCGCTCGTAGTTCATCATAGTGAACATGGCCGCCAGGCCCTTGTTCGCATCGCCGACCAGGTGGCCGATGGCGCCATCGAAGTTCATCACGCAGGTGGCCGAGGCTTTGATGCCCATCTTGTGCTCGATCGACCCGCACTGCACGGCGTTGCGCTCGCCCAGGCTGCCATCGGCATTGACGTGGTACTTAGGCACAAGGAAGAGCGAGATGCCTTTAGCCCCCGCCGGTGCGTCCGGTAACTTGGCCAACACCAGGTGGACGATGTTTTCGGTCAGGTCCTGCTCGCCGCCGGTGATGAAGATCTTGCTGCCACTGATGCGGTAGCTGCCATCGGCCTGGGGTTCTGCGCGGGTGCGGATCAACCCCAGGTCAGTGCCGGCGTGGGGTTCGGTCAGGCACATGGTGCCGGCCCAGCGGCCTTCATAGAGCGGCGGCAGGTAGGTGGCCTTGAGTGTTTTGCTGGCGTGGGCGTCGATTGCCAGGCAACTGCCGGCACTCAAGGCCGAATACAGGCTGAAACTGCAGTCGGCGGCGTAGAGCATTTCTTCGAACAGCACGCCCAGCATCTTCGGCATGCCCATGCCGCCATGCTCGGGGTTGCCGCCCAGGCCAACCCAGCCACCCTCCCGGTAGGTGTGCCAGGCGTCGCGAAAGCCATCCGGGGTAGTGACCTGGCCGGCTTCGAAATGCACACCCTGCTCGTCACCGTTGCGGCTGAGCGGGGCGATCAGCTGGCTGGTGACCTTGGCCGCTTCTTCGAGGATGGCATCGGCGGTGTCGGCGTCGATGCGCTCGGCAAGGGCAGGGAGGCGTGCCCACAGGGCAGGGCCCTGCAACACATCGTGGAGGATGAAGCGCATGTCGCGCAGTGGGGCGGTGTAGTGGGGCATCGTCGGCTCGAGGAAGTGAGTAATAGGTTGTCTGGCCGGGCCTCTTCGCGGGTAAACCCGCTCCCACCGGTTTAATGCAGTTCCCAAGAACGGCGCTGTTCTTGTGGGCGCGGGTTTACCCGCGAAGAGGCAGGTACAGCCTTAAAGGGCTTTGGCGCGGTCGCGCAGGACGTACTTCTGGATCTTGCCGGTGGAGGTCTTGGGCAGCTCGCCAAAAATCACGGTCTTCGGCACTTTGAACCCGGCCAGGTGCTCACGGCACCAGTGGGTGATGTCGGCTTCGCGGGTGTCTTCCCGGCCAGGCTTGAGTGCCACGAAGGCGCAGGGCGTCTCGCCCCATTTGTCGTCGGGGCGCGCCACCACGGCGGCTTCCAGCACCGCTGGGTGTTTGTAGAGGGCGTCTTCGACTTCGATGGTGGAGATGTTTTCGCCACCGGAAATGATGATGTCCTTGAGCCGGTCCTTGATCTCGACATAGCCATCGGCATGCCAGACTGCCAGGTCGCCAGTGTGGAACCAGCCGCCGCGGAAGGCCTCGGCCGTGGCCTCAGGGTTTTTCAGGTAACCCTTCATCACTGTGTTGCCGCGCATGAAGATCTCGCCCAGGGTGTTGCCGTCGCGCGGCACCGGGGCGAGGGTTTGCGGGTCGGCGACCATCAGGCCGTCGAGCGTCGGGTAGCGCACGCCCTGGCGGGACTTGATGCGCGCGCGCGCTTCCAGCGGCAGCGCGTCCCATTCCTCATGCCAGGCGCAGACCGTCACCGGGCCGTACACCTCGGTCAGGCCGTAGGTGTGGGTCACCTGGATGCCCATTTCTTCCACCGCGCCAATCACCTTGGCGGGTGGTGCGGCGCCTGCGACCATGGCCTGCACCGGGTGCTCGATGGCAGCTTTGGCGGCCTCAGGCATGTTGACCAGGGCGTTGAGCACGATGGGCGCGCCGCACAGGTGGGTGACCCGGTGTTCGCGGATCAGGGTGAGGATCTTTTGCGGGTCGACCCGGCGCAGGAACACGTGGGTCCCGGCCAAGGCGGTGATGGTCCAGGGGTAGCACCAGCCGTTGCAGTGGAACATGGGCAGGGTCCACAGGTACACCGGGCGGTGGCCCATGGCCCAAGTCATCTGGTTGCCCAGCGCGTTGAGGTAGGCACCGCGATGGTGGTAGACCACGCCCTTGGGGTTGCCGGTGGTGCCGGAGGTGTAGTTGAGCGAAATGGCCTGCCATTCGTCATCGGGCCATTCCCAGGCAAATTCCGGGTCGCCCTCGGCCAGCAGGGCTTCGTAGTCAAGCGCGCTGACCGCGCGGCCTTCGCCGTACTCCGGGTCATCGACGTCGACCACCAGGGGCGGGTGTTCGAGCAAGGCCAGGGCGGCTTCGATGACCGTGTGGAACTCGCGATCGGTGATCAGCACCTTGGCCTCGCCGTGTTGCAGCATGAAGGCAATGGCTTCGGCGTCCAGGCGAACGTTGAGGGTGTTGAGCACCGCACCGGTCATGGGCACGCCGAAGTGCGCTTCGAGCATGGCCGGGGTGTTTGGCAGCATCACCGCGACCGTGTCGCCACGGCCGATGCCGCGCCCCACCAGGGCGCTGGCAAGGCGCCGGCAGCGTTGGTAGGTTTCCTGCCAGTTGCGGCGGATGGCGCCATGGATGACAGCCGGGTAGTTGCCGTACACCGCAGCGGTGCGTTCGATGAAGCTCAGTGGGGTGAGGGCGACATGGTTGACGGCAGCGGGCATCAGGCCCTGGGCATAGATCGACATGCGGTAATCCTGTAGGGGAGGCAAGCGCAGCCAGTGCGCGTGACCCCCGGTGGCTGATTGTTAGCTCTGTTCAGGGTGTGGAAAAGCGTACGGTTGGCCGCTTTCCCCTGTCGCAGTTTTACGCGAGTCGCTATGGTAGATGGAATATCGACTATAGCAATATAGTAAAACTACTATAACAACGAGACGCACGCCGTGGACAAGACCCTGTCTCCCTTGCTCGCCAAAGACCCGCAGCCCAGCCTGTTGCTGGCCGCCGATGCCAGGCCGCTGGCCACCAACCCGGCCTTGCAGGCCTTGCTGCAGGAAGGCCCGCCGCTGGCGGCCTGGCTACCGGCCAACTGCGCCGCGCTGGTGCGTGCCTGCCTGCGGCAGCACCGGGCAATTGCCGACGTGGAAGTACAGGTTGGCGAGCGCATCGTGCTGTGGACCTTCATCCCAGATGACCAGGGCCAGCAGGTGCTTGGCCGCTGCCGTGACGCCAGCGCCGAACGCCAGGGTGCCCGCGAAGCCAGCCGCGCCCGGCGCCTGTACCGTTTGATCATCGAGAACACCACTGACCTGATCTCCCGGCACAGCCCTGACGGGCGCTTCCTCGACGCCTCGCCGGCGGCCTTCCGCCTGTTGGGCCGGTGGCCCGAGCAACTGCGGGGCATGGCCGTGCGGACCTTGCTGCACCCGCGTGAACGCCGCCAGGTATTGGCTCAGGCTGCTGCTGCCCTGGACCAGGACGGCTACCACACCATGACCTGCCGGGTGCGCCAAGCCGCGGGCGGCTACCGCTGGTTCGAGATCGCCAGCCGTGCCATCCGCGAGACCTACACCGGGGCAGTGGTGGAAATCGTCAGTGTTTCCCGTGATATCACCTTGCGCATCGAAGCCCAGGAGAGCCTGGCCCACAGCGCGCGGCTGGCCACTTTGGGCGAGCTGGCCTCGGGCATCGCCCACGAGATCAATCAGCCGTTGGCGGCGGTGGTCAACTATGCCAACGCCAGCCAGCGTTACCTGCAAGGCCTGGAGCGCGACCCGCAGGCGCGTGAGCGGGTCGGGCAGGGGCTGCAGCGCATCACCGAGCAGGCTACCCACGCCGCGCAGGTGATCCGCCGGCTACGCGTGTTCCTGCGCAAAGGGCCCCGCCGGCTGCAGGCGCTCGACATGCTCGATGTGGCCAATGAAGCCATGCGCCTGTGTGCCTGGGAGGCGGCGCGTGACCAGGTCAGCATCGAACTGCGTATGAGCGCGCAATTGCCGGCGGTGTATGCCGACCGGGTGTTGCTGGAGCAGGTGCTGCTGAACCTGCTGCGCAATGCCATCGATGCCAATCGCGAGCAGCAGGGCGCACGGCCCTCACGTATCCTGCTGGGCGCCGTGCGCGAAGGCGACGGCGTGTTGGTCGAGGTCACCGACCAAGGGCCGGGCGTGGCGGCCGAGCGCCTGGATGAAATCTTTACCCCATTCACCACCAGCAAGGCCGATGGCCTGGGGCTGGGCCTGAGCATGAGCCGCAGCCTCATCGAAGGCTTTGGTGGCAGCTTATGGGCGCGTGCGGGCGAGAACGGTGGGTTGGTGTTGTGCTGCCGCTTGGCAGTGAGCAGGGAATAACGGGAGGTCAGGGTGCAAGCGAAGGTGTATGTGGTCGACGACGACCAGGGCATGCGTGATTCCACGGTCTGGCTGCTGCAGTCGGTGGGGCTCGAGGCCCTGTCGTTTGCTGGTGGGCAGGCGTTTCTGGACGCGTGCATCGATGACGGCCCGGCCTGCGTGCTGCTGGATGTGCGCATGCCTGGGCTGGGCGGGCTGGCGGTGCAGCAGTTGATGAAGGAACGGGGCCTGGACCTGCCGGTGATCTTTGTCAGCGGCCATGCCGACGTGCCGATCGTGGTTAGGGCGTTCAAGGCGGGTGCCTGCGATTTCATCGAAAAACCCTACAGCGACCAGTTGCTGCTCGACAGTGTGCAGGCGGCATTGGAGCGGGCAGGGCGCGCGCGTCAGGGCGACCAGGCGTTGGCCCAGGTTCAGGCGCGGGTCGATGGCCTGACGCCGCGTGAGCGCGATGTGTTCGTGCCGTTGGCCCAAGGCTTGAACAACCGTGAGATCGCCGAGCGCCTCGGGGTTAGCGTGAAGACCGTTGACCTGTACCGGGGGCGGGTGATGAAACGGCTGCAAGCAGGAAGCCTGGCGGAACTGGTAGGCATGGCGATCGCCTGCGGCGCGGTGCCAGCATTGATGTAGGCGCGGCCCACAAAGGTCCGTGCTATGCAAATTCATGAAATTTTGCATAGCACCCTAATCAAAGCTTTGACATTCACTGCCTAGGCAGTAATATTTTTAAACAATTACCCGGGCAGACTCCATGGCGCATTTCTCTCCAGAAAACTTCCAGACCTGTGCCATCGGCATGCTGCTGGGCCGCGCGGCGATCCTCAAGGACCGCATTCTCGACTGGCACCTCGAATCAGAGGGCGTCACCGCCGCGCAGTTCAAGGTGTTGATCATCGTCACCCAGTACCAGGTGGACACCCCGGCCGAGCTGTGCCGCTACCTGGGCCTGGACAGCGGTTCGATGACCCGCATGCTCGACCGCCTCGAGCAGAAGGGCCTGATCCTGCGCAACCGCTGCGCCGACGACCGACGCCAGGTGCGCCTGGCCTTGACCGCCGATGGCCAGCGCCTGGCGGACCGGCTGCCAGAAATCGGAGCTGCAGCGATGAACGAATTGTGCGGCGCACTGCAACCTGAAGAGCTCAAGACGCTCGAGCGCTTGTTGGCCAAGGTGCTGCTCAGCGCTGGCGACCCTTTGACGATCCGCCGCTTTGGCGATCGTTGACCCCTGTTACGCATTATCCAAGGTATTGTCATGGCCACTTCCACAGACACCCAAACCCCAGCCGACGCGCCTGCGCCGTCGCGCAAACGCAAGGCCTGGCTGCTCGGCCTGCTTCTGCTGCTGATCCTCGGCGGTGTCGGCGCCTGGGCCTGGTATTCCCTGGTCGGGCGCTGGCACGAAAGCACCGATGACGCCTACGTCAATGGCAACGTGGTGGAGATCACCCCGCTGGTGACCGGCACCGTCACCAGCATCGGTGCCGATGACGGCGACCTGGTTCACGCCGGCCAAGTGCTGCTGCAGTTCGACCCGTCCGACAGCGAGGTGGCGCTGCAGTCCGCCGAAGCCAAGCTGGCGCGCACGGTGCGCCAGGTGCGCGGCCTGTACAGTAACGTCGATGGGCTCAAGGCCCAGTTGCAGACGCGCCAGGCCGAATTGCAAAAGGCCCAGGACAACTACAACCGGCGCAAGGTGCTGGCCGACAGCGGTGCGATTGCGGCAGAAGAAATCTCCCACGCCCGTGACGACCTGAGTGTTGCCCAGAGCGCCCTGGCCAGCGCCCGTCAGCAGCTCAACACCAGCACCGCGCTGGTCGACGACACCGTGGTTTCCTCACACCCTGAAGTGATGGCAGCCGCTGCCGACCTGCGCCAGGCTTACCTCGACAACGCCCGCACCACCCTGGTGGCGCCGGTGACCGGGTATGTCGCCAAGCGCACCGTGCAACTGGGCCAGCGCCTGCAGCCGGGCACTGCGACCATGGCGGTCATCCCCCTGGACCAGGTGTGGATCGATGCCAACTTCAAAGAAACCCAGCTGCGCGACATGCGTATCGGCCAGCCGGTTGAAATCAGCGCCGACCTGTACGGCAGCGCGGTCAAGTACAGCGGCACGGTCGACAGCCTCGGTGCAGGTACTGGCAGCGCGTTTGCCCTGCTGCCGGCGCAAAATGCCACCGGCAACTGGATCAAGATCGTGCAGCGGGTGCCGGTGCGTATTCACCTAAGCCCGGACCAGCTCAAGGACCATCCGCTGCGTATCGGCCTGTCGACGCTGGTGGAGGTCGACTTGCACGACCAGAGCGGCCCGACCCTGGCCCAGCAACCGCCGCAGCAGGCCAGCTACACCACCCAGGTGTACGACCGCCAACTGGTCGATGCCGATAACCTGATCGCCCGGCTGATTCACGAGAACAGCGCATCCGGCAAGACGGCGCAGCGATGAGCAACCAGGCTGCCGCCCAGTTCACGCCGCCGAGCCTGTTGCTGACCACCATCGGGCTGTCGCTGGCAACGTTCATGCAGGTGCTCGACACCACCATCGCCAACGTGGCCTTGCCGACCATTTCCGGCAACCTGGGGGTGAGCTATGAGCAGGGCACCTGGGTGATCACCTCGTTCGCCGTGAGCAACGCCATCGCCTTGCCGCTGACAGGCTGGCTGAGCCGGCGCTTTGGCGAGGTGAAGTTGTTCATCTGGGCCACGTTGCTGTTCGTGCTGGCATCGTTCTTGTGTGGCATCGCCCAGTCGATGCCGGAGCTGGTGGGCTTTCGTGTGTTGCAGGGCGTGGTGGCGGGGCCGTTGTACCCGATGACCCAGACCTTGCTGATAGCGGTGTATCCGCCGGCGAAACGGGGGATGGCCCTGGCGCTGTTGGCAATGGTCACGGTGGTGGCGCCGATCGCCGGGCCGATACTGGGGGGCTGGATCACCGACAGTTACAGCTGGCCGTGGATATTCTTCATCAACGTGCCGATCGGGCTGTTTGCCGCCGCTGTTGTACGCCAACAGATGCGCTCGCGGCCGGTGGTGACCAGCCGCCAGCCGATGGACTATATCGGGCTTTTGACGCTGATCGTGGGGGTGGGGGCGTTGCAGGTGGTGCTCGACAAGGGCAATGACCTGGACTGGTTCGAGTCGTCGTTCATCATCATGGGCAGCTTGATCTCGGTGGTGTTCCTGGCGGTGTTCGTGATCTGGGAGCTGACCGATCGGCATCCGGTGGTCAACTTGCGGCTGTTCGTGCACCGCAACTTCCGGGTCGGCACCATCGTGTTGGTCGGGGGCTATGCGGGGTTCTTCGGTATCAACCTGATCTTGCCGCAGTGGTTGCAGACGCAGATGGGTTATACGGCGACCTGGGCGGGGCTGGCGGTGGCGCCCATCGGGCTGTTGCCGGTGATCATGTCGCCCTTTGTCGGCAAGTACGCGCACCGGTTCGACTTGCGGCTGCTGGCGGGGTTGGCGTTTCTGGCGATTGGCACGAGCTGCTTCATGCGGGCTGGGTTTACCAGTGAGGTGGACTTCCAGCATGTGGCGTTGGTGCAATTGTTCATGGGGATTGGCGTGGCGCTGTTCTTCATGCCGACGTTGAGCATTTTGCTGTCGGACTTGCCGCCGCATCAGATTGCCGATGGCTCGGGGCTGGCGACTTTCCTGCGTACGTTGGGGGGGAGTTTTGCGGCGTCGCTGACGACGTGGATCTGGATACGGCGGGCGGATCAGCATCATGCGTATCTGAGTGAGAATATCAGCCAGTTTGATCCGGCGACGCGGCATACGCTGGAGCAGCTTGGGGGGGCCAGTGTGCAGAACTATGCGCGGTTGGAGCAGATCGTCAATGCCCAGGCTTACATGATGTCTACGGTGGACTATTTCATGATGATGACCTGGGTGTTTGCGGGGTTGATTTTGTTGGTTTGGTTTGCGCGGCCGCCGTTTACGGCTAAGGCTGGGCCTGCTTCTGCGGGGCATTGATTCTTTGGCTAAAGATGGGGCCTTTGCTGGTATTGAGAGATAGGCAGGGGCCAGTTGCCGGGGCGACGCTTAGTCACCTTTCCGCCCTTACGGCGGGTCACTTTTTGGCAAACGCCCCAAAAAGTAACCAAAAAGGGCTGCGCTCCATCATCCGGCCCCTACGCTGCGCTTCGGGGTTCCCTCGCTACGGCCTTGCTCCCGGGAGGACCGCGCGGCAGGGCCCATCCTGGGCCCCAGCGCTTGACGCGCATCCTTGCCCGTCACCTCCCTCCGCAAGGCCTGCGCTCGGCCTCCTGAGTCGCTGAAGGTCAAAAGCCAGATCAAGATCAAGATCAAGAGCTGGATCAAGGGCCGGATCAAGAGCTGGGGCAACGTCGCGTGCGATTGTGCGCTTTGGGGAAGGGGTGGCATTCCCATGCGTTGGCATTTGTCCTATTGTCGAAAGCCCACTTTCGACAGCATTGGCAGGCCCATGGAGAACGTCATCGTCATTACTGGCGCCAGCCGAGGTATCGGCGCGGCGACAGCCCTGCTGGCCGCTCGGCAGGGGTATCGTATCTGCATCAACTACCACGCGGATGACCAGGCTGCCGAGCGCGTCCTTGGGCAGGTTCGCGCGCTTGGCGCCGAAGCGATCGCGGTGCGGGCCGATGTCAGTGTCGAGGATGAAATCATTCAGCTGTTCCAGCGGGTCGATGAGGCGCTTGGCCCGGTGACTGCGCTGGTCAACAATGCGGGCACCATCGGCCAGCAAAGCCGTGTCGAGGAGATGTCCGAGTTTCGCTTGCTCAAGATGATGAAGACCAACGTCGTGGGGCCCATGCTTTGCGCCAAACATGCGCTATTGCGCATGGCGCGTCGGCATGGCGGGCAGGGCGGGGCGATCGTCAACGTCTCTTCAGTGGCTGCGCGCCTGGGCTCGCCCAACGAATACGTCGACTACGCGGCCTCCAAGGGCGCGTTGGATACTTTTACCCTTGGCTTGGCCAAGGAAGTGGCAGGCGAGGGCGTGCGGGTCAATGGCGTGCGCCCAGGCTATATACACACCGGCTTCCATGCGCTTTCCGGTGACCCGGACCGGGTCGCCAAGCTCGAACCCGGGTTGCCCATGGGCCGCGGCGGCCGGCCAGAAGAAGTTGCCGAGGCTATTGTCTGGTTGCTCTCGGACAAGGCCTCGTATTCTACCGGCAGCTTCGTCGATTTGGGCGGCGGGCGCTGAGGCGCCTTATCCTTCCAGTAACTGGCCGACCTGCTCGGCCAGTGCCTCGAGGCTGAAGGGCTTGGTCATTACGCGCATGTCGGTTTCCAGGTTGCCGTTAGCCAGCGCTGCACTTTCGTCGTAGCCCGTGACGAAGAGCACCTTGAGCCCGGTGTAACGCCCGCGCAACGTGTCGGCCAACTGGCGCCCGTTGATCCCGCCCGGCAAGCCCACGTCGCTGATCAGCAGGTCGGGCGCGGGTTGCTCTGCCAAGCCTGCAAGCGCTTGGGGGCCATCTTCGAACATCATCACGTCGTGGCCCAGGTCATGCAGCACTTCAGCAATCACCAGGCGCATGGCGCTGACATCCTCGACCACGGCGATCCGCTTTGTCGCGCCTGTATTGGAGCGCGGTACCGGTGCCGCGGGTTTGAGTACGGCAGGCGCAGGCTGCGCGTGGTGTCTCGGCAGCAGCAAGCGTACCGTGGTGCCTTGGCCCAGGGACGATGCGATGTGCAGTTGCCCGCCGGATTGGCGCACAAAACCGAAGACCATCGACAACCCCAGGCCCGTGCCGCGGCCAAGCGGTTTGGTAGTGAAAAACGGGTCGACGGCGCGGGTCAGGGTCTCATCCGTCATGCCACTGCCGTTGTCTTCGACGCTGAGGCAGAGGTAGTCGCCAGGCGTCAGCTCAAGCTGCGCAGCTTGCTCGCTGTTCAACGAGACATTGCACAGGGCGATACGGACCCTGCCCCCGTCGGGCAGGGCATCGCGTGCGTTGATGCACAAGTTGAGCAGGCTGCTCTCAAGTTGAGGAGGGTCGATATGCACCGTCCAGCAAGCGTCGCTGCACTGGTAGTCGAGTTCGATGTGGGGGCCGGTGCTGCGGCTGATCAGGTCTAGCATGCCGGTGACCAGCACCGCGACGTCGGTGGCGCGTGGCTGCAAGGTCTGTTGACGGGAGAACGCGAGTAATCGATGAACAAGCGCCGCAGCCCGTTGTGCCGCGCTATGGGCGCTTTCCAGCAAGGGGGTGATGGTTGCCTTGGGCTGGTCGATGGCCACCCTGTCCCTGGCCAGCTCCAGTGCGCCGAGTATGCCGCCGAGCAGGTTGTTGAAGTCGTGCGCAACGCCCCCTGTCAGCTGACCTACAGCCTCGACTTTCTGCGCTTGGCGCAAAGCTTCTTCGGCCTTCTGGCTCTGCGCCACGGCTTGTTCGACACGCTGCTCAAGCTCTGCGTTGAGGTCTTGAAGGGCACTCTCAGCGCGCTTGCGCGCTGTCACATCCCGAAAGATGACCGCAACCTGATGGTTGTGGGCCGGTTCGATACGGATTGCCGCCAGCCCAAGGCAGCGGCCGGTGGCAAGCAACTCATGCTCGAAGTACAACGGATTGCCAGTCCGCTCCACGGTGCCGAAGTAGTCCAGCCAGACATGGGCCTCGTCGGGTATCACTTCCCGCAGGGTACGGCCCACGACATTGGGCAGCCCGGCATGCCTGCAGTAGGCCGGGTTGGCCATCAGGTGCACGTAATCGCTCAATGGCCCAAGCGGGCCATCGATGAACTGGATGATGCAGAAGCCTTCTTCCATGTTCTCGAACAGAAAACGGTAGCCTTCCGACGCTTGCGCGCGCGCGTTCAATCTCAACAGTTCGCTGCTTAACTGGCTGTTTTGCTGTTCGAGCTGATCGATTCGCTTGCGTAGACCCTCCAGCTCATCGGTTGTGTTCAAGCATTCACCGGGCATTCATTTCGCTCCTTCGATAAACCACAGGCCGCTAATGCATCAGCAGCTGTGCGACCCTTTCCACGAGTGCCGCCAGGTCAAAGGGTTTGGTCAATACACTGGACGCTTCCAGGGGTTGGCCGTGACTGAGTACAGCGCTTTCATCGTAACCGGTGATGAACAGCACTTTTATGTGCGGGTGCCGTACGCGGCATCGGTCGGCGACCTGCCGACCGTTCAGGCCCCCGGGCAGGCCGATATCGCTGATCAGCAGGTGCGGCGGCGGGCAGCGCTCGAGGTACGCCAGCGCGCTTGGGCCGTCGGCGAATGCCTGGACGTCATGGCCGAGCTCTTCGAGTACTTCGCGGATGACCAGGCGCAGGGGCTCCTGGTCTTCTACCAGCACGATTTGCCCAGCCTGCACGGTGTTGCAACTTTCCGGGAGTTGAGCCGGGGTTTCTAAGCTGTTCGTCGCTTGCCGCGCAAGGTGGCGGGGCAGATACAGTTCGACCAGCGTGCCTTCATCGGGCTTGGACAGGATGCGCATCTGGCCCCCAGACTGGCGCACAAAACCGTAGACCATGGAAAGCCCAAGGCCAGTGCCCTGGCCCATCGGCTTGGTGGTGAAGAACGGATCCACGGCGCGCGCCGCGACCTCTGCCGACATGCCTCGCCCGTTGTCCTTGACCCCAAGGCGCAGGTAATCGCCTGCAGTCAGGTCGAGCCCTTGGGCACGCTGCAGGTCAAGGGTCAGGTTCTCGCCGCTGAGGGTAATCGCGCCACCTTCTGGCAGTGCGTCTCGGGCGTTGATGCACAAGTTGAGCAGGGCGTTTTCCAGCTGTGGCGGGTCGATGAACGTTGGCCACAGGTGCTGCGGGAAGTGGCTGTGCAACTGGATGGACGGACCGATGCTGCCACGGACCAGCTGCTCCATGTCATTGACCAATTGGGTGACATCGGTGGGCTGGGGTTGCAGCGTCTGCTGGCGCGAGAACGCCAGCAGGCGATGCACGACGGCGGCGGCACGCTGCGCCGCGCCACTGGCAACGTCCAGCAAGCTGCCGAGTTGGTCGTGACGCGCCTGTTGCAAGCGTTGCTGCATCAATTCCTGGGCCGCCAGAATGCTACCCAGCAGGTTATTGAAGTCATGGGCGATGCCGCCACTCAGGTGCCCCACGGCCTCCATTTTCTGCGCATGCCGCAGTGCCTCTTCGGCGTTGAGCAGGCGCTGCTGGGCGGCGACGCGTTCGCTGATGTCATAAGCGAACAAGTAGGCACCAAGAATCGCGCCATCAGAGTCGCGCAGGCAGTTGAAGCGCAGCTCGTAATGCCGTTGTGCTGCCCCCATGCCGAAACGCTGGGTTATCGTGAACTGCTCGCCCGCCAGTGCACGTTGCCACATCGGCATGATCACGTTCAGGTCGGTGAGGTTGTCGCCCATCAGCGTGGTCACAGAGTCGCCCACTTCCGGGGTGGCGCCGTACAGGTAATGAAATTCCAGCTTGGCCTGCCGGTTGATCGCCAGCCAGCGCAAGTTGCTGTCGATCATGTGCACGTTAGCCAGGCTGTGTTCGACCACTTCGGCAAACAAGCGGCGCTCTGCCAGCGCCGCACTGACCCGCTCTTCGAGCTCTTCGTTCATGCGCTGCAAGGCCAGCTCTGCACGCCGCCGTTCGGTGACATCCTTGAACAGCACCGCCACCTGTCGCCGCTCAGCGGGTTCGACGCGAAAGGTGGTGACGGACAGGACATGGCCAGTGGCAACCAGCTCCTGTTCGAAGTGCAGCGGCTCGCCGGTGCGCAGCACTTCGCCGTAGCGGGCTACCCAATCGTCGGCCTCGTCGGGGACCATCTCGCGCAGTTTTCGCCCGACCACGTTGGGGATGCCAGCATGTTTCGCATACGCCGCATTGGCTACGACATGCACGTAGTCACTCAAGGGGCCATGTGGCCCATCGAAGAACTCAATGATGCAGAACCCTTCGTCCATGGTGTCGAACAAGGAGCGATAGAGAATCTGATCGTTTTCCTGGTAGCTCGCCAACTGCGACTCCAGCAGCGCGTTACGGCGCTCCAGGTCTTCGACATGTTGGCGCAGGGAAAGCAGGTCGCGGGAAGGCATGCCGACGTCCGACGAAATTAAAGGCCCAAACTCTAACGTGTTCACCCCAAGGGCGAGAACACCCTTAACGCAAATGCGCATCCACGCCCAGCAAGCGATCGATCCGCTCACCCAGTGCCTTGAGCTCGAAGGGCTTGGACAGCACCTCGGTGCGCTCTGCAGGCCAGCCTAGGGCCATGCTGCTGGCAATGTCGTAGCCGGTGATCAGTATCACCGGTGCTTCGTTGGCAAGGCACCGGTACGCCTCTGCGAGCTGGTTGCCGTCGATGCCGCCGGGCAGGCCGACATCGGTGATCAACAAGTCAGGCAATGGGCCGTGCTGCAACGCCTCGAGTGCGCTGCGGCCGTCCTCGAAAACCTGAACCTGGTGGCCCAGCTCTTTCAGCACTTCGCCGAGTACCAGGCGCAGGGTCGCTTGGTCTTCTACCAGCATGATCCGGTGTGGCCTGTGAAGCGGCCTGGCGTCAGCATTTTCAGGCGCAGTGCAAGGATGCTCGTGGGTGGTGCTTTCGTCCCGAGGCAGATACAGGTGGACGCTGGTGCCTTGCCCAGGCGTGCTGTCGATGCGTAATTGCCCGCCAGACTGGCGCACGAAGCCATAGACCATCGACAGCCCCAGGCCAGTACCCTGGCCCATGGGTTTGGTTGTGAAGAATGGGTCGAGGGCACGCTGCATCACTTCCTTGCTCATTCCCATGCCAGAGTCGTCCACCCGTATGTGCAAATACTGCCCTGGCGGCACATCCAGGCGGCGGGCCTGCTCGTCGTCGAACTCGGCATTCTCACAGCCAATGCGCAGGGTGCCCCCCAGGGGCATGGCATCGCGGGCGTTGATGCACAGGTTAAGCAGGGCGTTTTCCAGCTGTTGAGGGTCGATACGGATCGACCACTGGCCGGCCAGTGTCCGGTCGTGCAAGTCGATGTGCGAATCGATCGAACTGCGGATCAGGTCGTGCATGCCGGCCACCAAACGCTGTACATCGACCGGTTGCGGCAGCAGTGTTTGCTGGCGCGAAAAAGCCAACAGACGCTGCACCAGCGAGGTTGCGCGCAGCGCGCTGTCCTTGCCGACCTCGAGCAGCCTGGCGGTGTCCAGCACGCGATGCTGACTCAGGCGTTGTTCGGCCAGCTCCAGTGCGCCGAGGATGCTGCCAAGCAGGTTGTTGAAGTCATGGGCAATGCCACCGGTCAATTGGCCGACGGCTTCCATTTTCTGTGATTGGCGCAGCGCTTCTTCGGTTTGGTGCAGGCGTTCCTGCTCGGCAATGCGCTCGGTAATGTCGTAGGCGAACATATAGCCGCCCTGGATGCGCTGCTGCGCGTCGAGCAGCGGGTGGTAGCGGATTTCATAGTGGCGCAGGGCGTCAGGTGGCCCGAGGGCGATGGTGTCGACGAACGCTTCGCCGGCCAGCAGGCGCGGCCACACCGGGGCCAAGCGGCCCATGATGTCCGGTTGGTTGGCCAGAAACTGCGGGATGTAATCGCCGATCTGCGGCACAAAACCGCGCCACCGCTGGAAGGTTTCGCGGGCTGTGCGATTGATCGCCAACAGGCGCATTTTGCGGTCGGCTGCAAACACGTTGGCCAAGCTGTTATCGACCAGTTCGCCGAGCAGATTGTTGTTTGCCTGCGCAATGTCACCGCGCTGGGCCAGCAGGGTTTCAAGCTCTGCGACACGTGCCTGCAGTTGCTCGTAGGAAGCTTGCGTGACTGGCTGCATGGTGGCGAACCGGTGAGCGGATCGGGCAACTATAGACGCGGCGCAGGCTGACAGCTATCAAAATGAACGAATGATTCGCCCCAGGGTTTCCATGGCCTTTTCGGCGCCGTCATGCCAGGGGCTGCCGTAGTTCAGGCGGATGCAATTACCGAAGCGACGGGTCGGTGAAAAGATGGGGCCGGGCGCGATGCTGATGCCCTGGGCCAAGGCCATGTGGAACAGCTTGAGCGCATCCATCTGCTCTGGCAGTTCAAGCCACAGGAAGTAGCCCCCAGACGGTTGGCTGACCCGCGTCTGCGCCGGGAAGTGGCGGGAGATGGCGGCGAGCATGTTGGCTTGCTGGCCTTCCAGCGCGTAGCGCAGCTTGCGCAAGTGGCGGTCATAGCCGCCGTGTTGCAGGTAATCGGCGATGGCCGCCTGTGCCGGCATCGATGCGCAGAGCGAAGTCATCAACTTGAGGCGTTCGATCTTCTGCGCGAAACGCCCGGCGGCCACCCAGCCGATGCGGTAGCCGGGCGCCAGGCTCTTGGCGAACGAACCGCAGTGCATCACCAGGCCTTGGGTGTCGAAGGCCTTGGCGGGTTTGGGTGCCTGTTGCGCGTAATACAGTTCGGCGTAGACGTCGTCTTCGATCAGCGGCACCTGATGGCGTGCCAGCAACTCCACCAGCGCCTGCTTCTTGGCCTCCGGCATGCTGGCGCCTACCGGGTTCTGGAAGTTGGTCATGCACCATACGGCCTTGACCGGGTGCTTCTCCAGGGTCTGCGCCAGCACGCTCAGGTCCATGCCTTCGCGGGGGTGAACGGGAATTTCCACAGCTTTGAGTTTGAGCCGCTCCAACACTTGCAGGCAGGCATAGAAGGCCGGCGCTTCAATCGCCACCAGGTCGCCGGGTTCGGTCACGGCTTGCAGGCACAGGTTCAGGGCTTCCAGCGCGCCATTGGTGATCAGCAGCTCTTCCATCGGCAGCATCAGCCCGCCGACCATGTAGCGCAGGGCAATCTGCCGCCGCAATTGAGGGTTGCCGGGCGACAGGTCGGTGACCACCATGCGCGGGTCCATCGCACGGCTGGCACTGGCCAGCGAGCGCGACAGGCGCTGCAATGGGAACAGTTCGGGGCTTGGGAAGGCCGAGCCGAACGGCACCGTGTTGGGGTCCTTTATCGAGTCGAGGATGGAGAACACCAGCGCGCTGACGTCGACATCGGTGGACTCGCTGACCGGCTGCAAGGCCTGTGGTTCGCAGAACTGGCGCGGTGCATGGGCGTTGACGAAGTACCCCGAACGCGGGCGCGCGCGGATCAACCCGCGCCGTTCCAACAGGTAATAGGCCTGGAACACCGTGGATGGGCTGACCCCGTGGGTCTGGCTGGCATAGCGCACCGAGGGCACCCGCTGGCCAGGGCCTAGCACACCCGAGCGGATCAGTTCGGCAATGTCATCGGCGAATCGTTCGTAGCGTTTCATTCTGGCCTTCTGTCGAAGCCTGGCAGGCAAGGTGGAAAAACAGTGTAAGGGATCAGCGGTTCATCGGTGCGACGAAGCGGCTTTGTGCCACGCTGCGCACGGCAGGTTCGTCGCTGTCCTGCACTTCGAAACTCAAGGTTTGCGAACTGCTGGTCGGGCGTTCTGCAAGCATCGCCACCGAGACCGGCAGTTCGCTCATTTCGCCAGCCGGGATGATGAACTCGGTCTTGCCCTGCAGGGTGAAGCCGTCAGCGTCCAGCAGGCGCAGGTGATAGCGCTGGGTGCTTTCGGTCTTGTTGATGACCTTGAGCAGGTAGATGTTCTCGATCTGGCCTTGGGCGTTCTCGCGGAACAGGCCGCGGTCCTTGATCACGTCCAGCGACACCATCGGGCGCTGTTGCAAGGCAACTACCAACGCGCCGATCATCACCACCAGTGCCGCGGCGTAGCCCAACAGGCGCGGGCGCAGCCAGTGGGTGGTGCCGCCCTGCAGGCTGTGTTCAGACTTGTAACCGATCAGGCCGCGGGCATACCCCATCTTGTCCATGACCCCGTCACAGGCGTCGATGCAGGCCGCGCAGCCAATGCAGGCCATTTGCAGGCCATCGCGGATGTCGATGCCGGTGGGGCAGACCTGCACGCACATCGTGCAGTCGATGCAGTCGCCCAGGCCTTGGGCGTGGGCGTCGCTGCCTTTCTTGCGCGGGCCACGGGTTTCGCCGCGGCGCGGGTCGTAGGCCACCGCCAGGGTGTCCTTGTCGAACATCACGCTTTGGAAGCGGGCATAGGGGCACATGTGCAGGCACACCGCCTCGCGCAGCAAGCCGGCGTTGATGTAGGTGGCGGCGGTGAAGAACAACACCCAGAACAGCGCGACGCCACCCAACTGCAAGGTGAACAGTTCTGCCGCCAGGGGCCGTATAGGGGTGAAGTAGCCGACGAAGGTCAGGCCGGTGAGCAAGCCGATGGCCAGCCACAGGCTGTGCTTGAGCGCCCGGCGGGCCAGTTTTTCCAGGCTCCAGGGGGCAGCGGCCAGCTTGATGCGCTGGTTGCGGTCACCTTCGCTGACCTTTTCGCACCACATGAACAACCAGGTCCAGGTACTTTGTGGGCAACTGTACCCGCACCACACGCGGCCGGCGTAGACCGTGATGGCGAACAGGCCAAAGGCGCAGATGATCAACAGCGCAGACAGCAGGATGAAGTCCTGCGGCCAGAAGGTTGCGCCGAAGATATGAAACTTGCTGCTGGCCAAGTCCCAGAGCACTGCCTGGCGGCCGTTCCAGGTAAGCCAGGCAGTGCCAAAGAACAGTGCGAACAAGGCCCCCGCGAAACCGATCCGCAGGTTGCGGTACAGCCCGGTGAAACTGCGGGTGTGAAGGCCGCTGTCAACGTGGCGTTTGGCGGCTGAACTTGCGGGCGCGGCGATCTCGGTAAAGGGGATTCTATCGTTCATGGCTCGGTGCTCATCAGGCCTCGATCAGGCATGAGCACTATGGCCCCCGAGCTGTTATCAGCACAGGCTCAGGTTTGGCGATAAAAACCGTATCAGATGATCAGCAAAACCACGCCAGGCCTTAGATTACCGAGCCTGGCACGCTGGTCTTCAGATGCCTGCGGCTATCCACCGCACCCGCTACGGTGAGGGCATCAGCTTCTGCTTCGGTGATCGGCACCCGTTCCCCCGCCAACACCGCCACCGACATGCGCAGCTGTTCATCGGTGATGATTTCAATGGCAGGGCCATCGCCTTCGAGGTGCACATGGTCGCCGATGAGCGTGCAACGGCGGGTGCTTTCGTCGATTTCAACCGGCATGGGAATGTCCTCTTGGTGGCGGTTACAGCTGTGACCACTGTGCAGAGGTGGTTGCTGCATCGATCCGCTGGGCGGGATGTATCGCACTTGCTGGCGCTGCGCGAGTCAACTCTCACAGAGGCAGCCCCAGCGCATTTTGATCAGGAGCGTCACGATGAACCCTTGGTGGCATCCGATTTGGCAAACCATTCAGGCCGAGTTCGCCGACCTAGGCGACGAGCGCGAAGTCACGCGGGTGCTGGTGCGCCTGCTGATGGCGGCCGTACTGGGTGCGGTGCTGGGTTTCGAGCGTGAGCACAAAGGCAAGTCTGCCGGCGTGCGCACCCACATGCTGGTCTCACTGGGCGCTGCGCTGTTCGTGTTGGCGCCGAGCATGGCCGGGGCCGACGAGCAGGCGCTAAGCCGGGTGATCCAGGGCATTGTCGCCGGTATCGGTTTTCTGGGGGCGGGTACCATTCTCAAGGGTAACGGCCAGGACACCAGCCATGTGAAAGGGCTGACTACCGCAGCAGGGCTGTGGATGACTGCCGCGATCGGTACGGCCGCCGGCATGGGGCGCGAAGCCACGGCATTGATCAGCACGGTGCTGGCACTGTTGGTGCTGGGCACGATGCCTATGTTGGTGGACAAGGTCGAGAAACAGGATGAGGAGAAACAGAGCGAGGAGGAGGGCAGGAAGCACTGAGGGGAGCCGAAGCTCCCCCCCAAAGCGTTGTTGCCTGCTCTTTTTATTATTGAAGACGGCCTTTTGTTGTTTTTGTCAGCCTGTCTTTGTGTCGCGGGCGACCCCCATGCGGGGTCAAGAACAAACGTATTTTTTTGAGCGCTGACCTGCTTTCATCATGACTGATCCGATGCTGACTGCCGCTACCTTGAGGTAGTTTTATTGTTCTGTGTCAGACCGCGGGGCGTACCCCTGAAAAGCGTGTCTACTCCAAAAAAATCTGCTTGCTACGCCTCTGCCGTGTTGTTCTTGTTATGTCAGAGCCGTTACCTGTTGTTTTTATTGGGTGTCACATTTTTTTTGTTCTTGTACCAAAGATATAGCATGGCCCGTGCCAACTTTTTCAAATCCTTTAAAATCAAGCACTTAGGTGTTTTGGTAAAAATACTCGACCTGAAATTTTGTCGATTTGTTTCCCTGTTACCCGATTTTTTGCTGCGAAACGTGGGGGAGGTAACACTCCACCCACATTCATGTGACACCCGTGTGACTAGTGCGCGCTGCGTGCGCGTGCCACCCGCGACCCGTTGGCGCGGCCCAGCACCGTGCTGATGCGTTGCCCTGCGGCGATCAGGCGGTCCAGGTCGATGCCGGTCTCGATGCCCAGCCCCTGTAGCAGGTACACCACGTCTTCAGTTGCGATATTGCCGGTGGCGCCCTTGGCATAGGGGCAGCCCCCCAGCCCGGCCACCGAGCTGTCGAACACATTGATACCTTCAAGCAGGCTGGCGTAGACGTTGGCCAAGGCCTGGCCATAGGTGTCGTGGAAGTGCCCGGCCAACTGCTGGCGGGGCACCTGGGCCGCCACCACGTCGAACAGCCGGCGGGTATCGCCTGCAGTGCCGGTACCGATGGTGTCGCCCAGCGATACCTCGTAGCAGCCCATATCATGCAGGGCGCGGGCGACCGGGGCGACCTGTTCGGCGCTGACCTTGCCTTCATAAGGGCAGCCCAAGACGCACGACACATAGCCACGCACGCGCACGCCGTGGCTGCGCGCTGCCTCCATGATCGGCTCGAAGCGCTTGAGGCTGTCGCTGATCGAGCAGTTGATGTTGCGCTGCGAGAACGCCTCGGACGCTGCGGCAAACACCGCCACCTCTTTCACCCCGGCAGCCAGCGCATCTTCGAAGCCGCGCAGGTTCGGCGCCAGGGCGGCATAGGTAACACCGGGGCGCTGCACGATGCCTGCGAACACCTCTGCGGAACCGGCCATCTGCGGTACCCACTTGGGCGAGACAAAGCTGCCGACTTCGATGTAGGCCAGGCCTGCTTCGGTGAGGTCGTCAACCAGGCGCACCTTGTCGGCGACGCTGATGGGCTGGGCTTCGTTCTGCAGACCGTCGCGGGGGCCTACTTCGACCAGACGGACTTCTTTAGGCAAGGGCATGGCGGGTTTCCTGTGGCGGGTCAACGGTTGTCTTTATTGTTCAAGGTGGCAGCAAGGGCCTGCTCGCAGCGCTCCTGGGCGGTGTCGAGCTCCAGTTGCATCTGGTGGATGTCGAGCATCTGCTGCTCCAGCTGGGCACGTCGTTCGGCGATTTTCACCAGCATGCTGTTGAGCTGTTTCAGGTTGCCGCTGGTGGGGTCGTACAGCTCGATCAGTTCACGGCATTCGGCGAGGGAAAAACCAATGCGCTTGCCGCGCAGGATGAGCTTCAGGCTGACTTTGTCACGTGCCGAGTAGATGCGTTCCAGGCCACGTCGCTCGGGGCTCAGCAAGCCCTGTTCCTCGTAGAAGCGGATGGCACGGGTGGTAATGTCCAGCTCGCGGGACAGGTCGGAGATGCTGTAGGTCTGGAGGCTCATGCGGGGGCTCGGCGTGGGGTATGGGGCTATCCTGAATGCAGGTTGACGTTTACGTCAAGCAGGGGCGCTATTCAGGCACCCCCACCCGGCGATAGCCATTGGGCGTCTGCCCGCTCAGCCGCTTGAAAAACCGCGCGAAGTAGGTGGGGTCGGTAAACCCGAGACTATCCGACAATTGCCCAATGCTCATGCGCGTATAAAGAAGGTTGCGCCGCGCCTCCAGCAGCAGCCGCTGATGCACCACCTGCAAAGCCGTTTGCCCGCTCAGTGCCCTGCACAGCTGGTTGAGCTGCAGGCTCGAGACGTTCAGGCGCGCGGCGAAGTCCTCCACGGACAAATGCTCGCGGTAATGCGCCTCGACCAGGCGCAGGTATTGCCCGAGCAACTGCCGGTCCCGTTCGTCACGGTTACGGGGCGCCTGGCCCAGTTGCTGCCGGCGGCTGATCCAGACCATCAACGCGGTCACCAGCGCCTGCAGCATCGTCGCCCGTGCCGGGGCATTGCCCTGGTATTCCTGCTGCAGTGTGTCGATCAGGCTGCGTAAACGCTGGCGGTCCTTGCCCAACGCAAAGCACGCCGGCGTGGCCAGCATGCCCACGGGCGCGCCCAGTTGCTGTTCCAGTTCGGCCACCAGCGCGGTGCCGAAGGTCAGTACATGCCCCTGGATGTCGGCACTGAAGCGAAAGCCGTGCACGGTCAGTGGCGGTACCACCTGGATGGCGGCCTGGCTGATCGAGCTGCGGACACCTTCGATCTCCACCTCGGCCTGGCCACGCTGCACATACAGCAACTGGAACAGCTCGGCATGCTGGTGCGGCTTGATCTCCCAGTGGTGCAAGCGGCTGCGTGCCGGGATCGACTCGCAGTGCAACAGGTCGGTGCCAGGCCACGCCTGGTTTTCGCCGTACAGCTGGAACAACGGAATGCCGGGGAGGGTGGATTTCATGCGGTTTTGCCTGTCCGTTAATCGAACGTTTTTTGTAAAAGTGCAGGTTTTGCATGGAATAGCACACTTAACCGGCAGCCTTTGCCAGTAAAAATGCAGATGTAAACCCTAACAGCAGATGCCATGCCACTGCCAGTCCAGGGCCGGCATCGCCCGACTAGAGACAACAACAATGAAAACTCAGGTTGCAATCATCGGTGCAGGTCCCTCCGGCCTGCTGCTCGGCCAGTTGCTGCACAAGGCCGGCATCGAGACGGTCATCGTCGAACGCCAGACCCCCGAATACGTGCTCGGCCGCATCCGTGCCGGCGTGCTGGAGCAGGGCACGGTCGACCTGTTGCGTGAGGCCGGCGTGGCTGCGCGCATGGACCGCGAAGGGCTGGTGCATGAAGGCGTCGAGTTGCTGGTCGGCGGGCGTCGCCAGCGCCTCGACCTCAAGGCCCTGACCGGTGGCAAGACGGTGATGGTCTACGGCCAGACCGAGGTTACCCGTGACTTGATGCAAGCCCGTGAAGCCAGTGGTGCACCGATCATCTACGCGGCGAGCAATGTGCAGCCGCATGAGCTCAAAGGCGAGCGTCCGTACCTCACGTTCGAGAAGGACGGGCAGGTTCACCGCCTGGACTGTGACTACATCGCCGGGTGCGATGGCTTCCATGGCATTTCTCGGCAGAGCATCCCCGAGGGTGTGCTCAAGCAGTACGAGCGGGTGTATCCGTTTGGCTGGCTGGGCTTGTTGTCGGATACCCCGCCGGTCAATCACGAGCTGATCTATGCCCATCACGAGCGGGGCTTCGCGCTGTGCAGCCAACGCTCGCAGACGCGCAGCCGCTACTACCTGCAAGTGCCGTTGGACGATCAGGTCGAAGCCTGGTCCGACGAGCGTTTCTGGGACGAGCTCAAGGCCCGCTTGCCCGAGGACGTGGCAGCGAGCCTGGTGACCGGCCCTGCGCTGGAAAAAAGCATTGCCCCGCTGCGCAGCCTGGTGGTCGAACCGATGCAGTACGGGCACCTGTTCCTGGTCGGCGATGCCGCCCACATCGTCCCGCCTACCGGTGCCAAGGGCCTCAACCTGGCGGCATCGGACGTCAATTACCTGTACCGGATTCTGGTCAAGGTCTACCACGAAGGGCGCACCGACCTGTTGCAGCAGTACTCGCCGCTGGCCTTGCGCCGGGTCTGGAAAGGCGAGCGTTTCAGCTGGTTCATGACCCAGTTGCTGCATGACTTTGGTACGCACAAGGACGCTTGGGACCAGAAGATGCAGGAGGCTGACCGCGAGTACTTCCTGTCGTCGCCGGCGGGGTTGGTGAACATTGCCGAGAACTATGTGGGCTTGCCGTTCGAAGAGGTGGCGTAGGGGTAGGGCTGGAGAATTTCAGCGCCTGCAAAATCGAGCGCCGCCCGCGCGGCGCATCGCGAGCAACGCTCGCTCCTACGTTTGTTTCGGGCCAGTGAGCCCTATGGCATGGGCGCGCGCGCCCCTTGGTGGCCGCCTCGATATCGAGTTGGAAAAACAAGGCGGTCGCGCGCCGCCATCACAGGCATAATTGGCCCGAAACAAACGTAGGAGCGAGCGTTGCTCGCGATGCGCCGCGCGGGCGGCGCTCGATCTCAAGAGCGAAAACAATCCATCGCCATGCACTCAAGCCTCTCATCATTCCCCCGGCAACTGATAACGGCCCTGTGCCTGGCCGCTACCGCTGGCCCTGTCTGGGCCGACCAGGTGCTTCCCCCACCCCCAGAATTGCAGTCCGGCTACCGCAGCGCCTTGCAACCCGTCCACGCCAGCCGGCACATGGCCGCAGCTGCCAACCCGCTGGCCAGCGAGGCGGGGCGTGCGATGCTGCGCGCCGGTGGCAGTGCCATCGATGCGGCGATCGCCATGCAGATGGTGCTCACCCTGGTCGAGCCGCAATCCAGTGGCATAGGTGGCGGGGCCTTCATCCTCTATTGGGACGGCAAGCGTGTGCAGGCGTTCGATGGCCGAGAGGCAGCGCCTGCAACGGCCACGGAATCACTCTTCCTGCAAGCCGACGGATCGCCGATGCCATTCAGGGCGGCGCAAATCGGTGGGCGTGCGGTTGGCGTTCCTGGCGTGCTGCGGGCGCTTAAACTGGCCCATGAACAGCATGGCAAGCTGCCGTGGCAGGATTTGTTCGCGCCTGCGGTAGCGCTGGCGCAAAAGGGCTTTCCAGTCTCTGAGCGTCTACACACCTTGCTGGCAGCTGACCCTTATGTCGCCCGCTCACCCAGCATGGCCCGCTACTTCCTTGGCGAAAACGGCAAGCCACTGCCGGTCGGCACGATGCTGCGCAACCCCGAGCTTGCGCAGACCCTGGCGCGCATCGCCGCGCAGGGGCCTGATGCGTTCTACACCGGTGAGGTGGCCGAAGCGATCGTTGCCCAGGTGCGTGGGCATGCCAATGCCGGGCAACTTTCATTGCAGGACCTGAGCCAGTACCGGGCGCGCGAGCGGGAGCCGGTCTGTGGCCCGTACAAACTGTGGCGTATCTGTGGCATGCCGCCGCCTTCTTCGGGCGGGGTCGCTGTACTGCAGACACTGGGCATCCTTGAAGCGCTACAGCGCGCTTCGCCGCACTACGACCTGGCGAAACTCGCGCCACGCGCAACGTCATCGCCCGCCGGCCTGGAGCCCACGCCGCTGGCGGTCCACGTGATCGCCGAGGCCGAACGCCTGGCCTATGCCGACCGCGCCCAATACCTGGCCGACAGCGACTACGTGCCGGTGCCGGTCAAAGCCCTCATCGACCCTGCCTACCTCGCTGGGCGTGCCGCCCAGATCGGCACCTACAGCATGAAGCGCGCCCGCCCCGGTACCCCGCAGGGCGCCGACCTGGCCATGGCCCCCGACCGTTCGCCGCTGCGTATTTCCACGTCGCACCTCTCTGCCGTGGACGACAGTGGCCAGGCCTTGGCCATGACCACGTCAGTGGAGGCGGCGTTCGGCGCACACGTGATGGTCAAAGGTTTTTTGCTGAACAACCACCTGACCGATTTCTCGTTTCTGCCACAGGAGCAAGGTAAACCCGTGGCGAACCGGGTCGAGCCGGGCAAGCGCCCCTTGTCGGCCATGGCGCCGACCTTGGTGTTTTCGCGGTCATCGGGTGAACTGGTGGCCAGCCTCGGTTCCCCCGGCGGCTCGCAGATCATCGGCTATGTGAACAAGGCGCTGGTCGGCCTGCTGGACTGGCAACTAAACCCGCAACAAGCCAGTAACCTGGCCAATTTCGGCAGCCGTAATGCCGGCACCGAGGTGGAAGCGGGGCTGACCAGCCCGGCGCTGATCCGGCAACTGGCGGCCTGGGGGCACGAGGTCACGCCCATGACCATGACCAGCGGCATGCAGATCATCCAGCGCACTGGCACTGGCTGGTCCGGGGGCGCTGACCCGCGACGCGAAGGCGCGGCACTCGGCGATTGAGCAAGCGCGTTGCGGGGTGTGAGGTGGCGTGATAGAACGCTACCTTGCCATTCAGAAGTTGAATACCAAGATGTCTATCAGCGTGAAATCGAATAGAGCACTGTTCGACCTCGACTTGCTGCGCGCGATCGTCGTGGTGGCCGATTGCGGCAGTTTCACCACCGCCGCCGCACGCCTGCACTCGACCCAGTCCACCATCAGCCAGAAGGTGCGCCGACTCGAAGAAATGGTCGGCCACCGTTTGCTGGTGCGCGGCAACCGTGACGTGCTGCCCACCGATGCCGGGCAGACCTTGCTCGGCTATGCCCGCCATATGCTGGCCTTGAACGACCAGATGCTCGAAGCGCTGGCAGGGGCGATGGTCGGTGTCACCGTGCGCCTTGGCGTGCCCGAGGATTTCGTGGGTGGGCGCACCACCAATGCCCTGTCGGCGTTCAGCCGGCTGCACCCGCAGGTCAAACTGGAAGTGACCAGCGGGCTGTGCCGTGACCTCAGCCAAGCCTATGACAATGGCGAGCTCGACCTGGTGCTGCTGAAACAGCGGCGCAACAGCCGCGAAGGGGTGGCCTGCTGGCCGGAGCGCCTGCAGTGGATCGACAGTGCGCGCACGCCCGCTTTTGAACTCGACCCGATCCCGTTGGTGACCTTTCCGCCACGCGGGCTGTACCGGGACGACATGATCACCGCCATCGAAGGCATGGGCCGGCGTTGGCGCATCAGCTTTACCAGTTCCAGCCTCAGCGGCATCCAGGCTGCAGTCGCCGATGGCATGGGCATCAGCCTGCTACCGCCGCGGGCGGCAACGCGTGAGCATCGGGTGCTAGGGGGGGAGCAGGGGCTGCCCGAGGTCGACAGCTACGAAATCGTCATCGTCCACCGGCCAACGGCAGACGTGATGGTCAAGGCACTGGCCGAGGTGATGACGCAATTGTTGGCTGGAGGTGGGATCTAAAAGCAATTAGAATCAGTCGCATTCATACCTTTAGCCCGCTAGCGTGCCCTTGAATGACCGACTCCACCCCGGCAGACGAAACCTCCTTCGGCACGCTTTACCGCGACCATCGCAGTTGGCTGGAAGGCTGGCTCTCGCGCCGCCTGGGCGATGCCTGGGAGGCTGCCGACCTGGCCCAGGACACCTTCTTGCGGGTGCTCGCCGCGCACCCGGGGCAAAAGCTGCCCAGTCTGCGTGAGCCCAGGGCCTATCTACTGACCGTGGGCAAGCGGCTGCTGATCAACCACTACAAGCGGCGCAGCCTGGAGCGCGCCTATCTGGAGGCTCTGGCCAACCTGCCCGAAGCGCTGGCGCCCTCGCCGGAGCAGCGCTGGTTGCTGCTTGAAGCCTTGCAGGCCTTGGACGAACTGCTCGACGGCCTGCCACGCGCCGTGCGCCAAGCTTTTCTATGGGCGCAGTTAGAAGGGGTCGACTACGCAACCATTGCCGAGCGTTTGCAGGTCTCTGAGCGTACGGTCAAACGCTACATGGTCAAGGCGTACGCGCATTGCCTGTTGGTGGCGTTGTGAGCGCCCCCGTCGACGCCCGCGCTCGGCAGCTGGCCCGCGAGGCCGCGCAGTGGCTGGCCTTGCAGGACGCTGGCCCACTGGATGATGGGCAGGTTGCCGCGCTGCTTAGCTGGCGTGCACGCAGCGCTGCCCATGAAGCGCTGTGGCAAAAAGCCGAGGCCCTGCGCACGCAGTTTTCCGCCGTGCCATCGTCGCTTGCCGTGGCCTGCCTGGACCGCCCGGACTCCGACCGCCGCCAGTTGCTGGGCCAGGCCCTGGCGATCGGCACGCTGGCGCCGCTAGCTTGGTATGGCTACCGTCAGCTACCCGTGGACAGCTGGCGCGCCGACCTGCACACCGCCACCGGAGAACGGCGTGGCCACGTGCTGGCAGGGGGAGGGCGCGTGCATTTGAACACTGCCAGTGCGGTGAACCTGTCTGTGCAGGGCGGCCAGCACGTTGTGCAACTGGTACGGGGTGAGATTGCCGTGGACTGCGTCGGCCCGTTGCAGGTGCAGACTGCCCAAGGCGCTGTCTTTGCTACCCGGGCGAGTTTTTGTGTGCGTCAGCAAGGGCAGCACTATCGCGTGTCGGTCAGCGATGGCGCCGTGCACCTGCAAACGGTCCAGGGTGGCGCGCTGTCGTTGCAGGCTGGGCAGTGGGTAACCCTTGCTGCAAGCGGGGCGGGGCCTGTCGAGGCCTTCGACCCGCAGTTGCCGGGTTGGCAGCAAGGCCTGTTGATGGTCGACAACCAGCCCCTGGGCGATGTGTTACGCGAACTCGACCGCTATCGCCCCGGGCTGCTGCGTTGGGACCCGGCCCTGGAGCGCCTGAGCGTGACCGGCACCTTCCAGCTCGACGACAACGACCGCATCCTTGCCTTGTTGGCCGCCAGCCTGCCGCTCCAGGTGCATTACCGGACCCGCTACTGGGTGTCGCTGACACCGCGCAAGCAACCTGCCTGAGGGCACACAGCACAGGGGAAGTGTTTCAGTCTGTGGCCAAATGGAATACCTGGCGGGCTGCGCAGTCCCAACTGATACCTGGGTACGACACCCGTCATCCCATGCCATGGAGAACCAATATGAAAGCAGCGCTTTTCGTTGCATTGCTGGCCAGCACCGGCCTTGCGCAGGCCGCCCAGACTGTAGAACTCAAGCTGGCAGGCCCCGACGGCCCAGGCAAGTCGATCGGGACCATCAGCATCGAGCAAAACCAATACGGCACCCTACTGACCCCTGATCTCAAGGACCTGCCGCCCGGCGTGCATGGCTTCCATTTGCATCAGAATGCGTCGTGCGCACCCACCGCGGAGAACGGCAAGCCGGTGCCTGCTGGCGGGGCGGGTGGCCACTGGGACCCGGATTCGACCCAGGCGCATAAAGGCCCCTACGATGACAGCGGCCACCGGGGTGACTTGCCGGCGCTGTACGTGGGTGCTGATGGCAAGGCCAGCTATCCGGTGCTCGCGCCACGCCTCAAGGCTGCGGACTTCAAAGGCCATGCGTTGATGGTGCATGCCGGTGGCGACAACCACAGTGACCACCCGGAGAAACTGGGCGGTGGTGGTGCGCGGATGGCATGCGGGGTTGTGCAGTAAACCGTTTGGAACTCATAACGTATTGATTTAGCAGGGTCTTGTGGGAGCTGGCTCGCCGGCGATCACCGGCAAAGCCGGTGCCATACACTGCGGCGCTTGCATCGCCGGCAAGCCGGCTCCCACAGGGTCAGTTGATCTCCTTCGCGACACGTTGAATCAATTGATCGAAAGCGGGCGTGAGCTTCTCGGTGACAGGTGAATCCCGGCGATCATGCAGCGCACCGAGCCCCCGGCCATCTCGATGGTCGGCACATCCAAAGGCACCAGCCGCGCCGAACGCTCGATGCGTTGACGCTGCTGGCCCGTAAGGCTGTCGAACGCTTTGCGCGAAAGCGCAAGGATTCGACCATCACGCCCGGAAAGCTCGATGGCGTTGCCGGCAAACTGGCTGATCTGCTGGTTGCTCAGGTCGATCACATCACGGCCTGACTCGATCAGGCGCATGCGCACCTCCTGCGCACGGCTCGGGTTGGTGAACGTGTCAAACCCCACCAGTGCAAACTCAGTCGCCACGCACATCAGGACGTTGGTGTGGTAAATCGGCGTGCCTTGTTCGTCGGCCGTGTCGAACACCATGGGCTCGAAGTTGAAGTGCGTGCTGAAACGCTCGAGGGCAATCGGGTCGGCGCGGTTGGAGCGGGCGGTATAGGCGACCCTGGACAAATGGTCGAACACCATCGCCCCCGTGCCTTCGAGAAACAACTCGTCCTGTTCCAGGCCGGAATAGTCGATCACATCCTGCACCCGGTACTCATGCTTGAGCATCTCGATGACATCCGCCCGCCGTTCGCGGCGGCGATTGCGCGAGTACATCGAGTAGATTGCGATGTGGCCGCCTGGGTGAGTGGAAAACCAGTTGTTAGGGAACACCGAGTCCGGCGTGTTCTGCTCGCCAAAGTCGTCGAACAGGTGCACCCGCACACCCTCGGCTTCAAGCCGCCCCGCGGCCTGGGTGACTTCGTCGCGCGCCACATCGGCCACGGCCTGCGCGGCGACGTCAGGGTGGGTGCTCTGAAACGAATTGTCTGCCGCTGTTTCCGGGTTGGGGGTGAAGGCGTGCGGCCTGACCATGACCACTGCCGCAGGTGCTTGAATCGAACGCGTTGGAAATGCCATCTGGAATACCGAAATTAAGAGCTGACCGTAGGGTTATGCAACGCGTCGGATGCGGCTTTTGGCAGCGCGGCCGCGGGTGTGGCTGAACAGGTCTTTCGGGTCTTCGTCTACCCAGGGCACCAGGTCGATTTTTGAACCCAAGCCGCGCTTTTCGGCTTCCTGTAGGACATACCGTAGTACGGTGTAGTCTTCGAGCGCGAAGCCCACCGAGTCGAATATCGTTACCTGGCTGTCGCTTTGGCGGCCTTCGGTTTCGCCCCGCAGTACACGCCAAAGGTCGACCACAGGGAAGTCGCCAGGCAATTGCTGGATGTCACCTTCGATACGGGTCTGCGGTTCGTACTCGACGAACACGCGTGCGCTGCGCAATACATCGGCATGCAGTTCGGTCTTGCCTGGGCAGTCGCCGCCCACTGCGTTCACGTGCATGCCGGGTTCGAGCATGTCGGGGGTGATGATGGTCGCGTAGGCCTTGTCGGCGGTCACCGTGGTGATGATGTCGACGCCTTTGACCGCCTCGGCAACAGAGCGGGCCTTGCGAATGGTAAGGCCGCTGTATTCCTTGAGGTTGGCGATCAGCTTGGCTGTGGCCAGCGGGTCGGTGTCGAAGGCGACGATTTCTTCGATACCCAGGTGCTTGTGGAAGGCCAGTGCCTGGAATTCGCTTTGCGCGCCGTTGCCGATCAGCGCCATTTTTTTCGCGTTTGGTCGGGCCAGTGCCTGGGCAGCCATCAACGATGTGGCTGCAGTGCGCAGGGCAGTGGCGATGGTCAGTTCAGACAGTAGCACCGGGTAACCGGTCGCCACGTCGGCCAACACGCCAAAGGCCATGACGGTATGAAGGTCTTTTGCTGTATTGGCAGGGTGCCCGTTGACGTATTTGAACGCATAGCGATGCGTGTCGGCGACCGGCATCAATTCGATCACACCCACTTCCGAATGGCTGGCAACACGGGCGGACTTATCAAAGTCCAGCCAACGTATAAAGTCTTCGCGCAGGGCGGCGGCGAGTTCGCCAATGAAGGGCGCTACGCCAATGTCATGGACCAAATCGGACATGGTTGGAACATCAATGAAATACGTCATGCTCTTGCACCTTTTATGCGCGCGCTCTCACCTCAAGGCCTGCAGGGTGAACGCTTAAGATTGTTGAGGGGTTGCCAGCACGAAGAGTTTGATGAAAGGTTGCGTCAAATTGAAGGGAGCAGGTTGCCAGTTTCGTCAACTTTCTAGACAATCTGCGACCCCAGAATAACAATCTGATTAATGGGCAGGCACCATGGACACTGTAGACCGGGAACTGATCGCGCTGTTGCGTGATAATGCACGCACGCCGATCCTCACCCTTGCCAAGAAACTCAAGGTTGCCAGGGCAACGGTGCAGAACCGCATCACCAAGCTTGAGGAACAAGGGGTGATCATGGGCTACACGATTCGCCTCAGATCAGATGCCCTGGAGCAAGGCGTACGGGCAATTACCAGCATCGGCATCAGCGGCCATCATGCTGCGGAGGTCAAGCACGCGCTGCGCGGGCACCCCAACGTGGTGGCCATTCACACCACCAATGGCCGCTGGGACCTGATGGCCGAGCTGCGGGCCGACACCCTCGAGGCCTTCGACCGGGCGTTGAACACCATTCGCTCGATACAGCACATCGAGAACACCGAGACCAGCATTTTGCTCTCCACCTTCAAGATGTGATCACTGCGATAGCCGGAATGGGCAGGCGCCTGGCGCAAACTGTCACCCCGGCCTTTCACAGTGCAACAAATCCCATTTCGTGTGTGCAGTCTGTAGCGTTCCGATTGACCACAACGGCTGGCAAAATGAAACAGCGTCAGCACCCTGTGTTTCACGTTTAAATGTCTTGCCGGGCATGACCAGATTAATCGGCGTGCACGTGTGATGGGCTTTCATAATTAATTAAGCCTGATGAGAAGTTTCATCGGGGCGTGTATTTCCGTCTGCGTTAATACCCATGCCTGCTGCGCTTGTTATTACAACACGTGTGCACGTGCGTACCAATTAAAGTGCGCAGTGAAGGGATGTGGTTTCACAGAAAAAGAATAAGAGGTCAACTATGCAGCAAACGTGCAACTCGCAAGACGCGACTGGGCAACCTGGCCGTACGCTGAAGCGACGGCTGGAAAACAGGCACATTCAGCTCATTTCGATCAGTGGTGCGATCGGCACCGGGCTGTTCATGGGCTCGGGCAAGATCATCGCGCTTTCCGGCACTTCGATCATCCTGGTGTACGCCATCATCGGCTTTTTCGTGTTCTGCATCATGCGTGCAATGGGCGAGATGCTGCTGGCCAACCTGCACATGGAGTCGTTCGCAGACCTGGTGCACAACTACCTCGGGCCGCGCGCCGGTTTCATCCTCAGCTGGTCCTACTGGCTCAGCTGGGTGGTCGCGGCGGTGGGTGATGTGGTCGTGGTGGCAGGCTTCTTCCAGTACTGGTACCCCGATGTGCCCACCTGGCTACCGGCATTTGCCACGATGTTCCTGCTGCTGGGCCTGAACATGCTGGCGGTAAAGGCGTTTGGCGAGGTCGAGTTCTGGTTCGGGCTGATCAAGATCGTGGCGATCGTGCTGCTGGTGGTCACGGGGCTGGTGATGGTGGCCACGTCCTACACGTCGCCAGCCGGGGTCACGGCGTCCTTCAGCCATCTGGTGGCACCCGGTGTGGTCATGCCCCATGGCATTCTCGGCTTCCTCGCCGGCTTCCAGATCGCGGTCTTCTCGTTTGTGGGTACCGAACTGATCGGTACCGCGGCCGCAGAAGCCAAGGACCCGGAAAAGACTCTGCCCAAAGCGATCAACACCATTCCCGTGCGCATCCTGCTGTTCTACATCTGCTCGCTGGTGTGCATCATCAGCGTGGTCTCGTGGGCAAATGTGCCGGCAAACCGCAGCCCGTTCGTCGAGCTGTTCCTGCTGGGCGGCCTGCCGGCTGCGGCCGGCATCATCAATTTCGTGGTGCTGACGTCTGCCGCCTCGTCGGCCAACAGCGGTGTGTATTCGGGGTCGCGGATGCTTTACGGCCTGTCCCACCAGCAACAGGCGCCGACCGCGTTCGGGCGGCTGTCCGGGTCGGGTACGCCGGTCAGGGCGCTGGTGTTTTCGGGGGTGTGCATGGCGATTGCGCTGACGCTGTTGTTCGTGATCCCGGAGGTCATGACGGTCTTCACGTTGGTGTCGACCATTTCGGCGGTGATGATCATCGTCACCTGGTCGCTGATCTTGATGTCCTATTTTGCCTACCGCCGGCAGAACCCCAAGGCGCATGAGCAGTCTAGCTTCAAGCTGCCAGGTGGCAAATTGACGGCGGCATCGGCGCAGCTGTTCCTGATCTTTGTGTTGTGCCTGTTGGCGCTGGAGCCTGACACACGCACCGCGCTGTATGTGATGCCGCTGTGGTATATCGGCCTGCTGCTCGCCTACCGGCGCCGGGTTAAGGTGTGCGCTCGGCAAGTAGCGGCTACGGCTTCCTAAAACGGTGTGCAGTTGGCCGTGGGGTCACGCCCACGGCCATTGCCGCTTTCAGCTGTCGCGCAGCCAGTCCACCAGGCCCAGAATGGTCGGGGTAGTGCTGCGGCCATGGGGCACTACCAAGTAGTAGGCCTCGCGGGGTTTGACCACCAGGTCGGTCAGGCGCACCAGCTCACCGGACGCCAACAGGTGATCGACCATTCGGCCCCACCCCAGCGCTACACCATGCCCATGCAGCGCCGCCTGAACAGTGTCTGCATACAGGTGGCAACGCAGGCTGTAGCGAAGTTTGGGCGGGTGCCCACCCGCTTCTCGGAACCAGGTAGGCCAGGTCATCCAGCCCTCGGTCGTGGCATCGGCATCGAGCAAGTCGGCGCTGTACAAGCCTTCTAGTGACTCCGGCAGGCTGTTGCGGGTGAGCCAGTCGGGTGAACACACCGGAAATATTTCTTCCTCGAACAGCTGCACGGCGGTGCCGTCTTCCCAGCGCCCGTTGCCATAGCGCACCAGCAGATCGACATCGTGATTGCGCAGGTCGCCCATGAACATCTGTGTGGCCAGGCGCAGGCGCACGTGGGGCAGGGCGGTGCGCAAGGTGCCCAGGCGCGGCATGACCCGCAGTTGGGAAAACGTCGCGGTGCAGCTCAGCACCAGTTCTTGCTCGTTGCCACCCTCGCTGAGGCGGTCGAAGACCGAGGCGATCTTTTGCAGCGAGTCGGAAATGACCGCATACAGGGCCTGGCCCTCGCTGGTCAGGCGCACGCCCCGGTGCAGGCGCTGGAACAGCTGGCTGCCGAGGGTTTCTTCGAGCTGCTTGACCTGCTTGCTGACTGCCGCCTGGGTCACGCCCAACTCCTGCGCGGCCAGGGTGAAGCTGTTGTGCCGGGCCACGGCTTCGAACTCGAGCAGTGCCGTCATCGACGGGATGATGCGCCGGTAGCCTTTGTGTTTGTTGCCGTATTCTTGTGTTTTCATGCGACGTCCTGGCAAGGCGCGACGCGCTGGTCCGCGTCGCGCCCAGACAGTGGCAGAAAAACCGCCAGGGCGGTAGTCGCCAGCATGCCTTCAGTGCTGGCGCTCGGCCACCGCCCGCAGCGTGCGCAACGTCACCACCGGTGCATCCACCACAAAGCGGTTGGCCAGCCACCCCGGCACATCCCCGGCCGGGTCTGCCTTGAGCTGGTACGTGACTTCGGTCTGCTTGTCACCCAGCGGTTTCATCACCCACTCGCCACTAAGGCGCTGCACGCGGATCAGTCCCTCCACTTCGGGGATCTTGCCAGGGTCGGCGCTCAGGTGGCGCAGCAGGGTGCCGTCGTCGCGCTGTTCAGTGGTCACCTTGACCACGATGTCGCGCGGCAGGGTCGGCCACGGCAGGTTGGTGGTCAGGTAGACCCAGGTACTGTCGCCGTCGACCTCCAGCAAGCGCATATCGGCGCAGGCATACAGCCATTTACAGGCCACGCGCAGGTTTTCCTGCAGGTCTGTCAACGTGCGTACGCTGGCCTTCATGGTGCTGACACCGCGAAACTGCTGGTAGGGGGAATCGCCGGCGCCGCTGAGGTAGACACGGATGCCTTCCCTGTCGTAGGCCAGGTTCCAGTCGTCGGTCGCCTGAACGGTACTGGACAGCGCCAGCAACAAGGCGGCAAGCAGGCGGTAGCGGTTCATGGTGAGCACCGCGCAGGGCAGGATTGTTCAGTATGAGCGGCAAACAGAAAGCCCGCCAGGGAGGCGGGCTTCGGTCCAACAGGCTGAGCTTAACTAAAAACTTAGCGCTGTGGGTTGAGCGTCAGGTGCACGTGGCGGTTGACGTCCTTGTACAGCAGGTAGCTGAAGTTGCCTGGGCCACCGGCGTAGCAAGCTTGCGGGCAGAAGGCGCGCAGCCACATGAAGTCACCGGCTTCGACTTCGACCCAGTCCTGGTTCAGGCGGTACACCGCCTTGCCTTCCAGCACGTACAGGCCATGTTCCATGACGTGGGTTTCAGCGAACGGAATCACGCCGCCCGGCTGGAAGGTCACGATATTGACGTGCATGTCGTGGCGCATGTCGGCCATGTCGACGAAGCGGGTGGTTTTCCAGCGGCCTTCGGTGCCCGGCATTTCGATGACGGTGGCGTTGTCACGGTGGGTGACGAAGGACTCTGGCAGGTCCAGGCCTTCAACCTTCTGGTAGTGCTTGCGCAGCCAGTGGAAGGTGACGTTGGCCTTGCTGTGGTTACGCAGGCTCCATTCGGCGCCTGGGGCGATGAAGGCGTAGCCGCCTTGCTTCAGGGTGTGGTGCTTGCCTTCCAGGGTGATGTCGAGCTCACCCTCGACCACGAACACCACGGCTTCAGCGTTTACGTCCAACTCTGGGCGCTCGCTGCCGCCTTCCGGGGCCACTTCGACGATGTACTGCGAGAAGGTCTCGGCAAAGCCGGTCAATGGGCGGGCGATGACCCACATGCGCATTTTGTCCCAGAACGGCAGGTGACTGGTGACGATGTCACGCATCACGCCCTTAGGGATGACGGCATAAGCTTCGGTGAACATGGCACGGTCAGTCAGCAGCTCGGTTTGAGCCGGGTGCCCACCGTGGGGGGCGAAGTAGGAATGATTCGACATGGACGATCTCGACTTGTTGTTCTCTCCCCGTGCCGTGAACCGCACCGGCCGGTGCGGCGCAGGGGATGTGCCGACAGAATAGGGTCGAGCGCGTGCCATCTACAAATTAAATGTTGGAATACCCGGTATTTGCTTGCTGAATGCTAACCTGGCGCCCTGCATGCTGCTCCGGCAAGCGGTCGCCCTGGCCGAACAGCTTGTGGCGCAGGGTGCCTTCCTGGTAGTGCAAGGGGTAGCGGCCGCGGCGTTGCAGCTCGGGCACCAGCAGCTCGACGACGTTGGCCAGGTCATCCGGTTGCACCGCGTACGTGAGGTTGAAACCGTCGATGCCGGTCTCGTCCAGCCACGTTTCCAACTGGTCGGCGATGTCAGTGGCAGCGCCCACCAGGACCGGGCCACGGCCCCCCAGGCCGACGAATTCGGCCGCTTCGCGCACGGTCCAGCGGCGGTTGGGGTCGGCGGCGGTGAAGGCGGCCAGGGCGGCGCGGCCGGCATCGTTCTCGACATACTCGATCGGTGCGTCGGGGTCGAGGCCGGCGAAGTCGATGCCAGTCCAACCCGACAGCAGGGCCAACGCGGCGTCCAGGTCGACATAGCCCCGGTACTCGGCAAAGCGGGCTTCGGCCTCTTCACGCGTGGGGGCGACGATCAGCAGTGCCTGGGCGTAGATCAACACCTCGTCGCGGCCACGCCCGGCCACTTCGCTGGCCTGGCGAATGCCATCGGCATAGCGGCGCAGTACCGTAGTCGTTGGCCCACTGATGAACACGCACTCGGCATGCTGCGCAGCAAACTGCTGGCCGCGTGCCGAGGCGCCGGCCTGGAACAACACCGGCGTGCGTTGCGGCGAGGGCTGGCACAGGTGGGTGCCGGGCACCTGGAAGTGCTCGCCAACGTGGCCGATCGGGTGGACCCGGGAAGGGTCGATATACCGGCCGCTGTCACGCTCCAGCACCACCGCGTCGTCGTCCCAGCTTTTTTCCCACAGTTTGTACAGCACCTGCAGGTATTCCTCGGCCAGGTCGTAACGCTGGTCGTGGCCCAGTTGACGGGCCAGGCCCAGGTTACGCGCGGCGCTGTCCAGGTAGCCGGTGACGATGTTCCAGCCGACACGGCCATTGCTCAGGTGATCGAGCGTGGACATGCGCCGGGCAAAGGGGTAGGGGTGTTCGTAGGTCAGTGAAAAGGTCACGCCAAAGCCCAGGTGCTCGGTTACGCCGGCCATGGCCGGGACCAGCAGCAGCGGGTCGTTGACCGGCACCTGCACACCCCCGCGCAAGGCCGCTTCAGGGCCGCCCTGGTAGACGTCGTAGATGCCCAGTACGTCGGCAATGAACAGCGCGTCGAACAGGCCGCGCTCCAGCAGGCGGGCCAGGTCGGTCCAGTAGCCCAGGCGATTGAAGGCCACACTGGTGTTACGCGGGTGGCGCCACAGGCCGGGGGACTGGTGGCTGGCGGCGTTCATGCTGAACGCGTTGAAGCGGATCGGGCGGGGCATGGCGGTCATTCTCCGGTCACGGCAGCACGGAAGCCGGGTAGACCGCATCGGCTACCTGCAACTTACGCGGGATCAGGCCCAGGCCCTGGAAGGTGTCGGCCAGCTTTTGCTGTTCGGCGACAATCTGCGGGGTGATGGCGACGGCGTTGTAGTTACGGCGCTCGCTGGCCACTTCCAGCACATCGGCCTTGATCCCCAGCTGCGGCGCCAGCAGCGCGGCGACTTCGGCGGGCTTGGCGTTGGCCCATTGGCTGACCTTGCCCAGCTCGGCGAAGAAGGTCTTCAGCAGGGCGCGGTGCTGGTCGGCGAATGCCGCAGTGGACAGGTAGAAGGTGCGGTTATTGGACAAGCCGCTGCCGTCACGCAGGTTCTTCAGGCCCGGCTGGCTTTCTGCCGCGGCGAGGAACGGGTCCCACAGGGTCACGGCCTGGACGCTGCCCGATTGCAGGGCGGCCACGGCATCAGCTGCGTTATTGACGTAGGCGGGGGTGATGTCCTGGTAGCTCAGGCCAGCTTGCTCCAGTGCGACGGCCAACAGGTATTGCGCGTTCCAGCCACGGCCGGTGGCAACCCGCTTGCCTTTAAGGTCCTGCACGCCTGTGAGGTGGTCCTGTTCGCGCACCACCAGGCCGATACCGCGCGGGTAGGGTTGCTCGGCGGCCAGGTAAACCACTGGCTTGCCGGCGGCCTGGGCAAAGACCGAGGGGGCGTCGGCGGCGTGGCCGAGGTCGATGGCGCCGGTGCTCAGCGCTTCGAGCAGTTGCGGGCCCGCGGCGAACTCGTGCCAGCTGACGGTCACCCCTTGCGGGGCGAGGGCCTTCTCCAGGGCACCACTGCCCTTGAGAATATTGATGCTGTTGAATTTCTGGTAGCCGATGCGCAGGGTTTTGGCGTCTTCGGCGAGGGCGCTGGACCAGGGCAGCAAGGCGCTGGCGACACTGGCCAACAGGCCGCCGATCAACAGGCGGCGCAAGGGGGAAAAGGCACGGGTGGGCATGAGGGGGGCTCCTGGAATGGGGTGATAATCCGTGCGCCCAGACTAAGGAGGTGGCGTTTGGCTTTCAATTTTTTAATTCCATTTGGTTAGAATGTTTAGTTATTTTTATATCCTTTCTGTAGTTTAGAGGCGTGCGTTTGCAGAGAGGGGCACTGTGCCATCACTTTTTTTTCACATCGCTTTGTTAGGATCCCGATCACGTTTGAGGAGCCTTTTTCATGCCGCACACCCTGCGCAAGCGCAGCACCCGCATCGCCCTGACCGCTACTGCCAGCCTGCTCGCGGCCACGCTTGGCTTCTTTGCCTGGCAGAGTTTCTACCCCGTCCAGGCTGCCAGCGGCTGGGACGTCGAGGTGTTGCACCGCGACGTGGCCAAAGCAGCCTCGTTGCTGCCACAAGCTGACGGCAGCCTGCTGGTCAGCCGCGAACTGGACGACGGCAAAGGCAGCATCCTGAAGATCACCGCCCAGGGCGACCGGGTCGTGGTGATCGACAACCTGTCCAAACCTGACGGCATGGTCGCCGTCGACGGCGGCTGGGTGTTCAGCCAGGAAGGGGGCTTCGCACCGGTCAGCCTGTCGCGTGATGGCCAGGTGACCCGGCTGTTCGACGGCGAGAACGTGCAGGGGTTGTGGAACGAGGGCGATCACCTGTATGCCATCGAGGACCGCAAGGGCAATGGCCGTTTGATGCGCTATGACTGGCGCACTGGCCAGCTTGAGGTGCTGCGTTCCGGGCTTACCGAAACCGAAGGCCTGACCCGCTGCAGCGATGGCCGCCTGCTGTATACCGAGAAAGCCAACGGCAAGGTCCGCGCCTTGTCCGAAGACGGCCAGGACCCGGTGGTGGTCGACGGCCTGCGTAACCCAACCTTCCTGTTCTGCGACCACCGCGGTTTGTGGATCAGCGAAGACAACACGCACCGCGCCCGCTTGCTGCGTATCGACGCTGATGGCTCGCGCCAGACTGTGCTGTCGTTCCTCAAGGCGCCCCAGTCTATCGTCGCCGATGGCAAGGGCGGCTACCTGCTGGCTGAGGGCGGGCGCAACCGCGTGCTGCACCTGACCCCACCGGTGGAGCGCAGCACCGCGCAGCGTGACTGACCGATCGTTCAGCTCGGCAGGCGTTGCTTGCGCCCGGGCAGCAAGCCCAGCACCAGCATGCAGCCGAGCAGGATCACGCCGCCGCCGGCCACCTGCAGCAGGCTCAAGGTTTCATCGAGGAACAGCGCCCCCACCAGCACCGCCACCAGGGTGACCACGAACTCTACGCTGATGGCGCGGGTGGCACCGATACGTGCGACCAGGCCGAAAAACAGCACATACGTGGTAGCGCTCATGACCCCGCCGCTGATCAGCAGGTAAAGCCAGTCGCTGGCCTGGGGCACGCTAGGCACGGGCACCACCAGCAACAGCGGCAAGGTCATCAGGCCGCCGGCCAGGAATGCGCCGCCGGTCACCGTCCATGGGTCCTGGCCACGCACGTGCAGGCTGGCGTAGTTGCTGCCGAACGCAGCGCTCAAGGCACCGAACAGCGACGCGATACAGCCGTGGATGAAGACGTCGTTGACCGGTTGGGCCGGAAAGCCCACCAGCATGGCGATGCCGACAAAGCCCAGCAGCAGGCCGATGAGGCCTTGCAGGGTGATCTTCTCCAACCCCCAGACACGGCCGATGATCATCGAAAACAGCGGGATGGTGGCCACGAAGATCGCCGCCATGGCGGTGCCGATCCGTGGCGTGGCGTAAGACATACCGATCAACTGCCCGGCCACGGTAGTGGCGCCGATCACCAGCAGCGGTTTCAGCAACGGCCGCAGGCGCAGGGCACGGCCGCACACCGCGCCCAGAATGGCCAAGGTACTGCCGGCAATCAGCGAGCGCAGGCTGACCGCGCCGACCCAGCCAAAGGCGTGCACCGTCTTGAGCACCACCAGAAAAGAAAAGCCCCAGGCAATGGCTAGAAACAGGTAAGCGGCAAGGTCACGCGGTTGCATGCGGCAGGGTCCGTCCGGGGCAGAGAAACGCAGGCTAGCGGGTTGAGGGGCGTGACTACAAGCGCCGCCGGTGGTTTGCCTGTAATGCCCTTTCGTGGCTACCCGACCAACAGCGTGCTTCCCTGCATGGCCGCGCTCACGGATAATCCCCTCATTCCAATAAACAGCCTGTGAGTGGGTATGAGTGATTCCGTAGTCAGCCTCGGCCAGCCTGAGATCGAAGGGGTGCGCAAGTCGCGCAAGAACAACCCCGAGAAAACGCGCGAGGATATCCTTCAGGCCGCCATCAACGAGTTCGTCCAGCAGGGCCTGGCCGGCGCGCGCGTGGATGCCATCGCCGAGCGCACCGCCACCTCCAAGCGCATGATCTATTACTACTTCGGCAGCAAGGAGCAGTTGTACGTCGAGTGCCTGGTCAAGCTCTACGGTGATATCCGCAAGACCGAACAAAGCCTGGACCTGGAGTCGCTGCCGGCCGAGCAAGCGATCCGTCGTCTGGTGGAGTTCACCTTCGATCACCACGACCGCAATGTCGATTTCGTGCGCATCATCTGCACTGAAAACATTCACTATGGCGAGTACGTCAAGCAGTCACCGGTCATCCGCGAAATGAGCAGCCTGGTGCTCGAAGCGCTCGGCAGCACCCTGCGTCGGGGCGAGCAGGAAGGTGTTTTCCGTTCGGGGATCGAGGTCATCGACCTGCACATGCTGATGAGTTCGTTCTGCTTCTACCGGGTGTCGAACCGTCACACCTTCGGCGAGATCTTCCAAATAGACCTCGCCGACGACGAGATCAAGCAGCGCCACAAGAACATGATCTGTGACGCAGTCATCCGCTACATCCGCGCCTGAGCGGGTTCATTCGCCCAGCCGTTGCTCGCGTGACGGCGGGTAGCCGAAGTACGCCGCATAGCACTTGCTGAAGTGCGACACCGACACGAATCCGCAGGCCACTGCCACTTCCATCACCGACAGGTCGGAATACTGCAGCAGCCGGCGGCTTTTGGTGATGCGCAATTCCATGTAGTAGCGCCGCGGCGAGGTGCCCAGCTGGGCCTGGAACAGGCGGTCGATCTGCCGGCGTGAGCGCCCGCTGTAGGCGGCCAGTTGATCGAGGCTGAGGGTTTCTTCGAGGTTGTTTTCCATCAGCTCGACGATGGTGCGCATGTGCAGGCTCATGGACTTTTTCGCCCCGGGCCCGACCTGGCGATAGCGCGCGCCGGAGAACGACAATATTTCTTCGACGCCTTCGGCCAGGCCATCGCCGTACAGCCTGCGGACCAGGCCGAGCATCAGCTCCATCGCGCCATTGGGGCTGGCGGCGCTGAGGCGGTCGCGGTCGAGGGTGAAGCTGGCCGGGGTGATGCGGGTTTGCGGGCTGCGTTCGGAGAGGCTGGCGCGTTGCTCGGGGTGGATGCTGCAACCGTAGTCGTCCAGCACGCCTGCGCGGCCCAGGAACCAGGCGCCGTTCCACAGGCCTCCCAGGGCCATGCCATGGGCGGCGCAGTCGTCCAGCATGCGGTCGAGCTCAGGGTACTTGAGCGGGGTGCGCAGGCCTCCGCAGATGATCAGCAGGTCGAGTTCCTTGAGCGCTTCGGCGGACAGTTCGCTGGCGACCAGCTCCAGCCCCAGGTCGCTCAGCACCCGGTCGCCGTCCAGCGACAATGGTGTGAACTGGAAGCTGTCGGCGCGCAGCAGGTTGGCCGTGACCAGCACATCCATGGCCACGGTGAAGCTGGCCATGGAGAAGTGTTCGAGCAATACGAAGTCGACCCGATAGGGCGCCTGGGCATTTGCCGTGGTGGACTTGAGCCTCAGCATGTTGCTGGTGCTGGTCTTCTTGCTGAACTGGCGTGGGGTGGGCACTCTGGACTCCGCTTCCTGGCTGGCCAGGCGGAGTGTGGCGGGTGGCTGGGGGAAAGACAATCTCTCGGGTGGGCCTGTCGTATTTCAGGTCGTGTTAAGGCAATCTGCCAGGTGACTCTACGATTGAGGATGCCGTTGATGAAATATGCCGTTACCCTGTTGCTCAGCCTGTTGCCGTTGCTGGCCAATGCCTTGGAACCGGGCGAAAAGCTTGCCCCGTGGACGCTGCTCGACCAGCACGACCAAGCGTACAGCCTCGATGCCGGCACGCATATTCTGTTGGTAGCGCGGGACATGGACGGTGCCAAGTTGGTGAAGGCGGCACTGGCCGAGCAGCCTAAGGGCTATTTGGAAGCCCGCGATGCGGTCTTCGTTGCCGACATCCAGCGCATGCCGGCGCTGATCAGCAAGCTGTTCGCTATCCCCGCCATGCGCGATTACAACTATCGGGTGCTGCTCGACCGTGAAGGAAGGGTGGCCAGTCGCTATCCGGGGCAGGAGGGCCAGGTGCAGTGGTTGCAACTGGAGCATGGTGCGTTGGTGAGCCAGCGGGCGTTTGCCGATGCGGTGGCGTTGAAGGCAGCGCTGGAGCAGGCAGCGCGTCACTGAGGTTGACCGGATATAGCGCCCTGACACCAGGTAAATCAATCTGAACCCTCAGCATTCACTGCAACCCAACCCATTACATGCCAAATGGGAGAGTGCTCATGGAAATCGGAACGATCTGGATCATCATCGCGGCCTTTGTGATCCTGCTGGAAATCTGGGCCATCTGGCACATCATCGGCAGTGACCGCCGCGCAGAACGCAAGATGCTGTGGGTCGTCTTCGTGGTCTATGCGCCGTTCCCCGGCTTGCTGTTCTGGGCCTGGCGCGGGCCGCGAGCGGTGAAGGGCAGGGCAGTGCTGCAAGAAAAGTGATGGCCATGGCACCAGGCGCGGGGGCGCCTGGTGCGGTCACTGCTCGCGGCTCAAGGCACGATGCTGAAGTGAATGGCCTGGCCCAGGCCGTCGACCATCAGGCTGCCGTGAAACTTCACCCGCGACACTACACGCAGGCTTTTGAGCTCTTCGTGTATGCGGTCGCGAATCTGCTTTTCGGCTTCATCGACACGGGCTGCTGTGGTGCCTTGGTAAAGCTGGAGCACGCCTAGCAGTGTGGTTTCGATGTGTGCCACGGTGTCCCAGCCGATGTTGCGCAAGTGCAGCCGGGCGCGGGCGGCCTCGTCGTCATCGCCGTCATGCCGTGGGTTAATGGTGTAGGCAAGTTGAAAGTGGTGCTTGGTCATTGTCGCTTTCCTTGTTGCGGGCAGGCCTCCGTGCCGGGTTTTGCACTCTAGCGGCAGGCAGACGCCGCTGAAAACACACGCGTGGTTCAACACGCTGACCGCATCATGTGAAAAGTCCTACAGCGCGCTTGACCTCAAGATAACGCGAGGTCTGAAATTCGGCGGCACTTTTCTCCGTGAGAGTATTCACCAGGGAAACACTCTGTTGTATATCGGTAGCTGCAGGGCCGATATAACAACAATAACCCTCTCAGAGGTGACCCCACCATGAGCACCGGCACCACCACGCTTACCGACCGCAAGGCCAGGGCCTGGCTCTGGCCCGCGCTCTTCAGCCTGGTGGCCTTTGCTGCCAATTCGGTGTTTTGCCGGTTGGCACTGCGGGACGGGGCTATCGACCCCGCATCGTTCACGGTGGTGCGGCTGGCCAGTGGTGCGCTGTTCCTCTTGCTGCTGATACGGCTGCGCAAACCCGCAGTCCCCCAGGGCGGCAGCTGGAGAGGCGGCCTGGCGTTGTTCCTTTATGCATTCCTGTTTTCTGCGGCGTACCTGCAACTGGGCGCTGGCGCAGGTGCGTTGCTGTTGTTCGGCGCCGTGCAGATCACCATGTTTGGTTTTGCCGCGTACAAAGGCGAGCGCATCACCCCGCGGATGCTGCTGGGGATGCTGATCGCCTTTGCTGGCCTGTTGGTGCTGTTGTTGCCCGGTGCCGAGGCGCCACCCTTGACCAGCGCCTTGCTGATGGCCGCCTCGGGCGTGGCGTGGGGCGTCTATTCGCTGTTGGGCAAAGGTTCACCCAGGCCGTTGGCGGATACCGCCGGCAACTTTGCCCGAAGCCTGCCATGCCTGGTGCTGCTGGCACCCGTGCTGTGGGTCGGTGGCGGCACGCAGTTGACCGCACCCGGTTTACTGTATGCGCTTGCCTCGGGCGTGCTGGCCTCGGGGGCAGGTTATGCCGTGTGGTACGGCGTGGTCAGGCAGGTCAGCGCACAACAGGCGGCAACGATGCAGCTCAGTGTGCCGGTAATTGCCGCAGTGGGCGGGGTTTGCCTGATTGGTGAACCGCTGTCGATTCGCTTGCTGGTGGCGTGTGCCGTGGTGCTGGGCGGTATCGCGCTGGCCCTGGCACCGCGCCGTTAAAAGAAGCTGCGCTGCGCCTTGAGCGTGACGACGCTTTCGCAATACGTGTTGATCCCCGAATACGCATCACAACCGCCGCCACTGAGGTTGGAGTTGCTGTAGATCAGGTTCAGGTCGATGCCCAGCCAAGGCCGCGACAGTTCCAGCGACCAGTCGGAAAAGGCATTCACCTGGCTGCCATCGCCAATGGTGAACGGCGTGCCCAAACGGTGATGGGCGAGTTTGACGGTGAGGTCGACGTCGAACAGCGGCAATTGGCCGAAGTCGGCGAAGAGGGTGCCGGTGCGGTTGTCGGGGTTGTCGCGCAGTGCCCCGCCAAAGCGGCTGCCCAGCACCGACACGCCGCCATACAGCGCGTAACTGTCGGGGCCTGCGACAGTGGGCTGGCTGTAATGAATCAAACCCACCTCGTAACCCAGGCTGCTGTCAAAGTGGTGCTTGTAGCCCAGGTAGCTGTCCAGCCGCAGGGTGGAGTTCGGGGTGACGCCCATGCTCGGGGCGTATTGGCCCAGGTACCAGCCACTGCGGTGGCTGAGGTCGAGGCCACCATGGAATGCGCCGATGGCGCTGGGCGAAATCAGCCCTTGGGCCATGCTGCGGGAGGGTGTGGTGCCTAGTGTGAAGTCGAGGTCGCCCAGTTCGCGTTTCATTTGCTGGGCCGCCAGCAGGGGGCTGAAGAGCAGTGCAGCACTCAGCAACAGAAGGGGCCTGGTCATGGTCTCCGTCCTGGAAGGCTTGCGGTTGAGCGGTAAAGGATACCTGCGCAGGCGGGAGGAGGGAACCGTTGGCTATCCCTTTCAGCCTTTGGTCGAAGGGGCAGCGTCGGCGGCTTCAGTGACCACAGGCAGGTCGTTGGCACGCTGGATCACCCGCCGTTGCTGCTCATAGTCGTCCAGCGACATGCCACGGCGCTGCAAGGCTTCCAGTTGCAGTTGGCGGGTTTCTTCGGCGCTGTACGGGCGCAGTTCGGGGTGGCTGGCACAGCCGGCCAACAGGGCGATGGCGGTAGCGGCCAGGGCAGTGAGCGAGAGGCGGGCCAGGGTATTCATCGGGTAGCTCCGGAGTGCGGGGATTCGCCAAGTTCGAATCAATGGCGCTAGGTTATTGGGCCGGGCCGATCAGTAGAAATTGCCTCGTTCGATAGTCACTATCGATACAACCATCAGTGCGAAAAGTTAGCGCCCTCTCTGCTGGTCAAACGGATTGCCATTGCTACCCTTAACCCACGCGGTCTGACCTCATAGGGATTAGCGATGCGCATGCCATTGATTGCCGTCCTTTCGGCGGTGCTGTGCCTGAGCGCTGCACCCGGCCGGGTGCTGGCAGAAGATGTACCCGCGCCGGACCCGGCCCCACAAGCCGACACGCTCGCGGCCAAAGAGGCGGTGTTCACCCAGGAGCAACTGGACCAGATGCTCGCACCCATCGCGCTGTACCCCGACGCGTTGCTGGCCCAGGTGCTGATGGCCGCCACCTACCCGGGGCAGGTGAGTGAAGCCGTGACCTGGTCCAAGGCCAACCCCAAGGCCTCTGGCGACGATGCGGTCAAGCAAGTGGCGAAACAGCCGTGGGACCCGAGCGTGCAGGCGCTGGTGGCCTTCCCGCAGTTGCTGGCGACCCTGGGCCAGGACCCCGTGTGGGTACAGCGCCTGGGCGACGCCTTCCTCGCGCAACCCGACGATGTCATGGCCGGCGTGCAGCGCTTGCGTCATCAAGCGCAGGCGGCCGGCAACCTGCAGAGCAACCAGTACCAGAACGTGACCGTGCAGGCGGCTCCGGCGGCAGCGCCGGCTTCCAGCGGTGGTAGCAGCAAGCAGGCGGCCCCGGCCAGCAGCCCGCCCACCACCATCATTATCGAGCCGGCCGACCCGCAAGTGGTGTACGTGCCCAGCTACAACCCCACCACCACCTACGGCACCTGGGCTTACCCGGCCTCGCCGCCGGTGTACTACCCGCCACCGCCGATGTACTACGCCGGTTCTGCGCTGGTGGCGGGCCTGGCCTTCGGTACGGGCGTGGCGATTGTCAGTTCGCTGTGGGGCGACTGTGACTGGGGCAACAATGACATCGACATCGACGTCAACCGCTACAACAACATCAACGGCAACAACCGCATCACCAACAACCAGAACAAATGGCAGCACAACGCCGCGAACCGCGAGGGTGTGCCTTACCGCGATGCCCGCAGCCGCCAGCAATATGGTCGCCAGCTGGACGGTGCTACCCAGCGTACCGCGTTCCGTGGCGACGACGCCCAGCGTGCCCAGGCACGCAACAAAGCCAGGGCTTCGATGGACCGTGCTGGCATCGAGCGGCCGGCCACCAGCAACCGCCAGGCCCGCCAGCAGGTGCGCGAGGCGCAGGCGGGCAATTCGGTGGGCAATCGCATGCAATCGCGTAACGACGCGGCACGGCCAGCCGACCGCCGACAGGACACACGTAATACCCAAGGCCGGCAGCAGAACAACCAGGTGAACTCACGCAGACAAGGCGAAGGCCAGGCGCGGCAAGGGGCGCAGAACCGCCCCGCCAATACCGCAGGCCGGGCGCGTAACAATGCCTTTGATGGCGTGCGCTCGCCGTCGCGCACCAGCGCGCAGGCCAGCCGCGGCCGCACCAGCCAGTCGTTCGCCCAGCGGCCGAACGCATCGCGTGCCGCCGGGCACCCGATCTCCCGGCCCAGTGCGCCTGCACGCCGCGGGGGAGGTGGCCGTCGATGAACCGTCCATTACTCGGGGCATTGCTGCTCACTGCAGGCCTGGCCTGGTCATCCCTGGCCGCTGCGCAAGACGCTTTTCCGACACCGGAGAAGGCCGTGGAGGCCTTCGTCGCGGCGCTGGGCCAAGAGAAAGCGGATGAAGCGCGCTTGGCCCAACTGCTGGGCGATGACTGGCGTATCTATATCCCGCGTGGGGGTGTGCAACGCAGCGATGTGGACACGTTCCTGGAGCAGTATCGCGTGCAGCACAGCATCGACATGACGGCCCAAGGCAAGGCCATACTGGCGGTGGGCAGTGATCACTGGACGTTGCCTATACCCCTGAGCAAAAGCAGCCAGGGCTGGCGTTTCGACCTCAAGGCCGGCAGTGCCGAAATCCGCGCCCGGCGCATTGGCCGCAACGAACTGGGCGCCCTGCAGTCGATGCTGGCGTACCACGACGCGCAGATGGACTACGCCTCACAAGACCGCAACGGCAATGGTGCGCTGGAATACGCGCAAAAGATTTTCAGCGAGCCTGGCAAGCATGACGGCCTGTACTGGGACGATGAAGGTGATGGGCAGGTCAGCCCGCTGGGGCCGCTGTTCGGCCAGGATGTGGTGGGTGACGACTGGTATGGCTACCACTTCCGCATCCTTGATGCGCAAGGCCCGTCGGCCCCCGGGGGCGCCTACAGCTACTTGATCGGCAACCAGATGAGCCGCGGCTTTGCTCTGATCGCCTGGCCAGCGAAGTATGACGACACTGGGGTGATGAGCTTCATGATCAGCCATGACGGCCAGGTCTTCGAGAAAGACCTTGGGCCACACGGGGACAGGCTGGCCAAGGAGATGAAACGCTTCGACCCGGATGACAGCTGGAAAGAGGTCGATACCACGGCGATCGAGTGAGCACGGCGCATCCCTGCGCCGCCGCCTTCAGTGCGCGCGCGCCGCGCGCACCTCGCGGGCGGTACACCCATAGCGCTGGCGAAAGGCCCGGGTGAACTGCGCCTGGTCGGCAAAACCCCAGCGAAACGCCAGTTGGCCGATAGACAGATGGCAGTGCGGGTCGCACAGCTGGCGATGCACTGCCTCCAGGCGCTGTTGGCGCACCCATTCGCCCAGGGTATAGGGCGTGATCGAGAACAGCTTGTGCAGGTAGCGCAATGACAGGCCGCAGGCCGTGGCGACGGCTTGCGGTGACAGGTCGGGGTCGCCGAGGTTTTGCAGCACGTAGTGCTCGACACGGGTCAGGTGCAGCGTGCTGAGGTTGGAGCCTTCACTGCCCAGCACCCGTTCGTCCTGCTGCAAGGCCAGCAGCAGGGTCGCACTGGCCTGCTCCAGCAGCAGGTGGCGGGCGGCTGCGGGGCTGGCGTCGAAGTGGCGCGCGCAGAGGTCCAGTTGCTCGACAAAGATGCGCCCAAGGCCTTGGCTGGCGTCGAAGCAGTGGCGGGTGTAGCGCTTGTGCCCGAGCAAGTTGGCCTTGAGCGCGCGTTCAGGCAGCTTCAGCACCCACAGGTCGTTTTCGGCCCGGTAATGGAAACGGTAAGGTGCGTCGCCGCGCTCGACGATGAAACCGCCTGGGCGGCAGCTCAAGGGATGGCCATCCTGCTCGAAGTGCACCTCGCTGCGGCTGGGCACGGTGACCAGGTAGAACGCGTCAGTGTCCTTGCCGATGTGCGCTTTGCTGCGGGAATAGCCAAGCTGGCTGGAGCGCAGGCGTGACAGGCTCAGCGGCGTGCTGGGGGTGCTCCAGCGCTGCAGGTGGCCATTGAAGGGTTGCTCGGCGGCAAATTCCAAGCTCAAGGGGAAGTAGGTGTCGCTGATGGCTTCGGCCCAGCGCGCCTGGCGTTCGGGTTGCGGCCAGCCATGGGTCGACAGTTCTGTGGGCATGGGTTGTCCTTTTTCAAAGAGGGCAGCATTGAAAAAAGGAACTGCAGGCAAGCTACTCAAGCAGCTCTTGTTATTGTGCAAAAACGCCCGGCAGCGCAACGCTGCCGGGCGGGTGTCACGCCCATGATCGGCGCGTGCCGACCCTTTGATCAAGCCCCGCGTGTCACCCGGTACGTGGCCGAAGGTTCCAGGCAGGCCTGCCAGCCTGGCGGCACGACGATGTTGGTGGTGTCCTCCTCGATCACACAGGGGCCTTGCACCGTCTGCCCGGGCAGCAGGTGGTTACCGTTGAACACCGGGGTGTGCTGCCACTCGCCGTCGGCACTGAACAGCATCGGGCGCTCGCCCACCGGGACTGCAGCAGGTGGCTGGGCCGGCCTCTGCAGTTCTGGCTGCGGTGGGCGCGGCAGGTGACCGATCACCGAGCACTCCAGGTTGACCAGTTCTACCGGGCTGTCGGGTTCGCTGTACGAGTACAGCGTCTGGTGGCGAGCGTGGAAGGACTCGATCAACGCTGCCAGCCCGTCGCTGTCCAGGCTGTGGCGCTCCAGTTCCACGCTGCACTCATGGATCTGCCCGCTGTAGCGCATTTCCAGGGTGTAGTGGCAGCTGCTGGCCTGGTCGCCGAAGCCGTCTTCGCGTAGGTTCGCCAAGCCTTGCTGGCGCAGTTCGGCCATGGCCTGATTGAGCTGCGCGAGGTCGGCGTGTTCGGCGTCCAGGCGCATCGACAGGCTGGTGAGCTGGTCGTAGCGCACATCCGAAAGGATCTGGCCGAAGGCGCACAAGCCAGAGGCCACCTTGGGGATCAACACGGTGTGCATGCCAATTTCTTCGGCCAGGCGCACCACGTGCATGCCTGCTGCGCCGCCCGCGCCGATCAGGGCGAAGTCACGCGGGTCGTGGCCGCGTTCGATGGAGACACGGCGGATGCCGTTGACCATGTTCAGGTTGACCAGGGTGGTAATGCCAAACGCAGCGCGCTCAACGCTGATGCCCAGCGGTTCGGCGATCTTGCTGCGGATGGCCTCCAGCGCAGCCTGGCGATTGAGCGTAATACTGCCGCCCAGCAACGCACGGTCTGGCAGGTAGCCCAGGGCCAGGTTGGCGTCGGTCACGGTGGGTTCACTGCCGCCTTTGCCGTAGCACACCGGGCCAGGCTTGGCGCCCGCACTGCGGGGCCCGACCTGCAGCATGCCGAACTCGTCGAGGTGCGCGATGGAGCCACCGCCGGCACCCAGTGTCTCCACCTGGATCATCGGCACGCCGATGCGCTGGCGCAGGAAGTCCACATCCTTGCTGAAGTTGGTGCGCCCGGCATTGGTCAGGGTGATGTCGAACGAGGTGCCCCCCATGTCCACGGTGATGACGTTGTCGATGCCAAACGGGCGGGCGACCGAGAGCCCCGCCTGGGGCGCCGAAGCCGGGCCGGAGTTGATGGCATTGACCGCGCGTTCACGCATCAGGTGGCCGGGCGCCAGGCCACCGTTGGACTGGAAGTAGCGCACCGGTTGCTGGGCGCCGAGCTCCTCGAACAGGCTGTCGATACGCGCCACGTAGCGCGCCATCACCGGGCTCAGGTAGGCGTTGACCACGGTGGTGGAGGTGCGGGTGTATTCGCGGATTTGCGGGAACACTTCAACGCCTGTGCAGACGAACACCCCGGGCAGCGCTGCCCTGACCAGCTCGGCGGCACGCTGCTCATGGCTGGGGTTGCGCACCGACCAGAGGAAGGAAATGGCCACCGCTTCCACGCTTTCGGCACGGAAGTAGTCGATAGCCTCATGCACCGCGCGCTCGTCCAGCGGGCTGTGCTCGCGGCCATCGCCGAGGATCCTGCCACCGATCGGGCGCCGCAGGTGACGGGGGGCGAGCATGTGCGCCGGCGGGTAGTGGGCGTCATAGCGATGGCCCTCTTCCTTGTGGCCCAGGCGGATTTCCAGGCTGTCTTCGTGGCCCTCGGTGCACAGCAGGCCGACCTTGACCCCGGTGCGCTCGATCAGGGCGTTGAGGGCGACCGTGGTGCCGTTGATGCACAGGTCGCAGTTGGCGATGATCTCGGCCGGCGTGCGGCCGGTGGCGTCGGCGATTTGCGCCAGGCCAGCGCGGATGGCCAGGGTGCCGTCCTGCGGCGTGGAAGGAGCTTTGAACAGCTGCACGCCGCCATCGCGGTCAGCCAGGATGAAATCGGTGAAGGTGCCGCCGGCGTCGATGCCCAGGCGATATTGATTGCGCATGATGGGTCTCCGGTCAGTGCAGGTCGCGGGCAAGGCGGGTGGCGGTTTCGTCGAGGTGGCCGTCAGCATCGACGATCACGCCGTATTCCAGGGCGGCGCCCTGGGGCGAGACCAGGCCGTTGCGCAGGTCTTGCAGCACGGAGGCTACCGGGCGACGCAGGGGGGCGCCATAACCGCCGCCCCCTGGGTTGATGTTGATGATCCGCTCGCCGGGCTGGAGGGTGAGCATGGGGTTCTGGGTGTAGTGGTCTTCCGAGCCATCGGCGTGCCGGTGGATCAGGCGGCCGAGTTTGGGCTCCAGCAGGGCATTGCGGGCCCCGGCGGCGCCGGCGGTGGGCAGTTGGCGGCCCTCGCCGAAGCCGACCACGGTCATCGCGTGTTGCAGGGGCTCGATCTCCAAGCGGGTGCCGGAGCCGCCGCGAAATTCACCGGCGCCGCCACTGTCGGCCATCAGGCTGTAGCGGTGGATGAGTATCGGGTAGGCGTGCTCCAGCAGCTCGATGTCACCGCTCATCAAGGCACCGAAGCAGCACAGCGGCCCACAGGCATGCCAGCCATCCATGACTTTGTTGGCCCCCGCGCCGGCAATGATCGAGGCCAGGACCATGGTCACGTACTCGCTGTTGCCGTTGCGTGGGTCGTGGCCGGCGATGTTGATACCGCTGGTATGCCCCCAGGAGGCCGTGACCCGCTGCGGCGAGGCTTGCTCCAGTGCCGTGCGCACGGCATCGGCCAAGGTTTCCATCGGAGTCGTGGTGCAGTTGACGTGGGGGGCTGGCTCCTGGGCGTTGCACAGCGTGCCCTTGGCGCCGACATCGACCGTGACGCAGCGATACAGGCCTTCGTTGTAGGGCGGTGCGACCTGAGCAAACATCATCAGGCCAAGGTACACACCCGACACCGAATTGCCCTCGTAGGAGTTGATGAAGTAGGGCACCTGCGGCGGGCTTTCGATACGCACATGGGCTTGCTCGCCGCGTATCTCGACATGCGCGGTGATGGCCAGTTCGCCCAGGCCGTGGCCGGAGTCTTCGAGCACAGCGGTGCCGCTGTAGTGGCCGTCTGGCACGTCACGCAGCAAGGCGCGCATGTGGCGGTCGGCCATGTTCTTCAGCTCGGCGATGCAGGCACGCACCTGCTCCACGCCGTACTTGTCGAGCAAATCGAGCAGGTGCCGCTCACCGACTTTGCAGGCGCCGTACTGGGCGTTGAGGTCGCCCTCTTGATAGGGGCGGGCGCGCATGTTGGTGAGCATGAAGTTGATCACGTCTTCGCGGCGTTTGCCCTTTTCCCACAGCTTCACGGGCGGGATACGCAGGCCTTCGGCGTAGATTTCCTTGGCGTCTGGGTTGTAGCCGGCCGGCACCGGGCCGCCGATGTCGGTCAGGTGGCCCTTGCACACGGTCCAGAACACCAGCTCGCCCTGGTAGTACACGGGCTTGTACATGCAGCAGTCGAGGATATGGCTGCCCTTGTACGCCGGGTCGTTGTGGTAGATCACGTCACCTTCGGCGATATCGTCACCAAAAAACTCGGCCACGCACTTCATGGCGGGGATCAGTGAACCCAGGTGGATGGGGATGTCCTGGCCTTGCAGGATCATTTCGGGGAGGTGGTCGAACAACGAGTTCGAGTAATCATGGGCCAGGTTGAACACACTGGAGCGGCCGGTCTTTTCCAACGTCAAGGTCATTTCGCGCTGCGCTGTTTCCAGCGCACCCCGGACCACCGCAAGGGTGATCGGATCTACTGTTTTCATAGGTCACCAACGTTTGTTCTTGTGCTTTTGGGTGCGTGCCGCAGTGATCGGCGCGTGGTGACAGGCTACGGTGCGAGCGGGGTGGCTGACTTGTCGGTGGGTGTACTGCTTGTTGCGCTTGGGTGCACTGTTGTATGCGATCGCTAGCCCACTGTGGGAGCCGGCTTGCCGGCGATGCAGGCGACGCGGTGCATAGCACCGGCTTTGCCGGTGATCGCTGGCAAGCCAGCTCCTACAAGGCCCCCACATAATCAGGGGTCAGGTATCTGCCTGCTTACCCAGTAAGCGCTGCACCAGCCATTGCCCGGCTGGGCCGAGGGCGCGGCGGCGGGACCAGGCGATGTCCATGTCGACGCGGCGCGGATAACCGGCCACCTGCAATTCCACCAGGCCGTTGCCAAAGCGCTTGACCAGTGCCTTGGGCAGTTCTGCCCAGCCAAAGCCACGGGCGGCGAACTCCAGCAAGGTCAAGTAGTCCGGCGCCGACCAGGCTTGGCCGCGGTCGTGGTGCAAGCTGGGGGCGTAGGTCTTGATGTACAGCTGGCGTACGTTCTCCAGGTGCTGGCGCTGCACCGTGCGCAGCGCCGCCAGCGGGTGCTCGGTGCTCACGTACACACAAAACTCCGCCTGCTCAGGCAGGCGTGCCACGGCGACATCGGCGGGGTACTGGCGCTGCGCGGCAAGAATGCCGATCTGGGCCATGTCCTGCTGCACCAACTCGATCACGTCAGCGTCTTCCGAGGGCCCACAGCGCAGCTCGGTATGCGGGTAGCTGTGTGCGAAGCCGGCCATGACCGCACTTTGGAAGGTAACGCTGTAGCTGTCCGACATCACCACCGAGACCAACGCTTCAACGTGCTCAGCCAGCCTCAGTGACAGGGCGTCGAGCCCGGCACTGGCGTCGAGGATCGCTTCGACATGGGGCAATACCTGGCGCCCGGCAGCATTGAGCGTAGGGTGGCGCCCGCCGCGGTCGAACAGGGGGCAGCCGATATCCGCCTCGAAATTGGCTATCGCAATGCTGACGGTGGACTGGCTTTTCTTCAGTTTGCGGGCCGCCGCAGAGAACGAGCCCAGCGAGGCGGCTTCGACAAAGGCAAGCAAAGCTTCAGGTGAGTAGCGCATAGGTATTGATAAAACCGATAGGAGCTATGTCGCGAGTATCTGTTCCATCAAAGAAAATAGGAAGCACGTCTCAAGCAAATGATGGAATTCAAGATGAAAAAGGTCTCTTTCACCGAACGCATGGTCCATGCCGTAGGTTATGAAGTATTCGCTGTGCTGTTGTGCGCACCGCTGTTGTCCTGGGTGCTGGGCAAGTCGTTGGCAACGGCCGGGGGGCTGGCGGTGACCCTGTCAGTGATCGCCATGGCCTGGAACGTGGCCTATAACGCACTGATCGACCGCGTCGTGCAGACCGAACGGGTTGCCTGGAAGCCTCGGGCGCGTGTCGCCCATGGCCTGGGCTTCGAGGCAGGCCTGGTGGTGTGGTGCCTGCCCGTGGCGGCCTGGATGCTGGATATTTCGCTGCTTCAGGCGTTCATGGTCGAGTTGGGCTTCTTCGTGATCATCCTGCCCTACACCGTGGTGTACAACTGGGCGTTCGACAAAGCCCGGCACTATGTGGTCCAGCGCCAGGCCGCCGCCTGACGGCCTACTCCCCGCGCCCGATGCCCTCGGCATGCATGATTTGCGCGATGATTGGCACGGGGGTCATCAGGTGCGAGTGCATCATGGCGCTGGCGCGCTTGGCGTCGCGGGCCAGAATCGCCTCCACCAACGCCGCGTGCTCCTGGCGCTTGAGTTCAAGGGCCTGCTCGGAAAACACCGTCTGCGTCAGCCACAGATGCCGATAACGCTCGGCCTGGTCGAACAGGTAGGTGCGTGCCTGCAGCAAGTGCTTGGAGCCGCACCCGGAGGCGATGGCGGTGTGAAATGCCTTGTGCCGCTCATCCCAGACGTCCAGGCGCTGCTCGCGGGTTTTCACTTCCACCACTTTGGCCAAGGTATGCGAACAGGCCAGCACCGAGGCCTCCCAGGCGTCGTCGCCGCGTTCGATGGCCAGGCTGATGATCATGGCTTCCAGGTTGGCACGGGCATCGTAGATGTCGTTCATCTCCGCCAGTGACATGGGGGCGACACGGTAGCCCTTCTGGCTGATGGCATTCACCAGGTGCTCGGCCACCAACTGCGAGAGCGCCTCGCGCAGAGGCCCTACACCCAGTTCATAGCGGTCTTTGAGGGTGCTCATCAAGAGCTTTTCCCCCGGCTTGAACACGCCACGGATGATGTCTTTCTTGAGCCTCTCATACCCGCTGAATGCTGAATTTTGTCGGGGCGCGAGCGCTTCCAAGGTCCTGTTCCTCAAAACGTTTTGCCGATCATACCGAAACCACTGGCGGACGAAAAACAATGGACATACTCGATGTTTGTCTTCGTTTTATAAAAATGTAGACATTTTTGTTGAGTGGCGATATTTTTGCTTCGCCTGCACTGATCCAGATCACACACTGGGCGGCGCCACTCACTTTTTCTGCCAGGACCTAGCCATGAACGCTTTTACGCAGATCGACGAACTTGTCATGCCGTTGCCACTCGAACCGCGGGGTTACACCATCGCCCCTTCGAAGCAGTCGCCGCGCCTGCTTGAACTGACCTTTGCCCGCGAGACCGTGGAGGCGTTCGTCAAGGCCGTGGCCGAGTGGCCGGTGCAGGCGTTGGAGTACAAGTCGTTCCTGCGTTTCCGGGTGGGCGAAATCCTTGATGATCTGTGCGAAGGCACGCTGCGCCCGGTATTGCTCAACACCATCCTCGACCGCGCCAGCGGCGGCATGCTGATCACCCCGGTCGGGCTGGATGACGTGAGCCAGGCCGAGGACATGGTCAAGTTCACCACCGCCTGCGCCCACCTGATCGGTCGCTCCAACTACGACGCCATGAGCGGCCAGTACTACGCCCGCTTCGTGGTCGTGAACAGCGACAACTCCGACAGCTACCTGCGCCAGCCACACCGCGTCATGGAGCTGCACAACGACGGCACCTTCGTGAACCAGATCACCGACTACGTGCTGATGCTGAAGATCGACGAAAAGAACATGGAAGGTGGTAACTCGCTGCTGCTGCACCTGGACGACTGGGAGGACTGCGACGCATTCTTCCGCCACCCGATGGCGCGCCGTGAGATGCGCTGGACCGCGCCACCGAGCAAGAAAGTGGCCGAGGATGTGTTCCATTCGGTGTTCGATACCGATACCGAAGGCCGGCCGACCATGCGCTACATCGACCAGTTCGTGCAGCCGGAAAACTTCGAGGAAGGTATCTGGCTGAACGCCTTGTCCGAGTCGCTGGAGGGCAGCGACAAGAAACTTTCCGTTCCGGTGGCGGTGGGCAGCTTCGTCTTGATCAATAATCTGTTCTGGCTCCACGGCCGCGACCGCTTTACCCCGCACGACGGCTTGCGCCGCGAGCTGATGCGCCAACGCGGCTATGTCGCCTTCCCCAAGCCGCTGTACCAGCGCGGCCAGTAAACACGGCGCGGGAGGTAACACTGTGTACGACTTCATCATCATCGGCGGTGGCATTGTGGGCATGTCCACTGCCATGCACCTGATCAAGGTGTACCCGGACGCCAAGATTCTCCTGTTGGAGAAAGAGTCCGGCCCGGCCCGCCACCAGACCGGGCACAACAGCGGCGTGATCCATGCCGGGGTGTACTACACCCCTGGCAGCCTCAAGGCGCGCTTCTGCCTGGAAGGCAACAAGGCGACCAAGGCCTTTTGCACCGAGCACGGCATTGCCTTCGATGAGTGTGGCAAGCTGCTGGTGGCCACCAACGACCTGGAAATGCAACGCATGAAGGCGTTGTGGGAGCGCACTGCGGCCAATGGCCTGGAGCGTGAATGGCTGTCTGCTGCCGAGTTGCATGAGCGCGAGCCCAACATCGTCGGCCTGGGCGGGATCTTTGTCCCCTCCAGCGGCATCGTCAATTACGCCGAGGTCACGGCGGCCATGGGCCGTCAGTTCCAGCGTGCCGGTGGCGAGATCCGCTACAGCGCCGAGGTGATTGGCCTGGAAGAGCGCGCCAGTGAGGTGATCGTGCGTACCCGCAGCGATGAGTTCCACAGCCGCTTCCTGGTCACCTGCTCGGGGCTGATGGCCGACCGCGTGGTGAGCATGCTGGGCATCCAGACCAATTTCGTGATTTGCCCGTTCCGCGGCGAGTACTACTTGCTGCCCAAGCAGCACAACCAGATCGTCAACCACCTGATCTACCCGATTCCGGACCCGTCCATGCCGTTTCTGGGTGTGCACCTGACGCGGATGATCGACGGTACCGTGACCGTCGGGCCAAACGCGGTACTGGCGATGAAGCGCGAAGGTTATCGCAAGTCCGACGTCAGCCTTGGCGACATGTTCCAGACCCTGACTACACCCGGCATCCTCAAGGTGCTCGCCAAGAACCTGCGGCCGGGCCTGATCGAGATGAAAAACTCGCTGTTCAAGGGCGGCTACCTCAAGCAGGTGCAGAAGTACTGCCCGAGCATCACCAAGGACGACCTCACGCCATACCCGGCGGGTGTGCGGGCACAGGCGGTGTCACGCGATGGCAAGCTCATCGACGACTTCCTCTTCGTCAACTCCGCACGCAGCGTGAACGTGTGCAATGCGCCGTCGCCTGCCGCCACCTCTGCCATTCCGATCGGCGCCTACATCGTCGAGAAGGTCTGCGAACAAGTCAGCCGCCAAGGGGGCGGCTCGCTCAAGCCTGACCTGGCGGGCAAGCAGCGCGCTGCCGGCTGAGGCGGCAGCTAACCCCGGCGGATCTGCGTTTCGTTTTACTCAACCCGTCCTTGCCCTACTCACCATTTAGGGCAGGGCGGGCTTTTTCGCGCCCGCGTTCGCTAGCCATGCGTGCTGACGGCCTAGCGCGGGCATGACAAGAATAAGAAGGTAAGACCATGCAAACAGACAAAAACAATTTGAGTCATGGATTGAAATCGCGGCATGTCACCATGCTGTCCATTGCCGGGGTGATCGGCGCCGGCCTGTTCGTTGGCTCTGGGCGGGCCATCGCCGAAGCCGGGCCTGCAACCATCCTGGCCTATATCCTGGCGGGCGGGTTGGTGGTGCTGGTGATGCGCATGCTGGCGGAAATGGCAGTCGCTTCGCCGGACACCGGCTCGTTCTCCACCTATGCCGACCTTGCCATCGGCAAGTGGGCCGGCTACACCATCGGTTGGCTGTACTGGTGGTTCTGGGTGCTGATCATCCCCATCGAAGCCAACATTGCCGCCACCATCATCAACACTTACGTGCCGCAGATGGAGATCTGGGTATTGTCGTTGGTGATCACGCTGCTGTTGACCGCCACCAACCTCTTCAGCGTGAAAAACTACGGTGAATTCGAGTTTTGGCTGGCGCTGGTGAAGGTCATTGCCATCGTCGCCTTCATCATTCTGGGTGCCTGTGCCATTTTCGGCCTGCTGCCCAGCGCCGGTGTCAGCGGTGTTTCACGCCTGTGGGATACCGGTGGGTTCATGCCCAACGGCTTCGGCGCGGTCCTCAGCGCCATGCTGATCACCATGTTCTCGTTCCTCGGGGCCGAGGTGGTGACCATTGCCGCTGCAGAGTCCGACGAGGCGGGCAAGCACATCTCCAAGGCCACCAACTCGGTGATCTGGCGGATCACGCTGTTCTACATCCTGTCGATCTTCATCGTCATCGCGCTGGTGCCCTGGACCGACCCACGGCTGGCCACTGAAGGCTCGTATGTCACGGTGCTGGATACGCTCGGCGTGCCGCATGCCAAGGCCATCATCGACTTCGTCGTGCTGACCTCGGTGACCAGCTGCCTCAACTCGTCGTTGTACACCGCCTCACGCATGGTCTATTCGTTGAGCCGCCGGGGTGACGCGCCGGCCTGTGCCCAGGTGACCAGCCGCAGCGGTACGCCGATTGTCGCGGTGCTGTTGTCCACCGGGGCGGCGTTCTTGGCGGTGATCGCCAATTACCTGGTGCCGGCCAAGGTGTTCGGCTTCCTGATGGCCAGCTCCGGCGCCATTGCCTTGCTGGTTTATCTGGTTATCGCTATTTCCCAGCTGCGCCTGCGCAAGCGCCTGACCGCCCAGGGCAAGACGCTGAGCTACCGCATGTGGCTGTTCCCGTGGCTGACCTGGGGCGTGATCCTGTTCATCAGCAGCGTGCTGGTGCTGATGCTGTTCCGCCCGGATCATCGCCTCGAGGTGGTTTCGACAATGGTGCTGGCGGTGTTCGTGGTGTGCTCGGGGTTGTTGATCACGCGCCGACGGGCGCGGGTGGCGCAAGGCAGTGCTGTGGGGCAGGGCGCCTAGGCGCCCGAAACACCCCGAACAGACGAACGTTGCATCACAGACGAGCAAGATCCATCAGGCTGTGAGAGGATGACCGCCACCTCCACGGCTCGGCCACAGGACCCCAGAACTCAAGCCTGATGAAGACTCCAAAAAGAATCGAACCCCTGATCGAAGACGGCCTGGTCGACGAAGTACTGCGACCTTTGATGAGCGGCAAGGAAGCAGCCGTCTACGTGGTGCGTTGCGGTACCCAGGTGCGCTGCGCCAAGGTCTACAAAGAAGCCAACAAACGTAGCTTCCGCCAGGCCGCCGAGTACCAGGAAGGCCGCAAGGTCCGCAACAGCCGCCAGGCCCGGGCCATGGCCAAAGGCTCCAAATACGGCCGCAAAGAGGCCGAGGACGCCTGGCAGAACGCCGAAGTGGCGGCTCTGTTCCGCCTGGCCAGTGCCGGTGTCCGGGTGCCCAAGCCTTATGATTTCCAGGATGGCGTACTGTTGATGGAGCTGGTGACGGACGCCGATGGCGATGCCGCGCCGCGCCTTAACGACGTGCACCTGGAAGCCGACGAGGCCCGCGAGTTCCATGCATTCGTCGTCCGCCAGATCGTGTTGATGCTGTGCGCGGGGCTGGTGCATGGTGACTTGTCCGAGTTCAACGTGTTGCTTGGCCCTGAAGGCCCAGTGATCATCGACTTGCCGCAGGCGGTGGATGCGGCCGGTAACAACCATGCGTTCAGCATGTTGCAACGTGACGTGGGCAACATGGCGCTGTACTTCGGCCGCTTCGCCCCCGAGCTCAAGAGCACCCGTTACGCGCAGGAAATGTGGGCGTTGTACGAGGCCGGCGAGCTGAAACCGGACAGCCCGCTGACCGGCGAGTACGAGGAGGATGACGAGGCTGCCGATGTGGATGGCGTGCTGCGCGAAATCGACGCCGCACGGCTCGACGACGCCCGCCGCCGAGCGGCGCTGGCCGATGCCGAGCGCGGCCCGGTCAAGGGCGAAGAACCGCCACCGCCCTGGTTGCAGTAAACAGTCACCCACAGGTACAGCGCCGCCTTTACCCAAAGCGCTGTACCTGATGGGCGCCCCACCCCTGTGGGAGCGGGTTTACCCGCGAAGAGGCCGGCACACGCGCTGCAAACTCCCGCTATTACCCCTACCGCAAGACACAATCTCGTCATTCAGCCTTTTCACTGAAGCCCAACAGGCATATGGTGTACGCCGTCCATATTCCCTGGAGCTGTCATGTCCAACCGTTTCCCCTCCGTTCGTCCCCGCCGTCTGCGCCAGAACGAATCCCTGCGCTCGATCTTCCAGGAAACCGAGTTTCGCCTTGAAGACCTGATCCTGCCGATCTTCGTCGAAGAAGGCATTGACGATTTCGTGCCGATCACCAGCATGCCCGGCGTCAACCGCATCCCTGAAAAGCTGCTGGCGCAGGAAATCGAGCGCTACGCCCGCGCCGGCATCAAGTCGGTGATGACCTTTGGTGTCTCGCACCACCTGGACGAGGTTGGCAGTGACACCTGGAACGAAAACGGCCTGGTGGCGCGCATGGCGCGGATCTGCAAGGACACCGTGCCGGAAATGATCGTGATGTCCGACACCTGCTTTTGCGAATACACAAGCCACGGCCATTGCGGCGTGGTGCACGACCACGGCGTGGACAACGACGCCACCCTGGCCAACCTGGGCAAGCAGGCTGTGGTCGCGGCCGCAGCCGGTGCCGACTTTATCGCGCCATCGGCGGCGATGGACGGCCAGGTCCAGGCGATTCGCGGCGCCCTGGATGCCGCAGGCTTCCATGACACCGCCATCATGGCCTACTCGACCAAGTTCGCCTCGTCGCTCTATGGCCCCTTCCGCGAAGCGGGCGGCACAGCGCTCAAAGGCGACCGCAAGAGCTACCAGATGAACCCGATGAACCGCCGCGAAGCCGTGCGCGAATCGTTGCTCGACGAGCAGGAAGGGGCCGATGTGCTGATGGTCAAGCCGGCCGGTGCCTACCTGGACGTGATCGCCGACATCCGCGCGGTCTCGCGCCTGCCGCTGGCGGCGTATCAGGTCAGTGGCGAGTACGCGATGATCAAGTTCGGCGGCCTCGCCGGTGCCATCGACGAAGGGCGCGTGGTGCGTGAGAGCATCGGTGCCATCAAGCGCGCCGGTGCCGACCTGATCCTGACCTACTTCGCCATGGACCTGGCCCGCGAAGGCATCTGATCAGTAGAAGGTATTCGCGGCCCTCCAAGGGCCGCGATTACCCGAAGATGGCCTCTAGCCACAAAAAATTTACTAAGCGCTGAATTATTTTGTGTCCCTTTGTCTCTGATGCCATAGAGCATTCAGTGACAAGGAAATGGGCATGAAATCTCGCAAGAAAAGCGTCAAGCCAATTGGCTTGAAAGATATCACCATCGTCGACGACGCCAAGATGCGCAAAGCGATCACCGCTGCCGCACTGGGCAACGCCATGGAGTGGTTCGACTTCGGCGTTTATGGCTTCGTCGCCTACGCGCTCGGCAAGGTGTTCTTCCCCAACGCCGACCCCAGTGTGCAAATGATCGCCGCCCTGGCGACGTTCTCGGTACCGTTTCTGATTCGCCCGCTGGGCGGGTTGTTCTTCGGCGCCCTGGGCGACAAGTTCGGCCGGCAGAAGATTCTCGCCGCGACCATCGTGATCATGTCGTTGAGCACCTTTGCCATCGGCCTGATACCGTCTTACGCCACCATCGGCATCTGGGCGCCCATCCTGCTGTTGCTGGCCAAGATGGCCCAGGGCTTTTCGGTGGGCGGTGAATACACCGGGGCGTCGATTTTCGTTGCCGAGTACGCACCCGACCGCAAACGCGGCTTCCTCGGCAGCTGGCTGGATTTCGGCTCGATCGCAGGCTTTGTGCTCGGCGCAGGCGTGGTGGTGTTGATTTCCACCGTGCTGGGCGAGGAGAAGTTCCTTGAATGGGGCTGGCGCCTGCCGTTCTTCCTGGCCCTGCCGCTGGGCATCATTGGTCTCTACCTGCGACACGCACTGGAAGAAACACCGGCGTTCCAGCAACACGTCGAGAAGCTTGAGCAGGGCGACCGCGAAGGCCTGGCCTCCGGTCCCAAGGTGTCGTTCAAGGAAGTCGCTACCCAACACTGGCGCAGCCTGGTGACTTGCATTGGCGTGGTGATCGCCACCAACGTCACCTACTACATGCTGCTCACCTACATGCCCAGCTACCTGTCGCACAACCTGCATTACAGCGAAGACCACGGGGTGCTGATCATCATTGCGATCATGGTCGGCATGCTGTTCGTGCAACCGATCATCGGCCTGCTCAGCGACAAGTTCGGCCGCCGGCCTTTCATCATGGTCGGCAGTGTCGGGCTGTTCGCGCTGGCCATTCCGGCCTTCATGCTGATCAACAGCGGTGCGCTCGGGCTGATCTTTGCCGGGCTGTTGATCATTGCCGTGCTGCTGAACTTCTTCATCGGCGTGATGGCGTCGACGTTGCCGGCGATGTTCCCCACGCATATCCGCTACAGCGCGTTGGCCAGTGCCTTCAATATATCGGTGCTGATCGCGGGGCTTACCCCGACCTTGGCGGCCTGGCTGGTGGAAAGCACGGGCAACCTGTACATGCCGGCGTATTACCTGATGGTGATCGCGGCCATCGGCCTGATCACTGGCCTGACCATGAAAGAGACCGCCAACAAGCCGCTGCGCGGCGCAGCGCCTGCCGCATCGGACATCGATGAAGCGCGCGAGCTGCTGCAGGAGCACCACGACAATATCGAGCAGAAGATCGAGGACATCGACACGCAGATCGCCGAGCTTGAGGCCAAGCGCAAACTGCTGGTGCAGCAACACCCGCGCATCGATTAAGGGACGGGCCGAGGGTTTTTCGGCGCTCCCCGCAGCGTTTGATTAACGCGGCATGTAGCCGCGTTGCCATGAGCGCGGAATGAACCGTGTCACCAGGGCCAGCAGGCACGCCAGCGCGCAACTGCCTGCCAGCGCCTGCAGGCCCAATTGGTGCTCAAGCCAGGCGCCCAGTGCGGCGCCCAGCAGCATGCCAGCCCAAGGCACCAGCTGTACCCGCCAGCCATTGCGCCGTTCGCCCAGCAACCAGCGCCCCAAGCCGCGGCCGAAGCGGGACAGGGCACCGGTGACGTAGGTCAGGCCGATCGGCAGGCCATTCACTTGTTCGACCACAGCATTGATCATGCCCATTGCCAGCGTCGCTGCCAGCAGCGCCGCAAAGGTCGTGGGCAGCGGCCAGGCTGCCGCCATGCCAAGCAGTACGGCGACCATCAGCAGCACCGGCCAGGCGCGGCGTCGGCAGGCCCGGGCCAGTATCACGCCCAGCGCATTGCCTGCGACAAAGCCGAGCACCGCGCCACTCAGGCGCAGCACCATGGCCAGGTCCGCCTCGCTGATGGCCACTGCCAGGCGGGTGGTGTTGCCACTCATGAACGACACGAAATCACCCAGCGCCAGCAGGCCGATGGCATCGGTCATGCCGGCCAGCACCGACAGCGCGGCAACCAGCCCCAGGCCCACACGACCGCGCAGGGCCTGCAGCTTCAGCCGTCGTGCGTTGCGGGCGGGCAGTGCGTTGGGCAGCATGCTCAGCGCAGCAGTGTTTCGCGGGCCAGCGTGCCCTTGAGCGTTCGCTCGACCACATCGACCAGCACCATGGTCTGGTGGTCCACTTCGATGTTGAGCAGCTCGCCAGCCTTGTAGTGGGCGAAGGTGGTCTGGCGTAAGGTTTCGGGGATCAGGTTGATGGTGATGACATTGTCATCGACATCGGCGACGGTCAGGCTGCAACCGTTGACCCCCAGGAAGCCGCGGGGGAATACGTACTTGGCCCATTGCGCTGGCATGCGGAAACGGATGAACGCACCGGTCTCTTCGATCACCTGTTCGACGATCTCGGCGGTGGTGGCGATGTGCCCGGCCATCAGGTGGCCGCCAACCTCGGCGTTCATCTGCGCCGAGCGCTCGATGTTCACGCCTTGGCCGGCCGTCAGGCAGCGCAGGTTGGTGCGCTCGAGGGTGGCATTCATGGCGTCGAACTTCACCTGCGTGCCGTCGATCTCGGTGACTGACAGGCACGTGCCCTCGACACTGACGCTGGCGCCGATCTTGAGGTCGTCGAGCAGTTCAGGGGTGAGGTCGACGGTGAACTGCCGGTGGCCTGGGTAAGAGATCACATCAAGCAGCGGGCGAACGGCCTGGACGATGCCGGTGTACATGGAAATTGCTCCTGGGCACGGGAAAATGAAGTCCCCCGGAAGCTATGCCTCTGAAGCGGTAAAAGCAAGGCGGCCGCTGCCCCTCACACATGCCCGCTGCTGTTCACGATGCGCAGGCACAGCGCCTCGTACGGCTCCAGGTTGACCATCAAGCGCCCATCTTCGGTCAAATCCCCCTCGACCGTCTCGTTGATCATGTCCACCACCGTTCCCGGTGTGAAGCCGGTCAAGAGCAGCTCCTCGGCAATGACCGTCTGGCCAAAGTTCAGTGCGCTGATCTGGATGCCGCGCCCCGCTGGCAGCTCGTGCACCATCACCAGCAAACCAGGGCTGCTGACCTCGGGCACCAGCACCTGGCGGCTGGTGGCGATGCCGTAGGCCTGGCGCACGGCCAGTAGTTTTTTCACCTTGCTGGCGAACGAGTCGCTGTTCTCGAGCTGGCTGTCGAGACTGCCGTAGAGCGCCCGCGCCCGGGGCATGCCGCGCACCGACGCCTCGGCGTCGGGGGCGAGCCCGGCCAGGTCGTAGCCGCCACGGTGGATCCAGCGGGTGTCGCCATCGAGCATCCGTTCGGCCACCGCCTCGGCAGGCAAGGGCAGGGCGCCGACCAGGTCCCAGCCGGACAGTGCGACCACGCCGGGCTGCATGGCGTTGTACATCACCAGCAGCAGGTGGATTTTCTGAATGCGCTCGATATCCGCTGCGTCGATCTGCTCAAGGTCGCGGATACCCAGCGCGGCGGTGATCAGGCTGGCGGTGGTGCAACTAATGCCATTGGTGACGAAGCGCAAGTTGTAGGGGGCATGTTCGCCAGACAGGCGCTCATAGATTTCTTCGCGAATGTGCTCACGCAAGATACTGCCAGGCAGGGTTTGGCCCTTGAACAGGTACATGTCATGGGCATGCAGGGTCCAGAAGTGCACCAGCTCGACGGTCAGCTCGTCATGGTTTTGCAGGGCGTGGATCAAGGACGCCGGGTCGATACCAAACGCGTGCATCTCCTTGAGCATCAGGCGCAGGAACTCGGTGTCGCCGGTCAGCAGTGCATGCTGGTAGGCGGGGCGGGTGATGAAGTCATAGGACAGATCGGCGCCGCCCGTGGACATCTGGGCGATGTCGTCGATTGTCAGGTTAAGCTCCTGAAAGCTGAACCCGCCCGCCTTGCGAATCATGCCGCCAATCAACTGGTTGCCGACGATCGACAGCGGGTGGCTTTCGGACCAGGCGGTGCCCTGGAGCCGCGTTTCCACCCCGAGAAAACCGTTGGCATCCAGGCGCAGGCCACGTGCCCCCAGGCAGTCCAGCGCATGCAGGGCGTCCCCGATGATCATCTGTTGGGCGGCGAAGGTTGGGTCGAGCCAGTTGAGCGACGGTTGCCCTTCCTTGAAGTAGTGCAGGTACACCCAGCGCCGGGTCTTGCCATCGACGCCGGTGATGGGCGGGGTGACGCTCCAGTCGGTCTCCTTGACCCCAGGCTCGAAGAAGATCACCCGCTGCAACTGGCCGACGATGTAGTGGCGGGCCTTGAGCTCGTCGCACACGGCCGGCAACAGGTTGACCGCATCACGGCCTGCCGGCACCTCGGGCAGCAGCGGCCAGTCTTCCTCGCGCACTTCGACCATGTGGTAGAGCCCAGGGTAGGCCCCGTGGGCCAGCTCAGCCAGGCGGAAGTCGGCACCTTTGCCGGTGTGCGAGGGGATCAGGTCATCGATGGTCACAGCGTTGTGCGCAGCGGCCATGCGGCTCATCTGGATCAAGTCCTGCTCGCTGCCGTAGAGCGGGTCGATGTCGAAGCTGATGCGGTCGAAGTTACCGTCCACGCTGGGGGTGAATTCGCGGCCACGCACGCCGCCGGACTGTTTGATCGGGCCAGTGTGCACGCCTTGTATGCCAATTTCCGACAAGCGCTTCCACAGCGCCTCGTGGGCCAAGGCCGCCAGCACCGAGCCGCCCTCCGGGGCAATGATGGCGTCGGGATAGACCGTCAGCCACACCGAGGCGATTTCAGTGGCGCGGCGGGGCTGGGCTTCGGCGTAGGGGTTCTGCCACAGGCGCGATTGCCCCGAATACAGGCGGGCCCGTTCCTGGGAGGCCTTGAGCATGGAACGGTCTTCGAGCCACTTGATGTATGACGGGTCGGGTTGGGTCATCTCGCGTCCTCTCTGCGTGTCGGCACCGGCCACAGTTATGACGGCGTTGCAGGCGGAACGTTCGGATCAGGTCTACGCCTCCTGCACGTTTTGTGTGTAGGAGCGGCCTTGCGTCGCGAAAGGGGTGCGAAGCAGCCCCCGACTTTGGCGTCGCCGCACATATTGTTGGGGCCGCGTTGCGGCCCTTTCGCGACGCAAGGCCGCTCCTACAGGGGACGCGTATTCCGTGAGGTCGGCAACCCAGCGGTTCACCGCCGCGCCGACAACTGCTGCGGTGCCAGAAATGCACCATGAAAGTAGTTGCGCAACGCCTGCATCGCCGGGCTGAACGCCCGCTCGCGATGCCAGGCCAGGCCCACGCTCATCGGCGTGACCGGGTCGCTGATGGTCACGGTCTCGATCCGCTTGCCTTCCAGCGACCATGGCCTGTGCACCAGATCGGAGAGGATCGCCACGCCGCTGCCATTGGCAACCATGCTGCGCACGGCCTCCACCGAGCTGGTCCGCACGCGTACGCTGGGCCGCTGCCCGGCCTGCTCCCAGTACCGCATGGCGCTTTGTTCGGCTTCGTCCACGGTCAGCAGAATGAACGGTTCGCTGGCCACATCGGCCAGGCTCACCGCCGAGCGCTCGCACAGCGGATGGTGGCCGGGCAGCCACAGCCGGCGCTCGGAGTTGAACAGGGTCTCAGAGACGATATCCGGGTGGGTGAGGTTGGCGGTGAGCACCACGGCCATGTCGAAGCGCCCCTCCAGTAGCCCTTGCTCGATCGCGCTGCGCTCCTGCTCGTGCACTTCCAGGGTCACGTCCGGGTGCCAGTGTTCCAGGCGTTGCAGGTGGTGCGGCAAGAAGTAGCCAATCACCGTATAGCTCGCCGCCAGGCGCAGCAGGCCGCTGGCGCGCACGTCTGGCAGCGGACTGTTCAGCGCGTCGTCGACGCTGCGCAAAATCACGTAGGCGCGGTTCAGAAAATGCCGGCCCGCCTCAGTCAGGCTCATGCCGTGGGCCGAGCGCTGGAACAGCAGCACGCCGAGCATCGCCTCGAGTTCTTTGATTGCGGTGGTCACCGCCGATTGGGAAATGTTCAGGTGGATCGCCGCCTGTGAAATCTGGCCGATCTCGGCAGTGGCGACGAAGTAGCGGACCTGGCGCAGGGTCAATGACACGGTTGGCTCCCGGTGTATCTGATTTTCAGAAGACACCCTATCTGTTTATAGATCTTCCCAAGGGGGTGTGGAAAATCTAACGTGGCTTGCATGCAGTCACAAGTGCCAGGAGATACGTTCATGCAGGTGGTGGATTTCAATTCGGACATGGGTGAGGGCTTCGGCCCGTGGACCATCGGTGATGGCGTCGACAACGAGCTGATGGCTTTTATCAGCTCGGCCAACATCGCCACCGGCTTCCATGCCGGCGACCCCGGCACCATGCGCCGCACCGTCGAGCGGGCCAAGGCGTTGGGCGTGGGCGTCGGTGCACACCCAGGCTTTCGTGACCTGGTCGGTTTCGGCCGCCGGCACATCAATGCCACCGCCCAGGAGCTGGTCGACGACATCCTGTATCAGCTGGGTGCGCTGCGTGAAATCGCCCGTGCGCAAGGTGTGACCTTGCAGCACATCAAGCCCCACGGCGCGTTGTACATGCACCTGGCGCGCGATGAGGTGGCGGCCCGGCTGCTGGTGCAGAACCTGCGCGTGATTGAGCCTCAATTGCTGTTGTACTGCATGCCAGGCTCGGTGATCTGCCGTATTGCCGAAGAACTTGGCCAGCCGGTGGTGCGCGAGTTCTATGCCGACCGCGAGTACGATATGAGCGGCTCCATCGTGTTCACCCGCAACGTGCGCGGCTACCAACCCGAGGCCGTCGCCGAGCGCGTGCTGCGCGCTTGCCAGCAAGGCCTGGTGCGCACGGTCGAGGGGCAGGACCTGGCCATCACGTTCGATTCCATTTGCCTGCACAGCGATACCCCCGGCGCACTCGACCTGGTCGAGACAACGCGCAAGGCGCTCGATCAGGCCGGTATCGAGGTGCGTGCGCCACGCTGAGTTTTACCGGCACCCGGCGCACCTAGGCCGGGGCCGCTGCATCGATTTGATTTCGCCTGCCTTTCTATAAAGATTCCAAGAAAAGGAACAGTCATGGCCGAGCCGGTTGCTTCTACCCCGATCCGCTACAGCTTCGGTGCCGACGAGCACCTGTTTGCCGAAGTCAGTGACAGCATGTCGCTGGAGGCCTTTTTCAAAGGCATGGCCGTCACCCGCGCGGTGGAGCGGCTTGGCCTGGAGGGCGTCCTCGACGTGTGCCTGGCCAACGCGTCGTTCCAGATCCGCTTCGACCCTGACCGTATTGCCCCCGAGGCCCTGCTCGAAGCCGTACGCGGCGCCGAGGCAGAGGCGGTGGCCGAGCGCTCGCTGCACACCCGCATCATCGAAATCCCGGTGCTGTACAACGACCCCTGGACCCACGAAACCCTGATGCGTTTTCGCGATCGCCACCAGGACCCGAGCAGCACCGACCTTGAGTATGCGGCGCGCGTCAACGGCCTGGCCGATGTCGAGGCGTTCATCGCCGCCCACAGCGGCGCACCCTGGTTCGTGTCGATGGTTGGCTTCGTCGCCGGCCTGCCGTTCATGTTCCAGATGGTCGAGCGCGAGCGGCAACTGCAGGTGCCCAAGTACCTGCGCCCACGTACCGACACGCCCAAGCTGACCCTCGGCCATGGCGGTTGCTTCGGTTGCATCTACTCGGTGCGCGGGGCGGGGGGCTACCAGATGTTTGGCGTCACCCCGGCACCGATCTACGACCCGCAGCAGACGCTGGCCTACCTCAAGGCGCACATGGTGTTCTTCCGCCCGGGTGACATCGTGCAGTTCAAGCCGATCGACCGCCGCGCCTATGACCAGGCGGTGGCGGATGTGGAAGACGGTTGCTTCAACCTGCGCATTCGTCCGGTGGCGTTCTCCCTGGATGCCTTCCTCGCCGACCCGGTCGGCTACCCCAAGACGCTGCAGGAGGTGCTGGCATGATCAAGGTACTCAAACCCGGCCTGGCCACCTCGGTACAGGACCTCGGTCGCGAGGGCTATTACCACCTGGGCATTCCGCCTTCCGGGGCGCTTGACCAGTACGCTTTGAGCGCAGCCAATCATCTGGTCGGCAACCCGGCAGGCGCCGCGGGGCTTGAATGCGCGCTGGTGGGCCCAGACCTTGAGTTCCAGCAGGATGCGCTGGTGGCGGTGTGCGGCGCACAAATGCCGGCATTGCTCGACGGCCGTGAGCAGCGCCCCGACACCGCGTTCGCGGTCAGGGCAGGGCAGATATTGCGCTTCGGTTTCCCCACGGCAGGTGCCCGGGCGTACCTGGCCGTCGCCGGCGGTATCGATGTGCCCGAGGTGCTCGGCAGCCGATCGACTTACGCGCTGGGGGCCTTGGGTGGGCACCATGGGCGAAAGTTGCTGGCAGGCGATGTGCTGCCAGTCGGTGTGCCCAGCGGCAAGACCCGCGCCGGCGCAAGCCTGCCGATGGCGTTGCGACAGTCGCTGGGTGGCGAAGTGGTGTTGCGGGTGGTCCCAGGCTTGTATTTCCATCGCCTGACCGACGCAGCAGCGCAGCGCTTCTTTACCGAGGCGTGGACCGTCGGCTCCGAGGCAGACCGAATCGGCTACCGCTACAAAGGCGGTAGCCCATTGAGTTTCCAGCCGCGTGAGCAGCCGTTTGGCGCCGGCTCGGACCCCTCGAACATCGTCGACAGCTGCTACCCGATCGGCTCGATCCAGGTGCCGGCGGGGCTGGAGCCGATCATTCTGCACCGCGATGCGGTGTCCGGAGGCGGGTATGCCATGATCGGCACCGTGATCAGTGCCGACCTGGATCTGGTCGGGCAGATGCAGCCTAATCAGCAGGCGCGGTTTTTGCCGGTGAGCCTGGAGCAGGCGTTGGAGGCGCGGCGGTCGTACAAGAAGAAGCTGGGGTGTGTTGCCAGGCTGTTTGGCTGAGTGCTGGGGCGGGATCTTGCTTGCTCGTTATCGGTCAGAGGATTTCGGTATTCTCTGGCCGTTCTCGTTTATTTGCTTACCGCGCTGCGCAGCCACTTCCAGCGCCTGCCCATCCCGCTGCTTACCCTGGCGCGCCAGGCTTTCGAGCTGGGGTATCAGCATCCCTTCCGGCAAATGCCGCCAGAACCGCCCCGGCATGTGCAGGCGCAGCGCGTCCGGGTTGAGGCGGGCGGGGTTGAAGGTGTGGCGATAGTAGGTGCGCCACAGCTCGGCGCCGGGGTCGTCGGCATTGCGTGCCCATTGCCGCCACTCGTCAGGGCAGGTGCGCCGGTAGTCGAAGGCCTGGCCGTCGAAGCGGATAGCGTCGGCGGGGGTGGCAATCAACCAGCGTTGCCGGCCCAGGCGGTCGGCGAAATGCGCACTGGCCCTGTGCAGGATATCGTGGGCGGGTTCGTAGTAGGCGACCAAGTCCAGTTGCAGCTGCTGCGCCAACGCTTCGGGTAGCGGCACGAAGCGTACAAAGGCATGCAGGTGATGGGCTTCACGGCTGACCTGTTTGATGCGCCGGTGCAATTCGCTGCCCAGGCGATCGCCGGCCAGCATCGCGGTGCGGTCACCATGGGCCACGCGCCAGAGCACTTCGTACAGCAGGTTCCAGCGTTGCTCGCCGCGGTAGCAGGCTGCCTGCTCCAGCTGGCTCAGTAGCGCTGCCGGCACTTTGCCGCGAAACGGGCCGGGGCCTTGGGGCAGCGGTGCAGGGATGGCCAGCAGATCATCGATCGGGCCTTGTGACCAGGTGACGTCGGCTGGGTCAATGCCATGGCCGAGCAGCGTTCGGGCTTGGTCACGCCAGGTGGCGAAGCTGTCATCGCAGTTGAGCGCGATCATCCCCATAACCCCATTTGCACCGGTGCCAGGGGTTCGCGCAGGCGTTCGCGCAGCAGGCCGCTGCGCAGCTCGGCCTGGGCCGGGCGGTAGTCACTGGTGACGATGAATGGGCGCGCTTTGTCCAGCACGCAGCGCAGTTGAATCAGGTCGTCGTAGCGGATGCGCCGCTCTCGTCGCAGCGCTACCAAACGCTGCACGCTGCGCAGGCCGATGCCCGGGATGCGTGCCAGCAAGGCTGGCTCGGCGCGGTTCACATCCAGCGGGAAGACCTCACGGTTGGCCAGCGCCCACGCAAGCTTAGGGTCGATGTCCAGTGCCAGGTTGCCGCTTTGCGCCAGCAGTTCGCCGGCCTTGTAGCCATAGCCACGCAGCAGGAAGTCGGCTTGGTACAGGCGGTGTTCCCGCAGCAGCGGCGGCGCTGCCAAGGGCACACTGTCGGGGCTGTCGGGGATCGGGCTGAAAGCCGAGTAGTACACGCGCTTGAGGCCGTAGCCTTGGTACAAGGACTCGGCATTGCGCAGTAGGGTGCTGTCGTCGGTGGCGTCTGCGCCGACGATGACCTGGGTGCTTTGCCCGGCCGGGGTAAAGCGCGGTGCCTTGGGTTCGTTGGCCACGGCTTGCTGGCCGTGGTGGATGACCGCCATGGCCTGGCGGATGGTGTGCGCGTGTTTCTCAGGGGCCAGACGCTTGAGGCTGGCGTCGGTCGGTAACTCGATGTTGACGCTCAGGCGGTCGGCCAGGCGCCCGGCTTCTTCGATCAGCAGCGGGTCGGCATCGGGGATGGTCTTGAGGTGGATGTAGCCGCGGAAGTTGTGCTCCTCGCGCAGCAGGCGTGCCACGCGGATCAATTGCTCCATGGTGTAGTCGGCCGAGCGGATGATGCCCGAACTGAGAAACAGGCCGCTGATGCAGTTGCGCCGGTAGAAGTCGAGGGTCAGGCGCACCACCTCTTCTGGGGTAAAGCGCGCCCGCGGCACGTTGCTGGAGCGCCGGTTGACGCAGTACTGGCAATCGTAGAGGCAGAAGTTGGTCAGCAGCACCTTGAGCAGCGATACACAGCGCCCGTCCGGGGTATAGCTGTGGCAAATGCCCATGCCATCGGTGGCACCCAGGCCTTCGCTGCCGCGCGAACTACGCTTGGGCGCACCGCTGCTGGCGCAGGAAGCATCGTACTTGGCGGCGTCGGCAAGAATGCCGAGTTTGGCGATGAGTTGCATGGCGGCTGACTCGAAACACTGAATATTCATACAGTATTTAGAGAATGCCCTGATTGCAAGCCCCATCGATGAAGACCGTGGATCAATGCCCGAGTAAATCCGTCAGCTAAGCTTGTGCTGGACTTACGGACAGCAACGAGGCGCGCGGGAGAGGACATGACAATCACGATCGAAGCGAAGCGGGCGCTGGCCGGCCTGGCGCTGGCCATGGGGTTGGGCGCAGTCATGCTCAACGCCCAGGCCGCTGAAACGAAAAAGGTCGATGTACTGCTGGTGGGCGGCGGCATCATGAGTTCGACCCTGGCTATCTGGCTCAACGAGCTGGAGCCCGGCTGGTCGATGGAGATGGTCGAGCGCCTGGACAAGGTGGCCGAAGAAAGCTCCAACGGCTGGAACAACGCCGGTACCGGCCACTCGGCCTTGGCCGAGCTGAACTACACGCCAGAAAAAGATGGCAAGATCGACATCAGCAAGGCCGTGGAGATCAACGAGTCATTCCAAATCACCCGTCAATTCCTTGCCTGGCAGGTCAAGCAGGGCGTGTTGAAGAACCCCCATTCCTTTATCAACACCACGCCGCACATGAGCTTCGTCTGGGGCGACGACAACATTCGCTTCCTGAAGAAGCGTCATGAGGCGTTGCAAGCCAGCCCGCTGTTCAAGCCCATGCAGTACTCCGAAGACCACGAACAGATCCGCAAATGGGTGCCCTTAATGATGGAGGGCCGCGACCCCAATCAGAAACTGGCCGTGACCTGGACGCCGATCGGTACGGACGTCAACTTTGGTGAGATCACTCGGCAATATGTGGGTTACCTGCAGACTCGGCCTAACTTCGACCTCAAGCTGTCGAGCGAAGTACAGGACATTACCCGCAACGACGACGGCTCATGGCATGTCGAGTACAAGAACCTGAAAGATGGCAGCCAGGCGGCCACCGATGCCAAGTTCCTGTTCATCGGCGCCGGCGGCGCGGCGCTGCCCCTGTTGCAGAAGTCCGGCATCGATGAAGCCAAGGACTATGCCGGCTTCCCAGTCGGTGGTTCGTTCCTGGTCACCGACAACCCGGCCATTGCCCAGCGCCACATGGCCAAGGCCTATGGCATTGCGGCGACCGGCGCGCCGCCGATGTCGGTACCGCACCTGGACACCCGCGTCCTTGATGGCAAGCGCATGATCCTGTTCGGGCCATTTGCAACCTTCTCGACCAAGTTCCTCAAGCAGGGCTCGTTGCTCGACCTGTTCGCCAGCGCCAGTGTTCACAACGCCTGGCCGATGGTGAGGGTAGGGGTACGTGAGTTCGATCTGGTGCAGTACCTGGTCGGTCAGGTTTTGCAGTCGGACGATGACCGCTTCGAAGCGCTGCGCACCTACTTCCCCGAGGCCAAGAAGGAAGACTGGCGCCTGTGGCAAGCCGGCCAGCGGGTGCAGATCATCAAGAAGGACGAGGCCCAGGGTGGGGTGCTCAAGCTGGGTACCGAAGTGGTCACGTCCAAGGACGGCAGCATCGCCGGCCTGCTTGGGGCCTCACCGGGTGCTTCGACCGCGCCGCCGATCATGCTGGATGTGTTGAACAAGGTGTTCAAGGACAAGGTGGCCTCGCCGCAGTGGCAAGCGAAGATCAAGCAGATCGTGCCGTCTTACGGCATTCGCCTGAACGAGCACCCGGACAGGGTGCAGCAGGAGTGGACGTATACCAATGAGGTGCTGCAGCTGAATCCACCGTCGGGTGGTGAAGCGCCGTAAAAGTTCGAGGTTGGTGTTATTGGGGCAATCACTGTTGCTGGCTTGCGCGGCTGCTTCTCCAGAGCCGCGCAGTCAGGTTCAGCCAAGCGAGCACTTGCGGCGCTTGCCTGAGGCACCCGCGTAGACAGATCCCTCGACCTTGGTGAACGCTTCTACTGCGTCCCCATTCAGCAAACTCTCGTACTGCGCCGACTGCCGCAAGCGCGTCAGTTTTGCGTCAGCAATTGCCCTGAAATGCGCTACAGATGCGCTGAAATCGCTGCTTTTAGTCGACATCATGTATTTCCTCATGGTTGAAGGCAGCATAATCACCACTTAGGTCATAGGCAAGCCCGATACCTTTTACCTGCCGGAAACCATTCTGTTGATAGGCGATACGCGCTTCAGGGAGTGGGTCTTTCACTACAACCCATTTCAACCCGAGCATAAGGGCGTAGAAGCGGACGCCGCTCATGCACAAGGGCGCTATGTAGCCTCGTGTCACCAGGTAATTGTCTGGGTTACGCTGAAGGTAAAGCACCATAATCTTTTCCTTGCTGCCTTGTGGTGAAGCCCAACAAAGGCCAGCAAGCGTATTGCCATGCCATATGGCAATGTCCAGCGCGCGTGCATGAGCACGTCGGCGCTTCCATTGCAACACACGATCCCAGCCGAAGTCATGTGGGTTGGGATGCCAGCGCTCATGGGCCTCTATAGGCTTATGATCAATTTCCTCGACCATTAACCGGTTATCCAGGGTGAGGGTTCTGTTCCGGGTTTCCAGTACTATTTGACCTCGAGCAGCCTGCTTGAAGCCAATCAGTGCTGCCAGTTCTATATCGTCCATCTGCAATCACATCACCAGCCGTTATCAGGTGTTTGATGCTATTGTTAACGGTCACCAGAAGTAGCCGATAACCTCCTTCTTGTTTTCCCGGGTAGACGTAGTCCAAAACCGCCTCTGCTTAGTTCTTGGCATCTAAACTTACAAACAGCCCGTCGCAGATGGTGGTGCGGCGCGCCTTTCAAATCATTCGACCACCGCCCCCTCGGACCCGGACTTCCCTCGTCGACGGTGGCCTTCTTGCAGAGGAGGGCAGGTCATGGACGAGGCACGGCTTCACGAATTCATGGGCAAGCTGGTGGGTGACATGGGCGCTGCGGCGACCCTGGCCAATGTCATTCTGGGCGACGAACTCGGGCTGTACCGGGCGATGGCCGACAGCCTGCCGACCACCCCCGACGCGCTGGCGGCCAAGACCGGTTGCCACCCGCGCCTGGTGCGCGAATGGCTCAATGCCCAGGCGGCGTCGGGCTACATGGTGCATGACAAGGGCAGTTTCGTGCTGCCCGAAGAACAGGCCATGGCCCTGGCGCTGGAGGACTCACCGGCCTACATGGCCGGTGGCGCCGCGGTGGTGGCGGCGCTGTTTCACGACAAAGACAAGCTGGTCGCGGCCATGCGTGGCGACGGCGGGTTGGCGTGGGGCGACCACCACCCGTGCATGTTCAGCGGCACCGAGCGGTTCTTCCGGCCGGGTTATCGGACGTTTCTGGTGGCCGAGTGGCTGCCGGCGCTGGACGGGGTAGTGGCCAAACTGCAAGCGGGCGCCAAGGTGGCCGATGTGGGCTGTGGCCATGGCGCCTCGACATTGGTCATGGCCCAGGCGTTTCCTGCATCGACCTTTGTCGGCTACGACTATCACGGGCCATCCATCGCCACCGCCAACCAGCGCGCCGAAGAGGCGGGGTTGGGCGCGCGGGTGCATTTCCAGCAGGCCACTGCTAAAGACTACCCGGGCCACGACCATGACCTGGTGTGTTTCTTCGATTGCCTGCACGACATGGGCGACCCGGTGGGCGCGGCGCGCCATGCCTACCGTGCCTTGAAGGCTGACGGTACGGTGATGCTGGTGGAACCGTATGCCGAAGACTCGCTGGAGGGCAATCTGACGCCGGTTGGGCGCTTGTTCTACGCAGCGTCGACGTTTATCTGCACGCCGAACTCGCTGTCTCAGGAGGTGGGGTTGGGGTTGGGTGCCCAGGCCGGGGAGGCACGGCTGCGGGCGGTGTTCGAAGAGGCGGGGTTCACCCGGTTCCGGCGTGCGACGCAGACACCGTTCAACCTGATCCTGGAGGCGCGTAAATAGCCGCTGCCCTTGCCGCAACCGGGCCATTCGGCTTTTACGCATTGTAATGCCGCGCCCTGATCGTCAGAATCGCGCCCGGTTGTCGAGCAAGGGGCTTACGTTGAACGAACAGACACTCTCCATGCGCCTGGAGCGCGTGGCGGCGCATGTGCCACACGGCGCGCGCCTGGCCGATATCGGCTCGGACCACGGTTACTTGCCGGTAGCGTTGATGCTGCGCGGCACTATCGAAGCGGGCGTGGCCGGTGAAGTGGCGCAGACGCCCTTTGCCTCCGCTCAGCGCAATGTGCGCCGCAATGGCTTGGAAGCACGCATCACCATTCGCCTGGCCGATGGGCTAGAGGCGATCGAAATAAATGACCGGATCTCTGCCGTCAGCCTCTGCGGCATGGGCGGCGACACCCTGTGCGAAATTCTGGAGCGCGGCAAGCATCGCTTGAACGGCACCGAGCGCCTGATCCTGCAACCCAACGGCGGCGAGTGCGCGCTGCGGTGCTGGCTAATGACCAATGGCTATCGCATCGTCAGCGAAGAGTTGCTGCGGGAGAACCGCTTCGACTACGAAATCATCGTCGCCGAACCGTGTGAGGCAGTGGTGTATACCGCCGAAGAACTGTACTTCGGCCCACTGTTGATGCGCGAGAAAAGCCCAGCGTTCGTGACCAAATGGCAGCGCATGTTGCGTCAGAAGCAGCAGACGTTGGCCAACTTCGAGCGCGCCCGGAATGCGATCCCACAGGAAAAACGCGACGATTTCGCCCGGCAAATCACCTGGATCAACCAGGTATTGGCCTGACTCACTGCTGCGAGCAGTTGCCCATTTCCCGGTAATTGATTTCGCGGGTGTGGCCTTGGTGGTCGACATAGACCATGTGCGCGGTGCCAACCTGGCAATCGGCTGCATTGCTGGCTGGGGTGATGGAGATGACTTTGGCCACATCCAGCGGCATGCCGTATTCGTAGTTGCTGCTGGCAACAGGCTGGTTAGTGCCCGCGTCAGCCAAGGCGGCGAACGAGGCGAGGGCAGCGGTAACGGCAAGCACAGCGATCGAACGTTTCATGGCAGGTTCCTTTTTCGATGTTTTACCAATGATGTATTCGTTGGTGATCCACAATAAATGGGCTAACCCGTGATAGATTCCTGCCTTGAACGTAAGAATAAGATTGAACAAGGAGCCCATCCCTCATGGACATGCTGCATGCCATGCGTACCTTCACCCGAGTGGTGGAGTGCGGCAGCTTTGCGGCGGCTGCCAATGCCCTGGATATTTCAGCGGCGCAGGTGTCGCGCATCGTTGCCGAGCTTGAGAACCAGCTACAGACCCGTCTGCTGCACCGCACCACGCGCCGTTTGCGCATGAGCGAGGCGGGCGAGCGTTTTCTTGAGCGCGCCCGGCAAATCATGTTGTTGACCGAAGAAGCCGTGGGCGAAGCGCGAGGCGCGCACCTCACGCCCCGTGGCCGCTTGCGCCTGCATTGCCCGCACGGCCTGGGCCTGCTGCTGATGCCGCTGGTGGCGGGCTACAACGCGCTGTGCCCGGAGGTGGTGGTCGAGTTGACCCTGTCCCAACGCAACCCCGACCCGCTGGCTGAAGGGCATGACGTGGTGATCACCGTGGACGGGGCCTTGCCGGACTCGCAATTGATTGCGGTGCCGTTGGGCGACATCTTCAGCATCCCTTGCGCGGCGCCCAGCTACCTGGAGACCTTTGGGGTACCTGAGCGGCCGGAAGACCTGCATGATCATCGTTGCCTGCGCATGGCGTATCCGATGTATGAAGGCGACTGGGTATTCCCACAAGGCGTCGATCAGTGCGTGATCGCGCCGCGAGACAGCTTCCTGACCAACGTCGCCGATGCCATGCTGCTGGCCAGCGAGTTGGGCATGGGCATCGGGCTGTTGCCGTTCTACACCGCCAGCCAGGCCATCGAGCAGGGGCGTTTGCGCCGGCTGCTGGCCCCGTATCGCCTACGCGAGTGTGCGCTGTACGCGATCTACCCATCGCGGCACTACCTGGATGCCAAGGTGCGCACCTGGATCGACTACCTCAAGGAACAGCTACCCGCGCTGTTCGAGGCCCATGCGCGGATAGTGGATGATGAGCGGTATTGGCGCTGAGTCGGGCTGATTTAGCTGGAACCTGTGGGGCTGGCTTGCCGACGCCCACAGGTTTCGCGACTCGCTACAGCGGATAGTGCTTGAGCTCCCGCGCAATCAACATCCGCTGGATCTCGCTCGAGCCTTCGTAGATCTGCGTGATCCGTGCGTCGCGGTAATAGCGTTCCACCGGGTAATCCTCCAGGTAGCCATAGCCACCATGCACTTGGATGGCCATGGAACATACCCGCTCGGCCATTTCCGACGCGAACAGCTTGGCCTGCGAAGCCTCCGACAGGCACGGCTTGCCGGCACTGCGCAAGCGGGCTGCATGCAGGATCAGCAGGCGTGCGGCATTCACCTGTACCTGCATGTCGGCCAGCAGGTTGGCGATGCTCTGGTGTTCGTTGATCGGCTTGCCGAACTGCACCCGATCACGGGAGTAGACCAGCGCGGCTTCGAACGCGGCGCGGGCGATACCCAATGCCTGCGCGGCAATGCCGATACGCCCACCTTCGAGGTTGGACAAGGCGATGGCCAGGCCCTTGCCGCGCTCACCGAGCATATTGGCGGCCGGGATGCGGCAGTTGTCGAAGGTCACCGCGCAGGTATCCGAGGCGCGAATGCCCATTTTGTGCTCGCTGCGGTCAACCTTGAAGCCAGGGTTGTCAGTGGGTACCAGGAAGGCCGACAGGCCTTTCTTGCCCAGTTCCGGGTCGGTCACCGCGAAGACGATCGCCAGGCCCGCTCGGCGGGCATTGCTGACAAACTGCTTGGACCCGTTGATTACCCATTCGCCCTCCACGCGTTCGGCACGGGTGCGCAGGTTGTGCGCCTCGGAGCCGGCCTGGGGTTCGGTCAGGCAGAAGCAGCCAATCACCTCGCCCGTGGCCAGACGCGGCAACCAAGCCTGTTGCTGTTCGGCTGTGCCATAGGCCAGCAACGGGCCGCAGCCTACCGAGTTGTGGATGCTCATCATCGCCCCGGTGGCGCCGCAGCCAGCGGCGATTTCTTCCACGGCCAGGGCGTAAGCGACGTAATCGGTATAGCTGCCGCCAAAGTCTTCAGGCACCACCATGCCGAGCAGCCCCAGCTCGCCCATCTTGCGGACCACGCCATCATCGATCCAGCCGGCTTTTTCCCAGGCCTGGGCATGGGGCGCGATTTCGCCACGGGAAAAGTCCCGGGCCATGTCGCGGATCATGATCTGCTCTTCGCTCAGTTCCAGGTCTTGCATCTGTGTACTCCCGGGCTCACAGGCCTTCGAAGAATTGGTCGATCCGCTGGCGCTCGAGCTCGGCCAGGGTGGGCGGGTTCCAGCGGGGCTGCTTGTCCTTGTCGATGATCAGGGCACGCACACCCTCGATGATGTCGCCGTACTGGAACCACTGGCGGTCCAGGTGCAGCTCCATGGCAAAGCACGCCTCAAGTGCCAGGTGGCGACCGCGGCGCAGCATTTCCAGAGTAACCGCCATGGCCAGTGGCGAGCGGCTTTCCAGCTGGTCGGCAGTTGCCAGGGCCCATGGATGGCTGTCGCCGATGCTGACGGTGCGCAGTTGCTCGATGATCGCTGGCAGGTCGGGGAGGGCAAAGAAATGGTCGATGACCGGGCGCAGCTTCTCCAGCGGCGCGTCATCCAGCGCCTGAGTGCCGAGCTTGGCCAGCAGGCCTTGCAGGTCCTTGAGCGGGTGGTCGCCAAAGGTCAGGCGGTCCAGGCCCTGGTCGAGTGCGGTGAGTTTATCGCAGGGCACATGCCAGTCGGCGAGCCCGCAATACAGGGCGTCGGCGGCCTGGATCTGGGTGCCAGTGACACCGAGGTAAGTGCCCAACTCGCCAGGGAGGCGTGAGAGGAAATAGCTGCCGCCCACATCCGGGAAATAGCCGATGCCGACTTCCGGCATGCCCAGCCGGCTGCGTTCGGTCACCACCCGCAGGTCACAGCCTTGAGCCAGGCCCATGCCGCCGCCGAGGGTGAAGCCATCCATCAGCACCAGCACCGGTTTACGGTAATGATGGATGCACAGGTCGAGCGCGTATTCCTCGACGAAAAAGTCTTCATGCAGGCGTTCTGCGTTTTTGTAGCTGTCGTGCAGCGAGCGGATATCGCCACCGGCGCAAAACCCTTTAGGGCCCGCACCACGCAGTACCACTGCGCGCACCTGCGGGTCGTCTGCCCATTGGTCGAAGTGCTGGCGCAGGCTGCGCACCATATCCAGGGTCAAGGCATTGAGGCCGGCGGGGCGGTTCAGGGTCAGGTGGCCAATCTGGTTGCGGACTTCAGCCAAGACATGATCCGTTGCCGAAGTGTAAGCATGCGCGGTCATCGCGTTCTCCCTGCTTTGTTATTGATTTTCCAAGTGAAGTCTGGAGTTCGCTGGAGGATCACTGGATCCTGTCATGCGAATTTGTCGTGCACAATCGGCAAATCTGCAGGGGTGTTCTGCATTTTTGCCTTGTGCTCAGGTTAAGTCTTGCAGCGCCTGAGAGACCGTGCGCCGCCCGGGCGGCGCTCGAACTGCGCCCCCCACTAATATCACGCCATACACACCAAGCCCACCCCACCCTCAATTCATTAACCTGAGCGTAACGATCACCCATCCAGCTTGATTGATGCACCCTCACGCCTCGCCCTAAGGTGGCTCCACGACAGCGAACCCGTGGAGTCACCATGACAACAACCAAGAATCCACCGCCGCAATGGTCGCGGCGGCGCACCGAGAAGCAGCGCCGCCTCGACCGGGTCCGCCACCTCGCCGACGGCGTGGTGCTGCCCACCGCGCAAATCGTCGAGGCACTGGAACTGTTGCTCGCCCCCGGCGACCGGGTGGTGCTGGAAGGCAACAACCAGAAGCAGGCCGATTTTCTCTCCCGCTCACTGGCCAAGGTCGACCCGGCGCGGCTGCACGATTTGCACATGATCATGCCCAGCGTCAGCCGTGCCGAACACCTCGACCTGTTCGAGCGGGGCATCGCCCGCAAGCTCGACTTCTCGTTCGCCGGGCCACAGAGCCTGCGCATCGGGCAACTGCTGGAAGATGGCCTGCTCGAAGTCGGCGCCATCCATACCTACATCGAGCTGTACTCCCGGCTGCTGGTCGACCTCATCCCCAACGTGACCCTGGTCGCAGGCTTCATGGCCGACCGCGATGGCAACCTCTATACCGGCCCCAGCACCGAAGACACACCGGCCCTGGTCGAACCTGCCGCCTTCAGTGACGGCATCGTCATTGCCCAGGTCAACCAATTGGTAGAGCGGGTCGACGACCTGCCGCGCGTCGATATCCCCGCGTCCTGGGTCGACTTCGTGGTGGTCGCCGACCAGCCGTTCTACATCGAGCCGCTGTTCACCCGCGACCCACGCCATATCAAGCCGGTGCATGTGCTGATGGCGATGATGGCGATCCGTGGCATCTATGAAAAACACCAGGTGCAGTCGCTGAACCACGGTATTGGGTTCAATACCGCAGCCATCGAGCTGATCTTGCCGACCTATGGCGAGTCGCTGGGCTTGAAAGGCAAAATTTGCCGCAACTGGACACTCAACCCCCACCCCACGCTGATTCCCGCTATCGAAACGGGCTGGGTCGAGAGCGTGCATTGTTTTGGTACTGAACTGGGCATGGAAGACTACATCGCCCAGCGCCCGGACGTGTTTTTCACCGGCCGCGACGGCTCGCTGCGCTCCAACCGCATGATGTGCCAGCTGGCGGGGCAGTACGCCGTCGACCTGTTTATCGGCGCCACGTTGCAGGTGGATGGCGATGGCCATTCCTCGACCGTGACCCGTGGCCGCCTGGCGGGCTTTGGCGGTGCGCCGAACATGGGCCACGACCCCCGTGGGCGCCGCCACGCGACACCGGCCTGGCTCGACATGACCGTGCCCGAAACGATGCTCGAGCGCGGCCGCAAGCTGGTGGTGCAGATGGTCGAGACCTACCAGGAGGGCGGCAAGCCCACCTTCGTCGAAACCCTCGATGCGGTCGAAGTGGCGAAAAAAGCCGGCATGCCGCTGGCACCGGTGATGATCTACGGCGACGACGTTACCCACTTACTCACCGAAGAAGGCATCGCCTACCTGTACAAGGCGCGCAGCCTTGAGGAACGCCAGCAGATGATTGCAGCCGTGGCCGGTGTCACCGCCATTGGCCTGCGGCATGACCCCAAAGACACCCAGCGCCTGCGCCAGCAGGGCCTGGTGGCGTTGCCCGAGGACTTGGGCATCCGCCGTACCGATGCCAGCCGTGAACTGCTGGCTGCGCGCAGCATCGCCGACCTGGTCGAATGGTCCGGTGGCCTGTACAACCCACCCGCACGGTTCAGGAGCTGGTGATGAAAGTACTCGACCTGCAATCGCATGGGCTGCTTCGCGAGCAAGCTCGCTCCTACCGGTATGTAACGGGCCTTAAAGCCAGTGGGGGCTCTGTGGGAGCGGGCTTGCCCGCGAAGAGGGCTGAACAGACAACCGAAATCCCTCTGGCCGATCACCTGGCGGATTTGGCAGTAGAAGCCCTGATCGACGAAGCCGACCTGTCGCCCAAACCGGGCCTGGTAGACCGCCGCAGCAACGGTGCGCACACCGACATGACGCTAGCGTTGATGCATGCGTCGGCGCTGGCCCTGTGGCCGTGCCTGCGGCAGATGGCCGAAGCAGCCGAAGCCATTGGCGGCGTCGGCCAGCCCTTGCGCACTGCGCTAGGCCGCATTGGTCGCGAAGGCGAGGCTGCGATGCTGGCGACCACTGGCGGGGTGAATACCCACCGAGGGGCGATCTGGGCTCTGGGGCTGCTGGTGGCGGCCCGTGCCCTGGGTCCCCAAGCTGACCCGTGCGCAGTGGCGGCACGCGCCGGGCGCATCGCGCTGATCGACGACCCCGGCGCAGCATCGGAAGACAGCCATGGTGCCCAGGTAAGGCGCCGGTATGGCAGCGGTGGTGCCCGTGAGCAGGCGCAACTCGGCTTCCCAGCGGTTATCGCGCATGGCTTGCCACAGCTGCAGCGCAGCCGTGCCTTAGGTGCCAGCGAACCCCACGCGCGGCTCGATGCCTTGCTGGCGATCATGACGGCGCTGGCCGACACCTGTGTGCTTTGGCGCGCCGGGCCACAAGGGCTGGCAACGGTACAGCAGGGTGCCCGAGCCGTCCTGGACGCGGGTGGCAGCGCCACGCTGGACGGGCGCCGGCAACTGCGCCTTTTGGATGAACACTTGCTGCAACTGAATGCCTCTCCGGGTGGCGCTGCCGATCTGTTGGCGGCCTGCCTGTTCCTCGACAAAGCCGGGAGCCTGTGACATGGAAACCCTGACCTTTCAATTCCCCGCCGCCGAACCAGGGCGCGGGCGCACCGTGGTCGGCTGCGTCAGCTCCGGCGACCTGGAAGTACTGATCGAACCCGGCATCGCCGGCAGCCTGCAGATCCAGGTCGTGACGTCGGTCAACGGCAGCGGCGCGCGCTGGACGCAACTGTTCCAGCGCCTGTTCGAAGGCCGCCAATGGCCAGCGGTGAACATCGACATCCATGATTTTGGCGCCACCCCAGGCGTGGTGCGCCTGCGCCTGGAGCAAGGTTTCGAGGAGATCGCCCATGACTGACACCGAGCGTTTGCTGCACAGCCGCAGCCTCGTCGAAATGGGCGCCCGCCAGCGCGCCCGGGCACTGCTTGACCCGGGCACGTTCCGCGAGCTGCTGGGCCCTTTCGACCGGCTCATGTCACCTTGGTTGCCGCGCCAGGGCATCGTGCCCCAGGCCGATGATGGTGTGGTCATCGCCAAAGGCCGGTTGAATGGCCGCAACACTGTGGTCGCCGCTATCGAGGGTGGCTTCCAGGGCGGCAGCATGGGCGAGGTGGGCGGGGCGAAGATCGCCGGTGCGCTGGAACTGGCCATCGAAGACAACCGCAACGGCACCCCGACCTGCGCCGTGCTGCTGCTGGAAACCGGTGGCGTGCGCCTGCAGGAAGCCAACCTGGGCCTGGCGGCGATCGCCGAGATCCAGGCCGCGATCGTCGAGCTGCGCAGCTACCAGCCGGTGATCGGCGTGATCGCAGGCTCGGTCGGCTGCTTCGGCGGTATGTCCATCGCTGCCGGCCTGTGCAGCCACCTGCTGGTCACCCGTGAGGCGCGCCTGGGCCTCAATGGCCCGCAGGTCATCGAGCAGGAAGCGGGCATCGCCGAATACGACGCCAAGGACCGCCCCTTTATCTGGAGCCTGACCGGTGGCGAGCAGCGCCATGCCAGTGGGCTGGTCGACGGCTACGTGGCCGATGATGCAGATGCGATACGCCAGCAGCTTTTGCACCTGCTCGACACCCCCACCACAGACCGTGCTCGCCACTACGCCTGGTACCTCGAGCGGCTGTCGCGCCTCGGCGATGACTGCCCGCAACTGGATGCCGCCGCCGTACGCAGCCTCTACCAAGGAGAAGCCAAATGAACCGAGCCATAAACTGGCTGCCGGGCCTGGCCGGCGGGCAAGCGCTGCGGGGTTACCCCGCGTCGCTGCTGGTGGTCGACGGCGAACTGGACAACCGCCTGGCACGCTTTATTGCCGTGGTGCCCGATGCGCAAAACCGGTTCCCCCGGGCGCGTGCGGGCGAGGTCGGTCTGCTGGAGGGCTGGGGGCTGGCCAAGGCGGTGAGCGAAGCGGTCGCGGCAGACCGCGACGGTGAGAAGCGGGCCATCGTCGCCGTCATCGATGTGCCCAGCCAGGCCTATGGCCGCCGCGAAGAGGCGCTGGGCATTCACCAGGCGCTGGCCGGTGCTGTGCAGGCGTATGCCGAGGCGCGCTTGGCTGGGCACCCGGTGATTGGGCTGCTGGTCGGCAAGGCGATGTCCGGCGCGTTCCTCGCCCATGGCTATCAAGCCCAGCGCCTGATCGCGCTGGACGACGCTGGGGTGATGGTGCACGCCATGGGCAAGGCCGCTGCGGCCCGTATTACATTGCGCAGCGTCGAAGCGCTGGAGGCCCTGGCCGCGGAAGTACCGCCGATGGCCTATGACCTCGACAGCTATGCCTCGCTGGGCTTGCTGTGGCGACGTCTTGGCGTGGACAACGCCGAGACGCCAAGTGCGGCCGACCTGGCCAAGGTACGTACCTGCTTGGCTGAAGCGGTGCGCGATATCGGCAACTCGACCGACCTGTCATCGCGGCTGGCGGGCGAAAACCGGCGTGCCTCCCGCGAGGTGCGCGAACACTTGCGCCGTCAGTGGCAGGGGGCCTGAGATGAATAGCCCACGCGCGCACGACCTGCTGTGGGGGTTGCCCCTTTGCGCGCTGCCTGAAGATGCCCCGCAGTGGGCGCATCAGGTGGTGGCAAGCGGTCAGCCTGTGGTGGTGCGCCGCGCCGCCTGCGCTGACGGCTGGGTGGCGGTGGGCCTGCGCGGCCTGAGCCGGGATCAGCGGCTGGGCACACAGATGCGCCTGGCCGATATCCAACGCCTGCAAAGCCCTGAGGCCCTGCGCTGGCAAACACCGAGCCCGTGGCCTGCATTGCAGGCGTTGGCCTCGGTGGCCCCGGTGCTTGATACCACCGGGCTGGCCTGGGGGCCGACAGGTGGGGTGGGGTATCAACTCGCCACCGAGACTGGCGTGCTGCACCTGGCCAGTGACCTGGACGTGGTCGTGCGCACGCCGCACCCTCTGGCTCGCGCAAAAGCACGGGAACTGCTGGACATACTGGACTGCGCGCCATGCCGTATCGATGTGCAATTGGAAACACCGGCAGGTGCCGTCGCCCTGCGTGAGTGGGCTGGTGTTGCCCGCCGCGTACTGCTCAAGTCGCCCCATGGCGCGCGCTTGGTGGCCGACCCCTGGGCAGCCTGGGCGTGTGCGGCATGAGCAGCTTGTTTGCGTTCCCCGGCCAGGGTGCCCAGCAGGTAGGCATGTTGCACCGCTTGCCCGAGGGGGCCGGCCCACTGTTGGAGGAGGCCAGCGATACGCTGGGCCATCAGGTGCTGGGCCTGGACAGCGAGCAGGCATTGCAGAGCACCCGGGCCGTGCAGCTGTGCCTGTTGCTGACAGGGGTGGCCTGGGCGCGTCGACTGCTGCAGCAAAGTCCCGCCCCCGACTATGTGGCAGGGCTGTCGATAGGGGCGTATCCCGCCGCTGTCACGGCCGGTGCGCTGGCGTTCGCCGATGCCGTGCGCCTGGTTGCCCTGCGCGGTGAGTTGATGCAGCGCGCCTATCCGCAGGGGTATGGCATGACTGCGCTGAGTGGCCTGGACCTGGCCAGTGTCGAGCGCTTGCTGGTGGAGGCGGGCGGTGAGGTCTACATCGCCAACCTCAACAGCGAAAACCAGATCGTCATTGCCGGCAGCGAGGCAGCCATGGCCGCGGTGGCCCAGCGCGCGCGCGGCCTGGGCCAGGGCGTCGCGCGGCGCCTGGCGGTCAGCGTGCCGTCCCATTGCCCACTGCTCGACGCCCCGGCTGCGGAACTGGCCGAGGCCTTTGCTGCGGTCGAACTGCGAAGACCCATCATCACCTACCTGAGCGGCAGCAGTGCACGGCCGATCCACGACCCGCAACGCTTGCGCGACGACCTGGCCGGCAACATGGCGCGGGTGGTGGACTGGCGTGCCACGTTGCGCAACGCCTATGAACGCGGGGTGCGCCTGCACTTCGAAATACCACCGGGCAGTGTGCTCAGCGGCCTGGCCCGCCAGGTGTTCGCCAATGGCCGCGTGGTAGCCATCGAGTCCACTCGGCTGGATAGCGTCGACGCCTTAATGCGTCAGGAGGTGGCCGGCAACCGATGACCGTGCTGTGCAACGCGAAGGACAACAACAAGCAACTTCGACAACACCTGAGGACAACAACAATGATTATTTATGGTGTGGCTCTGCTGGCGGTGTGCACGCTTGCCGGCGTTATCGTCGGCGACTTCCTGGGCGTGCTGCTGGGCGTCAAATCCAACGTGGGCGGGGTCGGTATTGCCATGATCCTGCTGATCTGTGCGCGGCTGTACATGCACCGCCATGGCGGCATGAGCAAGGAGTGCGAATTCGGCGTCGGCTTCTGGGGCGCGATGTACATTCCGGTGGTGGTGGCCATGGCGGCCCAGCAGAACGTGGTCACGGCCCTGCACGGCGGGCCGGTGGCGCTGCTGGCGGCCGTCGGCGCGGTACTGGTGTGTGGCGCGACCATCGCGCTGATCAGCCGCAGCCACCGCGGTGAGCCCTTGCCCGCACTTGAGCCCACACCCGAAACACCTGTGCAGGTTGCCCCTGCAGGAGGGCGCTGATCATGTGGCCGATCATTGACAATGCCTTGGAACACAACGGCCTGATCACCGCGTTCGCGGTTGTCGGGGCGATCATGTGGTTGTCGGTACTGATGTCGAAATACCTGACGTTCGGCCGGGTGCACGGCTCGGCGATTGCCATCGTCATTGGGCTGGTGCTGGCCTGGGTTGGCGGTACCGTGACCGGCGGGCAAAAGGGCCTGGCGGACATGGCGCTGTTCTCTGGCATCGGCCTGATGGGTGGGGCGATGCTGCGCGACTTCGCCATCGTCGCCACAGCCTTCGAAGTGCAGGCCACCGAGGCGCGCAAGGCCGGGATGATTGGCGCCGTGGCGTTGCTGCTGGGCACGGTGCTGCCGTTTATCGTCGGTGCGGCGGTGGCCTATGCCTTCGGCTATCGCGATGCCGTTAGCATGACCACCATTGGCGCGGGCGCGGTGACCTATATCGTCGGGCCGGTGACTGGGGCGGCGCTGGGTGCGAGCTCGGACGTGATGGCCTTGTCGATAGCCACCGGGTTGATCAAGGCCATCCTGGTCATGGTGTTCACCCCGGTTTCGGCACGCCTGTTGGCCCTGGACAACCCGCGTTCGGCCATGGTGTTCGGTGGCTTGGCAGGGACGGTGTCGGGGGTGACCGCAGGCTTGGCGGCCACGGACCGGCGGCTGGTGCCGTACGGCGCGCTGACCGCGACCTTCCATACCGGCTTGGGCTGCTTGATGGGCCCTTCGATACTGTATTTCTGCGTGCGCGGCTTGATGGGCTGACCCACCCTTCACACATTCTCTGTGGAGCAGCCTTGCGCTGCGAAGAGGCCCATACTAGCGGCGACTATCTACGGTGTTGTCACCGGCCTCTTCGCAGCACAAGGCTGCTGCTACCTGCAACTCCATCCCCCGAATCGGGGAAAACCGCTGGGGAATCCTCCCCAATCTGTTTCGGTTAGCCCTGTAACTCACCAAAAAATATAACAATTCTCATCTGGCATATACCTTGCTCAACCTCCACGCAGAGACCCTGTGTTCCGGAGGTGCAGCATGTCGACCCCGCTCAAAGGCCCCGTCCTGTCATCCCTTGTCCTGGCCCTGCTCGGCTGGGAAGCGACCAGCGAGGCAGCTGTGCAGTGCCAGCGCACCCTGGTTGCCAATGTGGTCGCACTGGACCAGCCGCTGATGTTCAACCGCCTTGGCGCGCAAAACGCCAATGGCATGATGTTCGCCCTGCGCGAAGATGTCGTGGACGAGCACCAGGTCCCGCTTGGTAAAGGCGGAGCCGCAGTGCCTGGCAAAGTCACCTTGCGCCCGGACAAACGCCCACGGCCAATCGTCTTGCGGGTCGCTGCCGGTGACTGCCTGACCGTCAACCTGACCAACCTGCTCGCCTACCAGGCCAACCCCAACAAGCACGGTATCGACCACGAAGAGAACGAGGCCGAAGGTGAGGAAGAAGAAGGGCCGGAAACCGAGTTCGAGAACGAAGGCGGTGAGCACTTCGTTGCGGATGAACAAGTCAGCGACCGCCACGTAGGTTTCCAGGTCAACGGCATGCAAGCCGTCAACAGCATTGGCGACATCGCCGCCAACACCGGCCGCAACGGCAACTTCCTGGTGTCGCCGGGCAACACCCGCAGTTACACCCTGTATGCCGAACGCGAAGGGGCCTTCGCCGCAACCAGCCAAGGTGCGACCTTCGGCGGCCAGGGCGGTGCCGGCAACGTTGCCAACGGCTTGTTCGGCCAGGTGGTGGTGGTGCCCAAAGGCGGGCGCACCTTCCGCAACACCCTGACCGAAGAAGAAATGCGCCTGGCCACCACCGGCCGCACCCCCACCGGCCAACCTGTCATCGATTACCAGGCCCGTTACCCGCAGGCCGAGCCCTGGATCACCGAAGGCAAGGCCGGCAAGCCGATCATCGCCATGGTCGATGGCAACGAGATTCTCAACAGCGAGACCGATGCCATCGTCATGGGCCCCAACCCAGACGGCAGCTTCCCCCGTTCGACCTACCCACTGGAGAGCGTCAACAAGCGCAACCCGGCGCTGCCCAACCGGCTGGATGCGTTTCGTGATTTCGCCTCGCAGTTCGCCGACGAAGTGGCCGGCACCCAGGCCTTCCCCGGCTACTGGGCCGACCCGATCATGGGCCACGTGCTGGAGCCGACCCGCGATTCGTTCATGATCAACTACGGCTCGGGCGGCATGGGCGCTGAGGTTGTGGCCAACCGACTGGGCGTGGGCCCGATGCATGACTGCCTGTCGTGCGCCTACGAGGAGTTCTTCCTCAGCGCGCACACTGTGGGCGATATCGGCACGCTGGTGGACGTGCCAGCCAACGTCGGCCTGGAGAACATCCGCCCCGGCGAAACCCCACCGGCCAATGCCGTGGGCGTCAAGGCCAGCATGGCCCTGTACCCGTCGGAGCCGGCCAACGTCCACCACAGCTACATTGGCGATTTCACCAAGTTCCGTAATACGCACAATGGCCATGAACAGCACATCTTCCACTTGCACGGCCACCAGTGGCTGTTCAACCCCAACGACGACAACTCCGACTATGTGGACGCCCAAGGCATCGGCCCGGGCATCGGGTACACCTACGAGATCGCCAACGGCGGCTCTGGCAACCGTAACCGCGTAGCCGGCGATGCCATCTATCACTGCCATTTCTACCCGCACTTCGCCCAAGGCATGTGGGCCATGTGGCGGGTGCACGACGTGTTCGAGGAAGGTACCCGGCTGGAGGTCAGTGGCCAGGATATAAACGGCTTCCACAGCACGCCGTTTGCCTTGCGCAGTGGCAAGCCAGCCGTCGGCGCACGGGCATTGCCAGACGGTGAAATCATTGCCGGTACGCCGATCCCTGCCATCGTCCCGCTGCCAGGCAAAGCCATGGCGCCAATGCCGGGCAAGGTGGTCGTGGTACCCAAGCTTGCAGAGCAGTGGATGGCCGCGAATGAGCAGGACGATGATGAAGACGAAGAAGAGGGCGACGATGACCATGGCCACGGGGTAGCTGCGCCCAAGGCTGTCGGCTCCCTGGCCCTGGTCGACCGTAGCGAGACCAACCGCAACGCCGACGGTACCTTGAAAAACCCAGGCTACCCGTTCTGGATCGGTGGCATGGAAAGCAGCGTCGGCCAGCGCCCACCGACCCCGCCGCTGGACATGCTCGACCCTGCGCTTGCCCAGCAACTGAAGAACAGCGGCAATGCCCTGTGGGCCAACCTGGACCCCAACCAGGTCGATGGCTGGGATGGTGGCCTCGGCCGGCACGCGCTGGATGGCATCTCGGCAGGTGGCGAAGCATTGACCACCACCACCAAGCTGGATTTCTCCAAGGTGGTGCATAAAGCCAAGCCGATCTACCTGCCGGAAGAGGGCACCGAAGTCGAACAGGCGGCCATGAAGTTTCACGCCAAGGCTGAGCACCCCAGCTATGCGCTGATGCCGGGCAGCCAGCCGGTGGCGCGCAACTTCCGCACCAACGGCGCCTTGCCGACGGCCGGGGCACCGTTCTTCGAGCCGTGCATGGACGACCGTGGCAAGCGCCTTACCCAGACCTCGGGCATAGGCGAGTTCGCCAGCGGTGAAAGCCTGACCGGCATGAGCTTCCGGGGTGCGTCTGCCTTCACCGCCGACCGCCCACGCATCTACAAAGGTGCCAACATCCAGTTCGATGCGGTCTACAACAAAGTCGGCTACCACTTCCCGCAGGCGCGCATCATTGCCCTCTGGGAAGACGCTTGGCCAGTGATCACCAAGCAGCGCCCACCCGAGCCGCTGGTGATGCGCATGAACACCTTCGATTGCACCATGTACCAGCACACCAACCTGATCCCGTCCATTTATGAGATGGACGACTACCAGGTGCGCACCCCAACCGACGTGATTGGCCAGCACATCCACCTGCCCAAGTGGGACCTCACCGCGGCCGATGGTTCGGCCAACGGCTGGAACTACGAGGACGGCATTCTTTCGCCCGGCAGCGTGGTCGAGCGCGTGCATGCCATTCGCGCCTACAACGGTTGCACCGAAGGCGATAGCCGAGACGGCACCGCCGCCTGCCCAAGCGCCAAGCAGCACCCGTACTTCGGGCGCTTTGGCCGGGCCGACTGGCTGGGCGCGCGTACCGCCATGCAGCGTTGGTTCGCCGACCCTGTGGTCAACGTGCACAACGTCGACCGCGGCCTGGGCACCATCTTCACCCACGATCACCTTGGCCCATCGACCCACCAGCAACTGGGCCTGTACGCCACGGTACTGGCCGAACCTGCCGGCTCCACCTGGTACCACGCCGAAACCGGCGAGCAGCTGTACAACCCGGCTGTACGCCAGGACGGTGGGCCAACTTCGTGGCAAGCAGTGATCAAGACCGGTGACCACGACGGCGACGGCAAAAACGACAGCTACCGTGAGTTCTTCCTCGAGTACAGCGACTTCCAGCATGCCTATGAAGCCGGCGTGTACGTGGGCGCAGGGCCGGACGGTATTCCCAATGGCCAGTCGTACCCGGCCACGGCCGACAGCTTCCGCTACGCCATCAACCCACCGGTCCGGCAGAAAGCCTCGTCGCTGCTCGAATCGGTGGTCGAGTCGCGCGGTGGCCTGAGCCCTGGCTGCCCAAGCCGGCCGTGCCCACAAGCCATTTCGGTGGATGACCCAGGCATGTTCGTCGTCAACTACCGTAACGAACCGCTGGCCCTGCGCGTGTTCGACCCCAACAAAGTGGCCCCGGACGGCAAGCGCGGCATGCAGGCCGACGGCCTGGGCGGTGACCTGAGCTATGCCTTGCAGAGCCGCACCGACCGTGCCATCCCAGCGATGAACATGGCGCCCTCGGCGATCACTTCGGCGGTCGGCCCAACCGGTGGCACCACGGTGTTCCCACCGCACATCAACACCGCCGGTAGTGAGCCCGGTGACCCGTTCACGCCGCTGCTGCGCACCTACTCGGGTGACAACGTGCGTTTGCGCATGCATGCCGGTGGCCATGAAGAGGAGCACAACGTCACGCTGCACGGCGTCAAGTGGCTGCAGAATGGCTCGGGCTTCGGCAGCAGCTCCAACTCGGGCTGGAAGGCGTCGCAAATGATCGGCATCTCCGAGCAGCTGGGCTTCATGGCGCCGGTGTCGATGATTTCCAGCTCTGCGGCCACCAACGGCGACTACTTGTACTCGCTGGACGCGGCACTGGAAGGCTACTGGAACGGCATCTGGGGCATCATGCGCAACTACACCACCTTGCGCCCGGACCTGTTCCCGCTGTCGAACAACCCGCAGCCGGTGGCCATGCGCAACACCGTAAACTTTGATGGCATCTGCCCAAAAACCACCACCAACGCCAATGGCATTGGTACCCGCGCCACGGTCAAGCGCAGCTACGAGATCGTTGCGGCACTGGCCAACGACATTCTTGAGAACCGCCACGGGGTCAGCATCACCGACCCGGCCGGCGTCGGCCAGCATGTCGGTGGGCCGCTCAAGCCTGGCGGTGGCACGCTGGTGTTCAACAGCCGCAAAACCAGCATCCCGCAGGTGAGCGTGGTGGATGAGGAGGACGGCACCACCTTCACCGTTGGCGGCCACAGCGCACCGCTGCACGACCCGACCGCGGTGCTGTATGTGCGCAAGGCAGACCTGGACGCGACCACTGGCAAGCTCAAACCCGGCGTGCCGGTAGAGCCCCTGGTGCTGCGCGCCAACGCCGGCGACTGCATCAGCATCACCCTGGAAAACCGCCTGCCGCTGGTGATGCCCGACCTGCCAAGCACGGCCGTGATGCAGAACGTGGTCAAGCGTGACCGTAATGGCAGCGAAGGCTCCACGGCGTTCAACAACAACCTGATGCGGCCGTCCAGTCATGTTGGCCTGCACGCACAGCTGCTGGCCTACGACATCACCAAGTCTGATGGTGCCAACGTCGGCCTCAACCCGGTGCAGACCGTGCCGCCGCGTGCCGGCAACAGCGGTGCCTACCCGAGCAAGGTGTACCAGTACTACGCCGGGCACCTGGAGCGTGAAGGCAAGCCGGTGCTGCAACTGGGCCGTACGGTGGACAACATCAACACCACGGCGATCGAATTCGGCGGCCTGAACCTGACCCCGTCCGACTTCATCAAGCAACCGCAAAAAGGCCTGGTGGGCGCCATGAGCATCTTGCCGCAAACCGCCACCTTCACCGAGGACACCGCCAGCCGTGCTCAGGCCACGGTAAAAGTCAGCGGGCAGCCGGACTACCGCGACTTCGTCACGGTGTGGCAGCGCTCGATGAACATGCGCTGGGCAGACGGCCGCCCCGTGGAAGGTATCGCTACTGAAGGCAATGGCGTGCCGGGCGATCCGAAGGACAACGGCAACATGGCCATGAACTACAAAACCGAACCGCTGTGGTTGCGCTTTGGCATGGCGCCGGACGCACCGTTCGGCCACGCCGACGGCAATGGCTTCGCCGATGTGCCAAACGCCCACATGGCCTACAGCAACGCCCTGGTCGGTGGCGACCCACAAACGCCCGTGCTCTGGGCCAAGCCCGGCCAGCCGGCACGCAGCCATGTGCTGATGCCCAGCGGTGGTAGCCGCGGCATCACCTACCAGCTGGACGGGCACCTGTGGCCACTGCACGCCTACCAGGCCGAGAAGAACGACGCCGATGGCTACCCGATGAACCTGCCAGGCATCGGTTCGGTGCGCTTCGGCTTCAACCCGATGTCGATCTACATCGGGGCCCAGGAAAGCGTACTGCCGGCGGCGCACTTCAGCTTCATGCTGCCCAGCGCGGGTGGTGCCAACGCGGTGCCGGGGGACTACCTGTTCCGCGACTATGCCGCCTACGGCAACCTTTCGGGGCTGTGGGGGATTTTGCGGGTCAGCAACGAAGCGCCGCCCGCAACGGCTGCGCCACAATAACGACACTGGAGTGCGAGCATGAACAAGAAGACTCGCCCTGCTTACTTGGGGGTACTGCTGGGAGTGGCACTGATCGGCCTGGGCGTGGCGTATGAGCAGCTCTGGTGTGACCCACGCGAACTGCTGCAGGAGCCTGCCGACCCGCAGGCCCTGCACCGACTCAGCCGGGACGGGGTGACTGTAGAGTTCGAGGCGCGGCCGCTGGCCGGGGGTGAACTGCGTGAAGGCGCCTTCGCCAACGTGCGCTTCAAGGTCAGCGACCAGACCAGCGGCCAGCCGCTGTCGGGCATGGCGCCGGGGGCCTGGATCGACCCGGCCCAATCGGCACCGGTCGGCGACCGCGACCAAAGCTGCAAGGCCCGTGTCGCGCTGTTTCTCAAAAGCAGCATTGGCGCCCGGCCGTTGCTCGACCTCAACAGCTACTTCCTGTTGATGCTGAACAAGGACGCCAGCCTGACGGTCATCGACCCGACGGTTTCGGTGGGGGGCGTCACCAGCACCATGGCCCGTATCGAACTGCCAGGCAGGCCCATGGACTGGGCGGCCACCGGCGACGACAAACAGGTATTCGTGTCGATCCCGGAGCGTGGAAAGGTGGCGGTGATCGATACCGAGACCTTCACCCGCGTGGCCGACCTGGATGCCGGCGACCAACCGACGCGGGTGGCGCTGCAACCGGACCAGCATCGGCTGTGGGTCGGCAACAACAGCAGCGACCCGGCCAAGGGCGGGGTAACGGTGATCGACGTGCCCGGGCGCAGCACCCTCAAGTCCTTCACCACCGGCTCCGGGCACCACGAGATCGCCTTCAGCAGCGACTCGCGCTACGCCTTTGTCAGCAACCGCGACAGCGGCACCCTGAGCATCATCGACATCCCTGAAATGCGCCTGGCCAAGACTCTGGAGGTGGGGCCGCACCCGCTGTCGGTGAGCTACTCGGCGCTGTCCCAGGCGGTCTATGTGGTCGACGGCCAAGAAGGCACGGTGCGGGTCATCGATGCCCGCAGCCATCAACTGCGCCACACCGTCACGGCGGAACAGGGCCTGGGCCCGATGCGTTTTAGCAGCGACGGGCGCTACGGCATCGTGCTCAACACCCTGGAGAACCAAGCCTTGGTGATCGATGCCAGTACCGACACGCTCATCCACCGCATCCCGGTGGCGGCCGAACCCTACCAACTGACCTTTACCAAGGGCTATGCCTACGTCCGCGGCCTGGCCTCGCCCAAGGTCAGCATGATCAACCTGAGCAGCCTTGGGGAAGGGCGTTCGCCGATCGTCCAGGGCTTCGACGCCGGCCCTGCCGCGCCGCGCCAAGCCGGTGATCTGCCGCTGGCACAAGGGTTATCGGTGTCGCGTGACGACAACTCGGTGTTCGTGGTCAACCCGGTGGACAACACCACCTACTTCTACGCCGAGGGCATGAACGCGCCGATGTCGGGCTACAACAACCGCGGCCACCAGGCCCGCGCCGCCATCGTCGTCGACCGCAGCCTGCGCGAGGTGGCCCCAGGGGTGTACGGCTCGACGGTGAAGCTGCCTGCGGCCGGCAAGTTCGACGTGGCCTTCCTGCTCAACCAGCCGCAAGTCATTCACTGCTTCAGCACCGATGTGGGCGAGGCGCCAAATGCCCGCAAGCACAAGGGCGCGCATGCCGAGTTCCTTGGCCTAGAGCAGCCTTTGCCGCAGCACAGCGCCTTCACCGCACGGGTGCGCATCGTCGGCGACGACGGTGAACCGCGCCTGGGCCTGAACGACCTGAGCCTGCGCTACTTCCTGGCGCCGTCGTCGATGCCGCGCAACCTGCGCCTCGAAGAAGTGGGCGAGGGCGTCTACCAGGCGGCCTTGACCCTGCCCGAAGCCGGCGCCTGGTACCTGCATGTGCAGTCACCGTCGCTGGGCCGCAAGTTTGCCGAAGAGAATTACACCAGCCTGCGCGTCCTGCCGGTCTCGGCCTCCACGGCGTCCCAAGGGGACGCTTCCCAGATGCAAACCAGGAGTGTGCGATGAACGCCAAGCATGCTTTTACACGGCTGGGCCTGAGCCTGGCGCTGCCGCTGTTGATGTCCAGCAACCTGGCCCTGGCCCATGCCGGGCATGACCACAGCGGCCATGCCGAGCAACCACCCGCCGCGCGACAGGAGAAAGCCAGTGTGCGCTTTGCCGATGTCTCGCTGCTGGACCAGGACGGCATGCCTGTGCGCCTGGAGAAGGACCTGGTCGGCGATCACCTGGTGGTGATGGGTTTCATCTACACCAGTTGCACCACGGTGTGCCCAGTGGTGTCGTCGATTATGGGCAAGGTCCAGCAGCAGTTGGGCGGCCGTGTGGGTGAAGAAATCCACCTGGTGTCGATCAGCGTCGACCCCCAGCGCGACGATTCCAAGCGCCTGCAGAGCTACGCCAAGGCCTTCCAGAAAGGGCCGGGCTGGAGCTGGCTGACCGGTACGGCGTACGCCATCACCGAAACCCTCAAAGGCCTGGGCAGCTTCAGTGCCGACCTCAGCCAGCACCCGCCGCTGATTCTGGTGGGCGATGGCCGCAGCGGCCACTGGACCCGCTACTACGGCTTCACCGACCCGGCGGTACTGGTCGCGGAAATCAACCGCCTCAGCGCCCGCCGGGTGCATGCCAAGAGCACGGCCATCGCCGAACACCATGCCGACCACACCGGCGACCTTAACGAGGTGCAACCATGAGCCATCTGATCTCACGCCGCGCCGGTATGCGCGGTCTCGACTGGCTGGTACTGGGCGGTTGCCTGTGGATTCTTGCCTCGGTCGCATTGGCCCATGAAGGCCATGCCCAGCAGGCGCCCGAGCCACAGGCAGCGCCCCAGGCGATGACCAGCGGCGGCGGCACCCGCGATGCCCAGACCTGGTTTACCGACACCGTGCTCAAGGACCAGAACGGCCGCGACCTGCGCTTCTACAGCGATGTGCTCAAGGACAAGGTGGTGATGCTTAACGTCATCTTCACCCACTGCACCGACGCCTGCCCGTTGATCACCCGTAAGCTGCGCGAGGTACGCGAGGCCATGGGGCCGGCGTTGGCCGGGCAGGTGACGTTCGTCTCGATCAGCAGCGACCCGCTCAACGACACCCCGGCGGCGCTCAAGGCCTTTGCCGAGAAGCAGGGCGTGGATGGCCCCAACTGGCTGTTCCTGACTGGGGACAAGGCCAGTGTCGACCTGGTACTGGGCCGTATCGGCCAGTTTCTGCCTAGCCCCGAACAGCATTCCACGCAGCTGATTGCCGGTGACGTGGCAGGCAAGCGCTGGAGCAAGATCCGCCCCGATGCGCCCCCGATGGCGATCGCGCAGCGCATGCAGCTGCTGGCCCAGCCGCTGGCAGGGCGGTGACATCATGAACCTTGCGCTGGCCAATGCCCTTGTAGGAGCGGCCTTGCGTCGCGAAAGGGCTGCGCAGCGGCCCCAGATTTTGGTGTCGATGCAGAGACTGTTGGGGCTGCTGCGCAGCCCTTTCGCGACGCAAGGCCGCTCCTACAAAAGCCTGGTATGCGTGCTAGGGCTCACTCTGTGCGGCTCAACCTTTGCCCTCGACCTCACCGAACACGAACAGGCCGGCAAGCGTCTGTACCGCGAAGGCCAGTCGAGCAGCGACGCACAATTGCTGGCACGCGTCGGCTCCAGCGACATGAGCGTTCCTGCCAGCGTCTTACCCTGTGCAAGCTGCCACGGCACCGACGGCCGCGGCCGCGCCGAAGGCGGTGTACGCCCGCCGAGTCTCGATTGGCAACGGCTGGCCCTGGGCCAGGGCGAGCGGCAGGCCAATGGCCGCAGTTACCCGCGTTACACCGACGCCAGCCTGGCCAGGGCGATCCAGCAGGGGGTGGACCCTGCCGGCAATCGCCTGGACGCCGCCATGCCGCGTTTCGAATTGACCCTGGCCGACCAGCGCAACCTCACCGCCTACCTCAAACGCCTGGCCGATGAGCGCGACCCGGGCGTGGAGGAGGGCGTGCTGCGCCTGGGCACCTTGCTGCCGGGCTCCGGGCCGCTGGCCGAAGCAGGGCACGTGGTGCGCGCAGTACTGGAAGACGGCCTGGCGCAACTCAACCAGCAAGGCGGTGTGCACGGGCGGCGCCTGGAACTGGTGGTGCTCGACCCCGGCAGCGACGCCGACAGCGCCGAGCAGGCCCTTCGCCAACTGCTGGACAAGGAGCAGGTGTTCAGCCTGATTACCCCCCTGGCACCCATGCTCGACCAGCGCCTGACCGCGGTGTTGGCGCAGCAGAACGTGCCGCTGATTGGCAACACCCCGCGCAGTGGCGGCAGTGCGCAGATCTTCGACCCGCTGCCGGGCTTGCCTGCGCAACTGCTGAGCCTTGCCGGCCACGCCCGTGACACCCTGGGCCTCGCCCCAGATGGCTTGCGCGTGGTGTATGCCGGTGACGAGCAAGCGCCGCTGGCCGAGCAGGTGCGTGAACACCTTGTGCAGCAAGGCTGGGCCCCCGGCGCCCTGCAGCCCTTCGATGGCCAGGCGGTGGACGGCCAAGGCATTGTCTTCGTTGGTCGCGCCCAGGCCTTTGCCGAATTGGCTGCCGCGTTGCAGGCGGCAGCCCGTCAGCCTTACCTGTTTGCAGCGTCCAGCCAGGTGGTCGGGGCCGTGGCGAACTTGCCTGCGCAGTGGTCGCAGCGCGTCTACCTCGCTTACCCATTCGTGCCCGAAGACTGGACTGAGCAGGGCCTGGCGACCCTCGCCGGGCTGCAACAACGCCAGGGCCTGGACCCGCGTCAGGCGTCCTTGCAGGTCAACACCCTGTGCGCCTTGCGCTTGCTGACAGAGGCCCTTAAACAGATCGGCCGAGATGCCAGCCGCGAGCAACTGATCACGGCCCTGGAGGGCCTGCACGACGTCACTACCGGCCTCACGCCAGCGCTGGGCTTCGGCCCCGGTCGCCGGCAGGGCATGGCCGGTGCCCACGTGGTGGCGGTGGCCTTGCCCGGGCCGCGCTTCACCTCGGTCACCCCGTACCGGCCAGTGCCGGACACCCCTTGAGCGGAGGTTGCCATGCGTACCCTGTTGCTGTGCCTGTTGCTGCTGGTCGCCAAGGCGAGTTGGGCCGATGTGCCGGCCGCGCGGGTAAACGGTGTCGAGATCGATGTGATGCGCCTTGAGCGCTACTTTACGGAGTACCTCGAAGCCCAGGGCCGCGCGGTGGCCAGCATCCGCAACCCGACCCTGTACAAGCGCCTGCGCGACCAGGCCTTGGACGAGCTGATCGACAAGGAGCTGCTGTGGCAGGAAGCCCAACGCCAGGGCATCGGCATCAGTGATGAACAGGTGTCTGCCCAGGTTGGTGAAGTGGAGGCGGCGTTTGGCAGCCCGACAGTGTTTGAACGGCGTCTGGCGCAGGCAGGCTTCGATAGGGCAGAGTACGCTGATTACACCCGCCGCGAGCTGGCTGCCCAGCGGGTGTATGCCCAGCTCAGCGCGGTCGACGCGCCTAGCCAGGCCGAGGTGGAGGCCTTCTACATGGCCAATCGACAAAGACTGCAAGGAGCGCAGAACCAAAGTGATAACCCTTCTGTCATACGTGAACAGGGCCTGGTCTTGGCCAGGGCCTCGCTCATCGGGCAATTGCAGGCGCAAGCGCGTCAAGCTGTGCGCCAACGTTTGCGCGAATCCGCTAAAGTGGAAATCGCCGACTGAAGGCCCCGATGGCGTTTCCCCAAAGCTGGGGAATAACGACTTGGCAAAGTGCCATCAGGTTCCCCGGATGTGGGGAACCGGGCGAGCTCGCCTGCTCGCCGCGCCTGGGGTGTTTTCGGGCACCCTCGCCAGATCAACGACTTACAGTGGTGCAGCATGACTATTCACGCCTGGCACGAAGCCTGCTCAAGCCTTATCGAGGCCGCACTTCGCAGACCGGGAAACCGGGCAGTTTTGGGGAGTCGACCTTGGTGAACAGAGTATTGGTAGTCGATGACGAACAGACTCTTGCGCAGAACCTGCAGGCGTATTTGCAGGCGCAAGGCCTGGAAGTTCATGTTGCCCACGACGGTGCCAGTGGTATCGAGCAGGCTGAACGCCTGGCACCGCAAGTGATTGTGCTGGATTACCGCTTGCCCGATATGGAGGGTTTTCAGGTACTGGAGACCGTGCGCAAGAACAGGCAGTGCCACTTCGTGCTGATCACCGCCCACCCGACCGCCGAGGTCCGTGAGCGAGCCGCCGAACTTGGCGTGACCCATGTCCTGTTCAAACCGTTCCCGTTAGCGGAACTGGCGCGCGCAATCCTCGACCTGATGGGCATCGAGCGCCGGCGCAGGGCCACGGACAACCCGGCAGAAGGGTTCGTCGAACGACGCCAGACCAGGAACGAATCGTTCCCCCTGCAGTTGTACGATGGTAGCTGGGTACTGGCCGACCGCCGCCGTAATGGCGCCAAGCCCCCAGGTCCGGATGACGAACAACTGCTCACAGGGGAATAGCGGCGCCCGCTGCCCTGGCTGAGCCAGCCTGCGACGCGCCCCCTGAGCGGAGTCGCAGGCCATGCCCGAAGTACTCGAGATTGCCGGTTTTACACGCGAGCTGCTGGCCCAGGCCCGTTTGCAAGCCAGTGACGAACGCCTGCTCAATTGCCTGGAGCGCCTGGCCAACGACACCCCGGACACCTTCACCCGCCGCCTCGGCATCACCCTGCATTACCCCGTGCTGCACGGCCAAGCGCTGCTGGCCAGCACCCCCCGCTTCGACAAGGTCAGCCTGGCCCAGTGCCTGAAACGCGAGTTCGTGCTGATCGAGCAGGGCGGCGAACTGCTGGGTGTGTTCGCCGACCCCTTCGACCCTGCGCGCCTGGCCTGGATCGACGACGTGCTGCAAGGCGCGCCGCTGTACCTGGCGCACGCCGCCGAGCTGGCGACGTTTCTGGCCCGCCATGAAGAAAGCTTCCACGCGGTCGATGCGCTTGACCACGACAGTGAAGCCAGCAGCGAAAGCGACCCGCTGCAGCGCCTGTCGCTGACCAGCATCAGCGAAGACCAGAGCCGTGTGGTCAAGCTGGTCAACTCGACCCTCTACGACGCCCTCAAACTGCACGCCAGCGACATTCACCTGGGCATGACCGGCCAGGGCCTGACCATCAAGTACCGTATCGACGGTGTGCTCAACGGTGCCGGCAAGGCCAGCGGCAGCGCCTTCGCCGACCAGGTGATCTCACGCATCAAGGTCATGGCCGAGCTCGATATCGGCGAGAAACGCGTGCCCCAGGACGGCCGTTTCAAGGTCGCCGTGGGTGAGCGGCAGATCGACTTCCGCGTCTCGATCATGCCCAGCATCTTTGGCGAAGACGCCGTGCTGCGGGTGCTCGACAAACAGGACCTGTCCGACAAGGTGAGCGGCGTGCAGTTGCAGGCCCTGGGCTTTGCCGACGAAACCCTGCGTGCCTTGCGCCGGCTGGCCGCCGAACCCTACGGCATGATCCTGGTCACCGGCCCTACCGGCAGCGGCAAGACCACCACCCTGTACGCCATGATCAGCGAGATCAACCACGGCGTTGACAAGATCATCACCATCGAAGACCCGGTCGAATATCAACTGCCCGGCGTGCTGCAGATCCCGGTCAACGAGAAGAAGGGCCTGACCTTTGCCCGCGGCCTGCGCTCGATCCTGCGCCACGACCCGGACAAGATCCTGGTCGGCGAGATCCGCGACCCGGACACTGCACAGATCGCCGTGCAGTCGGCCCTGACCGGGCACCTGGTGTTCACCACCATCCACGCCAACAACGTCTTCGATGTGATCGGCCGCTTCAGCCAGATGCAGGTCGACCCCTACAGCTTCGTCTCGGCGCTCAACGCCATCCTGGCTCAGCGCCTGATTCGCCTGGCCTGCCCGCACTGCGCCAGCGCCTGCGAAGTGGACGATGAAACCCTGCTGGCCTCGGGCCTGACCCGCGCCGCCGTGGCCGGCTGGACATTCGTCCGCGCCCAGGGCTGTGGCCAGTGCCGCGGCAGCGGGTATCGCGGCCGCAGCGCCATCGCCGAGCTGCTGCACCTGGACGATGACCTGCGGCAGATGATCGTCGAACGCCGCCCCCTGTCGCAGATCAAGACACTCGCCTGCCAGCGCGGCCTGCGCTTGCTGCGGGCCTCGGCCCTGGACCTGGTCCGTGACGGCCGCACCACCCTTGAGGAGATCAACCGTGTCACATTCATTGCGTGATCGTGCTGCTCATAAATACTGTGCCGTGCTCGGCGCCGAGGGTGTTGGCCTGGGTTGCTGGAAAGGCAATCAACATCAGTGGCTGGGCAGCCGCGAATTCAGTTGCGACGCCGCCCAACCAACCTGGGAAGCTGCCGTCGAAGCGCTAGGCGCACTGCTGGCCGAGCACGCCGTGCGCGGCGCCCAATTGCGGGTGTTGCTGTCGGCCCGCTACAGCCGCTTCTGCCTGGTGCCGTGGAGCGATGCCATTGGCCATCCACGCGAACTGGATGCTTATGCGCGGGCCTGCTTCGAGAACCTCTACGGCCAGTCGCTGGGTGACTGGCGCATCGTCCTCTCGCCGGAGCCGGCAGGTGCCGCACGCATTGCCACGGCGTTGCCCGAGGCCTTGCTGCAACGGCTGCAGGCGCTGGGCCGGGAAAGCCGCCTGAGCCTGCGCTCGGTGCAGCCGTACCTGATGGCGGCCTACAATCGTTGTTCGGCGCAGCTGGCACAAGGCGACTTCCTGTTCGTCCTCGCCGAGCCGCGCCGCAGCGTGCTGTTGCTGGCTGCTGGCGGTGCCTGGCAGCAGGTGCTGGCGCAAGGCTGTGCCGATACCGACCAGGCCCTGCAAGCGCTGATCGAGCGGACCTGCGAGCTGTACGGCGAGCATCTGCCACGGGTCTACCTGCATGCCCCCGGCCGCGGCGACGTGCCGCAACTGGCAGCGGTGCAGCTGTGCCAGCCGGCCAGCGAAGCCGACCCGCTGTGCGCCATGTGGCGGGCGGTGGCCTGACATGCGCCGCCTCGACCTGGAATTCCAGCCCCGCCGCAATGGCGCCTTGGCCTGGTCGCTGCTGGCCCTGGGCTGTGCAGGGGTGGCCGCACTGGTGCTGCTGCAACACTACCTGCAGGGCGAGCAAGTCGACCTCGAAGGCCGCCTGCACAGCCTGGAGCTGCAACTGGGCCGGCGCCCAGCCACCGCGGCGCCGCAAAGCAGTGCAGCCAGCCGCGAGCAGGCCGAGCGCCTGGCGCAGATGCGCAATGTCTCGCAGCAGCTGCAACGGCCCTGGCAGCAACTGTTCGCCATGCTCGAAGCACTGCCGCAGGACGATGTGGCCCTGCTTGGCCTGACCCCGGACGCCCGCAAGGGCCAGGTCCGCATTGCCGCCGAGGCGCGCAACCTGGAGGCGATGCTGCAGTACCACCAGCGCCTGGAGGCCAGTGCAGAGCTCAGCGATGTTTCGTTGCTCAATCATGAGGTGATGGTGAGCCAGCCGGAGCACCCGGTGCGTTTCACCCTGACCGCCACCTGGGAGACCGGCCATGCGCGCCCCTGAACCGCTAAGCAGCCTGATCATTCAGGAGCACCTGCGCCGTATCGGCCCGGTGGGCCTGGCCGCCGTTGCCGTTGGCCTGCTGGTCGTCGGCGTGGCAGTGGCCGGCGTATTGCCGCAATGGCAAAGCGTGCGCGAGCTGCGGGCCAGCGAGGCAGACGCCAGCGTGCAAGTAGGGCGGGTGCAGCGCGGCGAGCTGAAAATCGCGGTCAAGCCCGAGCAGCAGGCCCTCGACACCCTGCGTCAGCAACTGCCCGGTCAGCCGCAGGCCAGCGAACTGATCGAGCGCCTGTATCACCTGGCCAGTGCCGAGCACATCAGCCTGGCACGCGGCGAGTACGCCCTGGGCATCGACCCGAAAACCCAGTTGGCGCGCTACCAGATCGTGCTGCCGGTCCGCGGCAGTTACCCGCAGATCCGCGGCTTCCTCAAGGGCCTGCTTGGCCAACTGCCGACCTTGGTGCTGGAAGACCTTGAGCTGCAACGCAAACGCATCGGCGACAGCGAGCTCAACGCCCGCCTGCGCATGACCCTCTACCTGTCGAGGTCGTGATGAATACTCACCGTGGGTTGGTCTGGCTCGGTTTTTTTGGGCTTTCTGCCGCGCTGGCGTGGGCGCCTGGGCATTGGTTTGGCCAAGAGGATGGCGTTGCTGCCTTCGCGGGCAAGCCCGCTCCCACAGGTTCCGTAGTTTCCCCCGAACCGGTGGGAGCGGGCTTGACCGCGAATAGGCCAGAACAGGCCTCCACCGACCTGTTCCCGAGCCAGCGCTGGACCAAACCCAAGGCGCTGGCCACCGTCACCGAACAACCGGTCATCGCCGCACCCGTGGTGGTTGCCGCACCCACGGCACCGGCGTTGCCCTTCCAGTTCGTCGGCCGCCTGGGCGATCGCGACGACCTGCAGGTGTTTCTGCAGAGCGGCGAAAAACTCTACGTCGTGCGCCAGGGCGACGTCATCGAAGACACCTACCGCCTCGACCGGGTCTCGGCCAACGAGCTGAGCCTGGTCTACCTGCCTTTGCATCAGTCGCAGACCTTGTCTGTCGGGAGCGCACCATGAAGTCATCGAAGCTGTGCAAGCCTGCTCCGTTCCTGCTGTTGGCGCTGTGCGTGGCCATCGCCGGCTGCGGCTCCAGTGCGGTACGCGAAGACAGCGCAGAACTGATGAAGGAGGGGCAGTACGAAGCCGGCATCGCGCGCCTGGAAGAGGCCCTGCGTGAAGACCCGCGTGACACCGAACTGAACATCGCCCTGGCCCATGGCCGCCAGGCGGCGGTCGAGGCACTGCTGAGCCAGGCCGACAGCGACCGTATCCGCCACGACTTTGCCGGTGCGCGCATGGGCTACGGCCGGGTGCTGAGCATCGAGCCCAACAACCGCCGCGCCCAGGAAGGCATCCGTCAACTGGAGCTGATCCGCACCCTCGACGAACGTGTCGCCCTCGGCCAGGCGGCCCTGCGCCAGGGCGACCTGTTCGGTGCCGAGCGCTACATGCGCGAAGTGCTGCGCCTGGACCCGCAGAACCAGAAGGGCATGACCCTGCGCAGCGACATCGAAAACGTCCAGGCACGCACCGCGCAGCCCTTCCCACAGCTGCGTAGCAAGCTGGAGCGTCCGGTCACCCTGGAGTTTCGCGATGCCAACCTGAAGACCATCTTCGAAGTGCTGTCCCAGGTCGCTGGCATCAACTTCATCTTCGACAAAGACCTGCGCCCGGACATGAAGGCCACCATCTTCGTCCGCGATGTCCGCATCGAGGATGCTGTGGCCCTGCTGCTGGAGCAGAACCAACTGCGCCAGAAGATCGTCAACGACAACACCCTGATGATCTACCCCGACTCGCCGCAAAAGACCAAGGACTACCAGGAACTGGTCATGCGCACCTTCTACCTGACCAGCATCGACGCCAACACGGCGCTGAACATGGTCAAGACCATGCTCAAGACCCGCGACGTGTTCGTCGACGAGCGCCTCAACACCTTGACCATGCGCGACAGCCCCGACGCGGTGCGCATGGCCGAGAAATTGCTGCAGTCCCAGGACCAGTCCAACCCCGAAGTGGTGCTGGAAGTGGAGGTCATGGAGGTGGCCACCTCGCGCATCCTCGACCTCGGCCTGCAATGGCCCAACACCTTCGGCGTGCTGACCTCAGACGGCAAACCGGTCAGCGTGCTGGACCAGTTGCGCGGCATCGACTCCAGCCGCATCAGCATCTCGCCGGCCCCACAGGCCAAGATCAACGCCCAGGACAAGGACATCAACACCTTGGCAAGCCCGGTGATCCGCGTCAGCAACCGCGAGCAGGCACGCATCCACATCGGCCAGCGGGTGCCGATCATCAGCGCCACCTCGGTGCCATCGACCCAGGGCCCAGTAATCACCGAAAGCGTCACCTACCTGGACGTGGGTCTGAAGCTTGAAGTGCAGCCTACCGTGCACCTGAACAACGAAGTGGCGATCAAGATTGCACTGGAGGTCAGCAACGCCACCCCACTGGAGGCCACGCGCCAGGGCACCATTCCGGTTCAGGTCGATACCCGCAACGCCCAGACCAGCCTGCGCCTGCACGACGGCGAAACCCAGGTGCTGGCCGGGCTGGTGCGTAACGACCACAACGCCAGCGGCAACAAGATTCCCGGCCTGGGGGACATCCCCGGCCTGGGCCGGCTGTTCGGCAGCAACAAGGACGACATGAGCAAGTCCGAACTGGTGCTGGCGATCACCCCGCGCATCGTGCGCAACCTGCCGTACCAGAGCCCGTCGGACATGGAATTCGCCACCGGCACCGAGTCGAGCCTGCAAGTCCGCCAGATGGCGCCGTTGCCGCCAACCGATGTACCGGGCAATACGCCGTCCGGTGACACGCCGGTGGTGCAAAGCCAGATGGCCGTGGTGCCTGCCAACGGGAGCCCGCGGCCATGAAACGCCGCATGCAAGGCTTCAGCCTGATCGAGGTGGTGCTGACCCTGGCACTGCTCGGGCTGCTCGCCAGCATGGCCGCGCCGCTGACCGAAACCGTGGTGCGCCGCGGCAAGGAGCAGCAACTGCGCGAGGCGCTGTACCAGATCCGCGATGCCATCGATGCCTACAAGCGCGCCTTTGACGCCGGCTACATCGAAAAACGCCTGGATGCCAGCGGCTACCCGCCCAACCTGCAGGTGCTGGTCGACGGGGTGCGCGATGTGCGCAGTGCCAAGGGAGCCAAGTTCTACTTCCTGCGGCGCATCCCCCACGACCCGCTGCTGGCGGCCAAGGAGGACGATGAGGGCGCCTGGGGCCTGCGTGCCTACGACAGCAGCCCCGACAGCCCACGGGAAGGCGAAGACGTCTTCGACGTGTATTCCAAGGCCCGTGGCAAAGGCCTCAACAACATCCCCTACGGGCAATGGTGACGGCCATGAAACGCAGCCGAGGCTTCACCCTGATCGAACTGCTGGTGGTGATGGCGATTATCGCCACGCTGATGACCATCGCCATGCCGCGCTACTTCAACAGCCTGGAGAGCTCCCGCGAGGCCACCCTGCGCCAGAGCCTGGCAGTGCTGCGCGAGTCGCTGGACCACTTCTACGGCGACACCGGGCACTACCCCGATTCGCTGGAGCAGCTGGTCGAGCTGCGCTACCTGCGCAACACCCCGGTGGACCCGATCACCGAACGCAGCGATGCCTGGCAACTGGTGCCACCGCCAGAAGGTGTGGCCGGTGGCGTGGCCGACATCAAAAGCGGCGCTACAGGGAGGGCGCGTGATGGCAGCCTCTATGCTGAATGGTAAAGCCTGTGCCGGCTTCACCTACCTGGGCGTGCTGCTGCTGATCGCGGTCAGCAGCGTGGCCCTGGCCGCCACCGGGACGGTCTGGTCGAGTGCCGCCCAGCGCGACCACGAGCGCCAGTTGTTGTGGGTCGGCAGCCAGTACGCACAAGCCCTGCGCAGTTACTACCGGGCATCGCCGGGGCTGGCCCAGTACCCCCAGGACCTGGCCGACCTGTTGCAGGACAACCGCTTCCCCGAGGCCAAGCGGCACATCCGCAGGCTCTACCCGGACCCGATCACCAACAGCGACGACTGGGGCCTGCTGCGCTCGATCGACGGCCGCATCACCGGCGTGCACAGCCGCTCGGACGCCACCCCGTTCAAACGCAGTGGCTTTGCCGCCGAGTGGTCGGGTTTCGAAGGGCTGGAGCACTACAGCGACTGGCAGTTCGTCGCCGAGCAGGCGTTCGCCGACAGCCCCAACGGTGCCCAGCCCCATGCCGGCCCGGGAGACGCGCCATGAACCGCCTGGCTGCGCTGTGCCTGAGCCTGTTGCTGGCGAGCTCGCTGAGCAGCGCGCTGAAGGCGGCTGAAGAGGACGAGATGATGGGTTTTATCGTCGACAACACCATCTCGCACATCGGCCACGATTTTTACTACTACTTCGCCGACCGCCTGCGTGCCACCAGCCGCCTGGACTTCAACCTGGTAGTGCGCGAACGCCCGGATGCCCGCTGGGGCAGCCTGATCACCGTGGAGTTCGAGCGCGACGTGATGTACCGCCGCTTCCTGCCACCCAACACAACGGAACTCAAAGAAGAGGCCGTCGCGGCCGCCGACCTGGTCAAGCAGCAGATCATCCAACGCAAGTTGCAACGCCTGCTGCAGGACACCACCGATCTGGAGAGGGACGAGCTATGAAAACCCGCATTCCCCGTTGCATCGCCGCCTGCCTGCTGGCCAGCGCCTGTGCTGCCCAGGCCACCGAGCTGGTGTACACCCCGGTCAACCCGGCCTTCGGCGGCAACCCGCTCAACGGCACCTGGTTGCTGAACAACGCCCAGGCGCAGAACGATTACGACGACCCCGACCTCAAGGACCGCGCGTCTGCCTTCTCGGGCACCTCGGCCCTGGAGCGCTTCAGCAACCAGCTGGAGTCGCGGATGTTGTCGCAGCTGCTGGACAACATCAGCAATGGCAGCACCGGAAGCATGGCCACCGATGCCTTCCTGATCGACGTTATCGACGATTCAGGGGCGCTGAGCATCAAGGTCACCGACCGCGCCACAGGAGAAATTTCGATCATTGAGGTCAGCGGCCTGAACCCCTGAGAGGGAAAGGCATTTATGTTGGGGAGAGAACACCATGAAACGTCTGCTGAGCACGCTGCTAATCCTCACCGCCCTTGGCCTGCAAAGTGGTTGCAGCCTGCGCGAACCCATGTCCGCCGAACAGGACTCGGAAACCCCGACCCTGACCCCGCGCGCCTCGACCTACTACGACCTGATCAACATGCCACGCCCCAAAGGCCGGCTGATGGCAGTGGTGTATGGCTTCCGCGACCAGACCGGGCAGTACAAGCCGACCCCGGCCAGTTCGTTCTCGACCAGCGTCACCCAAGGCGCGGCGAGCATGCTGATGGACGCCCTGAGCGCCAGTGGCTGGTTCGTGGTGCTGGAGCGTGAAGGCCTGCAGAACCTGTTGACCGAACGCAAGATCATCCGCGCCTCGCAGAAGAAGCCGGATGTGGCGGAGAACATCATGGGCGAACTGCCGCCGCTGCAGGCCGCCAACCTGATGCTCGAAGGCGGCATCATCGCCTATGACACCAACGTGCGCAGTGGCGGGGAAGGGGCGCGTTACTTAGGCATAGACATCTCCCGCGAGTACCGCGTCGACCAGGTGACCGTGAACCTGCGCGCAGTCGATGTGCGCACCGGGCAGGTGCTGGCCAACGTCATGACCAGCAAGACCATCTACTCGGTTGGGCGCAGTGCCGGGGTGTTCAAGTTCATCGAGTTCAAGAAGTTGCTGGAGGCGGAGGTGGGGTATACCACCAATGAGCCAGCGCAGCTGTGCGTGCTGTCGGCGATCGAGGCGGCGGTGGGGCATTTGCTGGCGCAGGGGATCGAGCGGCGGTTGTGGCAGGTGGCGGGGGAGGCGGGGGATGGCAAGGCGACGGTGGACAAGTACCTGAGCCAGAATCAGCAGCCGTGATTGGCTTTGATGGCCTCTTCGCGGGTAAACCCGCTCCCACAGGGACTGCGTCGCGCTTGAGATCACGCTATCACTGTGGGAGATCACTCAGCCCTTTAGGCTGCGCTATCGCGCACAGAACGAGTATCGCAAGCGAGTTGCTGGCCCTGTGGGGCTTGTCGGCAAGCCAGGTCCAGCCACTGCCAATCAATAGAGAAGCCAGGTGGCTTGCTTATCAGGGTGCTAGGTTGAAGGCCATGCTAAGAAAAGCATTAGGTCCTTGCTCTTCCGATCGGTCTTTATCGAGCTCGTCGTTGTGAAATGCCAGGTGGCCGAGCGGATGATCCAGTTTAAGATGGCTGGTGCCCTCTAGCTGTTTGATTATTTTCTTGATTCGGTCATCCTGGCCGGCGCAGGTGTCGACAACAACTGAAGTCAGTGTCAGATCATGGTCGTAGTAATTGTCGGACGGTACTTTTAGCGTATAAGTGGCAGTTACCGCCCCGCAGCCTGTGCGCCCGGTAAGCCTATTTGTCCCTTTTTCAAAGGTGATGAAAAACCAGCTATTAGGTATGCTGTCGCCCCTTAAGTAAACGCAGCTGTATTCTTTGTCGTATTCAAGCGCCATGTCCTTCACCTCACAGGTTGATACCGGTTGTTCAGGTCGAGTCTAGTGTTACAAATCGTTTTTGAAACCTGTTAAAAATGCCAGGTGTTTTTCCATGCCTGGGATATTGGTACAGGTCGAAGCCGGGCATCTGGCAGGTAGCTGAGGTCGGGGAGTTATAAGGCCAGGCAAGTCTTTGAATCGATCCCAGCCCCTCGCGAATTGAGTTATGTCACCTGATATTTTTGCCAGTAGCCGGCGAGCAGGAGACTGGCGTAGGGTGCCTTGGCAAACCAAATAATTTACTTTGTGCGAGGTGGTAGCATGACTAAGGCGAGCTGAGGGAATAGGCCGGGCGTGGCGACAGTGATGGGCTGGTACGATGGTCGGGGGTATGCAAATTCTCTTAAATCTGTTGAGGGATACAATGAATTAGAGGTTTAAGTTCGACGTTAACGGTGTTGATGGCTTTGTGTTCAGTGGAGAGATAGAGGTAGAGCCTGTGAATAAAATTAAAGGCCCGGATATTCACAAGTCGGTAGCCCGTTCCCCTCTACCGTGCGGGGCGCAGCCGGAGTAGAAAATGGCGTGACAACTAATAACAAACGCCCAAGACCCGCTACACGAATCCCGCCAGGCCCGGCTGAAGCTGAATGCTTTCCAGGTTCTGCAGTCTCACTGCTTTAATATCCGTAGCGAATGAAATGAAGTTGTGCCGAGATGAGGCTATGAGTTTTCTTTGCTTCATTAAAATTGTCTGTGTGAAGTGCGATCACTGGGTCGAGTTCTAATGTCTGAGTGGCTAGCCATAGCTTCATAGTGCTTGAGCTAACGTTGTCGTGTTTTTTGGCCCAATCCATTAAGGCAGTGCGTTCTTCTGTGGTGGGTTGCAGTGCGCTTGCCAGTGGTTTTATGCTCGGATCATTTAAGGCTGTAGAAGCCTGGAAAAATGCTGATGCTTCATCTGGAGTGGTCGCATTTATTATGCCTGTTGAGGAGTCGGTACTAATTATTCGTTCGGCTGCTTCGAACTTGGCTTTGTTTGATTTTTCTGTATGTTGGGCTCTTGTTTTTGGTCTGCGACTTTTTCCGGGGCGTGCGCGGAGAGAGGTTGTGGATGCTGAGGGTTGGTCTTTGTTTAGCACCTTAGTATGTCCGGTCGGGTCAATATGATTGATAGGGTCATCATTGCAGTAGACATAAGGGTTGATGCCGCCTGAGGCAAAGGGGCTATAAGTGTCTGGGGAGCAAAATCGCATTAATATTGGGCTATAAATGCGCAGCCCGTTGCCTAAAAGGTAACAGTGCTTTAATGGGGGCTGAATTTGGCCGTTGAACATTTGGTTTGGAAATTCGCCCTGCTCACGGTTGGCGTATCCATACGGCGTGTAATTGATCAATTGGCCGGAGGTCGCGTTGAGCACCGAATGCTGGCCATCGTTGAGAGTTAATAAGGTGCTCGATACGTTGTTGCAATATGTTAACTCTGCCAAAGGCATCGAGTTATTTCTGAGTAGCGTAGCGTGTAAATGGTCGGAGAGTATAATGTTTGGCTGCTTTCTATTATAGAAGTAGCGTCTTTTAATGGCCATATTTCTGCTCCCCTACTCGAATGCGTGACGAGTAGCGTACAGGTCGGCTGTAACATGTTGAACTGGCAAAAATGCTAGGTGCTGTGATGCCTGACGCGGCGCGTGCGGCGCTCGATCTCGAAAGCTACTAAGACCTCCCGACTTGTCCGAGATCTCCCAACCACACCCTCCCGACAGCAGCCTGATGACGCCAAACCATTTCTCCCGCACACTGCGCAAAATTCCTAAGCCCGTTCCCCTCTACCGTGCGGGGCGCAGCCGGAGTAGAAAATGGCGCGACAACTAATAACAAACGCCCAAGACCCGCTACACGAATCCCGCCAGGCCCGGCTCAAGCTGGCCAGCGAAGGCGAGCTGCCACTGGGCATGCTGCGCGATGAAATCGACGCGTCCTGGCGCCGCAGCCTGGGCCATGGCCTGGACTGCCTTCAAGGCGAGCAGGTCGGCCTGGGCCTGGAGCAAGGCCATGACCTGCGTATGTTGCTGGAGCGCAACCGCCTGCTGGTCGATGCCGTCACCCCCGAGCTGGATTACCTGGTCTCGCGCCAGGGCAAGGCGGGCATCATCATCCTCGGTGATGCCCAGGCCAACGTGCTGGCCATCGAAGGCCAAACCCACGTGCTCAGCCGCGAAGGCCTGCGTGATCTGCACCCAGGCAGTTGCTGGAGCGAATCGCTGCGCGGCACCAATGCCATCGGCACGGCCGTGGTAGAAGGGCGACCGACCTTGATCAATTGTGGTGAACACTACCTCGATCGCCTCAGCCCGTTCTCTTGCACCTCGGTGCCGCTGCGTGACCCGCGGGGCGAGGTGATCGGTGTGCTCGACATCACCCGCGAAGGCGTGATGGCGCAGCCGCAGGACAGCCTGTCGACGCTGATGCTGGCAGCGGGCAACATCGAAGGCCGGCTGTTCGGCCTGTGCCACCCCGAGCAACTGGTGCTGGCCTTCCACAGCCGCCCGCAGTACCTCAACAGCGCCTGGCACGGTCTATTGGCGTTGAGCCTGGACGGCGAAGTGCTGGCGGCCAACGACAGTGCCTGCCAATTGTTGCAGGTGGTGCGCCAGGAGCTTGTTGGACGGCGTAGCAGCGACCTGCTCGGCGAGCGCTCACCGGCCTTCATCGCCCGGCTGTGGCAGGGCGGTGTCAGCAGTGTGCAGACGGCCAAGGGCGAGTTCTTCTTCCGCGCGTTGCAACTGCCACGTCACGGCCAGCTGAACGGCAGCGTGGCGGTGAGCAAGCCGGCGCTGGCCAACACGTCACCCGCGCTCGATGCACTGGCCGGTGGCGACCCACGCCTGGCGCGCAACCTGCGCATGGCCCGCCAGGGCCTGGGCAATGGCCTGCCGGTGCTGCTGCTGGGTGAGACCGGCACCGGCAAGGAAGTCGTCGCCCGGGCCCTGCACCAGGCCAGCCCGCGGGCAGACAAGCCGTTCGTAGCGGTCAACTGCGCGGCCATTCCCGAAGGGCTGATCGAATCCGAACTGTTTGGCTACCGCGAAGGGGCGTTCACCGGCTCACGCCGTGGCGGCATGGTCGGGCGGCTGATGCAGGCCCATGGCGGCACGCTGTTCCTCGACGAGATCGGCGACATGCCGCTGGCCCTGCAGGCCAGGCTGTTGCGGGTGCTGCAAGAGCGCCGCGTGGCGCCGCTGGGCGCGGGTGACGAGCAGGACATCGACGTGGCGCTGATCTGCGCCACCCACCGCGACCTCAAACGCCTGGTGCTTGAACAGCATTTTCGCGAAGACCTCTATTACCGGGTCAATGGCGTCTCGCTGCGCCTGCCGGCCCTGCGCGAGCGTGACGACCTGGCCGAGATCATCCAAGGGCTGCTGGACAAGTCCGGCGCCAAGGGCGTGAGCCTGGACCCGGCACTCAGCGCCTTGCTCGAAGGCTTCGACTGGCCAGGCAACATCCGCCAGCTGGAGATGGTCGTGCGCACCGCGCTGGCCATGCGTGAGGAGGGTGAGCAGGTGCTGACCCTCGATCACCTCACCGATTGCCTACTCGATGAACTGGCCAGCGGCACGACGCCGTCCGGCAGCCTCAAGGACAATGAACTGGAGCTGATTCGCAGCGCCCTGGGCCGCCACCAGGGCAACGTCTCGGCAGCCGCCGAGGCCCTGGGTATCAGCCGGGCGACGCTGTACCGCAAGCTCAAGCAGTTGCGTAGCTGACATGGGTGGTTTGTTCGCAAGGCTGGTAGAGACCAGCGACCCTGTCCTCATGCGTCAGGCGTTGGCCTGGCTGTATGGTTTCGTCCGCCCCCATCGACGCGCCATCGGTGTGCTGCTGGGCTTGTCCTTGGGCGCGTCACTGCTGGCCCTGGCGCAACCCTGGCTGGTCAAAACCCTGATCGACGAAGGCCTGTTGGCCAAGGACTACCAGACCCTCTGGCACATGGCGGCGATCATGATCGCCGCGGGGCTGCTGGGCACCGTGCTGGCCGGGGTCAACCGCTACCTGCATACGCGATTGTCCGGGCGCATTCTGTTCGCGCTGCGTGATGACCTTTACCGCCACCTGCAACAGTTGTCGCCGACCTTTTACGGGCGGCGGCGCATCGGCGATATCCTTTCGCGGCTGGATGGCGACGTCGCCGAAATCCAGCGCTTTGCTGTGGACTCGCTGTTTTCAGCGGTGTCTGCCGTGATCGGGCTGATGGGGGCGGTGGCCTTGATGCTGATGTTGTCTTGGCAGCTGTCGCTGTTGCTGGCGCTGCTGATCCCGATCGAGGTGCTGTGGTTGCGCTGGATGCGGCGCAAGGTCGAGCGCGAGGTGCGCAGCCTGCGTGAGCGCTCGGCCGATGTGTCGTCGTTTCTGGTCGAGACACTGCCGGCCATGAAGTTCATTCAGGCCGCGGGCCAGCAGGAGCGCGAAGCCGGGCGCTTGGACCAGTTAGGTCAGGGCTACATGAGCCAGTTGCTCAAGGTGCAGGTGACCGAGTTCTTTACCCAGGCGATACCCGGCACGCTGACCTCCTGGTGCCGCGCCTGCGCCTTTTTGGTAGGCGGCTGGTGGGTGATCCAAGGTACCTGGCAACTGGGCGCGCTGATCGCGTTTTCCACCTACATGGGCATGGCGGTCGGGCCGGTGCAAAGCCTGTTGGGCTTGTATGTGGCGGTGCAGCGCATGGCCGTGAGCTTGGGCCGGGTGATGGAGCTTAAGCAAGAAGCCGTTGCCGTGCGCCAGGCGGACACGCCACAGCCGATACCAGACGGGCCAGGTGAATTGCGCCTGGAGGCCTTGCACTTCGCCCATGACGGGCGCCAAGGCGCGGTGCTGAGCGACGTGAATATCTGCGTGCCGGGGGGGCTGAAGGTCGCCATTAGCGGCGCCTCTGGGGTCGGCAAGTCGACCTTGATTGATCTGTTGCAACGGTTCTACGACCCGGACGCCGGGCGCATCCTGCTGGATGGCACCGACCTGCGCGAACTCGACGTGGCGGCGCTGCGTCGGCGCATTGCCGTGGTCAGCCAGGACATTGTGCTGTTCCGTGGCACCCTGGCGCAGAACCTCGCCTACGGCGTGCCCGAAGCCAGCCGTGCCGAGCTTGAGCGGGTGGTGCGCCTGGCGCGTCTGGACAGCCTGGTCGAAAGCCTGCCCTTGGGGCTGGACGGGCTGTTGGGCGAGCGTGGCCAGCAGCTGTCTGGCGGGCAGAAGCAACGTATCGCTATTGCCCGCGCGGTGTTGCAGGCCCCTGCGATCTTGGTGCTGGACGAGGCCACGTCGGCGGTAGACGAAGCGACCGAGCGCGAAGTGATCGCGGCCATCGACCAGCTGTTTGCCGGGCGCACGCGCATTTTGATCAGCCACCGTGCCTCGACCCTGGCCGATGCCGACTTGCATTTGCACCTGCATGACGGGCAAATGCGAGTGTTGCCTCAGGAGGCTATCAAGCATGGGCACTGAGTTGCGTGTCGGGGTCATCGACAGCGGTTGCTCGCCGGCCCAAGCACTAGATTTGCTGGGCGCACGGCGTTTCTGGCTTGAGGAAGGCCAGCTGCGCGAAGGCGAAGCGTTGCCCGACCAACTAGGCCACGGCAGTGCCGTAGTCGCTGGCCTGCTGCGTGAATCTGGCCCGGTGCCGCTGTTGCTGGCCCAGGTGTTTTCTGCGCAGGCGAGCACCAGTGCATTGCAAGTGGCCGCCGCATTGCTATGGCTGGTGGAAGAGGGGGCGACACTGATCAACCTCAGCCTCGGCCTGCTGCAGGACCGGCCCGTGCTGCACCAGGCCTGCGCCGAGGCCCAGGCGGCTGGCGTGCTGCTGTGCGCCTCCAGCCCGGCGCAGGGTGGGGCGGTGTACCCGGCCAGTTATCCGGGCGTGATTCGCATGACCGGCGATGCGCGTTGTGCACCGGGGCAGTGGTCCTGGCTGGGCACTGCACAGGCGGACTTCGGTGGCCATGTCGGTGCCGGTGGCCTGGCTGGGGCAAGCCTGGGTTGCGCTGCCCTGAGCGGGCGCGTTGCAGCGTTACTGCGTGAGCGGCCCGGCATGGGCCGGCAGCAGGTGTTCGACTGGCTGCGCGCCCATGCCGCATTCAGCGGCCCTGAGCGGCGAGGGGCCGAGGATGAGTGAGCCGCACATCGTGGTGCTGGGTGCCGGGCCTGCGGGGGCTGCCACGGCAATCGGCCTGCGCCGCCTGGGCTACCCGGTCACGGTGGTGTCTGACTGGCGCCGCTTTGCTGCCGTGGAAGGCGTTTCGCAGCGGGTGCTGGAAGGTCTGCGCCACGCGGGTCTAGGCGGGGCCCTGAGCGAGGCGGCGATGCCAGCGACACGTCAGGTGCGCTGGAATGGCGAGCACCTGCAGATGAACCAGGAGTTTCTGCTCGACCGGCAACGCTTCGACCGTGCCTTGCGTGCTGACCTTGCACAAGCGGGAGTGACGCTGGTTGAAGGGCGCATCCGAGAGGTGGCGCGTGCCGAGGGTCATCAGGTGCGTCTGGACGATGGGCAAATGCTGCAGGCCGAATTTCTGGTTGAGGCCCGTGGGCGCCAGGCACCGTTGGCAGCTGACCGCCTGCGCGGACCTGAGACGATCAGTTTGCTCAACGTCTGGCATGACGCTCCTGGCGCACCGGCTTCGGCGGTGGAAAGCCTGGATGACGGCTGGTCCTGGATGGCCAGGTTGGCCGATGGGCGCTGTTATTGGCAGATTACCCTCGATGCCCAAGGGGTGCCGACCAAGGCCGCCCTGCCTGAATACTGCGCCACACGGCGCCGTGACTCGGCGTTAGTGGCCGAATTGTTCGGGGCGCAGGCGATGGAACCTGCACAGGTACATGCCCGTAGCAGTACCGCGATACTTGCCGGCGAATGCGTGGGGGATGACTGGATACGGGTTGGGGATGCTGCGATGGCGGTTGACCCACTATCGGGGAACGGGATTTTCCAGTCGCTGTCGTCGGCGCTGCAGGCGCCTGTGGTGATCAATACCCTGTTGCGACGGCCCGAGCGGGCTGCGCTGGCGCGCCAATTTCATCAACAGCGGGTTGAGCAGTTGTTCATGCGCTTTGCCCGTATTGGGCGGGATTTTTATGGTCAGGAGCAGACACGCGCCGGGCTGCCGTTCTGGGCGCGTCGGGGGCGGTGGCCCGATGCCCAGCCGCTGCATTTGGCGGCCGATTGGCAGTCAGTGCAGGTAGCGCGCAGGCCGGTGTTGCGTGAGGGTTTTGTGGATGAGGCCGAAGTGGTAGTGACGGCGGATCAGCCGTTGGGGGTTTGGCATTTGCAGGGGGTGGAGTTGGCGCCGGTGGTGCGCGCGGTGCTGGCTGGGCAGGCGTTGGATGAGGTCATGAGCAGCCACTCCGAGGCGCAACGGATGATGCTGCGGCGGTGGCTGGCGGAGCAGGGCAGGCCCTGAGACCCAGGGGCCGCACAGCGGCCCCAAGATCCTCAGTCAGAAGAAAGTCCCAACCACCAACTGCATATAGGTCCCGGTATCGCGGCTACCCATCTGCGTACCGCCATTCGCCGCACTGCGCTCCGGCTTGTAGAACCCCACCAGCGGGCTGATCAGCAGGTGCTCGTTGACCATCCATTCCACATACAGGTCCAGCTCACGCCCACCCAGGTTGCCCTGGTCGGTGTCAAGTGTGTCGAAGTCGAAGTACAACGCCCCCACCGTCAGGTTGTCACGCGGCTTGCCTTTGAGCGCGACGTGGTGCACCTGGCTGTTCTTGTTGAAGGGCCCGGCATAGTTGGCCGCCACCTCGCCCTGAAACCAGGTGCCGTAACCGCGGCTCAGGCCATAGAACAGCGGGTCGAAAGCTTCCGAAAAACGGCTGTAGCGGTAGGTAGCGGTTGGCGTCCAGGGCAGTTCGGAAAACGTCCAGTTGCCCTCCAGGTACCAAGCGTTCTCGCGCCCGCCCGTGCGGTCTTGGGTGACGTATTCGCCGGCCAGTTCCAGGTCCTTGACCCCCAGGTTACCGCGCCCGCGCAGGCTGACTGTGTCCATGCCGTCGCGGTGCTCCAGGCCCATGATCTGCGCGTAGCGCTGGTCGACGTCGAGGCCGCGGATCCAACTGAGGCCGACTGTGCCAGCGTCGGCGACATGCTCGATGTTGCTCACCGCCATCGACGTGTCGGCCTGGTAATGGTTGTCGGATTTGAGCCACATCAGGTCGCCACGCCAGCCTTGCTTGCCGCCCAGGCGCAGCACGGCGGTGCGGTCGAAGGCTTTACGTGCAGCCAGGTAATAGGCGCCGCCGCGGTCGAAGTTGGCGCCCAGGTCGACCTTGCCCAGATTGACCGGGTCGCCCTGGATCAGAAAACCATCGCCCAGGGTCACCACCTGACGGCCACCGGAGAGGTCGATGCCATCTTCGCCCAGTGCCGGGAACAGGTTGGCTGAACGCCAGCCCAGGTGCAGGTCTTCGAGGGCGGTGCGGCGTTCGTCGCCGAGGGTCAGACCTGCAGCGTCGCCATCACCCCAGGTGGCGGAGCTGAGCAGGTTGACGGCGCCGTACAGTGCGCCGCTGTCGGCCAGGGCCTGGCTGCCGCTTAGGCCGTATTTGACGTAGCCCTCGCGCCAGTTGCTGCTGCCAGGTTGGCGGTTGCCGGCCTGGTTGTAGCTTTCGTCGCTGTGGAAGACGCCGAACAGGGCTTCGAGGTCGGCGTTGAGGGTGGTGCCGTTTTGGTTGTAGAGCTCGTGGGCTTGGGTGACGGTTGTGGTGAACAAAAGTGCCAACGTGCAGGCGAGCGTGTGCTTCATGGTGTGCTCCATGTTTTTATTTTGGATGTTGGATGGCCTGTGCTGGCCTCTTCGCGGGGCAAGCCCGCTCCCACAGGGACCCCACCGTGCTCAGCCTTGTGGTGACCTGTGGGAGCGGGCCCGCGAAAGGGCCGAAACAGCCAGATGTCAGAGCTTGATCAGCACCGACTTGAGCTCGGTGTAATGTTCGATGGCCGCCGCGCCCATCTCACGGCCGACGCCGGACATCTTGTAACCACCAAACGGCAGCGCCGGGTCGAGTGCGCTGTGGCAGTTGACCCACACCGAGCCCGACTTGATCCGCGGGATCATCCGGTGCACCGCCCCCAGGTCGTTCGACCAGATACTCGCCCCCAGCCCGTAGGGGTTGTCGTTGGCCATGCCGATCACTTCGTCGAGGTCATCGAAGGGCATCGCCACCAGCACCGGCCCGAAGATTTCTTCCTGCACCAGGCGATGACGTTGGTCGACATCGACGATCACCGTTGGCTTGACGAAGTAACCCGGCCCGAAGCCTTCGCCGCCGCAGGCAATGGTCGCGCCCAGCTCGCGGCCGAGTTCGATGTAGCCGGTAACCCGGTCCTGCTGCTTGGCCGAGATCAACGGGCCCATCTGTACCGAAGGGTCCAGCCCGCTGCCCAGCTTCATGCCATTGGCGATACCCGCGATGTCGGCGATCACGTTGTCGAAGTGCTTGCGGTGCACATACAGCCGGGAGCCTGCGCAGCACACTTGGCCCTGGTTGAAGAAGATAGCCGTGGCAGCGCCGGCAGCGGCTTCCTGCAGGTTGGCGTCGGGCATGACGATGGTCGGCGACTTGCCGCCCAGTTCCAGGGTGACGCGGGTCATGTTGTCCATGGCCGCTTTGCCGATCAGCTTGCCGACCTCGGTAGAGCCGGTGAAGGTCAGTTTATCGACGCCGGGGTGGCGGCTCAGGGCTGCGCCGGCATTCAGGCCGGTGCCGGTGATCACGTTGAACACGCCTGCCGGGTAGCCGGCTTCCTCGATCAGCTCGGCCAGTTTCAGTGCGGTCAGAGGGGTTTCGTCGGCCGGTTTGAGCACCACGGTGCAGCCCGTGGCCAAGGCTGGGCCCAGCTTCCAGCAGGCCAGCAGCAGCGGGAAGTTCCAGGCGACGATGGCACCCACCACGCCCACCGCCTCGCGGCGGACAAAGCCGTGGAACTGGTCGTTGGGCATCAAAGGCATCGAGGCTTCGACGGTGCTACCCTCGATCTTGGTGGCCCAGCCGGCCATGTAGCGCAGGAAGTCGATGGCCAATTGCACGTCCATGACCTTGGCCACTGCGGCGCTCTTGCCGTTGTTCAGGCACTCAAGCTCCGCCAGTTGTTGCGCGTCACGTTCCATCAGGTCGGCCAGGCGCCACAGCATGTTCTGCCGCTCACGCGGGCGCAGGCGGCTCCAGGGCGAGTCATCGAAGGCCTGGCGCGCAGCCCGTACGGCGCGGTCGACATCGTCGGCGTCGGCGGCGGGTACTTCACCCAGCACCTCGCCGGTGGCCGGGTTGCGGAACGACAGGGTGCGACCGCTGGCGGCGTCCTGCCAGTCGGCGCCGATGCGCATTTTCAGTTTGCGTTCGAGGAAGGCGCGGGTGGCGGGCAGGATGGGCAGTTCGGAAAGCATGGGGCGGTGCCTCTTGTCATTGGGTGTGCCGGGCACAGGCGCAATGGGCGTGCCAACCTGAGCAGATGGCGTTAAAGCCCTGTAGTTATTGGGTTTTGCCTGGGTGCAAGGTTGTGATTGCGGGCGTGCGCTGTTGCACATTGAGACGGTGTGAGACGGTTGTGGAACAGTGGCTATACAGGCCTCTTCGCGGGGCAAGCCCGCTCCCACAGGGATAGAGCCGAATTCAGGCGCTGCGCGGTTTCGGTGGGAGCGGGCTTGCCCCGCGAATGGCCTGCAGAGCAGGCCCTGTCTCAACATGAAACACCCTGTCGCGAAATGGCACGCTCTGGCTGCACCCCGGCAAGCCTTCACAGCCACGTGAAACCTACTAAGAGGCTGAAATACAACAACTTTCCAGCATGTGGCACAGTTTCTGTATCACGACTGTCACATGCACACCTGCTGTACCAAAGCGTGCGAGAACGATAAGAACAACAACCGTGGAGGTCTGACCTTGAAGACGACTCGACTCCGCCGGCATGCGGGCAAACTGGCGCTGGTCGCCGCCGCGCTGCTGAGCACCCAGGCCATGGCGGCCGAGCAGGGCCCTAACCTGTTGCAAAGCAAGTGCATGGGGTGCCATATCCCCGAAGGCAACGACACCTACAGCCGTATCAGCCATCAGCGCAAAACGCCGGAAGGCTGGCTGATGAGCATCGCCCGCATGCAGGTCATGCACGGCCTGCAGATCAGCGACGATGACCGGCGCACCCTGGTCAAGTACCTGGCCGACAAGCAAGGGCTGGCGCCCAGCGAGACCGATGGCGTGCGCTACGCCATGGAGCGGCGGCTGAACACCGTCGAACACTTTGACCAACAGCTCAGCGAAACCTGCGGCCGTTGCCACTCCGGTGCCCGCGTTGCCCTGCAGCGTCGCCCGGCCCAGGAATGGGAACACCTGGTCAACTTCCACCTCGGCCAATGGCCGTCTCTCGAATACCAGGCCCAGGCGCGTGACCGCGACTGGCTTGAAATCGCCCTCAAGCAAATGGTGCCGGACCTGGCCAAGCGCTTCCCGCTCGACAGCCCGGCCTGGGCCGAATGGCAGCAGGCCCGGCCCAAGGCCGATGCCTTGCCAGGGCAGTGGGCGTTCAGCGGTCACATGCTGGCCAAAGGCGATGTCCGTGGGGTGATGACGGTCAGTGCAGGGGAGGGTGACACCTTCAAGGTCGAGGTCAAAGGCAGCTACGCCGACGGCACGCCGTTCAATGGCAGCGGCTCGGCGATCCTCTACAACGGCTACGAATGGCGCGGCAACGTGAAGGTGGGCGACAGCAACTTGCGCCAGGTATTCGCGGCGCTGGACGGCGAGATGAAAGGCCGCATGTTCGAGGCCGATCACGACGAGCGCGGCCTGGACTTCAGTGCAGTAAAAGACGGCAAGGCACGCCTGCTGGCAGTGCAGCCAGCATTCATCAAGGTGGGCAGCGAAAGCGAGATCACCCTGGTCGGCAGCGGCCTGACGGGCAAGCCGGAACTGGGCGCAGGCGTTGAAGTGACAGAAGTGCTGGAGGCCACCCCGACCCTGGTGCGGGTCAAGGCACGCGCGGCGGCAGACGCCAAGCCAGGCCAGCGAGACGTTGCAGTGGGCGCACTCAAGGGCGTCAACCTGGCGGTTTACGACAAGGTCGACGAGGTCAAGGTGGTGCCAGCGTTCTCCATTGCCCGCATCGGCGAAAACGGCGCGTCCGTGCCGAAGGTGCAGGGGCGCTTCGAAGCCGAAGCCTGGGGCAAGGACGCCAGCGGCCAGCCGCTGCGCATCGGTTACCTGCCCGCCCAATGGAAGGTCGAGCCGTTCAACGAGCGTGCCGTCGAGGACGAGGACGTCAAGTTCGCCGGGCAGATGCAGGCCGACGGCGTCTTCGTCCCCGGCGGTGCGGGGCCTAACCCGGCACGCAAGATGATGACCAACAACGCCGGCAACCTGAAAGTCATCGCCACCCTGGCTGACGGCGGCCAGACCGGTGAGGGCCACATGATCGTCACCGTCCAACGCTGGAACAACCCGCCCTTGCCATAAGGCAGGTGTGAACGCGTTTTCCAACGGATCGATTATCGGAGGTCGCCATGGGCGCACTATTGAACCTGGTCGAACGCAATCTGCATGAAGTGCAGGTGGATGCCGACCGCATGCTGTTTCACATCCCTAGCAGCTCGCTGTTCGCCACCGACGCGGTGACCGGCGGCATCATCGACACCCTGCGCCAGCAAGGCTGCTCTGCCGAGGAGCTGATGCAGCGCCTCGGTCAGCAGTTTGCCGGCACCGACATCCAGGACACCCTGCGCGAGCTGATCGCCCTGGAAGTGGTCAGCGACGGCTCGCCATTGACGCCGGAAATCGCCCTCAAGCAGGTCGAGCGCACGGCCTTGAACACGGTGGTGCTCAACGTCAACACCGGCTGCAACCTCAGCTGCACCTATTGCTACAAGGAAGACCTGGACAAACCCTCTGCCGGCAAAAAGATGAGCACCGCCACTGCCGAGGCCTCGGTGGAGATGCTGCTCAAGGAGTCCCCCGACGAGCAACGCTACAGCGTGGTGTTCTTCGGCGGCGAGCCGTTGTCCAACCGGCCTTTGATCGAGCACATGGTTGCCTACTGCGAGCGGCGTTTCGCTGAGGCCGGCAAGCAGGTGGAATTCATCATGACCACCAACGCCACCTTGCTTACCGAAGAGATCATCGACTGGCTCAACGCCCACCGTTTCGGGCTGTCGATCAGCATCGACGGGCCGAAGACCGTGCACGACCGCAACCGCATCACCGTGGGCGGGCAGGGCACCTATGATGTGGTGCGGCGCAAGGCCGAGATGCTGCTGTCACGCTACACCAGCCGCCCGGTAGGGGCGCGGGTCACCCTGACCCGTGGCATCACCGATGTCGAGACCATCTGGAATCACCTGTTCAACGAGATGGGCTTTGCCGAAGTCGGCTTCGCCCCGGTGACCTCGGGCGACCTGTCGGCATTCAACCTCACCAGCGACGAGCTGGTGCAGGTGTTCGCCAACATGAAGGCCCTGGGGCGTCGCTACCTGGAAGCCGCGCTGGAGCACCGCAACATCGGCTTTTCCAACCTGCACCAACTGATCACCGACATCCACGAGGGCCACAAGAAGGCCCTGCCGTGTGGCGCTGGGCTAAAAATGCTGGCCGTGGACCATGAAGGTGAATTGAACCTGTGCCACCGCTTCACCGGCTCCAGCTTGCCGACGTTCGGCAACGTGCACCAAGGGGTGAAACAGGCCCAGCTCAATGATTTCCTGTCGCAACGCCTGGACCGCAGCAACACCGGCTGCGAGAGCTGCCGTATTCGCAACCTGTGCTCCGGTGGCTGCTACCACGAGAGCTATGCCCGCTACGGCGACCCACAGCACCCGACCTACCACTACTGCGAGCTGATGCGCGACTGGGTCGACTTCGGCATCGAGGTCTACAGCCGCATCATGGCCGCCAACCCGGCCTTCATCGACCGCTACATCACCCCGCGGAAGGCGCACTGACATGAAGCACTTGAAGCCCCTGAACAACAAGGCGCGCATCCTCGAACAGGCCGCTGCCGAAGACCGTGTCGAAGAAGTCATGGCGATGAGCGCGGTGGCAGGCTGTACCGCCACCACCGACCCGGGTTGGGAAGTGGACGCCTTTGGTGGCGTGAGCTCGCTGTGCCAGCCCATGGAAGCCGACCTTTACGGGTGTTCCGACCCTTGCTGGTGGCCAGCGCAGGTGCCGGACATGATGAGCACCTACCAGGACTGGAACGCCCAGGCGACCAACTCCCAGGACGACTGGCGCAACCTCGGCACCGTGTTCCCGAAAGACAAGTGACCGGCCCAACAAGAATGACAAGGGGAAACCGCATGAAACCTGGACTCTGCGCGCAACTCGCGCTCACCGTCGCCGCCACGGCCAGCGCCTGGGCGGTACAGGCTGACGACAGCGGGCCGGCCTTGAAGGCTGGCCATGAATACCTGATCGTGACCAACTACCCGAACAACCTGCATGTGGTCGATGTGGCCAGCGATGCGCTGTACAAGAGCTGCCGCATGCCCGATGCGTTCGGCCCCGGCACGGCGATGATGGCGCCGGACAACCGCACCGCCTACATCCTCAACAATCACTACGCCGACATTTACGGCATCGACCTGGACACCTGCAAGACCACCTTCCACGCCAACTTGTCCAGCGTGCCAGGGGAGGTCGGCAAGTCGATGTATTCGTTTGCCATCAGCCCTGACGGCAAAGAGGTGTATGCCACCGTCAACCCGACCCAGCGCCTGAACGATCACTATGTGGTCAAGCCGCCGCGCCTGGAGGTGTTCCGCACGGCCGATGGCCTTGATGCGAAACCTGCGCGTACCTTCCCGATGCCGCGCCAGGTATACCTCATGCGCGCCGCTGATGATGGCAGCCTGTTCGTAGCGGGTCCGGACATCTACAAGATGGACGTGCAAACCGGCAAGTACGAGGTAGCGTTGCCGCTGCGTACCTGGAACCGGCCCGGCTACAGCGCCCCGGATGTGCTGTATTTCTGGCCGCATCAGAGCCCTCGGCACGAGTTCTCGATGCTCTATACGATTGCCAAGTTCAAAGACGAAAAGCAGGACCCGAATACCGCCGAATTGCTCTACGGTTACCTGAGTGTCGACCTCAAAACCGGCAAGACCCACACCCAGGAATTCGCCGACCTGACCGAGTTGTACTTCACCGGGTTGCGCTCGCCGAAGGACCCGAACCAGATCTACGGCGTGCTCAACCGCCTGGCGCGGTATGACATCAAGGAACGCAAGCTGATCAAGGCGGCTAACCTTGAACACACCTACTACTGCGTGACCTTCGACAAGAAGGGCGACAAGCTGTACCTGGGCGGCACCTTCAATGACCTGGCGGTGTTCGACCCTGAAACGCTGCAGAAGGTGAGGAACATCAAGCTGCCGGGTGGGGACATGTCGACCACTACGCCGCAGGTGTTCGTCCGGTAGTTTTGAGTTGGCTTCTTCGCGGGACAAGCCCGCTCCCACAGAGAATTGTGCGAGAGACCTGTGGGAGCGGGCTTGTCCCGCGAATGGGCCGTATGACCAGTACAAGAACAACAAGAGAACGCCCATGCCCCAGCCAAGCTATTCCCAGGGCAACCAGGACAAACCCCTGCTTACCCACTGCATCGGCGACGCCTTCGATACCACCGTGGCCCGCTTCCCCGACCGCGAAGCCCTGGTGGTCCGCCACCAGGCCTTGCGCTATACCTGGCGGCAACTGGCCGAGGCCGTCGACCAGCACGCGCGCGCCCTCATGGCATTGGGCGTGCAAGCCGGCGACCGCCTGGGCATCTGGGCCCCCAACTGTGCCGAGTGGTGCATCACCCAGTTCGCCAGCGCTAAAGTTGGTGCGATCTTGGTCAACATCAACCCAGCCTACCGCGCAAGCGAACTGGACTACGCCCTGGGCCAGGCGGGTTGCCGCTGGGTGATCTGCGCCGACGCCTTCAAGACTTCCGACTACCACGCCATGCTGCTGGGCCTGATCCCGGGCCTTACGGATGGCCACCCGGGCGCGCTGGCCTGTGAACGGTTCCCCGAGTTGCGCGGGGTCGTGAGCCTGGCCGCTTCACCGCCGCCGGGCTTTCTCGCCTGGCATGCCCTGCAGGCCCGCGCCGACGCCATCAGCGCCGAAGCGTTGGCCACCCGCCAGGCGCAACTGCACTGTGACGACCCGATCAACATCCAGTACACCTCCGGCACCACCGGCTTTCCCAAGGGGGCCACGCTGAGCCACAGCAACATCCTAAACAACGGCTACATGGTGGGCGAAAGCCTGGGCCTGACCGAGCACGATCGGCTGGTGGTGCCGGTGCCGCTGTACCACTGTTTCGGCATGGTCATGGCCAACCTGGGCTGCATGACCCACGGCAGCACCTTGATCTACCCCAACGACGCCTTCGACCCACTCGCCACGTTGCGCGCAGTGGCCGAGGAAAAGGCCACCGCGCTGTACGGCGTGCCCACCATGTTCATCGCCGAACTGGACCACCCGCAACGCAGCGACTTTGACCTGTCGAGCCTGCGCACCGGGATCATGGCCGGCGCGACCTGCCCGATCGAAGTGATGCGACGGGTCATCGACGAGATGCACATGGCCGAGGTGCAGATCGCGTATGGCATGACTGAAACCAGCCCGGTGTCCTTGCAAACCGGTGCCAATGACGACCTGGAGCGCCGCGTGACCAGCGTCGGCCGCACCCAGCCACGGTTGGAGAACAAAGTCATCGATACCGATGGCCGCACAGTGCCGCGTGGTGAAATCGGCGAACTGTGCACCCGCGGCTACAGCGTAATGCTGGGGTACTGGAACAACCCCAAGGCCACGGCCGAGAGCATCGATGCCGAGGGTTGGATGCACACCGGTGACCTGGCGGTGATGGACGAGCAGGGTTATGTGCGCATCGTCGGGCGCAGCAAGGACATGATCATTCGGGGTGGCGAGAATATCTACCCACGTGAGCTGGAAGAGTTCTTCTTCACCCATCCAGCGGTGGCCGATGTGCAGGTGATTGGTGTGCCCTGCAGCAAATATGGCGAGGAGATCGTCGCCTGGGTGCGCTTGCACCCGGGGCATGCGGCCACTGAAGACGAGCTGCGTGAATGGGCACGGGCGCGGATTGCGCACTTCAAGGTGCCGCGCTATTTCCGCTTCGTCGATGAGTTCCCGATGACGGTGACCGGCAAGGTGCAGAAGTTTCGCATGCGCGAGATCAGCATCGCGGAACTGTCGGCGGGGTAATGGCATGGGCACCGGCGAGGCCGGTGCCCAGCACCGCTACAACGCCTTGGCCAGGAAGCTGGCGGTACTGCTTTCAACGCACCCGGCGACGGCCTGCGGTGTGCCACTGGCCACAACCTTGCCCCCCGCATCCCCAGCCCCCGGCCCGATATCGATCACCCAGTCGCTTTGCGCGACCACGCGCATGTCATGCTCGACCACCACCACGCTGTGCCCGGCATCCACCAGACGGTTGAGTTGTACCAGTAACCGGTCGATATCCTGGGGATGCAGGCCGTTGGTGGGTTCATCCAGTACATACAACGTCGCGCCGCGCGCCGTGCGCTGCAACTCGGTGGCCAGCTTGATGCGTTGCGCTTCGCCGCCAGACAGCTCCGTAGCCGGTTGGCCCAGGCGCAGGTAACCCAGGCCGATATCCTGCAGCACTTGCAGGCTGCGCCGTACTGACGGCTGTTCGGCGAACACCGCCATGGCTTGTTCGACCGTCAGTTGCAGCACCTGGGCGATGTTCATCCCTTGCCAGGTCACCGCCAGTGTCTCGGGGTTGTAGCGGGCACCGTGGCAGGTTGGGCAGGGCGCGTAGACACTGGGCATGAACAACAGCTCGACGCTGACAAACCCTTCGCCCTCGCAGGTTGCACAGCGGCCCTTGGCGACGTTGAAGGAGAAACGCCCGGCATCGAAGCCTTGTGCCTTGGCGTGGTCGGTGGCAGCGAACAGTTTGCGCACGGCGTCGAACAGGCCGGTGTAGGTGGCCAGGTTGGAGCGGGGGGTACGGCCGATGGGTTTCTGATCGACCTGCACCAGGCGCTTGATGCTGCCCAACCCGGCCTTTACCCGGCCGCTGCTGGTTTGTTCGGGGTCGTCCTCCAGGCTCTGTTCTTCGCGCTCGGCAGGCTGTTCGGCATGGCCCAGGTGCGCGCCGACCAGCTCCAGCAGCGCCTGGCTGACCAGGCTGGATTTGCCCGAACCGGAAATCCCGGTCACCGCAGTGAAGCACCCCAACGGGAACTGAGCGCTGAGGTTGTCGAGGTTGTTACGGGTGATGCCTTCCAGTGCTAGCCACTCCTGCGCCTGGCGCGGTGTGCGAACGGCATGGGCGTGCTCGCCGAACAGGTAGGCGCGGGTGCACGATTGCTCGACCTGGGCGAGCCCCTCGGGCGGGCCGCTGTAAAGGATGGTGCCGCCGTGTTCACCGGCGGCAGGGCCAACATCCACCAGCCAGTCGGCGCGGCGCATGGTGTCGAGGTCGTGCTCCACCACATAGACCGAGTTGCCGGACTGTTTCAGGCGCTGTAAGGCTTCGAACAAGGCCTCGCTGTCGGCAGGATGCAAGCCGGCCGAAGGCTCGTCGAGCACATAGATCACGCCGAACAGTTGCGAGTTGAGCTGGGTGGCCAGGCGCAGCCGCTGCAGCTCACCTGAGGACAGGCTCGGGGTGCTGCGCTCCAGGGCCAGGTAGCCCAGCCCGAGGTCGAGCAAGGTGTCGATGCGCTCCAGCAGCTCATGGGCGATACGCTGGGCGGCCAGGCGTTTTTCCAAGGTCAGGTCGCCCTGGTGCTGGTCCAGGTAGGCCGGCGCTGCCACCGTGCGGAACACCTCGGCCAGCGCCTGCAACGAGAGGTGCGACAGCTCGGCGATGTCCAGGCCTGCGAAGGTCACGCTCAGCGCTTCGCGCTTGAGGCGTTTGCCCGCGCACAGCGGGCAGGGGCTTGGGCGCATGAACTGCGACACGCGTTTGCGCATCTGCGCGCTTTGCGAGTGCATGAAGGTGTGCAGTACGTAGCGCCGGGCGCCGCTGAACGTGCCCTGGTAGCTGGGCTCCTGCTTGCGCTTGAGGGCAGCGCGGGTTTGCGCCGGGGTCAGGCCGGCGTACACCGGAGCGGTGGGGGTTTCTTCGGTGAACAAGATCCAGTCGCGCTGCGCTTGTGGCAAGTCACGCCAGGGAATATCGACGTCATAGCCCAGGGTTACCAGGATGTCGCGCAGGTTCTGGCCCTGCCAGGCCATGGGCCAGGCCGCCACTGCGCGCTCGCGGATGGTCAGTGAAGGGTCTGGGACCAGGGTTGCCTCGGTCACTTCATAGACGCGGCCCAGGCCGTGGCATTCGGGGCAGGCGCCTTGGGGGGTGTTGGGCGAGAAGTCTTCGGCATACAGCATCGCGTGCCCGGCCGGGTAATGGCCGGCGCGCGAGTAAAGCATGCGGATCGAGCTGGACAGTGTGGTGACGCTGCCCACTGAGGACCGCGCGCTGGGCGTGCCGCGTTGCTGTTGCAGCGCCACCGCCGGCGGCAGGCCTTCGATGGCGTCCACATCGGGCACGCCAACCTGGTCGATCAGGCGCCGGGCGTAGGGCGCGACGGATTCGAAGTAGCGGCGCTGGGCTTCGGCATACAGGGTGGAGAAGGCCAGCGAAGACTTGCCCGAGCCCGATACACCGGTGAACACCACCAGCGCGTCGCGGGGGATATCGACATCGATGTTCTTGAGGTTGTGCTCGCGGGCGCCACGGACGCGGACGAAGCCGGCAGGGCTTGGGTGACGTTGTGGCATTGGGCACTCCTTGGCTGGGGAGGGGGCACGGTAGCAGTGTTTTGGGATTTGTAGGTGCTTGCCTTGAGGTTTTCAGCGCCTGGCAGATCGAGCGCCGCCCGCGCGGCGCTCGATCGCCCAGGGGCTAAAGATCTCAACCCGTACCCTTGGCGGCCTGCATGCAATCCCCCATGTCCAGTTCCACCCTGCGGAACCACATTCGATTGTGCTCCCCCCATCACTCGCGTTTATCTGTCAGCCAACACGACCTGCCTTCCCCGTCGTGATCTCAACGCGAACAACAAGAACGGGAACATACCCGCGCAAGGAGATTCCGCATGTCCCGACATCAACACATCCTGGCTTGGCTCAACGACGTGGCCAGCGACCTGCACGCCATCCGTCACGACATCCATGCACACCCGGAACTGGGTTTTGAAGAAAGCCGCACCTCGGCGCTGGTCGCTCGGCTGCTGCAAGCGTGGGGCTACGAGGTTCACACCGGTGTCGGCAAGACCGGCGTGGTGGGGGTGCTGCGCAACGGCAGCAGCCCACGCAAGCTGGGGCTGCGCGCCGACATGGACGCGCTGCCGATCCATGAGGCCACCGGCGCGGCCTACAGCAGCCGGCACCAAGGCTGCATGCACGCCTGCGGCCATGATGGCCACACCACCATGCTGCTGGGCGCTGCGCGTTACCTGGCAGCGACCCGGCAGTTCGATGGCACGCTGACGCTGATCTTCCAGCCAGCCGAAGAGGGCCAGGGCGGTGCCGAGGCGATGCTCGCCGACGGCTTGCTGGAGCGCTTCCCCTGTGATGCACTGTTCGGCATGCACAACATGCCGGGGCTGCCGGCAGGGCACCTGGGCTTTCGCGAGGGGCCAATGATGGCCTCGCAGGATTTGCTCAGCGTAACCCTCGAAGGCGTCGGCGGGCATGGCTCGATGCCGCACCTGACGGTCGACCCGCTGGTGGCAGCGGCCAGTGTGGTGATGGCGTTGCAGACGGTGGTGGCGCGCAATATCGATGCCCAGGAAGCCGCGGTGGTCACGGTGGGGGCACTGCAGGCGGGCGAGGCGGCCAACGTGATTCCGCAGCAGGCAGTGCTGCGCCTCAGCCTGCGGGCGTTGAATGCCGAAGTGCGGGCGCAGACCCTGGCGCGGGTACGCGCGATCATCGTTAGCCAAGCCGAGAGTTTTGGCTGCAGCGCCAGCATCGAACACCGTCCGGCGTATCCGGTACTGGTCAACCATGCCGCAGAGAACGCCTTTGCCCAACAAGTGGGCGTGGAGCTGCTCGGTGCCGAAGCAGTGGACGGCAACACCCGTAAATTGATGGGCAGCGAGGATTTCGCCTGGATGCTGCAACGTTGCCCGGGCGCCTACCTGTTCATCGGCAATGGCGTGTCGCGGCCGATGGTGCACAACCCAGCCTATGACTTCAACGACGACATTCTGCTGACCGGCGCCGCCTATTGGGGCGCGCTTGCCGAGCGCTGGCTCGAGCCCGCCTGACCTTTCTTTGACGACTGCCGCTGGAACCTGGGCGCGGCTGTGCCTGGGTCATCACCCAACAGATGAATGGAGTGTTCCCAATGCAGACTTCGAGCACAGGCGTGTCGCGTACCCGGCAGGTGGTCGCTGCCGTCATCGGCAATGCGCTGGAGTGGTATGACTTTATCGTGTACGGCTTTCTGGCGAGCATCATCGCCCGGCAGTTCTTCCCCTCCGACGACGAATACGCCTCGCTGCTGATGGCCCTGGCCACCTTCGGCGTGGGCTTTTTCATGCGCCCGGTGGGCGGCGTGCTGCTGGGCATGTACGCCGACCGCAAAGGCCGCAAGGCGGCCATGCAGATGATCATCCGCCTGATGACCGTGTCCATCGCCATGATCGCCTTTGCGCCCAACTACCTCGCCATCGGCATGGGCGCGCCGTTGCTGATTGTGGTGGCGCGCATGCTCCAGGGCTTCGCCACAGGGGGCGAATACGCCAGCGCAACGGCGTTTCTGGTAGAAAGCGCACCCGCCCATCGCAAAGGCCTGTATGGCTCCTGGCAACTGGTGGGGCAGTGCCTGGCGGTGTTCTCGGGCGCGGCGATGGTGGCGTTGGTGACGCACCTGTGCACGCCAGAGGCGCTGGACAGCTGGGGCTGGCGAATCCCGTTCGTGCTTGGCCTGCTGATTGGCCCGGTGGGGCTGTGGATTCGCAAGCACATGGAAGAACCCGAAGAGTTCCTCGAGGCGCGTAAACAGGCCAAGGGCCAGGCGCCGGGCCTGTGGCAGGTACTGCGTGAACACCGCCGCAGCCTGCTGGTGTCGATGGGCCTGGCGTGTGGCGCCACGGTATCGTTCTACGTGGTGCTGGTGAACATGCCGACTTTCGCCCACAAGAACCTCGGGTTGCCGCTGGACCAGGTGCTGTTGGTGCAGATGCTCGCGGTGGGGCTGATGACCGTGGTCATCCCGCTAGCGGGGGCCTTGTCTGACCGGCTGGGCCGGCGACCGGTACTAATGGCCTTCACCCTGGCCTTCTTCGTGATGGTTTATCCGTTGTACGTGTGGGTGGCGGCGGCGCCGTCGATCGAGCGCCTGCTGGTGATGCAGCTGCTGCTGTGCACCGCCATCGGCGGGTTCTTTGGCCCGGCGCCGACTGCCCTGGCCGAGCAGTTCCCGGTCGAGGTGCGTTCGACCGGGGTGTCGGTGGCCTACAACGTGGCGGTGATGGTGTTCGGCGGCTTTGCGCCGCTGATCGTCACCTGGCTTAGCAAAGCCCTGAACACGCCGGTGGCGCCGTCGTTCTATGTACTGTTCGCTTGCCTGCTGACGCTGTTGGGCACCTACTGCCTGAAAGAAGCGCCGCGTGCGGGTAAAGCTGTCGCGTTCAACCTTGGAGTGAAACCGTGAAGCCCTTAGCCATCGACCCAATCGTAGCGCTGGATGCCGAGGGGTTGTCCCGCGCGATTCATGCCCGCCAAGTATCGTGCCGTGAGGTGATGCTGGGGTACCTCGCCCATATCGAGCGTTTCAACCCGCAGGTCAATGCGCTGGTGTCGCTGCGTTCGGCCGAGGCGCTGCTGGCTGAAGCCGATGAGCGCGACGGTGAACTGGCGCGGGGGCATTCAAGGGGCTGGATGCATGGCATGCCCCAGGCAATCAAGGACCTGGCTGCCACGGCTGGGCTGCGCACCACCCTGGGCTCGCCGCTGTTCGCCGAGCAGGTACCCGAGCACGATGCGGTCAGCGTGGCGCGGGTCAGGGCCAGTGGGGCGATCATCGTCGGCAAGAGCAATGTGCCGGAGTTTGGCCTGGGCTCGCAAAGCTACAACACCCTGTTCGGCACCACCCTCAATGCTTACGACCCAAGCCGGGTGGCCGGTGGCAGCAGTGGTGGAGCCGCTGCTGCTTTGGCCCTGCGTCTGCTGCCGGTGGCCGATGGCAGCGACATGATGGGCTCGCTGCGTAACCCGGCGGCGTTCAATAACGTGTTCGGCCTACGCCCGTCCCAGGGGCGGGTGCCGCATGGGCCGGCGCCGGAGGTGTTCCAGCAGCAACTGGCCACCGAAGGGCCGATGGGACGCAGTGTGGTCGATGTCGCGCGGCTGTTGACGACCCAGGCAGGCTTCGATGCACGGGTGCCGTTGTCGCTGAGTGGCGGCAAGGTTGATTTCGCTGAAGGGTTACAGCGCGACTTCAAGGGCGCGCGGCTGGGCTGGCTGGGCGATTATGACGGCTACCTGCCGATGGAAGACGGGGTCCTGAGCCTGTGCGAGTCGGCCCTGGCGGATTTTGCCGAGCTGGGTTGCCAGGTCGAGGCCTGCCAGCCGGCTTTTGATTTGGCGCGCCTCTGGCAATGCTGGCTGACCCACCGCCACTTCCTGGTGCACGGCACACTTGGTGTGGCCTATGCCGACCCCAGCAAGCGCGCCCTGCTCAAGCCTGAGGCGCAGTGGGAAGTCGAGGGCGGCCTGCACCTGAGTGCGGCGCAGGTGTACCAGGCTTCTATAGACCGCAGTGCGTGGTACCAGGCACTCGGCAGGTTGTTCGAACGTTACGATTTCCTGCTGTTGCCCTCGGCCCAAGTGTTCCCTTTCGATGCACAGCAGGCGTGGCCGAAGGCGGTCGCAGGGCGAACGATGGACACCTATCACCGCTGGATGGAGGTGGTAATCGGGCCGACCCTGGCCGGGCTGCCGAGCATCAGCGTACCGGTGGGCTTCAGTACCACGGGGTTGCCAATGGGCCTGCAAATCATTGGCCCGGCCCAGGCGGACCACGCGGCGTTGCAACTGGCCCATGCCCATGAGCAACTGACCCGCTGGGTCGAACGGCGGCCGCCGCCGTGCCTGCAACTTCCGTAAAGGCCCTGGGCAGGCGCGGTTCTTGCTGTGCATGATGACCAACCCGCCAAGTGACAGGGAGGTCAGACACATGGGCAACATGACAGACAGTGGTGGCATACGCTCGGTGGAGCGGGCGCTGGCCATCGTCGACTTGCTGGGCGAACACCAGGCATTGGGGCTTGAAGAACTCCACTACCTGACGGCGCTGCCCAAGGCCACGGTCTCGCGCATGCTCGCCACCTTGCAGGAGCAGGGGTGGGTCTACCGGGGTTTGAGCGACCGGCGCTATCGCCTGTGTGCCCGGCGCCTGTTCGGCGACCGCCAGTTGCGCTTCAAGCGGCGGCTGGTGGAGCAGGCGGCGCCTTGGCTGCTTGAACTGAGTGAACGCACCGGGCTGGTGGCAGACCTGTCGTGCTTCGATGGCGAGCGGCTGGAGGTGATGGAAAGCGCCATCCCTCAGGTGTTGCGCAAGCGCTACCCGAACAACTGCCAGATCGTCGGGCACCATGCCAGCCTGTTTCATTCGGCGATGGGGCGTGCGTGCCTGGGGGAGCTGGATGGCGACGAAGTGCAGCGCTTGGCCAGCCACCAACGGGTGGGTGATGACAGCCTGTTGCGCGATATCGAGGAGGATGCGCACAAGGGCTTTGGCCAGCGTACCGAGGGGCATTGGGAATACCCAGTGCGGTTGCCGTTTCTGATCCGGGCGATCGCCTTGCCGGTGCGGGTCGAGGGGCAACTGGCGGGCAGCATCGCCCTGCACTGGCCGGTGGACCAGGCGCCGGTGGAGCGGGTGTTGAGCCTGCACCTGGACCGATTGGCGGCGACAGTGGGCCAGGTGCAGCATGCGCTAGAGGCTTGAAGAAACCTGTACTGGCCTCTTTGCGGGCAACGCAGCCTTGCGAAACCCGCTCGGGCTCACCCCCGAGTGCTTGCGAAAAAACCGGCTGAAATACCCCACATCGACAAACCCCAGGTCGTGGGCAATCTCTTTCACGCTGAGGCTTGAATGCCCCAGCGCCCGTTTGGCCTCCAGCACCAACCGGGCATTGATGACATTCATCGGGGTCATACCCAGGTGTTCCTGGCACAGCCGCCCCAGTGTGGCCAACGTCAGCCCGAGTTCAGCGGCATAAGCCCCCAACGACCAATGCTCGCGAAAGTGCATGTCCACCAGCTCGCGGAACCCGGTCAGTTGCTGGCTGCGCCTGGACGGTAGGCGACGCCCGTCACCACTGGCCTGTGGTTCGTGGCGCAGCACCTGGATCAGCAGTGCCAGCAACAGTGACATGCTGCTGGCCACATGCTCGCGAGCGCGGTTGTGGTATTCCTCGTGAAGGGCGCGGCACAACGGTAGCAGGGGATCTTCGTCGGCTTCCCAGCGGGGCAGGGCGATCACCTGGGGTTTGCGGACCGTTGCCATCAGGTTCGGCGCCAGTACCTGGGCGATGCTTTCCAGCGGGTGCTGCGCTGCAGTGATCACCTGGCCCTCGACCGCACCGGCCCAGTGGAAGCCATGTACCACCTGCGCTGGCACGTACACCACGCAGGGCGCCTGGGCTTGCACGCGGTCACTGTCGAACAGCACTTCACCGCCGCCGCTTTGCAGGTACAGCAACTGCAGCAGGCCTTCGTGACGGTGCGCGGCGATCTCCCAGTTGTGGGCACCGGAACGTTTGGAGATCGACTCCACATGCAGCGACTCGTGCCACACCGGCTGTGCAGTCTCACCGTACAGGGCGTAATTGGGGATCTTGTTCATGGTGTTGTAATTGTTTTGATCGGTACCCGGCTACTGTGCCACAGCCGCTGAACAGGTTCAGGGGCGGTGCAGCAAATTGTCGGGAATGTGGGGCTGGTTGCAGGTTTTGTCCATTCTGCCCGGGTGCCTGTCAGCCCTAGGCTGTTCGCCAGATGAAGCGACACTCTGGAGAGCAGCATGCATAACAACAAGATTAGCGCTCACTGGCTGGGCCTGGATTCAGCCGTTTGTGTTGTGACCGGCGCGGCCGGCGGCATTGGCGCGGCACTGGCTGCCGCGTTGGTCGAACAGCAAGCCCATGTGGTGTTGCTGGACCGCGACCTGGGCAAGTGCCGTGAGCTGGCGGCCACCTTGGGCGAGCACAGTGTCGGCGAGGTCAGCGCGCTGGGGTGCGACATCGCCGACCCCGATAGCGTAAGCCAGGCCGCCGCACAGGTGCAGGCGTTGCACGGCCGCTGCGATGTACTGATCAACAACGCCAGTGTGCTGCGCCCGGGTTCGCTCGACGTGCTGACCCTGGAGCAATGGAACCAGGTGTTGGCGGTCAACCTCAGCGGCTACCTGCTGTGTTCCCAGGCCTTCGGCAGCTTGATGCTTGCCCGAGGCCAGGGGCGCATCGTGCATGTAGCGTCGATCGCGGCCCATTATCCTCAACCCAACAGTGGTGCCTACAGCGCGGCCAAGGCCGGGGTCAGCATGCTGTCCCGGCAGATTGCCGTAGAGTGGGGGCCGCGCGGGGTACGCAGCAACGCGGTGTGCCCGGGGTTGATCCGCACGCCGCTGTCGGCAGCGTTTTACGCGGACCCGCACATCGAACGCCAGCGCAGCGCCATGACCGCCAACCAGCGCATCGGCGAGCCGCAGGACATCGCCGAGGCGGTGCTGTTTCTTGCCAGCCCGCGTGCCGACTACATCAACGGCGCCGAGCTGACGGTCGATGGCGGGCTGGAGAGCATGCCCATGGCGTTGATCCCGCGCCCCGGTTTCGAGGGCGTACGCGCATGAACACACGCACCTGCGATGTACTGGTGGTGGGGGCGGGGGCCGGCGGCCTGGCGACGGCGATCACTGCGAAAAAACACGGCCTGGATGTGGTCGTCATCGAAAAGGACGACTGCTTCGGCGGCACCACGGCGTTCTCCGGTGGGGTGCTGTGGGTGCCGGGCAATCGGCATGGGATGAACGACAGCGATGAGGCGGCGCTGACCTATCTGCGCAACGAAACCGGCGACTGTTTCGACGAAGTGGCGGTCAAGGCGTTTCTGCGTCACGGGCCAGACATGGTCGAGTTCTTCGAGCGCGAGACCGCCGTCAAATTCGTCCCCACGCTGTACCCCGACTATCACCCGCACGTGGAAGGTGGCGTCGATGTCGGGCGCTCGATACTAGCAGCGCCCTACGACATCCGCGGCCTTGGGCCCGACATGGCACGCCTGCGGCCACCGCTCAAGACCATCACCTTCATCGGCATGATGTTCAATTCGTCGAATGCCGACCTCAAGCACTTCTTCAATGCCACCCGCTCGCTGACCTCGTTCGTGTATGTGGCCAAGCGCTTGCTGACCCACCTCAAGGAGTTGGCGCTGTACCGGCGCGGCACTCAGGTGACCAGCGGCAATGCCCTGGCGGCGCGGCTGGTGAAGTCGGCGCTGGACCTGGGCATTCCGATTTTGACCGGGACCCCGGCCAGGCACCTGTTGCGTGAAGGCAATCGGGTCACTGGCGTGTTGGCGAAACAAGGTGACAGCGAACTGCGCATCGAGGCGCGGCGCGGCGTGGTGCTGGCCTGTGGTGGGTTTTCCCATGATGTGCAACGGTTGAAGCAGGCCTACCCGCATGTGCGTCGGGGTGGCGAGCACTTTTCGCCGGTGCCAGCAGGCAACACGGGTGATGGTGCGCGCATGGCTGAAACGATGGGCGCCAAGGTCGATATCCGCCTGCAAGCGGCGGCGGCGTGGATGCCGGTGTCCAAGGTGCCGATGGGGGCAGGGCGATTTGTCGCGTTCCCCCATTTGCTCGACCGTTACAAGCCCGGTGTGATCGGCGTGCTGCGCTCGGGCAAGCGCTTTACCAACGAATCGAATTCCTACCACGACGTGGGTGCCGCCTTGATCGAGGCGTGTGCAGAGCAACCGGAAACCGCCATGTGGCTGGTCTGTGACCGGCGCACCCTGGCCAAGTACGGCCTGGGTTTCGCCAAGCCCTCGCCGATGCCGCTGGGGCCGCTGTTGCGTAACGGCTACTTGCTCAAGGGCAGCAGCCTCGCCGAGCTGGCGCGCAAGGCCGGGATCGATGCCGCCGGGCTGGAGCAGACCGTACGTGAGTACAACCTGGGCGCCGTTCAGGGTGAGGACCGCCAGTTTGGGCGAGGTACCACGCGTTTCAATCGCTACCTGGCCGACCCGCAACACACGCCCAACCCGTGCGTGGCGCCAGTGGCCGAGGGGCCTTACTTTGCCGTGAAGGTGATTATGGGTGACCTGGGCACCTTCGACGGCATCCGCACCAGCGTGGTCGGCGAAGTGCTGGGCGCCGATCAGCAGGCCATCGAGGGCTTGTACGCCGTCGGCAACGACCGCGCCAGCATCATGGGCGGCAATTACCCCGGGGCGGGCATCACCCTGGGGCCAATCATGACCTTTGGCTACATCACCGGGCGCCACCTGGCGGGCGTCGAACAAGGGCTGGCGACAGCGGGCAAAGCGCGGGAGGTTGCATGATGGACAAGCCTGTCGTCGATCACAGGGTCTACACCATCCGCCCACGTGGCATGGCGGCCTTTCTCGAAGCCTTCGACCAGCTGGCGATGCCGATTCTGCTGCGCCATCTCGGTGCGCCGCTGGCGTTCTACACCAGCAGCATCGGCACGCTCAACCAGGTGGTGCACTTGTGGGGCTATGACAGCCTCGATGACTTCGAAAAACGCAGCGCCGCGCGGGACGCTGACCCGGACTTCGCAGCCTACCTGCAGGCCACCCGCGATCTAGTCGTGGCCCAAGAGACCCGGATCATCCGGCCTGTGCGGCTGCCCAGCCTCGTTCACCGGTAATGCTGCCTGGGTCGCATGGCGGCCCACTGCCGATGCACCTTCATAAAAACAACAACAGGTGATACCCCATGAACAACGCCATTGATGTGCGCCAACTGATCGACCAGCAACCCATCGGCCGCTACCAGAAATGGGTGGTCTTCCTGGGCTTTCTGATCATCGCCCTGGATGGGCTGGACGTCGCCCTCATCGGTTTCATCGCACCGCAATTGAAAAGCGATTGGGGCCTGGGCGCGCAAAGCCTGGGCCCTGTGTTGAGCGCGGCCCTTATCGGCCTGGCGCTCGGGGCACTGATCGCCGGCCCCTTGGCCGACCGCTATGGGCGCAAGGCGGTCTTGCTGGGCAGTGTGCTGCTGTTTGGTGTGTGGACCTTGGCCTCGGCATTCTCGCCCGACCTCGAGACCCTTGTTGCCCTGCGCTTTCTGACCGGCCTGGGCCTGGGCGCCGCCATGCCCAATGCCAGCACCCTGGTCAGTGAATACGCGCCGGCGCGCAGCCGCTCGCTGCTGATCACCCTGGCCTTCTGTGGTTTCTCACTGGGTGCGGCGGCAGGCGGCTTTGTCAGTGCCTGGATGATCCCCAACCTGGGCTGGCGCAGCGTGCTGGTGCTGGGCGGCGTGCTGCCGCTGCTGACAGTGCCGTTGCTGTGCTGGCGGTTGCCCGAGTCGGTCACCTTCCTGGTCAGCAAGGGTGCTGACAAGCGTCGCATCCACGCCATCGTCAGCCGTCTGGCACCGGAGCGTGTCAACGCCGATAGCACCTTCACCGTACCGGCCAGCGCGCCCAGCAGTGGTGGGGCGATTGCGACCATTCTCTCGCCGCGCTACCGCTTTGGCACCTTGATGCTTTGGGCTGGCTACGTGCTGGCGCTGTTTCTGGTTTACCTGTTCAGCGGCTGGTTGCCCACTTTGGTCAAGGAAGGGGGCGGCTTCTCAGTAGCCGAAGCGGCCATCGTCACCGCTTGTTTCCAGATCGGCGGGCCGCTGGGGGCGATCTCTGTAGGCTGGGCCATGGACCGCTGCAACCCGCAACGGGTACTGATGCTGACCTTCCTGTTCAGCGGTGCGGTGATCTTCGCCATTGGCCAGGTGGCCGGGGATTTTGCCTGGCTGTGCGCGATTGCCTGGGCCGTGGGCTTTGGCCTCAATGGCGCGAGTGTGGGCATGAATGCCTTGGCGGCGGCGTTCTACCCCACCGAAGCGCGGGCGACAGGTGCCAGTTGGATGAGTGGCATCGGCCGCTTCGGTGCGATTCTCAGTGCGTTTGCCGGCGCCCAGATGCTGGCCATGGGCTGGAGCTTTGCACAGGTGTTCGCTTCGTTGCTGATCCCGGCGGTATTGGCTGCGCTTGCGGTGTTGTTGCAAGGGCGTCATGCCGGTTCAGGCCGGCGCGCCGCCCGGCAAGCGGTGTAAATGGCGCTGGAACATGAACACCTGCAGGCTTTCGCTCAGTTTTCGCGGCTGTACATCCTGCATTCAGCCAGCAACGCCAGCAGGTTCGGTTCCCGTTCCCGCGCCTTCAAAAACACCACGCCAATGTGCTGTTGCAGGCGATAGCGTGGTTGCAGGGCAATCAACTTCACCCGGTTCTCGTAGACCGCAGCGATTCGCCCTGGCAGCAGGGCAAAGCCAACGCCGGAGCTGACCATGCTCAGCAGGGTGAAGATATCGTTCACCTGCATGGCCACCTTCGGCTCGAACCCTGCCTGCTCGAATACCCGCGCACCATCACGGTGGGTGGCAAAGCCTTGGGTCAGGGTGATGAAGGTGGAGTCGGCGAGGTCGGCCAGGTCCACCTCGGCGTGCTCGGCAAAGGGCGAGTCGGTGGGGACGGCAAGGAAGATGTCGTCGGAGAACAGCGGCAATTGCTCGCAGGCGGGGTCGCTGACGCTTTCGTCCAGCGACACCAGGATGGCCTCCAGTTCATGGTTTTTCAGGCGTTGCAGCAGGTCGACGTTTGAGCCCAGGGTCAGGTCGATGTTGAGCGCGCTGCGGCGCAGTTTCAGGCCCATTACCAGCTTTGGTACGGTTTTTACCGTTAGCGAATACAGGGCGCCCAGGCGGAAACGTTCGGCATAGAACCCCGCAGCCTCACGGGTCTGGCGGACCATCTGCTCGGCGTCCTGGATCAGCTGGCGGGCTTTTTTCTCCAGCACGTAGGCGCTTTCCAGCGGGATCAGTTGCCGGCCTTCGTGCTTGAAGAGGGGGCAACGCAGGGCGCTTTCCAGCGAGTGGATGGCGCGGTGCACGCTGACGGCACTGGTGGACAGCTCGGCGGCGGCGCGGCCGAGGTTGCCACTGCGCATGAAGGCGAGGAAGGTTTCCAGCTTTTTGAGGGTCAGTTCTTCGTCGATGAGCATGGGCGGCCTGATAGGTGGGGCAGCGGTTGAAGGTTAGAGCATCGAGGTGTAGGGGTTGAGTGTTGTGGCGCCTGTGAGATCGAGCGCCGCCCGTGCGGCGCATCGCGAGCAACGCTCGCTCCTACGTTTGTTTCGGGCCAATTATTCCTGGGGCAAACGCGCGCGACCGCCTTGGCGCATGACGCGATATCGCGTCGAACAAACAAGGCGGTCGCGCGCGCCTGTCACAGGCGTTATTGGCCCGAAACAAACGTAGGAGCGAGCGTTGCTCGCGATGCGCCGCACGGGCGGCGCTCGATCTCACAGGCGCCATTGAACTCAAAGCATGCACCATGCACACCTCACCCCATCGATTCAATCAACGCCCACAACCGCGCATCATCAAAGTCCTCGATCACCAGCCCAGCCCCCGCATCCATCAGGCGTTCAGCAGTCTGAGTAGTCGCAACCCCAACCGTAAAGATCCCCGCACCACTGGCAGCCTTGACCCCGGGCAAAGAGTCCTCGAAGGCCAGCGCCTGCCCGGCCTCGGCCCCGAGCCGCTGTAGCCCGGTGAGGTAGGGCAGCGGGTCCGGCTTGGCTCGCTCAAGCTCCTCGGCCACCAACACATGCTCGAAGCGGGCCTCCAGCCCCATGGCCTGCAACATGTGCTCGGCATTGAGCCGGGGGGGCGTTGGTCACCACGCACATCCCCAGGCCACAGGCCTGGCCGTGCTCCAGCAAGCGCAACAGGCCGGGCATGGGCGCGAGCGACGGCGCCAGCGAGCGGAACAACGCCTCTTTGCGATCGGCCAGCGCCAGGCATTGCTGCGGGCTGGCATCGGCAAACAACTCGGCGAACAGTTCGCCGTTGGCCCGGCCACTGACCTGTGCATCGAACTGGGCCTGGCTCAGTTCACGGCCGTCATGCTCGCGCAGCAACTGGCGGAAAGCCTGCAGGTGCAGGGTATCGGTGTCGGTGAGGGTTCCGTCGAGGTCGAACAGCAGGGCAGTCAGCATCAGGTATCCAGGTATGAAAAAACACAAGCCCGACGATCATAACCAATGCGGACGACGAAGGGGGCTGTTCAGTGTGTGGCGAAAAGAGTACAAATGTACTCCATGGACAATCTGACCCCCAAACGCCGCGCCATTCTCGAATTTATTCGTGAGCGCATTGCTGACCACGGCCAGCCACCGAGCCTTGCCGACATCGCCACGCGCTTCGGCTTCGCCTCGCGCAGCGTCGCGCGCAAACACATCACCGCCCTGTGCCAGGCCGGCCATATCGACGTCACGCCGAACCAGGCGCGAGGTATTCGCCTGGCTCAACCGCTGCGCCGCCCGGAAATCCTCGAAGTGCCGGTGCTGGGCCAGGTCGCGGCAGGTGCCCCGATCGGCCCGGACCTCGACATTCACGAGCAGTTGCTGCTCGACCCCAGCCTGTTCCGGCGCACGCCCGATTACCTGTTGAAAGTGCGCGGCGACTCGATGGTCGATGACGGCATCTTCGACGGTGACCTGGTCGGCATTCGGCAACAGGGCGAGGCCCGTGACGGGCAGGTCGTGGTCGCCCGCCTGGACGGCGAGGTGACCATCAAGCGCTTGCAGCGTCAGCCTGGCGGTTACCGGCTGTTGCCGCGCAACCCGGCCTATGCGCCGATCAATGTGGGCCCTGAGCAGGAATTCTTCATTGAAGGCGTGTTCTGCGGCCTGCTGAGGCGCGACTGATGGGCGCGGTGGTCGATCTCGACAGGCTGCTCGACCAGCGTCAGGTCTGGCGTGGGCGGCAGGTTCAGGCCCGGACCCTGGGGTTGCAGCCGACCGGGCATGCCGCGCTCGACCAACGCCTGCCCGAGGGCGGCTGGCCGGCCGCGGCACTCAGCGAACTGTTGCTGGCCAGCCCAGGGTGCGGTGAGCTGCAACTGCTGTGGCCGTCGCTGGCGCGCCTGACGGCAGAAGGTGGCCGCGTGGTGCTGGTCGCGCCGCCGTTCATCCCCTACGCCCCCGCCTGGCAGGCAGCGGGTGTGGATCTACGCTGGCTGGCCCTGGTTAGCGCCACGCCTGCCGACGCACTGTGGGCGGCTGAGCAATGCCTGCGTTCAGGCAGTTGCGCCGCCGTGTTGTGCTGGCCGGAGCGCGCCGATGACCGGGCACTGCGGCGCCTGCAGGTGGCCGCCGAGACCGGCCAGGCGCTGGCGTTCGCCTGTCGCCCACAGCAGGCGGCCCACAACCCGTCGCCGGCCGCTCTGCGTATTGCCATCGACACCCGGCCGGCACAGTGGCGTGTGCTCAAGAGCCGGGGCGGCATGCCGCCAGCGCTGCCCATCGCGCTGCCCGGCTGAGGCTGATGCACCATGCTCTGGGCCTGCATTCTGCTGCCACAGCTGGCGCTGGACACTGTTCTGCGCGAGCGTGACGACCCTGAAACGCCCCTGGTTGTGATTGGCGGCCCGACGCAGCGCCGTGTGCTACAGGCGGTCAACCCCGCTGCCGCAGCGCTCGGCCTGCGTGCCGGGCAAACCCTGACCACGGCGCGTGCCTTAGCCGATGGCTTCTCCTGTGTAGAGGCCGATGACAAACGCATCGAGGAGTTGCAACAACTGCTGGCAGCCTGGGCCTATCGCTTCAGCGCCCAGGTGAGCCTGCATTACCCAAGGGCTTTGTTGTTGGAGGTCGGCTCCAGCCTGCAGCTGTTTGGCCCCTGGCCGTTGTTCGAGGCACGCCTGCGCCAGGAGCTCAGCGCGTTGGGCTTGCGGCAGCGCATCGTGCTGGCCAGCAACCCGGTGGCGGCCCGTATGCTTGCCAACGGCCATGATGGCCTGGCGGTGACCTGTGCCGACGCCACCCGCGCCGTGCTGGCACAGATGCCCATCGACCGTGTCGGCTTGCCGCTGGAGGCCGCCGAGGCCTTTGCCCGCATGGGGTTACGCCAGTTGGGCCAGGTGCTGGCCTTGCCGCGCGACGCTCTGGCCAAGCGCTTTTCTGCGCAGGTCCAGTTGCACCTGGACCAACTGCTCGGCCTGCGCACCCTGGGGCTGGGCTTCTACCAGCCGCCGGACCGCTTCGAGTCGCGACTGGAGCTGAACTTTGACGTGGAATCGCACCAGGCGTTGCTGTTCCCGCTGCGCAGAATGCTCAACGACCTCGGCGCGTTCCTGGCTGGGCGTGATTGTGGCGTGCAGCGTTTTTGCCTGCACCTGGAGCATGCCGAAGGGCCGGACACGTTGCTCAAGGTTGGCCTGCTGGCGGCCGAACGTGACCCTGCCATGCTCTTCGAACTGGCAAAAGGGCGCCTGGAGCCGCTGCAAATCCCCGCCCCGGTACGCAACTTGCGGTTGGTCGCCGATGACCTGCCACCCTTCGTGCCCCAGCACCAGGCGCTGTTCGACCCCCGCGCCCAGCAGGCGCAGCCCTGGGAACAGTTGCGTGAACGCTTACGCGCACGGTTGGGCGACGAGGCCGTCAAGGGGGTGAGCGCCGAGGCCGATCATCGCCCCGAATGTGCCTGGCAAGCGGCGGAGCAGGGCGCACAAGGCAGCCTGCCGGTGTTGCCGGGTAGCCGCCCCGGCTGGCTGTTGCCGGCGCCCGTGGCGTTGGAGGCGGCCGGCCACCGTGTGCTGGGGCATGCCGAGCGCATCGAGTCGGGCTGGTGGGACGGAGGCGACGTGCGCCGTGACTACTACCGCATCGAAACCCGCGACGGCCTGCGCGGCTGGGCCTACCGCGACCTCAGCCAGCCAGGCCCCTTGTGGCTGCAAGGCTGGTTTGCATGAGCCGGTTCGGGTATGCCGAATTGCACTGCCTGTCGAACTTCAGCTTCCAGCGGGGGGCGTCGAGTGCCGATGAGTTGTTCAAACGTGCCCGCGAGCAGGGCTATGACGCCCTGGCGATCACCGATGAGTGCACCTTGGCCGGTATCGTTCGCGCCTGGCAGGCCGCCAAGGCGCACCAGCTGCGGCTGATTATCGGCAGCGAAGTCCGTTTGCTGGATGGCCCGAAACTGGTGCTGCTGGCGGAAAACCTCACCGGCTACCAGAGCCTGTGCGCGCTAATTACCCGTGCGCGACGGCGGGCGGACAAGGGCGACTACCAACTGTTCAGCGAGGACCTGCGCGAGCATCACCAAGGCTTGCTGGCGCTGTGGGTGGCCGAGGATGCCGATGACCCTGCACCCGGTGAGGGTTTGCGCACGCTGTTTGCCGAGCGGCTGTGGCTGGCCGTGCACCTGCACCGTGGCAGTGATGACGAGGTGCGGCTTGGCAAACTGCGCCAGTTGGCGAGCAAGGTCGGTATCCGCGCTGTGGCCTGCGGTGACGTGCACATGCATGCACGCGGTCGCCGTGCCCTGCAGGATTGCATGACCGCGATCCGCCAGCATTGCCAGGTGGCCGAAGCGGGTCGCTACCTGTACGCCAATGGCGAGCGTCACCTGCGCAGCCCTGAGCAGTTGCTGGAACTGTACCCGGCCGACCTGCTGGCCGAGACCCTGGTCATCGCCGAGCGCTGCCGTTTCGACTTGAGCGAACTGAAGTACCAGTACCCGCGTGAATTGGTGCCAGACAGCCACACCCCGGCGAGCTGGCTGCGCGAGCTGTGCGAGCGCGGCTTGCCGATGCGCTGGCCGGGTGGGCCGAGCGACAAGGTGCGCGAGGTGCTGGCAAAGGAGCTGGCGCTGATCGAGGAACTGGCCTACGAAAGCTATTTTTTGACCGTTCACGATATCGTCGCTTTTGCCCGCAGCCAGCATATCCTCTGCCAGGGCCGAGGCTCGGCCGCCAACTCGGTGGTGTGTTTCGTGCTGGGGATCACCGAGTTGGACCCCATGGAGCACCGTTTGCTGTTCGAGCGCTTTCTGTCACGTGAGCGCAATGAGCCGCCCGACATCGACGTGGACTTCGAGCACGACCGCCGCGAAGAGGTGATCCAGTATGTGTTCCGGCGCTATGGCCGGCACCGGGCCGCACTCACTGCCGTGGTCAACACCTACCATGCTGCCGGTGCGGTGCGTGATGTGGCGCGTGTGCTGGGGCTGCCGGCCGACCAGGTGGATGCGCTGGCCAAGTGCTGTGGCCGCTGGAGTGATCGCATCCCCGATGCGCAACGCCTGGCCGAGGCCGGTTTCGAGGCCAGCAGCCCGTCGTTGCGACGGGTGCTGATTCTGGCCGGTGAACTGATCGGTTTTCCCCGGCACCTGTCGCAACACCCCGGCGGGTTCGTCATCTCGCAGCAGCCGCTGGATCAACTGGTGCCAGTGGAAAACGCCGCGATGCAAGACCGTACCGTGATCCAGTGGGACAAGGACGACCTGGACATGGTCGGTTTGCTCAAGGTCGATGTGCTAGCGCTGGGCATGCTCAGTGCCTTGCGCCGTTGCTTCGACCTGCTGCAGCGCCACCGGGGCCGGCAATTGACGCTGGCAAGCATCCCAGCTGAAGACCCGGCCACCTACGCGATGATCAGCCGAGCCGAAACCATGGGCGTGTTCCAGATCGAATCTCGGGCGCAGATGGCCATGTTGCCGCGGCTCAAGCCCAACACGTTCTACGATCTGGTCATCGAGGTGGCCATCGTGCGCCCCGGGCCGATTCAGGGTGACATGGTGCACCCGTATTTGCGCCGCCGCCTGAAGCAGGAGCCCGTCACGTACCCCTCGCCAAAATTGCAGGAAGTGTTCGAGCGCACCCTGGGTGTGCCGTTGTTTCAGGAGCAGGTGATGGAGCTGGCGATGGTGGCAGCCGATTACAGCCCGGGCGAAGCCGACCAGCTACGCCGCAGCATGGCGGCCTGGAAGCGCCATGGCGGCCTGGAGCCGCACCGCGAACGGCTGATTCAGGGCATGTTGCGCAATGGTTACGAACTGTCTTTCGCCGAGCGCATCTTCGAGCAGATCAAGGGGTTTGGCAGCTATGGCTTCCCCGAGTCCCACGCGGCCAGTTTCGCCTTGCTGTGTTACGCGAGCAGCTGGCTCAAATGCCATGAACCAGCCATTTTCACCTGCGCGGTGGTCAACAGCTGGCCGATGGGCTTTTACAGCCCTGACCAACTGCTGCAGGAGGCCCGGCGCCAGGGCGTCGAGGTGCGGCCGGTGGATGTGTTTCACAGCGAATGGGATTGCACGCTTGAACCGGTGGGTGAACACGCGCTGGCCATACGCTTGGGGCTGCGCCAGGTCCGTGGTTTTGCCGAAGCCGATGCCCGTCGTCTGGAGCAGGCGAGGGCGCAACGGCCTTGGCGCGATGTTGAAGACTTGTGCCTGCGTGCAGGGCTCGACCACCGCGCCCGTGCCCGCCTGGCTGACGCCGGGGCCCTGAGGGCTTTGGCACGTGACCGTCATCAGGCGCGTTGGCAGGTGGCGGCGGTGCAGCCCCAGTTGCCCTTGTTCGCCGAGGTCGAAGCGTTGCCTGAGGCCGTGGTAGCGCTGCCTGCACCGACTGTAGGCGAGGACCTGGTTGCCGACTACCAGACCCTGGGCACTACGCTTGGGCCTCACCCGTTGCGGCTGCTGCGCCCTCGTTTGCGAGCGTTGGGTTGCCGCAGTTCGCACGAGCTGTCAGCTGTCGAACATGGCGACAACATTGCCGTGGCCGGGCTAGTGGTGGGCAGACAACGCCCGCAGACGGCCAGTGGGGTGACGTTCGTGACGCTGGAGGATGAGTACGGCATGGTCAACGTGGTGGTCTGGCGTGACTTGGCCGAGCGGCAGCGGCGGGCGTTGGTGGGGGCGCAATTGCTCAAGGTGAGCGGGCGGCTGGAGCAGGAGAACGGGGTGCGTCACCTGATTGCAAGGCGGCTGGAGGATATCAGCCCGTTGCTGCAGGGGCTGGAAGTGCGCAGCCGCGATTTTCATTAGCCTGCCAGCGTTGCCTGTTGCGTTGACCGTTGTAGGAGCAGCCTTGTGCTGCGAAGAGGCCGGTGACAACACAGCAGATCTGCTCTGGTATCGCCGGCCTCTTCGCAGCACAAGGCTGCTCCTTACAAGGGTCAGGCAAGGGCTTCAGACCATCGCCAAGCGCTGCTTGCGGGTCGGTGCTGGGAATGCCCGGTCAATTGCCCGCAGGTCTTCGCTGCTCAGGGTCAGTAAGCCGGCCGCCGCATTCAGTCGCACATGCTCTGGGTTTACCGCCTTGGGAATGGCAATCACCCCCTCATCACGGGTCACCCAGGCCAGGCTGACCTGGGCTGGTGTCGCACCGTGGCGCTCGGCGATCTCGGCCAGCACAGGGTGCTGCAACAACTGCCCGGCCTGGGCCAATGGGCAATACGCCATGGTCGGCAAGGCGCGCTTCTGGCTCCACGGCAGCAGGTCGAATTCGATGCCGCGTTGCATCGGGTTGTACAGCACTTGGTTAGTGGCGCAATTGGGGTTGTGCAGTTCGCGCAAGTCATCGACGTCGAAATTGGACACCCCCCAGCGTTTGATCTTGCCTTGTTCGCGTAAACGCTCGAACGCTTCGACGGTTTCCTCCAGGGGATGCTGGCCACGCCAGTGCAGCAGGTACAGGTCGATGCAGTCAGTGCCCAGGCGTTTTAGGCTACGCTCGCAGGCGGCAGGCACGCCGCGCTGGCTGGCATTGTGCGGGTAAACCTTGCTGACCAGAAACACCTGGTCGCGGCGCCCGGCGATGGCGTGGCCAACTACCTGCTCTGCGCCGCCCTCGGCATACATCTCAGCCGTATCGATCAGGCTCAGGCCCAGCTCGATACCTTGTTGCAGGGCTGCCACTTCAGCGGCCCGGCGGCCAGGGTCTTCACCCATGTACCATGTGCCCTGGCCAATGGCCGGCACCTTCGAACCTGCCAGTTTCACGTATCGCATGTCACCTCCGGGATCTGGGTATGGGAAAGCAGTACCTCGAGCAGCGCCTGCGCTGCGGTGGACAGTTTGTGCTCGCTGAGCGCGATGACACCCATGCGCCGCTCCACTGCGGGCTCCACTAGCGGCACGCAGCGGGCACCAAGCTCCTGCATCTGGTTGATGCACAGCGCCGGCACCGCGCTGACGCCCAGGCCGCTGGCAACCATGCGGCCAACGGTCGACAGCTGATGGCTCTCGAACGCCACCGCCAGCTTGCCATGGCTGGCCGCGACGTTCTGTTCCATCAACAGACGGACTGCCGATGGGCGCTGCAAGGCGATGAAGTCTTCGGCCAGCAGTTGCGTCCAACTGACTTGGGGCAGCCCGGCCAGGGGCGAGTCGGCGGGCACCACGGCGACGAAGCGGTCCATGTACAGGGGGTAGAAGTCCAGGCCATCGGTGTTGTCCGGTTCGAAGCCGATGCCCAGTTCGACGCGACGGTGGCGCACCAGTTCCTGTACCTGCTCGTTGATCACGTCATGCACGGTGACGTTGACTTTCGGGTAGCGCTGGCGAAACACCTTGAGGGTGTGCGGCAGCAGGTTACCGGCGAAGGCCGGTATGGCCGCCACCGAAACACGCCCCAGTTGCAGGGTGAAACGCTGGCGCAGCATTTCTTCGGTGTCGTCCCAGTCGGCCAGCAGGCGCCGGGCCAGCGGCAGCAGCACCTCACCTTCGGCAGTCAGGCTGACACTGCGGGTGGTCCGGCTGAGCAGGGCGCCGCCGAGGTTTTCCTCAAGCGCCTTGATGGTCAGGCTCAACGCCGGTTGCGATACATGCAGGTGTTCACCTGCCTGGGCAAAGCTCTGGTACTTGGCCACGGCGACGAAGGCGCGGAGTTGCTTGACGTTCATGACGGCCCTGATCGTTGTTTTGAAAAAGTTATCAATCGATGATGAAAACAAAATTAACAAATCAGTCGACTAAGGTGAAGATGGGGGCACACGCTCACCGACAGCCTCGTCGGTTCAACAACTACAAAAGGCGGATCAACATGGCCGGACTGGACAAGCGCGTAGCAACGTATGAAGAGGCCCTCGACGGCCTGACCGACAACATGACGGTATTGGCCGGTGGTTTTGGCCTGTGTGGCATCCCGGAAAACCTCATCAACGAGATCAAGCGCCGTGGCGTCAAGGGCCTGACCGTGGTGTCGAACAACTGCGGTGTCGACGGTTTCGGCCTCGGTGTACTGCTTCAAGACCGGCAGATCCGCAAGATGATCGCCTCCTATGTCGGCGAAAACGCCGAATTCGAACGCCAACTGCTCAGTGGCGAGCTGGAAGTCGAACTGACCCCACAAGGCACCCTCGCCGAGAAAATGCGCGCCGGTGGTGCTGGCATCCCGGCGTTCTACACCGCCACGGGCTACGGCACCCCGGTCGCCGATGGCAAAGAGGTGCGTGAATTCAAAGGTCGCCACTACATTCTCGAAGAGTCCATCACCGGCGACTTCGCCATCGTCAAGGGCTGGAAGGCCGACCACTACGGCAACGTGGTGTACCGCAACACTGCGCAAAACTTCAACCCGCTGGCGGCCACGGCCGGCAAGATCACCGTGGTCGAAGTGGAAGAGATTGTCGAACCAGGCGTGCTGCTGCCCAGCGAGATCCACACCCCGGGTATTTTCGTTGACCGCGTGATTGTCGGCACCTTCGAAAAGCGTATCGAAAAGCGCACCGTCAAGGCCTGAGCGCCATCCTTCAGAACAACAAAGAGATCCTGACCATGGCACTGACCCGCGAACAGATGGCGCAACGCGTCGCCCGTGAACTGAAGGACGGCTACTACGTCAACCTCGGCATCGGCATCCCGACCTTGGTGGCCAACTACGTACCCGCTGACATGGATGTGATGTTGCAGTCGGAAAACGGCTTGCTCGGCATGGGCGAATTCCCCACCGAGAGCACGATCGATGCCGACATGATCAACGCCGGCAAGCAGACCGTCACCGCCCGCCGTGGCGCGTCGATCTTCGATTCGGCGCAATCGTTCGCCATGATCCGCGGTGGCCACGTCGACCTCACCGTGCTCGGCGCCTTCGAAGTGGATGTGCAAGGCAACATCGCGTCGTGGATGATCCCCGGCAAGCTGGTCAAGGGCATGGGCGGCGCCATGGACCTGGTGGCCGGTGCCGACAACATCATCGTGACCATGACCCACGCGTCCAAGGACGGCGAGTCCAAGCTGCTGCCGCACTGCAGCCTGCCGCTGACCGGCGCCGGTTGCATCCGCAAGGTGCTGACCGACCTTGCCTACCTGGAAATCGACAATGGCGCCTTCATCCTGCGCGAGACGGCGCCGGGGGTGAGCGTTGAAGAAATCATCGAAAAGACCGCCGGCAAGCTGATCGTGCCGGATGATGTGAAAGAAATGACCTTCTAACCCGCAAACGGGTCATTCAACCTGTAGGGGCAGCACAAGGCTGCCCCTACAGGTTTTTTGCGTTGCTGTAGAAATGTCCGATAAAACCAATAAAAGGAAGTTGATCGTGGCCGCTGAAATCCAAGACAGCCGCTCCGCCCGCTTTGCCCTGCGCTGCTCCAACTGGGCCGAACGCTGGTTCCCTGATTCCTGGGTATTCGCTGCCCTGGCCGTCGTACTGGTGTGCGTGGGCGCCCTGGCCATGGGTGCCAAACCCACCGACACCGCCAAGGCCTTTGGCGATGGCTTCTGGAGCCTGATCCCGTTCACCATGCAGATGGCATTCGTGGTCATCGGCGGCTACGTAGTGGCCAGCTCACCGCCTGCCGCGCGGCTGATCGACCGTTTGGCACGCATTCCCAAGAACGGCCGCTCGGCCGTGTGCTGGGTGGCGCTGATCTCGATGCTGGCCTCGTTGCTCAACTGGGGCCTGTCGCTGGTGTTCGGTGGCTTGCTGGTGCGCGCCCTGGCTCGGCGCAGCGACCTGAACATGGATTACCGTGCAGCCGGTGCTGCGGCTTACCTGGGCCTTGGCGCGGTATGGGCATTGGGCCTGTCGTCTTCGGCGGCGCAATTGCAGGCCAACCCGGCCAGTTTGCCACCGTCGATTCTGTCGATCACCGGGGTGATTCCGTTCACCGAGACCATCTTCCTCTGGCAGTCCGGCGTCCTGCTGGCGGCGTTGGTGATCGTGTCGCTGGTGGTGGCCTATGCCACCGCACCAGGCCCTAACAGTGCCCGTACCGCGCAACAATGTGGTGTCGACCCGAGCTTTACCGCGCCGCCACCGGCCCAGCGCAGCCGGCCCGGTGAGTGGCTGGAGTACAGCCCCATCCTGACCTTGCTGCTGGTGGCCCTGGCCGGTGGCTGGCTGTATCAGGAGTTCGCCACCAAGCCCACCATCACGGCCATCTCCGGGCTGAACACCTACAACTTCCTGTTCATCATGCTGGGTGCCTTGTTGCACTGGCGCCCGCGCAGCTTCCTTGATGCTGTGGCTCGCGCGGTGCCGACCACCACCGGGGTGCTGATCCAGTTCCCGCTGTATGGCTCGATTGCCGCGGTCCTTACCCAGGTCAAAGGGGTGGACGAACAGACGCTGGCCCATCACATCTCCACCTTCTTCGTGCAGATCGCCTCCCACGACACCTACGCGGTGCTGATGGGGGTGTACTCGGCTGTGCTCGGCTTCTTCATCCCTTCGGGCGGTGGCAAGTGGATCATCGAGGCGCCCTACGTGATGCTGGTGGCTAATGACCTGCAATACCACCTGGGCTGGGCGGTGCAGATCTACAATGCCGCCGAGGCGCTGCCAAACCTGATCAACCCGTTTTATATGCTGCCGTTGTTGGGGGTACTGGGCCTCAAGGCGCGCGACCTGATCGGCTTCTCGTTCGTGCAGTTGCTGGTGCATGCGCCCCTGGTGCTGGTGCTGCTGTGGGCACTGGGCACGACCTTGCAGTACGTGCCGCCCGTGATGCCGTGAGAATTTGCCCGGTCAAGGCCAGCATTTCGCGCGCACTCCACGTATCATCGGCGTGCGCGAGCCTTGCATCTGCCTTCGCCTGGGAAACTGCTTCACATGTCGATCCGATTGAAACTGCTGAGAAAGAAACTGGGTATCACCCTGGAAGTGCTGGCCGACAAGACCGGCATGACCAAAAGCTACCTGTCAAAGGTCGAGCGCGGCTTGAACACGCCGTCGATCGCTGCCGCGCTGAAACTGGCGCGGGCGCTGAACGTCAATGTCGAAGAGCTGTTCGCTGAAGAACACGCCGCGCAGAGCCGTTACAGCCTGGTGCGCCACTCTGAACGCCAGGCGCTGGTGGGCGACGGCGAAGGGCCAGGCTATGCGGCGCTGACCAGCCAGGTAGGGCAGCGCAGCCTGCTGCCGTTTCTGATTCAGCCGCCCACCGAGTTCAGTGACCCGACGTTCAAGGAACACCAGGGCGAGGAGTTTCTGTTCGTCCATGCCGGGCAGGTTGAGGTCGATTTCATGAACGAACGGGTGCTGCTGGAGCAGGGCGACGCCTTGCATTTCAACGCCCAGACACCTCACCGCTTGCGTTCAGTCGGGCCGCGCCCAGCGCAGTTGCTGGTGGTGGTACACGACAACGGCGAATGAGGGCAGGGCGATGATCGAGGTGTCGCGGTTCTGGCGCGATCCGGCATTGCCCTTTGTCGAGGCTCGGCGGGTCGGGGACGGGCGCCAGGTGTGTTATGCCGCCCATTCCCATGAGAGCTTTTCCATCGGCGCCATCACCGGTGGGCGCAGCACCTACCTGAGCGGTGACAGCCGGATCGAAGTCAGCGCCGGCACCACGGTGCTGATGAACCCAGGGGTGGTGCACACCTGCAACCCCATTGAGGGCGAGGCCTGGTCCTACCTGATGCTGTTCGTTGACGTAGCGTGGTTGCAGGGGCTCGGGTTCCAGTTGCCGGCGCAGGTTGTCAGTACCTCACCGGCCCTCTACAGCGCCTTGCTGCAGGTGTTTGCCGACCTGCTCGACGAAAACCTGGGTGATCGCGAAGCCCGGCTTGCGGCGTTCTTCCAGAGGCTGTCGAGCGTGCTGGGTGGCGAGCCTGGGGCACCCAAGCCGGATCATCCTCGGCTGGAGGCCGCCGCGGCCTTCATCCGCGCACACCGTACCGACCCGCTAGACCTTGAAGACATCTGCCAAGCCTGCGGTTTGTCCCGCGCCTACCTGATCCGCGCGTTTCGCCAGCGTTTTGGGCTAACGCCCCACGATTACCTGCTTGACCAGCGTGTGCAGTGTGCGCGCGCACAACTGCGCCAGGGCAGTTCGATTGCCGACGCGGCCCTGGCAGCGGGCTTCGCCGACCAGGCGCACCTGCAGCGTGCCTTCAAGCGGCATTTGGCTGCGACGCCGGGGCATTATCGCAGCAGGTAAACCGCGCTGCCCACCAGCAATAAGGCCAGCCCCCGGTTCAACAAACGCATACGCCCCGGGTTGCCCAGGCATTGGCGAATCACACTGCCAGCCCATGCCCAACTGGCCACCGAGACGAAACAGATCGGCCCATAGATCCAGGTGAACACCCACAACAGTTGCTGGTCACCCCCTGTGTAGGCGCCGACACCTGCCACCGCCGCCAACCATGCCTTGGGGTTGAGCCACTGCATGGCCGCGCCCTGCCAGGCAGAGGGGGCGCGCTGTGCATGATCGCTGCCCAAGCGGCCATCGTCGCGGGCCAGCTTCCACGCCATGTACAGCAAAAACGCGATACCTCCCCCGTGCAGCAGCACCCCCAGCAGCGGCCAGCGCAACAGCAGTTCATGCAGGCCCAGCCCGACCAGTACCAGCAACAGGCAGAAACCCAGCGTGGCCCCGGCCACGTGCGCCAGGCTTGCGCGCAAACCATGCCGGGCACCGCTGCCCAGGGCGACGATGTTGACTGGGCCAGGGGAAATCGAGGCGGCCAGCGCAAAGGCGGCCATGGACAAAGACAGGCTCATGGGGCAATCCAGGTGGTGGAAGTTGACGCTATTCTTCAGGCGCAGGGCGTCAGCTGTATTGAATGAAAGTCCCCTGTTACAGGTTTTGTAATAGTTTCTCACTGTCAGAAAAACAGGCTGTGATTGTAGGATCTCTTACCCAATTTCTATTCAGGTACCTATGAGCACCTTCGCGGAACCCCCCTGTCCTTGGCCTTCTCGGCCACCTTTTACCTGTCCTTGTGACGCTTCCCTCGTGAGTACCCGCTAATGGAATGGCTAGCCGACCCCACGGCCTGGCTAGGCCTGTTGACGCTTATCGTCCTCGAGCTGGTGCTGGGTATCGACAACCTCGTGTTCATCGCCATCCTGGCCGACAAACTGCCGCCGCATCAGCGTGACCGTGCGCGGATCATCGGTTTGAGCCTGGCGCTGATCATGCGCCTGGGCCTGTTGGCGAGTATCTCGTGGATGGTGACGCTGACCGCGCCGCTGTTCGAGGTATTCGGCAAGAGCTTCTCGGGCCGTGACCTGATCATGCTGTTCGGCGGTGTGTTCCTGCTGTTCAAGGCCACCATGGAGCTGCACGAACGGCTTGAAGGGCATGTCACCCAGGCCAGCGGTGCGGTCCGTCACGCGGCGTTCTGGCCGATCGTCGCGCAGATCGTGGTGCTTGATGCGGTGTTCTCGCTGGACGCTGTGATCACGGCCGTGGGCATGGTCGAGCAGCTGTCGATCATGATGATCGCGGTGATCTTCTCGATCGGCATCATGATTGTCGCCAGCAAGCCGCTGACCCGCTTCGTGAACGCCCACCCGACTGTGATCATGCTGTGCCTGGGCTTCCTGATGATGATCGGTTTCAGCCTGACCGCCGAAGGCCTGGGCTTCCATATCCCGAAAGGCTACCTGTATGCGGCCATCGGCTTCTCGATCCTGATCGAGGTGTTCAACCAGCTGGCCCGTGCGCGCCGCAAGCGCAGCCTGCAGCAGCACAAGCCCCTGCGTGAGCGCACGGCCCATGCGGTATTGCGCCTGCTGGGCGGCCGTCGGGTCGAGGCTGACGAGGTAGGGGAAGAAATCGCCGACCTGGTCGAGGGCGGTGGTGAAGAGGTGCTGTTCGACCGCCGTGAGCGGGTGATGATCAGCGGTGTGCTGAACCTTGCCGAGCGGCCGATCCGCACGGTGATGACCGCGCGCACCGAGGTCGATGTGATTGACTTGGCGCTGCCGGCCGCAGCCATTACCGAAGCCTTGGCCAATTCGCCGTACTCGCGCCTGCCGCTGATCCGCGACGGCCGCATCGATGAACCACTGGGCTTCGTGCACAAGAAGGAGCTTCTCAAGGAATTGCTGTCAGGCAGCCAGCCAGACCTGGAGCGCATGGCCCGGGCGCCGTTGAACCTGCTGGAAAGCTTCAGCATCCTCAACGCCCTTGAGCAGATGCGCGGTCAATCGACCCATATTGCCTTCGTGGTCAACGAATTCGGTGACTTCACCGGCCTGTTGACCATGACGGATATCCTCGAGTCGATCGCCGGTGAGCTGCCGGATGCGAGTGAGGTAGAAGGGCCGGGTATCGTCGAAGAGGGAGATGGCTTTGTCGTCAGCGGTGCCCTTAACCTCAGCCAGGTGCAGGCGCGTACCGGTTTCAGCGCGCGTGCTACCGAGGACTACCAGACCCTTGCGGGCCTGGTTATGAGCTTGCTGGACCGCCTGCCTATGGTGGGGGATCGCCTGGCCTGGAATGGCTGGACGCTGACCGTGGAGGCGGTTGAGGAGCGGCGCGTGCGCCAGGTGCGGCTTATACCGAGCGGCGACGCTGACGCAGCAGGTGCTTGAAGCCTTCGAGCACCAGCACCAGCACTGCGGCCCAGATCGGCAGGTAGGTCAGCCACTGATCCGGGCCAATGCTCTCACCCAGCAGCAGGGCCACGCCCACCAGCAATACCGGCTCGACGTAGCTGAGCAGGCCAAACAGGCTGAACGGCAACAGGCGGCTGGCCAACACGTAGGCGATCAGGGCCGATGCGCTGATCGCCCCCAGTACCGGGATCAAGGCGTAAAGGCCGGGGTGCATCTGCAGGTCCGCAGGTGACAACGGCCCCTGGATCACGAAGTACAGGGCCCACGGCAACAGCAGGCACATGTCGCACCACAAACCGCCCAGGTGGTCGGTGCGGCAGCGTCGGCGCAGCACGAAGTAGATCGGGTAACCGATCATCACCACCAAGGTTTCCCAGGCGAAGCTGCCATGTTGGTACAGCTCGTGCCCGACACCCAGCGCAGCGCAGCACACGGCGATTTTCTGCAAGTGCGACAGGCGCTCGCCGTAGACCAGACGCCCGGTCAAGACCATGGTCAGTGGCAGCAGGAAGTAGCCCATCGAGACCTCCAGGCTACGCCCGTGCAACGGCGCCCAGAGGAACAGCCACAGTTGCACCCCCATCAGCCAGGACGTACCGACCATCCCCAGCAGCAGCACCGGGGTGCGCCGTACCCGCCCCAGCAGCTCACCGACACGCTGCCAGTCCTTCGAAACCAGCATGAACAGCGTCAGGCAAGGCAGCGTCAGCAGCGTACGCCAGCCAAAGATTTCCTCACCATCGAGCGGCGTGAGCAGGGAGGTATAGAAGTACATCACGGCGAACAAGCACGACGCCATGACTGATGAAAGGATGCCTTTTGACACGAATGCCTCGAATGAGAGAGTTGGGCGGCTGGATCAGCCGCGCATGATCTCAGGGGGCGCGTCCTGCGGCAACCGCGAGACGCCTGGGCGAGCGGCCAGCGCCTCGAGGAAGGCTTCGGCCGGCATGGGCTTGGCGAACAGGTAGCCTTGCTGGAAGTCGACGTTATGCCGGGCCAGGTAGTCGCGCTGGGTCTCGGTTTCGATGCCTTCTGCGACGATGCCCAGGCCCAGTTTGCCCGACAGCTCGATGATGGTATCGAGGATGTGCAACGACAGTGCGTCACCCCCAACCATGGCAACGAAGCTCTGGTCGATCTTCAGGTAATCGACCTTGAACTGGCGCAGGTAGTTGAGGCTCGACTGGCCCGTGCCAAAATCGTCCAGCGCAATCATCACGCCCATTTCATGCAGCTTTTCGAACAGGTCCAGGGTCACCGGCGTGGCTTCGATCAGCTTGCGCTCTGTCAGTTCCAGGGTCAGCGCCACGCGGCCTGGCGGAAAGTGCTGAAGAAAGGTCCGGCAATCGTCGAGCAGGCTCAGGTCGCGGCAATGGTCAGCGGTGATGTTGATGCCAATGTGGAAGCCATCCTCCAGCAGCGCGGCATACGGCGCCAGGTTCTGCGCGGTGTGCAGCATCAGTGCGCGGGTCATGGCGACGATCTGGCCGCTGTGCTCGGCGTAGGGGATGAACAGGTCGGGGCGCACCAGGCCTTCGCGGGGGTGGTTCCAGCGCATCAGCACTTCGGCACCGGCCCACTGGTAATCACCCTTGCGCACCACCGGCTGGAAGTACGGCAGAAACTCATCGGCCTCCAAGGCGCGCTGCAGTTCGGCGCGCGGCGAGGTGGCGCGGCGGACCTGCCAGTGGCACACCGCCCCGGCCACCGCACCGAGTATTACCAGCAAGCTGAGCAGGGCGGGGTAGTGGCTGAGCAGCAGTTGGCCTTGCTTGTCGGCGCCATAGCCGCCGTACACGCTGAACGGGTAGCGGGTCGAGCTCAGTGTCACGGCGGCAGTCGCTGCCGTGGGTGGTGAGCCTTCATGGACGGTGCCGTCCTTGCCCATCCAGTCGTTACCGACGCGGATCTGCAGCGTCTCGTCCGGGCCGATCAGGCGCAGTGCCGTGAGCAAGTGGTCGCCATCGACGGTAGTGATCGCGCCGCGATCGCCGTCGCTGGCCCGATACACCAGCAGGGCATGGCCCGGCGTTACCGAGTTGCCATCCATCAACCACAGCGTGCCGTTGGCGTAGTCGCCAGCGTCGACGGCCTCGTCGAACTCACCGAATAGCGAGGAGCAATAGAGCGTGTTGTGCTGGAACAGGTTGGTGGAGCGCACAAAGGCATTACGCGTGACCTGGCCGCGCAGGGCCAGTTGCACCCGCGCGCACGGGTCGCCTGCCAACGGCAGCAGCGCTTGTGCCGTACTGGACGCCGTGTCGAGAATACGCTCGACATGGCCGATCACCTGAGCGGCAGTGGCATGGCTGTTGGCATGCAGTTCACGGTCAATCTGCCAATTCATCACCCCCAGGCCGCAGGCTACCGGGAGCACGCCGATCGCCCAAGGCAGCAGGGTGCGCCAACTCCAGCCGGCGCGGCTTTTACGGGTGAGGGGCATACTGGCCTAATCTGTTGAAGAGAACGTGCAGAGGATAGCCGTTTGTCGGGGGCACGGGCGAACTAAAGCGCGACAAACCAATTTACGCACTGTAGAATCCAGTTACGAATACAACAATAAGGTTCTCCACATTCGGGAGAATCAAGCCCGCCGAGAATGGGTCCATATGACAAACCATGGGTTCAAATTGATCATTGGTGGCTTCCTCGCTCGCAGCGTGCGTGGCATCCCATGCTCACCGCCTGTTCTGTTCTATATCCCCGGAAATCACTAATTTTTCGCTGTAGATGAGGACATGAACATGGCTGATATTTTCGAAAATCCAATGGGCCTGATGGGCTTCGAGTTCATCGAGCTGGCATCGCCGACCCCTGGCGTACTCGAGCCGGTTTTCCAGATACTCGGTTTCACTAAGGTCGCTACTCACCGCTCCAAAGACGTGCACCTGTACCGTCAGGGCGGCATCAACCTTATTCTGAATAACGAACCCAAGAGCATCGCCTCGTACTTCGCCGCCGAGCACGGCCCGTCGGTCTGTGGCATGGCGTTCCGCGTTCGCAATGCTCACGAAGCCTATGCCCGAGCGCTGGAACTGGGCGCTCAGCCGGTCGAAATCGAAACCGGCCCGATGGAGCTGCGCCTGCCCGCGATCAAGGGTATCGGTGGCGCGCCGCTGTATTTGATCGACCGCTTTGAAGAAGGCAGCTCGATCTACGACATCGACTTCAATTTCATTGAAGGCGTAGACCGCAACCCGGTGGGCGCAGGCCTGAAGATCATCGATCACCTGACCCATAACGTCTACCGTGGGCGCATGGCCTACTGGGCTGGGTTCTACGAGAAGCTGTTCAACTTCCGCGAGATCCGCTACTTCGATATCAAGGGCGAGTACACCGGCCTGACCTCGCGTGCCATGACCGCACCCGATGGCATGATCCGCATCCCGCTCAACGAAGAATCGTCCAAGGGCGCCGGCCAGATCGAAGAGTTCCTGATGCAGTTCAACGGCGAAGGCATTCAGCACGTGGCCTTCCTGACCGACGACCTGCTCAAGACTTGGGATGCCCTGAAGGGCATTGGCATGCGTTTCATGACCGCGCCGCCGCAGACCTACTACGAGATGCTCGAAGAGCGCCTGCCAGGTCACGGTGAACCTGTCGACCAACTGCAAGCGCGCGGCATCCTGCTCGACGGCGCTGCAGAGCAGGGCGACAAGCGCCTGCTGCTGCAGATCTTCTCGGAGACCTTGCTTGGGCCGGTATTCTTCGAGTTCATCCAGCGCAAGGGTGATGATGGCTTTGGCGAAGGTAACTTCAAGGCCCTGTTCGAATCCATCGAACGGGACCAGGTTCGCCGCGGTGTATTGAGCACCGATTGATAGGTGCTGGTACCGCCGTCATGCCGCTTCGGCGGCGGTACCACGCTTGTTTCGACGCGCCCTGAACAAGCCCCAGTAGATGATCGAGCCGGTCACAATCCCGACCAGTACCAGCGAAGGCAGGACCTGCAACATCGATTGGCGGACTTCTTGCGCGGTATAGCCTTTTGGATAACCGCCCCTCACCGTATACCCATACTTCTCGGAGAGCGCCCTTTGGGCATACTCGGACTGCGAAGGCCGATGCGGGTCGCGGCTGTCTCCATGGCTCCAGATGTATTGGTCGCCGAACTCCAGAAGCAGTGTCAGGCCATCCTGAAAGGCCCGCAGTTCGTTGCGCAGTTCAGTGGCATAGCCTGTCACGATCACGCTCGGGTTGTTGCCCGGTTCCTGAAAGTGGGTCACCAGCGTAGTGGGTAATGCTGGCGAATCGAGCGCGAGTTCAACCTGTTGTCCGGACTGGGCGAAGGCTGACAGATGGTCGAGAGATTCCGAGTGGGTACTGCAATACGCTTCCTCGTCGCGCACCAGGCTCAACGAGCGTAGCAAGGGGTCGCGGGCGACCTGATCCTGCAGGGTGCTCTGGACTTCGGCGCACGCCTTGCCTGCAACAGGCTGGGCGAGGATAGCGGTGCTTTGCATGCGGTCCAGCACTTTATCGATGGTGAATACCGCTTCTTGCACGGAGATCTGTGCGTTTTCCTCCAGCTTTTTCTCCAGCTGAAACACCATGACCAGTAACCCAGACACCACCGGCACCAGCCCAATGGCCATGATGAGCAGCAATTCCAGCAAACTGCGCCCGGCATGCATGATTTTTGACATAGGCTATTGTTCTCCAGTCTGAGGTTGCCCGTGGTGGGCAGTCGTCTGGGAGCCTATGTATTCAATTGCGTGTCGGATGTAGTCCGCGTGCGGCCCGCGCTTCGAGAAACGAAGTAATCAGGCGTAAGCCGTCACTTTGCCTCGAGTGTTGCGAGTACCTTTTCAGCCAACGTTGCGGTGGAATCTGGGTTTTGCCCAGTAATCAGCCGGTCGTCGCTCACCACGAAAGGTTTCCACGGGTCATCATGCTTGCTGTAACTACCGCCTCGACCAACCAGTTCGTTTTCGGTGAGAAAAGGCACCACCTTGTCCAATTCCACCAGTTGTTCCTCGATATTGGAAAAACCGGTGACCTGACGGCCTTTCAGCAGCAGGCTGTTGTCACTGAGCTTGATGTTCAAAAGCCCGACAACACCGTGGCAAACGGCCGCCACAATGCCGTTATTCTCATAGATCTTGCGCGCGAGCTCTTGCAGCGGCGGGTTATCGGGAAAGTCGTACATGACGCCATGACCACCGGTGTAATAGATAACGCTATAGTCGTCGGCTTTGACCTGCCCGGGGCTCAATGTGGCACCCAAGCGTGTCATGAAGGCCTTGTCGTCATACCACTTCCAGTCCAGGTCGGGTGCCATTTGCAGGCTGTGAGGGTCGATCGGCACGTAGCCGCCGCTGGGGCTGACATAATCGACGTCGTAGCCAGCTTGCTCGACCTTCTCGACAAAATGCACGGCCTCGCCCAACCACAGCCCGGTTGCCCGTTTGAGGGTTGGGTACTTGGCCGTATTGGTCAGTACTACCAGCATCTTCTTCTTGCTCATGACCACACTCCCATCGGCAACCTAAAGGGACCGCTATTCCATGGCTCAGTGGAAAGCCTAATCAGCATAGCTGCCACCTGCCGGTATGCCATAAATGCGGCGCATGCTGTGCTAACGTGAACAACGTCGCCACCCATCAGCCATTGGAGTCATGAGATTGGTCGCAAACGGTACCCCGCGCGAGGCTGAACCGCAGGTTGTCCTGCTGGCGTCCAACCCGGCATCAGCTGATCCCATGGGTGAACGCATTGCCCAATTCGATTGGGGCCGTACGTCGCTAGGGCCGCTGCCACGCTGGCCGGCCTCGCTGCGCATTGCCGTCGACATGATGCAAGGGTCGCCATTCCCGTGTGCGGTGGTGTGGGGGGCGGACCTGAGCGTGGTCCATAACGACGCCTATCGCATGCTCCGGGGCGGTGGCCAGGATGCATTGGGGCAGGCGTTCGATGTGCTCTGGCGCGATGCCTGGCAGGGCATGGGGCCTTGGGTGTACAAGGCGCTTGAAGGCCGTTCGAGTTTCGTCGAAGATCCGCCGCTACGCATCGAGCGTGGTAACGTCAACGACCCCTTGTGGTGTGCCTTCGGCTACTCGCCGATTCGGGACGAGCAGGGTGGCGTTGCGGGCTTTCTGCACACGGTCATCGAAACCAAGGCCAGCGCCGAGGCGCACCATCATTGGCGCGAGCAGGCGACGGCCTTTGAAAAACAGCTCGAACGCTACATGGCCGATCGGGATCAAATCTGGCGATTGTCCCGCGATGCCATGATGATCGTTACTCGCGAGCTGACGCTGCACGCGGCCAACCCCGCTTGGCACCGCATCCTGGGCTGGAGTGAAGCCTTGGTACAGGGCATGCCGATACTGGAGCTGATCCACCCGGTGGACCGCGCGGAAGTGCAGGTGGCGGTCTCCGGCTTCGTGCAGGGCCAAGAGGCAGAACAGATCGATATCCGCCTACGTCACCAGGACGGCCACTACCGGTGGTTTAGTTGGTCCGCTAAATTCGATGGCAACTTACTGACCGCCGTCGGCCGCGACATTACCGCCGACCGCGAAGAAGCCACGCGCCAGTCCGAGGCGTTGTTGCGTAACAGTGAACGCCTGGAGGTGGTTGGCCAACTGGCAGGCGGAATGGCCCATGAAATGAACAACTTGCTGTCAGGCATCGGTGGCAGCCTCGAACTGTTGCAACGCCGCCTGCTGCAGGGGCGCCTGGAGCGCATCGATACCTATGTGGAACTGGCGCGTGACTCGGTGCAACGGGCCATGAACCTCACCCACCGGCTTTTGGCGTTTTCCAGCAACCAGCCGCTGGATGCCAAACCTTTGAATGTCAATCGACAGCTGTCTCTGATGGAGCCCTTGCTGCAGCAAGCGCTGGGCGCGGAAATGAACCTGCAGTGGCAGTTGGACGTCACCCCCTGGGCTGTCAGTGTCGATATTACTCAGTTTGAAAATGCCTTGATCAACTTGTGCGCGAATGCCCGTGAAGCGTGCCTTGAGCGCGGCACCGTCACAATCAGGACGGTCAACGAACGTTTGGCGACGCATTTCCCGGATGAGAACGGGCTGCCGCCAGACGACTATGTGGCCTTGCATGTCGAGGATGACGGCAACGGAATGTCCGCCGCAGAGCTCGCCAAGGCTTTTGAACCGTTCTTCACGACCAAGCCCCTGGGTCGGGGATCGGGGCTTGGCCTGCCAATGGTCTATGGCTTTGTCGGGCAGTCGGGTGGCTATGTGTGGATCGAGTCGACCCAAGGCCAAGGGACGAAAGTCTCCATGCTGTTTCCGCGTAGCCTGGCGCCGGTTCCGGCAGAGCCACCGGTATGCCTGCCAAGCGTTAAACGTGCACAAGGCCAGCGTGTATTGTTGGTTGATGACGAACTTAACCTACGTGCACTGATGCGCGAATTTCTCACCGAGCGCGGGTTTGCCATCTGTGACGTTCAAGATGCCAATTCAGCGCTGGATCGCTTCCGCCATGACGGGCCTTTTGACCTGGTAATCACCGATATCGGTTTGCCGGGCGGTTTCAGTGGGCGGCAAGTGGCCAAGGCAATCCGCATGATCGTGCCGTCGCAGAAGATTCTGTTCATCACCGGCTACACCGACCAACCGATTGAAGCCCAACTGCTCGATCAGCCGGGCACTGCATTGATGCTCAAGCCGTTCGCGCTGGAGCACTTGGCGAACCAGGCCTTGCACATGCTAGACGGTTAAACCGGTTCAGGGCTTGCCAAGAATCTGCGTCACCTGCGCCTGCAACTGCTTGAGTTCGAATGGCTTGCAGATGAGGTGCATGCCAGCGCCGAGGAAGCCCTCGCGAGCCATGGCCGTTTCCGCGTACCCGGTAATGAACAGCACCGGCAGGCGTGGCCGCAGGGTACGTGCGATCTCCGCCAGTTGCCGCCCATTCATGCCCGGCAGGCCAACATCGCTGACCAACAGGTCGATCCGTTGCGACGACCGCAGGATCTGCAGGGCTTCATTGGCGTTGGCGGCGGTTTGGCAGGGGAAGCCGTCTTCGCTCAGTGCCTGACACAGTAACTGGCGCACATGCGGGTCGTCTTCGACCACCAGCACATTGTGGCCCGTGCTGTCAGGCACAGGTGCGAGGGCTGGGCGTTTGGGCATTGCCTCGCCGACGTGCCGCGGCAAGTACAGGTCGACCTGGGTGCCATGGCCGATCTTGCTCTGCAGGGTGACATGCCCATGCGACTGCTTACTGAAGCCATACACCATAGAAAGGCCAAGGCCGATGCCCTGGCCGACGGGTTTGGTGCTGAAAAACGGCTCGAAAGCATGCTCCAACGTGCTCTGCGACATACCCTGGCCGTTGTCGATGATGCGCAGGCGCAGGTAATCACCGCTGTTCAGGGCGCCGTCGGCGAACTGCTTGGCCTGGATATGCTGATTGCTCGCCTCGATACGTAGCAGGCCGCCGGTGGGCATGGCTTCGCAGGCATTGAGCAGCAGGTTGTCGAGGGCCTCGCGCAGTTGCCCATCATCGGCCTCCACGGCCCATAGGTCGTTGGGCACTTGCAATTGCAGGGTTACCGAGTGGGTCAGGCCAGCGTTAAGGCGCTTCGATTCTAACAGTGCGCTCAGGTCGACCCGCTGGCTGTGCAGCGATTGCCGGCTGGAAAAGGCCAGCAGCCGATGGGTCAATTTTCCCGCGCGTGACACGGCCTCCTGGCCCATGCGCAAAATGCCTTCCAGGCTGTCGCTTCGGCCTTTGTTCAAGCGTCGCTCGATCAGCTCGAAGCTGCCGCCGATACTGGTCAGCAGGTTGTTGAAGTCATGGGCAATGCCACCGGCCAACTGGCCGACAGCTTCCATCTTGCGAATTTGTGTGCGGGCAAGCTCGTTGCTGTGCTGTTCCTGGCTGCGGGCGTCCATTCGCTGTTGCAGTGCTGACAGCTGATCTCGTGCTCGGTATTGATGGCGGCGGTTGCGCTGCGCGATACGCGCCAGCTGCAGCACTTGCCCGTCATCAAGGGGGCAGAGCAACTGCATCAGGTTGCCGTCAGGTGGGTGAGAAGGCCGGGTGGCAGTGTCCGCCAAGTCCATGATCAACAAGATGGGCAGGTCCGACCAGCTGGGCTGTTGGTCGATAAACCCCTGCAACGGCACGCTGGGACCATTGCTGAAGTGTTGTTCGGCGATGATGACCAAGGCTGCGCCTTCGATCAGGCAGGCATGCAGGTTGGCGATGTCGAGCGTGCACTGGCTCTCGATGCCAGCGGACGCCAGTAGACGCGCGGTATCCGCGGCAAGTTGCGGGGGTGCCAGGATCAAGGCACGTTCGTCCAGCGCCAACGAACTGGCCAAAGCGACGCTCCTGTGACAGTGGGCAAGGCAAGGTTGGCCTGCCGCCAGTGGTTCGATACTCACTGGACCACCGGCCGCCGCTTAGGGTTCAACGAATTAGGGAGGTGGCTTACAGGCCCTGTTGCAGCACCGGATCGTCCGGGTTCTGGCGCTCTAGTTCGGCCAGTAGCACCTGGACGTTCTGCAGTTGGCCGGTCTCTTTCCAGTACTGGATTAGCAACAGCCGGGCCCGGCGATTGGCCGGTTGTCGATTGAGCACGGTTTCCAGCTGCTTTTGCGCAGCGTCGACCTGGTCGAGCTCATGCAAGGTCATGGCTAGCGAGTAGCGGTAGTCGGCGTTGTCCGGGTCCAGCTCCACCGCACGCGATAAGGCCAGCAGGGCGTACTCGCGCTGCTCGTGGCGATTGAGCCAGAGCCCGAGCTCATATTGCAGAAAGGCTGAGTCGGGGCTCAGCAGCAAGGCCTTGGCCAGCACCTGGCGAGAGGCGTCGTGGTGGCCCTGGCGCTCCAGCAGGCGTACCTGGGTTGCCAGCGCGTCCAGATTGCCTGGTGCAACCTGCAGGGCGCGTTGCAAGGCCGTAGCAGCTTGGGTGTAGTCGTTTTCGTGCAGGTACAGGCGCGCCAGGTGCACCTGCGCGTCGGCGTCGTCGGGCTGCTGCTCCAGCGCCTGCTGATAGTGCTCAAGGGCCGCCTGCAAGGGGCCGAAGTACAGGCCAATGGCGTCCGGGTCGAGGCCGAGCAAGGCGTCCACGGCAGCGAAACGTACACTTTGATCCGCATCATCCAGCAACGGGCCCAGTACCAGGCTGCGTTGCGCGGCGGGGAGCAGGCGACGGATACCGGCGATGGCGGCTCGGCGTACCAGCGGGTCAGCATGCTCCAGGTCAAGGCGCGCGAGTTTCAGCGCCTGGGGGGAGGGGTAGTTGGGCAGCTCGGCATACAGGGCCGCACGGCGGATGGGCGCCAGGTCGTTACGTTGCAACTGCTGGTATAGCACCCGCGCTGCCCCCGGCAAGCCTTCATGGGCCTGGCGCAAGGCCTTGGCGTAGCTGTGCGCGGGCAGCGTAGGCGGCGCCGGCTGGTCGTCTCGCGGCAGGTAGCTGATCATGGCCAACACCAGAATCAGCAGCAGCAAGGCGATCAGGTAGCGGTTGCGTCTGGGCATCGGACGGTCCGTGGCGGCAGGAAGGGCAGAGCTTGGGGCAGCGAGGGGGCAAATGCAACCGCTGAAGGCTTGGCGGTGCCACGGCCGTCACAGCCCGTGCAAGGCACCAAAAAAAGCCCCGCAGGCCGAGGCCAGCGGGGCAAACGGTTGGGGGAGGAGCCAACCAAAGGAGTCGATAAAGTGGGTGAAATCAGCGCGTGCTGGCCACCGTTTCAGGTTGCCAGCCACCGCCCAAGGCTTTGTAGATCGAGACGATACCGCGGTACAGCTCGACCTCACCCTGGGCCTGGGCATCTTCAGCGCTGAGGCGTTCACGTTCAGCGTCGAGCAACACCAGGTAGTCCACCGTGCCTTCGCGATAACGGATCGACGCCAGCTCCGCAGCCTTACGGCTGGCGTCACTCTGGCGCATCAGCGACAGCAGGCGCTGCTGCGTCTTGTCGTAATCGCTGAAGGCATTAGCCGACTCTTCCAGGGCCAGCAGCACCTGCTGCTCATAGTTGGCCAGGGCGCCTTCGGCGTCTGCCTTGGCACCGCGCAGGCGGGCCCGTACGCTGCCCAGGTCGAAGGCCGCCCAGGTGATGCTAGGGCCAAGGCCCCAGGCATTGGCTGCCGAAGACCCGATCTGCGAGCCGCGTGCGGCGGTAAAACCGAGGAAACCGCTGAGGCTGACCCGCGGGAACAGGTCAGCGGTGGCGACACCGACGTTGGCCGTGGCGGCCGCCAGCTGGCGTTCGGCACTGCGGATATCCGGGCGGCGCCGCAGCAACTCGCCAGGGTCGCCCACCGGCAGCGCTTTGGCGATCGCCGGTAGGGCCTTGGGCGACAGGTCGACGCTCAGTGCATCCGGGCGTTGGCCAAGCAGGGTGGCGATGCGATGGCGAGCGCGCGCCTGTTCGGCCTGCAGCTGCGGCACGGTGGCCTCGACGCCGGCCAGGCGCGCATCGGCCCGGACCACGTCGAGTTCGTTGCCGACCCCGGCATCGCGCAGGGTTTCGGTGATGCTGCGCGATTCTTGCTGGGTCTTGAGGTTGGCCAGGGCGATATTCTCGCGCAACTGCGCGCCACGCAGTTGGCCGTAGGCGTCGACCAGTTCGGCGATCAGGCTGACCTGCAACTGCTGCAAGTCGGCTGCGGCAGCGGCTTCCTGGGCTTCGCTGGCTTCGATCTGGCGCTGGATACGGCCGAACAGGTCAAGCTCCCAGGCCATGTCCAGGCCCAGGTCGTAGCGTTCGCTGTTAACCCGCTGCTCAGTCTGGCCGGGGACCTGGCCTTTGCCGATTTCGCTGCTGGCACGGCTGGTGACCACCGGCAACTGGTCGTTCGAGGCATCTTCACGGATCGCACGGGCCGACTTCAGCCGGGCAAAGGCCACCCGAAGGTCACGGTTGCCGTCGAGCGAGGCCTGCACCAGTTGGTTCAGTACCGGGTCGTCGAACTGCTTCCACCAGATGCTTTCGAAGCGGCTGCGGTCGTAGGCCTTGGCCTGCATTTCAGTGTCGAAATGGGCAGGCTCGGTGGTCGGCGTCTTGTAGTCCGGGCCCACCGCACAGGCCGCCAGGGCCAAGGCCAACAGGCTTGGGGTCAGGGGCTTGAGTACATTCATGCGTGGCTCTCCAGCGATTGAACGCGTTCGGCCTTGCGGGCCTGGCGGCGTTCGACGAAACGGCGGATCAGGAAGAAGAACACAGGCGTCAGGAACAGCCCGAACACAGTGACGCCGATCATCCCCGAGAACACCGCGACACCCATGGCGTGGCGCATTTCCGAGCCGGCACCGGAGGAGAACACCAGCGGTACCACGCCCATGATGAAGGCGATCGAGGTCATCAGGATCGGCCGCAGGCGCAGGCGGCAGGCTTCCAGTACCGCAGCCAGCGGGTCGAGGCCCTTGGCTTGTTCATCCTTGGCGAACTCGACGATCAGGATCGCGTTCTTGCACGCCAGGCCCACCAGTACGATCAAGCCGATCTGGGTGAAGATGTTGTTGTCGCCACCCGAGATGATCACCCCGGTAATGGCCGACAGCAGGGTCATCGGCACGATCAGGATCACCGCCAGCGGCAGGCTCCAGCTTTCGTACTGGGCAGCCAGTACCAGGAAGGCCAGCAGCACGCAAAGCGGGAAGACGAACAGCGCGGTGTTGCCCGAGAGGATCTGCTGGTAGGTCAGGTCGGTCCACTCGAAGGTCATGCCGTTGGGCAGCTCTTCCTTGAGCAGTTTTTCAATGGCTGCCTCGGCCTGACCAGAGCTGTAGCCCGGTGCTGCCGCGCCGTTGATTTCGGCAGTGATGAAGCCGTTGTAGTGCATGACGCGGTCAGGCCCGGAGGTGTCGCTGACCTTGAGGAAGGTCGCCAGCGGGATCATCTCGCCCAGGTTGTTGCGCACCTTCAACTGGCCGATCTGCTCGGCGTCGAGACGGAACTGTTGTTCTGCCTGAACGTTGACCTGGTAGGTACGGCCAAAGCGGTTGAAGTCGTTGGTGTACAGCGAGCCCAGGTAGACCTGCAAGGTGTCGAAGATGTCATTGATCGCCACGCCGTGGGTCTTGGCCTTTTCGCGGTCGATGGCGGCATCGACCTGTGGCACGTTGACCTGGTAGCTGGTGAACAGGCCAGCCAGCTCCGGCACGTTGTGGCTCTTGGCGATGATGTTCTGGGTTTCTTTGTACAGCGCTTCGTAGCCCAGGTTGCCGCGGTCCTCGATTTGCAGGCGGAAGCCGCCAATGGTGCCCAGGCCTTGAACCGGCGGAGGTGGGAAGATCGCGATGTAGGCGTCTTGGATGTCGGCGAACTGGGCATTCAGCGCAGCGGCGATGGCCGCTGCCGACTGGCTCGGGTCTTTACGCTCGTCGAATGGCTTGAGCGGGGTGAACACGATGCCGCTGTTCGGGCTGTTGGTGAAACCGTTGATCGACAGGCCTGGGAAGGCCACCGAGTCGGCAACACCCGGTTGCTTCAGGGCGATTTCGCTCATGCGCTTGATCACCGCCTCGGTGCGGTCGAGGCTGGCGGCGTCCGGCAGCTGGGCGAAGGCGACCAGGTACTGCTTGTCCTGGGCCGGTACGAAACCGGTCGGGGTGGACGAGAAGCCCAGGTAGGTCAGGCCCATCAGGCCGGCGTAAACGAACAGGGCGATGCCGCTGGAGCGGATGACCCGGCGCACGCCGCCAACATAGCTGTGGCTGGCACGGTCGAAGAACCGGTTGAACGGCGCGAACAGCCAGCTGCCCAGCAGCTTTTCCAGCAACCGCGAGAAACGGTCCTTGGGCGCGTGGTGGTCTTTGAGCAGCACAGCCGCCAACGCCGGCGACAAGGTCAGCGAGTTGAATGCCGAGATCACGGTCGAGATGGCGATGGTCAGGGCAAACTGCTTGTAGAACTGGCCGGTAAGGCCGGAAATGAACGCCGCAGGCACGAACACGGCGCACAGCACCAGGGCGGTGGCGATGATCGGCCCGGTCACTTCGCTCATGGCCTTTTGCGTGGCTTCCAGCGGTTTCAGGCCAAGCCCGATGTTACGCTCGACGTTCTCCACCACGACGATGGCGTCGTCCACCACGATGCCGATGGCCAATACCAGCCCGAACAGCGACAAGGCATTGAGTGAGAAGCCGAACAGGTGCATCACCGCAAAGGTACCGATCAGCGACACCGGCACGGCCAGCAGCGGAATGATCGAGGCGCGCCAGGTCTGCAGGAACAGGATCACGACCAGGACGACCAGGATCAGCGCTTCGAACAGCGTGTGCACTACCGCCTCGATCGAACCACGGACGAACACGGTCGGGTCATAGACGATGCTGTAGTCCATCCCCTCAGGGAAGTCCTTCTTCAGCTCGGCCATTTTTGCCCGCACTTCGTCGGAGATGTCGATGGCGTTGGAGCCTGGGCGCTGGAAGATCGGGATCGCCACCGCCGGCTGGTTGTTCAGCAGCGAGCGCAGGGCGTACTGGCTGGAGCCCAGCTCGACCCGGGCGATGTCTTTCAGGCGGGTGATTTCGCCATCGGCACCGGCACGGATGATGATGTTCTCGAACTCTTCCTCATTGACCAGGCGGCCTTGGGTGTTGATCGACAGCTGGAAGCTGGTGGAGCCAGGGGCGGGTGGCGCGCCCAGCTGGCCGGCTGCAACCTGGCGGTTCTGCTCACGGATGGCCGCAACGACGTCGCTGGCGGTCAGGTTGCGCGAAGCGGTCTTGTTCGGGTCGAGCCACACGCGCAGCGAGTAGTCGCCCATGCCAAACAGCTGCACATCACCCACGCCGCCCAGGCGCGCCAACTCGTCCTTGATGTTGAGGATGGCGTAGTTGGACAGGTAGAGCATGTCGTAGCGGTTGTCCGGCGAGGTCAGGTGCACGACCATGGTCAGGTCGGGCGAGGCCTTGTCGACGGTGATACCGATGCGCGTCACTTCCTCCGGCAGCTTTGGCTGGGTGCGGGTGACACGGTTCTGGACCTGCACCTGCGCGTTGTCCAGGTCGGTGCCCAGGGCGAAGGTGATGGTCAGTGTCAGCTTGCCATCGGCGGTGGACTGGGAGGACATGTACAGCATGTTCTCCACGCCGGTGATGGCCTGCTCCAGCGGCGCGGCGACCGTTTCACCGATCACCTTGGGGTTGGCGCCCGGGAAGTTGGCACGCACCACGACCGTGGGCGGTACTACCTCGGGGTATTCGCTGATCGGCAACTGGAACAGCGAGATCGACCCTGCGATCAGCAGTACCAGCGACAGTACCGCCGCGAAGATCGGCCGGGTGATGAAGAATTTCGAGAAGTTCATCGGTGTGGTCCCTTAACCGCGTGGCGCTTGGGCGCTGGCGACTTTTACAGTGGCGCCCGCTACCTTCGGCGCCGGGTTGCTGGCCTCCAGGGCCTGGCGCTGTTGGGCGAGGGCGGCGAGGGTCTGCTCGCTGGCCATCGGGGTGTCTTCCGGTGTTACCGCAGAGCCTGGGCGCACACGCTGCAGGCCTCTGACCACGATGCGGTCGTCCTTGGCCAGGCCGCTGCGCACGATGCGCAGGCCTTCGAGCTTCGGCCCCAGTTCAACGGCGCGGTAGGCTGCTTTGTTGTCCTTGTCCATCACCAGCACGAACTTCTTGCCAAGGTCGGTGCCGACGGCTTCGTCGTTGATCAGCACGGCGTCGTACTGCGCGCTGCCGACCAGCTTCAGGCGGGCATACAGGCCGGGGGTGAACTGGCCGTCGCGGTTGTCGAACACGGCGCGGCCACGGATGGTGCCGGTGCGCGGGTTGACTTGGTTGTCGACGAAGTTCATCTGGCCTAGGTGCGGGTTGCCGGTTTCGTTGGTCAGGCCGAGGTACACCGGGGTGGCCTGGCCGCGCTGGCCTTCACGCGCCAGCTGGGTGTACTTGAGGTACACGCGCTCGTCGGCGTCGAAATAGGCGTAGACCTTGTCGGTGGAGACCACGCTGGTCAGCGGGGTGACGTCGGCGGTGACGATGTTGCCGGCCGTGAACTGGGCACGGCTGACCCGGCCGCTGATGGGCGCGGTCACGCGGGTGAAGCTCAGGTTCAGGCGGGCCAGGTCGAGTTGGGCCTGGATCGCATCGACCCCGGCGCGGGCTTCGGCGGCGGCGCTGCTGCGCGATTCGGCAAGCTCGGCGGAGATCGCATTGCTGTCACGCAGGCGCTCGCCGCGACGGGCTTCGTTGGCGCTGCGGATGGCCGTAGCTTTGGCTTGCTGCAGTTGGGCTTCGAGGCGGCGGACCTCTGCCTGGAACGGGCGTGGGTCGATCTGGAACAGCAGGTCGCCTTTCTTGACCTGCGCGCCCTCGGTGAAACCAACCAGGTCGATCTGGCCCGAGACCCGTGGCCGCACTTCGACGGTTTCTGGGGCTTCGAGGCGGCCGGTGAACTCGTCCCATTCGTTGATCGGCTGCTCGATCACCTTGGCCACGCTGACCTTGGGCGCGGCGGGCGCCTGCACGGCGTCGGGGGTTCGACCGCAAGCGCTGAGCACTACGACTGCCAGGGCAGCGAGTGGAAAGCGCAAGGGTTTGAGTGATTGTTCCATGGAGAACTCCGCCAATGTATTAGTAGTGGGCGGAGTGTGAGTGTCTTGCGCGTGAGGCACGAATCGAACGGGGCGAAGGTTATTATCACGCTGAATGATATGTCGGGATATTTCATCGATGGTGGGCATGGTAGGGTGCCTGTGCTGGCCCTTTCGCGGGGCAAGCCCGCTCCCACAGGTCATATGCTGCTCTCAGCGTCGCTGAGATTCCTGTGGGAGCGGGCTTGCCCCACGAAAGGGCCGGTGCAGACACCCTCGTATGTGACTCAAGGCCTCGTAGTGAAAAGCCCCCCCCAATTCCCCAGGCCCATCGGCATCGTCTGCCTGGGCATCCTGCAAATCCTGGTCTGGGGCGGTTCGTTCTTCCTCATGGCCGTGATGGCCGACCCGATCAGCCGTGACACCGGCTGGCCCAGCCAGTGGGTGTACGGCGCGTTGTCGCTGAGCCTGATGGTCTCGGCGCTGTGCGCCCCGTTGTCCAGCCGCCTAGTCGCGCGCTACGGCGGCCGACCGCAAATGGCAGCCAGTGGTGCGGTGGTTGCAGTGGGCCTGCTGATCATGGCTGCCAGCCACAGCCTGGTGGTGTTCCTGCTGGCCTGGGCGGTGATCGGTGTGGGCATGGCCATGGGGCTTTACGAGGCCTTGTTCTCGACTTTGGGCGGCCTGTATGGCGAAGGCGCTGGCAAAGCGATCACTGGCATCACCCTGATTGCCGGCTTTGCCTCGACCCTTTCGTGGCCGACCGTAGCGTTGGCCATCGAGCACCTGGGCTGGCGCATGACCTGCGTGTGTTATGCGGTCGTGCTGCTACTGGTGGTAGCCCCGTTGTATTGGCGTGTATTGCCGCCGGGCGGGCAGGTCGAGGTGCGCAAGGTACAGCAGAACAGCGCTGCAGTTGGGGTAGATCGCCAGCTCTACCTGCTGTTGACCGGCATGTTCGCTATTGGCGCGATCATCATGACGGCGATTGCCGTGCAGCTGGTCGCCGTGCTCCAGGGCCTTGGGCATTCGCTGCCGGTGGCGATCGGCCTGGCGGCGATGCTCGGTCCCAGCCAGGTGGCCTCGCGGTTGCTGCAGATTCTGGCGGGCAAGCGCCACCCGATCTGGACGGCGCTGGCCTGGGTAAGCCTGGTGCTGGTGGGCTTGCTGCTGGTGACGCTGGTGCCGGCGGCCACGGCTGTGGGCCTGCTGGTATTCGGTTGCGGTAACGGCTTGCGGGCGATCGTGCGCGGGCTATTGCCGCTGGCAATGATGCCACCCGCGCAGTATGTGCTGCTGATGGGGCGCATGTCGCGGCCTTCGCTGATCGGTCAGGCCTTGACGCCGCTGGTGGGTGGATATCTGTTTGAGCACTTTGGCTCGATGGGGGTATTGGTGACCTTATGCCTGCTGGCACTGGTCAATGTGGTGCTGGTGGGCATGGTGATGCGGCGGGTAAGTGCTGGCGCTTGAAAAGGTTGAGTCCCTTTGAGATCAAGCGCCAGCAGCATTTCCCTAATGGCGTTGCCAGACTTCGCCTCGCTCGCTGACTACCCAAGGCGCTTGCTCAGCGTCGATAAGTACACCGCCAACCCAGCGCGGGGGAGGCGCCTGATCCAGCCAATTGGCCTGCCCGTCGAGAACGCTTTCGCCCAGTGCAGTCAGCCTCAAGGGCCGTTGCGCCCAGCCCTCTCCTGAGCCTTCCAGCAACAGCGGGTGCGGTGCATGGATCAGCGGTTGCAGCAGCACGTGGAACATCAGGTCGCCCAGGTAAGGCAATGGTTCATCGTGCATCATCAGCTGTGCAAACACTCGGCCGGCCGGGCGCTCACCCTTTTGCGCGAGGATGCGTAACAGCAAGCGCTCTGTGAGACTCAGGCCATCCTTTGCCCCTGGCAGTTCCTGCAACTGGCGCGCAAGTGCTGCGCTTAATTGGGGTAATGACGGGTGTTCCTGGGCCGCAAGGGCAGCCCAGGCGCGTGGGTCTGGTGCGGTATAGGCAGCCCAAGCCTGCTTCGCTAACGCTAGGGCGTCTGGGCCCAAAGGCCGCCGTTGTGGCCAAAGCCAGGCAAGCAGGTCGGGGGCGAGTTGGCCGATGCCGATGAAGCGCTCGACGCCGGGCACCTCGGTAATTTCGATCAGTTCGAGCCGCCGCGGCAGGCAGGGCAGGCTTGCCAGGACCCGGATCAAAAATAGCTGATCGTAAGCATCCCCTTCGCACCAGAGCACAACTTCGCTGTCAGCGTTCAACTGTGCCAGTGCCGCGCGCTGTTTAGCCTGGCGCTGCTCGACGTCCTGCCCGCCAAGGTTGAACGCCTGTTGCGTATACGCGGCACGCACGGGCCAGTACTCATCTTCTGGCAGTGCCGGCACCGGCCCCATGACCATCGGGTCGTCGAACATGTGAAACGCGCCGTTAAAGCCCACTGTGCGCAAGCTATGGGCGATGTCATTGCCGCAGCGCCAGTGCTGCACGGTGCCCTCGCCATCGGCGGTGAAGTTTGGGTGGCGCGCTGCAAAGGCGACAGCGTCAGCATGCGCCTTGAGCTTTGGCCAACTGGCAAAACCCGTCTCACGGGCCAGCAGCCACTGGGTGTCAGCGAGCCTGTAATGCGGGCCAGTCAGGCCGAGTAGGCGCAGTTGGGCGCGCGCGTCCTCGGCCTCGCCGTTGTTTAGCGCTTTCAGCAAGCGTTTGGCGCGTTTGCGCAGGTCGGCCAGATCGAGCAGGCCGTGATGACGAGAAGCATGGATGGCAGGCATGCCAACTCCTTTGGGGCTCGGTCCGCCGACAAGCCGGGAGCTGGAATGAAAATGAGATGAAGCGTGGCTTGGGCACCCCTTCGCGCGGACCGCAGGCGCAGCGAACGCCCTACGGCGGACTCTAGCGGCTAGTGCGCGGTGAGGCAATGGGCTGCTGCGTATCTGAGCGGTTGATCGGGAACTTCAATGCCATATTCAGGTCGATAGCGTCTTCTTTAGAACCAGGCCCACCTGGCCCCGTCGAGTGCGTTTCTCATGCCAAGCAAGCGTATGCTGTCGGCCTTAACCCTGTTGTTCAGTATCACTGCGTGCGATTTTATCACCGCCGGCGAGCGCACAGCGCCTGCAAGCAGTAACACAGCCTCGACCCTGTTAATCGAAACAGCCTCCAGGCAATACGCAGAAGGCAAACTGGACCAGGCTGCCGCCACGCTGGAGCGGGCGCTGCAAATCCAGCCGAACAACCCCGCCACGCTGCACTACCTGGGTGTGCTGCGCCTGCAGCAGGGGCAATACGAACAGGCTGAAGTGTTGGCGGCGCGCTCCAACCTGCGGGTTGGACGCAACGTGGCCTTGCGCAATCGCAATCTGCAATTGATCGAGGCGGCGACCCAAGCCCGGATTTCGGGTACGCCGCCGGGTGCTGTAAAGGCGTCGGCCGTTCAAGTAATACCCGCAGAGGCCAGCCCGGAGCCCGCGCGATCAGTCTCCCTGGCTGCTGCCCAGCAACTCCAGGGCGTTGCCGGTCAGCAGCGAGTGGGCATGCCTGAATACCTCATGGACGATGCTGCTTTCGAGGTACCGCGTGGTCACAGGCCGCCGCCGGGCAAATGCCGAATCTGGTACCCCGATCGCCCACCTGGGCACCAACCCCCGCCGGGCAAATGCAAGAAGCTGCAAAAGCATATTCCAGCGGGTGCCTACCTACTCCGTCACTGATGACCAGCGCGCACGTTAACGAATAACATGAAACCCATGCGTACCGTCGCGCTCCAGCTGGGCGATCAGGCCGAACTCCCAGTCCAGATACCCTTGCATGGCTTCACGCGGGTTGTCAGTGCCTTCATAAGGCCGACGATAGCGGTCGCTGCGCGCCACTGCCAGGTGCGTTTCGCCGCTCTCCAGTGGTTGGCCCGCAGCAATCCAGCGCGCAGTGCCGCCTTCCAGCACATACACCGGTGTGTGTGTCAGGGCCTGCAAATCGACCGCCGCAAAACGCGCCAGCAAGCTGCTGCCGCAGGTGAGCACGTAGCGCTCGGCAACCGGCAGTTGCTCCAGCACCTGCGGCAACTGCGCTCGGATCGCCCAATGCGCTCCTGGGATGTGGCGTTTGACGTAGTTGGCGCTGGTGGTGATGTCCAGCAGCACCGTGCCTGGCGCTTGCAGCCAGGTCTGCAACTGGTCGACGTCGATCTCGTTCACCTGGGGCTGTTCCGGCAAGGGCGCCTGCCAATCGCCGGGCTCGCTGAAATCCGCTGTCGACAGGCCGTCCAGCACGGCGACCTGCCAGCCCATCTGGGCCAGCCACGAGGCACTCATATTGGCCCGCACACCGTCGTCATCCAGCAGCACGATACGCGCGCCGCGCACGCTGGCGACATGGTCGGTCTCTTGCACCAGCTGCCCGCCGGGGACCGAGCGGCTGGCCGGTAGGTGGCCCAGGGCAAACTCTTCAGGGGTACGCACATCGAACAGATAGGTGGTGCGGTGGTGCTCCGCCTGCCAGGCCGCCAGGCCTTCGCGATTCAGCCGCGCGACTGAGGCGCGGTCGGCCACGGCGCGGGCACGGTCGGCGGCGCTGGCGCGTGTGCTGTCGCTAACGGGGGCAAAGCTGCGTTGCTGGCCGTGAGCCAGTTGCTGGCCGGCAAGCGTCCAGCCGATGGTGCCATTGCGCAGTGCCGCCACCGGGTTGGGGATGCCGGCGTTGACCAGTGATTGGGTGCCGATGATGCTGCGGGTACGTCCCGCGCAGTTGACGATTACCTGGGTGGCGGGGTTCGGCGCAAGCTCGGCCACGCGCAATAACAGTTCGGCCCCCGGCACACTGATGCCGCCGGGGATGCTCATGGTCTGGTACTCGTCGAAACGACGGGCGTCGAGCACCACCATATCGGCCTTGGCATCGAGCAATGCCTGCACCTGCTCGGCCGCCAGCGACGGCGTGTGCCGCTCGCTTTCGACCAGTTCGCCAAAGGCCTTGCTTGGCACGTTGACGTCACGGAACAACTCGCCGCCAGCCGCGCGCCAGCCAGCCAGGCCGCCCTCGAGCAGAGCCACATCGCTGTAGCCCAACGCCGACAGACGCGCGCCAGCCAGCGCAGCCAGCCCTTCACCGTCGTCATACAGGGTAATGGCGGTGTCGCGCCGCGGTACCCGGGCGAAGACTTCCAGCTCCAGCTTCGACAGCGGAATGTTGGCCGCGAACAGCGGGTGTTCCTGGGCGAACGGGTCTTCCTCGCGAACATCGATCAACGCCAGCTCTTCATGGGCCAGCAACGCCCGGCGAATGTCATGGAAGGAACGGGTGGCGACAGTACTCATGGGGCTGGATTCTCTTTGGACAGGTCCCAGATGTTGGGCAGGAGGGTATTGGAGTAGCCGGAGATGAAGGGTTTTTCAGTGCCGTCGGCCAGGTACACCGCCCGGCTGACCGCGCCGATGTTGGCGCCGTAGACGTGGATGCTGATCGACACCTGGTCGTCGAAGGCATTGCTGACCTGGTGAATGTCGCCGATACGCGGCGAAACCGCTTCGACATGGCCAGGGTCTATCCGCACCGGCGCACCGGCCGGCAGTAACGCACCGTGCTCGCTGCGGGCGAAACCTTGCGAATATTCAGCGCCGCGCAGCATGCCGATCAGCCCCCAGACTCGGTGATCGTGAATCGGCGTCTGCTGCCCTGGCCCCCAGACGAAGCTGACGACAGAGAAGCGTTGGCGCGAGTCGCAATGCAGCAGGTATTGCTGATAGCGGCTTGGGTCCGGTTGGGCGAGGGCTTCGGGTAACCAGTCGTCATGGGCGACCAGGCTGCGCAACAGGCCTTGGCCTTGGTCGAGGAGGGTGGCTTCGTCGGGGGCTCGGTCGAGCAGCTCCGAAAGCGCACCGATGAAGTGTCGCAGGCGCTCCAGGCGCAGGGGTTGGCTCATGGTTCAGGCTCGGCTGACGGTTTCGGTTAACCCTAGCAAACTCGCTGAATATTCACCAAATTAAAATTAATCATAAGCTAATATGCAAAATATGCATTTACAGGCTCGCCTATCTGTTTTGAAATAGGCCACCGTCGGAGGCATTAGGTTATGCCTAGAACGAATTTCCCACAGGCTTTATACATCTATAACTTATAAGTAGAGCACTGCTTAGATTCAAAGCGCATACCACTGTCATTTACCAAAGCGAGACCGCACGGGCGGATCGACTACCTAGTTGTGCCTTTATTGGCCCTGGAGACGAACGTGCGATACCTCAAGCAACTGGCCGCCGGTGTGCTGGCCACCTCACTGAGCCTGGCCGCCGCCGCGCAGACCCTGGTGGTCGGCGACCAAAGCTTCAATGCCCGTGCGGTGATGGAAGCCGCCGGCGTGCTCGATGACGTGCCCTATACCCTGGAATGGAAGCAGTTCACCGCAGGCTCCCCGGTGGCTGAAGCCTTGAATGTGGGCAGCCTCGACATTGGCCTGCTGGGCGATGCTCCGCCGCTGTTTCTCGGTGCCTTGGGGGCACCGATCAAGGTGATTGCGGTGAGCCGGCAGAACCTCGACGGGGTCGCCATCCTGGCGCGCAAGGATTCGGACATTCACAGCCTTGAAGACCTGCGCGGCAAACGCGCGGCCCTGTGGAAAGGCTCGTGGAGCCAGCAACTGCTGTTCAGCGCCCTGGACAAAGCCGGTGTGCCCCGCGATGCCCTGGAGCTGCGCTACCTCAGCGCGCTGGATGCCTCGCACGCCCTGGATGGCGGTTCGGTGGACGTGATCGCGACCTGGGAGCCCTATGTCACCCAACAGGAGCGCCAAGGCGCCAGGGTGCTGGCCACAGCCGAAGGCTTGATTCCGGCCCAGAGCTTCGTGGTGGCCAACGCCAAGGCCGTCGACGCCAAGCGTGCGCAGATCACTGATTTTCTGCAGCGTTTGAAGAAGGCCCGTGACTGGACCTTGAACAACCCAGCCAACACCGAGGCCTATGCCGACGCCTGGGCCAAGCGCACCCGCGCCGACCGTGACATTGCCCGGGCCTGGTTCGCCCGCGCGCGCACCGACGTGGCGCCACTCAACCCCCAGGTGATTGTCGATGCGCAGAAGACCGTGGACTTCTTTGCCGGGCTTGGGCTGATCAAGGCCTACCCGGCAGCGAGCCTGTTCGATACCTCGTTTGCAGCGGCGCTGGCCAACGACCATTGAGTTTGACTGTGCCGGCCTCTTCGCGGGCAAGCCCGCTCCCACAGGGAGCGCGTCGATGCTGAATCCTGTGGGAGCGGGCTTGCCCGCGAAGAGGCCGGTACTGCCCCATCACTTCAGAGGACTCCCCATGACCACCCGCAAAATCAAACTCGGCGCCCTGACCATGGGCTGCGGCGGCCCTGGCCGCCATAACCTCTGGCTCGACCCCGAGCTGCCGGCCGATGCCAGCGTCAACATCGACTGGTACATTGACATCGCCCGCCAGGCCGAGGCTGCGCTATTCGACCTGATATTCATCGTCGACAGCCAATACATCACCCCAGGCTCACCTTCGCATTACCTCAACCGCCTGGAGCCGCTGACCCTGCTCTCGGCCCTGGCCGTCACCACCCGGCATATCGGGCTGGTCGGTACCCTGACCACCTCCTACAACGAGCCCTATAACGTCGCCCGCCGCCTGGCCTCACTGGACCTGATCAGCAAAGGCCGCGCCGGCTGGAACGTGGTGACCAGCGGCGATGCCGGCACCGCTGGCAACTATGGCCGTGACGAGCATTATGACTACGACACCCGCTACGCCCGCGCCGAGGAACACGTGCAGGTGGTGCAGGGCTTGTGGCATTCCTATGAGAACGGCGCCTTCCCGCGCGATCGCGCCACGGGCCAGTTCCTCGACCCCTCGAAGCTGCATGCGCTCAACCATAAGGGCGAACACTTCTCGGTGGTGGGGCCCTTGAACATCCAGCGTTCGCCCCAGGGCCAACCGGTAATCTTCCAAGCTGGCGACTCGCAGCAGGGCCGCGACCTGGGGGCCGCCACCGCCGATGTGATCTTCACTCACGCGGCCAGCATCGAGCAGGGCCAGGCCTTCTATCGTGACGTCAAGGAACGCGCAGCGCGCCTGGGGCGAGACCCGGAGCAGCTGCTGGTACTGCCGGGTGCCGAAATCTACGTGGGCGACACCGATGCTCACGCTCGGGAGATCGAGCGCCATTACCACCAGCAGGACCACAGCTTCGAACTGGCACTCAAGGAGTTCGGGCGTAATTTCGGGTGGCACGATTTCACCCAGTACGACCTTGATGCGCCGTTCCCTCAAGAGAGCCTGGAGCATGCCCGTAGCAGCTTCTTCACCAATGCCAAGCGCATTGCCGACCAGGCGCGGGCGCAGGGCTTCAGCTTGCGCCAGGCGGTGGAGTTCGGCCGCCAGTTACGCCCGGGGGCCTTCGTCGGCTCCGCCGAAACGGTGGCGGCAAAAATGACCGAGTGGTTCGAGGCGCGGGCGCTGGATGGCTTCAATATCTACATTGGCCATCCAGGCCAGTTCCGCCGTTTCACCGAAGAAGTGGTGCCATTGCTGCAGGCACGTGGCGTCTACCGCACCGCGTACGAAGGCACGACATTGCGCGAAAGCCTCGGCCTTAGCCTTCAGTGAATGCTCGAGGCCAGTTCGAAGATCGGCATGTACATCAGGATCACGATAAAGCCGATCAACAAGCCAATGAACGTCATCAGCAGCGGCTCGAACAGCTTCACGAACCATTCCACCCAGCGGCCAATCTCCTGGTCGTGAAAGTCGGCGCAACGCTCCAGCATCTCGCCAAGGTTGCCCGACTGCTCACCGGCGCGCAGCAGACGCAGCGACACCGGCGTCACCAGTTGCCCAACTTCCAGCGCGTCGGACAGCGGCAACCCCTCGGCCACGCGCCGGCTGGCCTGTTCAAGGCCCTGCGCGGCGGCGCTACCCAGCAGCCCGCGGGCCATGCCCATGGCCGTGAGGATGGGAATACCGCCTTGCAGGAGGATGCCCAGCGAGCGGTAGAAGCGCGCCAGTTCGTACATCATCAGACGCTGGTGCAGTGCTGGCATGCGCCTGAGCTGGCGCGCTGCCCAGCGCCGCACCAGCGGGTGGCGGCGCAGCAGCACCAGGGCGGTGATGCCCGCCACGCTGCCCAGCGCCAGCGGCAGTTGCTGGGCATGCAAGAACAACCCGATCTGCATCAGCAGGCGTGACAGCCACGGCAGCTCGGTACCCATGCCTTCGAACACCTGGCTGAAGCGCGGCACCACGTAGCCGAGCAAAAACAGCACCACGCCACCGCCGACCAGCAACAGCAGCAGTGGGTAAACCGACGCCCCCACCAGTTTCTGCCGCACCAGGTCCAGGCGTTGCCGGTAGGCGATATAGCGGCCGAGGGCGTCGCCGAGGGCGCCGGTGCGCTCGCTGGACTGCACCAGCGCCACGTACAGGGCCGGGAATATCCTGGGCTGGCGGCCCAGCGCTTGAGACAGCGAGTGCCCCTCGTACAGCTGGCGTACCAGTTCGCCGAGCACCTTGCGCGAGGCCGCAGCGGGGGCTTTTTCCGCCAGGCTTTCCAGGGCATCGATCAGCGGCAGGCCAGCGTTAAGCAGGGTCGACAGCTCCTGGCTGAACAACACCAGGTCAAAGCTTGCCTCGCGGCGCCAGGCCATGCCGCGCAAGGCACTGCCCTGGCCCTTCACGCTGACCACCCGCAAGCCTTGGTCCTCGACCTGGCGGCGCGCCTGGTCGGCATCTTCGGCGTCGATCTGCAATTGCACCACGCCCTGTCTGCCCAGGGCCTTGAGGCTGTAGCGCATGGCCGAGCTCCTTATTGCCAACTGGTGATTTCGGCGTTCTCACCGTCGCCACCGGGCTGGCCGTCCTTGCCCATCGACAGCAGGTCGTACTCGCCGCCGTTCTCACCGGGTTGCCGGTAGATGTAGGCGCGGCCCCAAGGGTCCTGCGGCACGGCCTTCTGCAGGTACGGGCCGGTCCAGCGGGCCTCGCCGCTAGGGGCGATGACCAGGGCCTGCAAGCCTTGTTCACTGTTGGGGTAATGCCCGACTTCCAGGCGATAGAGGTCCAGGGCCTTGCTCAAACCCTCGATCTGCGCCCGCGCCACCTTGACCTCCGAGCGGCCAAGCTGGCTGAAGTACTTGGGCGCGACGATGCCGGCCAGCAGGCCGAGCACAACCAGCACCACGAGGAGTTCGAGCAGGGTGAAGCCACGTTGGGAGTTGGATCTGCGCTGCATGGTGATGCCCTCCGCTGCGTAGGAACATGCTGTGGCAGGCACCATGCAACAGCCGTGCACGTCTGCCTCGGGGCCTTGAGCCACGCGGTGCAGGAAGCGGCACAGTGCTTGCGTCGTGGTCTGCAACCTCGGGTTTTCCGGGGCATTTCCCCCACATCGGGGGCCACGACGAAGAGGCGACCGACATGCGTGGACTTATCTTGGGTTTGATCTGGCTGGCGGCGGGTGCCGCCCAGGCCGATGTGTACATCTCCATCGATGCCAAGGGCGGCTACGTACTGACCAACGTTCATCGGCCCGGGCGCCAGTACCAGCGGGTGATCAGCGAACCGCTGGCCCAGGCGGGCGCTGCCGGTGCGCAAATGATCACCGGGCGGCCCTATGCCGAGCTGGTGGCCGCTGCAGCGTTGGCCCACAACGTGCCACAAGCACTGCTGCATGCGCTGATCAAGGCTGAGTCGGGCTACAACCCCAAGGCTCGCTCGCCGGCGGGCGCGGTGGGGCTGATGCAACTGATGCCCGATACCGCGCGGGAGATGGGCGTGGAGAACGCCCTGGACCCTGAGGACAATGTGCAGGGTGGGGCCCGCTACCTGAAACGCATGCTGACCCTGTTCGACAATGACATCACCCTGGCCGTGGCCGCCTATAACGCCGGCCCCGACGCGGTGCTGCGCCGGGGCGCAGTGCCACCGTACGCCGAGACCCGTCGCTACGTGCCCAACGTGTTGCGCGATTACCGCAAGCTGCAAGGGCTGGCGGACGACTCGCCGCTGTAGGGGAGCGACATGGCCGAGCAGCGCGGCAGCCACCCTTCGGCGGATGACATCAATTTAGAACCATGGTTCCCCCAACTCTGGGCTATAACCTTCAAAGGTGCCCAGCTGTGGAGTCCGCCATGGACATCGCCCCCCGTTCCGACGCCCTTGGAGTGCCTGCCGGTACCGAGGCGACAGCCCCACGCAAGCCGTTCAACCTGCTGCGCTGGTATGCCTGGGTCAGCCTGGCCATCATTCTCTCGGTGGCGGTCGGGCTGGGGCTGATTTCCAGCCGTTTCATCATCGATGAAAGCGTCGAGCGCGATGCGCTGTTGTCCGCTCAGTTCATCACCTCTATCGCTGATGCTGAAGTGCGCCATGTGTCGATCCCCAATGTGCGCACCATGGGCGAATTGCTGGACCCGCGCACCGATCGCACGGCGCTGCCGGATGTCGACCCCGATGCCCGGCGCAAGGCTAGGGGCGAGTTTCTTGACCATATAGCCCACCTGCCGGACATGCTGCTGGCCAATATCTATGCGCCGGACCGCACGGTGATCTGGTCGACCAACCCGGCGCTGATCGGCAAGTTGATCGAAGGCGACGACGACCTGGACCGCGCCTTCGAGTACAAGATGCGGGTCTCGGCCAGCTACCACGACTTCGAGCGGGCACGCGAAGAGCAAAAGTTCGTGACCCCGCCTGAGCAGCTGTTCATCGAAAACTACATTCCGCTGTTCGACGCCGATGGCGAGCACGTCACGGCCATGGTGGAGATCTACAAGGAGCCGCATGACCTGATCGTGCGCATCGAACATGGCCTGATCCTCATCTGGCTGGCGATCACCGTCGGCTCCGGGCTGGTCTACATCGGCCTGTACGGCATCATGCGCCGCGCGGCCAAGCTGCTAGCGGTGCAACAGAAACGGCTGATCAACAATGAAACCTATGTGGCACTGGGCGAGGTGTCTTCAGCAGTGGCGCACAGCTTGCGCAATCCGCTGGCGAGCATCCGCTCCAGTGCCGAGCTTGCGCAGGCGTTCGACGAGGGCCCGGCGCAAAGGAACATCAACGACATCATCAGCCAAGTCGACCGCATGTCGCAGTGGATCCGCCAGCTGTTGCAGTCACTGCGCCCGCTCAATGACGAAGCGGTGGCGGTGGACCTGCCGCAGGCGCTGCAGGAAAGCCTGCAGACCTTTGCCGTGCCGCTGGCGCGCAGCGGCGTCACCCTCGACCTGCAACCGTTACCGGCTGTTCAGGTGTTGGGGCACCCGGCGTTACTGCGGCAGATTTTCAGCAGTTTGATTGCCAACGCACTGGAGTCGATGGAGCAGGGCGGGAAGTTGCGTGTCGAGGTGGTGCGCCACGACCGACGCGGCCTGACGCTGCGCCTGTCCGACAGTGGCAAGGGCATGACCGAGCAACAGCAGCGCATGGCCTTCAGGCCGTTCTTCACCACCAAGCAGGGCGGGCTGGGCGTTGGACTGGTTTTGGTCAAACGCATCATGGAGCGCTTTGGTGGTGCGGTGAGGTTGAGTAGCAGCCTGGGGCACGGCACCCGCGTTTCGCTGATTTTCAGGTTGGCCAAATCTTCTTAGTGGGCTTTAGGTTTTGCTCGTAAATGCATGATTTATAAGAACTAGATATTTTTTGGGTAATGGTTACCCAAAAGTGGGGACTGAAGCTTGACCAAAGATTAATAACTTCTCTCAAGTAACTGAAAAATATGAATATGTATTTTCTTTTGTCGACTGGCTGATTTTTTGCAAAGTGAGCATGGCAACAACGGGTCGCCTTGGCGACCTGGGTGAAGTGCCATTAAATTGCTACTAATCGTGGCAAGGGTGCGCTTCAGAACGGACGCCCAGCGCGGGAACCCCTCAATGCAGATGCTGGAAAACGAAGTGCCCGACAAAGCGTCTGCGGCCACCAGTGGTTTTGCGGCGCCGTTGCGCGAGTTCAACCTGTTGCGTTGGTTTTCGATCATCAGCCTGTTGATCATCGCCTCGGTGGCCGGTGGCTTGGGCTATGTGTCAACGCGCTTCGTGGTGCGCGACAGTGTGGAGCGAGACGCCAACCTCACCGCCCAATTCATCCAGGCCATGGCCCAGGCCGAGGTCCGCCATTCGCAATTGCCGCCGGGCACCACCATGGGTGAACTGCTTGATCCGCGCCTGGACCTGCAGCACCTGCAGTTCACCCCGGCGTTGGCCGAATCGACCCGTGTCGAATTCCTCGACCACGTCGAACACCTGCCCGATACCCTGCTGGCCAACGTCTACGCCCGCGACCGAACCATTGTCTGGTCCACCAACCCTCAGTTGATTGGCGAGCGGATCGAGGAGGATGGCGACTTGGAGCGCGCGTTCCGTTCGCGCAAAGCGGTGTCTGCCAGCTACCACCAGGCCGAGGACGACCGTGAAGAACAGAAGTTTCTGCGCGAACCCAAGTACCTGTTCATCGAGAACTACATCCCGCTGTTCGACAGCCAAGGCGAGCAGGTGCTGTCGATGGTGGAAATCTACAAGGAGCCGCAGGACCTGATCCGGCGTATCCAGCGCGGTTATGTACTGATCTGGGCCTCGACCCTGGTGGGGGGCGCGCTGATTTACTTTGGACTGTTCTGGATCGTGCGCCGGGCGGCGCTGATGCTCAACCAGCAGCAGGACCGCTTGGTGGCCAGCGAAACCTACGTGGCACTGGGCGAGATGTCCTCTGCGGTAGCCCACAGCCTGCGCAACCCGTTGGCCAACATCCGCTCCAGCGCCGAACTGGCCCAGGAGATCGCCAACCCCACCGCGCAAAAGAACATCACCGACATCATCAGCCAGGTCGACCGCATGTCACGTTGGGTGCGCGACTTGCTGGTGTCGTTGCGCCCGACCAGTGACGAACCCGAGGCCGTGGACCTCGTCGCATCCCTTGAGGACACCCACCTGGCCTTCGCTCAGCAGATGGCGCGCAACGGCGTGCAGTTCTGCTATGAGGGCCCCGACGTACAGTGTGTGGCCAGCCAGCCGCTGCAGCTTACGCAGATCCTCAACAGCCTATTTTCCAATGCCCTTGAAGCCATGCCCACAGGCGGTGTGCTGCGCGCAGAAGTGAGCGTGCAGGACGGCCAACGGGCCGTGCTGCTGCTCAGCGATACCGGCAAGGGCATGAGCCAACAGCAGGAACGGATGGTGTTCAAGCCGTTCTTCACCACCAAGCAGGGCGGCCTCGGTGTAGGCCTGGCCCTGGTGCAACGCATCATGGAGCGTTTTGGCGGCTCGGTCAGCCTGAGCAGCCGCGAAGAGGAAGGAACCCGCGTAAGCCTTACTTTCAATATCGCAGCGGGAGGGGACCATGGAACACAGCATCCTGGTAGTCGAGGATGATGAAATCCTTGCTGACAACATACGCACCTACCTGAGCCTCAAGGGTTACGAGGTGACGGTCTGCCACAGCGCGGAGCTTGCGCTGGAGCAGATCAAGCAGGCCCAGCCCGATGCGGTGCTGACCGACAACTCGTTGCCAGGCATGAGTGGGCATGACCTGTTGCGCGTGTTGGTGGCGCAGGCGCCGGCGCTCAAGGTCATCATGATGACCGGCTACGGCAATGTCGAAGACGCGGTACAGGCGATGAAGGAGGGTGCCTTTCATTACCTGACCAAGCCGGTGGTGCTGGCCGAACTCAAACTGACCCTGGACAAGGCCCTGGCGGCTGAACGCATGGAGCGCACCTTGTCGTTCTACCAGGAGCGCGAGGCGCAGAAGTCCGGCTTACAGGCGCTGATCGGCGAATCGCCGGTGATGCACAGCCTCAAGCACACCCTGCGCCAGGTGCTGGACGCCGAGCGGCGCATGGCCAGCGACGACCTGCCGCCGGTATTGGTCGAGGGCGAGACCGGCACTGGCAAGGAACTGGTGGCCCGGGCCCTGCATTTCGATGGCTCGCGCAGCAAGGGCCCATTCATCGAATTCAACTGCGCGTCGATCCCGGCCAACTTGCTGGAGGCGGAGTTGTTTGGCCATGAAAAAGGCGCATTCACCGATGCCAAGGAGCGTCGCGTAGGCCTGGTCGAGGCCGCAGATGGCGGCACGCTGTTCCTCGATGAAATCGGCGAGATGGACCTTGTGCTGCAGGCCAAGCTGCTCAAACTGCTGGAGGATCGCAGCATCCGCCGCATTGGCGCGGTCAAGGAGCGCAAGGTCGACTTGCGGGTGATCAGCGCTACCAACTGCAACCTCGAACAGATGGTGCAGCAAGGCAAGTTCCGCCGCGACCTGTTCTTCCGACTACGCATCATCGCCTTGAAGGTCCCGCGGCTGTATGAGCGGGGGCAGGACATTCTGCTGTTGGCGCGGCATTTTTTAGCGCACCACGGGCGGCGTTATGGCAAGCCGAACTTGCGTTTTTCTGCCGAGGCGGAGGCCCTGATGCTGGGCTACAGCTGGCCTGGCAACGTGCGCGAACTGCGCAACATGCTGGAGCAGACGGTGTTGCTGGCACCCAATGAGGTGGTGCAGTCGCATCAGTTGAACCTGTGCATGACGCTGATCGACGAGCCATTGATTCAGCAGCAGTCACCCGCCGTATTCGAGATGCCACGGCATGAGCCAGAACCGGGTACTAGCCTGCCGGACATGGAGCGGGATTTGGTGTGCAAGACCCTGGACCGGACCGACTGGAATGTGACCAAGTCGGCGCGGATGCTGGGGCTGTCGCGGGATATGCTGCGTTACCGGATTGAAAAGCTGGGGTTGACCAGGCCTGACAAGCGGCAGTGGTGAGCATTGCCCCTTTTCTTAGGCCAAGCGCGCTCCTACAGGGGCTTAAGGGTTGCCGGTGCTCGTGCCTTGGCGCCCGGTGCCTTCCGAGCCGCTGCCGTCCATCCCTGGCAAGTCTCGCCCGTCCTTCTGAATGGCCGGCGGGCTCTCGGGATTATTGCCCTCGATCCGCGGGTCGGTGTCGCGTGGCATCGGCTTTTCAATGGGGTTGAGGGTGCTGTCTACACCCGGTGTCGGCGCGGGGTTGTGCGGGTCGTCGGGGTAGGTGGGCCCAGTGCCGACCGCCAGGGCCAGCGGTGAAACCAGGACGGCTGCAAGCAGGAAGGGGCGGATCATGAGGCAGGCTCCTTTGCATCGAGATGGGGGCAAGGCTTCTATTTCGATTGGGCCATCAAGCCCGCGCCAGGTGCCCCCACCCCGATAAACGGTCACACCACCATCGACAGCAACATGATGAAGATGATGCCGACCACCGAAAGGATGGTCTCCATCATGCTCCAGGTCTTGAAGGTCTCGGCCACGGTCATGTTGAAGTACTGCTTCACCAGCCAGAACCCGGCATCGTTGACGTGTGACAGGATCAGCGAGCCAGCGCCGGTGGCCAGCACCAGCAACTCACGGTTGACCCCAGGCACTAGGTCAATCACCGGTGCCACGATGCCCGCGCCCGTGATGGTAGCAACCGTCGCCGAACCTGTGGCGATGCGGATCACCGCCGCCACCAGCCAGGCCAGCATGATCGGCGAGATTTCGGCCTGCACGGCCATCTGCCCAATCACGTTGCCGACACCGGTATCCACCAGCATCTGCTTGAAGCCGCCACCGGCACCGACGATCAGCACGATAGCGGCGGTCGGCGCCAGGCTCTGGTCGAGCATCTTCATGATCTGCTGGCGGTTGAAGCCACGCGCCGCGCCGAAGGTGTAGAAGGCCAGCAGCAGCGCAGCGAGCAGGGCGGTGATGGGGTGGCCGATCAGGTCCATCCATTGGCGCACGATGTGCTCGGCTGGCAGGACCACGTCAGCGAAGGTCTTGAGCAGCATCAACGCCACTGGCAGCAGCACCGTGACCAACGTGATGGTGAAGCTCGGCAGGTTGCCCTGGTCGGACTCCTTGGCGATCTGGTCCATTAGCTCCTGGGATGGGTTGCCCGGGATATAGCGTGAAATGAAGTTACCGAACAGCGGGCCGGCGATGATCGCAGTGGGCAGCGCAACGATCAGGCCGTAGAAGATGGTCTTGCCGATGTCAGCATGGAAGATGCCAATCGCCAGCAATGGCCCCGGATGCGGCGGCACCAAGCCGTGAACCACGGACAGGCCGGCCAGCAGCGGAATGCCGATCTTCACCAGCGAAACCCCGGAGCGCCGGGCGACGATGAACACCAACGGGATCAGCAACACGAAGCCGATCTCGAAGAACAGCGGAATACCGACCAGGAAGGCGGCGAACATCATGGCCCAGTGCACGTTCTTCTTGCCGAAGGCGCGGATCAGGGTCTGGGCGATCTGGTCGGCGCCGCCGGAGTCGGCCATCAGCTTGCCGAGCATGGTGCCCAGCGCCAGGACGATACCGACGAAGCCCAGCACGCCGCCGAAACCGTCTTGGAACGATTTCATCACCTTTGCCACCGGCATGCCGGAGGTGAGGCCGAGGAAGCCGGCCGCGAGGGTGAGGGCGACGAAGGGGTGCACTTTGAAATGGGTGATCAGCAGGATCAGCCCGACGATGGTGACCAGTGCGTCGAGCAATAGGAAGGTATCAGTAGCCAGTCCGAACATGGTTTTAATGCCTCGGTCTTATCGTTGTTTTGGGCGTAACTTTATGGAACTTTCAGGCGCTTTCATTGGTCGAGACAGCGCTGTCTTGGGTGAGCCGGATAAACCGCCAGGTTCAGGCGGTTTGCGCCAGGTCCCGCTCACCGCAAGGCTTTAGCCAGGTGTCTACCGTCTCGGCCAAGGCGTCGATGGCCTGGGTGGCGTCCAGCGGCAAGGTCCGTGGTTCGCCACGCGGCGATTCGAGGGCCGCGAACTGGCTGTCGATGAGGCTCGCCGGCATGAAGTGCCCAGGGCGCGCCAAGACCCGTTTTTCGGCTTCGGCAGGGGTCAGCTCAAGGAACACGAACGCGAGGCCCGGCATGGACGCGCGCAACGTTTCGCGGTAACGGCGCTTGAGTGCCGAACAGGTCAGGATGGGGCGTTCGCCCGACTGCACCGTGGCTTGCAGCTCCTGGCCCAGGCGCACCAGCCAGCCGGCTCGGTCGTTATCGTCCAGGGGGATGCCAGCGCTCATCTTGCGGATGTTTTCGGCAGGGTGGAAAGCGTCGCCTTCGATCAGGCGGCCGCCGCTTCTGGCAGCAATGGCAGCGCCGACGCAGCTTTTGCCGCAGCCAGCCACGCCCATCACCACAATGGCGGACAGGGGAGAATTCATCAGTACCTCCTGCGGGGTGAGATAGCGCTGTCTCGTCGTTGACGAACAGCCACCTCCCCGGTGTTATTGGTCTTGTCCTTACGCAGTATGGACGCTTGGCACAGTGCACGTGGAACCGCTACCAAAGATTACATTGCCTGCGTCCTGAGACAGCGCTACCTTAGTGGCCGTTCCCCTCCCTTGGCAAGTAGTAAAATTACAACATCCATGTCCCGCACAGGCTCTCGCACCACCGGTCGTCCCACCCTGGCAGAAGTCGCCAGGCTTTCCGGGGTTTCCCCGATCACTGCATCCCGCGCCTTGCGCGGCGTCAGCACGGTTGCCCCGGCGCTGGTGGAAAAGGTTGCCGCTGCTGCGGCGAGCTTGGGCTATGTCGCCAACCCGGCAGCCCGCGCATTGGCTTCAGCGCGCAGCCAGTCGGTGGTGGTGCTGATCCCGTCGTTGTCCAACCAATTGTTCATCGACACCCTCGAAGCTATTCACGAGGTGATGCGCCCGCGTGGGCTCGAGGTGTTGATCGGTAACTATCACTACGACATTGCCGAAGAAGAAAACCTGATCCGCAACTACTTGGCCTACCAGCCTTGCGGCATGCTGCTGACTGGTTTCGAGCGTAGTGATGCCGCGCGGCAGATGCTGGCGGCCAGTGGCGTGCCCTGTGTGCACATGATGGAGCTGGGCGGCGAGGCGGGTGCGTTGTCGGTGGGCTTCTCGCAGCAACAGGCAGGGCGCGCTGCGGCCAGGCACCTGATCGAGCGTGGGCGGCGCCGGCTGGCGTTCATTGCCGCGCAGCTCGACCCACGGGTGATGCAGCGTGCCGAAGGCTTCCGCCAGGCCCTCGCCGAGGCAGGGCTGCAGTCGACGGAGCTGGAAATCCTTGCACCGGAGCCTTCCTCGATCGCGCTGGGCAGTACGTTGTTCAGCCAGCTGATGCAACAGGCGCCGGATGTCGACGGTATCTTCTTCTGCAACGACGACTTGGCCCAGGGTGCGGTCCTGCAGGCACTGCGCCAGGGCGTTGAAGTACCCCGCGAGGTGGCGATGGTCGGCTTCAACGACTTGCCCGCTTCAGCGCACATGGTCCCGCGGCTGACCTCGATTCGCACGCCGCGGGCTGCCGTTGGTCGCGGCGCTGCACAGGCCCTGCTGGCGTTGCTTGATGGCAAGCGGGTGGCCACCGAGCAGCAAGACCTTGGTTTCGAGTTGATGGTGCGCGAAAGCTCGTGACACGCGTTGCCTGGGTAGCGCCTGGGGTATTAATTACAAAGTGATATCAATGTGCTTGCACGTCGCAGTTGCCCATCTATGCTCAGGACACCCCGCGCATAAAGGAGCCCGGCGTCATGTTCGATTTCCATCGCAAGTCCGACTTGGTCGAGATTCAGCGTAGTCACCAGGCACTGGCCAGCGCGCAAGCGAAACTGGCGGCAATCAGCCGTTCGATGGCGATGATCGAGTTCGCGCCCGACGGCACCATTCTCGACGCCAACGAGCGTTTCTGCCAGGCCATGGGTTACAACATCGAAGAGTTACGCGGCAAGCACCATCGGCTGTTTTGCGACCCGGCCTACGTCAAGACGGCCGAGTACCAGCAGCTTTGGCGCGAACTGGGGCAGGGCAAGGCCATTAGCGGTACCTTCGAGCGTGTCGACAAGGCAGGGCGGGAGGTTTGGCTCGAAGCCAGCTACATGCCGGTGCTGGATGAGCAGCGCCAGGTCACCAGCGTGATCAAGGTGGCGTCGGACATCAGCCAGCGCGTTATGCAAGAACACGAAAGCGAAAGCCTGCTCAAGGCCATCGGCCGCTCCATGGCGGTGATCGAGTTCACCCCTGCCGGGCGGGTGATCAAGGCCAACCAGAACTTTCTCAGCACCATGGGCTACCGCCTGGAAGAGGTGGTCGGGCGCCACCATGGGTTGTTCTGCCTGCCTCACGAGCGGGAGTCGTCGGCGTACCGTGAGTTCTGGGCCTCGCTTAATCGGGGGGAATACCATTCGCACCGCTTCGAGCGTATCAACAAGCAAGGCCAGACGGTCTTTCTCGAAGCCTCCTACAACCCGATCTTCGACAGCAAGGGCCGGCTGTACAAGGTGGTGAAGTTCGCCAGCGACATCACCAGCCAAGTCTGCACCCAGCAGAGCGCCGCCGATGCCGCCCACGCCAGCTCCATGCAAACCGATGCCTGCGCCCGCAAGGGCACCGAGGTGGTGCAGCAGGCGGTGCAGGTGATCGAACAGATTTCCCAGGAGCTCAATGACGCCGCACGCAGCATCGATGCAGTCAGCAAGCAGTCGGATGTGATCGGGCAGATCGTCTTGACCATTCGCGGCATCGCCGACCAAACCAACCTGCTGGCGTTGAACGCGGCCATCGAGGCGGCGCGCGCCGGCGAACATGGGCGCGGTTTTGCCGTGGTCGCCGATGAAGTGCGCAACCTGGCGGCGCGTACCAGCAAGGCCACCCTGGAGATCGTCGACGTGGTGCGGCAAAACCATGACCTATCGTTGTTGGCCGTGGCGAGCATGCAGTCGAGCCTGACGCGTACCGGCCATGGCGTGGCACTGGCCAACGAGGCCGGCACGGTGATCATGGAAATCCAGCAAGGGTCTCGCCACGTGGTCGATGCGATCAGCCAGATCAACTCGACGTTGCAATTGCACTGAGGGCGGCGCTGAGTTCGTGCAAAAGCGCCTGCAGGCTGGCTTGCAACTGTTGCCGTAGCTCAGCCGTTGGCAGCCCCTGGGCCTGCGCCTGTTCAATGGCTTCGCAGTGTTTGACCAGCGTGCGCATCTTGAGCATTTTTGCCCCACCCTTGATGCGGTGGGCCAAGGCGCGCACGGCGTCGCTACTCGCCTCTGGCCCGAGTGCACGCAGTGCGGCCAGGTCTTCACTGGCGCTTTGTGACAGCTGTTCGAGCAGGTGCCGGGTGAGCTGTTCATCGTCCTGAGTCAAGTGGCGCAGCTCGCTCAGGTTGAAACCGCTGCCTTGGGCCTGCACAGGCGGTGTGTGCGTGCTGGCCTGGGGTAGGTGGTTTTTCAGGGTTTGCAGGCCAATCGGCTTGAACAGGCATTCGTCCATGCCACTGGCCAGGCAGCGGGCACGTTCCTCGGCTTGCGCGTTGGCGGTGACGCCGAGGATCCTGCAGGCCGTCAACTCGCCTTCGTGTTCCAGCTGGCGTATGCGGCGGGTCAGCGCGTGGCCGTCCATGATCGGCATGCTGCAGTCGGTAATCACCAGGTCGAAGCGCGCTGCCTGCCACCGTGCCAGTGCGGCTTCGCCGTTTTCAGCCAGGGTTACGCGATGCCCCAATGTGTGCAGTTGCCGTTCCAGTAACAGCAGGTTGGCGGGGTAGTCGTCGACCACCAGAATATTTAGCGGCCCGCTGCTGGCTTCCAGCACCGGAGCGCCCTGTTCGGCAGGTGCGGGTGCTTGGCTGGCGGGCAATTGCAGGCAGACTTGCACCTTGGTGCCCACGCCTTCGACGCTGTGCAGGCGCAAGGTGCCGCCCATCAGTTCGGCCAAGGTGCGGCTGATCACCAAACCCAGGCCCGCGCCCTGGCGTGCCCGCGGGCCATCGGCCTGGGCGAAGGCATTGAACAGCCGGGCCTGGTCTTCCGGGCTGATCCCAATGCCGGTGTCGCGTACGCAGAGTTCGACCTGCAGGTCGCCGTTATCGTTGGCGGCCGACAGGGTAAGGCTGGCATGCACTTCGCCACGCTCGGTGAACTTGATGGCGTTGCTGATCAGGTTGGACAGTACCTGCTTGAGCCGCAAAGGGTCTGCCATGACCCAGCCAGGAGAGGAGGGCAGCGCGCTGTGCAGGTGCAGGCCTTTGATACGCGCATTGCCTTCGAATACCCGCAGCGTGTTGCGCACCAGTTCGACCAGGTTGGTCGGCACCGGTTGCAGGGTCATGTGCCCGGACTCGATGCGCGAGATGTCGAGGATGTCGCCGATCAACTCCAGCAGGCCAATGGCCGAGTCGTGGGCTGTCTGCAGGGTCTGAGTATCACAGCGGCCGGCGCGGCTGTCTTCCAGGGCCAGTTCGAGCAGGCCGATCACCGCATTCATTGGCGTGCGGATCTCATGGCTCATGGTGGCCAGGAAGGTGCTCTTGGTCTGGCTGGCCTGTTCGGCATCGTCCTTGGCCTGGCGCAGCTGTTCGAGCAGGCCGCGGCTCAAGGCTAGTTGGGCTTGCAGGGCGTGCTGGGCGTCGGTGCGCTGGTGGATCAGTTTGCGCAGGTAGGTGTTCCAGAACACCACCCCGGCCAACAGCAGGGCGGACAGCACCAGCACTTGCAGCGCCAGCGTGCGGTAGTCGCGCCATGGGCTGTCACTGACCAGCGTGCTGGTGCGCCAGCGGTTGATCAGTTGGTCCAGCTCTTCGGGGGGGATGCTCAGCAGCGCCTTGTCGAGTATGGCCTGCAGCTGCGGTTGGTCCGGGGCCACGGCAAATGCCGCGATGGCCGGGCTGTCGTCCAGCACGCTGGCGATGCGCAATTGGTCCTTGAACACATGGTTGATGTAGTAGCTGGCGTTGATGTTGTTGCTCAGGGCAACGTCGGCGGCGCCACTGGCCACGGCTTCCATCAGGCCGAGGGGATTGTCCACTTCGACCACCTTGGCGCCTGGGAAGCGGCGCTGCAGGTCTGCGCGCTGCGGCGAGCCACGTACCAGGGCGACGCGCTGGCCATCGAGGGCTTTGGCCTGCGCCGATGAGGTGGTGTCGTTGCGGGTCACCAACACCCTGGGGCTGACCAGGTAAGGGCGGGTGAAGCGCAGCTGTTTGGCACGCTCAGTGCCGTAGCCCAGCGCACCGATCATCTGCGCGTCGCCGCGCGCCAGGCGCTCGATCATCGCTTGCGCCGATTGGCTCTCGATGGGTTTGAAGTGCAGGCCCGTGCGCAGGGAAATCTGCTTGAGCAGCTCAAGGGTGATGCCGCTGGTACGGTGCTGTGCATCATTGAACGTCAGCGGTGCCAGTGAGGTGTTGATCAGCACCTTGACGGTCGGGTTGTGGGCGATCCAGGCTTCTTCTTCGGCGGTCAAGGCCGTCAGGTGGCGCTCCAGCAGTAGGCTGGTGTTGCCGCTGGTCCAGCGGCGCAGGATGGTCAGGCGCTCGCTCTCGGTGATTCTGGCCAACGCCTTGTCGACCAAACGGCGCAAACGGGGGTTGTCTTCAGCCATGGCAAACGCAAAGGCACCCGGGGCTACCTGGCAGAAATGGTCGATCTTCAAGGTGCCCTGGTAACTCTTGCCGATAAAGAAGTCGGTGCTGATGGCATCGCCCAGATAGGCGTCGGCCTCACCCAGGTCGACCGCGGCAAGGCCGGCCAGGGTCGAGCGGTACAGGCTCAATTGCGCCTTGGGGTACAGCGAGCGCACGGCGCTGGCGGGCAGGTAGTGGTCGACCATGGCCAGGCGCAGGCCGTCGAGGTCGAGGGCGTTTTTCAGGGTGCGGCCTTCGCGGGTGACGATCACCGGCAGGTCGTCGGCGTAGGGCGAACTGAGGCCCAATTGGGCGTCTGCCGCCTCGAAGGCGTTGGAGCTGCCCAGCAGGTCGATGCGGCCCTCGCGCAGCGCGGCGATGGCTGCGTGGCGGTTGTCGAAGCGTCGCACCGCTACCGGGACCCCCAACTGCTCGGCGATGATGCCTGCATAGTCGGCGCTCAGGCCTTCGTAATCACGCTCGCTGATGTTGATCTCGAACGGCGGGTAGTCAGGCTTGGAGCTGCCGAGTACCAGCTGGCCGCGTTGCTGCAGCCATTGGCGGTCCTGGTCGCTCAGTTGTAGGGGCGGCGCGGCGCTGATCGAGCGTGCCAGCAAATGCCGTGGTTCGCTGTCGGCGAACAACCCAGGGGAACTGGCCATGCCGATGGCCAACAGGATGCTCGCCAGCAGGCGCGTCATGGCGGCTGGGCTCAGTTGACGCTGTTGCGTTTGGCCAGATCGACCATTTCTACCAACGATTCTGTCTTGAGCTTGTCCATGATGCGGCCCCGGTAGGTGCTGATGGTTTTGGCGCTGAGGTTCATGCAGGTGCCTATATTCTTGTTGTTTTCACCGCGTGCAAGGCGCCGCAACACTTCCATTTCGCGGTTGGACAAGCTGCCCAGGCGTATCGATTCACTCTCCAGTGAATTGCTATTGACCGACATCTGCGGGAAGGTCGAGTAACCTTTTACCAGGGCCTTGAGCGCAAACAGCAGGGCCTCGTGGTCTTCGTCCTTGGTGACGAAGGCGCCGATGCCGGCATCCAGGCAGCGCCTCACGTACAGGTCGGTGGCCTGCCCGGTCAGCACCATGATCTTGGGCACTGGCTCCAGGCATTGAAGGCGCTTGATGACCTCCATGCCGTCCAGGCCGGGCAAGCCGATGTCCAGCAGCACCACGTCCGGCCGAAGTTCGCGTGCTGCCTGAGCCACTTCGCTGCCATTGGCAACTTCACCCACGACGTGAAAGCGCTCCCGCTCGAGCAGCAGGCGCAGGGAGAGCCGGACAATAGGGTGGTCGTCGACGATCAGGACGGTAGTCATGAAGAAAACTCCTGTAGGGCTGTGGTCCGCTTCCTGGAACACTCAGGAATACGTCTGCAAGTGGGTTTATCGGAAGCGCTGCAAGATACGGCCATTCCCTACGTTTGGTAATGCCGAGTATAGAGTTGTTGAATAACCTTGTAGGTGTTGTTGAAAATTCCTACAAAATACAGGGATAGGCAGCGCCCGCGTGGCGTGGCGATGCCTATTTGTACAAGGCCGTTAGGCGCAAGCGGTGTGAGGTTTGCGCACGCGCTGGGTCGAGGCGGGGTTGTTGGCCAGTGCTTGGCCGACCCGTGGCGGGCGTGCCAGCAACTGGCCGGAGCAGTTGGGGCAGCGGCCGTCCAGGCGGGTGTCGGCGCAGGCACGGCAGAAGGTGCATTCGAAGGAGCAGATCAATGCGTCAGGGCTATCACCCGGCAGGTCAGCGTCGCAGCACTCGCAATTGGGTCGTAATTCCAGCATTGGCGTAGCTCCAGGTGGCAGGGGGAACCCTGAGTCTGCTACGCCAGCGCTAACGCTGGCAATGCTCAGTCGCCTGGGCGATAGAGGTGCGCGTGCCCGGCACGGTATAAGGCCGACTCGGCGAAAGGCGTGTCACCCAGTACATGGCCGACAAGAATCAGCGCAGTGCGGCGAAAATCCTTAAGCGCCACGCGTTCGACGATGTCGTCAAGGGTGCCCCGCACCCAGTCCTGGTCCGGCCAGGTGGCGCGATGGACCACGGCAACCGGACATTGCGTGCCGTAGTGCGGCAACAGTTCGCTGACAATACGCGGCAAGTTTTTTACACCCAGGTGGATGGCCAAGGTGCTGCCATGGCGTGCCAGGTCGGCCAGTTGCTCGCCGGGCGGCATCGGCGAAGTGTCGCCAAAGCGCGTGAGAATCACCGTTTGCGACACCTGCGGCAAGGTCAGCTCGCAGCCCAGCAGGGCCGCACTGGCGGCCGTGGCTGTGACGCCTGGGATGATCTGGTAGTCAATGCCCAGCTCACGCAGGTGGCGGATCTGCTCGCCAATTGCGCCATACAGGCTCGGGTCACCGCTGTGCACACGGGCGACGTCCTGGCCTTGCGCGTGTGCCGTGTGCATCGCACTGATGATCTGTTCCAGGTGCAGCTCGGCGCTGTTGATCACGGTCACGGCCTGGTGGCCTTCGAGCACAGCCGCAGGTACCAGCGAGCCGGCATAGATGATCACTGGGCACTGGCGGATCAGGCGCTGGCCCTTGACCGTGATCAGTTCCGGGTCGCCGGGGCCGGCGCCAATGAAGTAGACCGTCATGGAAAGTCCTTGCAATGAAAGGGATGCTGCGATTATCGCCCGCAGGCCAGGGCGAGGGTAGCCGGCCCGAGCACTTGGCGTGTGACCCGCAGCCGGGCTGTGCCCAGGTGCTGGCTGGCCATGGCCAGCGCCGCGCTTTCAGCGACGCCCCAACAACCGCTGTGCGCATGGGCGATGGCCGAGCGATGGCTGAGCAGGGGTTCATAGGGCTGAAGTTGCCCGGCATCGTACAGCAGCAAGGGCAGGCCAAGGCGTTTGGCAAGCTGCTGCAGGCCAGGTTCGTCGACCTTAAGGGCGATGCTGGCGATACCGCGCAGTGCTGAAAGCGTCAAGCCATGGTCAGCCAAGGCTTGGCGCAGCAGGTTTTCGAGGGTGTCCGCCGGGCAACCCCGGCGGCAGCCAAAGCCGGCGTACAGCGCCGGCAGGGTGGCGTCTAAAAGCATCAGGCCTGGCTGGAGCGGCGGTACAGCCACGCGCTGAACAGGCCCAGGGCCAGCCAGAAGGCGGCGTTGGTCAGCCAGCTGGCGACCTTGAACTGGGCTTCCAGGGCTTCAGGGGCGAGGCTTTGATGCACCTCAGGTTGCGGTGCACCGATGACATGCGGCAGTACCAGCAGCACGGCGCCTAGCGCTTTCACCAGCCAGTGGCGGGCAAATACCAACAGGGCCAGGCCCAGTGCGGTTGCGCTTGCGGTGCCGATCCACCAGGCCTGACGTTGCCCCAGGTCAGCGGCAGCGGTGCCCGGCAGCTCTGGCGGCAGGCCCAGGGTCGGGGCCAGGCAGAACACGGCGAACCCCGCCAGGCCCCACAGGGCGCCGGTGGCCGCGCGCTTGGGTTCACGCAGGCTGTACAGGGCGACCAGTATCAGCGCGAAGCCGACCGCTACCACCAGGTTGCCCCCGGTGGTGGACAGCACGCGTTGCCAGCCGTCTTCAGGCGACCAGGCTTCTGCGCTGTGTTCATGGGCAGCGGCCCCTTCGGTGCCGTGTTCGTGATGCTCAGCAACAGGGGCTGCGGATTCGTAGGTTTCTGCTTCAAGGATCAACGGGGCAACCCAGAAACTTTGCAGCAGGGTCAGCAGCAAGGCCGCAAGCAGCCCGCTGAAGCCCGCGGTACGGGCAATACGCATGATCATGGGGCGTACTCAGTGGCAGGGGAAGGCGGCGCTGTGGCGGGTGTCGTGCGCCGCGTTGTGCACGGCTTCGATGTGCGAGAAGCCGGCAAAGTACACCAGGCACAGGCCCAGCAGGCTGGCGCCGACTGCGATGACGACACGCTGACTGAGGGTGACGGGGGTGGCAATGCTGTGTTTGGCGCTGGTGACGGGCATGACGCGTTCCTCTGCTTTTGTGGGCAACGGGCAAGCGCGGCATCCCCGAACGTGATCCGTCCAGGGGAATGCGACAGCGCCCGCCCACCGCGGGGTGTTCATGAGCGTCAGGCCGGTCTCCGGGCTCACGAGGAGGAGCAGGGCTCCTGAAAAGCGCCCCTTCCCATGCCAGATGATGCGGCACAGTGGTCTAGACGCTTCGCTCGCTTACCGTTGCGGGGGCAGCACCGGCTTGGTCGGGCCCTAGTCGAGGGCCTACGACGCACCGGTTTCCCGTTTCACCCCCTGAGGGGCACCTGAACGCAAGGCATTAGGAGAGCACGAGGCAGGTTTTCCGTCAATTGCACAGCGGTGTGCGCGTGAAAAGTATTTCAGAAGTTGTAGGTTAGCAATTTTCGGGTTTTGCAGTGCCTGTGATACCGAGCGCCGCGCGGGCGGCGCTCGGTATCACAGGCGCCAAAAAAATCCAGCCATGCACTAAGCCGTCCGCGTGCTACGCCCAGCCTCCCGCTGCGCCACCAACCCACGAATCCGCGGAATCAGTTCCTGCCCATACTCCACCGCATCGCGCAACTGATCGAACCCGCGGAACAGGAAGGTGCTAACCCCCAGCTCGTAGTACGCCAGCGCCGCCTCAGCCACCTGGTCCGCCGTCCCTACCAGCGACGTCGAGTTGCCTGCGCCACCGCCCAACGCGGCAATCTCGGTCCACAGCCGGGTGTCATGCACCTTGCGCTGGTTGGCCAGCTGCACCAGGCGCTCTGAGCCGGCGTTGCTCTTGCCGAAGTTCTTTTCGCGGCGGTTGCCCTGGCGGATGCCGATGCGCGTCTGGGCATCGGCCAGAATGCGCTCGGCACGGTCCCAGGCTTGCTCCTCGGTAGCCCCCAGGATCGGCCGCAGCGACAGGCTGAAGCGGATGTGCTTTTCACGCCCATAACGGGCCGCAGCCTTGCGCACCTTGGCAATACGCTCGCGCACCTGCTCCAGCGGTTCGCCCCACATCATGTACACGTCGGCATGCTTGGCCGCGACTTCGACGGCTGCATCCGAAGCACCGGAGAAGTAGATGGGCAGTTGCTGCACGGGCTTGACCAGGGTCAGGTTGTCTTCGACCCGGTAGTGCGTGCCGTTATGGTCGAAGGGTTCGGTGCGGGTCCAGGTGTCGCGCAGCACCTGCAGGTACTCGTCGGTACGGGCATAGCGGGCGTCCTTGTCGAGGAAGTCGCCGTCGCGCTGCAGGTCGCCGCTGTCGCCGCCGGTGATGACGTTGATCGAGGCGCGACCACGGCTCAACTGGTCAAGGGTGGCGAACTGGCGAGCGGCGAAGGTCGGGGCCTGAAAGCCCGGGCGGTGCGCGACCAGCAGGCCGATGCGCTCGGTCAGTGCGGCGACGTAGCTGGCCAGGATCAGCGAGTCGGGTGCGCTGGTGTTGACCGCCAGCAGCGCCTTGTCGAAGCCGCCGTACTCCTGGGCCTGGGAGAATGCCTTGATGAAGTCAAGGTCGACCAGCGGGCCGCGTGGTGCCTGTGATTCGCTACCTTCCTGGGGGCCGATGAGGCCAATGAATTCGAGGCTCATGGAACAGAACTCCTTGTTGGGGTGGGCTCAGGCAACGGCCGGCTGGGTGCGGCGCTGGGTGTTGCGGTTCTCCGGCACGCTGAGGCCGAAGTTGTCGCGCAGGGTGGTGCCGGTGTACGCGCTGCGCACCAGGCCACGGGCCTGCAGCAGCGGCACCACCTGCTCGGTGAAGGCCTGCAGGCCGTCGGGGAGCAGCGCGTTGATGATGAAACCGTCGGCGGCGCCCTGTTCGAACCAGTGCTGCAGGGCATCGGCCACCTGTGCCGGGGTGCCAACGAAGTCGCGGCGGGGGCGCGAGAAGCGCAGCGCCAATTCGCGCAGGGTCAGGCCTTCGTCGCGGGCCAGTTGCTTGAGCTGGTCCGAGGTGCCCTTGTGGCTGTCGTTGCCCAAGGTGCCGAGGTCGGGGAAGGGCGCGTCCAGGTCATGCTGGCTGAAGTCGTAGTCGTTGAACGGGCGGCCAAGGGCGACCAGTGCGTCCTCGATGCTCACCAGGTCCACGGCCTGCTGGTAGCGCTGCTCGACTTCCTCGGCGTCACGGCCAACGATAGGGCGGATGCCGGGCAGGATGAACAGCGCGTCGGGGTTGCGACCATGGCGTGAGGCGCGTTGCTTGAGGTCTTGGTAATAGGCCTGGGCGTCGTCGAACGACTCGGGGCTGACGAAGAGGGCGTCGGCGTTTTGTGCCGCGAAATTGCGACCTTCTTCTGACACGCCAGCCTGGAAGATCAGCGGTTGGCCCTGCGGTGAACGTTGGATGTTCAGCGGGCCCTTGACCTTGAAGAACTCGCCCTGGTGGCCCAAGGTGTGCAACTTGGCCGGGTCGAAGAACTGCCCGCTTTGTTTGTCACGGGTGAAGGCGTCGTCTTCCCACGAGTCCCACAAGCCCTTGACCACGTCCACGTGCTCGCGAGCAATTCTGTAGCGCACAGCATGGGGCGGGTGTTCGGCCTTGCCGAAATTGTCGGCGGTACCCGAAAGCCACGAAGTGACCACGTTCCAGCCGGCGCGCCCGCCGCTGATCAGGTCCAGCGAGGCGAACTGGCGCGCCACCTGGAACGGCTCGGTGTAGCTGACGGTGACCGTGGCCACCAGGCCGATGTGCTCGGTCACCGCAGCCAACGCCGAGAGGATCGTCAGCGGCTCGAAACGGTTGAGGTAGTGAGGGCTGGAGCGGGCGTGGATGTGCAGGCTGTCGGCGATGAAGGCGAAGTCGAACTTCGCCGCCTCGGCCAACTTCGCCTGTTGTTTGTAGAAACCAAAATTGACGCTGGCATCGGCAAGCGCCTCAGGGTGGCGCCATTCGCCCCAGCCGTGGCCGACGCCATGGATCATGGCGCCCAGGCGGATATGTCGTTTGCTCATGGGAATACCTGTGGGTTGTGCTGCAAATGGAATCGATACCGCCATGCGTCAACGCGCGCGGGGGCGCCGGTGAAGCAGGGTGGGTGATAGGGAAGGGTCATGCGTGCAAGGCTCCTGGCGTGGTCGTGGTGGACGGCCTCCGCCAGGAATGGGGTCGGTCTGGAGTGACCTTAGCGGGTATGGGGTGAGGTTGTGAAAGGCTTTGTGGTTCTATGCTAATTATGTTTTTTGGGTATAATAATTTGACTATTATATTCGAAATACTCATTTTTTCGGCGTCTTTTGCTATCTTCGCCAAAAGGACTGATGCTGTCGGGGTTTAAAAGGCGCATCATTGCTGTCGAGTACCAGCGGTATCCTACACCTAGGTCGTACATGCCTGTAATTGCATCGGGCCTCCCCATTGAAGTCAACAAGCAGTTCTGCCGACCTTCATTGAGTATGCGTGTGGTTGTGGATAGAGAAATTAATGAGGCTGGACCATCAGGCTGATAAAAGATCAATAGGATACTTGCTCCTGATTTTATTCCAGCCCGAGGTCACGCTCCCCGGGAAATTGCGACCCGCTGGCGCTGGCTAACGGACAATTCGCAGGGCAGGCGGTCGCGGTAGCTGAGTGGCAGGTGCACCCGTTTGATCAAACCGCGATGCTCATGGAGCAACGGAACCTTAGCTTCCAAACATCACTATTCGTGTGCGCAGATCTGCCCTTTTACAGGCCTCTCACCTCTTCAACTTGTGGATAGAATGTTTTGAGCGTGTACGAGGTTTTGTTTACTGAGTGGTGCTCTTCGGGTGTGATTCGCATTCTTAAAGCCATAAGCGATGTCGGCTTCAATTTCCAGGCATGTGCATAGACCCTCTGTGTGGGTGCTTTGACTGGGATCTTAAGGACGTTTGCAAGCGCTTGTGCAAAAATTTCGCCGGTTACTGGTGAGGCGCCCATGTAGCAGCCAAGCAGTGTGAATTTTCGATAATTTTTTGAATTGATGCCGTTTGCCGATAACCAATCAGCAAACTGTTCAGGGTTTTTCCTCTCATTGCCGATAAGTACAGTTCCACTTTCTTGATTGCCATGCACTGAGCCGATCAGCTTCGGTTTTCTGAACCAACGGCGTTCGGTCTGGAAAATCCCACGCTTTCGATCGCCCCAGCCTGCAATTTTTTTTAAGGGACGATAATAGTTATAATCAGATTTCTGCAGGCGGAAGCGTCTGTCATGACCGTCTGGGTCTCTATAGTTTACTGGGTCATTCTTTACATACGAATATGCATTGGTCCCGCCCTCGCCAAAGGGGCTGATGGTGTCTGGGCTTGTGAATCTCATAATCAATGGTGAGTACCATCGATATCCCGCGCCCAAGCTATACATGCGTGTCACTGCGTCATGGCGCTCGCCATTAAAGCCCACAGGTAGTTCTCCAAGTGATCGGTAAAACCCAAAGACGGTGTGAGGCAGGGCGCGTAATTGATCATTCCGAACACTCATAAGTGAGGAGTTCATGCTGTCTGAGGCAATTAATTCAGTACCGAAGTACATGCCGTGATAAAAGGCGGAAGCCTGGCCGTCTGCATAAAATAATCGAGTGTTTGTAGATGAATAAATAAACGAGGTGGGGAGATCGGATTCGTAAAATATAAACATGATGTGCGTTCCTCACTTTGCTCCAGCCTGAGAGGTTGTCCGCAGTTCCGCAACTAGCAAAAATGCCAGGCAGTGGGAGGGCCTTGAGCCGCGAATGGGCTGCGAAGCAACCCCGGGCTCTTCGAGTTCAAGCAGCAGTAGTGGTCAAACGTCCAGGAACCGCGGCAATCAACTCTCGCGTGTAATCACTCGTCGGCCTGTCGAACACCTGCGCCACCGTCCCGCGCTCCACCACCTGCCCCTGGCGCAACACCAGCACCTGGTCGGCCATGCTCGCCACCACCGCCAGGTCATGCGACACCAGCACATAAGCCATGCCCAGCTCCCGTTGCAGCTCATCCAGCAGCGCCAGAATCTGCGCCTGCACCGAGACATCCAGTGCACTGACCGGCTCGTCGAGCAACAGCAGTTCGGGTTGCAGGGCCAATGCCCGGGCAATGGCCACGCGCTGGCGCTGGCCACCGGACAGCTCGCGGGGCAGGCGGTCCAGGTAGCTGACGGGCAGGTGCACGCGTTCGATCAGCTCACGGGCCGCCTGCTCCAGCGCGGGGCCTTTGAGCAGGCCGAACGACACCAGGGGCTCGACGATGCTGTCGAACACCGTGAAACGGGGGTCAAGGGCCGCGAACGGGTTTTGCTGGACCAGTTGCATGCGCTGGCGCAAGGGCCGAAACGCACGCCAGCCAAGGCCGGTAACGTCCACCTGATCGAACAGAATGCGGCCTTGGCTGGGCGCCTCCAGGCCGAGCGCGATGCGCAGGGCGGTGCTCTTGCCAGAGCCGGACTCGCCGACGATGGCCAAGGTCTGGCCTGGGTGCACCTGCAGGCTGAGGCCCTGCAGGGCGACGAAGCGGTTGTCCTCGCCCTTTGTCTTCGGCAACTCGAATGTCTTGCCGATACCCTCCAGGCTCAGGATCGGTTGCGTACCTGGCGTCAATGGCCCTGGTCGCCGGCGATGGGTAAAGGCGGGCGCTGCCGCAAGCAAGTCACGCGTATAGGGGTGCTGTGGTGCCTGAACGACGAGGCGAGGCGGGCCTTGCTCGACCAGTTCACCCTGTTTCATCACCAGCAAGCGGTCGGCGCGGTCGGTGGCCATGCCCAGGTCATGGGTGATGATCAGCAGCGAGATGCCCCGTTCGGCCACCAGCCGTTGCAGGTGATCGAGGATCTTGCGTTGCACCGTCACGTCCAGCGCGCTGGTGGGTTCGTCAGCGATGATCAGGCGCGGGTTGCCGGCCAGGGCAATGGCGATCAGTACCCGTTGGCGCATGCCGCCTGACAGTTCGTGCGGGTATTGGCGGGCGCGCAGGGCCGGCTGGTCCAGGCCGACCTGGCCCAGCAGCGCCAGCACATCGGCGTCGAGGCTGCGGTAGCGGCGGCCGTGGGCCAGGGCCAGTGCTTCGCCGATTTGCTGACCAACGCGCAGTGTCGGGTTGAGGCTGACCATCGGGTCCTGGGGCACCAGGCCGAGGGTACGGCCGCGCAGGTGGCGCTTCTGCCGTTCGCTGGCGTGGGCCACGTCGATGCCATCGACCCACAACTGGCCGCCATCGACTCGGGCAGTGCCCGGCAGCAAGCCAAGCAGCGCGTTGGCCAGGGTCGACTTGCCCGAACCGGACTCGCCGACGATGGCCACGGTCTCGCCCTGGGCCATGGAGAACGACAGGCGTTTGACTGCCTGGGTGGTATGGCCGCCAGCGTGGTAGCTGACGCTGAGGTCGCGCACGGCGATCAGGGGGTGTTGGCTCATCGATGGTGCTCCTCGAAGGTACGGGCGAGATGGTTGAGGCTGAACACCACGGCGACCACGAACAGGCCCGGTAGCAGCGACACCCACGGGGCAGTGATGAGGAAGTGGCGGCCGTTGGCGATCAGCGTGCCCCATTCTGCTGCCGGGGGCGCCGCGCCAAAGCCGAGGAAGCTCAGGCCGGCAGTGGCCAGGATCGCGGCGCCGAAGTCCAACGTGGCAAGCACCGCGACCGGCCCCCAGGCGTTGGGCAGGATGTGCCGCAGCAAGGTGCGGCACCAACTGGCGCCCCCCAGGCGCGCGGCTTCGACATAGGGCAAGGTTTTGACCCGCAGCACCTCGGCGCGGGTGGTGCGGGCAAAGCCCGGGATGATGCCCACGCCGACGGCGATCGCCACAGGCACCGTACCGAAGCCGATGGCAGTGACGATCGCCAGGGCCAGCAGCAGGCCAGGCAGGGCCAGCAGCACGTCGATTACACGCATGAGCGCCGCGTCGACTCGCCCTCCGGCAAACCCGGCCAACACACCCAAGCCAAGGCCACCAGCCAGGGCGATGCCCACCGCCAGCAGTGCCGCTTGCACCGACAGGCTGGCGCCGTACACCACGCGTGTATACAAGTCGCGGCCCAGTTCGTCGGTACCGAACCAGTGCGCGGCACCCGGCGCGGTCAGCTTGGCCGCAGGCGAGGTGGCATAGGGGTCGAAAGGGGTCAGCCACTGCGGCACCACGGCGGCGGCCAGCGCAAACAGCACCACCAGCAGCGCCAGGGCGAAACCTGGGCGCGATAACAAAGGCGCCACTGCCTGGCCCAAGCGCTGCACGCGGGTGCGGCGCTTCCAGGGCGTGGCGGGTGCGGCGGCACGGAACGGGCGGGTATCGGTGGTCATGGTCAGGTCACCTTCGTGGCATGCGTGATGCGGGGGTCAAGGTAGGGGTAGAGCAGGTCGACGATCAGGTTGACCAGCACGAAGGCCGCAGCCGATACCGCGACGATCGCCAGCACCACCGGGATGTCCTGGCGCAACACCGCTTCCTGGGCCAGCCGACCGACACCGTTGCGCGAGAAGATGGTCTCGACCAGCACGGCGCCGGACACGGTATTGCCCACTTGCAGGCCCACCAGGGTAAGAATCGGCAGGGCCGCGTTGCGCAGCGCGTGCCGGGCCTGCACCTGGGCGCGGCTCAGCCCCTTGGCGAACGCCGTGGCGATGTAGGGCTCGTGCCACACGCCTTGGAAACCGCGTTGCAGCACCTGGGCATAGACTGCGGCGCTGGGGATGGCCAGGGTCACGGCCGGCAGCACCAGGCTGGCGAAGCCCTGGCTGCCGGTGGCCGGGAACCAGCCCAGGCCGAAGGCGAAGACCTGGATCAGCAGCAGCCCCATCCAGAACACCGGCACCGAGAACCCCAGTGAAGGCAAGCGTGACAGCGCCACCTTCAGCGGCCGCCATTGCAGGTACGCGGTGAGGTAGGCCAGGCCGATACCGGACAGCAACGACAGCACGATGGCCAGGCCGGCCAGTGACAAGGTCTGCGGCAGGCGCTCGGCCAGCAGCTCAGTCACCGGCCTGTTCAGCGACAGCGAACGGCCCAGGTCGCCTTGCAGCGCGCGCCTCAGCAAGTCGAAGTACTGCTCGAAAATCCCCTGGTCCAGCCCGTAGTAGGCGCGCGCCTTGGCCAGGTCTTCGGGCGACAGGCCGTCGGCCTCCATGCCCGAGGCGCTGAGCATGATCGCCAAGGTGTCTCCTGGCAGCAGGTAAAGGATGAAGTAGGTAATGGTGTAGGCCCCCCACAGCACCAGCAGCGCCTGGCCGATGCGCCCGATCAGGTAGCGGTTCATGGCTGGGCGACCTGGATATCGCTGAGGAAGGCAAAGCCCTCGGCGGTCCAGCGGAAGTCCTTGACCCTGGGCGCGGTGGCGGCCTGCCAGACACGCTCGTACAACGGGAACGCCGAGGCCTGGTCGATGAGCAGGTCCTGCAGTTGGCCGTAGGCCTGGGCACGCTGAGCGTCGTGGGTGGCGGTAATGCCGTCGTCGAACAGCGCCTGGGCTTGGGTGAGGGTCTGGGGCTCGTAGGTATTGGTGGCGAGGGTGGCACTGTTGGCGGCGCGCGGGTCGAGGATGGTCTGGAGGATGATCGGGTCGGCGCGGGTCATGTAGGTGGAGGTGAGGTCGTAATTACCCGAGGCATTGCCTGCGACCCATTCGGCGCGGGTCAGTACATTGAGCTTGAGGTCGATGCCCACTTTGCGTAGTTGGTCCTGGATTAGCACGTCGCCAGCGCTTTCGGCCGGCGTTAGGTTATAGCGCAAGGTCAGGCGCTTGCCATTCTTGTGCCGATAGCCATCATCGCCCTTGCTCCAGCCGGCGGCGTCGAGCAAGCGCTCTGCGCCTTGTGGGTCGTAGGCGAGCTTGTCGGCCTGGGCCTTGAAATACGGGGTGGTGACGTCATAAACCCCGGTCACCACCGGGAACTCGGCGTTGTAGACGGTGTGGGCGTAGCTGGTGCGGTCGATGGCTTTCTGCAAGGCCAGGCGTACCTGGCGATCACCCAGCAGCCGGTCGTTGCGGGTGTTGGGGTAAAGGTTCAGCGCCGGGCCTGGCAGCGAGCGGCTCTGAATGGTCGCACCCTTGGCCTGGAACAGCTTCAGGTCGACTTCGGAGAAGGGGTTGCGCGGCCAGAGGATGTCGGCCTTGCCCTGCAGGAACAGGCCGTTGCGCACGCTTTCTTCGGGGATGTAGCTGATGTCCACGGCATCCAAGTGGGCCGCGCCGGGGTTTTTCACGTTGGCCGAGGCCCAGGCGTAGTCAGGGCGTTTCACCAGGCGTGCGCCGACTTCCGGGGTGTAGTGTTCGAGCACGAACGGGCCAGTGCCGATGATCTTGCCCAGCGAACGCTCTTGGGCGCTGAGCGCGTAGGACGCGGGCGCCAGGATGGCCAGGTTGGTGGTCGAGGTGGCTTGCAGGAACCCGGCATTGGGGCGGGCGAGCACCAGGCGCACGGTGAAGTCGTCGACCACGTCGGCGTGGTCGTAGCCCGCGAGGTAGGTCGCGCCGAAGGTGGCGGGCAACTGCGTGGCGAAGGCTTTGTTGGTGTCGAAGGCCGTCTTCACGGCGTGGGCGTCGAAGCGCTCGCCGTTACTGAAGCTGACGTCCTGGCGCAGGTGGAAGGTGTAGGTGAGGGCGTCATCGCTGACTTCCCAGCTTTTCGCCAGCCAGGGGATGATGCGGCCGCTGTCAGGGTCCTGGTCGGTGAGGGACTCGGCGACATTGCGCAGCAGTACACGGTGTTCGAGCCAGTAGACCTGGAAGGGGTCGACGCTGACCAGGGTGGTGTTGTCGCCCCAGAAAGCGATGTTGAGGGTTTTGCTGGTGTCCTCGGTGGCGGGGGAGCAGCCGGCGAGGGCGAGCACCAGGGCGCAGGCGTTAAGCAAGTGGCGGGCACGGGGGAGTGGCGGCATGGGGGCGTTCCTTCTGATGTCATTGGGTTGCCTGGGCTGGCCTCTTCGCGGGCAAGCAGCAGCGGTCTGCCAGTCAGTCCTGGTAGTCACGCCCCTCACGGTCCAATTGGCGGATCAGCGCATCCCAATGCCGCTGAATCCCTTCGCCAAGCCCGTCGGAAAACCGTTTCGATTGCTCGTGCACCTTGGCAATCGCCGCCGGTGCCGCATGCAGCAGCTGGTCATTGCCGCCGGCCTGCGCCGCCACCTGGATGTTGCACGCCCGCTCCAGCCCATGCAGCTCGCGGAACGCATGCTCGACACTGACCCCGCCGGTCAGCAGGCCGTGGTTGCGCAGGATCAGGATGTTGCTGTCACCCAGGTTGGCAACCAGGCGCTGTTGCTCGTCCAGGTCCAGGGCGACGCCTTCGTAGTCGTGGTAAACCACCCGGCTGTAGTAGGCCAGCGCATGCTGGGAGATCGGTAGCAGGCCATCCCGCTGGGCCGACACGGCGGCGCCGTCGCGGGTGTGGGTGTGCAGCACCGCCTTGAGGTCGTGCCGCGCGCGGTGAATGGCGCTGTGGATGACGTAACCGGCCTGGTTGATGCCCAGCCCCAGTGGGTCGTCGATGATCGTGCCGTCGACATCCACCTTGACCAGGTTGGAGGCGGTGATTTCATCGAACAGCAAGCCAAAGGCGTTGATCAGGAAGTGCTCGTCTGGCCCGGGCACCCGCGCCGAAAAGTGCGTGTAGATGTGGTCGGTCCAGCGGAACAATGCCGCCAGGCGATAGGCGGCGGCCAGTTTTACCCGCACCTCCCATTCCTCGGCACTGACCCGTTGGCGAACGGTGTTTGTTTGTGGGGATACGACAGACAATGAACTCATGGTGTGCTCCAGAAGAGAGGGTCAGTAGCCACGCTGGATATCGATCAGGTTGCGCAGCGGCGCCTGCTCGCGATAGCGGGCGAAGTTGTCGAGGAAGGCGTCGAGCAGCGCGGGGTAGCCGTCCTCGGAAATCGCCGACGTGTGCGGCGACAGGAATACGCGGGGGTGGTGGTACAGCGGGTGGCCCGCCGGCAACGGTTCCGGGTCGGTGACATCGAGGCTGGCGCGGCCGATCAGCCCGCTGTCCAGTGCTTCGAGCAAGGCCTGTTGGTCCAGCAGGGCGCCGCGGGCGATGTTGATCAGGTGCAGGCCGGGCTTGGCCTGGGCCAATACCTGGCGGTCGATCAGGCCCCGTGTGGCCGGGGTCAGCGGTGCGGCGATGACCAGGTGATCGCTGCCTGCGAACAGGTGCTGCAGGCTCTCGACGCGCTCGACACCGGGCACCTCGGCAATGGGTTGCCCTGGGCGGTTCAGCGCCAGTACGCGCATGCCGAGCGCGGTGGCCTTGCGCGCCAGGCTCTGGCCGATGCTGCCGAAGCCGAAGATGCCCAACGTGCGGCCGCGCAACGGCGCCAAGGGCGTCAGGCGCCAGTCGGCGTCCTTCACCCACAGCCCCGGCAGTTGCTTGGCGGCGGCAAACACCAGGGCCAGGGCAAACTCTGCGACCTGCTCGGCGTTGGCGCCCTTGCCGCTGGTGACTGGCGGCCCTTGGAATACCCAGTCGGGGTAGAAGTCGATGCCCGACGACACCACCTGCACCCAACGCAGCGACCAGGGCCAGCCTGGCGGTGGGGTATCTACGCGGTTACCGCGAATATTGATCGGGCGCACGATGAACACATCGGCAGGCACATCCACGTGCAACTGGCCGGAGGCGAGGTCGATGACTTCATGGTCGGGCAGGTGCTCGCGCAGGTATTGGTTGGCCTGGGGGTCAAGCTGGCTGGCAATGATCGAGTGGCTCATGCTGCCACCTCCGCCAGTGCGCTGCGCCCGACCTGGGCCAGCACCACATCGTCCTGGGGCGTGTGGATGCGGCTGCACAGCACGTCACGGTAGTGCCGCTCCAGCGGGTTGCGGCGGGACAGGCCAGGGTTGCCGGTAGCCTCGATGGCCAGCTCGACCGCCTGGATGGCGTTGCGGCTGACCAGGTGTTTGATCTGCCCGGCATGGCGCGGGTCAATGTGCCCGGCGACGGCCGAGTCCAGCAGGCTGCGGTTGGCGAACAGCAGGGTATCGATGCGCCCGACCACGTCCTGGAAGCGCGGCAGGCTCGCCAGCGATGCACCCAGGTTGGAGGGGGCGCGGTTGTTGAGAAACTGCAGCAGCCAGTCACGCGCGGCCTGGGCGACGCCGTCGTAAAGTGCCGGCAGCAGCACCGACATCCACAGCAGGCCGGTGCCATCGAGTTCGGGCTGCGGCGCGCTGGCAGGGCTGACACTGACGGCGTGGTCCAGCGGGATCAGCACGTCGTCAAAGCGCACCTCGTGGCTGCAGGTGGCGCGCATGCCCAGGTGGTCCCAGTCTTCGACGATGCTGATGCCGGGCGTGTCCTTGTGCACCAGAAAACCACCGACCAGCGGGTCTTTATCGTCGCTGCGCGCCCACACCAGGTACCAGGTCAGGCCGTAGCTGCCGGTGGAGTAGATTTTGCGCCCAGACAGCCGCCAGCCTGCAGCGGTGCGCCGCGCGACGGTGGCCGGCAGGCCGCCACGGGCCGGCGTGCCCAGTTCGGGTTCGACACGAAAAGCATTGATCAGCGCACCGTTGGCCACCGCGTCACGGGCGACCTGCAAGCGCAAGTGCTCGGGCCAGCGGGCTTCGTCCTGCAGGCGAAAGTGCTGCAGGTACTGCATGACCAGGATCAGCGCCGTGGAGGGGTCGCCCTTGCCAACGGCGGCAACCACCTGGCGCGCAGTGGCCAGGTCGGCCCCGCCGCCACCCAGGGCGCGGGGCACGGTCAGGCTGAGCAGGCCGTGGCGGTGAAGCAAGCTGAAGTTGTCGGCGGGGAACTGACCGCTGCGGTCATAGCGCTCGGCGTTGGCAGCAAGGGCCTGGGTCAGCTCGGCAAGAGCAGCGGTGGATGGGGGGTGACTCATGGAGTATTCATCCCTGGAACACGGTGGGTTTCTAAGACCGTATTCGTCTGGATGAGCGCTGTAAAAGTCTTTTTAGTTCTATGCTAATTATTTGCTTGTAGAATTTAAATAATCTCTACTATGCAAATATTTTATTATGTATGGTCTCCTGCTGTGGGCGCGGCCTGCAGCCTGTTCCCGGCAATCTCACCAAACAGCTCCACCGGCTCCTGCAGGTTGCCCAGGTACCGTGGATGGAACAGCCACAGGTCTACCTGTGGTTTGAAATCCGTCACGTTGACCACATCCAGCGCATCCCGATGGCGGCTGCTTTGTAGCAGCGGTTCGGGTACCAACCCCAGCCCTTGCCCGTTAGCGACCAGGCCCAGTTGCAGGTCGGTGCCAAAGGTTTCCAGGTTGATCGACAGGCTTAGCCCTTGTTCGCTCAAGGCCCGCTGCAGCCCCGCACGAAAACCGCAGCCGTCGGGGTTGAGCACCCAGCCGCGGGTGTAACAATCCTTGAGCTTGTAACTGCGCTTGCTGGCGCTGCCCTTGGCGGCCACCACGCGCAGTGGCATACGCGCAATGGAGCGGCTGGTGATGCCCTCAGGGAAGATTTTGCCAGGTGGGAACAGCGCGGCAGCGGCGTCGAGCTCGCCGTTTTCCATACGGGCGATCAAGCTGCTGCCCCAGCCGCTGGTGACCTGGGTGCGCAATACCGGGTAGGTGTCGCGAATCTGCGCCAGGGCGTCGAGCAGCACCACGTCCCCTAGAGTTTGTGGCACGCCCAGGCGCAACGTGCCTGACGGAGCGCCGTCATTGGCGACCAATTCACGCAGTGAGTCGATCTCCCGCAGTATCGCCTTGCACTGCTCATACACGCGCAGGCCCATTGGCGTTGGCTTCAGCGGTTTGGTGTTGCGGTCGAGCAGGGTGGCGCCGAGGTCTTCCTCGAAGTTCTGCACGCGACGGGTGATGGCCGGCTGGGTCAGTTGCAGGGCCTCGGCGGCGAGGTTGGTCGACTGGCAACGGATGACCGCCACGAAGGCGTCCATGTCATCGATTTTCATATTCGGCGCTCACATATTGGGGCTGTGGGACATACCTTGGAAGAATAATCCTCATTGTACGGATTGTCACAGCGCCCGATGCATCAGTGCCTTGCCGTCAGGCGCTTTCGCGGGCTACCAGTTCACAGGCGAGCAGGTTCAACCGTTGCACTTCACCCTCATGCGCGATGGCGCCCAGGTGTTGCAGGACGCGCAAGGCCGCCACCTCGCCAATCTCCCGCGAGGGCGGCCGCAACGTGGTCAGGCTGGGCAGCAGCATGTCGGCGAAGGGGTAGTCGCCAAAGCCGACGATCGCCACGTCATCCGGTAGCCGCAGCCCCGCACGTTGGCCAGCCAACACGGCGCCGGCAGCCAGGTTGTCATTGGCAAAGATGATCGCCTCGGGGCGTGGCGTGCGGCGGATCAGCGCCTCCATTGCCTGTTTGCCTGCCTCGAACGGCGCGCAATCGGCGGAGGGCACGAACACCCAGGGTTCAAGACCGGCCTCGGCCAAGGCCTCGATGTACCCGTCACGCCGCTCCAACGCGCTCAAGTCGCCGGCTGCGCTGTTCTGCACGAAGGCGATGCGTCGATGCCCTTTTTCCAGCAAGTAGCGGCACGCCTGCACGCCGACCTGGTGATGCAGAAAACCGACCTGCAACGGCGCCCGCTCGGGGCGGTAATCCCAGATCTCGACCACGGGCACGTCAGCTTCGGCCAGCATCTTTTCAGTCGCCGGGCTGTGGAAATGGCTGGTGACCACCAGCGCCGCCGGCGACCAGCCGAGGAACGCACGCACCGCACTCTCTTCCTGTTCTTCGCTGAAGTAGCTGGACGCCAGCAGCAACTGATAGCCATGGCGGCTTAGGGTGTCGCTGAAGGCCTGGATGGTCTGAGCAAAGATCGGCCCCGAGATGTTCGGGATCACCATGCCGACAATACGCCCGCGCGCCGAGGCGAGGCCCCCGGCGACCAGGTTGGGAACGTACCCGAGCGCTTGCACAGCGGCCTCTATGCGCTCGCGCAGAGGCGGTGAAACCTGTTCAGGCTGGTTGAAGTAACGCGACACGCTGATCGCCGATACGTCTGCCGCGCGCGCCACGTCGGCCAGGGTGGCGCGGCCTGCACCACGGCGCTTTCGGGGGGAATCCTTGGCTTGGCTCACAGGGTCGCCTCATCGGGAAATGGCGCGATGGTAGCGCTAACGCAATGGCGCCTGGCAAATAGCTTTAATGCATATCAATCTGACTTTTAAGTATTTGACGTGCTAAGCAGCGGCCTCTGATACTTGTTCATGTTAGCGCTAACAAGCGCTGCTGTTGGCAAGCGCCTGCCACTCGCACGAGCGAGACCAGACAACCACAGCACCCTCCGTGTCGGCCCGTGAACGTGGGCCTGGTCTGGTCCCATAAGGCAGTGAGCAGCATGCAGACAACTCCGTTTCCTACTACACAACGCCGGCCGCTGGCAGCGGCCATTTTGGTGGCCGCGTTCGGCCAGGGCGCCCAAGCCGCCGAACCTGCCGAGAGTGCGCCGCAAGCGACGGCCCTCGGCGCGGTGACGGTCACGGCCACTCGCCGTGAAGCCAGCCTGCAGGAAGTCCCAGTGGCGGTTTCGGTGATCGATGGCGAGCAGCTCGAGCGTGACAACCGCAACAACGTGGCCAGCATCGTCCAGCAGGTGCCGACACTCAACTACCGGGCAGGCGCCTCGAACAAGGACACCTCGCTGTTCATCCGGGGGGTAGGCACCATTTCGACCTCCCCAGGCGTCGAGCCCACCGTGGCCACCGTGGTCGATGGCGTGGTGTTCGGGCGGCCGGGCCAATCTACCCTCGACCTGCTCGACCTGGAGCGCATCGAAGTGCTGCGCGGCCCGCAGGGCACGCTGTTCGGCAAGAACGCGTCGGCCGGCGTGCTGAACGTGGTCAGCAAGGCCATCCCCGAGCAAACCCGCGGCTACGTGGATTACTCGCACTTTGGCGGTGGCGATGAAAACCGCCTGCGCTTCGGCATTGGTGGGCGGCTCAGCGAACAGTTCAAGGGCTCGCTGAGCACTTTGTGGGGCGATTACGACGGCAATGTCGAAAACGTTGCCAATGGCCACGACGTCAATGGTTACCAGCGCAAAGGTGCCCGCGGCAAGCTGGAATTCGAACCCAACGAAGACTTGCGTCTGACCTTGATCGCTGACTACATGAAAGGTGAAGACACACTCCCCAGCGGTGTGATTACAAGCGCCAGCACAGCATTTGCCAACCAACTGCGCCCGGTCACGCCCAGCGCCCACAACCGCGATATCAACAGTGACTTCAAGACCCACGTCGAAGACGAGAACCAAGGTTTGTCGGCCCAGCTCGACTGGCAGCTGGGTGACTACACCCTGACCTCGATCAGCGCCTGGCGCGGCTGGGACAACACCCAGTACCAGGACGGCGACCGCCGTGCGTTGCTCCCCGTGACCGCGTCCCATGACAAGGGCACGGTGGACTACGACCAGTACAGCCAGGAGTTTCGCCTGACCTCGCCCAAAGGTCAGTTCAACGAGTACGTGCTCGGCGCCTTCTACATGCACGGTACGTCCAACGAAACCTACCAGCGCCTGTCGGTCAACGGCGGCGTGGCCAACACTGGGCAGGCGGATTACTCGACGACCAACGACAGCGTCGCGCTGTTCGGTGAGAACACCTTCAACTTCACCGACGACTTGCGCGCCATCTTCGGCCTGCGCTGGACCCACGACGACCTGGAATACGACCACCGCCGGGTCTCCAGCTCGGCCACCGCCGTCACCGGCATCCAGCCTTCGACCGCCAGTTCCGGCGCGGTGGACGAGGACGGTTGGAGCGGGCGCACTGGCCTGCAATACGACTTCAACGACAACCTCACCGGCTACGTCACCTATTCGCGTGGCTACAAAGGCCCGGCCTACAACGTGTTCTTCAATATGCAGCCGCGCGACACCGGCGCCCTCAAGCCGGAAACCTCCGACGCTTACGAGGTCGGCCTGAAGAGCACGGCGCTGGACAACCGGCTGACCGCCAACCTGGCGGTGTTCCACACCGACTACGACGACTACCAGGCCAACTTCTTCGACACCGTGGCCAATCAGGTGGTAACGCGCTTGGTCAACGCCGGCAAGGTCAAGACCCAGGGTGTGGAGCTGGATGCCAGTTTCCAGGCGACGTCGCAGCTGAAGTTGACTACTGCCGTGGCCTACACCAAGGCCCGTGTCGACCACTTCAACTGCCCGGCAGGGGCCGCGGCCAACTGCAACATCGACGGTGGCCACCTGCCGTTTACCCCGGACTGGAAGACCTACGTACGTGCCGACTACGTTATCCCGCTGGACAACGGCCTGGATGTCGAGCTTTCCAGCGACTACAGCTGGCAGGATTCGGTGCAGTTCAGCCTGGACCAGAACCCGGACACCGTGCAGGGCGCCTACGGCATCTGGAACGCCAGCATTGCCCTGGCCGACTACAACGACGGCTGGCGTGTGGCACTGCTGGGCAAAAACCTGGGTGACAAGTCGTATGCGCAGATGCTGGCCAGCGGTGGCGACTACATCTACCGCTCCGTACCGCGCGATGACGGGCGCTACTTCGGCGTGCAGTTGCGCAAGGATTTTTGAGTAATCGCCCTCTAGAGCTAAAGCAAAACTTATTGATTTCGCAGGGCCGTGTGGGAGCGGGCTTGCCCCGCGAACACCGGCAAAGCCGGTGCCAGGCACCGCGGGGGACCATTCGCGGGGCAAGCCCACTCCCACAGTCACCAATGTCCTACCACAGGGCTATGCAAACCCCATCAAGGAGATCGACATGAGCCGTCAACTGAGCCTGGGAGCCTTCCTCATGGCCACCGGGCACCACGTGGCCGCCTGGCGCCACCCGGACGTACCGGCCGACCCTATGGACTTCAGCAGCTACCGCCGCGCCGCGCAGATCGCCGAAGCGGCCTGTTTCGACGCGTTGTTCGTTGCCGACAGCGTCGCCGCGCCCACCGACGCCCTGGCCAGCCACAGCGCACGCTCTACCTATTTCGAACCGCTTACCCTGCTGTCGGCGTTAAGTGCCGTTACCGAGCGCATCGGCCTGATCGCCACCGCCACCACCAGCTACAACGAGCCGTACCACGTAGCACGCAAGTTCGCCTCGCTCGATCACCTGTCCGGCGGCCGCGCTGGCTGGAACCTGGTCACCTCGGATGCGGCCGCCGAAGCGGGCAACTTCGGCCGCCAGTCGCATATCCCGCATGCCGAGCGTTACGCCCGAGCCCGGGAGTTTCAGCAGGTGGTACAGGGCCTGTGGGACAGCTGGGCTGACGACGCCTTCGTGCACGACAAGGCCGGTGGGCTGTTCCACCGGCCTGATGGGGTGCGTGCCCTGGATCACGCAGGCGAGCACTTTCGCGTCAAAGGCCCGCTGAACGTCGCCCGCTCGCCCCAGGGGCGGCCAGTTCTGGTTCAGGCGGGCTCCTCGGAAACCGGCCGCGAGCTGGCCGCGCACAGTGCTGAGGTGGTGTTTACCGCGCAACCGAACCTGGCCCGCGCCCAGGCGTTCTACGCCGACCTCAAGGGCCGGCTGGCCGCTTACGGGCGGGGCGAGGATTCGCTGAAGATCATGCCTGGCGTGTTTGTGGTGGTCGGGCACAGCCAGGCTGAAGCCGAAGAAAAGTACCAGCAGTTTCAGGAACTGGTCGACCCGCGCGTCGGGGTTGGTTTGCTCGGGCGCATGCTCGGCAATTTTGACCTTTCCGCCTACCCACTCGACGGCCCGCTGCCCGAATTGCCGCCCACCGAAGATGGCCAGCGCAGCCGCCAGCAACTGCTCACCGAACTTGCCGGCAACGAGCAACTGACACTCGCCCAGCTTGGCCGGCGCATCGCCGGCGGGCGAGGGCACTACAGCCTGGTCGGCACCCCGGCCCACATCGCCGATGAACTGCAGGCCTGGTTCGAGGGCCGTGCCGCTGATGGCTTCAATGTGCTGGTGCCGCACCTGCCCCTGGGGCTGGAGGATTTCGCCAACCTGGTCGTGCCCGAGTTGCAGCGCCGCGGGCTGTTCCGCCGCCAGTACCAAGGCCGCACCCTGCGTGAACACCTGGGGCTGCAGCGCCCTGCCAATCCCTTTTTTACCGAACGAGGTCAACCATGAGCTACGCCGCCCACCCCGAGCGCTACGCGCGCATGCCTTATCGCCGTGTCGGCCGCAGGGGCCTGGTGCTGCCGGCCCTGTCCCTGGGCCTGTGGCACAACTTTGGTGACGCGACGCCTATCGATACCCAGCGCGCGTTGCTGCGCACCGCATTCGATGCGGGCATCAACCACTTCGACCTGGCCAACAACTACGGCCCGCCCTACGGCAGCGCCGAAACCAACTTCGGCCGGCTGCTGCGTGAAGACCTGCGCAGCTACCGCGATGAATTGATCATTTCGAGCAAGGCCGGCTGGGACATGTGGCCAGGGCCGTACGGGCAGGGCGGCAGTTCGCGCAAGTACCTGATCAGCAGCCTCGACCAGAGCCTGCAGCGCCTGGGCCTGGACTACGTCGACATCTTCTATTCGCACCGTTTCGATGCCGACACGCCGCTGGAAGAAACCGCCATTGCCCTGGCCGACATCGTCCGTCAGGGCAAGGCGCTGTATGTCGGTATTTCGTCGTATTCGGCGGGCAAGACGGCGGAGATCGCGGCGCTGTTGACCGAGCTGAAGGTGCCGCTGCTGATCCACCAGCCTTCGTACAACCTGTTCAACCGTTGGATCGAGGGTGACCTGCTGGCCACCACTGATGCGCTCGGGGCCGGGGTGATCGTGTTCACGGCGCTGGCCCAAGGCCTGCTCAGCGACAAGTACCTGAACGGCATTCCCGCCGATGCCCGCGTCAACCGCGCCGGCGGTGGCTCGTTGCTGCCCCAGCACCTGTCGCCAGACAACATTGCCCGCGCCCGCGCCCTCAATGAAATCGCCCGGGGGCGAGGCCAGAGCCTGGCGCAACTGGCCCTGGCCTGGACCTTGCGCGACCCGCGCGTGAGTTCGGCACTGATCGGTGCAAGCCGCCCCGAGCAAATCATCGAAAATGTGGCCGCACTCGATAACCTGGCGTTCAGCCCCGAGGAGTTGGCGGCCATCGACCAGTACGCCGTGGAAGGCGGAATCAACCTTTGGGAAAAACCCTCGACCGACTGGAAGGAGTGACCGATGCGAGTGCTACGCCTTGCCGTCCTGTTACTGCTGAGCTTGGCCGCTGCTGCCCAGGCGGCGGACCCTGCGACGTTGCGCATTGGCTATCAGAAGGGCTCGATCAGCCTGGTCCTGGCCAAGCAGCATCGCCTTCTGGAGCAGCGCTTTGCCCATACCCAGGTTGAGTGGATCGAGTTTCCGGCCGGCCCGCAAATGCTAGAAGCCTTGAACATTGGTAGCCTCGACATCGGTTCGACCGGTGATATTCCGCCGATCTTCGCCCAAGCAGCTGGTGCCGACCTGCTGTACATCGGTGCCGAACCGCCCAAGCCGCAGGCTGAGGTGATTTTGGTACCGAAAGACAGCCCGATGGCCAGCGTTGGCGACCTCAAGGGCAAACGGATTGCCCTGCAGAAAGGCTCGAGTGCGCACAACCTGTTGCTGCGTAGCCTGGCCAAGGCTGGGTTGAGCATCCGCGATGTGCAGCCGGTGTACCTGGCGCCTGCCGATGCGCGTGCGGCGTTCGAGCGCGGCAGCGTGGACGCCTGGGCGATCTGGGACCCGTTCTATTCGGCCATCGACCTGGAGGGCAAGGCGCGGCTGTTGGCCGATGGCCAAGGGCTGGGCTTGATCGGGCCTTTTATGCTGGGGGCGCGTGAGTACGTCGAGGCCAATGGGGCGTTTGTCGGTCAGCTGCTGGATGCGATCAGCCAGGCCGAGGCGCTCACACGCAGTGATGAAGCTGGGAGCATCCAGTTGCTTGCACAGTTCATGGGCTTGCCGGAGGCGGTGGTGCGGCGCAGCTTCAGCCATCGGCCGGCGTCGCCGGTGATACCGGTGAGCGATGAGATCGTGGCGGCGCAGCAGCGCACGGCGGAACTGTTTTTCCAGAACAAGGTGTTGCCCAAGCGGGTGGATATTGCCGGGGCGGTGTGGCGACGGAACTGAGCCAAACGCAACGTTCGGCTTTCATTGCCCTGGTAGGAGCAGCCTTGTGCTGCGAAGAGGCCGGTAAGGTCCATAGAATTATTGTGGCGAGACGGGCCTCTTCGCAGCACAAGGCTGCTCCTACAGGGGGGATTTCGGCGGTATTCGGGGTCAACCCTGGGCAAACGCCAACAACTTCTCGCCATCGAGCCGATATTTAACCCACTCAGCCTGCGCTTCGGCCCCCAGCGACTGGTAGAACCCGATTGCGGGTTCGTTCCAGTCCAGCACACTCCATTCCAGGCGCCCGCAGCCGTTCGCCACGGCCTCGCGGGCAATGTGCCGCAGCAATGTGCGCCCGGCACCATCGCCGCGTTGCTCGGGTGTGACGTACAGGTCTTCCAGATAAATCCCGTTACGCCCCAGCCACGTCGAATAACTGTAGAAATACACGGCAAACCCGATCGCCTGGCCATCCCGCTCGCAGATCAGGCTGTGCACCGTACTGCCCTCGTCGAACAGGCTGCGCTCGATATCGGCGACCGAGGCGATCACCTCGTGGCGCGCACGTTCGTAGTCGGCAAGCTCGGTGATGAAGGCAAGCATCTGCGCGGCGTCGGTACGCACCGCGGGGCGGATAGTGAGGCTCATGGGGCGGGCTTCCTTGAACGGGATGAGATAAGTACAGTATTTGTATCTATTTAATTTAGCAAAACTGTATCGGTCGCAAGGCAGGGCGACTCCGTTAGTGTGACAGCACCAATAATGATTGTGGAATGCCTGCCATGCTTGCCTCTGCCGACCTGCTTACAGCGTTCGTGCTGTTTGCCTTCGTATCCTCCATCACCCCGGGGCCGAACAACACCATGCTGCTGGCATCGGGGGTGAACTTCGGCGTGCGTCGCTCGATCCCGCATGCCATGGGTATCAGCCTTGGCTTCATGGTCATGGTGCTGGCCGTCGGTTTGGGCCTGGGCGAGGTGTTCAAGGCGTGGCCGCCTTTGTACACCGTACTGCGTTACACCGGCGCGGCCTACTTGCTGTACCTAGCGTGGAAAATCGCGACCTCGGGGCCAATCGGCACGGATTCAGCCAAGGCCCGCAAGCCGCTGGGGTTCTGGGGCGCCGCTGCGTTCCAGTGGGTCAACCCCAAGGCCTGGGTGATGGCGGTGGGGGCTATCACTACCTACACACCGGCCCAGGGCTACGTGATGAACGTGGTTGTCATCGCCGCGTTGTTCGCCCTGGTCAACCTGCCCAGCGTCGGGGTCTGGGTCATGTTTGGCAGCGCTTTGCGCAACCTGTTGCAGAACCCGCGCTGGCTGATGCTGTTCAATGTCCTGATGGCCTTGCTGCTGGTGATTTCACTCTACCCGCTGCTGTTTGTAGAATCGGCGTTTTCATAGACCGATGAGTACAGCAAGCCGATGCAGTTGATCCCCTGGTCACACCTATGCCCCGAAGGCTTCACCTTGCGCGGGTGGCGCACACCCGCCAGTGGTAAGCCTTTGCTGCATTTTCTGCACGGCAACGGCTTCTGCTGCCTGGCGTACCAGCCGTTGCTGATGCGCCTGGGCGAGCATTTCGACCTGTGGCTGTGTGATGTGCAAGGCCATGGTGACAGCGACCATGGCGGCGTGTTTCGCGGGTGGAACCGCACCGCTGAATTGGCGGTGGAGGCGTTCGAAAGCGGGCGTGGGGAGTATGGCGAGGTGCCACGCTTTGCCCTCGGGCACAGCTTTGGTGGCGTGCTCACGGGGCTGATCCTGGCCAGCGCACCCACGCTGTTCGAGCGGGCCGTACTGCTTGACCCGGTGCTATTCAGCCGCCGCATGATCGGTGTGATGGGCGCGGCTGCGCTGGTCGGCCTGCATCAGCGCCATGCCTTGGCGCGCAAGGCGGCCAACCGCCGCAGCCATTGGCCTGATCGCGAGGCGGCACTGGCCTCGCTGCAGGGGCGCGGCATTTTCAAAGGCTGGACCGATGCGGCAATGCTGGCCTATGTCGAGCATGCCATTGGCGATTGTGGCGAGGCAGTAGTGCTCAAGTGCCGGCCCAGCCGCGAGGTGGAAATCTTCAGTTCGTTCCCCAAGCGCATGTGGGCACACCTGGCCGCGATCCACACGCCGACGCGGGTGCTGTATGGCGAACAGACCTATCCCTTCGTGCCGCACTCGGTCAAACGCCTGGCGGCGCTGAACCCCAATGTGAGCGCGCGGCAGGTCGCTGGTGGGCACTGCTTCATGCAGGAGGACCCGGCCATGGCCGCCGAGCAGGTGTTGGCCTTCCTGCAACCGTGACGTTGTCGTTCCATAGGTGAGACGATGCATGCCATTTAAGCTGCCTACCGGCTTATTGGTATCATTGGTAAGGTGATCCCAGCCAAGAGAGGAGACTTCTCATGAAAAAGATTCTGGGTATTCACCGCAGCCCCCACGCCCACTGGGTAGGCGATGGCTTCCCGGTGCGCAGCCTGTTCACCTACGACGACCTGGCCCGCCAGATCAGCCCGTTCTTGCTGCTGGACTACGCCGGCCCGCACGACTTCACCCCTACACGTGACCGACGCGGCGTCGGCCAGCACCCGCACCGTGGTTTCGAAACGGTGACCATCGTCTACCAAGGCGAGCTCGAGCACCGCGATTCCACGGGGGCCGGTGGCCTGATCGGCCCGGGTGATGTGCAATGGATGACGGCGGCCAATGGCATTATCCATGAAGAATTCCACTCGCCGGCATTCGCCCGCACGGGTGGCACACTCGAAATGGTCCAGCTGTGGGTCAACCTGCCCGCACGTGACAAGCGCGCCGCGGCGGGTTACCAGACGTTGCTTGCCACGGATATCCCGGTGGTGGCGCTGGATGACCAGCGTGGCAGCCTGCGGGTGATCGCGGGTGAATTTCAAGGCCACCAAGGCCCTGCGCGGACCTTCACCGCGATGGATGTCTGGGATTTGCGCCTGAATGCTCAAGCGACCTTGCAACTGCCCGTAGCCGCAGGGCGTAACGCCGCGTTGGTGGTGCTGCGCGGGACTGTGCGGGTCAACGGTGAGCGGGAAGCCGGGCCAGCCAGCCTGGTACTGCTCGAGCGTGGCGGTGAGGACGTTGTGCTCGAGGCGCTGGAAGGCGCCAGTGTGCTGCTGCTCAGCGGTGAGCCGATCGATGAGCCGATCGTTGGCTATGGCCCATTCGTGATGAACAGCCAGGCAGAAATCGCTGAGTCGTTCGACGACTTCCATGCCGGCCGGTTCGGGCAGATGCAGGCCGAGGGCAGCTGAGACCGCTCGTCGTCAACTTTGTGCAGCCGATCGAACAGTCCTGGCTGGCCTGGGATCTTCCACTAAGGTGCTAGATGATCCCGCGCACCATCATTGCTCCGGCGCATGGACGGCCGCCTGAGCATGCGCAATATCAATTGGCACCATGCCTGGCAAAGGCGTACCTAAACAACAGGCCATCCAGTACAGAGAGGGTCGTACAATGTCGTTGATAGGCGTTTCAATGCTAGAAATGCGGCAGATGATCGAGCAAGCCTGCCTGCCTGATCGCTGCGAGGTCAGTTGCGCGGATGGCGCCCACCTGACCATCCGCCTGGGCCAGGGGCAGCGCCTCGAAGAGGGCGTTACCCTGACAGGCGTTGCGCTGCAGGACCTCAACAGTTGCCGCGACGTGGTGAACCTGGTTTCGCAGCTGCATGCGCTGCGTAACAAGCCGACCACGCCAATAAGGGCGATTGCCTGAGCGTGCAGCCTGTGCCCGGTCAGCCGAGGCTGGCTGGGCGCACATATTCCGGCATCAAGCCGTTGAACCAGAACAGGATCATCGACACCAGGATGGTCACCAGCACCAACAGCCCAACCCCCCACACGCACGCGGCGAACAGCATGGCCTGCTCCTTGCGTAACCGCAGAAACGTCTGCAGCCCGCCAAACAGCAGCACGCTGGCATAAGCCGAAGCAGCCAATAGGGCGGTCAGCGCCAGCCAGCGAATCGGCAGCAACCCAACCACCCCCGCGAAAAACCACGGCGTGGCGCAGTAAGCGGCAAAGCCGATGCATTGCTGCAGGCTGGGTTGCGCATCGAAGCCGCGTGACATCCAGCGGATCATCACGCCCATGATCATGACTCCGACCAATGTGGCTGCGTACAGCAGGCCTGCCAACTGCGCCGCGCTGCCAATGCTCAGGCGCACGCGTTCTTCGGCGGCCAGGCTCCAGCCGAACGTGGTGGTGCCGACAAACAGGCAAATGGCAGGGATCAGCGCCAGGGCTAGCAGCCGAGGCAGGTATTGCTGCGGATGGTCCTCTTCGGCGCGGCGTATCTCCATCCAGGCATCGGACGGGCGGGTGAAGAGCTTGAGCAGTGGACTGTTCATGACGGTCTCCATAAGGCGTGGGCTCTTTTCTATGGAGACGCGCAGTTGCGGGCAGGTTCAGCGCATTTGATCGCCGTTGATCACCTTATTGCAGCTCCAGCAAGAGGTTCAGCCCGCCATCGCCACATTTGCCCTGGTCACGCACCACCCCGCGGTAGGTGCGGCCATCCCAGACGAACGCCACGCTGTGGGCGCGATCGACCTTGTCGGGCAGCGGCGGGCAGATGTGCAAGCGCAGGGCAGGGCGGCCCTGCAGGTTGAGGGCGGCGAGTTGGCATTGGCATTCCACGCTCTGGGCGACCGGGCCGAACAACGTATCGCGTACGTAATCCAGCTGCACAAAGGTATTGGGTGCGCGGCCGGGCATTTTCATGGGCATGGGCTCCTTGTGAACGCTGACGCTGCTCCTCTTTAGAAGCCTTTCAGGCCCGGATGTTCAAGTTTTTACCTGATCAGCCCGCTTTGCGCAGGGTCAGGTTGATCCGCCGCTCGCCCATGCGCGGATGCACGCCGGGTTTGATGGGCAGCACACCATGAAAGCGCAAGCGATCCTCACCGCCCCACACCAGCACATCGCCATGGCTCAACGGCACACGCTGGGTCTTGTCCGAGCGCTGCAGCCCGCCCAGCAGGAACACTGCCGGCAAGCCCAGTGATATCGACACGATCGGCTGGCTGAAGTCTTGCTCGTTACGGTCCTGGTGCAAGCTCAAACGGGTGCCTGGCAAGTAGTGGTTGACTAGGCAAGCGTCGGGCACGAAGTCGTCGAAACCGGCGACGGCCGCAGCGCGGTTTGCCAGGCCGAGCAGCACCGGCGGTAGCGCGGGCCAGGGTTGGCCACTCTGCGGGTCGGTCAGGGTGTAGCGGTAGCCGTGCTCGTCACTGACCCAGCCCAGTGCCCCGCAATTGGTCAGTGCGACAGCCATGTGCAGGCCACCGGGCGTGTGCATGTGCCGGAACGGCGCGGCGCGCAGCACCGGGCGCAAAGCGTCGAGCAAGGCCTCGAGCTCGGCCAGGGCGAAGCCGGGCAACAGCACGGTGTGGCTGGCCAGGCGTTGCGGCTGGGGGCCGAACAGGTCGAGGTCGGACTGGATCATGGAAGCAGCACCAGGCTTACGGTGTTCCATTCTACCCCGGCTCATGCGCTCCCCGTGTAGGAGCAACCTTGTGCTGCGGAGGTCGGTGAAAACACAGTAAATTTGCGCTGCTGTCACCGGCCTCTTCGCAGCACAAGGCTGCTCCTACAAAGGGCGGTGAGGTAGCAAGGAAACAATAAAAAAGGAACCGCGGCACCAGGGAGAGTGAGCACCGCGGTTCAAGGGGGGAGCAGATTATTTTTGGGTCACAGTGGCCATGTTCGCGCTGCCCAGCTGGCTGATGGTGGCGGTTTGCGCCATGCCGCTCTGGTCGACGAACGCCTTGTTGCCCTGGCCACCTTGGGTCACGTAGGCGACGTTGATGCTGTCGGTCTGCTTGATGGTGGCCTCGTTGCCACTGCCGTAGAGCTGGTTGGTGTAGCTCTGGTTGCTATAGCCGGACTGGTCCAGGTTGATGACGTTGCCGGTGCCCTCGCTGCTGCCGAAGGCATAGTTGTCGGTACCGCGCTGGTCGGCGACCAGGATGTTGTCGGTGCCGTTCTGCTCGAAGAACAGTTCGTTGTTGCTGTCGGCCTGCTTGGTCTGCATCGCGTTGTTGTTACCGGTCTGGTTCAGCGTGGCCAGGTGGTTGTCGCCGTTCTGGGTCAGGTTCACGCCGTTGCCGTTACCGTATTGGTTGATCACGGCTGTCTGGTTGACGCCGAACTGGCCGCCCATCTTGTCGCCTTTCCAGTTACTGGCAGTGATCTTGTTGCCGTTGCCTTGGGTGGTCACGGTCAAGCTCAGGTTTTCGCCGTTCTGGTAGGTGTAGTGCAGGTTGTTGTTACCGGTCTGCGAAATGGTGGTGGTCGAGTTGTTGCTCTCGAACTGGTCCGACCAACTGGCGTTGGCCTTGCCTTTTTGCGTGAGGGTGGCCTTGTTCGCGTCGCCGAAGCTCTGGTCGATGTAGCCTTCGTTGAGCTGGCCGGTCTGGGTGACGTTGGCCTGGCTGCCGACTTGCGTGTCTTGCCAGACCTCCACCGAGTTGCCGGTACCGGTCTGGCTGAGGCCGATGGTGCCACCCTCGCCGTCGCGCTGGTCACCGTAAGCCCAGTTTTCCTTGCCGTCCTGGTAGATCTGGATGTTGCCGTCGTTATGCGTCAGGTGCTCGGCGGCGGCGTAGTTGTCGGCGCCTGCCTGGATGATCATGCTCTGGTTATTGCTGCCGCCGAAGGTCTGCTCGACGAAGGCTTCGTTGCGCTGGCCGGACTGCTGGGTGGTGGCCTGGCTGCCCAGCTGGCTGTCCTGCCACACGGTCGAGCGGTTTTCAGTACCTTGCTGGGTCTGCAGCGACTGGTTGTTCTCGCCCAGCGACTGGCTGGCAAAGGCGTCGTTGTAGCTGCCCCCGGCCTGCTGGGTGATCTGGCTGCCATTTTCGAACAACTGCTCGGCGTAGCCTGCGTTGTACGAGCCGGTGGCGCTCTGCTGGATATCGCTGGTGCTGTTGGCCTGCACCGCCAGGTGGTTGTGGCCCTTGCCGGTCTGCGACTGGGTGGCCGAGGCGAACGGCGCGAGGGTCTGGGTCACTTCGGCAATGTTTTCCTTGCCGTCTTGGGTCTGGGTCGAGTTGCTGTCGGCAGCCATGACCTGGCCTGCGAGGGCGAGGACGATAGCGGCACTGAGGGGAGCGAGCTTGAACATGGTGGTGCCTCCAGGTCTATCGGTATTGGGTGATCTGAACATGCTGGCCATTGCCGGCTTGGGTCACGGAGCTGTTGAGGCCCGTGCCGGACTGCACGATGTTGGCGCTGTTGTTGTTGCCGATCTGGTCGATGGCAGCGCTGTTGCTGCTGCCGCTCTGGCGGATCGACGCGCTGTTGCCATATCCCTGCTGGCTGATGCTGGCCATCAGGTCACTACCTTCTTGCAGGATGTACGCCTCTTGCGCGCCCCCGGCCTGGACGATGCGGCCCAGCAGGGCCTGGCCGTTCTGGTCGAGGGCGGCGCGGTTGCCCGTGCCTTGCTGCTCGATCACCGCTGCCTGGCCGGCGCCGACCGGTAACAGGCGGATGATCACGGGGTCACCGAGGTCATTGCCGGCCGCAAGGTCGGCGTTGTCCATCAGGTCCTCGGCCCAGCTGGCCTGGCCCGCCAGGGCCAGGCAGAGCAACAGTGGATACAGGCATTTCATGGCGTTCTCCCGCCTTCTACTGCACGACGACGTTGACGGTGCGTGTGGTCCCTGGGCTGGTGGTGATGGTCGCCGTCGGCGCGGCGGTCGGGATCACCGTGGTGCTGTTGCTGACCGCCAGGCGCCAGCGCCCGGTGACCGGTACGGTGGTGGTGCCCAGGGTCTGCACGCCGGTGGTGGTGGTGACACGTACGGTCACGACGTTGCCGGTTGTCACCGACGAGGTGCCGCTGATGTCCCAGTTGTACCGGTTGTTGGAGCGTGCCGTGACCGTGGCTGCGGTGACCGCGAAGGTCTCGGCGGCTGGGCGTGGCGACACGTTGACCGTGACGGTGCCGGCGTTGGACAGCGCGCCCAGCGAGTCACGCACCTGGTAGGTGAAGGTGGTGGTAAAGGCCGCCGTCACCGTGGCTGGTGGGGTGTAGGTCACTGTCGTGCCATCGGTGCTGACGGTGCCTCGGCCGGCAGCGGGTTGTGTGACGGCGGCAACGGTCAACGGCAGGTTGCCTTCCGGATCGGTGTCGTTGGCCAGCACGTTGATGGTCAGCGGCACGCCCAGGGTGGCGACGGTTTCCGGGTTGGCCGTTGGCGCCTGGTTGGGCGCAACGTTGATGGTCACCGTGGCTGGTTCCGACTTCAGGCCTTTGGCATCCACCGCCCGGTAGTTGAAGGTGGCCACCAGCGGTTGCGTGGCACCGACGGGTGGCGTGTAGGTAACCGAGGTGGTGCCGTTGAGCACGACGCCGCCAAGGCCGGTACCGGGTTGGGTCAGGTCGCTGATGGCCAGCGGTACGTTGCCGTCCGGGTCGCTGTCGTTCAGCAGCAGGTTGAGGGTCAGCGGGATGCCGACACTGGTGCTGCCGACATCGGCCTGGGCCAGCGGCGGTTGATTGGCGGCCTCGACCGGCGCATTGCCGACCACGATCACCGGTTCCACATCGCTGCCGCCATGGGCCGACTTGACCGTGACAGTGGCCGGCGGCTGTGCCAGGTCATTCACAGTCAGGCTCTGCAGCGTGCCCGATTTGGACATCCGGCCATAGCCTTGGGCGAGCATGTCGGGGATGGCCACTTCGTCGCTGGAGCGGGCCTCGATGAACAGGCGCTTGTTGGCCCAGTCGTAGCGTGCGGTGCTGACCTTGACCACGTCAGTCAGCTTGCTCGACAGTGCGGTCGGCTGGGTGCCGGCAGTGCTGTTGCTGGCAGTCACCACCACCACGGCGGGCGGCACGGCCTGGCCGAACTGCTGACTGAAGAACAGCCCGTTGTTGTCTGTCAGCAGGTTGAACTGGCAAGGCGAAGGCGGCGTGCCGATCAGTGCCAGGCCATTGCGCATGCACAGACTAGCGTCATGCGGGGCCTTGGCGAACACCTCCACCCGGGTGCCGGAGCCGTTGCGCGAGTAGGTGGCGCGCTCCAGGGTCACTGGCGTTTGCGCACGTTGGTCGAGCACCTTGCCAGACACCGTGAACAGCGACGTTTCGATGCGCCCGGGCGGGCCGTCGATACGGATGAAGTTGGTGTTGAATGGGCTGCCGACCACGGTCTCGGGCCTGTTCGGGTCACCAATGAAGGTGTCGGTGGCGCCGGTGTCTGGGTTGACTTCCAGGTACGGCCCGCCAGCGCCTCTTAGCCATGGGCCAAGCGCGCCGTTGAGCGCACCGGTGAAGTTACCGGGGGCACCGATGCCGATGTCACGGGTGATGTTGATTGCGCGCCGGCCAGGGGTGGTGACGTTGACCGTCTCGACACCGTAGGGGTGGGTAATGGTGTAGACACCGGCCCGGGGTACCGAGACGCGGATGCGGATGCGGGCAAAGCTCTGCTGGTCGCCATCCACCGGGTTTTCAGCAGCAAAGGCGGCCTCAAGGCCGGCGACATAGGCGTCCAGCTCATAACCGCTGTTGCCCACTGCCGGGATGGTGGCCTCGGCCAGGAACCAGAACATCTCGGGCGGCCAGTTGTCGGGGAACACCAGGGGCAAGGCGTCGTCGTAGATGCCTGGCTCCGGCAACAAGGTACACATGTAGGAGGGTGCACCCGGCGCGCCGGCAACCCGCGAACTGGTGGCGCGTGATTGGCACAGCTCAAGCGACAGGTCGTTGCCGTCCTTGTACCACATCGGGTAGCCGCCGGTGGCGAAGGTGTAGGGCCCGGGGTCGACATCGGACAGCGCCGCGAAGGCAGCGCTGGTGACAGTGAGGGAGAAACCGGCGGCGAACAGCGCACGGCGTGGCCAAGTGTTCATGCTGCCTCCTTGAGGGCTGAGCCTTTGTCTGTTCATGGCACCAGCACCACGTCTTCGCTGTCGCTACCGCCATTGGCGCTGGTGACTTGCACCTTGGCCGGTGGGATAGGCGAAAGGGATGTGCTCAATGTCTTCACCGCGCCGTTGCCACTGAGGTTGCCGAGCAGCGTGCCGTTGCCGGTGTGGGCGGTGAGGGCGGGCGGGCTGGTTTCGTCACTGGTGCTGGCGACCAGCGTCAGTTGTCCGGTGGACAGGTGGTATTCAGCCTGAGTGATGGTCACCAAGTCGGTCAGTGGCAGGTTGGCCGTAGTCAGGCTGCTGGTCGGGATGGCCACGCTGTTGTCGGCGGTCAGTACCAGCGTGGTGGGCACATTCGGGTTGAGTACCGACTGGGCGTACCAGGCACCGGTGCCATTGGCTTCGGTCAGGTTCAGGTTTGGCGTCTGGCTGGTCAGGGTGACGGCGGCCGGTGGCGGCGGGGCCATGACGAAGACATCTTGCTGGGCGTGCAGGTCGCCATTCTCGGTGCGCCGCGAGTAAGTGGTGCGCTGCGGCATCAGCGGCGTGGGCAGTGCAACATCGGAAAGCTTGCCCGAGATCGAGAACAGCTCGGTCCTCAGGTCAATGCCTCCCGGGCCTTCGATGCGCACGAAGTTGGTGTTGAACGGGCTGCCGGTCACACGCTCATCCAGGTTCGGGTCGCCGATGAAGCGCTCGCTGCCTTCGGTGTAGGGGCCATTGACGCTGCGCAGAAACGGCCCTACATCGCCTTTGAGCGCGCCGCTGAAGTCGCCAGCGCCAGCGATGCCGATGTCGCGGGTCATGTTGATCGCCCGGCGCCCACCGGCCGGTACGTCAAAGACTTCGACGCCGTAGGGGTGGGTGACCACGTAGGTGCCTGCGGTCGGTACATCGACGCGAATACGCACCCGGGCGAAGCTAACCTGGTCGCCTTCGACCGGCTCTTCGGCGGCAAACGCTGCCTCGATGGCCGTGCCGTAGCTCAGGTCGATGCCCCGTGCAGCGTCGACGATGGCGGCGTCGGCGGTGAACCAGAAGGCTTCGTCAGGGAAGTTGGAGGGGAAGGCGATGGGTTGGGTGTCGTCGAACACGCCGGGGGTGGGTAGCAGTGTGCACATGTACGCCGGCGCGCCGGGAGCACCGGCGACCCTTGAACTCACCGCCTTGGTCAAGCACAGGTCGAGGGTGCGACCATGACTGTCCTGGTACCAGCCTGCAAAGTTGCCATTGGCAAGGTTGTAGGGGCCGGGGTCGACAGCGTTCAATGCAGCCTGTGCCGGGATCTGGAGCATGCCGGCGAAAATCGCCACTGCCAGCGGGTGGGGTATCGGTCGGAGCATGAGTCAATTCCTCCTGCAAACGGGCCCATGGACTTGGGGCGTCTGGGAGGAGATCGGCAATAGGCGTGCCAAACCGAAATAAATGACTCGCAGGCCTTGTACAACGGGGGATGCGGCCGTTTCGTGGGTTTCTTTTACGGTACTTGCCAATGGGCCCGGTGCCCCCAGCATTGGGGAATTGGGTCGGTGGTTGCGACCCACTCGCTTGCCTGTGCAGCCCGCTTCTATGTCGGTGTTTTTGGCGATTTGGAGGTGCGCGGTTTCCGTGGTTTTTTCTCAGGGCGCTTGCCGGGTTTTAGCTGCCAACGGTCGGCATTGGCGAGTAGGCGTTCCTGGATGTCGGGCGGGTAGTCACTCAAGGTGGTGGGTGGAGGTACTGGTTTGCCGGGCAAGCCGGCCTCGCGAATCACCTTTGGCCAGCGTGGTCGCCAGCACAGCAGCAGGCTGACCCAGTGCGCGGTGCCGACGATGACGAAAGCGGGCCAGACCATGAGCAGGGCGAGTTTGAACAGCCAGCTGCTTTTGCGGAAGAAACGGCCGAGGCCTTCGAATTGGGCGCTGAATGCCTGGATGGGCGACGGTAACTGGGTACTCAGACGGGGGCGGGGGACAGCATGTGGGCCTTCTTCCATATAGCGGCGGATGAACTCCCATTCGTCCCGGAGCTCGCTGCCGCCTTGGCCTTGCTTGCCGACGAAGGCCATTTCCATGTGGGGGAGGCCGGTATGGCTGGGGTGCCAGACCAAGCCTAGTCTCGTGCCTACGCTGAGTGAGTCGTCCTCAGGGTTGATGCCTGTGCTTCCGGTTGTTTTCCAAGGAAAAGTTACGATGCCGCCGCAATAACTTGGCCGATGGAGGTGGACTTGCTGGGTTTTTCGATTGAAGCGAATAAGCAAATGGCGACTGGTCAAAATTTCCAGTCTGGTCAGACGAACGCCATACTTCGAGTATAAGTAAATTATGGTCACAGAAGCGGATGACATTATAAGGGTGGTGAGTATCGTAATAGGGGAGCGGGTTTCATAGTCGGTTATGTCTAACCATATGAAGCCAATAGTGATGATTATTGAGATAAGGGCGGCCGGAGCAATACCGCCGAGAGTTGCGAGCGTAATGAGGCCGCGCTTTTCTTCAGATCCTCCACAGCGCATTTCTAGAAATATTTCGTTAAGAGCAAAAACTGGACCTCTTGCATGAGGCCTTTCGCTGACGGTTTGGAAGTGTAACTCTTCCTCTAAGTCACTCTGATAGAAGTCTTTATTAGCGTGGATCTCTGCCGGAGTCATCTCTAGTTCGAGCGATTTGCGTGCCGATTCTGATTGGGTTGCCATCCGCCAGAATCCCCATTCAATCAAATACATTATGAGACCTCGCTGAATGCAGAATATAAAGCTTTCAGTTCTTCTTGTTCGTCATATCGATTTGCGCTTCTTCCCAGGCGAAAACTACTGCGCTTGCACCACTTTTCCAAACTGTCGTCTTCAAATATATAGATCAATATCGTTAGGGCTAAGCCTATCCAAAAGGTGCCCAGAACTAAACGGGCGAGTATTAGGCGGGCGGCTTGCGTTCCGAGGTGGTTGGCAAGCGTTCCTGCGGATCTGGCTAGCATCCTTGAGACCTTAGTTTTGGCGTTAAGGGATAAATGGTCAAAGAGTGGTTTTGCTATTGCAATTGCCGTTCCCAATTCCGCCAGTGAAAGTGTGACAGTCGCCGCTGCTCGTACAAAGTAAGTAGCAGCCAAGAGTCTGGACTTTTTTCTGATCTGTCCCCTAGGTCCATCCAGACTGCTCTTAAAATGCTCAACCGCATCTACAAAATCCCACCACGCCAGCACCCCCCCGCCCATACTGGCCAAACTCCCCCCCCAGAGCTTTAACCTCCCCATGGTCGCCGCCGCCCCTCTCCCAGTCACGCTATTCGCGCCATACCGTGTCACTACCTGGTCCACATAACTGGCGCCAATCTCGAAGCCCGCCGCAGCCGTAGTCATGGCCGCTGCCAAGAGTTCGGTCTTCACCCGTGCATCACTGTCTGGCAGTTCGCGTGCCTTGAAGGCCATCAGCATGCCTTCGAGCAAACACACCAGGCCTGCAGCACGCACCTTGTAGAAGTCGCTGTTGTTGGCCTGCATCAGGCCTTCGGCCCAGGCCTGGTCCAGATAGCGTGCAACCTGGGCACCACTGCGCTGTGGGTCCAAGGGCTGCCCACTACGAGCCGCTTCGCCCAGGCGTATGTCGACGGCCGTTTCATGTACCGAGGCGAACAATGTCAGGCGCAGGCCATGGTGCAGCGCGCGGTCCACACTGCTGGGGGCCCCGGTACGCAGTACTTGCCGCCCCAGCGCGACGTACCAGGCATACAAGCCGATGCTGGCGGTACTGTTTCTGCTTTGTAGCTCCTCGTATAGCGTGTTGATGCGCCCGAAGGCATTCGCCGCGATGTGTGCCTGTCGGGCGAGCGACTCTCGCAACGTGAAAGAGGTCTCTGAGGCTGGCTCGGCCTTGGCCGCTTCCAGAAGCGCGGCAAGCGCTTCGCGGATGTCATCCTGGTTGTAGGTGATGCCGCGCATTGCCAAATTGCCCCGATGCGCCACATCGCTGCGCCACCAGTGGTCCAGTACGGACGTGCCCCACTCGCTGAGCTCCATGCCGATCACGCACTGGCCTGTTTGCTCGGCAAAGGCCAAGCCATTGACCAGGTCGGCATTGTCGTAACGGTCCAGGGCCTGCAGCAGGCGTTCGCTGAGGAGCCATCGGGTATGGTCTTTGGCGCGGTCTTCTGCAGCTTGCTGGGCTTGTTGCATCGCTTGCTCGAAGCCTGCGAGCTGATCGTGCATGGCTTGGCGGTCGACCAGATGGCCGTATTTCTGGTCGAACTTCTTGCTGAACTCGCCAGCATCCTGGCGGGCCTGAACCTTGGCCCGGACTTCGCGTTCGTACTGCGCCAGATGAGGTTTTATCCGGGCGTCATGCGCATCGGCCTGCTGGCGAGCGTGGTCGGTGAACCCATAGAAGTCCACAGGCGTCACCGGCTGCTTGCGCACGGCCTCGGCCATGACCTCGCGCTTGACGATGCGCTCGGCCATCATCTGCGGGTAGAGCTTCTCGATCTCCAGAAAAGACTGCGCAACAAGCAGTTTGCGCTCGTTGTCCACGCCGGGTTCCACAACGCGCTGTAGCCAGTGGGTCTTCACCTCGTCGACGGCTGCATTGCGCCAGGCATTGAGCTCCTGGGTAATGCCGAGGGCATCCTCGATCACGATAGCGGCGCCGCGCGGCTTGGTTTGATTCATGGGCGGTGCCAGGGCTTGCCGTGAAGCGTGCGGGGACACGATCTGAGCGTTGTTGAACGGCTGCAGGTCGAGCAGGGCCTGCAGGTCTGCGTCGTCCTGGGCCTTGAAGTCGGCTACCCAGTTCAGTTGATCGTGCTTGAGCACGTGGGGCTGTGGCGGCGCGTCAGAGGGTTGAATGAACCCTGCGATATCGATCGCGGGCAGGCTGCTGCGGTACTCGTCTTCGAGCAGGCGGTAGTTGTCGAGCATGCGCGGCGTGAGCGGGGAGGGGCTGAACAACGGGCGCAGCTCTTGGATGTCGTCCAGGTCGTAGAGCGTGATGGTCCAGCCGAAGGCGCGGATGATGTCCTCCAGGTTGCCGGCGCTAGGGGCGGGCTCCCATGGGGCGTCGGTGCTGATGTACAACAGTGAGCCATTCGGCGCCACGCGGTACTGGCTGTGCCATTCGTGCGCCGGTGCGCTGTGGCGTTTGATCAGCAGGTAAAGAAAGCCTTCGCGCAGCGGGCGGATGGCGTAGCTGGAGTGGGTCAGTGCAGCCACCTCCTGAAAGGGGCTGAGGTAGCCCGGCAACTTGGGCAAGCGGGCGCGTTGTGCCGGGTTGCCGCCAACGGCGGCATAGCGCAAGGGCAGCAGTTCGAAGCGGCGGGTGCAGTCGGCGACGGGGCTGTTGCGTAGCGCGGGGCGGTAGCCGGTTGTGATACGTCTGCACAGGTCGAGCGTGTCGGTGAGCGAATCCATGGGCGTGTGTTTTAGTCCTTTGTGCGCAGGCGTCGCTGCACGTTGTCGATAAGGGCGGTGTGCTGTTCGCGGGTGGCGACGATTGCCTCCTGCCAGGCCGGTGAGGTGTTGAGCTGATCACCGTCGCGAGCCATCATCAGTACATAGGTGATGAGGTCCTCCTCACGGGCCAGGCCTTGCTCGCGTGCCTGGTTGAGGTAATGCTGGATCAGGCCGACGCGCGTGCCGTGGCAGGCACCCGCCAAGGCTGGGCAGTGCTGAACGTCCTTCAGTACCTCGGCAAGTTGGTAGCTCAGTGGGTCGCCGGCCAATGCTGCCCAGCAATCTTCGTCCAGTGTGATCGGCGTGACGTGCGCCGCTTGAGGTTGATCGCCGCCAGCTATCTGCAACCACAGCGTCTTGTGCGGATGTGCTACAGGAGCCCACCAGTGATGGATGGGCGCCAACCATTCGCTCACCCCAGGCAAGTGACGGTGGCTATCGAGCGCTTGCAGGGCAGCAGCGGTGTGGTAGCGCAGAAGGTACGAATGGCCATCTGCGCCTGTGACGATGTTGGCCTGGCTTAAGTGCAGGGCGAGTTCGGCAGGTGGCAATGCGCTGATTATCCAGCCACATACGGCGCCGCCTGCACCTTGTTCGAGCTGCCATTGAAAGTCGTACTGGGCTGAAACATCGGAGCCGGGACGCGAACCGAACAGCCACGGGCCCACTGCCTGCAAGTTGCTGAATTGGGCTTGCTGCAACAGTGGCCAGCAGCGCTGCGAGTAGTACTGAGTCAGGTTTTCCCGAACCTCGGGTGGAAGACCTGCCATTTCCACAACCGCGCTCAGGCGGTACCGGTCGGATGTTCGCAGGACCTTGACCAGTGCTCTGACGAATGGACTGGGCATCAGTGCGCTCCTGCCATCCGGATCATGTTGTGGCCGTTTGTGATCGCTTTCAGCAAGCAACTGAGGCAAACGGGTTCGCCGGGCTCTGGAATGCCCGCGGTCGACGTTGTGAATTGGCTGCCCTTTGCCTGCTGGTTGACCGGCCCTTTGAAGGCCAGTGCCACGCCGTCCAGCGTGACACCGGCCCCATCGATTCGCAGCAGCCCGCCTGGGCTCCGGATGGTGAGGCTCTCGCTGACCTGTATGTCATAAACCTTGGTGGTGTGCCGGATGGCTTCTCCGGTCTGCAACAGGTGATGACCACCCACCACCTGTTCGAGGTGGCCACCAATTTCAACCGTGTGGTTGGCTTTGGTAACGTCCTGGCGCTGGTTGCCAACCGTCTCTATGCGGTCCTGGCCTGTGACGATCGTGTGCGTCCGGCCAATCGTCAGGCTGTTGTCATTGCCGATCTCGTGCACCCGGTCTTGGCCGATGCTGACGGACTCGTCCTGGACGACCTCTTCCCGGCGGTCCCGGCCAATCCAAACCTTTTCGTCACGCTCGACCCGTTCGTCGCGATCGTTGCCGACGCGCGTCGTTTTGTTATGTTTTACAACGTTGTTCTGGTCCTTTTCTGCATGGATGAACACCTCCTGGCGGTCCAGCTCGTCCTCGAAACGCAGTTCGTTAAAGCCAGCGCCCTTATGGGTCTGGCTCTTGATGGTCATGCGCGTCTTGAACTGGGGTAGGTCGTACGGTGGCAGCTGATTGCCGCAATAGGTGCGGCCGGTGATCATCGGCTGGTCTGGGTCGGCATTGACGTACTGGATGATCACGTCCTGGCCAATACGCGGGATGGCCATCGAGCCCCAGCTGCCACCAGCCCAGCCTTGCGACACCCGCACCCAGCAGGAGCTGAATTGATTGTTTTTGCTTTCCCTGTCCCAAGGGAAGCTGACCTTGACCCGGCCCCACTGGTCGCAATGGATCTCCTCGCCAACTGGGCCGACGACGGTGGCCATGTGCGGGCCGTCAATGCGTGGTTTGGCCAACGGCGCTGGACGCCATTCGGTTCTGCCTGGCACCAGTACGGCGTCTTGGCTATAGCGCGTGCCTTGCCTGGCCCCGGCGGCTTCCTCCTGCAGGCTGGTGAACTGGGTACCCTCGTGGTGCACCTTGATCACACGCCAGTGCACGTTCAAGTCTTGTCGCGGGTGCTCAATCAGGGTGAAGCTCAGCCCCGGTTGCAGGCGCACATCATCGCCTTGCACTTCGGCAATGCGGGCATCATGGCGCAGCGCGGTGATCCGGGTGGCGGTGAAGGGCACGCCGACCGCATCACGCTTGTAGCGGCCGGGGTAGTCGAAGCGCTCGTACGCGGTGGATTGGTGCGTCAGGCCACTCGCTTCTGAGCGGTGTTCCTGGCGGTATTCCGGGTTGGTGAACGTATAGTCGCGTTGTACCAGTCGTGCAGTGCGCACCTGCTCGCTGTAGCGTAGGCGGCGTAGACAAGGCTTTGCCTGAGCGCCACCGCTATTGGCGTGGTACAGCACTGTGTTGGGGGCGATGTCATCGTCATCGACGCACCTTTCATCGTCATCATCGATCTTGATAACACCCCGGCTGATCTGGCCCAGCGAGAGCAACCGGTCGGTGATGACCAGCATGTGGTGTCTGGGTGTGTGCTCGAAGCGGTAGACAAAGCCTTCTTCGGCGGCCAGGCGGGCGATGAAGTCCAGGTCGGTTTCACCGGCCTGCACGCAGAACTCCCGTACCGCATGTTCACCGCAGCTGTGCAGCTCAAAATGAAGGATGCCTTGGCGCTTGAGCATGAGCTCAAGAATCTGCGGGGCGGTTTTGTTCTGGAAGATGCGCCAGTTCGAGCGCAGCCCGGCACGCGCCAGCGTGGGTTCGACCAAGGCGCGGTAACGCGTACGGTGAAAACCTGTCTCTCCTTGGCTGAAGGTGCTGACCAGGCCGTGGACGTAGCGCAACGGGCGGTCTCCCCGCCAGAGGGTGAACAGCACCGGTTTGTCGAGCAGCTGGCCAAAATCGACATCGTCTTGGTAACTGACCAGCTCCAGGTTTAACTGGAAGGGTGTGCTGATCGCTTCGTCGAGCTCGAACGAAACCACTTCAAACTCCATCTGACCAACCAGCGGCTGGAAGGTGAAGCGCAAATCGGATTGGCTAGGCATGTAAATTCCCCCGAAAGTACCTGAGTACGGTCATGACGAGCACTTGCCGGCTACTGCTGCAGCATGACGTTGAGCGACTCGAGAACTTCGGCGGGGATGAGGGAGAGTACCTGCGGGCTCCAGGGTATTGCCGGCAGCTTGCGCAGTGGGGGTGCTTTCACGTCGTGCACGGGTATGCGATGGCTGATCCCCACGCACGACTTCAAGCAGGATTGGCTGGTTGGTGGGCACTGTTTTACCAGTGCCATCGGGCTCACTGAACATTCCTGGTCCTCGTGTTTGGGCAGGCAGCGTATGCACTGGGCATGGGCCGACCATGCGGCCAGACGCAAGCATTTGGCTGAAGCCTGAACACTAACGAGGAATCAATTCATGGGTGAGTATTGAGCGTCCTATAAAGGTGTAGGAAAGTTCGATTTCTATTCTGCTAAGAAACACTTGGTTGCAGCTAGTGAAGGCGAAGCGTGTTTTCAAGCATCTCGATGCGGTTCTTGCTCGGCGCAAAGCTGGGCTTGCAAGGGTAGTGAACTGATCGAATGGGCTGCGGAACAATGCCTTGTAGGGCTGTGATGTGGCGCCTGCAAGGCCAGGCGACCATAGAACAGCAAGGCAGTGGCCCAGGTGGTGAACCAGACGAACAGCCCTGCCCAGAACGTGTGGGACATGTAGTGCCAGCCTTGCAGCACGCGGGTGGTGCCGTAGACGAACCCCAGCAATAGGATCGCCACCAGCAGCTTGCGCGCATGCATCCAGCGGTGGCGTAGCGCCACGAAGTACAGGGCCAGCAAGGTGAAACCACTGGACGCATGCCCACCCGGCCAGCACCGGCCATCGCCAGCCTTGTCCAGCCAGGAGAAGTGCTCGAACCATTCGACCCGCGCCTGCTGGCCGCCGTACAGCGTCGTTTCCACCGGGCAGTACACGCTGGTATGGCTTTTCAGGTAATGGATGACGGTGGTGCACAGCGCGAAGGCGACCACCACGAACAACAAGTCGCGACGGTGGTGGGTCGTGAAGCGCAATACCGGCGCGATTCGGGCGGTTTCCAGCCACCGCGTAAGGCCCCATTGCGGGTGATTGGCCAGGCGCGGCCAGGCGAACGACAGCAGCGAACCGATCACGGCCAGCTCACCGGTCCAGTTCGGCAATACCCGCGGCCACTTGTGGGTGACCTTTTCGAACCATTGATTGTGCAACAGCGGAAACTGGCCGGTGGCCGGGTCGATCAGCAGGTTACTGATCCAGCGGTCGAGTTCGGTCAGGTCGAAGGCGACGAAGACGATGCCCGCCAGCAGCAGCGGTAGCAGCAGGTTGTTGCGGTAGAAGGCGGCGCGTGAAGGTACAGGCATGGTCAGATTTCCCGGGCATCGGCGAGTTTGCGCCACTGGCTGGCATCCAGCTGGCCCAGCACGCGGGCCTTGCCATCTTCGCCCTGGGTGATGAACAGCGCGCTGGCGTAGCGGTTGGAATCCGCGTCGGTGTCAACGTTGAGCTGGCGCTCCACCTGCTCCAGGCAGCCACTGTGGCTGACCAGCACCAGGTTGCGGCCGGGTTGCTTATGGGCGAAGGCATTGCGGGCGAAGCGGTGGTCACACTGGTTGAGCCAGTCCTGCGTGGCAATGGCCTTGCCGAACATGAACTGCGCGGTCTGCCGGGTGCGCACTTCCGGGCTGGCCCACACATCTGCACTGAGCAAGCCAAGGCGGTGCAGGCCTTGGCCGACGTCCGCGGCTACCCGGCTGCCCGCCAAGGTAATACCGGTGGAGTCGTCCAGGCAGGCACCGCGTGAGCGGTCGCAGCGTTCGGCGTGACGAATTACCACAATGACTGAGCCCTTAGCCCAGGCACTGTGCAGTCCGCTACTGTGCAGCGTACGCGGGTTGCCAAGGTCCACAAGGGCAGGGCGTGCTGCTGCCCAGGCAGCGAGAACCACCAGCGCGAGCGATACGCACAGCGCCATCAGCAGCGCTTTGGCGCGGGGCAATCGGTAGGGCCGGGCGAGCTTAAGGGCCGGCGGGGTGTCGATGACGCCATGCAGCATGCTGTCACTCCAGTGAGCGCGGACAACGGACCGGAACCGGTGGCTCGGAACCTTTGAGAGTGCGCGCACTTTAGGTAGCAGGATGTCGGCAGAGGGTGAGGCTGATGTGAAAAATACCTTATCCGCGGTGTTGGGCATTTTTGCTGGAGACCAACAATGTCAAGAGTGAAACCGGTTTCAAAACATTTCTGAACGCGCTAGATTATTCGGCTGTCTTCTACACGCGCCCGCTTGCGCGAGTACCCCATTGAAAAATCAGATGGCGCAAACCAAGGACGCCCCTACTGCTGATGAGGATTTGAAATGCCTGAGCATGCCCCAGACAATCCGCGCCGGGAATTCCTGCGCAAGACCTTGACCTTGATACCGGTCGCCACCGTGGCCAGCACCGGGCTGGGCCTGGGTGCCAGCCAACTGCTGGCCGAACCTGTGCGGGAGCCTAAGGTGCCTGTCGCTGCGCCGGCGGGCGATTATCAGCCAACCTTTTTCACCGCCGAAGAATGGGCCTTCGTGCAAGCGGCCGTTGCCCGCATCATCCCTGCGGACGAACTTGGCCCAGGTGCGCTCGAAGCGGGTGCCGCCGAGTTCATCGACCGCCAGATGGATACCCCCTATGCCACTGGCGCCCAGTGGTACATGCAGGGGCCGTTCAATGCCGATGCCGCCCCAGAATTGGGCTACCAGCTGCAACTCAGCCCGCAGCAGATCTACCGGCTGGGCATCGCCGCCGTGGACGGCTGGTGCAAAGCCAACTCGGGCCAAGTGTTTGCTGTGCAAGATAGCGCTACCCGAGACCGCATTCTTAGCAAGGTCGAAGCCGGTGAGCTGGTGTTCGACGCGCTGCCGGCCAAGCTGTTTTTCAGCTTGCTGGTACAGAACACCCGCGAAGGGTTCTTCTGCGACCCGATTCACGGTGGCAACAAAGGCATGGTGGGCTGGACCCAGATCGGCTTCCCCGGTGCACGGGCAGACTTCATGGACTGGGTCGAGCGCAACGAGCCTTACCCGTTCCCGGCAGTGTCGATCCGCGGCGAGAGGGCCTGAAGCATGGCGAATGTGTTGAAGAAAGTAGACGCCGTGATCGTGGGCTTTGGCTGGGCCGGCGCGATCATGGCCAAGGAATTGACCGAGGCGGGGCTGCAGGTGGTCGCTCTCGAGCGCGGGCCAATGCAGGACACCTACCCTGAGGGCAGCTACCCGCAGGTGATCGATGAGCTGACCTACAGCGTGCGCAAGAAGCTGTTCGTCGATGTGTCGAAAGAGACCGTCACTATCCGTCACAGCATCAACGATGTAGCGTTGCCCAACCGTCAGTTGGGCGCCTTCTTGCCAGGCAAGGGTGTGGGCGGCGCGGGCTTGCACTGGTCCGGCGTGCATTTTCGGGTAGACCCGATCGAGCTGCGCATGCGCAGCCACTACGAAGAACGCTACGGCAAGGCGTTCATCCCTGAAGGCATGACCATTCAGGACTTCGGCGTTACCTACCAGGAGCTTGAGCCGTACTTCGATTTTGCCGAGAAGGTCTTCGGCACCTCGGGCCAGGCCTGGACCGTGAACGGCGCGGTGGTGGGCGAAGGGAAGGGCGGCAACCCCTATGCGCCTGATCGCTCCAACCCGTTCCCGCTGCCTGCACAAAAAAACGTGGTGTCGGCAAAACTATTCGAAAAGGCCGCCACCAGCCTCGGCTACAAGCCGTACAACCTGCCTTCGGCCAACACGTCGGGCCCTTACACCAACCCGTACGGCGCGCAGATGGGGCCGTGCAACTTCTGCGGCTTCTGCAGCGGCTACGTGTGCTACATGTACTCCAAAGCCTCGCCCAACGTGAACATCCTGCCCGCACTCCGCCAGGTGCCGAATTTCGAGCTGCGCGCCAATGCCCATGTGCTACGCGTGAACCTGGATGACAGCAAGCGCAAAGCCACGGGCGTGACCTACATCGACGCACAAGGCCGGGAGGTGGAGCAACCGGCGGACCTGGTGATTCTCGCAGCCTTCCAGTTCAACAACGTGCGCCTGATGCTGCTGTCCGGCATCGGCAAGCCTTATGACCCGGTGAAGAACGAAGGGGTTGTCGGGCGCAACTTCGCGTACCAGAACATGGGCACGGTCAAGGCGTTCTTCGACAAGGACACCTACACCAACAACTTCATCGGTGCTGGCGGTAACGGCATTGCGATCGATGATTTCAACGCTGACAACTTCGATCACGGCCCGCACGGTTTTGTCGGTGGCTCACCCATGTGGGTCAACCAGGCGGGCAGCCGCCCGATCGCCGGTATCGCCAACCCGCCCGGCACGCCCACCTGGGGTAGCGCCTGGAAAAAGGCCACGGCCGACTACTACACCCACCAGGTTTCCATGGACGCGCATGGCGCGCACCAGTCGTACCGTGGCAACTACCTGGACCTGGACCCGACCTACCGGGACGCCTTTGGCCAACCGTTGCTGCGCATGACCTTCGACTGGCAGGAAAACGACATCAAGATGAACCAGTTCATGGTCGACAAGCTCAGCAAGATCGCCCAGGCGATGAACCCGAAGTCCATTGCTGTGTTGGGCAAAAAGGTCAAGGAACACTTCAACACTGCCAGCTACCAGACCACCCACCTCAACGGTGGCGCAATCATGGGCACCGACCCCAAGACCAGTGCGCTTAACCGCTATCTGCAGAGCTGGGACGTCCACAACGTTTTCGTCCCGGGGGCGTCGGCATTCCCGCAGGGGTTGGGTTACAACCCGACCGGTTTGGTTGCGGCACTGACGTACTGGTCTGCACGGGCGATCCGTGAGCAGTACCTGAAAAACCCTGGCCCACTGGTTCAGGCTTGAGGAGCGATGAGCATGAAGACACTGTTGATCGCAACGATCCTGTGCGGTGCAAGCCTTTCGGCCCAGGCCGACAGTGCGCTGGTCAAGCAAGGCGAGTACCTGGCGCGCGCGGGCGACTGCGTGGCCTGCCACACGGCCAAGGGCGGCAAGCCATTCGCCGGCGGGCTGCCCATGGAAACCCCCATCGGCACGGTGTACTCGACCAATATCACCCCTGATGCCAGCGGCATCGGCAACTACAGCTTCGAAGACTTCGACCAGGCCGTGCGCCATGGCGTCGGCAAGGACGGCAGCACGCTGTACCCGGCCATGCCGTATCCCTCGTATGCACGCGTCAGCGATGACGACATGCGCGCGTTGTATGCCTACTTCATGCAGGGCGTAGAGCCGGTGGCGCAGCCGAACAAGGCGACGGACATCCCCTGGCCGTTGAGCATGCGCTGGCCGCTGGCGATCTGGCGGGGTTTGTTCGCGCCGCAGGTGAAGGCCTGGCAGGCCTCGGCGGCCGCCGACCCGGTCGTCAACCGCGGCGCTTACCTGGTCGAAGGGCTGGGGCACTGTGGTGCATGCCATACCCCGCGCGCCATGACCATGCAGGAAAAGGCACTGAGCCCGCAGGATGGCGAGCAGTTTCTGGCAGGCAGCGCCCCGCTTGAAGGCTGGATTGCCAAGAGCCTGCGCGGTGATCACAAGGATGGCCTGGGCAGTTGGAGCGAAGCGCAGCTGGTGCAGTTTCTCAAGACCGGCCGAAGCGACCGTAGCGCGGTGTTCGGTGGCATGAGTGATGTGGTCGAGCACAGCATGCAGTACATGAGCGAGGCTGACCTGACGGCCATTGCCCGCTACCTGAAAACGCTACCGCCAAGCAACCCTGATGACCAGCCGCATGCGTATGACAAGCAGGTCGCCGAGGCGCTGTGGAACGGCGATGACAGCAAGCGTGGGGCGTCGGTGTACATCGACAACTGCGCGGCGTGCCACCGCACCGATGGCCATGGCTATAGCCGCGTGTTCCCGGCACTGGCCGGTAACCCGGTGGTGCAGACCGCCGATGCTACCTCGCTGATCCATGTGGTGCTGGCCGGTGGCACGGTGCCTGCGACGCACACCGCCCCTTCGAACTTCACCATGCCGGCGTTTGGCTGGCGCTTGAGCGATCAGGAGGTCGCTGATGTGGTGAGCTTCATTCGTACCAGCTGGGGCAACCAGGGCGGGGCGGTGAAGGCGGACGATGTCGCCAAGCTGCGCACGGATGACCTGAAACACACTTCTGGGGATGACCTTGGGCAGGTGACGAGCCACTAGTACTGCGCAAGATTCAGAGCTTGCACGCCCCCTGTAGGAGCAGCCTTGTGCTGCGAAGAGGCCGGTACAGACCACAGAAATTCGTGGCGGGTACTGGCCTCTTCGCAGCACAAGGCTGCTCCTACAAGGAACGTGTAAACTTGCCGACGAACGGTAGGTGACGAAACGCGCCGGTTTTGGTGTATTGAAACCGGTTTCATAGCCTGTCACCGACAATAATCACAAGGGACACCCATGACCGATATGCCTGCCAATGCCCGCGAGCGAGTGACCATCAGCGAAGTAGCCCGTGTGGCCGGTGTGTCCAAGGCCACCGTCTCGCGCTACATCGGTGGCGATCGCCAGTTGCTGGCCGAGGCGACCGCCAGGCGCCTGGAAGAAGTCATCGAGCGGCTCGGCTATCGCCCCAACCAAATGGCCAGGGGCCTCAAACGCGGCCAGACCCGGCTGATCGGCATGCTGGTGGCAGACATCCTCAACCCCTATTCGGTGGCGGTGATGCACGGCGTCGAAACCGCCTGCCGCCAACACGGCTACAGCCTGGTGGTGTGCAACACCAACCGCGACGATGATCAAGAGCGCCATCACCTGGTGGCCCTGCAGTCCTACAACGTCGAGGGCCTGATCGTGAACACCCTCGGCCATCATCCCGGCGAACTGTTGAACCTGCAGCGCGACATGCCCATGGTGCTGGTGGACCGCCAACTGCCTGAACTCAATGTCGACCTGGTCGGCCTGGACAATGCCGACGCCGTCGAACAGGCCCTGGATCACCTACAGGCGCAAGGCTACCGCGACATCCTGGCGGTAACCGAACCGCTCGATGGCACCAGCTCGCGCCTGGAGCGGGTGCAGGCATTTGGCGCTTCCATCAACCGGCGACCGGGCATGCGTCAACAGGTGCTGGAAGTCAGCCCCGACCTTCATGCCGGCCTGGCTTCATTTCTTTCGGCCAGCGGTCATGGCCCTCAAGCCATCTTCACCTTCAACGGTGTGGCGACGCTGGCCGTCACCCGAACCCTGCACGACGCCGGCTGCGGCTTGTTCGACGACGTTGGCCTGATCGCCCTCGACGAACTGGACTGGTACCCCTTGGTCGGCAGCGGCATCACGGCATTGGCCCAGCCCACCGAGCGTATCGGTGTGGCGGCTTTCGAGTGCCTGCTGGGCCGCCTGCGCGGCGAACGCGGGGCGCCACGGCGCATCGACTTCAAGGCCGACCTGATCATCCGAGGTTCAACCTACTCACGCGACTGAACGAAAGGCACGTTGCGGCTTGGCGTGCGTAAAAATGAAACCGGTTTCATAAGGACAATAACAATGCGCTCGAACCCCGTTTCCATCAGCCTCTCCAGCTACGGTGCCAGTTTGGTACGGCAGCGCGGACAGGCGCATTTTCTGGACATGCTGGCCGCTGCTGGTGTAACCCGTGTCGAATTTCGTGAAGAACTCTTTGAAAGCGCGCCGGACACTGCCGCGCTGGCCGCCGCCGTCACCGCGTTGCGGCTCGAATGCCTGTATTCCACGCCCCTTGAACTGTGGACGGCTGAGGGCCTGCCAGACCCCCGCCTGACGCAGAAACTGGCGCTGGCCCGCGCGATGGGCGCGGTGGCCTTGAAGGTATCGCTGGGGCATTTCGATGACACCTGCGATGTGGCGGCCTTACGCTCGCTGTTGCCTGACGATGGCCCCCAGCTGTTGGTCGAGAACGACCAGACCGAGCAAGGCGGGCGTATCGCGCCGCTGCTCACGTTCTTCCAGCGCGCCGATGACCTTGGGCTGGCGCTGGGCATGACGTTCGACATCGGTAATTGGCAATGGCAGGGCGAGCCTGTGCAGCAAGCGGCACGCCACCTGGGGCCTTGGGTGCGTTATGTGCACTGCAAGGCGGTCGAGCGCCAGCCCGCTGGGCGACTGGTCGCCGTGCCGCCGCAGGCTGACGATCTGCAAGCGTGGGATGCCTTGCTGGCCGCGTTCACGCCCGGCGTGGTGCGTGCCGTGGAATACCCGTTGGCCGCTGACGACTTGCTCGCGCTGACCCGTGCCCAGGTAGTGGCGCTGTCTGCGCTGGGCTTGGCCGAGGAGGTCAGCCATGCATGAGCATGACGTGTTGTGCTTCGGCGAAACCATGGCCATGTTCGTCGCCGAGCAGGTGGGGGACCTGGCGCAGGTCGGGCAGTTCGGCAAACGCATCGCCGGTGCCGACAGCAACGTTGCCATCGGCCTGTCGCGGCTGGGCTTCAAGGTCCGCTGGCTGAGCCGGGTGGGCGACGACTCCCTGGGGCGCTTTGTCCTCGACAGCTTGCGCCGGGAAGGCCTGGACTGCAGCGACGTTGAAGTCGACCCGCAACACCCCACCGGTTTTCAGCTCAAAGCCCGCTGCGATGATGGCAGTGACCCGGCAGTGGAATACTTTCGCAGCCATTCAGCAGCGCGCCGTTTGTCCCCGGCATTGATCCGCCCACATTGGCTGCAGGCCCGCCACCTGCATGCCACCGGCATCCCGCTGGCGCTTTCAGCCGAGTGCAGGGCCTTGTCGCATGCATTGGTGGATGGCATGCGCGCTGCTGGGCGCAGCATTTCCTTTGACCCTAACCTGCGCCCATCGCTGTGGCCGGACCGCACGCACATGATCCACGAGATCAACGCCCTGGCAGTGAAGGCTGACTGGGTGCTGCCGGGCCTTGAAGAAGGCCGCCTGCTGACCGGCCAGCACGCACCGGCGGACATCGCCGCGTTCTACCTCGACAAAGGGGTGGAACTGGTGGTGATCAAGCTGGGTGACGAAGGCGCGTATTTTCGCACCGCCAAAGGCGATGGCCAGGTAGCCCCGGTGCCGGTGGCCAAGGTGGTGGACACCGTCGGTGCGGGTGATGCCTTTGCTGTCGGCGTGCTCAGTGCGCTGCTCGAAGGCCGTGAACTGCCCGAGGCGGTGGCGCGTGGCAACTGGTGTGGCAGCCGCGCCGTGCAGTCGCGCGGCGACATGGAAGGTTTGCCGCTGCGTCACGAACTCGAAACCCATGACCTGCGCATAAGCGCCTGAACGCCTGGCCCCTACCTGTTGCGACAAAAACAAAAAGCTCAGGAGTACACATGATGCAAACGACAAGTCTCGCGCGTCGCCGTTGGTGGTACATCATCCCAATCGTGTTCATCACCTACAGCCTGGCCTACCTGGACCGTGCCAACTATGGGTTCGCGGCAGCGTCCGGTATGGCCGACGACCTTAAAATCACCCCGGTGCTGTCGTCGTTGCTGGGTGCGCTGTTTTTCCTTGGTTACTTTTTCTTCCAGGTACCTGGGGCCATCTACGCCGAAAAACGCAGCGTCAAGAAGCTGATCTTCGTCAGCCTGATCCTCTGGGGCGGCCTGGCCACGCTGACCGGCATGATCAGCAATGTGTACATGCTGATCGGCATCCGCTTCCTGCTTGGCGTGGTGGAAGCCGCCGTGATGCCGGCGATGCTGGTGTACCTCTGCCATTGGTTCACCCGCGCCGAACGGTCCCGTGCCAACACCTTCCTGATGCTCGGCAACCCGGTGACCATCCTGTGGATGTCGGTGGTGTCGGGCTACCTCATCAAGCACTACGACTGGCGCTGGATGTTCATCATCGAAGGCCTGCCTGCGGTGATCTGGGCGTTCTTCTGGTGGCGCCTGGTGGACGACCGCCCGGCTCAGGTCAAGTGGCTCAGCGAGCAGGAAAAGACCGATCTGGAAAACGCCCTGGCAGCAGAACAGCAGGGCATTAAACCGGTGAAGAACTACCGCGAGGCGTTCCGCTCGCCCCAGGTAATCATCCTGTCGATGCAGTACTTCTGCTGGAGCATCGGCGTGTACGGCTTCGTGCTCTGGCTGCCGTCGATTCTGAAACAGGCGGCCAACGTCGACATCGTCCAGGCCGGCTGGTTGTCGTCGGTGCCCTATCTGGCGGCGGTGCTGGCCATGGTCGGGGTGTCCTGGGCTTCGGACCGCTTGCAGAAGCGCAAGCGCTTCGTCTGGCCGCCCCTGTTGATTGCGGCGCTGGCGTTCTATGGCTCCTATGCCTTGGGCAGCGAGCACTTCTGGTTGTCCTACGCATTGCTGGTGGTTGCCGGCGCCTGCATGTACGCGCCCTATGGGCCGTTTTTCGCCATCGTGCCGGAGATCCTGCCCAGCAACGTCGCCGGTGGTGCCATGGCCTTGATCAACAGCATGGGCGCGCTGGGTTCGTTCGGCGGCTCGTGGCTGGTCGGTTACCTCAATGGCGCCACCGGCGGGCCGGGCGCCTCGTACCTGTTCATGTGCGGCGCACTGCTGACGGCAGTCGCGCTCACGGCGGCGCTTAAAACCTCACACACCGCTGGCCGGGCCAAGCGCGGCGGCTCTCATCTGGCCACGAGCCACTAGGAAATCCTGCTATGAAGAAGCGAATCGTCCTTTACAAGCGCCTGTCCGACACGTTGATGGCGCGCCTGCAGCAACAGGTTGACGTGACGTGGGTGGACACGGCCGGGCCCGATGGCCTTGCCCGGCTGCGCGATGCGTTGCCGGGCGCTCAAGGGCTGTTGGGTGCCAGCCTGCGCTTGGACAGCAGCCTGCTGGACCTGGCCCCGCAACTGGAAGTGGTCGCCAGCGTGTCGGTAGGCGTGGACAACTACGACATCGCCGACCTGACCCGGCGTGGCGTGATGCTGACCAACACGCCCGACGTACTGACCGAAACCACCGCCGACACCGGCTTTGCCTTGATCCTGGCCAGTGCGCGTCGGGTTGTGGAGCTGGCGGGCTGGGTGCGTGACGGCCAGTGGCAAGCCAACCTTGGGCCTGCGCACTTTGGCACGGATGTGCACGGCAAGACCTTGGGCATCATTGGCATGGGGCGGATTGGCGAAGCCTTGGCCCGGCGCGGCGCGGCCGGTTTCGGCATGCGTGTGCTTTACCACAGCCCACGCGCCAAGCCTGCGGTGGAGGCCCGCTACGACGCCCGTCACTGCAGCCTTGAGGACCTGCTGCAACAGGCGGATTTCGTCTGCCTGACCGTGCCGCTGAGTGCCGCCACCGAGGGCTTGATCGGCGCGCGTGAGCTTGCCCTGATGAAGCCTGAGGCAATGCTGGTGAACATTGCGCGTGGGCGTGTGGTGGACGAAGTTGCGCTGATCGAGGCCTTGCGGGAGAAACGCATCCGCGGCGCGGGCCTGGATGTGTTCGTCCAGGAGCCGTTGCCCAGCGATTCGCCGCTGCTGCAACTGGACAACGTGGTAGCGACCCCGCACATCGGTTCGGCCACCCACGATACCCGTGAGGCCATGGCGCGCTGTGCGGTAGACAACCTGCTCAGCGCACTGGCCGGTGAGCGCCCGGCAAACCTGGTGAACCCAACAGTCGGGCGTTGATGCACCGAGGCGCAGCGGTTACCGGCAGTTGCCCGCCTTGCGGTAGCCGGCCGCTTGCGCCTCGCCCTCGGAGCCGAACATCACCTGGTTCTTCGAAGCCACCTGGGTATAGCCCGGGCAGCCATTGGCCAGGTGATAGACATGGCTGTTACGGTTGCCGAGCACAGCGCCTGTTGCGGCAGTGCTGGCCAGGCTGGGCTTGGCCGCTTCGCTGACCGGTTTGGCCGGCATGGCTTGCACCACGCCACTGCCAACAGGCTTGTAGTCGGCTGTCCATTTGCGTTCGCCCGTCACGAACGGGTTGGCGTGCCCCATGATGGCGGCGATGCGCCGGTCACGTTCTTTTTCCCAGGCCGAGACGGGGTGCTGTTTGTCCCAGGCCATCAGCAGTTGCTGCTGTTGACGCGACATGCTGAGCTTGTAGCGGTCGAACATGTAGAACGTAGTACGGGCAACCAGGCCCTTCACTTCGTCACGCGGCTCGGCGGCGCGCTGCACGAAATCGACCTTGGTCGAGCACTGGCCGTATTGCCCAGCGTTGCCAGCGACCATGCCGTAGTTGAAGTTGCTGCGGTCACCGTTGACCTCGCCCACGGCCGGGTAGAGGTTGAACAGGTCGGCTTCCATCGCGCGGAAGACCGGGTCGTCATCGACACAATGCTCGCGGCCGCCGTTTTTCCAGCATTGGCGCTGATTGCCGAAGGTATAGGCAGGCACGATGTGTTCCCACTCGGTACGCTCGGCGCGGTTTTGCTGTTTGCGGGTTTCATAACCGCAGGAGGCAGCATCGATGCGCCCACCTGACTTGCCCACCCAGGTCCATTTGCAGCCGCAATACAGGTCGCCCATGGCGCTGCTTGCCTGGTCCAGGTAGACCTTTTGCTTGGCGACGACCTTGGCTTCGGTGAAGGTCGAAGGCGGGTTGGCGAAGGCGGGGAGGTTGACGGCGAGCAGGAGCGATACGGCATAAAGCAGTTTTTTCATGGAGGGCAGCAGGTCTCAGTTAAGGAACTGCATTCTAATCGAAATCTAACCTATTGATTTGGATTGAATCCTCCTCCGGTCAAGCGCGGTCCTGGTAGGAGCAGCCTTGTGCTGCGAAGAGGCCGGTACAGACCACAGTATTTCGTCTCTGGCACTGGCCGCTTCGCAGCACAAGGCTGCTCCTACAATGCGATGACGTCAGCCAGCGGCCAGTTCGTTGGCAGGCCGTGGAATTTCAGCGCCCGCATGCACCGGCGCCGGTCCAGTAATCACTGCATCACTGGCAAACAAGCTGCGCATCAGGCTGTACCCGGCCAGCAACATGTAGAACGCAATCGGCAGGCCGACCACGATGCTGGCCATCTGAATCGCCAGCAAGCCGCCGGCAATCACCAGGCTGGCCGCGATGGCGCCCTCCAGCACACACCACAGTACGCGTATCCAGTTGGGTGGGTCGATGCTGCCCAGCGAGTTGAGCATGCACAGCACCTGGGTCCCGGCATCGGCCGCAGTGACGAAATGCACGGCCAGCAGCAGGCAGATGATCACGCTGAGGATTGCACCCAGCGTCGGGCCGTCGAGGCGGTCGAGCAAGGTGAACATGGCCGTGGTGGTTTCCTTGCGCGTGGCTTCCAGAATCGGGCCGCCCTGGAACGCGCCGGCCGCTGCCTGCTCGGCGACCGGCAGTGCTTGATAGGCGTGGCGCACTTGCTGCTCATCCTTCAGTGCGGCACCGCCGAACACGGCCATCCACAAAATAGTCACCAAGGTCGGCACCAGCAACGCGCCGAACACCAGTTCGCGGATGGTCCGGCCACGGGAAATCCGGGCAATGAACAGGCCAACGAACGGCCCCCAGGTCATCCACCACGGCCAGTAGAAGGCGGTCCAGCTCTTCTGCCAACTGCTGTCGGCCTGGGCGTCGGCCCAGAAACTCATGCCGATGATGTTCTGCGCGTAGTCGCCCGCCGACTCGAACAGCAGGTTCATGATGTAGTTGGTTGGGCCCAGGGCCAGCACCACCAGCATCAGCCCCAGGGAAATCCACATGTTCAGCGTCGACAGGCGCTTCATGCCACGCGATACACCGGCCACTAGCGAGATCGAGGCGATCACGGTGACGACGGCGATGATGCTCAGCTTGAACGACAGGGTGACTGGCGTGCCGAACACCTGATGCATGCCCATGTTGATCTGCTCAACGCCCAACCCCAGCGATTGCGACACCCCGAATGCAGTGACCGCGCCACCAATGATGTCGACCGTATGGCCAATCGGCCCGTAGATGCGGTTGCCGATGATCGGGTAGAGGATTGAGCGCAGCGCCAGCGGCAGCCCTTCACGGTAGGCGAAGTAGGCCAGGCCCAGGCCGATCACGGTGAAGATCGCCCAAGGGTGCAGGCCCCAGTGCAGCAGGGTAATGCGCATGGCCATGGACGCGGCCTGGTCGGTGAGCCCCGGTGTGAACGGGTTGCTGGCGTAGTGCAGCACCGGCTCTGCAACCGACCAGAAGATCAGCCCAACGCCCATGCCCGCGCTGAACAGCATGGCGATCCAGGCGGCAAAACTGAACTCGGGTTTTTCGTCGGGGCGCCCCAGCTTGAGGGTGCCATAGCGGCTGAAGGCGATGTACACCAGCAAGCCGAGGATGGCGCTGACCAGCGCCAGGTAAAACCACTTGAGGTGGTCGAGAATGACGTCCGAGGCGCCTTTGAATACCCCCGCGGCTTGGTCGCCATGTGAGGCGCAGAGCACCACGAACGCCACCACGATTGAGATCGACCCTACCGTCACAATAGGGTTCAGGCCTTTGAAAAGGCCTTGTTTTGCACGCATCGTCCATATCCTTTTTATTTTCGCAAGACGGCAAAAAAGGACGCCCCACTAACAGGGCGTCCTTGTCGAAAGTCAGAGGTCGATCACCAGGTCCGACGTCGGGCGGCTGCAGCACAGCAGCCGCAGGCCTTTGTCGATTTCACGCTGGCGAATACCGCCGTTGTGCTTCATCTCGACGCTGCCCTGCAGTACCGCGGTCTTGCAGGTACCGCACACACCTTGGCTGCACGAGGAGGGGACTACGGCACCGGCTTTTTTGGCAGCGGCCAGTACGGTCTGGTCGGCGCTCATGGTGAATGCCTTGCCAGAGCGGGCAAGGCGTACGGTGAAGCTGTCCAGGGCCTGGCCGGGGGCGGCGGGGGCGGCTGCCGGCTCGGCTTCGGCGTTGATGTCGAAGCTTTCCTGGTGGTAGCGGGCCAAGTCGAAACCAGCACCCGCCAACAAGGCCTTGGTCGCCTCCATGTAGCCTTTTGGCCCGCAGGTGAATACCGCCCGCTCCTTGAAGTCGGGGATCTGGCGCTGCAGTGCGTCCAGCGACAGGCGCCCGATCGGGCCGTCCCAGTCGGGCTCGTCGCCAGCGCCTTCGCAGAAGAACAGCGTCCGCAGCCCTGGCATGCAGCGTTCGAGGCGCGCCAGTTCATCGCGGAAGATGATGTCTTTAGGCGTACGCGCACTGTGCACGAAGACGATGTCCAGGTCGGCGTGCAGGTCGGCGGCGGCGCGGGTCATCGCCATCAGTGGGGTGACGCCGGAGCCGGCCGACAGGTACAGCAATTTGCGCGCAGGGCCCGCCACTGGGGTAAAGACGCCCGCGGGGCCAGAGGCGGCCAGGGCGTGGCCAGGGCGCAGGTTATCGTGCAACCAGTTGGACACCGTACCGCCCGGCACCCGCTTGACCGTGATGGAAAAGGTGAACGGCCGGGTCGGTGTCGAGGACAGGGTGTAGCAACGCGACACGCTGGCCCCCGCAATCACAGGCGACACGGTGAGGAACTGGCCTGGTTCGTAGGCAAGCGCCGGGTAGTCTGGGCTGTGGAACGTGAAGGTCTTCACGTCGTGGGTTTCGTCTACGACGCTCAGGCATTCGATGCGTTTGCTTTCACCGCTGGCCCACTGGGCACCATGGGCGGCCCAGTGGTCGGTGTCGGTGAAGCGCTGGTCGGCACGCAGGCCGGCAATGTTCTGGGCAATGTTCTCTAGCACGGTCATCTCCTTCACACCCCATGTGCCGCGAGGCGCGAGGTGTACCAGCGGGCGAACTGGTCGACGTACGGCTCGGTGTAGGTGGAGTAGGGGCCTGGGACGAAGGCGGGGTCTTGGGTGCCGTTGTGGGTGATGGCGACCAGGGCAGCGTCCTGTTGGGTGGTGGCGACCCAGACCTCGGTCAGGCGCTGCAGGTCGTAGTCGACCCCTTCGACGGCATCGCGGTGCACCAGCCATTTGGTGCGCACCAGGGTGCGGTCCGGCGAGAGCGGGATGATCCAGCTGATCATGGCGTGGTCGCTCATCACGTGAGCCCAGGCGTTATTGCCCCACAGGTGGGTGTCGCCCAGGTCGCGACGGGTCAGGTTGCCCAACAGTTTGCGGCAGGCAACCTGGGTATCGAGTGTCTGCGATTCACCCGCACCGGCGATGATCATGCGCTGGGTGCGAAACTGCGTGGGGGCGTCATCCTGCAAATGCTCCACAGTCTCGTAGAGCAGGCCCGAATTGGCCCAGTCAGCTTCGATGCCGGCCTTGCGAATTTGATAGGCATCGTAGGACGCGCGAGCCTCGTCGCTCATCTCTTCCAGGCTGACGCCAAGGTCTTCGGACTGGTAGGACACGATCAGTTCCGGGTGGGTGCCGGCGCAGTGGTAGCACTCCCGGTTGTTCTCCATCACCAGCTTCCAGTTGCCGTTCTCGATGTAGTCGAGTTCGTAGGCAATGCGGGTATTGGTCAGGTCGAACGGTGCGAAGCGCGGCCCCATCACCGCTTCGAGGTCCTTGATATCTTCAGGCGGGTTGTCGCCCAGGCACACCAGTACATGGGCCCCGACAACCTTGCAGTGCACCGGGATCAGGCTGCGGCACTTGGGGTCGAAGCCTTTGCCCATGTGGCTGGCATGCTTGAGGCTGCCGTCCAGGTCGTAAGTCCACTGGTGGTAGGGGCACACCAACATGCCGACGGTGGATTTGCCTGCTTCCTTCAGGCGCGCGCCGCGGTGGCGGCACACGTTGCGGTAAGCGCGGATCTGCTCATCATCGTCGCGCAGGATCAGCACCGACGATTTGCCGATATCGACGGTAAAGACATCACCGGGTTCATCGACATCGGCGGTAACGGCGACCTGTATCCAATGCTGGTTGAAGAAGATTTCCATGTCGGTTTCGAAAACATCCTGGCGGCTGTACAACGCGCCATTCATGCCAAAACCAGGTTGGCGGGATGCAATCAGTTCGCGATGGGTTTTGCTCGATGAAGGGCGCATTGTTGTCCTCAGGCACTGTTATTTTTAATCGACCAAGACGTCTGGCGCGGATTATTGAAGTGGCCCTGAAAAGGCGTCAATGCGCTTAATTTTCGATGTGGTATTACTTGAGGTTATGCGAGCGAAGGGCTGTAGGGCGGGGGTTTTGAGCGATATTACGGATGGGACAATTAATAGAAGTTTGCTGCGCTAATTAATCCAAGTTGTTCTGTTTTATAGGGTGATCGGAGGCGCACAGCGCCCCCGAATAACCGGTTTTAATGCCCACCCTTCATACGCCGGGCAACGAGGTAAATGCCCAAGCCGACCAACGCGGTTGCAGCGCCGATGTAACCCGTACTCGTCCAGCCCATGCCTGCGGTGATGGCCATGCCACCCAACCACGGCCCAAGCGCATTGGCCAGGTTGAACGCGGCGTGGTTCGAGGCTGCTGCAAGGCTGGGGGCTTCATGGGCAATGTCCATCAGGCGGATTTGCAAGGGGGCTGCCAGTGCGATCATGGTGCCCACCAGGCCGACGCCCAGCAGCAGGGTCCACAACGAATGCGCTGCGAAGGTAAAGAACAGCAGCACTGCAATCGACCAGATCAGCACCAACCCGACGGCGCGGAACTGCAAGCGGTCGAACAACTTGCCACCGGCGATGTTGCCGACGATGCCGCCGACCCCAAAGGCCGCCAGGCCGAAGGGGATCCACTGCGGCGATACCTGGGTCACGTGCAGCATGGTTGGCGCCAGGTAGCTGAACACACAGAACATGCCGGCAAAGCCGATCGATGCAATGGCCAGCGCCATCCACACCTGGGGCAGGGCAAACGCTTTAAGTTCCTTGCGCGGGTCGCTGCGCACTTCATCGTGCGGTTGCGGCACAAAGCGCCAGACCAGGGCGATGGTGCACAGGGCGATCGCCCCGACCAGCACAAAGGCAGAGCGCCAGCCGAAGTACTGGCCCAGTAAAGTGGCAACAGGGTTGCCCAGCAACATGGCCAGCGTCAGGCCCATCATCACCCGCGCCACGGCACCTGCCCGTTGGTTGTTGGCGACCATGCTCGATGCCACCACCGCAGCGATGCCGAAGTAGGCGCCGTGGGGCAGGCCGCTGATGAAGCGGAAAGCGACCAGGCCGCCGAACGAGGGGGCGAACGCCGTGGCCAGGTTGCCAACGGCATACAGCGCCATCAACAGCAGCAACATATGCTTGCGCAGCAGCTTGGCCCCCAAAATCGCCAGGGTCGGGGCACCGACCATCACGCCCAGCGCGTAGGCACTGATGGCGTGGCCCACCTGGGGCTCGCTCAGCTGCAGGTTGCTGGCGATGTCCGGCATCAACCCCATGATGGCGAATTCGCCGGTGCCGATGGCAAAACTGCCCAGCGCCATGGCGGCTTCCATCTTGGCGATAGTGCTTTTCGGCAGGGCTAGCGGTGGTGCTTCATGGACAGACATTTGAATCCCTTTTGAAACATGCTGAAACGTTCAACGCGGGATCATAGACAATCTCTGGCCAAAACGTCGAGGCCGCAAGCCTCGCCCACAGGCGCACCCCTTCGGTGTAGGAGCAGCCTTGTGCTGCGAAGAGGCCGGTGACAACACCCTCAATCTTCGCTGCTTGCACCGTCCTCTTCGCAGCACAAGGCTGCTCCTACATGGCCGCGCGACAGAAGCGCCCGATCGCATCACACGCCGCCATCAGCGACGCATCGTCCAGCGCGTAGGCAATGCGCAGGTAAGGCCCGAGCCCGAAGGCGCTGCCATGCACCACGGCGACATCGGCTTCGTCGAGCAGTGCCAGCGCGACATCCTCGTCAGTGGCCAGGTAACGACCACCCGCGGAGGTCTTGCCGATCAGCCCGGCGCAATTGGCAAAGGCATAGAATGCCCCGGCCGGTTGCTCGCAGTGCAGTCCTGGGATCCCATCAATCGCCTTCACCATCAGGTCACGGCGGCGCTGAAACACGTCCCGGCTTTGATGGATGAACGCTTTCGGGCCTACCAGCGCAGCAACCGCCGCCTGCTGAGAGACCGAACACGCCCCTGAGGTCTGTTGCCCCTGCAGCTTTTCCATGGCCGCCAGCAGCCAGCGCGGGCCCGTGGCGAAACCTATGCGCCAGCCCGTCATGGCATAGGCCTTGGATACGCCGTTCATGGTCAGCGTGCGTTCGGCGAGCCGAGGTTCCACCTGGGCCAGGGTATGGAAGCGCTGATCGTCGAAAATCAGGTGCTCGTAAATGTCATCCGCCAGCACCAATACGTGTGGGTTTGCCAGCAGCACCGCAGCCAAGGCCTGCAGCTCGGCAACGCTGTAGACCGCGCCGGTCGGGTTGGACGGCGAGTTGAGGATCAGCCAGCGGGTGCGCGGCGTGATCGCGGCACCAAGCGCTTCAGGCGTCAGCTTGAAACCGCTGCTGGCCTTACACGTGACGATCACGCTGCGGGCGCCACACAGTTGGACCATCTCCGGGTAGCTGACCCAGTAGGGCGCTGGCACGATGACCTCGTCGCCGGCATTGAGGGTCGCTGCCAAGGCATTGTAGATCACCTGTTTGCCGCCGCTGCCGACCAACGTGTCCTGCCACTCCACCTGCAAGCCATTCTCGTGGCGGAACTTGGCCGCCACCGCTTCGCGCAGGGCGCGGCTGCCAGCGACTTGGGTGTAGCGCGTATGGCCTTGGTCGATCGCCTGCTTGGCGGCTTCGCGTATGTGCGCTGGTGTGTCGAAGTCTGGCTCGCCCGCGCACAGCGAAATGATCGTGGCCCCCGCCGCGCGGCGTTGGGCGACGCGGTCCATGATGCCGTAGGTGGCCGAGGGGCGGGCGCTGGCCAGGTTAAGGTTCAGGCGCTGGATGCCGCCGTCGGTGTCCTGCTCGCTCATCGGTGGTGCTCCGTATTGATCGCATCAAATTGGCTGTCATGCATCACGTCGGCCACCGAGCGGCCAGCCCGCACGGCATCCACCATGCCGGCCTGGCGGCGTGCGATGCGCTCGGCCAGGTCCAGCACCTGGCCGATGTGGGCCTGGGTGACGAAGACGGTGCCGCAGTTGTCGGCAATCACGTAGTCGTTTTCATCCACTGCTACACCTGCCACCTGGACGGTGCAGGCCGCATCGACCTGGACCACGCGATTGCGTGCGCTGACCATGGTCACGCCACGGCCGTACACCGGATAACCGATGTCGGCGCTGCCGTCGATGTCGCGGCTGCAACCGTCGATGATGCTGCCGCGCACGTTCCGGGCCACGGCGGCATTGGCCAGAATGTCGCCCCAGCAAGAGATCCCGTCGATGCCACCGGCAATCACCAGTACGCGGTCATCACTGGCGATCGCTTCGATCACCGGGCTGATCAAATGCACGGTCGGTGCACGATCGGTCTTGGCGGCCAGTTGCACAGTGCTGGCACGGCCGACCACCTTGGGGCAGCGCCATAACGGGCGCAGACCGAACGTAGCGCCGGGCAGGCCGAGGAAGTCGAGGGCGTCGGACACGGTGTTGGTGTCCAGTGCCGCCAGGCGTTGTAGCACGCTGTCTTGGCTCATGGATGAACTTCTCTGGTGAAGGAGGCATGAGTGTCCGACAGGCTGTTTGATAGGTATATTCCTTATCAAGGATGTTAAACATATGCTCAACCTATGGAACCGCCATGATCAATTTTCGCCTTATCCGCCACCTTTGGCTGTTCCTGGCTGTTGCTGAGGAAAAGAACTTTGGGCGGGCCGCCAAACGCCTGGGCATGACCCAGCCGCCGCTCACCGAGCAAATCCAGATCCTTGAGCAGGCATTGAAGGTCAAGCTGTTCGACCGTTCCCGGCGCGGTGCGGCGTTGACCCCGGTGGGCGCCGCCATCCTGCCGGCGGTGCGCAAGTTCGCCGACCAACTCGAACGCCTGGAACTGGCCGTGGAAGAAGCCGTGGCGGGCCATCAGGGCATGGTCACCATCGGTGCCATCTCGTCGGCCATGTTCGACGTGCTGCCGGAGGTGATCGAGCGCTTCAAGCAGGACCACCCTCAGGTCACGGTGTCGGTACGCGAAATCGACAGTGTCGATGCGGTGCCTTCGCTGGAGGCGGGCGATATAGACCTGGCGTTCGCGAGGCTGGATGGCGACTTGGGCAAGGGCATCGAATGGCGCCCGTTGACCGAAGAGCAACTGATGGTGGCACTGCCGGTTGATCACCCTCTGGCGAACCATCGCGAGATCGCGCTGGCGAGCCTGGCCAGCGAGCCGCTGGTGATGTTCGCGCGCAAGGTCAGCCCCTTGTACTTCGATAACCTGATTGCCACCTGCCGCGCCAACGGGTTTTCGCCCCGGGTGCTGCACGAAGTGCGTTCAGTGGCGTCTCAGATAGCCTTTGTCAGCTGCGGGCAGGGTATCGCCCTGGTACCGGCGGCCATGAAAAAACTGGCACCGGCGAACGTGGTCATACGCCCGCTGGCGCAGCAGGTGAGTGTGGTGACCACCACCTACGCCTGGAATGCCGAGCGCGCCAACCCACTGGTGCAGGCATTGGTAAACCAACTGAGCGAACGCATTTCATAGGTTTGACCTATGAAATTGATCGCTGATGAGGAATTTACAGATCGTCGATGGGCGTCGAGAGTGTGCCTCTCAACTACAAGAGGAGTTTACGGCGTGCCCGAATCCCAATCGTTCCGCCAGTTCGTCCTGCCTTTGAACGTGGAGGGCATCGACCTTGAACTGTCCACTGTCCACCGCGAGGGCCGTGGGGCGCCGATCCTGTTTTTGCACGGGTTCGGCTCGACCAAGGAAGACTATGCAGGGCTGACTCGCCAGCCGGCGTTTGCCGGCCGCCCATTCGTGGCCTACGACGCACCAGGGTGCGGGCAGAGCCACTGCAGCGACCTTTCACGTGTCTCGATTCCGCTGCTGCTGGCGACCGCTTTGCAGGTGCTTGAGCATTTCGGTATTCAGCGTTTTCACCTGGTGGGCCACTCGATGGGCGGCCTGACGGCGTTGCTGCTGGCGCATGAATGCCCCGAGCGGGTGATCAGCTTCATCGACATCGAAGGCAATATCGCCCCGGAAGACTGCTTCCTCAGCCGTCAGATCGATGACTACCCGGCCAACGACCCGCAGGTGTTCTTCGACGCGTTCATCGAGCGCACCCGCCACAGCAGTGACCCGGCCAGTGCCTTGTACGCTGCCAGCCTGCCTTACAAAGTGCGGGCAGAGGCCGTGCGGGGGATCTTCAGCTCGATGGTAGAGCTGTCTGACCACGGCGACCTGATGAGCAAATTCCTCGGCCTGCCGTGCCCACGCATGTTCATGTATGGCGAGCAGAACAGTCACCTGTCTTACCTGGCGGACATCCAGGCGCAGGGTGTCGAGCTGGCCAGCATCCCCGCGTGCGGGCACTTCCCGATGTATTCCAACCCTATCGAAATGTGGCGCCGGATCGCCGGCTTCCACGCGCGTCACGCCGGCTAAGGCTGTCAGCACCCCCAGCTTCGCGGGGGTGCCCTTTCCACCCTTAAAGAATCGATGTGCGGCCGCGGCGCTGCGCAGGGGCACCCGTGTGCCCGTTTTAAGCCGCGAATAAAAACAAAGAGGTATTGACCATGCTTGAAGCCATCAATGGTTTTCTATCCGGCAAGGTGCTGATTGTGCTGATCGTAGGGTTGGGCAGCTATTTCACCTGGCGCTCACGTTTTTTGCAGTTTCGCTATTTTTTCCACATGTTTGCGGTGTTCAAGGACAGCCTGCGCAAGAGCGGCGGCCAGCTCAGTTCGTTTCAGGCACTGATGCTGAGCCTGGCCGGGCGCGTAGGTGCCGGTAACATTGCCGGTGTCGGCCTGGCAGTGACCCTGGGTGGGCCGGGTGCGGTGTTCTGGATGTGGGTGACCGCGTTGGTGGGCATGGCCAGCAGTTTCTTCGAATGTTCGCTCGGTCAGTTGTACAAGCGCTGCGACGAGCATGGGCAGTATCGCGGCGGCCCTTCGTACTACATTCACCATGGCCTGCAGCGTCCATGGCTGGCCAAGCTGATGGCGGTACTGCTGCTGGTGACCTTCGGCTTTGCGTTCAACGGGCTGCAATCGCACGCCGTTACCCATTCGTTGCAGAACGCCTTCGGCTTTTCGACGGGCCACAGCGGTATCGTGATCGCTGTCCTGCTTGGGTTGGTATTCATCGGCGGCATCAAGCGTATCGCCGCCGTGTCAGACCTGCTGGTGCCGGTCAAGACGCTGGCCTATATCGGGGTAACGCTGTACGTGATCGTGCTGCAGTTCGAGCATGTGCCCGACATGCTGGCCACCATCTTCAAAAGTGCCTTCGGCCTGGAACCGGCGTTTGCGGGCCTGGTGGGCAGTGCAATCGTCATGGGCGTGAAGCGCGGCGTGTTCGCCAACGAGGCTGGGCTGGGCAGTGCACCTAACGTCGCGGCGGTGGCCAAGGTCGAACACCCTGCCGCCCAGGGCGTGGTACAGGCGTTCAGTGTGTTTTTCGACACGTTCGTCATCTGTACCTGCACGGCGTTGCTGATTTTGCTGTCGGGCTTCTACACGCCTGGTTTCGAAGGGGATGGCCTGGTGCTGACCCAGGATGCCCTGGCAGCGGTGGTGGGCGACTGGGGGCGGGTATTTATCAGCGTTGCGCTGGCGTTGTTCGTGTTTACCTCGATTCTTTACAACTACTACCTGGGCGAAAACAATTTGCGTTACCTGGCGGGTAACCGACGGTGGCCGATTCTGATGTATCGCGGCGTGGTGCTGTTGCTGATTCTGTGGGGTTCGGTGCAGAACCTGGGCACGGTGTTCGCGTTTGCCGACATCACCATGACCTTGCTGGCCCTGGTCAACCTGGTAGCGCTGGCGTTGTTGGGCAAAGTGGTGCTGCGCCTGATTGACGATTATGACCGGCAGCGCAAGGCCGGGGTGCAGATACCGGTATTTGATGCTAGCCAGTTCCGCGATCTAGACCTGGACCCACTCGCCTGGCCGGAGGGTGATCAGGTTGCGGCAGAGGGGGGGAGCGAGACGCGCATGCCGCAAGTTTTTTAGCGCCTGTGAGATCGAGCGCCGCCCGCGCGGCGCTTCGCAGCACAAGGCTGCTCCCACATCTGTTTCGGGCCAGTGATGCCTGTGATGTTTGCGCGCGACCGCCTCAGGAATAATTGGCCCAAAAAATGTAGGAGCAGCCTTGTGCTGCGAAGCGCCGCGCGGGCGGCGCTCGATGTCCGCAGCCCCACAAACCTACTTAAACCCGGTAACCGCATGCGGCACATACGGTGCTTCCAACCGCGCAACCTCTTCATCAGACAACTGCACCCCCACTGCCGCAATGGCATCGTCAAGATGCCCAGGCTTCGATGCGCCAATAATCGGCGCCGACACGGCGCGTTGCCTGAGCACCCAGGCCAAGGCAACCTGAGCCATGGGTAAGCCACGCTCGCTGGCAACCTGCTCGACTACATCGATCACACGGCCATCCTCGACTTCCGTCCCTTCATAAAACGACTTGCCAGAAACATCGCTGAGCGTGCGCGCGGTTTCCTGGCCCTTGGGCCGGGTCAGCCGGCCACGGGCCAGCGGGCTCCAGGGCATCAGCCCGACGCCCTGGTCCTGGCACAAGGGGATCATCTCCCGCTCTTCTTCCCGGTACAGCAGGTTGAGGTAATTCTGCATCGACACGAACCGGCTCCAGCCATTGGCCGCTGCGACGTGCTGGGCTTTGGCGAACTGCCAGGCATACATCGAAGACGCACCGATATAGCGTGCCTTGCCGGCCTTGACCACGTCGTGCAGGGCTTCCATGGTTTCTTCGATCGGCGTGTGATAATCCCAGCGGTGAACCTGGTAGAGGTCGACGTAATCCACGCCCAGGCGGGTCAGGCTGGCGTCGATGCTGCTGAGGATCGCCTTGCGTGACAGGCCTTGCTCGTTCGGCTTGCTTGCGCCTTGCCACATGTTCGCCGGGTAGAAGACCTTGGTCGCGATGACGGTGTCTTCACGGCGGGTAAATTCCTTCAGCAATTGGCCCAGGATCACTTCCGATGTACCCGCCGAGTAGCTATTGGCTGTGTCGAAGAAGTTGATGCCTTGCTCTACCGCGTGGCGAATGATCGGGCGGCTCTGTTGCACATCCAGGGTCCAGGGATGGGTACCGGCATCCGGGTCACCGAACGTCATGCACCCCAGGCACAGTCGGGAGATGTCCAGGCCGGTGTTGCCGAGTTTGACGTACTGCATCTGTGAATCCTCTTGGTCAGCATTGCCCAGCGTGTGTAGCTGAGCGATGGAACAAGGTTAGCGGCGCGACGTGAGCGTGCAAATTCCCAGGATGTGCAGGTGATATCTGCAAAAATTCACAAGCGCAGCAGGGGTTTGACCTGTTCGAGCAGAAAATCCGTTACGGCCTTGATGCGGGGGGTGTTGCGCACGTCCTCGTGCACGGCCAGCCAGATTTCGATGCTCATCGACCTGTCCTCCTCGCAGGCTTGCTTGAGCCCGTACTCCTCGGCCATGAAGGCGGGCAGGCAGGCTACCCCCACGCCACCGGCCGCAGCCTGGGCCTGGATGCGCAGGTCGTTGCTGTGCAGGGCGAAAGGGCGACCTGCGGCCTGCTCAAGCAGCCAGCGCTGCTGCGGGGATTTCGCCTGGGAGTCGTCGTAGCCGATGTACAGGTGCGGTTCGCGTCGGCGCACGTAGGCCGCCGATGCGTACAGCCTGTATTCGAGATGCCCGAGCAGGCTGGCCACCAGGGTTGGCTCGGTGGGCCTGGCCAAGGCGATTGCCACGTCCGCCTCGCGGCGGGCCAGCGACGCGCGCGACTTGCTGCCGACCAAGGTGAGTTGCAAGGCAGGGTAACGTTTGTACAGTTCGCCTAGCCTACGCGCCACCATGCTGCCCAACAGCGCGGGCGGGGCGGCAATCACGACGTCGCCTTCAACGGCCTGTTGGTCAGCACTGGCAAAGTGCTCCAGCGCAAACGAGGACGCCAGCATCTGCTCGGCAAACTCGCCAACGCGCACACCCTGCTCGGTCAGGGCGTAAGCCCGTGGGCGGCGGTCCACCAGCTTCAACTGCAGCGAGGCTTCCAGCGAACTGATCCGCCGCGCCACGGTGGCATGGTCAACCCCCAGGCGCTTGGCTGCGGCCGACAGCGAGCCGGCGCTGATAAATGCAGAAAAATGACGCAGGTCTTCCCAATCGAACATGACAGGCCTCTGGTGTGAGGCCCGATGATACGCGGTTTCAGGCGGCTCCCGTCAGCCGGGCGGCGCGTGCCGGTCGTTTTGCAGGCGGGCATGCCGACAGCAGCGCATGGCTCATCTGTATCACCCAGGCCTCGATTTTCGCGTCATCCACCGGCATTGGCCGACGGCGCATACCTTCGGCGGTGTCTATCAGGGCCAGAATCGCCTCGGCTGCGCTGGCGATATCCCCCACCGTGAAACGCCCCTGTTGCTGACCGTGTTCGATGATCTGGCACAAAGGCGCTCGCGAACGATTGAGCGCCTGCTCCAGCCACCCACGCTGGCCAGGCTCGACATGGCGTGATTCGTGGCGCAGTAACAAGGCCTCGTAGGGGTGCGATGCCTGGCGCGCGAGTTGAAACCGCAGGTAGCCGCGCAGGTCACGGGTGTAGGGCCCTCGGCGCCAGGCTTCGAGGCGCTGGGCGAGAATGTCCAGCAATACATCGAGCAGCAGGTCCTGTTTGCTCGCAACGTGGTGGTAAAGGCTGCCCGGCTGCAGGCCAGCGCGGGCCGCGAGCTGGCGCATGCTCATGGCGCCATAGCCGACTTCTGCCATCAAGCCCTGTGCCACAGTGAGTAGCGGGCTGGGGCACTGTTGCACGTGACGGGCGTCGGGCATGGCTATTCACCCTTGCCTGCGGCGTGCACAAGGGCACGGGCGCGCAGGATCACCGGCGCGTCCACCATCTGCCCATCCAGGGTGAACACGCCGGCACCGCCTTCGGCCCTGGCCAACACGCGGTGTGCCCATTCCAACTCATCGGGCGAAGGCTGCAGGGCACGATGAATCACGCTGACCTGGCTGGGGTGAATGCACAAGGCCCCGCCAAAGCCCATGTCGCGAGCGAACTGTACGTGCCGCTGCAGGCCAGCGACGTCCTGAATGGCCGGGTGCACGCCATCGAGCGGCGGCGCAAGGCCGGCAGCGCGGCTGTGCAGCAAGACGGCATAGCGCGCATGCCCGAGCACCTGTTCGGCGGCTTCGCTGGCCGTGCGCAGGCTCAGGTCCAGGCCCAGGTCGAGGCTGCCGAAGGACAAGCGTTCGACGCCCTCACAGGCCGCCAGCAAGGGCAGGGCGACCAACCCACGTGCGCTCTCGATAATTGGCCAGACCGGCTTGCCGGTAGCACGCGCACGCTGCACCTGCTCGACCGTTTCGGCCTTGGGCAGCAGGATGCCACTGACACCGGCGTGACGCTGGCACAGCGCAAGGTCAGCCGCGTGCGCCCAATGCTGCGGGGCGTTGACCCGCACCAGCACGCAGGCCTCGGGCTGCTCGGCCAGAAATGCCTGCAGGTTGTCCCGCGCCTGCGCCTTCGCCGCTTCTTCAACGGCGTCTTCCAAATCCACAATCACCCGATCAGCGCCGCTGGCCAGCGCCTTGGCGATACGTTCCGGGCGGCTGGCGGGGACGAACAGGGCAGAGCGCACAATGGCCTGGCTCATTGGCTGGCCTCCGGGCTGAACTCAACTTCCCCTGTTTGCGCTATGCCCGCTTCGGCGGTTGCCCAAAGCTGCGCCTTGCCGCGTTCGAGCAGGCGCCCACCCACCTCGAAGGTGTTCGGCGAAATCAACGGCCGCAAGCCGCGGAAGCTGAATCGGCGTATCTGGGCGGCGGGGTTGGCACGGGCAAAGGCGCGCAGATTGAGCGTGGCAATCAAGGGCCCGTGCACCACCAGCCCCGGGTAGCCTTCGGTTTCGGTGACATAGGGCCAGTCATAGTGGATGCGATGGCCATTGAAGGTGACGGCTGAGTAGCGGAACAACAGGGTTGCGTCGGGCGTCACGGTCTCCTGCCAAGCGCCGACGGGTGCCGGCTCGGTACCGCCAAGCTTGGGTGGGGTGGGCTCGCGGTAGACGATGTCCTGTTCTTCGATCAGCGCTTCATGGCCATCCTGGACATACACGTGCCTGACGGTGACAAACAGCAGCGACCCGGTGCGGCCGTGTTTTTCTTCGACGTTGAGAATCGTCGAGTGGCGTGCTACCTGCGCTTCTACCTGTAAAGGGCTGATGAAGGTCAGGCGGCTGCCGGCCCACATCCGGTTGCGGTTGTCTGCTGGCGGCAAGAAACCGCCGCGCGCGGGGTGGCCATCAGCGCCCAGCCCGGTGGCCTCGACGGGGTCCTGGAAGAACGCCCAGTGCCAGAGCAGAGGCAGGGGTTGTCCCGCCGAGGGTGCGGGCTCGCTGAGGGTGGCCGCGAGGCGCTTGACCAGGTTGTGGGTGATGCGATCGTGGCTGGTTTCGCTACGGCCAATCCAGCGGCTGAGGTCGTGTGTTGTCATTGTCGTGGTCCTCGATCATTCAACGCTGAGCCTGAAGGGGTCAGATGACCCCATCGCGGCGCAGTTCCTGTATACGTTCGGCAGACAGCCCAAGCTGGGCGAGGATGCATTCGCTGTGCTCCCCCAAGGCTGGCACTGGGTCCATGCGTGGGCGGTAGGCATTGCTGCTGGCCGGGGGCAGCAGGCTGGGTATGCTGCCGTTTGCCGTGGCTACCTGGCGCCAACGGTCGCGGGCTTGTAACTGCGGGTGCTGCCACACCCCCTGCATGTCGTTGACCCGTGCGTTGGCAATGCTGGCGCTATCAAGGCGCGCAACCACCGTGTCCAAGTCCAGGGCGGCGAACGCCTCGATGATCAGTGCACGCAAAGCCTCACGGTTGGCCACCCGCAGGTAGTTGGCAGAGAACTGCGCATCGTCGGCCAGCGCGGGTTGCAGCAGCACCTGCTCACAGAACAGGCGCCATTCGCGCTCGTTCTGTAAACCGAGCATCACGGTATTGCCATCGCCGGTGGGGAAGGGGCCGTACGGGTAGATGGTCGCGTGCGCCGCGCCGGCGCGGGGCGGCGGGGTCGCGCCTTCGTAGGCGTAGTACAGCGGGTAGTTCATCCACTCCACCAGGCTTTCCAGCATCGACACCTCCACATGGCTGCCTTCGCCGGTGCGGCCACGCAGCAGCAGTGCCGACAACACGCCGGTGTAGGCGTACATGCCGGCCGCGATGTCGGCAATCGAGTTGCCCGCCTTGGCCATCTGCTCGTCACCCGGGCCGCCGGTTACCGATAAAAAGCCGCCTTCGCTCTGAATCAGCAGGTCGTAGGCCTTTTTCTGTTCAAAAGGGCCGCCCGCGCCGTAGCCCGAAATGTCGCAGACGATAAGCGTGGGGAACCGTGCATGCAGCGCCTCAAACGACAGCCCCAGGCGCGCAGCGGCGCCCGGCGCCAGGTTTTGCACCAACACGTCGGCCTGCTCCAGAAGCTGGTCGAGAATGTCGCCGGCGATGTCCTGCTTGAGGTCAAGAGCAAGGCTTTCTTTCGAGCGGTTGGTCCAGACGAAGTGCGAAGCTAGGCCGTTGACCCGTTGATCGTAGCCCCGCGCAAAGTCACCGACCCCCGGCCGTTCGACCTTGATCACGCGCGCGCCAAGGTCGGCCAGTTGGCGGGTGCAGAAGGGCGCAGCAATGGCATGTTCAAGGCTGATGACGGTGATGCCGTCTAGCGGGCGGATTGCCGTAGGCTGGCTCATGATGGTTATCTCTCTTGTCATGGCAGGGCCCCTTGGCGCCTTGGCGACCAGGGGCGGCATCGGTCAGAACGAGCGTGGCAATTCCAGCAGGTGCTCGGCGACGTACGACAGGATCAGGTTGGTCGAGATCGGGGCCACCTGGTACAGGCGCGTCTCACGGAACTTGCGCTCGACATCGTATTCGTTGGCAAAGCCGAAACCGCCGTGGGTTTGCAGGCAGGCATTGGCGGCTTCCCAACTGGCCTTGGCCGCCAGGTACTTGGCCATGTTGGCCGCGGCGCCGGCGTTCTTGCCGCTGTCGTATTCGGCACAGGCACGCCAGCGCATCAGGTCGGCTGCTTCGATCTCGATGTGCGCCTCGGCGATCGGGAACTGCACGCCCTGGTTCTGCCCGATTGGGCGGCCGAACACCACGCGGTCGCGGGCGTACTGGCTGGACTTTTCGATGAACCAGCGGCCATCGCCGATGCACTCGGCGGCGATCAGCGTGCGCTCGGCGTTGAGGCCGTCGAGGATGTAGCGGAAGCCTTTGCCTTCTTCGCCAATCAGGCTGCTGGCAGGGATTTCCAGGTTGTCGAAGAACAGCTCGTTGGTCTCATGGTTGACCATGTTGGCGATGGGCTGCACGGTCAGGCCGTTGCCGATGGCTTCGCGCAGGTCGACGAGGAAAATCGACATGCCTTCGGATTTTTTCTTCACCTCTGCCAGTGGCGTGGTGCGGGCCAGCAGGATCATCAGGTCGGAGTGCTGGATGCGCGAAATCCAGACCTTCTGACCGTTGATGATGTACTTGTCGCCCTTGCGCACGGCAGTGGTCTTGATCTTGGTGGTGTCGGTGCCGGTGGTGGGCTCGGTGACACCCATCGACTGCAGGCGCAGTTCGCCACTGGCGAGTTTTGGCAGGTAATAGCCTTTTTGTTCTTCGCTGCCGTTACGCAGCAGCGTGAACATGTTGTACATCTGGCCGTGAATGGTGCCGGAGTTACCGCCGCAACGGTTGACTTCCTCAAGAATCACCGAGGCCTCGGCCAGGCCCAGGCCGGAGCCACCGTACTCTTCCGGAATCATCGCCGAAAGCCAGCCCGCATCGGTCATGGCCTTGACGAAGGCCTCCGGAAAGCCCTTTTCTTCGTCGATCTTGCGCCAGTATTCGGCAGGGAAATCACCACACAGGGCACGCACGCCCTCGCGGATGGCGTTGAGTTCTTCGTTGTCGTAGTCGCTCATTATTGTTCTCCAGGCGGCGCAGGCTGGCAGCCTTGTCGTGGCTCGGCTGCCAACCTGCGCCTGACACAGTCAAAGAGGCTGGAAGCCCAGGGCAGCGCGGAAGCGGTTCTTGATGTAGTGGCCGTCACGCGGCGGCAGCACGCGGGGTGGGTTCTCGGCCTTGATCTTGACAGTAGCCAGCTTCACACCTTCGCGGCTGGCGAAGCGTTCGCGCAGGTCATGCACGCCTTCCATGTCGCGAATCTCGCGGGTCCAGCTGAAGCCGCAGGTTTGGGCAACCTGGTCGAGCTTGATGCCGAAACCGGCGTGGCTGACCTGCATGCCGGTCTCGCCGAAGTGGCCGTTGTCCAGCACCACTATGGTGAGGTTGGCAGGCTTCTGCAGGGAGACAGTAGCCAGCGCGCCGAAGCCCATCAGCAACTCGCCGTCACCGGTGATGACCACCACCGACTTGTCGGGTTGCGCGTTGGCCAGGCCCAGGCCTACGGTGATGGCGCTGCCCATGGCCGCCCAGAGGTAATAGTTACCATCGTGGTCACCGGCAGCCATGACGTCGTAAGACGCCGAACCCAGGCCGGTCACGACCAGTACATCCTGGCGATCAGCGAGCAGGGTACGCACCACCTCACGGCGGCACAGCGTGTGGTTGGCGCTTACTTGACCCATTTCTTTTCTCCGATCAGGCGCTGGCCGAGCAGCAAGGCAGTGGCGGAATCACCATTGAAGGCCATGGTGGCGGCGCCATGCAGCAGTGGCGCGACGTCTTCGGGCACATCGGCACGCCAGGTCATGACCTTCATCAGTTGCAGCGAGGCCTCGGTGGCCTGGCCCATGGGGTTTTGCCAGGCGTTGAACTCGGCCCAGTCACCGCGCATGGTCACCACCATCAGCAGGGGGAAACCCGCGCAGTTCTGCAGGGCCAGGGTGTTGATGCAGTTACCGACGCCGCTGGACTGCATCAACAGTGCACCGCGTTCACCGCCCAGCCAGGCGCCGGCCAGATAACCAATGCCTTCTTCTTCGGTGGTGAGGACGACGGCCTTGATATCAGGGTCCTGGTACGACATGCGGATCGCGGCCGAATGGCCGGCGTCCGGAACGAACACGACATGCTTGACGTCGTGGGCCTTGAGGACGCGGAAAACGTCTTCTTGCCAGCTTTGTTCAGCTTCTTGCGATGACATGGTTGTCTCCAGTGCTGCTCTTGTTTTGCTTCATCATGCAGGCAAGGCGGGGTGCCGACGACTACCGTTTTTCTCTTTGAGATATGCCGGCGTGGCATAGCTCATGGGGTGGCCGGCCAAGCGAAACGAAGCGGCCCTGGTGGCTTTCTTGGGGAAGCCATCAGGGCCGCTCGGGTCAATAAAGGGTCAATGTTGGCGAGGTCAGGCCTTGGCGGTCTGCACCTTGCTGGCCGGCATGCCGGTATTCTCCTCGACCCTGCCATCGCCACTGATGTACCCATGCCGCGTCAGGTTGGGCATCAGCATCGATGCGATGAAGGTCACGCACAGGACGGCGGCCACGTAGAAAAAGAAGTAGTCCTCGACCCCTTCGGCCCTGAACGACAGCGCGACATATTCAGCGGTCCCGCCGAACGCCGCGTTACCGATGGCATACGGGAACCCGACCCCCAGCGCACGCACTGCAGGGGGGAATAATTCGGCTTTTACGATGCCTGCGATCGGGGTGTAGAGCGAGGCGATGACCAGCCCGCCGAAGACCAGCGCAAAGGCCATGAAGGGGTTGTGGGTATGCTTGATGGCGAACAGCAGCGGGATCACCAGCAACACGCCCAGGCTCGAGAACATCAGCATGTGCGTCCTGATCCCGAGCCGGTCTGCCATCAGGCCGAACAGCGGCTGGCAAAGCATGAAGCCGATCAGCGCCGAGGTCATGATGAAACTCACCGTGGCCGCGTCGAAGCCTGCCGATATCACCAAAAACTTCTGCATGTAGGTGGTGAAGGTATAGAAGTACAGCGACCCACCGATGGTAAAGGCGATCACCAGCCCGACAGCACGCTTGTGCTTGAACATGCCGCGCAACGACCCGGCACCCTCGCGGTGCATGTCCTTCTTCGAGGCGGTTTCGTGCATCGAGCGGCGCAGGTACACGACAACCACGGCGCTGATGGCGCCAATGAAAAACGGAATCCGCCAGCCCCATTCACGCAACTGCTCATCGCTGAGGGTTTGCTGCAGGATGACCACGGTGAACAGGGCCAGCAATTGCCCGGCGATGATGGTGAAGTACTGGAACGAGCCATAGAAACAACGCCGGCCTGGTGTTGCTATTTCGCTGATATAGGTTGCGCCGGTGCCGTATTCGGCACCCACCGAGAGCCCCTGTATCAGCCGTGCAACGACTAGCATGATCGGTGCGGCGATACCCACCGTTTCATAGGTCGGCATCACCGCGATCAGCAGCGACCCGGCGCACATCATGAACACCGAGATAATCATCGACACCTTGCGCCCACGGGTGTCGGCCAGCCAGCCGAAAATCCACCCACCCAGGGGCCGCATGAAGAAACCGACGGCGAACACACCCGCGGTGGCCAGCAACTGCGTGGTGGTATCGCCTTTGGGGAAGAACGACGCCGCGAAGTAGATTGCCGTGTAGGCGTAGATGAAAAAGTCATACCACTCGACCAGGTTGCCAGAGCAGGCCCCCATGATCGCTCTGACACGATTGGGTTGGCGGGCGGGGGCATCTTCAACGAGGGTGGTGCTGGAGCGGGGAGTTGGCATGGTAGTCAGCCTCTGGTCTTATTCTTGTAGCGGGCGTCCGATCGGTGATCGACCCTGTTTTCACGCTACTCCAGAGTGGGCCCGTCAATAAGGGGACTAGCTGACTAACTGATATGCTGAAATTCTATAGCTGCTGACAGGTGTGCTGTTTAGACTGCCAGTTACCTTCTGCCTCGACACGGGCCTGCCGATGGATGTTGTTCAACTCAAAACCCTGATCCATGTTGCCGAGCTTGGCAGCCTCAGCAAGGCGTCCGACAGGCTGCACATTGCACAGCCCGCCTTGAGCCGGCAGATCCGGCAACTGGAGAAGGAGCTTGGGGTCTACCTGTTCGAGCGCCATGGCCGCGGCATGATCATCACCGACGCCGGCAGCGAAGTGCTGCAGCACGCCACGCGGATCATGGATGAACTGGAGGCCATTCGCAGTTCGGTGGTGGGCGGGCATGCATCGTTTCGCGGGGCCGTGGCGATCGGCACCACACCGACCATCGCAGAAATCGTCACCGTGCCCCTGGTGACCCGGATCCGCGAAGCCCACCCGGACTTGTCGATCCGTTTCTCGTCGGCCTTCAGCGGTTACCTGGTGGACTGGATTCAGCGTGGCGAACTGGAGCTGGCGATCTCTTATGACCTGGAGCCGCTGCACACCTTGCGCATCGTGCCGGTGATGATGGAGAACCTGGTACTGGTCGGGCCGCCCAGCGCAGGCTTGGCGTGGGACAACCCGGTCAACTTCGCAACCCTGGCCCAGCAGCAGTTGGTGCTGCCCAGCCCGCGCCATGGCTTGCGCAAGATCATGGACCACTGCGCCGCGGACGTCGGCTTCAAGATTGCCGCCAATGTCGAGGCCGATTCGTTCGGGGCGATGATTGACCTGGTGCGTCATGGCTTCGGCTTGACTGCGCTGCCCTTGGCCTCGATCTACACCCACCTGCAGAATGGCACCTTGTGTGCGGCGCCACTGATCGAGCCGACACCGATGCGCAAGCTGGTCATGGTGTCGCCTGCGGACAGGCATGTCAGCCCAGCCACGCGCTATGTGGGTGAAACCTTCGTCGAGCTTGCTTCAGAGCTGGTAGCGCAGGGCATCTGGGCGGGGCACATGCTTTAAGCGCTGGGTGCCTGACGCTGCAGCCGCGCCACGGCGGGCACACACAGCAACGCCAACAGCGCCACCCCTGCGGCCACATAGCCCAGCGTCGACACCCCGAATGTTGGGATGACCAGCCCACCCAACAGCGCACCTAAGCCAATACCGGCATTGGCGGCAGACACGTTGGTGGTGCCAGCCAGTGCCTGAGAGTGCGCCACCGAATGCATCACGCGCACCTGGCAGATGGGGTAGAGCGCCGTATTGGCGATGCCCCACAGTGCCAGTGCGCCCCAGAGCGTTACAGGCGCAGAGGCCAGTGGGCTGAAGGCCGCCATGCCCATCGCCAGCAACACAAGAAACAGCGCAGTGGCCTTGATCGGCGAATGCCTGACAGCTCGCCCCCCCAGCCAGTTGCCCAGCAAACCAATGGCACCGAAGCCCATCAGCCACCAGCCGACATCCGCAGTTGCAACACCTGCGGTGCGCTCGAGCATGTCGGCCAGGTAGGTGTAGGCAATGAACATGGCGGTGAACACCATGACCGACAGCGCCACATTGGCGAGGAAGTTGGGTTCACGGAAGATCCGCGCCTGGTGGCGCAAGTCGACCCTGGGCAGGCGCGCAACCGCTGGCATCCAGGTGAGCACGGCAAAGGCCATGGCCGCCGATGCAGCTGACAATATCCAGAAAGCGCCGCGCCAGCCTATGGCGTCAGCCGCCAACGTCCCCAACGGGATGCCCAGCAACAGCGCAGCTGAGATGCCGAGGTAGACCCGCGCGACGGCCTGCCCTTGGCGATCAGGGCTGACCATGCTGGCGGCCGTTTCGCTGGCTGTACCCCAAAAGACAGGCAGTGCCAGGGCGGGCAGGAAACGCGCCACTGCCAAGACCCCGATGTTTGGCGCAAGGGCCGCCAGCGCACTGGACGCCGCGAACAAGGCGAGGATGGCTGCGAACAGTTTGCGCCTGTCCAGGTGAGCAAGTGCCGCCGTCAACGGCGGGCCCGCCAGCATGACAGTGAAGGCAAACAGCGTTATCAACTGCCCGGCAGTCGAAATCGAGACATCAAGGTCGCGTGCCAGCCCGGGCAGCAGGCCGACCATCAAGAACTCGGTAGTGACAATTAAAAAGGCGGAGGCGGCGAGGACCAAAGTCCCCAAGGTCGCGCGTCGGTCGGTCGCAAAGCCCACGGGTGGGCGTTCAACAGCAGTCATGCAGGCAGTTCCTCAATCAGGGGCTGCCATTGTATTGATTCTTAAAAAGCCTATTACGGGCAATATTTCAGATGGCGCGCGAATTTTATTCACTAATCGTAGGGCGCGAGGCGGTGGCCGTCTGTTCGCAGTGCGTACAGCAGCACATCCAGCAACGCCCTGACGCGGGGGAGGGCCTCGCGTTTTTTGAGCCACACCACGTTCATCGGCAGCCCATCTGTTGCCAAGTGCGGCAACACTTCAATCAACGCGCCACTTTCCAGCTGTTGATTGACCAGCCAGGTGGGCACCTGAGTGACCCCCAAACCCTGCACGACTGCCTGTACCACCCCTTCGCCATCGCCGATGGCAAGCCGCGCCGGCATGAAGCGCCGCTCCATTTCACCCGGTTGCATACCGGTCATGTGCCAGGGGCTGCCCACCCCGTCGGGCTGCCCGTAAACCACACAGTCATGGGCTTGCAGGTCCGCCTCATCGAGCGGTGTGCCACGGGCTTGCAAGTAGCCCGGTGAGGCACAGAAGATGAACCGTTGAGCACCGATGAACTGGTGCCCCAGGTCCTCCGGCCAAACGTCCGGGCCGCCGATACGTACCACGATATCGATACCCTGCTCGGTCGGGTTGACGAAGCTGTCGGTAAAGGACACGTGTGGCTGCAACTGGGGATGGCGTTTGAGGTAGTCGAGAATGACCGGCAAGACGTGCAGCCGCCCATACGCTGCGGGCAGGTCGATGCGCACCCGACCCCGTGGCTCGAAGTAGTCTACATGCAGGGCCAATTCCGATGCTTCGAGGTCGGCCAGCACGCGTGAGCAGGTCTTGTAGAACGTTTGCCCCGCATCGGTCAGGGCAAGCCGACGGGTCGTGCGCTCGAACAGGCGTAAGCCCAGGCGAGCTTCCAGCCGCGCGACACCTTTGCTGACAGCCGAGCTGGTCAGGTTCAGGCGCTGCGCCGCCGCGGCAAAACTGCCGAGGTCTGCCACGCAGACAAAAACGTCAATGCCCTTCAAACGTTCGGAGGAGTGCACCGTCAACCCTTTGTGTAATGAACGTGGCTGCAAGCGTAACGATGATTGAACCGAAACGACAGCGCCCAGGTCGCATCCTTTAACTCAGGCAAAAAGGATGTTGACGATGAAAACCATGACGCGCGTATTGACGGGGTTGGCACTGGTTGGCGCACTGGGCGCTAGTGCCGCGTGGGCTGACCAACCAGGTGCAGATTGGAAGGTGAACAAAGACCAGGCAGAGACGGTGCTTAAAGGCGCCGGCTACACCCAGATCACCAAGATCGAAGCGGATGACGGCCACTGGGAAGGCGAGGGCATCAAGGCCGATGGCAAGCAGTACGAATTCCACGTTGACCCCCACTCCGGCAACATCACCAAGGATGAACTGGATAATTGAGCCACCGTCAGGTCACGTTTGGCGTCAGCCATTGTGACCCGGCCAGCCGCTCGATGAAAAAATCAGCCAAGGCCTGCACCTTTCTCGGCCGGCTTCGGGCTGAAGGTGTGACGAAATACAAGCCGCCTTGGGTCATGCTCCACGTTGGCAGCAGGTGCTCAAGGCGGCCGTCCGCCAAGTATTCGGAGGCGATGAAATCCGGTAATTCGGCGATCGCCAAGCCCTCCAGCAAGGGCGCCACCAACGCATCCGAATTGGTCACACGCAGGGGCCCCCGCGGCACGACGTCTTGTTCGGTACCGTCACTGTGGGTGAACCGCCAAACCTGGCTGCGGGCGCGGTAGGCGTAGCTCATGCAGGCATGGTCAACCAGGTCGCGCGGGTGCTCAGGGCGCCCATGACGCGCAAGGTATGACGGCGCGGCTACCAGGTATTGCGTGACCGCACAGATACGTCTCGCCACCAAGGACGAATCCGGCAGTGCGGCAATACGCAGTGCCGCATCGAACCCCTCGGCCACCAGATCGACTGTCGAATCTGACAAGTGAAGGTCGAGCTCCAACTGGGGGTACCTGGCCATCAACGCGGGCAGCAGCGGCGCTACCCAGCGCAAGCCGAATGACATAGGCACCGCCAGGCGCACCAAGCCCCGTGGCTGCACCGACATCTCCTGGGCGGCGCTTTCCATCTCTTCTGCCTGGCGGTACAACGCGCTGGCCTGTTCGACCATGCGCTGGCCGAACTCGGTGACGCAAAGCTGGCGTGACGTGCGATTGAACAGACGACCGCCCAAGCGTGCCTCCAGACGCGCCACCGCACGCGATACCGTCGGTACCGACACGCCCATGGCGCGCGCTGCCGCTGCGTAGGAACCTTCTTCCGCCACTTTGGCGAACATTGCCAGCCCTTCAAAATCGGGAATTCTTGCCATTTCATTTCTGCAATGATGAGTTTCAAATGATTCTATTTTGAAAATACTGGTGCGTCGATAAGCTTCTCCCACACCCCAACACTACCCCTCGGGAGAAACACCATGAGCAACAAACTTGAAGGCAAGATCGCACTGGTAACCGGCGGCACCACCGGTATCGGCCTGGCCACCGCCAAACGTTTTGCAGAGGAGGGCGCCTATGTGTACATCACCGGCCGCCGCCAGAGCGAGCTGGACAAGGCCGTAGCGCTGGTCGGTAACGCCACCGGCATCGCCGTCGATTCGACCCGGCTGGACCAGTTGGACGCTCTGTATGCCCAAATCGGCCAGCAACAGGGGCGTCTGGATGTGCTGTTCGCCAACGCGGGTGGCGGCTCGATGCTCCCCTTGGGAGACATCACCGAGGCCCACTACGACGATACGTTCGACCGCAACGTCAAAGGTGTGCTGTTCACAGTGCAGAAAGCGTTGCCGTTGCTGGCGCCGAACGCCTCCATCATTCTTACGGGCTCTACCGCCGGTAGCTCCGGCACTGCGGCATTCAGCGTGTACTCGGCGTCCAAGGCCGCTGTTCGAGCATTCGCACGCAGCTGGATCCTCGACCTGAAGGACCGCGGGGTCAGGGTCAACACCCTCAGCCCAGGTGCCACGCGAACCCCAGGCCTTGTTGACCTGGCTGGCCCCGATGCAGAGCAACAGCAGGGGTTGCTGGACTACCTGGCCGCCCAGGTGCCGCTGGGACGTGTGGGTGAGCCTGTGGAAATTGCCAATGCCGCCGTCTTCCTGGCGAGCGATGACTCAAGTTTCGTCAATGGCGCCGAGCTGTTTGTCGATGGCGGTCAGGCTCAGATCTAGAGCGTGAGCCTGGGCAGGGTAGGCAGCGGACGATCGTGTGCTCCCGCTGCCTACTGCCCGCTGTCGATCAGGCTTTCCAGATTCGTCAGAATCGACAGGGCATCGTAGGGCTTGCGCACAACAGGGACGTGCTTCAAATGCGCAGGAATGCTGATGCTGTCGCCATAGCCGGTGGCGAACAGGAAGGGGATGTTTTTGCACGTGAGTTCTTCGGCGACGGCAATCGACGTGCCCGTCCCCAGGTTGATATCCAGCACAGCGACATCTGGCCTGCGGCTGGCGAGCAGCTTCATCGTCTCGGCTTCGGAGCTTGCGGTGATCACGTCTTCGACCAGCGCATCGGCCAGAATCTGTTCGAGGCCTACTGCAATAACCAGTTGGTCTTCGAGAATCAGCACGCAGGATTTGACCAGGCCCGAGCCGCTGACATGAGGCGCAGCCGGTGGCGCCATTGGCACAACGGCATCGACCGTTTCGACCTGGGTCAGGTGTTTGGCAGGGATCTTGAAATATCCCTGCAGCCCTTCTGGCCTGTATTCGAGCGTGCTGGTGCCGCCGAGGTCGAAGGGGATGCTGCGTTCGATCAGCACCGAACCGAAACCATTTCGGCTGGGTGGGCGAACCGTTGGCCCACCGCTTTCGCGCCACGTGATGTCGCACGCCCCACTCACATCGACCTGCCAACTCACGGCCAGCTTGCCACCTGCCCGAGACAGCGCGCCGTACTTGGCGGCGTTGGTCGCCAGTTCGTGGAGCACCAAGGCCAGCACCGAGTAGGCGCGGGCATCAAGCAGCAGGCTGGGGCCGTTCAGCTCGATGACATCGGCCGAGGTGCGGTAGGGCGACAGCTCGGCTTCCAGAAGCGTGGAGAAGCGCCCACCGCCATCACCTCGCACGACCTGGTCATGCGCCAGGGAAAGCGCCTGAATGCGGCCCTTGAGCGTTGCCACGTAGCTGTTGAGGGTCTGGTTTTCGGCGGTGGGGTGGGCCACCAGCGCACCGATCAGCGAAAGAATGTTCTTCACCCGGTGGTTGAGCTCTTCGTTGAGCATCCGTTGGCGGACGTCTGCCTTGGAGCGCTCGTCGGCCATGAGCTCACTGTTATGCAGCACCACCTCGACTATCGCGGCGCGGATGGCCTCGCCAAACTGGCGGTCTTGCTCGGACCAAGGCTGTGAGTGGTGGTGAACGGTCTGTTTCCACACCGCGAAGCTCTTGCGTGGCGTCAGGCGTTCACCTAGCGGGCCGCTGTCGTAGGTCTTGTTGGGGTCGCCGGCCCAATCCAGGGTCTCGATCACCTCTTTGCGAAACAGCATCAGGTAATCCCGGGGCTGCTGTGACATCGGAATGACCAACATGCCCGAAACGTCGACGGCGTAATCCTGGGCAGGCGGGTGCGCCATCGAGAGGCAGTTCGACGCCCAGGTACGGCCCTCGGCGACACCTTCGGCGAACCTCAACAAGCTGGGCAACGCCACGTTTGGCGGTGTCAGTGCCTCAGCGGTCCAGCGGCCTTGCAGCGACATGCCGATGCCGTCGCAGGGGATGAGCGCCTTGAAGTCCGTCATGCGAGCACGCAGCAGCTCTTCGAAGTCAGCGGTGCGGTGTGCATCACGCAGCAGGTTGTCGAGCACTTCGCGTGCGTAGGCGGCGGCCTCCAGGCTTTGCTTGGCGCGCAGAGTCTGGATATGCAACGAGAAAAATTCGCCGAACATTTCTGCCGCCACGCGTTGGCCCATGGACAGCGTGCGGGGTGCGTAATGGTGGCAGGCAATCAGCCCCCAGAGCGCGCCGTCGACGATGATCGAAATGGACATGGACGCGCCCACGCCCATATTGCTCAGGTACTCGCAGTGAATGGGCGAGACGCTGCGCAGGTGCGCGTAGGACAGGTCGAGCGGTTCACCATTCAGGTCCAGCACAGGGGTGATGGGCACGCTCTTGAACTGGGCATCGGAAATGATGCGGACCGGATTGCGCAAATACAGGGCGCGCGCCTGCTGCGGAATGTCGGATGCGGGGAAGTACTGCCCCAAAAAGCTTTCCAGGCCGCTGCGCTTGGCCTCGGCAATCACCTTGCCAGCGCCGTCAACGCCAAGCTGGTAGATCATCACCCGGTCATAGCCCAGCAGTGCTCGCACACGTCGGGCAGTGTCGGCGAATAGCTTCTCGGAGCGGTCGATCTCGCGCAGTTGGGCGATGACGGTGCGGACCAGCTCAATCGGCTCGGCGATGCTTGCACCGCAGGGCTCGAACTCGAGGATGGCGGTGCCTTTGTAAATATGCGCGGCAATATCGAACGCCTGACCGGACGGCAGGCTCACGGCAAACGACAGTGCCGGGCGAGTGCCCTCTTTGACCCGTGCCAGTGCGTTGCGAAGGGTATGCGCAGCCTCGGTGCCGATGATTGCTTCGAGGCGTTGACCGTTGATGTCCCCGGCAACGCCCAGCATGCCTGGGGTATTGGCGGAGTGACGCAGCACCACGCTTGCTGCCGCATTGCAGGCCAACAGGCAACCGTGCGGCTGGATGCTGCCCGGAATCTGGATGGGTTCGCGATCGCAGTTGGTCAGATTGACGGGAGGTTGCAAAGTCATAGGCGGCCCCTGCCGGTTTACCAGACACCGGCTGCCTGCATGACCGCCGAACAGTTTCAGGCAAACGAAGTGTTTACGGTCACATTCAGCGTTTGATTCTAGCGGGCGCGTTACGCTTCGTCATCAGGGGCGCAAGAGGGCCAGCGCAAAGTTGGCCCTCTTGGAAGTTGCAACAGTGTGCCGGGATCAGAAACCTTCCAAAACAATCTTGCCCCGGGCCTGGCCACGCTCTATGAGGGCATGGGCACGCTTGAGGTTTTCCGCGTTGATGGTGCCGAAGTGCTCGCCGACGGTGGTCTTGAGTACACCTTCGTCGATAAGCGCTGATACCTTCTCGAGTAGCTGGTGTTGTTTGATCATGTCTTCGGTGTGGTAAAGCGAGCGCGTGAACATGAGTTCCCAGTGCAGCGACAGCGATTTGCGCTTGAGTGGCATGACGTCCAACTGCGCGGGGTCATCGATGAGTGCAAGTTTGCCTTGTGGGCGAAGCACCTCCACAAGCTGCGGCAGGTAGGTATCGGTATGCGTCAGGCTGATCACATAATCAACAGGATTGCCCCCAAGTGCTTCCAGTTGCAAGGCGATCGAAGCCGAATGGTCGATGACATGGTGGGCACCCAGTTCGCTGACCCATTGCTGGGTTTCGGGCCGGGAGGCGGTGCCGATGACCGTGAGTTGCGTGAGCTGCCGGGCCAGTTGCACCAGGATTGAGCCGACGCCGCCGCCAGCCCCGATCACCAACAGGCTTTGCCCCACGCCACCGTTCGGTGCGATACCCAGTCGATCAAACAACAGTTCCCAGGCAGTGATGGAGGTCAATGGCAACGCGGCGGCACTGGCATCGTCGAGGCTACGCGGTTTGTGCCCGACAATGCGTTCGTCGACCAGGTGATATTCGCTGTAGCTGCCCGGGCGATCGATGGCGCCGGCATAGAAGACCTCGTCGCCTGGCTGGAACAACGTGACCTCGGCGCCTACCTCGCGCACGACCCCCACCGCGTCCCACCCCAATACCTGCGGCTGGCCGGTCTGGCGTGAGGCGCGCACTTTGGTATCGACCGGGTTGACGGCAATGGCCTTGACCTCGACCAGCAGGTCTCGGGCGCCGGGTGTTGGCTTGGGCAGGTCTGTGTCGAACAGCGAATGCGGGTCTTGAATCGGCAAACCGGCTTGGGTGTATACGACGGCCTTCATTGGCATTACCTCAGTGGAATGGGAATTTGGGCGCAGGCTATCCGCTTGGGTTTAGTCCAGAAACCCGCTGAATGAAGTAAGACTTTCACGCTGGGGGTGAAAATGGCGGAGCGAACGCTTTGGCTCATGGTGCAGCTCCGCGGGTAGGGACTGGCGCCATGATGCTCAAGTTTGCCTGCGGCTTAAATGACGCATAAAGTACTGATTCAGGACATGGCGTTAAGGAGCACAGCAATGCATCGAGTCGGCTATCTGATCACGGAGGGCTTCCAGGTCATGTCCCTGGCAACGCAGACCGTGTTCGAGTTCGCCAACCTTGTGGCGGGCGAAGAGGTCTACAGGATTCAGAACTATTCAATCGGCGGGGGGACTGTGCGCTCTTCCTTAGGGATGCACATCGATACGTTGCCCTTGGGGGCGCCGGGCCTTGCTGATAGCTGGATGGTCACCGGAACACTGACCCCGTTGACGCCGCCTTGCGACGACGTGCTGAAAAGCGTGCGGGGGTTTGTCGAAGGTGCGCGTCGCACTGCTGGGTTGTGCACCGGTACATTCGTGCTCGCCCAAGCGGGTGTACTGGAGGGCCGTCGCGCCACCACGCACTGGGCCTACGCCAAAGCCTTGCAGCGCATGCACCCGCGAATCACGGTCGAGGACGACCGTATCTTCATCGTTGACGGCCCTGTGTGGACCTCGGCGGGGATGACCGCGGCGTTGGACATGGCGCTGGCGATGGTGGAAAAGGACTTGGGGGCCGAGCTTGCCCGTTCTATTGCGCACAAGTTGGTGATGCATCAACGCCGCTCTGGCGGCCAGTCGCAGCATTCGGAATTGCTGTCGCTGGCGCCCAAGTCAGACCGCATCCAGAGCGCGCTGGACTATGCGCGCAAGCACCTTAACCGCCCGCTCAGTGTTGAGGAACTGGCGGATGTAGTGCACCTCAGCCCCAGGCAATTCACCCGTGTGTTTACCGCGGAGACGGGGCAATCACCGGCCAAGGCGGTGGAAAGCCTGCGCCTGGAGGCCGCCCGGTTGATGATCGAGCAAAGCCGCCACAGCCTGGATACGGTGGCCAGGGAAACGGGGTTCAGGGATCGCCGCCATATGCGTGAGGTATTCATGCGCGGGTTTGGCGTGCCGCCGCAGGCCGTGCGCAGGGATGCACGGCGGGTTGTGTAGTGCCTGTCCCAGCCCTATGGGCTGGGATCAGGCTGACCATCAGCTGCCTACGTAGCCAACTGTCTTCCCCGCCAGCCGATTACGCATCACCCAGTACGCCCCCAGCACAACCAGTGAGGTCACCGAGGTGAACCAGAACTGGAACCGCGAAGCCGGGTCGAATGCCTGGGTGATAATCACCGCCAGCAGTGCGAACAGCGCAACGATGTTGGCGTAAGGGAAGAACCACGCCCGGAACGCCGTAGGGTCGACCGCTTCATGCCGGGTTTTCCAGCGCATGGCGAAGTGGGCGACGATGATGAAGATCCACACGATCATCACGAACGTGCCGCTGCTCTTGGCCAGGGTCATGAACAGGTCGCCGCCGCTGACAAAGTGCACGGTCAGGATCAACAGGCAGATGCTCAGGCTCAGCAGCAGCGCATTGAGCGGTACCCCTTTGGACGTGGTGCGAGAGAACAGCTTCGGCGCATGCCCACGCTGGCTCAGCGAGAACAGCATGCGCGAGTTGGAGAACATGAAGGAGTTCATCACCGACATGAACGAGATGAACAACACGATCTTCATGGCCACTGCGGCGCCACTGAACCCGGCCAGGCTGAACAGCGACACATACGGGGACGCCAGGTTCTCTGTGTCTGTCCACGGCAGGCAGAGGATCAGGATCGACACCGAGCCGACATAGAACAACATCACTCGCAGAATGACGCTCTTGATGGCCCGGATGACGTTCTTGCGTGGGTTCTCTGATTCACCGGCGGCAACGGCAGCGATCTCACTCCCGCCCAGCGAGAAGATCACCACCACCACACCCGCCATGACCGGCGACAGGCCATTGGGCATGAAGCCATCGTGCGCGGTCAGGTTGACCCAGCCAGGGGAAGGGATGTTGCTGTGCAGGCCGAGCAGAATCGAGAGCCCCAGCACCATGAAGATCAGAATCGTGGCGACCTTCATCGCGGCCAGCCAGTACTCCACTTCAGCGAAGGATTTAACCGAGTAGGCGTTGCTCGCCATCAGTGTCACCAGCATGATGAACGCGCCGGCCCAGATGGGCAGCCAAGGCAGAAAATCGTTGAGGATGGCGCCCAGCAGTACCGCCTCCAAGGTGATGGTCAGCATCGACTTGAGCCAGTACAGCCAGCCGACGGTAAACCCTGCCCATTCGCCGAGGTAGCTGTTGGCATAGGTTGAAAACGAGCCTGCATCCGGGTTGCGGCAGGCCATCTCGCCGAGCATGAACATCACCAGGGTGACCACAATGCCGCCGATAAAGTACGACAGGATCGCGGCAGGCCCTGCCGAGGCAATCAACTTGCCCGACCCCATGAACAGCCCCGCGCCGATCACCCCGCCCAGCGCGATCATGGTGATGTGCCGTTGTTTCAGGCTTTGCTTCAGACTGTTGGATTGCATTTCCTTGTCCTCTCTTATTATCTGGGAGGCGTCGGCAATGATGCTGCAGTGCAAGGTTTGCCACTGCAGACATTGTCGCCCCACCCACAGGCATCGTCGTGCGCCTGCGTCCACGCCCTGCAGCCTTTTATTCAGGCAATAGCTGTCAGGCTGGCCACCATGGGCAAAGCGGCCGTGCATCTCAAGCGAATTCTGCGCACAACATCCTGCGTTTTTTTCCTATGGGCGCAATGAAGGGCAGGATTGGCTGTGATTTGCTGGCTGGGGAATTGAGTGAAATGGGTTGGGGAAATGGTGCGTAGATCGAGCGCCGCGTGGGCGGCGCTCGATCTTATACCCCCAACAGGGCAATCATCGCCGGCACGGTCAACACCGCGGTGTAGTACCCCATGAACTGCACGCCGATGTTGAAACCGAGAAAGCGTGAGAGAAAACCACCCAGCAGGCCAATGGTGACAATCACCAGCAACCCCAACAGGCCGCCTTCCCAGATGCCAATCACCAGGATCAGGCCGACAAAGGTCGCGATCACCGCTTCATGGCTGATGTTGCGCGACACATAGGCAGCAGCTCGGTGCGCGTAATTCATGGTGAAGGGGTAGGCGATCAGGATCGCGACCACCACCGCCAACATGCCGTAGCCCAGAAACTCCCAGGTACTGAGCAACGAATGCAGGTTATTCACCTCACCGCTTGCAGCATCGACGCTGAAGCGTGGCGGGGCGTTGAACAGCGGTGCGGCGGGGCCGGCAGCGACCGGGCTCAGCGGCAGGCCGAAGGCGATCAGCGGAATCAAGGCTTCGGCCAGGTAAGTCGATTCGGTGACGCCGTTGCGCGCGGTGATGACCGTGGTCAGGCGATGATAGACGTGCTTGACCCGTGAACCGACGGCCTCGCCCATGATTACGGTCATCGCCACCGGGCTGAACACGAATGTGGCGCTGGAGACAACGGCAGTGATCGCCGTCCACAGGGTTTGCTTGCTGTCCAGCACGCGCAGCGGGTTGGGGAAGAACCCGCCCCAGCGCTTCACATCGGGCGACAACGAGAACGTGCGCACCTGCTGGCGGCGCATGCTGGCGCGTTCGGCGGGCGCGAGCAGGCAGAACAGCGCCGCAATCAACGGGCCGATAGCGATGCCGAGGAAGTAACTGACGCTGAGCTTGACGCCGTACTGCGCGGTCAGGCTTTGCAGGCCGACAATCACCATGACGAACGGGATCAAGGTCAGCACCGCTGCCAGGCGGCCCTTGGAGAACCAGGCGATGGCCACTGCCGCCAGCAGGAAGACCCAGGGCGCGGCCTGTTTGATCATGTCGCCGAACGGCGCCAGCATCACGGCGAACAGCACTGCCATAGGTACCGCGATCAACGCTGCGATGACCGCGCCCGAAATCATCTTGCGCAGGGCAATGTGCGGCACGCCCAGGTTGCGCAGGAAGTTGGCTTCGCGCATCAGTGGCGTTGCCATGGTGTCGCCGGGGATACCCAACAGCGCGGTCGGTACCGCGTGGGTCATGTGCTTGGCCACGGCACCGGCCAGGAAGAACGTCAGCACACCGGCCGCCGGCACGCCCAGCAGCACCACCAGCAGGGTCAAGGGGGCGAGGGTAGTGGTTTCGTCGCTGCCGGAAATCAGGCCGATGCCGGCAAAAATCACCGCACCGAGGATGCCCATGCCCAGGGCTATGAGGAACTGATCCATCACCAAGGCGATCATGGCCGGCCTCCGTGGGCAGGGGCGGCCTGTACAGGCGCGGTAGCGGGGGCGCTCGGGTCGTTCTGCAGCGCAGGCAGGCCTTTTTCGTATTCGGCGAACAGGTCGTACAGGTCCATTTCCTTCAGCTCTGCAAGGGTCGCCGCAGGCAGGTCGGCGAGGCTGCCCAGCGGACCGAACTCGTTCTGCAATTCGACCAGGATCTTGGCCCGCCAGGCAGGGTCGGCCAGGTGCTCGACGACATTGCGCTTGGGCTTGAACAGCGCGGCACTGATGCCGCCACCGACCAGGCAGCCGACAATGCCGACCAACATTGCGTAGGCCCGTGCCATTTGCGCCGACGCCACCCAACCCACCAGCAACTGTTGCGCGATAAAGAACGCGCCGAGGCTGACCACGGCGCCAATGGCGATGGCGTAGACCAGGTGGCGACCGTCTACGGTGTCGCCCCAGACTTCGTACAGTTCGGACTTCATGAAGAATCTCCCACTGCCCTTGCGGGCTTTTATTGTTATGAACGTGAAGAGAGGACGTTTAAGCCATTGTGCGCTGGGCGAGCAGGGCGCGCGCTACCCCAGGCCGTCCCGCGCACCCACCTCGACCAGCCGTACCGCCTCCATTACGGCGCCCGCTTGTGCTTGAGCAGTTCTGCCGCTTTGTCAGCACGCACGTCGCGGGCCTCAACCATCTGCTTGACCAGCCAGTTCAGCTCGTCGCCGCGTGCCCCCGCCGACAGCGCAATGTTGCGCGCGTGCAAGGCCATATGGCCGCGCTGGATGCCTTCGGTCGACAGTGCCCGTAGCGCGCCAAGGTTTTGTGCAAGGCCGACGGCAACTGCGATTTCGGCCAGCTCCTGTGCGGTTTTAACCCCCAGGATGCGCAGTGACAGCTGCGCCAGGGGGTGCGTCTTGGTGGCGCCGCCGACCAGACCGACCGGCATGGGCATCTCCAGGGTGCCGACCAGATGGCCCTGGCTGTCCTTCTCCCAGGTGGTCAGCGAACCGTAGTGCCCATTGCGGCACGCATAGGCATGGGCACCGGCCTCGACCGCACGCCAGTCATTGCCGGTGGCGACGATCAACGGGTCGATGCCATTCATGATGCCCTTGTTGTGGGTGGCGGCGCGGTACGGGTCAACCACGGCAAAGTTGTAGGCATCGAGGATGCCTTCGATGACCTCTTCACCTGTGTAGGCGCCGGTACTTAGCAGCTCTGGGGCAATACGCACCTGCGCGCGGGCCAGGCGCAGGTCGGCCAGGTTGGAGAGGATACGCAGGCGGACCTTGCCGCCGGTTATTTCTTCGAGCAAGGGTGCCACTGCCTCTGCCATGGTGTTGACCGTGTTGGCGCCCATGGCATCGCGTACGTCGACGATCAGGTGGGCCACCAGCATAGGCCCGCGCGGGCTCTGGGCGAAGGTATGCACCTCAATGTCACGGCAACCGCCCCCTAAGCTGTTGAGCAGCTGGTCCTTGCGGTTGGCCAGTTCGATGATTTCGTCTTTGTGGCGCAACAGGCTCAAGCGTGCATTGAAGGGGGCGGCGACCTCGACGATCTGTACCTGGGCGCGCATCAATGGCAGCGAACTCGACGTCTTGAAGCCGCCGGCCTCGCGTGCCAGCTTGGCCATGAACGACGCCGCAGCGACCACCGAGGGCTCTTCCACCACCAATGGCACAATCACATCGCGGCCGTTGATCTGGAAGTTGCTGGCCACGGCGTAGGGCAGCTCGAAGGTGCCGATCACGTTCTCGATCATGCCGTCGGCGATGTCCAACGGCAAAGCGCCGGCGTCACGCAGCAGGGCGACGTCTGCCTGGGGCAGTTCGAGTGCGTCCTGCAAGTGGCTGAGGCGTTCAGCGGGTGACATGGCGCGGAACATGGGCAGGCGGGAGTCGATGCTCATGGGGAGGAGTCTCTTGCAGTTATTGTTGTGAGTTGGCCCCACCGTAGTCCGATCTGTCTGGTGAAAGAAGGTACAGTTTGGCCAGACAGTACCTAAGCTGTACCCTTTGTTCAGGCAAGGTATTCGGGACACCTGGCGATGGCGCGACAGACACTCGCAGAGCAACTGGCAGCATCCTTGGCAGTGCAGATCGGCAACGGCACGTACCGCATTGGCGAACGCCTGCCGTCCCTGCGCGAGTGCATGCGTTTGTTCGGCCATTCGAAAAACACCGTGATCAATGCCTATGAGTCGCTGGCCTCGCAAGGCCTGGTCGAAGCGCGCCACGGGCAAGGTTTTTTCGTCAAGCAGGGCGCGCCACGCAGCAACGAGCCAGAGGAGCCACTGCCCTACACCCGGGCGATGGACACCATTTGGCTGATGCGTCAGCAGTTCGTCCGCGAGCCTGGTCATTCCCCATTGGGCGAGGGCTTCCCGCCGGTGGAGTGGTTAATGGACATGCGCCTGGACAAGTTCACCCGGCAAATCATGCGCACCGGCGTCACCACGCTGTTTCGTTATGGCAACCGCCTGGGTAACGCCAGCCTGCGTCAACACCTGGTGCAAAAGCTCGCCAGCTATGCAATCACCGCCAGCCCCAGGCAAATCGTCACCACCCACGGCGCCAACCATGCGCTGGACCTGATCATTCGCCGCTTCATCGCCCCAGGCGACAGCGTGTTGGTGGAAGACCCTGGCTACTACCCGCTGTTTGGCAAGCTGCAGTTGCAAGGCGCACGCATGCTCTCGGTACCTCGGCTGGCATATGGGCCGGATATCGAGGTGCTGGAGCAGCACCTGCGCCTGCATAAACCCAAGCTTTTCTTCATCCAGTCTGTCGGCCACAACCCGACGGGGTCTGATATTTCCCCCAGCAAGGCGCATCGGTTGGTGCAACTTGCTGAAGAACACAACTTCCTGCTGGTGGACGATGATGCGATGGCCGATTTCAAACCGGCTGCGGCGATCAAGGTGTCGGCACTGGACCAATTGCAGCGCTCACTGTATGTCGGCAGCTTCTCCAAGTCGGTGTCAGCGGCCTTGAGAGTGGGCTTTATCGCCGGCAGCAAAGAGGTGATCGATGAACTGGGCGACCTGAAGATGCTGCTGCACACCAGCACCTCGGAGCTGTGCGAGCGCACGGTCGACGTCATCCTCACCGAAGGGCACTTCCTGCGCCACGTGATCCGCCTTCAAGAGCGCTTGAAAGCCGCTACCAGCGCGGGCTTGCAGATGCTCGACGGGATCGGCGCCGAGGTATTCGCGCGGCCCGAGCAAAGCCTGTACCTGTGGGCCAGGTTTGCCGATGTCGACGACGCCAGGGAGCTGACCCGGCAATTACTGCCCAAGGGCTTCATGATTGCCCCGGGGCATATCTTTGCGCCGGAGCAGGCGCGGGTTAACCCTTGGACGCGCTTGAACGTGGCCTATTTGAATGATGCGTTGCTCAAGGCGGTGTTGGGGCGTGAGGCAGAGTAAGGTCAGTCTTGCGTGAAGTTGTCTCCTCAAGGGGACATGCATTTGCCGCACACCGCTTAAAGTCCTCTGCAAATCCGAAATGGCCCAGGCCAACAAGCATAACAATCCGGAGATGCAGTGCGATGCACACCCCCCTAGCCGAGCCTCGTCGCTCACTTTACTTCGATTACCAGGTTTTTCCTGCACACACCGTCAGCGTGAATCCCACCCCGGCGCAGCGATACCCTGTGGTGATTGTCGGTGCTGGCCCCATTGGCCTGACCACCGCGCTGGACCTGGCTCGCTACGGTATACCGTCGATCGTTCTGGAGTCTGAACAGCAGGTCAGCGAAGGCAGCAGAGCCATCGTCTTCACCCGTCGGTCGCTGGAAATTCTGCAGCAAGTCGGCCTCTCTGAACGCGTCACTTCGGCGGGCCTGGCCTGGCGCTTTGGCAATTCCTACTACCGTAATCAACGGGTGTTTCGCATGGAGGCGCCGCACGGCACGGACGACCGCTTCGCGCCCATGACCAACCTGCAGCAGCCTTGCCTGGAGCAGTTTCTGGTCGACGCCTGCCAGGCCAATCCGATGATCGAGCTGCGCTGGGGCAACCAGGTCAAAGCGCTGACCCAGGCTGACGATCACGCGACACTCATGGTCGATACCCCGGCAGGCGAGTACAGCCTGCAAGCCAATTGGGTAATTGCGGCCGATGGCGCCCGCTCGGCGATTCGAAGCTTGCTGGGCTTGCAACTGGAAGGCGCTTCGTACGAAGGGCGCTTTGTGATTGCCGACATCAAGATTGAGCTCGACCTGCCGACCGAACGCCTGGCGTTTTTCGACCCGCATTGGAACCCGGGCAATACCGTGCTCATGCACCGCGAGCCGGGCAATATCTGGCGCATCGATTATCAGTTGGCGCGCGATGAAACGCCGGAACAGGCCTTGTCTGCCGACTCCCTGCGCACGCGCATCAATGCACAGTTGGGCATCCTAGGGGTAGAGAACCCGCAGTGGGAACTGGACTGGTGTTCCGTTTACTCGGCGCGCGCACTGACACTGCCGAATTACCTGCATGATCGGGTCATTTTCACCGGCGATGCTGCGCATCTGTTGCCCATTTTCGGTGTGCGTGGCGCCAACACCGGCTTCCAGGACTGCCACGACCTGGGCTGGAAGCTGGCGTTGACCATCAAGGGCGTCGCCGGCCCGGGCCTGCTTGCCTCATACAGCGCGGAGCGGGTGGGGGCCGCGCGCGAGATCATTGCCGAAGCAGGGAAGAGTACCCGCTTCATGACGCCACCCACTTCGGGCTATCGCCTGTTGCGCGATGCCGTGTTGTCGCTGTCGCTGACCCAGGCTTTCGTGCGCCCGCTGTATCATTGGCGTACCTCTCGACCGCATGATTATGTGGACTCCGCGCTCAACTACAGGCACGACGACAACTCACTTTTCACCTGCGGGCCTCACCAGGGAGCGCCTCTGCTGAATATTCGCCTAGGCGATGATCAGTTCCTGTTCGACAGGCTGGGGGCAGCATTCTACTTGTTGTATTTCACCGATGCGGGTGAAGTGCCAGGCGAGATTCAGGCACAGATTCAATCCCTTCGCGAGAACGGCGTCCCCCTGCAGTTGCTGGCGATCGCCAGTAATCGACAACGCGAGGTAAGTGGCGCTGACGGCTTGATAGACGACCACAACGGCCATCTGCGCACCCGTTATGGCGCTGCGGCAGGCGGTGCCTACCTGGTGCGCCCAGATCAGCACGTATGCGCCCGCTGGCAGCACCTCTCTGGGCCCGCCTTGCGTGATGCCGTCGAAACTGCCTTGGGCAAGGAGTGAGAACATCATGGAACACAAGCAACTGACCATTAGCGACATTGAACACCTGTACGACCAGCTCGCGGGGGCCCTCGATCAAATCTCAGCGGCAAAACGCGAACTGTTTCTGGTGAAACTGGCGCTGCTCAGTGCCCATGCCCTTGGCGACGCTGAGCAATTCCAGGCGCTGACGCATACAGCATTGCTGGACCTGTAACTAGCAGGCTCGCCCCTTGCAGTTGCCACCGGTTTGTCTGTTCAAACCGGTGAGCCTTCCTATAACAATAATCAGGAAGCCCCCCAATGACGCGTTGTCATATTGCAAACGCGGCCACCTCGACGGCCGCTGCTGAAGACCGCTACCAGCACGTGTGTAAAAAAATCTCGAAAAGGCTGATCGGCTTCTTGTTTGTCTGCTTCGTGCTGTCGTTTCTGGACCGCATCAACATCGGTTTCGCCGGCCTGACCATGATGGGCGATCTGGGCCTGACGGGTACTCAATTTGGCCTGGCCAGCACGTTTTTCTACATCGCTTACATTGCCTGTGGTATCCCCAGCAACATCGCTCTGGCGCGTATCGGCGCCCGTCGCTGGATTGGCAGCCTGATGATTGCCTGGGGGCTGGCGTCCACGTGCACGCTGTTTGCCACTGACGCCACCTCGCTTTACCTGTTGCGCATGCTCGTGGGGGTGACTGAGGCTGGGTTTCTGCCTGGCGTATTGCTTTACCTGACCTTTTGGTTCCCATCGGCCTATCGGGCCCGCGCCAATGCACTGTTCATGATCGCCATGCCGTTTACCGCCGGGTTCAGCTCTGCTTTGTCCGGGCTCATTCTGGGCTTGGACGGTATCTGGGGCCTGAAGGGCTGGCAGTGGCTGTTCTTGCTCGAAGGCCTGCCTTCAGTGGTAATGGGGTGCGTTGTGTTCAGTTATCTGGATGACCGCCCGCAGCAGGCGAAGTGGCTGGATAGCGAGGAACAGGCGTTGCTGCACCACGCCCTGTCTGCGGACCGGGCCTCTGGCTCAGCAGCCGCCACACAAGATGCTCGGAGTGTGTGGCGCGAACTGGCCTCTCCGCGGATCCTGCTGTTTTGTCTGGTTTATTTCTGCCTCGTCAATACATTGGCAATGATTGCCGTGTGGACGCCGTTGATCGTCAAAAGCTTCAACAGTGTCAGCAGTAATCAGTCGATTGGTTTACTGGCCGCTATCCCTCAAGTCTGCACCATCATCCTGATGATCGTCTGGGGTCTGCACTCGGACCGCACACGCGAGCGCCGCTGGCACCTGGTGCTGCCCATGCTAATGGCTGCGATAGGCTGGATCCTCACAGCAGTGTCGAGCTACCCCGCGATGCAATTGCTGGGGGTATGCATGGCGGCCAGCGGTTCCTACAGCGCCATGTCGATCTTCTGGACCACGCCTGACCAGGCGTTGAGTTTCAATGCCCGTGCGGTGGGGATTGCGGTGATCAACGCTGTGGGCAATATCGGCTCGGCCGTCAACCCGTTGGTCATCGGTTGGCTAAAAGACCTGACCTTGAGTTTCAGCTCAGGCTTTGCCTATGCCGCTACCTTGATGATACTGGGGGCACTGCTGGCCCCGCGCCTGCCGATCTCGACGCCAGAGCACCAGCCTTGAAGGGTGATAAAGTGTCAGGTACGTAGTTGGCATCAACCCTGCGCCTGACACGTTTAGAGAGTCCGCCATGCAATACTGGCCCTTGCGCCCCGGCAGTGGTGAGCACAGCCTCAACATTGCTCACACCGCCAACCTGTTTGCCAGGGTTGGCCAGAACCGCAGCCGTTTCCTCGCAGCAGATTTGCTGCAAGTGATCGGCACAGGCGTGCCATTGGCCCAATGCACGATCTTTGCTTATCCGAAGCGGCGCAATGCCGAGGTGTTCTCCTTTGCGGACCGGGCGCGAGAGGTCTCGCTGCCCGTGATTTCCAACAAGTATGTGCAGCGCTTCTTTGGCCTGGACGGCAATCAGCTCGCTATGAGCCAAAACAGCTGCCTCGCCAACACCCTTGTGCAGCGCCAGTCCATCGAGGACATCACGCACCCGGAGTACCGGCGCATTTGCTACGAGCAGCCACAGATTTCTGAACGCGTTGCCTTGCTGACGCTGTGCGAAAGCAACAGGTGGTTGTCGGTTAACTTCTACCGTGGCCGCGAGCATGGGCGGTTCTCTCAGCGGGAGATTCACTACTTGGAAGCCCTGGCGCCGCTGCTTATTCAGGCTGTACGCCTGCATTATCACGCCCACCTGCAAGCCAGCGAGATGCCGTTGTTGATGGCCGAGCGGGTGATGAAGCAGCAGCCTGTGGCGCTGACCTTGCGTGAGCAGGACCTGCTACGCCTGATGCTCAGCGGCCTTGCGGTGGAAGAGATTGCAGAGCAACTGGGCGTTCGGCCTGTCAGCGCGGCCACCTATGTGAAGCGACTTTACCGTAAACTGGGTATCAATGGGTTGCGCGAGCTGTTCGGGTTGGCCACGCAAGCTCAGTGGGTTTGAACCGTGCGGATTGATGATCCCATGAGGGCTCTATCATGCGCCGATTGATGATGTTGCTCGCCATCACAGCAATCGCAGGTTGCCAGGCGCCCATGCCGGCCGCCAACCCGCAGATGGCCTGGGTCGATTTCTCAGTGCCGTTCCCCAACGACAGGGTGCTGATGGCTGAACGTCTCGACAATCAGCGCCTGCGCGACGGTCGCTTTTTTCAGGTCAGCCCTGGCAGCCATGAGCTGATTGTTCGTTTCGACTTCGAGGCCAGCGGTGGCTCAGGCATGAGCATGATGGGGGGCAGCACCGTTCGCGAATGCTACCTGACCCTCAACTACCCGCACTTCAAGGCGGGCCAGCGCTACGTGCTGGAGGCGCGCTCGATGGCCTTGACGCCGGAGGCGCGGTTGTACGATGCCCAGGGGCAGAAGGTTGCAGAGGTGAGCGAGTTCTATTGTCTTATGTGAGTGAAACCTGCCGTATGAATCGTCCGCTGTTCGTTTCTCTGGATGGGCCCAAAGGCACCGGCAAGACCACCTTGCTGGAGGCCATTACGAAAGTATTGAGGGCAGGCAACAACAAGGTAATCCGGCTTTGCGAGCGCAATAACGACCCCAACCGGGGTGAAACCATGGCCTTGGTCAACCAACTTGCCAGAAACCCTTGCCGGGAACTGGAGTTAGGGGTTTGTGAGCGCTTGGCCGATAGCCGAAGCTGGATCTCACAGCATGTGCTGCCCAAGCAGCCGCTTGGCAGCATCATCCTGATCGATCGCTGGTACCCCTCCGATGCCGCGTTTCGGCGGACAGTGCCGTTTGCGGAGATTCTGCGGTTGAACATCGAGCGAAACGTGCGCGTGCCAGACCTGCATGTCGGCGTGGTCACCGACCCTGAGGTTTCATGGGCGAGGGCCGCGGCGCGCTCGCGTGGGTTGGGGAGCACGGTGATGTTCAACCTGGGGGAACAGGTGGCCAGTACCGAGGCATTCGAGCGGGCGGTGACGGAGCAGGGGTGGGTGTTGTGCCGTAATGAAGGGACGGTGGAAGAGGCAACGATGCAGGTGGTTTCGGAGATTTACAGGGTGTTGGGATGCCAGTAAACGCTGCTTGATCCACGTGGCGCGTGAAGAGATCCATGGTGGAGTACAAATGTACTCTCAGCTGCCGATTTCGAACCTAGATGACAGTATCAAGGGCCAGAGTGCTGCCCGGCCGGGTACGGTCTATGCTCGAACCGTGAATCACGCATTGCCCTTCTACAGCCAGCCTGTTCGTCCTGGCTGATTACACTGTTCGCATCGCCACACATGGAGTACCCGGGATGGGCTGCATGTTGATCGCTCGTGCTGCTCTGAAGCCAGGTGGCCTATGGCGTGTGCTTATTGCTACAGCGCCTTCAGGCGGCAGAGGGCCGCAGCCATGAGCAATCCAGGGCGCGGCTATTCCTTGCAATGGCTGGTGGCGTTGGCCATTGTGCTGGGCATGTCGCTGTTGGGCGCGGGCCTTGCCTGGCAGGGCTATCACGGAATCCAGCAGACACTGGTCGCCGCCGCCGGTGACACCGCTCGGCAGTTCGGCAAGACCATCGATGAACGCGCCCGGCGCTTGGTCGACCCCGTGCAGAGCAGCATCCGCCTGCTGGCCTTCAACCCGACGGCTAGCACCCTCGCGCAGCGCCTGGAGCGGCTACCGCAGCTGGTCGAAAGCCTCAACGCCAACAAGATGCTGAGCGCCGCTTATATGGGCTACCCCAATGGCGAGTTCTTGCTGGTGCGCAGGCTCAAGGACCCGCAACTGCTCCAGCGTTACGCCGCACCTGAAGGAACCGCGTTTCTGGTGCAGAGCGTCAGCAAGGGCGACGACGGCACGCTGCTGGGGGAGTGGCGGTTCTACGACCCGGCGCTGGCGCTACTCAAGTCCGAGGCCAAGCCGAACTACCGCTATGATCCCCGCGTACGCCCCTGGTTCGTCGAAGCATCCGGGCAATCCACCACTGTCTTTACCCACCCCTACGTGTTCTTCACCACCCGCGAGATCGGCATGACCATGGCTCAGCGCAGCGTCGACGGCGGCTCGGTGGTCGGCATGGACGTCTCGGTCGACGACCTGGCCAGCGAAACCCGCGACATGCGCATGACCGCAGGCACCGAGATCGCCGTGGTAGACGGGAAGGGCAGTGTGGTGGCGTACCCGGACCTGGCGCGGGTCATCGTGCATGAAGGGGAGGCCGTGCGCCTGTCCCGTATCACCGAGCTGGGCATCCCGAGCCTGGCACAGCTCTACGCGCGCTTGCCCCAGGGCAGCCAGCCTGAAGCGTACCAGGTGGACGGTGAAACCTGGTACGGCATGCTCGAGCAACTGACGACCCTGGCCGGGCAAGACTTACAGGTGTTGATTGCCGTGCCGGCCCACGAACTGCTGGCCGACGCACGCAAGGTGCTGGTCGAGCAGCTGCTCTGGGCCGCAGTGCTGATGGGCGTGTTGCTGCCGCTCGGTGGCTTGCTGGGCCGGCGAATCGGCCGCCCGCTGCGCCTTCTGGCCGATCAGGTGCGTGGCCTGGCCAGCTTCGATTTCAGCCGTGAGGTGGGGGTTGAGTCGCAGGTGACCGAGGTGCGTGAGTTGAGCCGGGTGCTTGGTCGCATGTCCGGGACTATCCGCAACTTCCAGGCGATCACCCTGACGCTCAGCCGTGAAAGCCAGTTGGAACACATGCTCGACGGGGTGCTCACCCCACTGGTGGATGCTGCCGGGGCCAGCGCTGGCGCGGTGTACCTGTTCGATGCCGAGCGCGGCGTGTTGCGCCTGGCCGCCGCCTGCCGAGGCGAGGGCTACCCAGAGGCGTTGCCGATTGGCGAGCACGCCCCTGATAAGCTGACGAACGCCGTGACACAGGCCCTGGCACTACAGGGCCGCGGTCACGCGGTGGTGCTCAATGATCGTGGTCATGCGTTGCTCGGCATCCTGGTGCTGCAGCTGGCGAGTGAGCAGGCGCTTGATGGAATGGGCGAACCGTTCCGACGCTTTGTCGAGGAACTGTCCGGCGCTGCTGCCGTGGCAATCGAGACCCGCCAGCTGGTCGAGGACCAGCAGCGCCTGCTCGATGCCATGATCAAGCTACTGGCCGATGCCATCGATGCCAAGAGTGCCTACACCGGAGGCCACTGCGAACGCGTGCCGCAACTGGCGCAGATGCTGTTGGACAAGGCCGTGGCGGCCGACAGCGGCCCCTACGCCGGTTTCACCATGAGCGAGGCCGAGCGTTATGAGTTTCGGGTAGCGGCCTGGTTGCATGATTGCGGCAAGGTCACCAGCCCCGAGTATGTGGTGGACAAGGCTACCAAGCTGGAGACCCTGTACAACCGCATCCATGAGGTGCGCATGCGCTTCGAGGTGCTCTGGCGCGACGCCGAACTGGTGTACTGGAAGGGCGTGGCCAGCGGCGCGGATCGGCAGGTGCTGCAACGTACGCTGGAGCAGAGCAAGGTCGAACTGCAGGAGGCGTTCGCCTTCGTCGCCAAGGCCAATATTGGTGGCGAGTGCATGCAGGACGAAGACGTCGAGCGTTTGCGCCGCATCGGCGAGCGGCGCTGGCAGCGCCATTTCGACAACCGCCTGGGCATCTCCCGCGACGAAGCGGCGCGCTTTGCCGGTGCGCCGCCTGTGCAACTGCCGGTGGACGAACCGCTATTGGCCGACCGCAGCGAACACCGGGTGCCCTGGGGGCCGCGCAAACCACCGGTGGCCAAAGGCGACCCGCGCAATGTCTGGGGTTTCGACATGCGCCTGCCGGCCAATGCCAGCGACCATGGCGAGTTGTACAACCTGTCGATCCGCCGCGGCACGCTGAACGACGAGGAGCGCTTCAAGATCAACGAACACATCGTGCAGACCATCATCATGCTCAGTTCGCTGCCGTTTCCGCGTCAGATGCGGCGTGTGCCCGATATCGCCGGCAACCATCATGAAAAAATGGACGGCAGCGGGTATCCGCGACGATTGGGCAAGGCAGACCTGGGCATCGCCGAACGGGTGATGGCGATCGCCGATATCTTCGAGGCGCTGACGGCGGCGGATCGGCCGTACAAGGCGCCGAAAACCCTGTCCGAATCAGTGAAGATTCTGGTGTTCATGGCGCGGGACAACCATGTGGATGGTGAACTGCTGCGCTTGTTCCTGAGCAGTGGCGTGTATCGGGAATATGGCGAGCGGTTCTTGCGGGCCGAGCAGATGGATGAGGTGGATGTGGGGTATTGGTTACAGCAGATCTAGGGGAGCCGTAGCTCGAAATTGCGAACGCGCACTGTAGAATCCGCCTTGGCGGCGATGCGACCGTTTTAGGTCCAGTCGCCGGCAGGCGGATACCTACGCTCTGCGCGGATTACTTGATCAGCGGTACGCCGCTGAGCTTCTGCAACGCGTCGAAGTCGATGTCGGCGCAGATCTCGACCACTTTCAGCCCGTCGGACGTCACGTCCAGCACGGCCAGGTCGGTGTAGATGCGGCTGACGCACCCAATGCCAGTCAGCGGATAAGTGCACTCGGGCACGATCTTGCTTTCGCCGGACTTGGTCAGGTGGTCCATCATCACGAACACCTGGCGGGCGCCGGTGGCCAGGTCCATCGCGCCGCCTACGGCGGGGATCGAGCCTTCGGCGCCGGTGTGCCAGTTGGCCAGATCACCTTTGGCCGACACTTGGAAGGCGCCCAGTACGGCGATGTCCAGGTGGCCGCCACGCATCATCGAGAACGAGTCGGCGTGGTGGAAGAAGGCACCCCCGGTGAGCAGGGTCACGTGCTGCTTGCCGGCGTTGATCAGGTCATCGTCTTCTTCGCCCGGCGCGGGGCTTGGGCCCATGCCCAGCAGGCCGTTCTCGCTGTGCAGGAACACTTCCTTGTCGCCCAGGTAGTTGGCCACCATGGTCGGTGCGCCGATGCCCAGGTTGACGTAGGCGCCTTCCTGAATGTCTGCGGCCACGCGCTGGGCCATCTCGGTGCGGGAGAGCTTTTTGGTGATGGTCATGGCAGGCCTCAAACAGCGTTGGCGATCGAAGAAGCGGCAGCGCCGGTGACGGCGACCACGCGCTGGACGAAGATACCCGGGGTGATGATGTGTTCCGGGTCCAGTTCACCGAGTTCGACAATCTGGTCGACCTGGGCAATGGCGGTTTTGGCGGCCATGGCCATGATCGGGCCGAAGTTGCGAGCGGCCTTGCGGTAAACCAGGTTGCCCCAACGGTCACCCTTGTGCGCCTTGATCAGCGCGAAGTCAGCGTGCAGCGGCATTTCCAGGACGTACTGGCGGCCGTCGATCTCACGGGTTTCTTTGCCTTCGGCCAGTAGGGTGCCGTAGCCGGTCGGCGAGAAGAACGCACCGATGCCCGAGCCCGCGGCGCGGATACGCTCGGCCAGGTTACCTTGTGGTACCACTTCGAGTTCGATCTTGCCGGCCCGGAACAGTTCGTCGAAGACATAGGAGTCGGACTGGCGCGGGAACGAGCAGACCACCTTGCGCACGCTGCCCGCCTTGAGCAGCGCGGCCAGGCCGACCTCACCGTTGCCAGCGTTGTTGCTGATGATGGTCAGGTCGCGGGTACCGGTGGCGATCAGAGCATCAATCAGCTCAGACGGCATACCAGCAGTGCCGAAGCCACCGACCATGATGGTCGAACCGTCGGTGATGCCTTCCACCGCGCTGGCGATGGACTCAAACGTTTTATTGATCAAAGCGAGCTCCTGGTTTTTCCTGGAGTAGGGATTGTCGACCTGGCCGGCGCGCTTCGAAGCGACTGGGCCAGTCAGCGCCTAGGAAATGTTTGCTGACTGCCGATAGCGTGCCGCAAGATTGGGCACAAGTAGAGAGAGGGGAGCGGATTTTGTGCGATTATCGAACTGTTGTGCGGTGTGCGGGTATTGTTGATGGGCATCTCAGCCCAGGTTTTCTTTGACTCGTGCTGGCGTCATTGTGCAAATTACAGGTCGTTTTCTCTACCCGCGAGATACTCGAACAGCTTGGCCGCCTCAGGCGATAGCTGGGTCTCACCTGCAACCCCTACATACAGCGTTCGCATGGCCCAGTCATCGGTGAGCCTGATGGCTTGGATCTGCGTCCCTAGCAGCTCTTTCCTCACTGATGCCAGTGGCAGAACGCCCACGCCAAGGCCGGCCTCAATCATCCTGCAGATCCCATCGAAGCTGCTGACCTGAATGCGAACCTTCAGCATCTTTCCGTTCGCTACTGCTGCGTCAGTCAAGCGCCGCAGCAGGGAACTGCCTTGGTTGAGTGCTACGAAATCGTAGTCTAGCGCGTCCGCCAGCGCTATCTCGCTCGATGCAGTCAGTGGGTGATCAGTGGGCACCAGCAGCACCAGTTGATCACGCCGGTAGACCCTCTTCAACAGCCCCTCAGACGCGACGTTGTCAGCAAAAATCCCGATGTCAGCTCGGCCATTGAAAACAGCGTCCACAATGTCGTCGCTGAGCGCTTCGTCCATCCCTATGCGGACATGCGGGTTATCGGCAAGGTAGCACGCCAGATCCTGGGGTAGAAATTGCACGACAGCAGACGTGTTGGCGGTCAGTCGAACGTGACCCCGCACCCCCATGGCAAAGTCATTTGCATCGCAGGCCATGCGGTTGACGCTCTCGAGTATATGCCGAGCGTGATCAGCGATGCCTCGACCCGCTGCAGTCAATTCCACCCCGCGTGGCAAGCGGACGAACAGTGCGCAGTCGGTAATTCGCTCTAGCTCAGACAGGCGCTTGCTCGCGGTAGAGAGCGTCATGTTTGCGCGATGGGCCGCTTGGGTCAGATTGAGCGTTTCCGCCGCGAAGACCAGGAGGCGTAGGGATACCAAATCAACATGTAGAAGGCTCATCAACGGCTCCTAGCCTTTCGATTTTGGAAAGGGTACTGGATAATTTCGCAATTTTCATCATGCACAATGAGAGGGATCATCCTGCCATAACAACCAACAAGAGCGGATGACGCCATGACCCTCCCATTACAAGGCATCAAGGTCATCGAAATGGGGCAGCTGATTGCTGGCCCGTTTGCTGCCAAGATGCTCGCTGAGTTCGGTGCCGACGTTATCAAGATCGAGCCACCTGTGACCGGCGACCCTCTGCGCAAATGGCGCATGCTCCACAACGGAACGTCCGTATGGTGGGCTTCTCAATCGCGCAACAAGCGCTCTATTACGCTGGATCTGCGTCAGGCTGAAGCCCATGATGTGGTCAAACGGCTGGTTGCAGACGCTGATATCCTCATCGAAAACTTCCGCCCCGGCACGCTTGAAAAGTGGGGCCTAGGGTGGGACGTTCTGCGCGAAATCAACCCACGCCTGGTCATGCTGCGTGTGTCTGGCTACGGGCAGAGCGGCCCGTACCGTGACTTGCCGGGCTTTGGTGTCATTGGGGAGGCCATGGGTGGCTTACGCCATCTTTCCGGTGAGCCAGGGCGTACCCCTGTGCGGGTTGGGGTGTCGATCGGTGACTCTCTGTCTGCGCTTCATGGGGTGATTGGCGTTCTTCTGGCTTTGCGCCATAGAGAGCAGAACAACGGCGAGGGGCAGCAGGTTGATGTCGCGCTGTACGAGTCTGTGTTCAACATGATGGAAAGCCTGATCCCTGAGTACTCGGTATTCGAGTCCATTCGCCAACCGGCTGGCAGCAGCCTGCCTGGGATCGCACCCACAAACGCATACCGTTGCAAGGATGGAAAGTATGCGCTGATCGCGGGTAATGGAGACAGCATCTATCGCCGCCTGATGGAGAAGATTGATCGCCTCGATCTCGCCAATGATCCTGAGCTTGAGCAGAACGATGGCCGCGTTCGACACGTGGCCCGCATCGACGCTGCGATCTCGACCTGGACGGCCGAGCGCTCGCTTGAAGAAGTCCTGGATGCGCTGAACGATGCGCGCATTCCCGCCGGCAAGATCTACGACGCCGCCGATATCGCAACCGACCCCCACTACCAGGCTCGTGACATGTTGCTGGCGAGCACGCTGGACGATGGAACACCGGTCACCCTGCCAGGCATCGTGCCCAAGCTCCTTTCCACGCCAGGGCAATTGCGATCAAGGGCACCGACCCTCGGCGAGCACACCGACCACGTCTTGAATACGTACGGCATCGACGCGCAAACCCGTGAACAGTGGCGCGCACGCGGCATTATTTGAAGTATGGAGTAACCTGATGAAACGTCTATTTATGCAGGAAGTCGCAACCCGTGACGGCTTCCAGAACGAATCAACCTTCATCGAGACGGCTGACAAGATTTCGATGATCGACACGCTTAGCCAGTGCGGCTTCGCCAAAATTGAAGTGACCTCGTTTACCTCGCCTAAAGCGATTCCGGCGCTGCGTGACGCAGAAGCCGTGATGCATGGTATCAAACGCCAGCCCGGGGTCGAGTATACGGTGCTCGTTCCCAATGTCCGTGGTGCCGAGCGCGCTTTGGGTTGCGGAATCGACGAGGCCAACCTGGTCATGTCGGTGAGCGAACCCCACAACAGGTCCAATCTGCGCATGACCCGTGAAGACTCCTTTGCTCAATTGAAGGAAGTAGTCTCGGTTATTGGCCAAGGCCCCGTTGCCGTGAACGTGTCGCTCTCTACGATATTCGGTTGTCCGATGCAGGGCGATGTGGCGTTTGCAGAGGTAATGAGCTGGGTTGCCCGCTTCGCAGATTTGGGTGTGCGTGGGGTTACGCTGTGCGACACCACAGGCATGGCGTTCCCTTCTCAGGTGCAGGCCTTGTCAGCTGAAGTGCTCAAACGCTTCCCTGAACTGCAGGTGACGCTACATTTCCACAACACCCGCGGCATGGCCCTGGCGAACACGTTGGCCGCACTCGAGGCCGGGGTCGATCGGTTTGACGCTTCACTCGGTGGGCTGGGCGGCTGTCCCTACGCCCCGGGCGCGAGTGGCAATGTGTGTACTGAAGACCTCGTTCATATGCTCGACCTGATCGGATACGACACCGGCGTCGACTTGGACAAAATTCTCTTGGCCTCAGCACGCCTACCGGGGTTGATTGGGCACTCAACGCCCAGCCAGATCCTCAAGGCGGGTAAGCGCCTGAACCTGCACCCCATCCCTGATCACGTTCACAACATGACCAAGCAAGTCGTGTCGGCGGTACCGGAGGTGGCGAAATGATTGACCACCTGGATCATCTGGTACTTACCACGGTCGATGTCGAAGCGTGCAAAGACTTCTATGTCCGCGTGTTGGGCATGCGCCTCGAGACTTTCGGGGCAGGACGCCTGGCCTTTTGTTTTGGTGATCAGAAGATCAACGTCCACGTCCGCGGTCAGGAGTTCGAGCCAAAGGCCCATCTGCCCGTTCCTGGCGCGTTGGACTTGTGCTTCATCGCCAGCGTCGATCTTGAACAGGTGATTGCACATCTGCAGGCCCAGGCGTGGCCGATCGTTGAAGGGCCTATTCAGCGAACGGGCGCCACTGGGCCTATCCGTTCAGTCTACGTGCGCGACCCAGATCTCAACCTGATCGAGATTTCCGAGCCGCTGTGAACGCGCTCGCGACCTGACAAAATAACAAGAGGTACTTCATGAATATCGTATTCCTGGACGGCGCCAGCCTGCCGTCTGCCATGCAGCGCCCCGCATTGGCTAACAGCTGGACTGTCCGCGAGCGCACTGGCCCTGACGAGGTGGTCGCTGCGCTTGCGGATGCCCAGGTCGCCATTACCAACAAGGTGAAATTGGGGCGGGTGCAGCTTGAACAACTCCCTGGGTTGAAGCTGATCTGCGTCGCAGCCACCGGTTATGATTGCATCGACATCGCAGCGTGCAGGGATTTGGGCGTTACCGTTTGCAATGCACCGGCTTACTCGGCAGTCAGCGTTGCTGAATCAGTTGTCGCCTCCCTGTTCGCACTCCGCAGGCGCCTCTTCGAGTACCACGAGGCCGCGTCACGTCACTGGCCCACCTCCAATCACTTCTGCGTGCACGGTACGCCGATCCTCGACATCCGGGGCGCCACCCTGGGTATTGTGGGGCGCGGTGATATCGGAAGTAGGGTGGCCCGGTTGGCTTCAGCGCTCGAGATGAAGGTGATCTTCGCCGAGCATCGCGGCGCGGCCACTGTCCGTGACGGTTATGTCTCGTTCGAAGACATGCTGCAGCAGTCGGACGCCATTACGCTGCACTGCCCGCTGACCGCGCAAACCCAGCATCTGATCGACGCACCGCAGCTTGCTCAGATGAAGCCCGGAGCCCTGTTGATCAACACCGCTCGTGGGCCGCTCATTGACGAACACGCACTCCTCGAAGCCTTGCACTCTGGTCACCTCGGTGGCGTTGCGCTTGATGTGCTGGATGGAGAGCCACCGCGCGCTGATCACCCATTACTGAACTGCCATCTGCCAAATCTCATCATCACGCCTCACGTCGGCTGGGCAAGCCAGAGCAGCGTATCCCGCCTCAAGGACATCTTGTTTTCGAACATCCAAGCCTTCGCCGCAGGGAAGCCGATCAACGTGGTCTGCTGACCGCACTAGCACTTACAACTTGAACAGGTAGAGCGCCATGACAAAAACAATCAGCTCTTCATCCGATATTCCTGACGCCCCGGTGATCAAACGCAAGCCATTTTATCACCACCTCTACGTGCAGGTTTTAGCGGCGATCTTGCTGGGTATCCTGCTGGGGCACATAAGCCCAGGTCTGGGTGAGCAGATGAAGCCGTTAGGCGATACGTTCATCAAGATGATCAAGATGCTGATCGCGCCGATCATCTTCTGCACCGTCGTGAGCGGCATCGCCAGCATGCAGAACCTCAAGAAGATCGGTCGTATTGGCTTCAAGTCTCTCGTGTATTTCGAAGTCTTGACTACCTTGGCACTGATTGTTGGCTTGATAGGTGTAAACCTGTTCAAGCCTGGGGTAGGGATGCACATTGATCCCGCTACGCTGGATGCATCCGCTATTGCTGGCTACACCAAGGCGGCACACGATCAAAGCGTTGTTGGCTTCCTGACACACATCATTCCCACCACCGTGTTTGGCGCCTTCGCTGACGGCGAGATCCTTCAGGTACTGTTTATCTCTGTGTTGTTCGCCTTTGGGCTCCAGCTGCTAGGGCCTATCGGCAAACCGCTGTTGGCGACGATTGATCTGGTTGCTCAAGCGTTCTTCCGGATGCTCAAAATCGTCATGTACGTGGCACCGCTGGGCGCTTTCGGTGGCATGGCATTCACGGTGGGCAAGTACGGTATCGGATCGCTCGCGGCCTATGGAAACCTGCTGATCTGCTACTACGTGACCGGCCTTGTGTTCGTGTTCGTGATCTTGAACCTTGCCGCTCGGCTGGCTGGTTTCAGCCTCTGGAAGTTTTTGAAGTACATCAGGGAAGAGCTGTTTCTGGTGCTCGGCACATCGTCCTCTGAGTCCGCGCTGCCGCGACTCATGACCAAGCTTGAGAAGCTTGGCTGCGAGAAGTCCACGGTGGGCCTGGTGGTGCCGTCAGGCTATTGCTTCAACCTGGACGGTAGCTGCATCAACATGACAGTGCTGGCCATCTTTATCGCCCAAGCCCTGGATATCGATGTATCGCTCCATCACCAGATAACGCTGCTGCTCATCCTGCTGCTGACTTCCAAGGGTGCAGCGAGCGTGACCGGGGGCGCGTTTATCACGCTGGCTGCGACGCTTGGCTCCATCGACGTCATTCCCGCTGCCGGCCTGGTGTTGGTGCTGGGCGTCTACCGGTTCATCTCTGAAGGCGGTGCACTGATCAATGTGATTGGTAACGGTGTCGCCGCACTGTTTGTGGCTCGCTGGGAAGGTGTTCTCGATCAAGAACAACTCAAACGCGAGCTGGGCTAGGTTTACGTGCTGGCCTTCCTAATGCCTGCCACGCACAGGTAGCAGGCGGGCTGGCGCGTAACTTTTCAGGTATGAGGCAAGCATGCCTCAGCCGTTCCGGTGTAAGCGCTATATGAGATATTCCGCGTGGAGTACAAATGTACTCCACGCGAGTGCGCTTCCAAAAGGCGAAGCGCTGTGCTCGCTATCGCTCGGCATCACGCTTTAGAATCGCCTCCAGTGACAAGTCGCTCATAAGCGTAAGAAAGAGGCAATTTATGGATCGCGAAGGCGCCGGCTCTTCAGGAGACTTGGATGCTCCCGCATCACCCCATCAGGAGTCCGCGTTTCCGACGAGCGCTTTGGAGCGCCTGCAATTGGCGCTCGATGCTGGCGCGATCGTTGGAACGTGGGTGTGGAACATCCTTGACAACCAAGTGACTGCGGATGAGCGATTCTCGCGATCTTTTGGACTTCCAGCAGATAAATGCCTGGCGGGTATCCCGATTGAGGAAGCCTTCGCCTCTATTCACCCTGACGACCGTGAACGTGTCTCTGCCGATATCGAAGAGGCGATGAGCCGCGGGGGGGCCTACCGGTGCGAATACCGCGTCAGACAGCATGATGGCAACTACCGTTGGATTGAGGCTAATGGTAGAGCTGAGCTTGACGATGAAGGCCGCGCTGTTCGGTTCCCTGGCGTTCTCATGGACATTGAGTCACGCCGGTCAGCAGAAGCTGAGCGCGACAGGATGTCAGCGTTGCTTCGTACCTTCACTGCTGCCGTTCCGGGTGTTGTCTACGCAAAAGATCTAGCGGGGCGGCTGATCGTTGCCAACGATGGTGTCACCCAACTGGTTGGCAAGCCACCGGAGCTCTACCTGGGCAAAACCGATTTGGAGTTTTTGGAAGACAAAGCCCAAGCACGCCAGATAATGGAAACCGATCGGCACATTATGCAGGGCGGGCAGGCCGTTCAGATCGAAGAACGTGTCGACATGCCGGATGGCACAGCCACCTACTGGCTTTCGGTCAAAGCGCCACTGTGTGACGAAGCAGGCGAGGTCATGGGGCTGATCGGCTCATCCATCGATGTAACCGCGCGAAGAAATGCCGAGGCGGAGCTGCTTGAGCTCAACCGTACTTTGGAAGCGAGGGTTGAAGAAGCTGTGGCCGAGCGAGAAGCGGCGCAAGCAGCGCTGCGTCAATCGCAAAAAATGGAAGCGGTCGGCCAATTGACCGGAGGCATCGCACACGACTTCAACAATCTGCTGGCGGGCATCACGGGGAGCCTTGATTTGATCAAGCTCCGCTTGAAGCAGGGACGTATAGCTGATGTAGAGCGCTACCTGACGGTGGCCCACGGTGCGGCGAATAGGGCGGCCTCACTCACTCACCGGCTGCTAGCGTTCTCTCGCCGCCAGACACTGATGCCTGTTCATACCAATGTGAACACGCTCATCAGCGATATGGAGGAGCTAATAAGTCGGACAGTAGGGCCAGCCATTCAACTCAAGGTGGAACTCCGCGCGACATCGAGTACCTGCCTGGTCGACCCGGCCCAAGTGGAGAACGCGCTGCTGAACTTGTGCATCAACGCGCGTGACGCGTTGAAAGGCGGAGGGTCAATCGCCATCAAGACCTACAACGAGGAACTGGTGCAAGGGGCCGAGCTGGATCCGGAATTGGAGCCTGGCACCTACTTCACAATCTGTGTCGCCGACGACGGTCTCGGCATGAGTTCCGAAACGCTCACTCGAGTATTTGAGCCGTTCTTCACGACCAAACCCGTAGGGGCGGGCACCGGGCTTGGGCTGTCCATGATTTATGGCTTTGCCAAACAATCGGGCGGGCAAGTCAGGATCGAGTCGGAAGAGGGGCGAGGAACCCGGGTATTCCTTCAATTACCCAGCCTTGCAGCCAGCGTCGAAGCTGCACCTCGCGCAGAGTCCTTGCCTGAATCGCCAATGGCCTTGCCAGGCGAGACGGTACTGGTCGTCGATGATGAGCCCTCCGTCCGCATGTTTGTGAGTGAAGCGCTGGGTAACTGCGGCTATATCGTCATTGAGGCCGCCGACAGTCTAGCGGGCCTTCAATTACTGCGTTCGGATACCCGCATCGATTTGCTGGTGACCGACATTGGCCTCCCAGGAGGCATTGATGGCAGGCAGATGGCCGATGCCGGCCGCTGCACTCGGTCGGGGCTTCCGGTCTTGTTCATGACGGGGTATGCGCAGCCGCACGTTTTGGACAATGCCCAGCTAGAGCCCAACACGGCTGTGCTGACGAAACCGTTCACGCTTGAAGCGTTGACGTTGAACGTTAATGCTTTGCTCAAGCGTAGCTAATCGGTACTTGTAGTATCGCAGCTTGGGCGGTTTATCCCGCGTCGGGGTTCACGCCACGATAGGCGTGGAGATAGCTGTTCTCTCCGCGCTTAGGCGCAGCTCTGCGATATCACGTTTGGGCGGCATGCCGAACTGGCGCCCGTACTCGCGGCTGAACTGCGAGGGGCTCTCGTAGCCGACCTTGAAGGCAGCGGTGGCAGCATCCAGGTCTTCGTTGAGCATCAACCGTTTCGCCTCGTTCAACCTCAGCCATTTCTGGTACTGCAGCGGGCTCATGGCGGTGAGCTGACGGAAATGCTGATGGAAGGTGGAGAGCCCCATCTGCACCTGGGAGGCCAGCTCGTCCACTCGCAAAGGCGCGGCGTAGTTCAGCTTCATCCAGTCGATGGCTTTGGCAATTCGATGGCCCTTGCTGCCTACGGAAGCGATATAGCGCAGTAGAGGGGCCTGGTTACTCAACAGCAAACGATAGTGGATCTCTCGTTGAATCAGGGGCCAGAGCACCGGTATCGCATCCGGCTCCTCTAGCAGCTGAATCAGACGGGCGAAGCTCTCCAACAATTTCGGGCTCAGTTCACCCACGCCAGCGCTGGTATGGAAGGACTGACCGTTCACAGGAAGACGACCATCGTGCGCGATCAGCTCCGCCAGCGTGCGCAGGTCGAGCTTGAATACCAGGCCGAGACAGGGTGCTGCATCGCTGGCCATCGTCACCGCTGAGTTGGCGGGTATGTTCAGCGAGGTGACCAGGAAGCGAGTCGTATCGTAGGGGAACACGTCGCTGCCGATGACCATTTCCTTGGCGCCCTGCACGACCAGCACGATGCTCGGCTCGACGATGCAGGTGATCGGTGGGGCTGGGGCGTTACGTCGGTACACGCTCAGGTCTGCAATGCTTGTCGCGAAATCGCCAGCAGTGGGCGCGTGGGCGCCGATGACCCTGCACAGCGTGGCCATTGGGTTCGTGCTTGAAGGCGTTAATGCGTGGGTGGCCATGGCGTGGGTTCCGATCATCGTATGGCAAAACATTACTTTCATGTCACTTCCCCTGTCCATGTCCGGTGACCAGGGGCTGGACATTTAGGCAAGAAAACTACCCGTTTGCTCTACTGGTGTGCTGGTTTATGCGAGGAATATTGGCGGCAGTTGAGGCCCGTGCACTTTGAGATTGATACAACGAGAACCGCTATGAACAGCCCAGCAATACCCCTTCAACACTCAAGCCGTCACGTCTGGGGCGCTGTCCTGGCGATGTCACTATGTGCTTTTGCCCTGGTGGCTTCAGAGTTCCTGCCGGTGAGCTTGCTCACGCCGATCGCGTCCGAGTTGTCACTGACTGAAGGCCAAGCCGGGCAGGCCATTTCCATCTCGGGTTTCTTTGCTGTCATCACCAGCCTGTTGCTGGCAGCCGTGACCCAGGGGATCGACCGCAAACCGGTGCTGTTGGCCACTACTGCGCTCATGCTGGTTTCCGGCGCGATGGTGGCGTTTGCCCCGAACTACCTGACATTGATGGTAGGGCGCGCCGTGCTTGGGATTGCCATTGGTGGTTACTGGTCGATGTCCACTGCAGTGATGATGCGCATCGCGCCAGAGGCACTTATTGCGCGGGCTATTGCCGTGATGCAGGGCGGTACGGCGTTGGCCACGGCAATCGCGGCGCCCGTTGGGAGCTACCTGGGCGGCTTGAGTGGCTGGAGAGGGGCATTCTTTTGCGTCGTGCCGTTGGCTGCATTGGCGTTGATCTGGCAGGCCTTCACGCTGCCGGCTATGCCGAGCCAGCGCACTCAGGTATCGGCCTTCGGCCCCCTGCGCTTGCTGGGGCACTGGAAGATCGCACTTGGCATGAGTGCAGTAGCATTCCTCTTCATGGGACAGTTCACACTCTTCACGTATCTGCGGCCTTTCCTGGAGAAGGTCACGCTTGTCGACCTGCCCACGCTCTCGCTCCTGCTGTTGCTCATTGGTGCCGCAGGTCTGCTAGGCACCCTGTTGGTGGGCGCGCTTGTTAACCGAAACCTGAACAGGATTTTGGTGGGAATACCGCTGATCATGAGCGCTATCGCATTCGCCGTGATCGCAGTGGGTACCTGGGTGGTTCCAGTCGCGTTTTTGCTCGGCCTTTGGGGACTGATCGCAACGTGTGCACCCGTGGGGTGGTTCACCTGGTTGGCCAAGGCGCTGCCGCACAATGCAGAAGCCGGTGGTGGCTTGATGGTTGCGGTGATTCAGTTGGCGATCACAGCTGGTGCCACAGTGGGCGGCTTGCTGTACGACGGGGCCGGTTACCGGGCTACCTTTATGGCCAGTGGCGTATTCTTGCTCATCGCAGCCACGCTGAGTGTTATCACAAACGCTATGGGAGATCGGCGCAGGCGGTGATAATGGGGGCAACTACAAGGGCCAGTCATGCTAACCATCTCCAATAACGTGCATCTGCCGGATGCCGAAATCGAACTGACATACATCCGCGCGCAAGGCGCGGGTGGGCAGAATGTCAACAAGGTGTCCAGCGCCGTGCACCTGCGCTTCGACATCCGTGCCTCATCGTTGCCCGAGTTCTATAAGGAGCGGCTGCTGGCGCTGCGTGACAGCCGCATCACCGGTGACGGCGTGTTGATCATCAAGGGCCAGCAGTATCGCACCCAGGAGCAGAACCGTGCTGACGCACTGGCGCGTCTTGCCGAGTTGATCATCAGTGCCGGCAAGACCGAGAAGAAACGCCGCCCCACCAAGCCGACCCTCGGCTCGAAGACCCGCCGCCTCGAAGGAAAAGCCAGGCGGAGTACGGTCAAGGCGGGTCGGGGTAGGGTGGACTTCTAGTGCGGTTAGGCCAGCACCTCTGGGTCAATGCTGTGATTGCGCCTGCAGGTTGTGAGCTGGAGCCGAAGCGGCGAGGGCAGCAGGTCTGGATGACAGGGCTGCGATTGCTGCTATCAAGGCGAGGCCACCAATGAAGCACGCGACCGGGACCCAGTCGCTACCGTTGGACATCAGTGCGTAGCACAGGCTAGGTGAGAAACCGGCAACGATGAAACTCAGCTGGGTGGCTAAGCCGACACCGGTATAGCGCACACGGATGCTGAACATCTCTGCATAGAACGAAGGCCACAGGGCATTAGGGGCGCTGTAAAGCAAAGATTTGAGTACAACAGTGCTGAAGATGATCAGACCAATGCTTCCGGTGGTGATTGACCAGAGGAAGAAGAATACCCCTGCACTGCAAGCGAATGCGCCCACCGTGAAGATTGTCTTGCGCCCAATTCGGTCACCCAACAGCCCGAACAAGGGCTGACACACCAACGCTACCGCCTGACTGGCTGCAATCGCAGTAAGCATTGAGGGCCGATCGATCCCTTGGTTATTGGTGGCCCAGGAGAGGCCAAATATCATCACAAGGGAGGAAACCGAACAGATCAATGCGCAGCAAAATACAGTAAAGAATGCGCGACGTTCGTTGCGCATGAGGTCGACGACAGGCGGAAGGTCACTGGCAGGTTTGCTTGCTTTGAACTCGGGACTTTCTTCAACGCCGCGACGGATAATCCACGTGATCACGACCATTACTGCGCTGAGCAAGAACGGAATGCGCCATCCCCAGCTCAGAAGCTGCTCTTCACTCAACATGGAGAGCGGAATGAACACTGAGGTGGCGAGGATCGACCCCATGGAGGCGCCATTGATCAACCAGCTTGTGTAGAACCCTTTACTTTTACCCGGAGCATGCTCCATGGTCAGCAAGCTGGCCCCCACCTGTTCTCCACCTGCAGAAAACCCTTGAAGCAAACGGCATAAAACCAACAGCGCTGGTGCCCACGCACCCACTGTCGCGTAAGTTGGCAGAAGGCCGATGGTGAATGTTGCGAGACCCATCAGCAGCAGCGTCATCATCAGTACTTGCTTCCGGCCCCACTTGTCGCCCAGGTGACCGCAAACCAATGCGCCGATTGGGCGCGCTATGTAGCCAACGCCGAAGGTGGCAAGCGCAGCAAGCGTACCCGCCATAGGGTCATTGGAGGGGAAGAAGAGGGTGCTGAAAACCAAGGCTGCGGCAGAGCCGTAAATGAAGAAGTCGTAGTACTCGACGACGCTACCCAGGAAGCTGCCGAATGCAGCTCTGCGGGCCATGCGCCGGTGGTTTGTGGCATCTGAATGCATGGTGACACCTTTCTTGTAATTGTTTTTTTAAGAAAACTCAGCGGCTGCCAAATGGTGCCAGCTGGCTACCGCCGCAGACATGAATGACTTCGGCGGTTACGAATCCGGCGTCCCCAGAAGCCAAATAAGAAGTCGTTCCAGCAATATCCTCTGGCGTGGCCAGACGCTTCAGTGGGGTATTGCTGATAGACCCCTGCGCCATTCGCTCAAAGCTCTCTGCATCACGTCCATCCAGTGTGAATGCGGAGGGTAAGAGGCCTGGCGCAATGGCATTTACGGTGACGTTGTAGTCGGCTAATTCTCGAGCCATCGATCGTGTCAGGCCCACCAAGCCAGCCTTGCAAGCCACATAGGCAGGAGGTCCGCCCGCTACCCAGCATCGCGACACCATGTTGATTACTCGACCACTTGCTTGTCGCTGCCAGTAGGGGGCGACGTGCTGGCAAATCAACGCCGGAGCGCGGAGGTTTACAGCCATCATGTGATCCCACTTCGCGACGTCGAAGTCGTAGATAGAACCTCGGTGGTTAACGGCAGCGTTGTTGACCACAACGTCGATGCGACCAAACTGCTGACCCACCTGCTCGACCATTTCACGGATCGACGCGGGGATGCCAAGATCAGCCTGGACTGCAACGGCACATTGGTCGGGCGCCAGTTGAAGCTGTTTCAAGAAGCCCTGAGTCGCTTCCAAGTCGATATCAATGGCCGCAATGTGCATTCCATCTTTGGCCAAGCGAATGCAGATTGCCCGCCCCAGTTCTCCAGCGGCGCCGGTGACGAGTGCAACGCGGCGATTTTCATGTCTTGTATTCATGGGCACGGTACCTCAGGGCTTGTTTCGCAAGCGACGGTGGTCATTTTCATGTAGCGACGCACAAGATCCCGGTTCCGGGACAGCTTCGATACGTCGGTGTGGCTCGAGTCAAAATCCTCAATTGAGATCCAGTCGTCGAAACCGTTTTTTCGGAGCGTTTTCAGCATGGATTGAAGCGGTAGCACCCCCTCATCCGGCGGGCACCATTCCCAGCGCCAGCCCTCGCCAGGGGCCTGCGGAACGTACGCCACATTTTTAACTTGCACGTGAGCGAGGTAATCGCCCATCAGATCCAGCGACAGCTGCACGTCCTCTCGCCCCTCGATTGCCAGGTTGCCAAGGTCGTAAATGATGCCCAGCTGCTGCGCCGGATAGTGCTCAGCGATTCGCATCGCAAGCGAAGGGCTAGAGCAGATGGTTCGTTGGTGGACTTCAAGCGCGAGCTGAATACCTGCTTTTTCGGCGAGCGGGACAATGTCATCGAGGAAGCGGCGCATAGTCGAATAGCCGGCGGCATAACGCTGATTTTCGTAGCCAGGGCCCCAGAGTCGAAGTCGGGCTTGACCTGCTTGAGCGGCCAGTTCGATGAGGAGACGCGCATTTTCAATGTCCCCGACAGCCACGTAAGGGCTTAGCCCAAAAATCTCGAGGCCGTGCGACTGGCAGTGACGGTAAATGCGATCAATAGCCTGATGAGTCGGAGGCACGGTACAGCGGTTATTGCTTCGCGCGTCCCATGGGCGCCCAGCATCCAGGTTATCGACGTTTGCCACCCGCCATTCCACACCTTGGTAGCCTTCCCGCGCTAAGTGCTCGACAAGGTGTTCTGGGGAAAGCGTAGGCAGCGAAGCGCTGGAGACGCCTAAACGCGGCGTTTTTTGTTGTGTCATATACAGCACCTTAATCACACCCCTAGGTGGTGGGGTGGCTGGATGCTAAATCAAACAGCTGGTTCATGAAATTGATATAAAAGCCACCTTTGGTTAACCTGTGGGTTGATAAACAGAGGTGTTGAATGAAGCCATCACCCATCAGTCTTCGTCATTTCAGGGTGTTCCTCGCAGTCGTTAGCTCTGGCAGCCTTGTGACGGCTGCCAAGCTTCTTCACATCACGCTGTCGGCGGTATCCAAAAGCATCAAGGAGCTTGAGCAGGAACTGGACGCCCAGTTGCTGGTGCGTGGGCGAAAAGGGGTACAACTGACGCAAGCGGGCGAGGCGTTCAGCAAGCATGCCACTCAGACCATGGCCAACTTCCGGCTGGCCATGGAGGAAGTGAAAGATGTGCCCCAAGCACCTCAGGTTTTGAAAGTGGGTGCGTTACCGACTGCTGCTGGTTACATGCTTGCACCTGTCGTAGAGCAGATGCGGCAACGATACCCCCATATTCAGGTGCAGGTCGCTTCCGGTATTTACGATTACCTGGTGGGCAAGCTGAGAACGCGTGAACTCGACTTGATCGTGGGCCGCTTGATCGGACGGGACATGGTAGGTGTGGTGTTTGAAGCACTCTACGAAGAGGATCTGGTACTTGTGGTACGCAGTGGCCACCCATTGACCCGGCAGCATCATCTTGGTTTGGATGATCTGCGCCCCTACACGCTCGTCGTTTCGCCGCACGGAACCTTGGTGCGGATCAGCGTCGACAATTTTCTATTATCCAAGGGCGGGGTTGAGGGATTTCAAATACAGGAATCTCTGAGCGAGACATTCTCGCGAGTGTATGTGCAGGATTTCGATGGGGTATGGTTCGTTCAGCGGGGGGTGGTCGATCTGGATATGCGCATGGGGTTAGTTCAGCAATTGCCGTTCAGCAGCACACTGCTTCGTGCTCCGATAGGATTGACGTCCCCGACAGACCGGCCATTATCAGAGGCGGCTACCGTTTTTGCCGAGCTGTTGAGGCAATGGTGTGCTCAAGTGCAGCCCCAAAACTGAGCGACTGGATGGGCCTCAATATCGACTGACCTGCAGCAGGCGGTGATGGGGGACGATCCCGCTCGCCCCCGTAGCCTGATAACCGCACGATATAAACGCGCTGGGCATTCAGCGGGTGGAGTGACAGAGCCTTTCTATGATCCGGCGGGCCCTGTTGGCACCGACGTCAACATGAATATCAATCATCTGCCGTTCACCGAATCGACACATGTTCTTGTATTGAGATTCGATAACAACTTTGTCCTCATCAAATGTCATCATGGTTTGCTCAACTACTTTCGCTTTAACTTCTTCGTGATTGCTTTCCGGGTTGGTGGCGATGGTCCAGAAGTAATGGCTAGTGGTTTCGGTTTCCGGGGTCACGCCGTGGAAGCCGCGCATGTGGAAGCCGCCCCGCTGCGGATTGTCCAGGGGCTCGGTTCCGGCATCTACAGCGCCGGTCCAAATACGCAAGTGGCTGATATGAAACTCAATTTCCTGCCAGCGATCGACAGTGCCCTTGAATGGGTAGGCGGCGATATAGGTCGGAGGTGGGACGGAGTCAGGCATGTGTCGAACAACGCGAACCGAATGGTCGTCACTTTCTACCGTCATCTGGGCATTCATGTGAACGCTGGCGTTGCCGCCAATGGTGCGTAGGTGGACATAGCCCAAATGGCTTAGATCCATCAAGTTGTCGTGTATGAGCTGATAGGGCGCGTCGTAGTGATACACGTCACCCTCAAAAAGATAATGCCCATTCGTGTGAACATCGTAGGCAGGAGGTTCATCGATAGGCTCTGGGTGTTCGGGGCTGCCAAACCAGATCCAAACGATCTGGTCTTTTTCAACCACGTGAAAGGCTGCCACTTTTGCTTTGCTAGGTATTTTTTCCTGGCCGGGGACCTCAATGCATTTACCGGCTTTATTGAACAAGAGACCGTGATAGCCGCAGCGAAGGCCGCTGGCTTCAAGTGTTCCATCAGACAGCGGTAGTGCCCTGTGACAGCATCGGTCTTCGAGTGCCGCCACCTTGCCATCCGCTGTGCGGAACATCACGACTGATGTGTTCAGTAAGGTTCGGCCCACGGGACGATCCTTGAGTTCCCAGCCCAACGCAGCCACATACCATTGATTGAGCGGGAATGTGGAAGGCTTGGCGGGTGCAATATCCTGGGCGAGTGACTGAAGGGGAGAGGCAGTCATAGGAGTCTCCGTTGCAGTGAATGTGTTGGTTAGAGATCAGAGGTCAAGTACGAGTCGAGGTGACTTTGCCCGGGAGCAGCACGGCGTGAAGCAATCATTCCTGGCGTGTTCATCGGCGGTCATGAATTGATCCCTGTGATCAGGGATACCCTCCAGCACGCGTGTCACGCATGTCCCACACACGCCTTGTTCGCAGGATGTTTGAACTTCAATTCCAGCGTCGTCCAACACCTCGAATACGCTGCGGTCGACTGGAATTGCAAAGGTTCTACCGCTCCTGGCGAGCACTACCTCGAAGGGCGTGTTCGAACCCTGGTCGCTGATCTGGCCCGCAAAGAACTCCCGATGCATGCGCGCTTGCGGCCAGCCGGCAGCCTCGCCGGTTTCCAGAATGTGGTTCATGAAGCCGGTGGGGCCGCACACATACAGATGGCAACCTTGATCGACCCTATCGAGAATGGCGGCGGCATTCAGTTTTTGCTGCTGCACGCCGCTGTCATCATGGAAAGTGATGCGGTTCGCGAACGGCGCATGAGCAAGTGCGTTAACGAATGCTGCACGGTCGCTGGAGCGGAAGCAGTAATGAAGCTCGAACTCCAGGCTGCGATGCGAAAGCTCATAAGCCATGGCCAGGATTGGGGTAATACCAATGCCCCCGGCAAACAGCAGGTGGCGCTTTGCGCGGTGGTCGAGCTGGAACAGATTGCGTGGCGCACTGATCGTCAGCGTTTGACCTTGCTCTACAGCTGAGTGCATTGCCTGCGAGCCGCCGCGGGAGCTAGGCTCCCTCAGAACACTGATGAGATAGCGATTACGCTCTCGTGGGTCATTGCACAGGGAGTACTGGCGAATGAACCCGCCTGGTACATGCACGTCGATGTGGGCACCGGCTTCAAAGGGCGGAAGTGATCCGCCATCCAAGGGGCTCAGTTCAAAGCTGCAAACACCTTCTGCTTCGATTGCCTTGCGGCTGACGTTGACTTCAAACATGACTCATCCCTCCACATTCAAGTGGCTACTGAAAATTCACAGGTAAACGATCGACCGGGAGGAGGTCAGCCTGGCGCGAATGGCGGCAGCTCTGGCTTGCAGCCAGGCACGCGGGAAGTGACTAGGTGACGGGTGTTCATGGCACTACCTGATAATTATTTTTGTGAGGTGCTGTGACGGCATATCATGCTGGGCTGGCCCCAGCTATCGGTTGAGTAAATCCTCGGACCAATTGGTTGCGGTGTCAACTAATTTTCTTCAAGGCCAATTTAAGGTGTGCTCTCGATGTCCTCAGCCCCCCAGCTAGACCTCGCCCGCTATGTGCCCGCGCTGCTGAATTTTCTGTCGAACAAACTCTCCTCAGGGGCTTCGCAGTGCTATCGAAAACACTTCGGGATTGGCGTTGTGGAGTGGAGGATGCTGTCCATGCTGGCAGTGGAAAGCGGGATAACGGCGAATCGTATCTGCCAGGTGATCGGCCTCGACAAAAGTGCTGTTAGCCGCTCTCTACAGGCGCTGGAGGTGGCAGGGCGAGTGCGTACGGAAGTAGATCCTGCTGACGGAAGGCGCTACACCGTTTCGCTTACCGAGAGCGGTGTGCAGTTGTACAACCGGGTCTTGATGGTTGCGCTTGAACGAGAGCGTCGCTTGCTGAGCGGCCTCTCGTCAGCCGAAGTCGATACCTTGATCAACTTGCTTGGACGCTTGAACAGCCAGGTCTCTCACGTCAACGACTACGATCCAGAGAACCCCTGAGCGTGGTGACCATGATCTTCATCCGTTCGACGACCAAACTGCACCTGAGATAACACTACCGGCTACCGGCGCCCCCTTCCGGTATCAACCTTCCAGGCTGCCTTCGCACCTTTGCGCGGGCATACCCCCTCGGACCATCGCAATCGCACGATTCAATGCTTGGCCACAAGTATCGCGATTGCCGATAGGTCACATCCCAACAAGCGATTAGTCAGAGCCCTGCACTGAGGTCAACCTGTTCCCGTCGTCTGGTCTATCCCGCCAGCTGACTTCACCTCGGCAGGTCGATCGCATCGATCCCGTTCGCCTCGTCAGGCCGTGGTGGCAAAGAAAATTGCCAACAAAAACAATAAAAGAGGGTTCGTTCGATGGCTATTCGCTCCATCGCCGCAGCGCGGCGTGCGCCTTTCACTCTGACGCTCGCCACTGCCTTGGTCTGCGGTCTTCCATCTGCCCAGGCGTTTGAAGTGCAGACCGACAACCCTGACCTCAGTCTGCGGTGGGACAACACGCTCAAGTACAGCTCTGCCTGGCGTCTTAAGGACCAAAGCAGCAAGCTCAGCAGCGGCTCGGTGGCGTTGAACCAGGACGATGGCGACCGCAACTTTGACAAGGGCCTGATCTCCAACCGCCTGGATGTACTCTCTGAACTGGACATTGGCTACCGCGAATACGGTGCGCGGATCAGTGGCGCGGGCTGGTTCGATACCGAATACCAGAAAGACAACGACAACAATGACCCGACGCGGGCCAACCAGCGTTCGGTTGCCTACGACGAATTCACCGACGATACCCGCCACTTGCACGGCGGCGACGGCGAGCTACTGGATGCCTTTGTCTACTGGAACGGTGATCTGGCCGACCGCGCGCTCTCGGTACGTCTGGGCCGCCACGGGCTGATCTGGGGTGAAAGCCTGTTCTTCGGCGCTAACGGTATCGCTGGCGGCATGGCACCGGTAGACGTGGTCAAGGCAGTGTCGGTACCCAACACCCAGTTCAAGGAAATCACACGGCCGGTCAGCCAGCTGTCGACCACCTATCAACTGACCGATGCATTGTCAGTCGGCGCTTACTACCAGTTCGAATGGGAAGAAACCCGATTGCCGGGGGCTGGCAGCTATTTTTCGGTGAGCGACACCATTGGCGAAGGTAACGAGCGACTGATTGTCGGCGCACCGTTCCCGCCATTTCTGGGCGGCAACCCCGGCAGCCCGGCAGCCTTTTTCCACGGCAACGACAAAGAAGCCAAGAGCTCGGGGCAGGGCGGCCTGCAGTTGCGCTACACCGCCGACACCGTTGAGTACGGCCTTTACGCCATCCAGTACCACGACAAATCCCCCAAGCTGTACTTGAAGCCAAGCGCTACCGGACCGAACTTCGCCACTGGCCAGATCGGCGAATACTACTGGGTCTATCCCGAAGAGATCCGTGCACTGGGCGCAAGCTTTGCCACCACGCTGAATGAGTACAGCTTCGCCGGTGAAGCCTCCATGCGCTGGAATATGCCGCTGGTTTCCAACGGCCAGACCGTTACGCCGGGCATGGTTGCCGACAATGACGACCATCCGCTTTATGCCGTGGGCCGCACGGCGCACCTGAACCTCAACATGCTGGCGTCGCTGGGCCCCTCGTTCATCGCCAATGAGGCAAGCCTGGTCGGCGAAATCGCTTGGAACCGCTTGCTCAGTGTCACCAAGAACCGTGCTGCGCTTGACCCGAGCGCTACCGACGACGGCGTTGGCATCAAGCTGGTTTACAGCCCGACATATCGGCAGATTTTCCCTGGCATCGACCTCAGTGTGCCAGTGGGTGTCAGCTACTTCCCCATGGGCAAATCGGCGGTGATCAGCAGCTTCGGCCCGGACCGCGGTGGCGATTTCAACATCGGCCTGAGTGCCACCTACCTGGACCGAGTCACCTTCGGCCTGACCTACACCCACTACTACGGCCCAGAGGACACCAACCTCAACGCCGCCAGCCAGTTTACGTTCAAACAATCACTGAAAGACCGGGACTACCTGGCCTTCTCGGTCAAAACAACATTCTGAGGGGACGCGTGCATGAACATTCCTTTCTCACTCAAGCACTTTTGTGTGGCCCTGCTCGGCGCTGCCGCGCTCAGTTTGCAACCCGTGCAAGCCGCTGGCCCGGATGATCTGGGCCAGCAACTGACGCCGCTGGGCGCTGAGCGCGCCGGTAACGCCGACGGCAGCATTCCGGCCTGGGACGGCGGCTACACCAAGGTGGACCCCGCGTTCAAAGAGGGTGGCAAGCGCGGCGATCCGTTTGCCGCTGACAAACCGCTGTTCAGCATCACTAGCAAGAACATGGACCAGTACGCGGCCAAACTCAGCGATGGCACCAAAGCCATGTTCAAGCGTTACCCGGATACCTATCGCATCGACGTTTATCCAACCCGGCGCAGCGCTGCAGCTCCGCAATGGGTGTACGACAACACCCTGAACAATGCCAAGCACGCCAAGCTGGTGCAAAGCAGTGCAGGCCTTGTGCCCGAAGGTGCCTACGGCGGTATTCCGTTCCCGATCCCGAAAGACGGCACAGAGGCGATGTGGAACCACATCCTCAACTGGCGCGGCACGTCACTGGCGATGGATTTCCGGCATTACCTGATCACCGCCGATGGTGCTCAAGTGCTCACCACTGACGGCAAAGCGGTGCAGGAGATGCCGTATTACTACAAGGATGGTAACGCCGCCAGCTTCGACGGTGACTATTGGCTGTTCCGCCTGCTCAACGTTGGCCCGCCATTGCGGGCAGGCGAACAAATCATGGGACGTACCAACCTCAATGGCGACAAGTCAGAGGCGCACGTCTACCTGACCGGCCAGCGACGAGTGCGCAAGCTGCCCAACGCCTGCTGCGACACCCCTACGCCGGCGACTGCAGGCGTGATGTCGTTCGATGAGCTGAGTGTGTTCCAAGGTCGGCTGGACCGCTTCAACTGGAAGTTGGTGGGCAAGCAAGAGATGTACATTCCCTACAACACCAACAAGGTCCAGGCTGCCGGCAAGCCTGAAGACCTGTTCGACAAACATCACCTGAACCCCGACCAAGTGCGCTGGGAGCTCCATCGTGTGTGGGTGGTAGACGCCGAACTTGCACCCGGCAAGCGTCACCAGTTGCCCAAAGGGCGGTACTACCTCGACGAGGACACATGGCAAGCCATGCTCGGTGACCGCTGGGACGCCAATGGCCAGTTGGCCAAGACCCTGTGGTCGCTGCCTGCGGTGATGCCAGACCTGCCGGCGGTGGCCCAGTTGTCTTCGGGCTTCTACGACCTGGTGTCCGGTGCCTGGTTCATCCAGAACGTTTACACCGGCAAAGCCCAGCAGTACGCCTTGGTCGAACGTTACAAACCTGCTGAATTCTCACCTGCCGCAATGGCCGGGCGGGGCGTGCGCTGACGATGTTCAGGGGAGGGTGCATAGCGCCTTCCCCTCCTGCGACAGAATCGAGGTAGATATGAACACACTGCGTCAGTTGAGTGGCCTGTTGTTGGCCCTCCTTATGCCTTTTGCGCCTTATTGCCTGGCTCAAGGGCTGGTGGTCGGCGACGTACTACAGAGCCCGGCGGCCAAGGTTGCCAACCCTCAGCGCGGGGTTTTCACTGCCCTGGCCTTGGCGGGCCAGCGCCTGGTGGCGGTAGGTGAACGCGGTCTGATCCTGCTATCCGATGACAACGGCGAGCATTGGCGTCAAGCCGGCGTGCCGGTGTCGGTGGGGCTCACGGCAGTGCAGTTTGCCGATGCCAATGTCGGCTGGGCCGTGGGCCATGGCGGTGTGGTACTGGGGACGGGCGACGGTGGCGAAAGCTGGCGACTTCAGCTCGATGGCCTGCGTGCAGCGCAGCTTGAATTGCAGGCAGCGCAAAGCGCGTTGCCGACCCAGGCGGATGACGAAGCGGCACAAGTACGCGTACAAACCGCCGAACGTCTGCTCGCTGAAGGGCCCGACAAACCGCTCCTGGCGCTGGCAGCCAGTGACACGAAGCATGTGCTGGTGGTCGGTGCCTACGGCCTGGCCATGCGCAGCGACGACGGCGGCGCTAGCTGGCATTCAGCGATGGGCCAGATCGATAACCCAATGGGCCTGCACCTGTATGCCGTGGCGTACCAAGGTAATGACTTGGTGCTGGCCGGCGAGCAGGGCTACTTAGCGCGGGCGCTGGACGGTGAACACTTCGAACAGATAAGCAGCCCCTATGCCGGCACGCTGTTCACCTTGGCAACGCGCGGCGACGGTGCACTGCTCATTGGCGGGCTCAAAGGCCACGCGTTTGTCTTGGCGCCCGGTGCCGAGCGCGCCGAAGCGTTGCCGACCCTCGCGCCGGTGTCCTTCAGTGATGCCCGTGTTCTAAACGATGGTCGCGTGTTGCTGGCCAATCAAGCGGGCGGATTGTTTGCAAGCGCTCCCTCGGGATTCACCCCGGTTTCCGAATCGTTGCGCAAACCGGTTTCAGGCATCGTCCAGGCCGCCGATGGCAGCCTCGTTGCCGCGGGGTTCTCCGGGCTTTCGCGCCTGCCACAGCCCACCGTTTCCGCTTCGGAGTGAGTCAATGAATTCCGCTCGCCAAACCCTGTCATCCGCGTCCGATAACTTCGATCCTCGCTCTGGATCGCTGATCGAACGCGCACTGTTCAATCACCGCCATTGGGTGCTGTTGCTGTGCTTGCTGACCACCGTACTGCTCGGCTGGCAGTCGGGCCGCCTGGAGCTCAATGCCAGCTTCGAGAAGATGATCCCCACCGGGCACCCCTACATTGCCAACTACCTGGACAACCAGAAGGATTTGTCCGGCATCGGCAATGCGGTGCGTATCGCCGTCACCAACCACCACGGGGATATCTACGACGCCGATTACCTGCGTACCCTGCAGGCGCTGAGCGACCAAATCTACCTGTTGCCGGGTGTTGACCGCGCCTACATGAAGTCGCTGTGGACGCCTGCCACCCGTTGGGTTTCGGTGACCGAAGAGGGCCTGGACGGCGGCCCGGTGATTCCTGATGAATACGATGGCAGCCCGTCATCGCTGGGCGAACTGCGGCGCAACGTGCAATTGTCCAACGAGATTGGTCAATTGGTAGCCTTCGACCAGCGCTCCAGCATCATCTACGTGCCGCTGATGGCGCGCACGCCCGATGGCAAGCCGTTGGACTACCGGGTGTTGTCCGATCAGTTGGAGACCCTGCGGGCGAAGTACCAGAGCGACAGCGTCGATATCCACATCACCGGTTTCGCCAAGAAAGTGGGTGACCTGATCGAAGGCCTGGAGCAGATCCTGCTGTTCTTCGCCGTTGCCATCCTGATCACCACGGTGGTGCTCTACGGCTACACGCGTTGTGTGCGCAGTACCTTGCTGGTGGTGTTCTGCTCGCTGGTGGCGGTGGTCTGGCAGCTTGGCCTGCTGCCCCTGCTGGGCTACGAACTGGACCCCTATTCGGTGCTGGTGCCGTTCCTGGTGTTCGCCATTGGCATGAGCCACGGCGCGCAGAAAATGAACGGCATCATGCAGGACATCGGTCGCGGCATGCACCGCGTGGTGGCTGCGCGTTTCACCTTCCGCCGACTGTTCCTCGCAGGCCTCACTGCGCTGCTGTGCGACGCCGTGGGCTTTGCCGTTTTGATGCTTATCCAGATCCAGGTGATCCAGGACCTGGCGATCATCGCCAGCATCGGTGTGGCCGTGCTGATCTTCACCAACCTGATCCTGCTTCCGGTGCTGCTCTCCTATGTCGGCGTCAGTCCTAACGCTGCTGCGTTGAGCCTTAGAAGCGAGCGGGCCGAGGAGGGGGGCCAGGTGCGTCATGCATTCTGGCGCTTCCTTGACCTGTTCACCCGCAAGCCCTGGGCCGCCGTCTGCGTGGTTGTCAGCCTGGTGATGGCAGTGCTCGGCTTCCTGGTCAGCCTGAACTTGGCCATCGGCGATCTTGACGCCGGGGCCCCGGAGTTGCGCGCTGACTCGCGCTACAACCTGGACGATGCCTTCATGACCCGCAGTTACGGGGCCAGCAGCGATCTTTTCGCGATCATGGTGCGTACACCAAACAGCGCCTGTGCACGCTACGACATCCTGCGCAAGGTCGATGAGTTGGACTGGCAACTGCGCAGCCTGCCGGGCGTGGACTCGACCAACTCGCTGGCGCTGCTCAACCGTCGGATGCTGGTAGGTCTCTCCGAAGGCAGCCCAAAGTGGTACGAACTTCAGAACAACCAGGCGATGCTCAACATGATCACCGCCAGCGCGCCGCGCGGCCTGTACAACGAGTCGTGCAACTTGCTCACGCTCTATGTCTACCTCTCCGACCACAAGGCGCAAACGCTGACCCGGCTGGTGGAGCACGTCGAAGCCTTCGCCGCTGCCAACGACACCGACGAAGTCAAATTCCAGTTGGCTGCCGGTAACGCCGGGATCGAGGCCGCTACCAACATCGTGGTCAAGGAAGCCAATCGCGAGATGCTGTTCTGGGTCTACGGCGCGGTGATCTTGCTGTGTCTGATCACCTTCCGCTCCTGGCGCGCCACCCTCTGTGCGGTGATCCCGCTGATGCTTACCTCCATTCTCTGCGAGGCGTTGATGGTCTGGCTGGGCATCGGCGTCAAGGTCGCCACCTTGCCGGTGATCGCCTTGGGCGTGGGCATTGGCGTCGACTACGCGCTGTATGTGATGAGCATCATGCTTGGCCACCTGCGCCAGGGCGCCAGCCTTTCCGAAGCCTATTACCGCGCGCTGGTCTCCACCGGCAAGGTGGTGATGCTCACTGGCGTGACCCTGGCCATCGGCGTCGGCACCTGGATCTTCTCGCCCATCAAGTTCCAGGCCGACATGGGCGTGCTATTGGCCTTCATGTTCGTCTGGAACATGGTCGGCGCATTGCTGCTGTTGCCGGCGCTCGCCTATTTCCTGCTGCCAGCGACCCGCCGCAGCGATGCAGTCGTCGGCGCCGAGCCAGTCGCCGATATGCAGCCCGGCAAGGCAGCCGCCACTGGTCGCCCGTTGTTACTGGATACCGCCACCCGCTGACCTTTGCCCCAACAACAAGAGCACATGGGTATGACACCACTGATCGAGACCTTGCAAATCCTCTGGCTCGCACTCCCACGCGGCCTACGGACGGCCATGGAGGCGCACTGCAATGAGCACTGAGCGCCAGGCGGGTTTGCCGCAATCCCTGTTGCTACTGTTCGGCAGCTGTTTGCCGGTGCTGGGCGCGGTGCTGCTGGCACCGGTACTGCCGCGCATGCAGGCGCATTTTGCCGATACACCCGGCGCCGAAGTGCTGGTGCCTATCAGCCTGACCATTCCGGCGTTAGTGATCGCGCTGCTGGCGCCGTTTGCCGGTGTCATCGCCGACCGTCTGGGGCGCAAGCCGCTGTTACTGGCCTCGATGGTGCTTTACAGCCTCTGCGGGCTGCTGCCGCTGTGGCTTGAGTCGCTGCTGGGTATCGTCATCAGCCGTGCAGGCCTGGGCCTGGCGGAGGCTGGCATCATGACCTGCTGCACGACGCTGATGGGTGACTACTACCAGGGTGGGCGGCGCGAGCGCCTGTTCGCCCTGCAGATGGTCGCCACTTCTCTTTCGGCGGCAGTGTTCATCGCCTTGGGCGGCGCACTTGGGCAAAACGACTGGCGTCTGCCTTTCGTGCTGTACGGCGCCGGCCTATTGCTCCTGCCGCTGATGGCAATGCTGCTCTGGGAGCCGAAGGTCGATGAAGCCGCGTCGTTGTCTGGCAAGGCTGAAGACTTCCCGTGGCGCAGGCTCTTGCCGTTGTACCTGCTCACCGTACTGGCGGGCATCAGCCTATTCATCGTGCCGGTGCAAGCTGGCTTCCTGCTCACCCTGCTGCACGTCGATTCGCCCCAGCAGATCGGCATGACCATGGGCGCCAACCAGCTCGGCGTGCTGGCCGGTGCACTGAGCTTCCGCCTGCTCAACGGCCAGCGCCGGCAACACCTGCTGCTGCTGGCGTTCGCAACAGCTGGGGGCGGTGGGCTGCTGATGGCCACCACCGCCAACCCAGCGCTGGTGGCGGTTGCGGTGCTGATCAATGGCCTGGGCGTCGGATTGATGCTGCCGACCCTGATCACCGGGGTGATGAGGCAGGTCGATTTCACGCAGCGCGGCCGCGCCACCGGAGGCTTCACCGCGGCCCTATTCGCCGGCGAGTTCATCAGCCCTCTGGTGGTGCTGGGCCTTAATGGCGGCGTGGTCGCCCAATTGCCTGGCGCCCTGACCGTGGTGGCTGTCGCCCAGTTGCTGCTGGCGCTCGCCTGCGTGGTGCTGGCGAAGTGTTTCCGTTCGCGCGGCGCTGGCGCTACCACCACGCCTGATCACATCTAGAGGTAGCCATGCCCCAATCCCTGGAAAACGCCGCGTGACGGCAATTGATTGAAAGGAGTTTTCATGCAAGCACTTCCTCCATTCCAGCGCGTGGTCACCGGCCACGACAATGAGGGCCGCGCCGTGGTCACCCTGGCAGGCGCTACGCCCAACAACTTCTCGCTCAAGGCGGTGCCCGGCACCCTGTTCTATGAGGTCTGGAACAGCAGCGTCAGCCCGGCGCTGCTGGACAATGGCGCCGACCCAACCGACAAGCCTCTGCAACTTTCCCCGGGTGCCCAAGGCAGCGTTATCCGTGTGGTGGATATCCCGCCGGACAGCGTGCAGAACCAAGTTAGCGCCGAGGATGCCGCTGCGGCCTTCGCCGAGATCGGCCAAGCCCATGCAGGCACTGGCAAGGCGGACTCCAGGCACAAGCTCATGCACCGCACCGAAACCCTCGACTACGGCCTCGTCACGGAGGGTGAGGTGTGGCTGGTGCTCGACGGCGAGGAAGTCCACCTCAAACGTGGCGACATCGTGGTCCAGCGCGGCACCAACCATGCCTGGAGCAACCGCACCGAGAACATGGCGCGGATGGTCTTCATCCTGCTTGACGGCCGCTACGCCCCCGAACTCAAGGAGATGCTGCAATGAAGCTTGCCACACTTGACGACGGCAGCCGCGACGGCCGCCTGCTACTGGTTTCCTGTGACTTGAGCCGTGCGGTGGACGCCGCCGATATCGCCCCCACGTTGCAAGCGGCCGTGGATGACTGGCCGAACGTGGAGGCCGACTTGCGCGGCCGCTATGATGCCCTTAACAAAGGTGAACTCGCCGGCGCCTTCGACTTCGACCCCGCCCGCGTGATGGCGCCGCTGCCGCGTGCCTGGCAATGGCTGGACGGCTCTTGCTTCCTCAGCCACGGCGAGCTGATGCAGCGAGCATTCAACCTTGCGCCCATCGAAGGCGTAGAGTCCACGCCGCTGATGTACCAGGGCGCTGGCGACGACTTCCTTGGCCCGCAGCAAGACATTGCACTGCCCAGCGAGGCCCACGGCATCGACTTCGAAGGCGAGTTCGCTGTGCTGGTGGACGAGGTACCCATGGGCTGCACGGCCGAACAGGCACTGAAGCATATTCGCCTGGTACTGCAGGTCAACGACGTCAGCCTGCGGGCGTTGGCGCCACGGGAAATGAAGACCGGCTTCGGCTTCGTCCAGGCCAAATCCTCCTCCAGCTTCGCCCCGGTCGCAGTTACCCCAGACGAGCTGGGAGATGCCTGGCGCGACGGTCGCGTGCACCTGCCGCTGAATGTGGAGTGGAACGGCCAGTGGTTTGGCCACCCGCATGGCGGCGCCATGCACTTCGGCTTCCACCAGTTGATCGCCCATGCCGCGCTGACCCGTCGCCTCGGCGCCGGTAGCGTGATTGGCTCCGGCACCGTTTCCAATGCCGACCGCAGCGTGGGATCGGCGTGTATTTCCGAGCGCCGCGCCATTGAAATGATCGAACACGGTGCGCCGCGCACCGGCTTCCTGCAATTCGGTCACCGCATTCGCATGGAGGCGCGCAACACGGATGGTTCGCCGTTGTTCGGTGCCATCGACCAGCAGGTAGTCCAGGCAGCCCCGCCATGCGCGTGATGATTACCGGAGCTGCCGGTTTCCTTGGACGCTTGCTGGTGCAACGACTGCTGGACAAGGGCCAACTGCGAGGCCAGCCGATGGAAGCGCTGGTGTTACTGGATCAGCAACTGGAGGGTTTTCCTTCCGACCCGCGCCTGCGCTTGCTCGCCGGCAGCATCGCAGAACCGACCCTGTTACGCCGCGCCCTGGCCGATGGCGTGGATGTCGTGTTCCATCTGGTGAGCGTTCCCGGCGGCGCAGCCGAGGAACACTATGCATTGGGCCGGCAGGTGAACCTGCTGGCGACCCTGGAACTGCTCGACCAGTTGCGCAACGCTGCGCGGCCACCGGTTCTGGTCTACGCCAGCAGCGTGGCCGTGTACGGCGCGCAACTACCGGCACGCATGGACGAGCAGTGGATGCCGCGTCCGGCGCTGTCTTATGGCGCGCACAAGGTCATGGTGGAAACCCAGCTCAATGACCTCGCCCGCCGTGGCGAGGTAGATGGCCGCGCATTGCGGCTACCGGGCATCGTCGCAAGGCCCCGCGAGCCGAACGGCTTGCGTTCAGCCTTCATGAGCGACCTGATGCACGCCCTTGCCGCGGGAGAAAACTATTGCTGCCCGGTGTCGCCGCAGGCCACCGCCTGGTGGATGTCGGCGCGTTGCTGCGTCGACAACCTGCTGCATGCCGCCGAATTGCAAAACCCCGGCCCTCAGCGGGTGTGGCAGTTGCCAGTGCTGCACCTGGCCATGGACCAAGTGGTCGAGGCTCTGGCCGAGGCCTTCGGCGACGACCGTCGGGCCTTGGTGAGCTACCAGCCGAACGCGGACCTGGAGACGGTGTTCGGCCGCTATCCGCCTTTGCGTACCCCGCAATCGCGAGCCCTGGGATTTCATCACGATGGCTCTGCCCAAACCTTGGTGCGTAACGCCCTTAGCCTGAGCCAACGCCCGCGCCATGCGCGCGCGTCATTACAAACCCTATGAGACCTGCTGCCATGACCCTTGCCCGTAAACGCCGCCTCGTCGACCTCTCGGTAACACTGGACAACAACCCCTACACCGACCCGCCGCCGCTGCTGCCCAAGATCGACTACATGGACCACCAGCAGGGTTGGCCTGAAATGGCCGCGATGTTCCCTGGCCTGTCCCTGGACCAGATGCCGGGGCACGAGTCGTGGGCAGCAGAGCGCCTGTCGATCACCACCCACAGCGGCACTCACATGGATGCGCCTTGGCACTACGCCTCTACCACCGACGGCGGCAAGCCGGCGTTCGGTATCGATGAGCTGCCGCTGGAGTGGTGCCTGCAAGCGGGAGTGAAGCTGGACTTTCGCCACCTGCCCGATGGCCATGTGGTGACTGGCGCCGAGGTGCACGCTGAGCTTTCGCGTATCGGCCATGAGTTGCAACCGCTGGACATCGTGCTGGTGAACACCCGTGCCGGCAGCCTGTTCGGCGAGCCGGGGTATCTGGAAGCAGGCGTCGGCATGGGCCGTGAAGCCACCCTCTACCTGCTGGAGCGCGGCGTGCGGGTCGTGGGTACCGACGCTTGGAGCTGGGACGCACCCTTCAAGTACACCCGCGAACGCTTCGCCGCGAGTGGCGATGCGTCGATCATCTGGGAAGGCCACAAGGCTGGGCGCGACATCGGCTACGGCCAGATGGAGAAACTGGCCAACCTTGATAGCCTGCCGGCCAGCGGCTTTTTGGTGTCTTGCTTCCCTTACAAGATCAAGCATGCCTCGGCCGGCTTTGTCCGCGCCGTGGCCATCTTCGAAGAATAAGAACAGGAGCAACTGCCCATGCGATTGCGCATACTGTTGGCGGTCTTGGCGTGCTTTACGCCAGTGATCGCCGGCGCGGCCGAGCGCCCCAATATATTGCTGATCGTGGCCGATGACCTGGGCTACTCCGACCTCGGCGCCTTCGGTGGTGAAATCGCCACACCGAGCCTCGATCACCTGGCGGCCAGTGGTCTGCAACTGACCAACATGTACGCTGCGCCGACCTGTTCGCCGACCCGATCCATGCTGATGTCCGGCACCGACAACCACCTGGCCGGGTTGGGTACCATGGCCGAAGGGATGCAGCCATTCCAGCGAGGCAAGCCAGGCTATGAGGGCTACCTCAACCAACAGGCGCACTCCATCGCCGGCCTGCTGCGCGATGGTGGTTACCGTACCGCCATGGTCGGCAAGTGGCACTTGGGCCTGGCCCCGGAGCAGGGCCCGGACCGTCGTGGCTTCGAGCAGTCTTTCACTCTGCTCGAAGGGGGTGGGGTGCACTTCAAGCCCGCCCCTGGCTCGACCGCGAAGATCGAACAACTCTCTTATCGCGAGAATGGCAAGCCAGTGGAGCTTCCGGATGACTTCTATTCCACGGACTTCTATACCGACAAGTTGCTGGCGTACCTGAAGGCGGGGCAGGGCAGTGGCAAACCCTTCTTCGCGTATGCGGCTTACACCTCGCCACACTGGCCGTTGCAAGCACCGCAGGCTTACCTGGATAAATACCGCGGTCGCTACGACGGCGGCTACGACGCGGTTCGCCAGGCGCGAATCGAACGTATGAAAGAAAAAGGCCTGCTGCCTGCCGACTTCCAGAGCGCCGCGCCGCTGCCGGTCACCCCGCAGTTGCCTGGCTGGGACCAACTGGACCCCCAGCGCAAGCGCATCGAGGCGCGCAAGATGGAGATCTACGCCGCGATGGTGGACAACCTCGACCACAATGTCGGTCGCCTGCTGGAATACCTGCAGACCAGCGGCCAGATGGACAACACCTTGATCGTTTTCATGTCCGACAACGGCCCCGCTGGCGAACGCCACGAGCAGTACTACCCCGCCGGCCCGAATACCGACAACCGCCTGGAGAATCTCGGCCGACGCGGGTCGCAGATCGACTACGGGCTGCGCTGGGCAGAGGTGAGCGCGGCGCCACTGCGGCTGTTCAAGGGCAGCACCGCCGAAGGCGGTATCAGCGTGCCGGCCATCGTACAATTGCCGGCCAGCCTGCGTCGTCAGGGGCTGGAACGTGGTGTGGCACGGGTGGATGACCTAGCGCCGACCTTCCTCGCCCTGGCGGGTCTGCCGGACCCGGGTGACCAGTACCAAGGCCAGCCCAAGCATCCCATCACCGGCCGCTCCATGCTGCCGATGCTCGAAGGCAAAGGCCGGGCTGAGCCGGTAATGGCCGGTGAGCTGTTTGGCAGCCGCTATTACCGCGAAGGTAACCTGAAACTCCTTGGCCTGGTGCCCTGGAGCATGCCGGGCCAGCCCCAGCCACCGTTGCGTTGGCAGTTGTTCGACTTGTCGCACGATCGCGGCGAGCAGCATGACCTCTCCGCCAGCCAGCCGGAAACGACGCAACGCTTGCAGCAGGCCTGGCAGGACTACGCCCGCCGTGTCGGAGTGGTCGCACCGCCTCTGGCCAAGGCCCCATGAGGCGCCAGCTGATCGTTGTCGGTTGCTTGAGTGTGCTGGCCCTGGCGACGGTAGCTGCGCGGCCGCCCACCAGCCTGCCCTTGGGCAATGTCGCCGGCTGCGAGGCCTACGGTGGCTTGCCGGCGGGTTGGGGCAACGACCCGCTAGCCGGGATGGTCCGCGTCAGCGGCGGGCGCTTCACCCCCGGCACTGATGGGGGTTACCCGGATGAGCGACCGTTCGCCCCAGTGCACGTCGGCGACTTCTGGATCGATCGCACCGAGGTTACCCGCGCGCAGTTCGGCGCCTTTGTCGAGGCCACCCATTACATCACCGAGGCTGAGCGCTCCGGTGGCGCCGCGTTGTTCCACGTACCGCTGGACACGGCCAGCGACGGGTCGGCGTTGCCTTGGTGGCGTTACGTAAGGGGTGCTGACTGGCGCCACGCATCGGGCCCGGACGGGCCGTTGGCCAACCTGGACCAATACCCAGTGACCTTGGTCACGCTGGCGGACGCCCAGGCCTACGCACAGTGGCGCGGCAACGACCTTCCCAGCGAGGCCGAGTGGGAATATGCAGCGCGCGGCGTTGACCCGTCGCAACGTCTCGGCGAGGAACCACGCGACAGCAACGGCCAGCCCGCTGCAAATTACTGGCAGGGCGTGTTCCCCGTGCATGACGCAGCCGAGGACGGTTTCGCTGGCGTTGCCCCAGTGGGCTGTTTTGCCGCCAACGCCGCTGGGCTGTTCGACATGATCGGCAACGTTTGGGAATGGACGGCAGATGCCCAATGGGGGCCGCTGATCAGCCACGCCAATGGCGATCCGAGCCAATTGCGTAGCGCGCTTGCACCGTCGCGTCCTCAGGTCATCAAGGGTGGCTCCTACCTTTGCGCCGCGTCCTATTGCGCCCGCTATCGCACGGCGGCACGTGAGCGCCAGGATGCGGACCTGGCGACCTCTCATGTGGGCTTTCGCACCATTCGCCGTATCCCGCCAACAACCTTGACCCACTCGGAGTGGTAGGGTAGTACAAGCAGTCTGAATGACCCCTCGCCAACCGGTTTGCCGGGAAACGAAGAGCGGGTCGCCCCAGGGTATAGGGGGCGACCCGCTCACGGCGTGTCAGCGTTCGTGGAGCCACCCACCCTCAATGTTTGGGTGGCGGACCGCCAGGGGCCCATTTTTCCTGGTAGTGGAAGAGAAAGTACTGCGAGTTGTCGGCACCGGGCGCTGCAACCCGCGCGGTCCAGCGCTCGTCATGCAGGTCCATGTCGGCGTCATATTCCACGTGGCAGCCCATGGGGCTGTTGAAGTACCAGAACCAGTTGGACCCCAGCTGGTGACGCCCTGGCCCCCAGAACGACTCATAGCCTTTCTCGACGAAGCGGGTACCGGCAATCATCACCTCGGTTGGGCCACCCATGTGGAAGGTAAAGTGTTCGATACCTTTCATGAACGGCGGCGTCTGGATCAGGAACAGGGTGTGGTGGTCCTGGGTGCCAGCCGGGCGCAGGAAGGGGCCGGTGTCGACGAAGCGGTCGGTGCAGACAAAGCCCAGGCGGGTGTAGAACGCTTCTGCCTTAGCGTGGTCAGGCACGAAATAGACCACATGCGACAGGCTGCGTGGCAAAGCCGGCATGTCGTCGCTGGCGCCAAGCGAGTTGATTGCCCGGCCCAGCTCTGCGCCGGGGGCGTTGCTTATTTCGCCGGGCATCGCCAGCGGGCGGCGCAGGGTGATGCGAAAACCCAGGGCGAAGCCCATGTCGTCCACCACGCGCAAAACGCCGTCCTCCCCACGCACAACGGTGCGGTCCTTGGAGAGTTCGGCCTCGATGGCCTGCAGGGTGGCTTCGTCGGCTACGCCGTAAACGGTTTCGCGCAGGGTGTTCGCCGTCTCCATGGCCTTGGGCAGGCGTGGGTCGTCGCGGTGGCGAATTTCAATGCCGGTGCCGTCCAGTGCCTCGAGGTAGCCGCCGGCTTCGTCCAGCTTGCCCGGCTTCAAACCGTAGTCGGTGAGGTATTGCACGCAGGCGTCGACGTTGTCGACGCCGAACACAAGGTAATCAGGTCCGATGATTTTCATGGTCGGTTTCTCTTCTTGTCTATCAGGCGGTACGACCACCGAGGTTTTCGGCGACCCAGTCGGCGATGTACTGGCCGGCGTTAATGGAGTTATCGAAGCTGGAGTGCTGCACACCGCCTTCGCGTGGGGTGAAGATCTTCAGTTCGCGCTTGGGGCTATTGACCAGTTGTTCGTAGGTGCGGTGGGCCCATTTGAGCGGGATCTGTGAGTCCTGCTCGCCATGGGTGACCAGGAACGGCACCTTGATCCGCTCCACCACGCCGTCCAGGTGGACGTTTTCGGCGATGGTCATGAATTCGTCGATGTTTTTACCGCCCCACACCCAGCGCACGTGCTCCCAGTAATGCGGCACCGGGAAGCTGCCTTCGCGTTCCAGGCGGCGCTTTTGCACGTCGCGCCAGTCGTGGTTGGCGCCCCACACCACGCCACAGGCAAAGCGCGGCTCGAAAGCCACCACACGCGGGCAGTAGTAGCCGCCCAGCGACACGCCTTCGCAGCCGATGCGCTTGGGGTCCACATCCGCACGGGTTTCCAGCCAGTCGAACACGCGGCTGCCCCAATGCTCGGCGTCATAACGGGCTTTCAGGTCGTGCAGGCGCAGCGCTTCGCCGGTGCCCGGCTGGTCGATCACCAGCGATGAAACGCCCCGCTTGGCGAGCCAGGCCGGCAGGCCAACCCGGTATTTCATTTCTTTCGTGGAGTCCAGGCCGTTGAGTTGCAGCAGTAGAGGCGCCGGCCCCTGTACGCCTTCGGCACGGATGAATAGCCCGGAAATGACTTTGCCCTCATAGGGGATCTCGACCCGCTCGCAGTTCTCGCCGGAGAGCGCGATGCCGCGGGCGAAGGTGTTGAGGAAGCGTTGGTAAAGCGCCATGCGACCTGGGGCGCCGTGAGCTTGCAGGCGTTCACCTGTGAGGTAGTAGGTTGCGGCACGGTTGTACTTTTCGCCGGCCGAAAGCAGGCGGCCTTTCTCTTCGTCCTCGCGGGCCAGGTCGCAGAGTTTGTCGGCCGTCTTCGACCAGGCTTCTCGAAAGGCGCGGGTTCCGGCGGCGTCAGGTTGCTTGGCGGCTTCCTGAAGCGGTTCGCACATTTCGACGATTTCACCGATGCGCGCGCCCATCTCAATAGCGAGGTTTACTGAGAGGTTCCAAACGTAGTTGGTGGGAAAATAGCGGAACATATTGTTGTTTTTCCTTCTTCTGGTCCTGGCCGCCATCGACCCTGCATAGCCAGGGCTATCGCCCGAGGCGCTGTTCGCAGATCGGCAGGGCTCAAGTCGGGCAACCCGGTGTGAACGCTCCCGCATCAGGCAGTGGCGCGGGCGTCGGCCGCCCCTTGGGGCAGCTTGCGCAAGCTCGCATGGGCCAAAGGATTGGACAAATCGCTTGTTCGGATGCCAGCTATCGGATTGTGAGATACCTGGCGTGCCGCCGTAACGGCAGGCATGGCGAGCGCTGAGGGCACGCATCGCCAGTATCGATTGGTTGGCGCATCCGGGATGGTTCCGTAGCGGGACCCCGGATGCCGAGGGGCTCAAGCGGTAACGGCAGACTCTGGGCGGTTGACCATCTCCGTCAGCTTTTCGCGCAGCCAGCGCAGCATGGGGTCACGGTCCAGGCTGCGGTGCCAACTCATGTATTCCTGCATGGCCGGCAGCTCCACCGGCGGCGGCAAGATGCGCAGCGGCAGGTTGCGTGCATAAAGCCGTGCCAGGCGGCTGTGCATGGTGGCGATGCGTTGAGTCCCAATGACCAGTTGCGCCAAGGTATTGAAGTCGTGGGTGATGACTTCCACGCGGCGTTTGCAACCGTATTGGCTCATGAACCACTCCTCTATGCCGGGCGTACGGCTGCGCCCGAAGGCGACGCCGACATGGCCCAGCTCAAGGTAGCGTTCCAGTGTCAGGCGCTCGCCGATGCTGTGGTTCTCGGCGCACACCACGCAGACGTGCTGTTCGTCGAACAAGAGCTGTGAGGGGTGCTCCTTAACGATGAAGTGCTCTGGCGCGATCATCAGGTCCACTTCGCCGCGCATGAGCATTTCCATCGCGGTCTGGCCGGGGCTGATGAGTTCGAAGGTGATGTTCGGGGCTTCGTGGTTGATCTCGCGAATCGCCTCGGCGAACAGCACGCTGATCAGGTAGTCCGAGGCCATGATGCGGAAGTGACGTTTACTCTCGGAGATGTCGTGCACTGGTTTGGCGGTGATGGAGGTCTGGATTTTCAGCAGTACGTCGCGAACCGGTAATGCCAGTTCCTTTGCCAGTGGGGTGGGCATCATCTTGCGGCCCACCTGCACTAGCAGGTCATCTTCGAAGTAGGTCCGCAGGCGTCCGAGCACACCGCTGGTGGCCGATTGGGTCATGTGCAGGCGGGCGGCGGCACGGGTGATGTTCTGCTCTTCGAGCAGTACATCCAGCGCCACCAGGAGGTTCAAATCCAGGTGTTTAAAGCGCATCACGGGCATCTCTTGTTGTATTTATTTTCGCGATACCCTGCATCCCGACTAACGATTAGTCAAATTGTTCCTGCCTTCCTAGCCTGTGCTCCTAGGGCCTCTCTGTTGTTGTGCTATCCAGCCGCGCTGGCGTGGTCCCGGTCAAAACATTGTTAATGCTCGGGTTGTCACGCTCGCGATCGACCCTGCGCTCCCACAACAAGAACAAGGATTCATCCATGAGCAGCGATATCAGCAAGGTACTCGTAGTCGGCGGCGGGATTGGTGGCCTCTGCGCGGCCATCGCATTGCGCCGCCAGGGCATCGCGGTGGACCTGGTGGAAATCAAGTCCGAGTGGACCGTCTATGGTGTCGGCATCATTCAGCAGAGCAACGTGGTGCGAGAGATGGCCCGCCTTGGCGTGCTCGAAGGCTACCTCGAAGCGGCCTACGCCTTCGAGGACGTTGGCATCTACGATCTGCAGGGCAATGCCCTGGTACGCATCCCAGGCCAACGCCTGGCCGGCCCGGAGTATCCCGCCAACGTCGGTATCTCGCGCCTGTCTCTGCACCAGGTGCTGAGCACCACTGCGATCGACCTTGGCACCCAGGTACGCCTTGGCTTGTCGGTAGAATCCTTCCAACAAGACGCGGCCGGCGTGGATGTGAGCTTCACCGATGGCAGCGCTGCTCGCTACGACTTGGTTGTGGGGGCCGACGGCGTTTACTCGAAGATTCGCGGCATGCTCTTTGGCGACACCTACAAGCCGCGTTTCACCGGGCAGGCCGTGTGGCGCTACAACTTTCCTCGACATCCTTCCATTGATCATCTGGCGAGCTATGTCGGCGCTGAGGGCAACGCCGGCCTGGTACCGCTGTCCGATGACCTGATGTACATGTTCTCCACCTCACACGAACCGGGTAACCCCCGCTATGAGCCGGCACAGTTGGCCGAACTGATGCGTGACCGCATCAGTAAGATCGCAGGCCTAGTGGGCGAGCTGCGCGAGCAGATTACCGACATCAGCCAGGTGGTCTACAAACCCATGGAAGTGGTGTTCGTCAACGAACCTTGGTTCAAAGGCCGTGTGCTGCTGATTGGCGACGCGGCTCATGCAACCACGCCGCATTTGGGGCAGGGCGCCGGGATGGCAATCGAAGACGCACTGGTTCTGAGCCTGGAGCTGTGCGGCAGCGGTTCGGTGGAGGAGCGGCTTGAGCGTTTCATGACGCGCCGCTTTGAGCGCTGCAAGTACATCAGCGAGAACTCGATCATGGCCGGGGAGAGGGAAATGGCCCGTGACGCGACGTTCGATCGCATCGGACTGACCAAGGCGATGCTCAAGCTGACCGCCGAACCGATCTGAAACTGCTAGCCGTGGCGGCTATTCCGGTGTTTACGCGCTCACCCCCTGAGTTATCGAGGTCTCTGTGTCCCAGGATTTGACATTGCTCTGCCGCGACGACCAGTTGCAGGAAGGCCTTGCACGTGGGTTCGACCCCTGGGCCCAGGGGCGTGATACCGTTCTTGCGTTGCGCTGGCGTGGCCAGGTGCGTGTCTATCGAAACCTGTGTCCGCACCTGGACGTGGCCATGCAGTACCGCAAGGACCGCTTCATGTCTGGCGATGGCCGGCACATCGTCTGCTTTGCTCATGGTGCGCTGTTTCAACCCGACAACGGCTTCTGCGTGCTTGGCCCCTGTCAGGGCCAGTCGCTGCAAGCACTGATGGTAAAGGTCGACGTTTCGGGAAATGTTTGGCTGGAGGAGGGTGGCCCTCGGGCAAACGATGAGGCTATTGCGTGCGCTTCCATGGACTAGACCTGAACCTGCTGGTGGTGCTGGACGCTTTTGTTTGTCGAGCAGCACGTCACGCGCGCCGCGGTGCGCCTGCACCTGACCCAGTCAGCGGTCAGCGCGGCCCTGGGTCGCCTGCGGGAGCATTTTAACGATCCGCTGTTTGTCCTCGTGGGCGGCGCCATGCTGCCCACGGCGCTGATGCAGTCACTGCACCCACGTATCGACCAGGTACTGGAAAACGCGCGGGGCATTGCCTTCGCCAATGCAAGCTTCGACCCGGGAGCGGCGCGCCGCAAGTTCCGCATCATTGCGTCGGATTATGTGATCGCGGTGCTCATGCCGGCGCTGATGCGACGGTTGGCCAGCCTTGCGCCCCAGGTCGACTTGCAACTTCTCACGCTGGTGCCGCTGCGCGGTGCCGAGCCCGGCAGCCTGGTGGATGAGGCCCTGGAGCACCGGCACTGCGACCTGGTGATCCTGCCGCTTGCCCATGGCTCGGCGCGTCATCCGCAACAACCGTTGTTCGATGACAGCTTCAGCGTCATTGCCTGCAGGGATAACTGCGCCCTAATGGACGGCCTCACGCTGGAGCATTACCTGGCAGCGCCACATGTGGTCCGCGAGACCGGCGCAGGCGCCCAGGGCAGCATGGAAGCGGAATTTATCGCAAGCCAGGGGCTGACGCGGCGGGTGGCTGTGGCTGTGGACCAGTTCGCGTTGATACCGGAATTCATCGTTGGCGGCCCCTGCCTATCGACCCTGCACAGTCGCCTGGCGCACCTCTACGCGCAGCGCTTTCCTCTGCGCCTGCTGCCACCACCACTCGCCATTCCCGCCACTCTGCAGGTGATGCAATGGCACGCCTACCAGGACAGTGACCCGGCGCTGGTCTGGCTGCGCCAGTTGTTGGCGGAGGTGGCGGGCTGACAACGACGGCTATCAATTTCTGTCATGGCCGGCCAGTAGGAAACTTCACTTCCTCAGGCATTGGCTGCCCAATACCGTGTCGGTACGACAACAACAGGACAGACCGACATGCCCAGACGCCACGTTCACTGCCAAACCCTCTTTACTGGCCTTGAGGACCAGGCTCGACACGACCAGGTGCTGATCATCGAAAAGGGTATGTTCACCCATGTCGGCCCTCGCCAGACCGCTCCGCAGCCATTGCCTGGCGAACGCGTGATTGACACTGGCGGACACTTCGTCATGCCCGGCCTGGTGGATGTCCACACCCATCTGGTGTTCGGCAACGCCAAGAGCGAGGAAGACATCGACCTGCACGTCTCGCCGGAATTTCGCGCCCTGCGCGGTCTGTTTTTTACCCAGCATGTATTGGCCGCCGGCTACACCTCGGTGGTGGTGCCGGGTGACGCCGGGCATTGCAGCATTGCCGTACGCAACGCTATCAATGCCGGTATGTTCAGTGGCCCTCGCATCGCCGCCAGCAGCAATGTAATCGCCAACCGGCAGAGCCTGAACGATTGGTTCCCCAGTTGGGTCGGTACGCCTGAGTATTTCTCTGGCCGCCTGTGCGCTACCCGCGACGAGCAGATTGCGGAAATCCGTCGTCAGGCCAAGGACGGCGTGGACCTGATCAAGATCGCTATGGACGGCCCGCACATGCGTCCCAACGGGGAACATATCGCCGCGTTCACCCAGGACGAGACCCGCGCCATGGTCGAGGAGATCCACCGCCTTGGAAAAAAGGTCGCCGTGCATGCCTATGGCCGCGAAGCGGTGCTGTATGCGGCGAAGGCGGGGGTGGACGTGATCTTCCACGGGTTTTTCCTAGACGATTCCTGTATCGAGGCAATACTCGAATCGGGTAGTCACCTCGCTCCGACCTTCACCATGCTCGCCAACAACGTCGAATTTGCCGAGGATTACGAGCCTTCGACCCGCTGTGGTTACGCTGCGATGCAGCGCCGTGTGATCGAGGTGGGTTGTCGCAACTTGCGCCGCGCCCGGGAAGCCGGTGTGCCGTTCATGACCGGCAGTGACAGCGGTTTCGCCATCACTCCCTACGGTGAATGGCACGCCCGTGAAATCGAGATTTTTGTCGACTGGTTGGGTTTCAGCCCTGCCCAGGCATTGCGCGCGGCAACCTCGGTTGCCGCGCGGATGATGCCCGCGGCGCAGCAGGTGGGCGCCATCGAGGTTGGCCGTCGCGCCGACTTCATCTGTGTTGATGGCTCCCCCCTGCAGAACGTCTCGATTCTTCAGGAGCGCGAGCGCATACGTGACGTGTACCTAGGCGGGTATCGCGTGGAGGCCCAGGTACCGGGCTACGATCCCTACAAGGTCAGTGACTTCAACACGGTGAAATGGGCCGAACTTCACACCCGGCAACGGGCCGTGGACATGGGCAAGCGCAGTGCACCTGAACCTGATCAAGAGGTAGGCCAGCATGAATAAGCTCACCCTGGAACTGGCGTCGCAGATGGTCGACACTGCGCTGGCAGAGGGCCGGCGGTTAGCCTTGCAGCCACTTTGTGTTGCGGTACTGGATGCCGGCGGTCACCTGCTGGCGCTCAAACGCGACGAGCGCGCCAGCCTGCTGCGACCGCAAATCGCGTCGGGCAAGGCCGCATCAGTTCTGGGCATGGGCTTTGGCGGCCGCGAACTTGCCCATCGTGCTGCCGCGCTTCCTGCATTCTTCAATGCATTGAGTGCCCTGGCCGGCGGCAACATGGTTCCGGTGCCCGGCGGGGTGCTGGTGCGTAATGGGGCAGGGGAAGTGATCGGCGCTATCGGTATCAGCGGTGACAGCTCCGACAACGACGAACGCTGTGCGATTGCCGGCGTGCTGGGGGCAAACTTGATGCCCGACAGTGGTGCATGTTGATAGGAAAAAAGCCACTTTTGCCACTGCGGCTTGGGTGGCTTTTCTCATTTCATACGCTTATTTGGTGCGCTCAGCCTCGGATATCTGAAAAAGTTTCAGTCTCAAATCTGCCCGCGCCAATCCAAGCCCTAGATGCATGTGTTGTATTGCCGTTGGGAATTCAACGGATGCAGTTGTGGGCGATCCAGTTGATGAACCGGTCGGCGTACAAGAGGGAGGAAAGATCGGGAATGGGATGAACGCCCGCGTCACACAGGAAGCCCTAGCGACCAAAGTCAAGATCTCTGATAGCGGGCCGCAAGGTGCGGCTCGTCAGCTCACATTCGGAAAGAACAAAGTCTGTTTTTATGAAGCTGCTCGGCTCTCGCTGAGGATTGACAGGCGGCAGAAAGGTAACCAACCTGCGCGTGCTAATAAGAAGTAAATAATTCTCCGAGCCTCCTGCATAGCTGCCAATTCTCGGGTTGATTAGTTACGCGTCAGGCCGCAGCTTTTACGCACAATCAGCTTCGGTTTGAGTAAGAACTTCATGGCAGGGGCGTCTGGGTTCTTCAGGCGCTTCATGAGCATTTCGCTAGTAACCTCTCCAATACGCTCAGGCTCCAGGGCCACGGTGGTGAGGGGAGGGTTGCAGTATGCGGAGCTCGCGACCCCGTCACTCCCGATCAAAGCGATGTCCTCACCCGCCTTAAGTCCTCGGTTGCCCAGCTCGCTGAGCGCGCCGGTGGCAATCAGGTCGTTGTAGCAAACCACTCCTGTCGGCCGACGATCCATGTCGAGCAGGCGACTCATGCCGTCTTTGCCGCCAGCCAGGCTGATGGCAGTTTCGATCATCCAGTCCGGATTTGGGGTAATCCCGTTTTTCTCCAAGCACTCCATGTAGCCGTGCAAACGCTCCATGCTTACCGAATAGGTGCTGTTGCGCCCGACGAAGGCAATGTCCCGATGCCCGAGGTCAATCAAGTGCTGGGTGGCGAGTTGTATGCCGACGTAGTTGTCTGCCCCGACGAAGTCGGTCTCAGGTTGTCGGTCGCAGCAGCGATGAATACCAGACCGCCTGCGGTAGTGATCGGGCCGCCGTTGCTTGGTACGCCGAAACGAACTGGCAGGCCGGTTGGCAAGCCGAACGGGCCGTTCGCACGAGCAGTACCCAGCGGGTTCTGCCACAGCACTTTACGGGTGTGCATATCGATGGCATTGATCATGCCGAATGGTGGTTCGTTGCGAACCGCCCCTGTTGGCGGTTTTTTCGCCTGGAATTCAAGTAAGTCGCATTCGGATCGAACGGTCTGGCCATGCCAGCCACCTCATCAGGAACGGCAGCTATCGCATTCAATGATTATGGTTGACATCAAAGGTTTGACTTTAATGATGATGATCATAATCATTGGGCTTATGGTTTCTGACTCTAAGGACGCTCGATGCAAAAGCCTGTACCTGGAACTACCGAATGTGTAGGTGCTCTCGATTCGACTGAACTGCCTGCTGATCAGTCATCTGTTGAGGGCGGGGAAAAGGTTGCGCCTAGGGAAGTGGCCGAAGACGCCCCAGATGCGGGCGGCCTGATCTCCATACCAGGGCATCCACCTTTCAAGTGGAAAGGACTCATGCTCGAGCAGTGACGCTCATGGGGAATGGATGGGCCTGCCTCAGGGCGTCAATTTGTCCATGATCTGCTCACGGCACACGCTGAGCACCTCATCAGCAAGTGGTGAGTCGTCCGGACAAGCGCGAGACAGAATCAAGGCGCCGAGGGCGTGTGCGAAGGTGTCGATGATTTCCGCACGACTTGCTTTCGGTTCGTCATCCTTGCCCTGTAAAACCTCCAGCAACTTTTCAATCCCAGCCTCGTAAGCTGCTTTGATGTCATTGGACTGTCGAGCGGCGTCTCCGCCCAGTGCCGCTAGGGTGCAACCTTTCCCTTTCTCATCGCGGTGCTTGCGGGACAGGTAGAAATTGACGAAGTCGGCGAGTTCGATGCCCTGCATCTGCTCGACCGTCTTGTTGATTCCGCACGTCGCGGATTCACCTATCAAATCCGCCTTGGATTTGAAGTGTTTGTAAAAACCGCCGTGGGTGAAGCCGGCAGCTCCCATGAGGTCTGCAACACCCACGCCGTCGTAGCCGCGCTCACGGAATAGTGTGGAGGACGTTTCCACGATATGGGCCCGGTTAGCTTGTGCTTGGGCCTTGGTGACCTTCATTTCTCAGCTCTCTTCGCTATCAAGCCAACCAATATCATACATTGATGACGTTCATAATCAAAGTTGTTGACTGGATGGATGACGATCATCATCATTAGGCTATGTCTTCCACTGAGAGAGCAAAATGTCATGAGCTATACCCATCTCACCGTTCCGACCCGCACAGTAGAAGTAGGCGGCGACACCTTCACCTACCGACGCTGGGGTAATACTTCAGGTGTTCCCCTGGTCTTCATTGCCCACTTCCGTGGTGGGCTCGATCACTGGGATCCGATCATCACTGATGGTCTGGCTGCGGGTCGTGAAGTGATCCTGCTGAACGGTAGGGGTGTAGCGTCGTCGTCGGGAACACCGGCCACGACCATTGAGCAAATGGCGGATGACATTGCAGCGGCCATCAAGGCACTGGGGCTGACCCAAGTCGACCTGCTTGGCTTCTCCATCGGTGGTCTGCAAGTTCAGGAGGTGGCGCTTCGTCACCCCGAGTTGGTACGCAAGCTTTTGCTGCTCGGCACCGGACTGCGCGGTGGTGATCCAACCATGGCGGAGGGGGTGAGAGAGGCCGCTTCGAACCCCGTTCCGACCATCGAAAACTTCCTGTTCCTCTTCTTCGGTCGTTCGGAAGCAGCCAAGAAGGCGGGCCTGGCGTTCTGGGAGCGCCGCAACCAGCGCGCCGATCAAGACACCCCAAGCTCGATTGATGTCGCCATGGCACAGGGCGCTGCTTTTGCAGCCTATGTCCAGTCGGCACAGGGCGAGAACCGCTTCTCTTACCTCAACGAGCTCAAGCAGCCCACCTTGGTAGTCAATGGCGTCGACGACGTCATGATCCCTTCGATCAATTCGTGGAGCCTGGTGCAGAACATCCCGAATGCCCAGCTGCTGATCTACCCGGACTCCGGTCACGCCGCTCACTTCCAGTATCCCGAGCGCTTCCTGAAACACGCTCTCCAATTCTTGGAAGAGTAAGGCCACCCCCACCTGGGCTGCTGGGGGCGCGTAAGCGTCTTCAATAGCGGTGTGTTTGAAACCTAATTCGTAGTATCGGAATGTTGAGAATGGCTGAGAAATCCGTATTTGAGCCCTACACCCTTGGGGCAATCACCCTTTCCAACCGTATCGTGATGGCGCCGCTGACGCGCAACCGAGCGGAGGAGGGCCTGCTGCCGAGCCAGTTCGCCGCTACCTACTACAGCCAGCGCGCTTCTGCAGGGTTGTTGATCACTGAAGCTACCCAAGTTTCAAAGCAAGCTCAGGGCTACCAGAACACGCCCGGCATCTTCACCCAACAACAGGTGAGCGCTTGGCGCGAAGTGACCGATGCCGTCCATGCTGAGGGTGGTCGTATCTTCCTTCAGATCTGGCACGTTGGCCGGGTATCGCACGTCGTTTACCAGGACGGTCAACCGCCTGTAGCACCTTCTGCAATCCGAGCTGCTGCCAAGGTCTCCGTGAATAACGAACTTGTGGATGTCTCCGAGCCTCGTGCGCTTCGTATCGAAGAACTCCCAGGCATTGTCGAAGACTTCCGACAGTCTGCAGCTAACGCCATCAAGGCCGGCTTCGATGGGGTCGAGATCCATGCAGCCAACGGCTACCTGCTGGATCAATTCCTGAAGGACAGCGCGAACAAACGTACCGACGCTTATGGTGGTTCGGTAGCCAACCGGGCACGGCTCGTTCTGGAAATTGCCCAGGCGGTGGTATCAGAAATTGGCGCCGAGCGCACGGGCATCCGCATTTCGCCTGTCTCCCCGTTCAATGATGTTTCCAGCACCAACGCTCAAGAGCAGTACAACTACTTGATCGACAAGCTCAATGAGCTTGGCCTGGTGTACCTCCACGTTATTGAAGGTGTGCCGGGTGGCCCACGTGATATTGCTCCGTTCGATTACGCCGGGCTGTGCAAGCGCTTCACCAACACCGTGATCGTCAACAACGGCTACGACGTGGAGCTCGCTTCCTCTCAATTGACGTCAGGTCAAGCAGATCTGTTTGCGATTGGTCGGCCCTTCATCGCAAACCCTGACTTGGTCGAGCGATTGAACTCCGGTGCTGCGTTGGCAAGCTTCGACCCCGCGACACTCTACGGCGGCGGTGCAGCGGGTTACATCGATTACCCCGCACTGGAAAACGCTTAAGCCCAGCGCGTCTATCTTCAATTCGAGATCATTGATATGACCCAGTACATCGCCGCACCCAACCAGACCCTCGAGATCGATGGTGTTGCCTTCGCTTACCGTGAGCTCGGGCGCAAAGGTGGCGTTCCCCTCATCCTCCTGAATCATTGGGGAGCCGTTCTCGACAACTTCGATCCACGCATCGTCGACGAGCTGGCTAAGCATCACCATGTAATCGCCACGGACTATCGCGGCATTGGTTTGTCTGGTGGTGTCGCGCCGCTTACCGTCGCAGAAATGGCCCGCGATTCCGTGGCGCTGATCAAGGCACTGGGCTTCGACAAGGTCGACCTCTTCGGCTTCTCGTTGGGTGGCTTCGTTGCTCAGGAGATCGCGATCACCCAGCCTGGCCTGGTGCGTAAACTGATCCTGACCGGCACCGGCCCTGCCGGGGGCAAGGACATTGACCAAGTCGCCGTGGTTTCCATGCCGCTGATCCAGAAGGCGATGTCCGAAGGAATTGATCCGAAGACCTATCTCTTCTTCACGTCGAGCGAGGCGAGCCAGCAGGCTGCTAATGCTTTTCTGAATGCCATGCTTGAACGCCGGAGCGACCGCGATCTTCCTGTCACTCAGGAAGTCTTCGGTCGCCAGCTTCAAGCCATTCAGGCCTGGGGGCAGCAAGCTCCACAGGACTTGTCTAGCCTGGATATTCCGGTGCTTATCGCCAACGGTGACCAAGACATCATGGTTCCGTCCGCACTTAGCAGCGATATGGCAGAGCGCATTTCTGGCTCTACGCTGGTTATCTACGAGGATGCTGGTCACGGAGGAATTTTCCAGAACCATGCTGACTTCTCTTCGAAAGCTCTCGCATTTCTTCGTGACTAAGACAACCGCAGCCAGGAGTCGGACAAATGAGTCAGCCTACTGCAATCGTGTTCGGTGTTGGCACTACCCGAGGTGTCGGGGGAGCGGTCTGTAAGCGTTTTGCCCAAGAGGGGTATCACGTCATTGTCACAGGCCGAACTTTGGAAAAGATCGAGGAAGTCGTTGCAGACATTCGGAGTTCCGGCATAGGGAGCGCCGAAGCGTTGCAGACTGATGTCACCGTCGAAGAGCAAGTCATCGCAGCGTTTGATCTTGCGATGTATCCAGGCGCGGGCCGAGCCCCTGCCGACGTCGTGGTGTTCAACGCGGGCAATAACGCCCTGATCGATTTCACTCAGCTCACAGCCAGCCAGTTCGAGGACTTTTGGCGAGTAGGCTGCTACTCGGGCTTCCTCGTTGGCAGAGAAGCAGCCAGGCGGCTGGTTCCTTTGGGTCGTGGCACCGTGATTTTTACCGGTGCTTCAGGAAGCTTGAGGGGCAAGCCTGGCTTTGCCCACTTTGCCGCCGCCAAGGCGGGATTGCGAATGATCTCCCAGAGCATGGCACGCGAGTATGGGCCTAAGGGCATTCATGTTGCTCACGTCGTGATCGATGGCGGGATCCTGGGTGACCGACTGCGAAATGCCGCCCCGGCCAGGGTGGAGAGCATCGGGTCAGAAGGGCTGTTGGGATACGAGGCGATTGCTGAGAACTACTGGACGTTGCATCGCCAGCCACGATCCGCCTGGACTCAAGAACTCGACCTTAGGCCGTTCAAAGAAAGTTGGTGATCGCCTGATCACCTGCACTTCGGGCACCTCTACATTTTGGAATTTTGAAGATATGAAAGCGTTTCTGATTGATCGCTACGGCAAAGACGTCGTTGGTGATATCACTGAAGTTCCAGAGCCAAAGGTGGGTGATTTCGATGTTCTCGTTGAGACCCACGCTACAAGCGTGAACGTTCTTGATATCAAAATTCGGAAGGGCGAGTTCAAGTTGATGCTGCCTTTCAAGATGCCCCTGATCTTGGGTAACGATGTCGCTGGCATCGTGAAACGGATCGGTGGGAAAGTCAGCCGCTTCCAGGTGGGCGACGAGGTGTACGCACGTGTCGGCCAGGCGCGTATGGGCGGCTTTGCGGAATTCGTGGCCGTCAACGAAGCGGCAGTCTCGCCCAAGCCTACCAATCTGAGCATGGAGGAGGCGGCTTCGCTGCCATTGGTGGGCCTCACAGCCTGGCAGGCTTTGGCGGAAATGGCCAAGGTTCAACCAGGGCAAAGGGTTCTGATTCATGCCGGTTCCGGTGGCGTCGGTAGCATCGCCATCCAAGTCGCCAAGCACCTGGGAGCATTCGTCGCAACAACCACGAGTACCGTCAATGTGCCGTGGGTTAAGGCGCTGGGTGCCGATGTGGTGATCGATTACAAGACCCAGCAGTTCGAATCACAGTTGAGTGATTACGATGTCGTGCTCAGTGGGCTGGGCGGTGATGTTCTCGAAAAATCCCTCCAGGTACTGAAGCCAGGTGGTCAGTTGATTTCCATCTCTGGCCCACCTACCCCTGAGTTTGCTGAGCAGCTTCGCCTTTCCTGGTTGTTCAAGCAGGTCGTGCGTTTGATCAGCCGTGGGATCAGGAAAAAATCTGAGCAGAAGGGCGTCAGCTACAAGTTTCTGTTCATGAGGGAGAGTGGTGCGCAACTGGCTGATCTGGCCAAGCTGGTTGAGGCTGGGATTATCAAGCCTGTAGTGGATCGCACCTTCCCATTGGATTCGACGCGTGATGCTCTGGCATACGTCGCGGAAGGCAGAGCCAAAGGTAAGGTAGTGGTGAAGGTGAGGTGATCACCTGGGCGCAAAGGGGAGCGAAAGCTCCCCTTTGTCGGCTAGTCGCTTGTCTCGTCATCCGAGGCTCGGCATCTCATTCTTCAGAGATTCACGTACCCAGTAGATGGCTCAGAAGCCCCTCTCAGTCCGTAGTGACGAAGATGACTCAACCCCCCGAATGGTTAACCCTCTACCGCGTAGTGTCCTGATTTCGAACGGCGCTTGTAGGGCCTTAAGCACTTTTCTCAGATAATAAATTTGTACTTCTATGATCTTGGTACCGGGATTGAACTGGTATCCCCAAATTTCCTCATAGATCGTCGTTCGGCTCACGACGTTTCCTTGATGGCGAAGAAGCAATGTCAAAAGGCGGCAAGACGTGGCCTTGAGCGGAAAGTGAAGATCTTCGAATCTGACAGTCCGCGTGCTTGCATCCACGATGAGCTCACGTACGGGCGTCGTGAAAGCTTGCTGATCTTCAAGATGTCCTAGGTAGGAATTGCCTCCCACGCCTTTCTGGGAGCTTACGCTGGGCTCTAAAATAGCCATCTATCTGTTGGTCAAGCAGCTTGGTTGAAGAGCAGGGGAACGCCACATGCCTCACTCAATCGATGCATGTAATCGCGCACTTGATCTGGGAATTCAACGGTTCGAACGATGGAGAGCGATCGCAATACGGGCCAAAGCGTCACATCGTTGATGCCGATTGTTGTTCTGTCCTTTACCAGCGGAACAAGGTCGTTGATCAGAGGTTGCAGTTCCGCCACCAGCTTGGATGTGGCTCCACGCAAAGCCTCCAGATCCCCGAAGGCTTGTTCCTCCCGCAGCCGGTACGCCTCTCTTGCCATTGGCGTGTTGATTTCTGCGAAGTCTGCCTGGACGAAGCGTGGTATGAATAGCTTGAGTGCCGTGGGCCAGGCTTCTTTGATCCAAGCGTCCAAGGTTGGGTCTTGCGGCGCCACCAGTACTGTCGGGCCGATGCCATCGAGATATCGCACGATATCTAGGCTTTCCCCAATATGGCTGCCGTCTTCCTTCTGCAGGATCGGCACAGCCTTTTTTCCAATCAGGCGCAGGGGCGTTTCGGCATCGCTCTCCATGATGACCTGAAGCATCACCGGGAGACTCTTGAGTCCAACGATCATCCGAGCACGCGTGCAGAACGGGCAATGTTCGTAAAAATAGAGTTTCATCATTCAAATTTATCCGGATTACTACCGTTGGGCCTGGATGCTCAGAACTGTACTGAGCGTGTCAGTCCGCCATCCACGAGCAAGTTTGTGCCGGTGGTAAAGCTTGCAGCAGGGCTGGCCAGGAATACGACTGCTTTGGCTACTTCATCGGGTGTAGCCATGCGGCCCAACGGGTTTTCAGCTAGGCATTTCGCGAAGGTCTCGGGCTGGTCGCGCTCTATGTCACCCCATACGCCCTCAGGAAAATATACGTTTCCTGGGGAGACAGAGTTCACCCGAATACCTTCGCGCGCATGGCGTGCAGAAAGCGTTTTACCGTAGTGCAGCAAGGCTGCTTTCAATACGCCGTATGGCTCGGCGAACATATCGACTTCTCGGCCCGATACGCTGGAAATTAGGACAACCGATGCGGCTTGCGATTCACGCAGGGCGGGCAAGGCGGCTTTGACCATCGTCGCACTTCCCAGTAAATCGGTGTCGAAGGCTCGCCGCCATGTCTGCAAGTCATCTCCGCCAGCCAGAGCGCTCACGTTCGGCACGACGATATCGATTCCTCCAAGACGCTGCGCTGCATCCGTGACCCACGCCTGCACCTGGTCGGGCTGGGTGACATCAACGGCGGTACCGATGGCGTCATGACCGAGTGCTTGTTGCGTCGTTTGGACGCCTGCGGTACCCCGAGCACAGAATGCCACCTTGGCGCCCTCATCGAGAAACAACTTGGCAATTGCCCGCCCGATACCCCTGGAAGCTCCGCTAACCAGTACGCGTTTACCTTGCAAGCCCAAATCCATGATCAAACTCCTCTGTGAATCAGTGTCAAGACGGGGCCCAAGTGGGCCCCGTCAAGGCATTACTTACGCAGCTTGTATGCGATGATTTCATCGCTGGTGCCGGTTTCCATGAAGGCGTGGCCAGACGCTGAGACGAGCACATACTGCTCGCCATCAACCTCGTACGAGATCGGGTTGGCTTGGGCGCCCGCCGTCAATGCGTCTTCCCACAGCACCTCACCGGTAGCCGTGTCGATGGCTCTGAACAAGTTGTCAGTCGCCGCGCCGACGAAGGTGAGTCCACCTGCGGTGACCACCGTTCCGCCATTGTTCGGCAAGCCGATATTCAGTGGCAGATGCGACGGGATGCCGAAAGGCCCGTTGCGACGCGCGGTACCCAGCGGCTCGTCCCACACGGTCTTGCCGGTATCCAGGCTGATTGCACGAATTCCGCCATACGGTGGTGCCGAGCACGGTACGCCGGTGCCCCAGTTACGCCATCCCGCATTCACACTGATCGCGTAAGGCGCGTTGACCTGCGGATAGGTCGATGCTCCACCTTCGCCCTTGCCCGATTTGCTGCCAGCCTTGTTCAGCGAGGTCTCATCAACCTTTGGCGCATAGATAGGTTTGAGCCCCATCTTGTCTGCCTGTTCACGCGGTATGAGCTGGTTGAGGTTAGGAATGTCGTTGTAATTGGCGATTAGCAGTCGTCGAACTGGGTCGATCGCGACCGAACCCCAATCGGAGCCACCGTTGTAGCCTGGGTATTGAATCCAGGGACGATCCACCGATGGCGGCGTCAGGTAGCCTTCGTAGTTGGCCTGGCGGAACTGGATGCGGCACATCAACTGATCGAGTGGTGAGAAGCCCCACATGTCCGCTTCGGTTTTCGGCGCCTTGCGTAGAGTGTGCCACTCGGAGGTAGGTTGAGTATTAGCCAGGAATTGGGGTTCAACGGAGCCGCCTTTTGGTGCCTTGACTTCACCAATCGGAACCAGAGGCTCGCCAGTTGCGCGATCCAGGATGTAGATGTCACCCTGCTTCGTCGGCAGCAGCACTGCAGCCACTGGTTTTCCGTCCTTATCAGGGAAATCAAGAAGGGTTGGCTGACTGCCCAGATCATAATCCCACACATCATGGCGGATGGTCTGGAAGTGCCATACGTCCTTGCCCGTCTTCACGTCGACGGCCACCAGTGAGGTCGAATACTTGTTTTCTTCCTCGCTACGGTTGGAGCCGAAGTAATCAATTGAAGAGTTGCTGATCGGCAGGTAGACGTAGCCAAGCTGCTCATCGCCCACTGCAGCCGTCCACATATTCGGGGTGCCACGGGTGTAGGTGCTGCCTTCGGCTGGGCCATGAACGTTTTCAGGGTTACCCAGATCCCAAGCCCAGGCCATTTTCCCGGTGATCGCGTCGTAGCCGCGAATCACCCCAGAAGGTGCATCCTCGTCCTGACCGTCGCGAATTTGTGCTCCTGTGACCACCACGCCATTGACGATGGTAGGTGGCGCTGTAACCGCATACCAGCCGGGGACTTTTTTGCCCAGACCTTCCCAAAGATCTACGGTGCCGTTTTGCCCGAAGTCCTTGCAAGGCTCGCCCGTGCGCAGATCTACAGCTACCAGCCTCGCATCCAGTGTCGCTTCTACCACACGGCTGCGGCATTGTGCGGACTCAGGGATCTCTGGTGCGGTGTACACCGCCACGCCGCGGCATGCAGCTGCGTGAGGAATGGCCTGATCAGGAACTCCAGGGTCGTGACGCCAGTTTTCCTTGCCGGTTGCAGCATTGATCGAAATAAGGATGTTTTTGGCAGAGCACATCAGCAGGTCGTTGCCGACCTTGACCGGGGTTGTTTCAGGCGAGTAGCGACTGCCAGGATTCGGCAAATCCCTTGTGTGATACACAAATGCGCGCTCCAGATGCCCGACGTTTTCCGGGGTAATCTGCTTGAGTGGGCTGAAGCGCTGAGCGTTGTGATCGCCGCCATAGAATGGCCAATCGCTGCCGACCTGCGGCATCTGCTGAGCTTGAGCGAACTGCACCTGAAGCGCGCAAGAAACGGCGAGCGCCAGTGCGCTTCTGCATTTGACTGATAGGAACATGACAAACCTCTTTACGCAGCAGAGCGGGGGGCGCGACGCAGTGACGGCGACACGGCAAGGATCAACAACAGGATGACGGTGATTGCCACAAGACGTGGTACAAGCCCCCACCAGTTGAGTCCGACTTCCCATAAAGCCCAAATCAGCGTCAGGCCCCAGATCACGGCGAACAGGTACACAGCTGCTAATCGTTGCCTGCACAGCAGAACAGCGGTTACTACGCATCCCGCCCCAGTGAGGGCGTAATACCAGCTACCGCCCAAAGCCATCAGCCATACGCCTCCGCCAAAAAGGGCCATGCCAAATGCCCCCAGCGCCAGGGCTAACACTACGGTCGCCAGCCGCCATTTCCCGCTGTGACCAGCCGAGGCCCGGCCGTTGCTGCGGGATTCACTACTACGTTGATTCATGACGCCACTACTTCCTTCATTTGCTATTGATTCAGGCCGCGGCCTGTTTGCCGGAGGCTGTAAAGCCGATGGGCCGACGTGTGCAGAACATCGAGAGGACTGAGCCGATCACAAGTAATGCGCCGACGACGACAAAGGCCAAGGCGAAGCTGCCAGAGCCGGCCACCACGTAGCCAGTCACGATCGGCGCGAGCAGACCGAACAGATTGCCGACTGCAGTGATAAAGCCAGCTGCAGTGCCGACGTCGTCTTCCGAGCGCACCAGATCGTTGACCAGCGAGAGGTTCAGGGAAATCGCTGAGGCACAAGTGGCTAGCGAAAGCGTGATTACGAAAAGAATTGCCCAGGTATTGTCGATTGCAGGAACCAGGAAGATGACCGAAGACGCCAGCAAGACGCTGGCAACGACCATGCGCCTCTGTCCCGATTCTGCGGCCCCTGGGCGCATCACTTTGTCACTCAAACGACCAATGACGATGGCAAGCACTGCAGCGCCCAGATACGGAATCGCAGTGTAGATACCGCTCGACATCACCGTCAGACCTTTCTCGGCTTGCAGATAGCTTGGCAACCAGGTCAGGAAGAAGTAGGTGGCATAGACCGCACATCCATGGGACAAGGCGATGGCCCACATGCAGCTAGAACGAGCGAGGCCTTTCAGACCAAGGGAAACAGTCCGGGCAGGGTCTGCACTGGAAGACACGCTGCCAGCGGCAATTTCTGCACGTTCGGCATCCCCCAGCCACGGCGCTTTAGCGGGATGGCTGTACCACTTCAACCAGGCAGCCAGCCAGACGAAGCCCAATGCACCGGCCACGACAAATGCGATGCGCCAGCCGAATGTACTGATCAGCCAGCCGAAACCAATGGCACCAATGGCCGGCCCAACCAGGCTGCCGCTGTGGAAGACCGCTGTGGCCATACCGCGCTCTTTAAGCGGCATCCATTCGCGAATGACCCGGGCACCGGCGGGGTAGGTGGTAGCTTCCCCCATGCCCATGATCAGCCTGCAACTGAGCAACGAGATGAAACCAGTCGACAATGCAGTGCAGGCCGTTGCAACCGACCAAACACCGATCCCATAACCATTAACCTTCTTGGGGCCGAAGCGGCCCACCAGATAGCCCATGGGGATGAGCGCGAGGAAATAGAGCCACACGAACGATGAGAAGAGGTATCCCATCGCAACTGGCGAGATATCGAATTCTTCCTTGAGGACTTTGGATGCGACTGAGAGCGAGACCCGGTCGACGTAGTTGATCAAGGTCAGGGTGAAGAGAAACGCATAGATCCATACACGTTTTTTCTTCAGGAGACTGGTGCCTTTTTGCATCGCCATCACCTTTGTACTTATTGGGACGATCCAGAGGAGTATCGGGCTGTACGGCACGAGCCCGCTCAACGAGCCCAGGCAGAAGGGCGTTCAACGTGAGCGGGTAGCACCGTATGGTCAGAGAATGGTCAGCCTAGCCAGCGCTGAATGTTGGCGACCATGACGTCTTTGGAGATGCCGTAGCGGTCGTGCAATGTCGGCAGTGCGCCTGCATCCAGGAACTGATCGGGCAGCGCAACGTGACGTACTTCAGGCTGTACGCGGGCCTGCAACAACGCCATGGCGATGGCCTCACCCAGGCCGCCGATTTGAGTGTGGTTTTCCGCAATGACCACCAGACGGCCTTCGCGCCGGCATTGCTCCAGGATGGTCTGGACATCGAGCGGCTTAATTGTCGGAACGTGCAAAACGGCGGTGTCCACTTTGTGCTTGGCCAGTTCGTCTGCGACTTCCAGAGCACGCATCGTCATAAGGCCGGAGGAAATGACCAGCACATCGTTGCCATCTCGTAGGAGCTGGGCTTTACCGAGTTCGAATCGGTAATCGTACTCGTCGAGAATCAGCGGTACCCGCCCACGAGGCAGGCGCATATAGACAGGGCCGTCGTGCTCGGCGATCGCGGCCACGCACTGCTCGGTTTCCAATGCATCGCAAGGATCGATAACCATCATCTGCGGAATCGCGCGCATCATTGCCAGATCCTCTGTAGCCTGATGGCTCGGGCCGTACCCAGTCGTCAAGCCCGGCAGCGCTGCGCAGATTTTGACGTTCAGGTTTTCCTCAGCGATCACTTGATGAATGAAGTCATAAGCGCGTCGGGTGGCGAAAACCGCGTAGGTGGTGGCGAAAGGCACGAAGCCTTCCTTGGCCATGCCGCCGGCAGCAGCCATGAGCAACTGCTCAGCCATGCCCATCTGCAGGAAACGCTCTGGATAGCGCTGGGCGAAAATGTGCAAGTCAGTGTACTTGGCCAAATCTGCAGTCATGCCGACAATGCGTGGGTTCTTTTGGCCTGCCTTTATCAAGGCGTGGCCGAACGGTGCTGACGTGGTGCGCTGACCCTCGCTTGCGATAGAGGCGATCATGGACGAAGTGGTGAGTTTCGGCTTTGTAGAGGAGGCGGCGTTCATTGTGGGCTCCGGGTCGCATAGATCTCGTCGAGGTCTGTAAGTGCTTGCTGCCACTCCTCGGGCTCGACCCTGATGAAGTGGTTCTTGTCCCGCTGCTCCAGGAAAGGCACACCCTTACCCATTAGCGTGTCGAACAGGATCACGCGAGGTTTGTCCCCCGTAAAACCGCGAGCAATGTCGAACGCCTCGATCACGGTTTGCAGGTCGTTGCCATCTACACGCTGTACATGCCAGCCAAACGCTGCCCATTTATCGACCAGGGGTTCGAACTGGAGGATGTCATGGGAGGGGCCATCAGCCTGCTGGCGGTTGATGTCTACCAAGTTGATCAGGTTGCCCAACTGATGATGCGAGGCCGACATTGCTGCTTCCCACACCGCCCCCTCATCCAGTTCTCCGTCGGACATCGAGTTGTAGACGAAGGCATCGTTGCCCTTCATGCGCAGAGCAAGAGCTTGGCCTACCGCGATCGCCAAGCCTTGACCGAGTGAACCACCCGAGATCTCCATGCCGGGCGTATAGGTCGCCATCCCGGACATCGGCAGTCGGCTGTCGTCGGAGCCGTAGGTTTCTAGCTCTTCTTCTGGAAGAACCCCTGCTTCCAAGAGGGCGGCGTATAGCGCAATGGCGTAATGCCCGTGTGACAGTAGGAAGCGGTCACGACCTTCCCATTCCGGGTCATCAGCACGAATATTCATGGCGTGGCAGTAGGCGACAGCAAGCACGTCGGCCCAGCCCAGCGCCTGGCCCACATAGCCTTGGCCTTGAACCTCTCCCATGCGCAAGGCGAAACGCCGAATACGCCACGCGTGTTCCGACATCCTGGCCAAAAGCGGGTGGTGAATCTCGGTCATATTGTTCTCCATTGGTGACCAGCGATCCGGGTTTACTGACGCAACCTATTCATCAGTCAGCAACCGTATTGGGTAATGCCCTGATATTCATGTAAAAATAGTGGCTCGACAAAAGGTTTAAATTCGTCAACTAATGAACTGGATTCATCAATGAAGCTTTTGAAACGGGTGCCTCTCCCTGCCCTCAGAGTTTTTGAAGCAGCGGGTCGTACCTGCTCTTTTGTCGAGGCAGCAAAGGAGCTCGATCTTTCCCCGAGCGCGGTCAGCCATGCGATTCGCAAACTGGAAGCGGCCGCAGGACTTACCCTCTTCACGCGGAACACGCGCCACACATCCCTGACGCTAGAAGGCGCCATGCTGCTGGATCACGTTCAGCGCGGGTTTGAAGAAATGAGTCGAGGCCTTGCGATCGCGACCAACGAGCCTGCGGTACCTCTACGTCTGCACACGGCGCCCACCTTCGCCAGCCAGTGGTTGGTGCCGCGGTTAGCGAGTTTCCTAGAAGACCACCCAGGAATTGATCTGCGTATTTCAGCTAGCACAGACTATGCGCTGTTCGATAACGATGATTTCGACCTGGACATCGTCTACGGTGAGCCCAGACCGTCGCCTCATGAGAAGACGCCGCTGCGCATCGAGGAGTTAACACCGCTGTGCAGCCCGGAGGTAGCCAAGCATCTGCGCACCCCTCAGGATTTATATTCTCAGTTCCTAATCCAAAGCGACGGTCAGTCCGTCCAGTGGAGAGGCTGGTTTGCAGCGAATGGAATGCAGCCACCGAGTAACTACGGCTTGGCGTTTGACCGGAGCTCTATGGGCATAGCTGCTGCTGCAGGAGGTCTGGGCGTAGTACTTGAATCTGATTTGTTAGCCGAGCAGGAATTGGCGAGCGGTCGCTTGGTCAGTCCGCTTCGCCATGTCAGCAATAGCGTTCGGTACGTTGGTCACTACCTAGTGCATCCACGCCGACCTAGGCAGCCCCATGCAGTTTCTCAGTTTAAGCAGTGGATGTTTAAAGCACTATCGGCTCAAGCAATTTGAGCTGCCGAAGCCCAAGGCGTTGACGCTGGAGAATCAGACGGTGTGCACTGGCTTCTTGGAAATCCCCGCCAGCGGAGTCAAGCTAAGGCGATGAAGGAAAGGCAAGCACCCTGGCTCGGCTGCTGCGGCAGCTATGCTCGTCGTCTCTAGTAGTGGGAAATGTGATGCAGCACCTCGATCACTTATCGTTGCACCTGTTCGTAATCATTTGCGAAGAAGGCACTATCGCCCGAGCCAGCGAGCGTGCATACATGGCGCCCTCCGCTGTCAGCAAGAGAATCTCGGACATTGAGGCGCGCTTTGGTATTACTCTGCTCAAACGCAGTAAGCGTGGCGTCGAACCTACCCCGGCGGGTGTCGCACTTTTGCGCCATGCACGAGGACTGACCCGCGCCATCGAATCTCTGCAAAGCGAACTGAGTGAATACGCGGACGGCGCACGCGGGCATGTGCGTGTGCTAGCCAATGTCTCGTCGATCATGGAGTTCCTTCCCGAGGAATTATCGGACTTCATGCTCGACAATCCGTTGATTCAGGCGGATATCGAAGAACGCTTCAGTCCGGATGTGGTGCGCGGGGTAGCGGAGGGCAATGCAGACCTGGGCATCTGCCGCAAGTCGATGGCCGTTGGCGACCTGGAGTTCGTGCCGTACCGGCAGGATCATCTGGCCGTGGTAGTTGGCGCCGATCACCCGCTGGCCGGGCGGGGCAGTATCGCGTTCGAAGAGACGCTGGATTACGAGCATCTGGGTTTGTCGGCATTCGCCACGCTCAATACCTTCATGCGCAACAGCGCTGAGGCGGCGGGCAAGGAATTGCGTTTTCGCTCGTACGTGTCGTCCTTTGACGCGGCCTATCGTCTGGTGCAGTTCGGCCTGGGCCTCGCAGTGTTCCCGCAGGAGGCGGTGGCGCGCTATGCGCAGCTGTTCGACCTGAGAGTGATCCCGCTGACCGATGACTGGGCGCTTGGCGAGTTCGTTATTTGCATGCGCGACCGGCATGCCTTGAGCCTGTCTGCGCGTCGCTTGCTCGACCATTTGCTACTGCGTGCGCCGGCTTGGCAAACACAGAGCTGATCCATCGCGGCTGACGATGGATCAGCCCGTGAAACACGTCTTTTCTGCCTGTCGTCCTGCTCTTAGTCTGGCCCCACGCTTCAGACAGAGAGACCGCGATGACAACAATAACAATCAACGAAGTCGGCATGCGCGATGGCCTGCAAAGCCTCCACACGGTAATGCCGACTGCCGCCAAGCTGCGCTGGATCGATCGCGCCTATGCCGCTGGCGTGCGCCATATGGAAGTCGCCTCATTCGTGCCGGCCCGGCTGCTGCCGCAGATGGCCGATGCCAGACAGGTGGTGAGCCATGCCCTGACGTACCCCGATCTGCTGGTAACGGTGCTAGCACCCAACCTGCGTGGTGCGCAGGATGCGCTGGAGTCAGGCGCCCAGCGTATCGTCGCGCCGGTATCCGTCAGCACCGCCCACAGCCTGGCCAACGTGCGCCGTACGCCGCAGGAAATGGTCGAGGAACTGGGGCGCATGTGCCAACTGCGCAACGAGCTGGGGCGTCACGATGTGCAGATGATCGCCGGCATGTCGGTGGCCTTTGGCTGCACCCGCCAGGGCGATGTGCCATTGGCTGACCTGTGCGAGCTGACCCGCCAGGTGATCGAGGTGGGCTGCGACCTGGTCTCGCTGGGCGACACCACCGGCTACGCCAACCCCGCTCAGGTGGCTACTGTGATCCAGGCCGTTCGCTCCATTGCCGGCGAGCGACTACGTGCCGCGCACTTCCACGATACCCGTGGCCTGGCCCTGGCCAACAGCCTGGTGGCGGTGCAGCAGGGTATTCGCGAGCTGGATGCATCGCTTGCCGGCCTTGGCGGTTGCCCGTTCGCACCAGGTGCGTCGGGCAATACGGTGACCGAAGACCTTGTGTTCATGCTGCAGAGCATGGGTTTTGACACTGGTATCGACCTGCCAGCGCTGATCGCTTCCCGCCAGCTGCTGCGCGAGGCGCTGCCGGATGAACCGCTTTACGGCGCTATTGCCCGCGCCGGCCTGCCGCTCAACTACCGAGGGAACGCGTAATGTCCAGACTCCCCTTGGACGGCATTCGTGTCGTCGAGATTTCGCACATGGTCATGGGCCCCACCTGCGGCATGATCCTGGGTGACCTGGGTGCCGAAGTGATCAAGATCGAACCCACCCGCGGGGACGGCACTCGCCGCTTGCTCGGGGCGGGGGCGGGGTTCTTCCGCACCTTCAACCGCAACAAGCAGTGCATCGCCGTCGACCTCGACACCCTCCAGGGCCGTGAGGCGGTGCTGACGCTGATCGACAGCGCCGACGTATTCATCGAGAACTTCAAACCCGGGCGCATGCACACACTGGGCTTCGACTACGCCACGCTGCGCCAGCGTAATCCACGGTTGATCTATGCCTCGCACAAGGGCTTCCTCAGTGGCCCGTACGACAACCGCCTAGCCTTGGACGAAGTGGTGCAGATGATGGCCGGCCTGGCCTACATGACCGGGCCGGTAGGCCGCCCCTTGCGCGCCGGCAGTTCGGTAAACGACATCATGGGCGGCATGTTCGGCGCCATTGGTGTACTGGCCGCGCTCAACGAGCGCAACACCACGAGTGTCGGCCGCGAAGTGCAGAGTGCACTATACGAAAACTGCGTGTTGCTCGCGGCCCAGCACATGCAGCAGTACGTGGTGACCGGTCAGGCAGCGGCGCCGATGCCCAACCGCATCAGTGCCTGGGCGATCTACGACGTGTTCACCTTCGCGGGCGGCGAGCAGATGTTCGTCGCTGCCACGGGTGAAGGCCAGTGGCAGGCCCTGTGCCAGTTGCTGGGCCAGACCGCCTTGCTCGACGACCCGACCTTGGCGACCAATAATGACCGGGTATTGCAGCGGCCGCGGCTGCTGGCGCATTTGGCCGAGGTGTTCGCCAATCTCGATGCCCAGCAATTGGCTACGGAACTGGAGGCGAACAGTATTCCGTTCGCGCCGATCCGCCGCCCAGAAGAACTGTTCGACGACCCGCACCTGCTCCAGAGCGGTGGCATGGCGAACCTGCTGCTGGAAGATGGCAGCAGCACGCCGATGCCCTTGCTTCCGCTGTCGCTGGATGGCCAGCGCCTGCAGCCGCGCCGGCCGATCCCGCGGATTGGCGAACACACGCACAAGGTCATGCGCGAGCTGGGCTATAGCGATGAACGGATCGCCGAGCTGTGTGCGGCGGGCGTGCTGAAGACCGACGACCCGGCCCAGGGAGTGCACTGAATGGCCATCTATCGATACGACACACTGACCCCGACCCTTCACCCGGAAACCTTCATCGCCGAGGACGCCACGGTAATCGGCGATGTCACCCTGGAGCAGGGCGTGAGCGTGTGGCCGCAGGCAGTGTTGCGCGGTGACAACGAGCCGATCCGCATCGGCCAGCACAGCAATGTTCAGGAAGGGGCGGTGCTGCATGCCGACCCAGGGTTTGCCCTGACCGTGGGTCGCAACGTCACCATCGGCCATCAGGCCATGCTGCATGGCTGCAGCATCGGCGATGGCGCGCTGGTCGGGATCCAGGCGGTGGTGCTCAATGGCGCGGTGATCGGCCGCAACTGCCTGGTCGGAGCCGGCGCCATCGTCACCGAAGGCAAGGTGTTCCCAGACAACTCGCTGATTCTCGGCGCGCCGGCCAAGGTGGTGCGTGAGCTGAGCCCCGAAGCTGTCGCCGGCATGCACGCCAATGCCGCCGAGTACGTGCGCAAGGGCCAGGCCTTCAAGGAAAAGCTCGTGCGCATTGGCTGACACGTTGTACGCGGCGCCCTCAACGGGCGCCGTCGCTCTCCAATAATTACAAAAATGGAGATTCACCATGGTTGCCTTGACTGGCGAAGTGGCGCGCGAGCGCGCCGACAGCCACATCGACGAACTGCTGCTTTACCGCCGCGTGGCTTGGCGCATCATGCCGCTGGCCATCATCTGTTTCCTTTTTTCCTACTTCGACCGTATCAACATCAGTTTCGCCAAGACTCAGATGCAGGCTGAGCTGGGCCTGAGCGACGCCGCCTACGGACTGGCCGCGAGCATGTTCTTCATCGGCTACGTGCTGTTCGAAGTGCCGAGCAGTTTGGGCCTCAAGCGCTACGGGGCGCCGGCCTGGATCTGCCGGATCATGGTGTCGTGGGGCCTGGCCACGGCGGCCCTGGTATTCGCCTACACCCATTACACGCTGTATTTCCTGCGCTTTCTGATCGGGGTAATGGAAGCGGGTTTCGGCCCGGCGATCCTGTTCTACTTGGCCTGCTGGTTCCCTAAGAAACACTTGGCAAAAATGAACGGCCTGTGGTTCCTTGCCGTGCCCTTGGCCGGGGCGGTGGGCGGGCCGGCTGCGGGCTTCCTGCTGGGAACCATGGATGGTGTATTGGGCCTGGCGGGCTGGCACTGGCTGTTTCTGATGTCGGGTTTGCCATGCGTGTTTCTGGGGCTGCTGGTGCTAAGGAAGCTTGACCGCGACATCGAGTCGGCCAGATGGCTTAGCCGCCAGGAGAAAGACCTGCTGGCGGATAACTTGGCGCAGGACAGGCGCGTGCAGAAACCAATGCTGGGGTCGATCTGGCAGGTGCTGCTGACCCGTGAAGTGGCGATCATGGCGTTCATTTACTACGTGGTGAAAACTGCTTCCTACGGCCTGAACTTCTGGATGCCACACCTGATCAAGTCGTCCGGCGTGCAGGACATGCTGTGGGTCGGCGTGCTGTCGGCATTGCCGTATGCAGTGGCCTGCATTGGCATGGTGTGGTTGACCCGCCGATCCGACCGTACGGGTGAGCGCAAGCGCTACTTGGTGTACTGCCTTCTGGCCGCCGCTTGCGGTTATCTGCTGGCTTGCCTGTACTCCGACTCGTCGGTGGCCATGATGGCTGCGCTGGTGCTGGCCACCGCAGGCACATTCATCGCCATCCCGATCTTCTGGACAATTCCCCAATCGACTTTCTCAGGGCTGGCCATCGCCACGGGCACTGCGGCGATAAACTCGGTCGGCCAACTGAGCGGCATCGTCGCGCCGGTGATGGTTGGTAAAATCAATGACCTTACCGGCAGCAGCTACATGGGCATGCTGTCGATTGCACCGCTGATCCTGATCGCTTGCCTGGTGGTGATGCGCTGCGTCAGAAATCCCAAGGCTTGAACAACAGCGCTTTCCAACAAGAAAAACAAGGCGTAACCATGAATGTATCCTCCTCCCGGCGGGCATCGCTGATGCTCGCGGCGCTTGGCTGCGCGTGCCAGGCGGCCCAGGCAGGCTTTGCCGACGACGGCAAGGGCAGCCTGGAGGTGCGCAACCTCTACTTCGACCGCGATTTCCATGGTGATACCGCCAGCCAGTCGAGACGCGCCGAGTGGGCCCAGGGCTTCATGCTCAAGTGGCAGTCCGGTTATTCCGATGGCGTTGTCGGCTTTGGCCTGGATGCAGTCGGTATGTTGGGCATCAAGCTAGACTCTTCGCCCGACCGCAGCGGCACCGGCCTCTTGCCGCGTGGCAGCGACAAGCGTGCAGCGGACGACTACGGGAAGGCAATTGCCACGTTCAAGGCGAAGCTGTCGCAGACTGAACTGCTGGTCGGTGGGCTAAGCCCGCAACTGCCGCTGCTAGCATCGAACTACAGTCGCCTATTTCCGCAGTGGTTTAACGGAGTGCAATTGGTCAGTAAGGATCTGGACGATTTCACCTTCACCGTTCTGCAGGTGAATGCGACCAAGCTGCGCGACTCCACCGATTTCGAAGACCTGACGGCAATGGCGCAACAGGGCGCCTACCCAGCGACGGTGAGCAGTGACCGTTTGTATTACGCCGGGGCGGATTACCAGCCGCTGAAGAACCTCACCGTGAGCCTGCACACCAGCGACCTCGAAGACCTGTTCCGCCGTGATTTTGCTAGTTTCAAGTATCGCGTCGCTGCGGGGCCAGGTGAGGTATTCACTGAGTGGCGCTGGTTCAACGCCCATGATCAGGGTAGGGCGTTGCTAGGGGAGGTGGACAGCCGCACCCTGAGCACCAACTTCGGCTACAACCTGTTCGGCCATACCTTCAGCGGCGGCTATCAGAAAGTCAGCGGCGATACCGCTTACGCCTATGTGGGCGGCACCGATACCTACCTGTTCAGCGAACAACAGGTTAGCACCTTCGCCCTGGCCAAAGAGCGCGCCTGGATGTTGCGCTATGACTACAACTTTGCTGCCTTGGGCATTCCGGGTCTTACCTTTAACGTGCGATACGTGAAGGGTGACCAGGTTGATCCGCAGCGCATTGCCACAGCAAAGGGCAGGACGCTCAAGGCGCGCGGGGGGGAGGGCGAGGAATGGGAGCGCACCACAGACATCACTTACGTGGTGCAGTCAGGATTCTTGAAAAACTTATCTCTACGTTGGCGCAATGCAAGCATGCGCTCTAATTTTGCCGATGCAGCAGACGAGAATCGGTTGATCCTTGGCTATGTGATCGAGTTCTGATGAAATTGCCGTATCCCTCGGATGACACACGTTTGCTGACGAAGGCAGCGCAGGAGGGCGTGGAGAAAGGGCTTTCGCTACAGTAAGGCGGAAGTTCTGATACTTGAATTCGACCCGCCGAACGATCACAGGAGACCTATCTGTCGCTACTCAGCCCATGGCGAGCGAGAAGTTGATGGGTGTGCTCGACGCGGTGAACAGTAGGTAGGGCAGGCGTGCTCATTGATGAACACCTGGAGAGGTGCTGTGAACCGTGTGGCGTTGGCCATGGCCCTCTCGACGAATGGCTCGCCCATGACTGCCGTTCTGATTTCAATTCCTTTCTTGTTTTCGGTATTCATCGCGACATCAACGCCTTTGTTGAGTAGCTTGCAGCTGTTCTGGTATTCCTACTCGGATAAGCCTTGTCATCCCGTCTCAGTCTGATCTGGTGCGAAATTTGGATTTAGTCATGCCTTGTTTGGGGGGCATGGTTTTTGACAAATTGGCGGCTTTTTTGCGGCGAAATGACGGAGAGAATGACCCCATCGATTCGCTACCTCGAGCAACTGTGATTTTTGAGCTGCGCAAAATTTAATCCGTAGGAAGGCTATGGCCAAGCGCAATAGCCGCTAAAGGATCCGGCTCTATCCATTTCGGGTTATTACTTTTTCTTCTTAAAATCTTTCTATATATCGGAAAACGTAGTCGAATTAGCACTTATTTGGTGCGTCGCACTCACTAAGTGCGGGCATAGTCCAACAATTACGGCGCTTTAGCGTGAGCTCTCATGGGGCATCCTTTTGCTCATATGAGTCATGCTCATTGGAAAGATAAAATTTCCTATAGCGTCAAAATATACAACTTTTATTTTCCTTTCAGCCCTTCCTATATTAGGCCCACTCCTAGGCGCCGCTTGAGCGAATCAAGCGATGACCAGCCGAAAAGCCGAGCGGCGCTTGGTAGAACAATTAACGGTAAGGTAGAGGTCTGAAATGAAAATTGGATTTATTGGTGTTGGCCGCATGGGTTCCCGCATGGCTGCCAGACTGATCGAAGCTGGCCATCAGGTGTCTGTCTTTGACCCCAACAATACCGCTGTCAACGAGCTGGTTGCGAAAGGTGCAATTGCAGCTTCGAGCCCACAAGCCGCAGCCGAGTCCGCAGAGCGTATCCTGCTCAGCCTCCCGAGCCCGAAAACTCTTCTGGATGCAGTAAGTGGTGAAAGCGGTGTCCTGAAGTCCGCTAGGCCTGGCGCAATCATCGTCGATTTCAGCACTGTCGACCCAGCTACTACCAAAGCCATCGCAGCTAAGTGCTCCTCTAAAGACGTCAAGTTCATAGACTCCCCAGTCAGCGGCGGTGTAGCAGGCGCGGCTTCGGGCAACCTCGTTCTGATGATCGGTGGTGATGAAAGTGTTATCGCTGACGCCCGTCCGGAACTCGAAATCCTCGCTTCGCGCATCGTTCATTGCGGCCCTGTCGGTGCAGGTCAGCTAACCAAACTGAGCCACAACCTGCTGACCGCGATCAACACCGTTGCTCTGGGTGAAGTCCTGTCTGTCAGCGTTAAGGCCGGTGCAAATCTCCAGGTTCTCTGTGATGTGTTTGCTGCTGGTCTGGCCGGCAGCAAGATGCTGGATTACCTGCCAAAGACCCTGTTCACCGAAGAGCGTCCAGCCAACTTCGCGATCGACCTGATGCACAAGGACATCTCCCTGTGCTTGCAGGAGTTCAGCAACTACTCCATGCCTCTGGGTCAACTGGTTCTGCAGACCTACAACGCCGCACGGTTGAATGGCTTGGGCGGCAAGGATTCAACGAGCGTAAACGAGCTGTACGAAAAACTGCTCGGTGTGCGCTTGAGCCTGTCGGGCAACTGATCCTTCGCCATTTAAGGAACCATGACCATGTCTACAAATAGCTCTGTTGTACTTCCAGACGCCGGCATCACAGGCCTGTTCGTAAACGGCGAATGGCGCACGCCTGCCAACGGCAAAACGATGGTGGTAGAAAACCCTTGTTTCCGCTCGCCGCTGGCCACCATCGGTGCAAGCGACAAAAATGACGTCGACAGCGCAGTCGCCGCTGCCAAAGCCGCTTTCCCATCCTGGCGCCGTCTTGCGGCCCGTTCTCGTGGTGCGATGCTGATCGAGCTGGGCAACCGTATCACTGCTCACCAGGAAGAGATTGCACGCGTACTGGCTGCAGAGACTGGTAACGCGCTGCGTACTCAAAGCCGTCCTGAAACCCAGAGCGCTGCGGAAGTCCTGCGTTACTATGGCGGTACCATTGCCGAACAGAAAGGTGAAACCCTGCCGCTGGGCCCAGGTCTGTTCAGCTACACCACCCGCGAACCCCTGGGCGTTGTGGGCGCAATCATTCCGTGGAACTCCCCGCTGGTTCTGGCTGCTGTAAAGATCGGTATGGCCTTGGGTACCGGTAACACTCTGATCCTCAAGCCTGCTGAAGATGCCCCGCTGGCCGTGCTGAAGATCGCTGAACTGGCCGCTGATATCTTCCCGGCTGGGGTTTTCAACATCGTTACCGGTTCGGGTATTGGGGCAGGCGCTCCTCTTTCGACCAACGAAGACGTCGCTAAGGTTTCGTTCACAGGGTCACTTGAAGTCGGCAAGCTGATCGCTCACGCAGTAGCTGACCGCATCGGGCGAGCAACGCTGGAACTGGGCGGCAAGAGCCCCTGCATCGTCTTTCCAGATGCTGCTACCCCTGAACACATTGATGCCACCGTCAACGGCATCATTGCCGCCATGCGTTTCGCACGTCAGGGCCAGTCTTGCACCGCTGGTTCACGTCTGTACGTTCACAAGAGCGTATGGGATGAGGTAATGACGCGTGTAGTCGGCAAGGTGCGCGAGTTGCGCATCGGCGACGCTTTGGATGAGAACACCGACATCGGCGCAATCATCAACATTGAGCGCTACACCGAAGTCCGAAACTTCATCAAGGAAGCGATCGACTCGGGCGCCGAGGTTCTGACCGGCTCGGTTCCAACTTCGCCTGAAACCGCCAAAGGCTTCTATCCAGAGCCGGTGATTGTGACCGGCGTGGATAATTCTTGGCGCGTTTGCAAGGAAGAGGTCTTCGGCCCAGTCCTGGTGGCTCTGCCATGGGAAAAGGAAGAAGAGGTTATCCAGTGGGCAAACGATACCGTTTACGGTCTTGCTGCCTACGTGTTCACCAATGACCTGACTACGGCACTACGTGTGACTGAGCAGATCGACGCCGGCTGGTTGCAGGTTAACCGTGCAGGCGGCCAGATCCCAGGCATGTCCTACGGTGGTGCCAAGCGCAGTGGGATCGGTGCCGAATATTCCATCGAAAGCGCGCTCGAAAGCTATACGTCGCGTAAGAGCGTAACGATCAACGTCTAACCCATACTTATAAATATAAGCCGGTGGGATACCACCGGCGACTGGCGACATCGAGAGGGCATATGAACGTGCAAACAGCAGGTGCTATCAAGCATCAAGAAGAAAGTAAGGGTGCAGATAAGACTTCCGTCAAAGCTGCATTAGGCTCCTTCATCGGAACCACCGTAGAGTGGTACGACTACTTCATTTATGGTACTGCCGCTGCTCTCGTGTTTCCTAAGGTGTTCTTCAGCAATATGTCGCCAGAAATGGCTACGCTGATGTCGATGATCTCGTTCTCGGTCGCTTTTGTAGTTCGACCCATTGGAGGGATCGTGATTGGTCACTTCGGTGACCGTATGGGCCGGAAGAAGTTATTGGTCTTTACGTTGATGCTGATGGGTCTTTGCACAGCAGCTATCGGCTTTCTCCCTTCATATGCACAAGCCGGTATATGGGGGCCTGCTTTATTGATTGTGCTTCGAATTATCCAGGGTTTTGCTCTTGGCGGTGAGTGGGGCGGTGCGGCGCTCATGTCTGTAGAGCACGCGCCGGAAGGGCGGCGAGGATTGTGGGGTGCCACCATGCAAATGGGAGTTCCTGCGGGCCTTTTAGTATCGGCGGGTGCGTTTGCCTTGGTTTCCATGCTTCCAGATGAGCAATTCTTCTCGTGGGGCTGGCGCCTTCCTTTCATCTTCAGCCTGGTACTGCTGGTAGTCGGCATGTATATCCGCCTGCAGGTGTCTGAGCCTCCGGCCTTTGAAAAAGTTGCGGAAAAAGGTGAAATCGAGAAAGCTCCGCTGCTCAGCGTCTGGAAGTACGAGAAGAAGAAAACCATTGTTATGGCCTTCTTTCAAACGGCTGCTAACGTTGGCTACTTCCTCATTACCGTTTACGCCTTGAGTTACATTACACAAACCCTGGGGCTGCCACGCAGTGTCGCTTCTAACGCCTTGATGGTAGGCGCTGCAGTAGATTTGTTTATGCAGCCTGTGTTTGGGTGGCTGTCTGACAAGTACGGTCGTAAGAAAGTTTATGGCTTTGGTGCAATCTTCTTTGCTTTTTACGCCTTCCCGTTCTTTGCCCTGCTGAATACTGCTGATCCGTACTATATCACCTTGGCGTTGGCTTTGGGCTTGGGTGTCGGTCACGCATCTACCGGCTCTCTGCATGGCGTGATTTACGCTGAGCAGTACAAAACCAAATACCGTTTCAGTGGTTCGTCTGTCGCGTATCAACTTTCCGGAATTGTTTCTAGCGCCCCGACTCCGATCATTGCAGCTTGGCTTGTAGCCACCACTGGTAATTCTATGGCGGTATCGTGGTTCGTAGTGGTAGCGGCAGTTATTACTCTGATCTGTATTTCGATGACCAAAGAAACTTATCGGATTGATATTAATGAGTGATGAAATGAATAGCACTTGCAATGCCTTGGTCGGGGAAAGAATTGATAGGTTGATGACTGTGGAAATACGCCCCCTTACCGGGGGGCTTCCATCGGGATATGTCCAACCGCTGTATGACATCTGCAGAAAACATCATGGCGCGCCATTGAGCATGTTGGCCGCAGAGTCTCTGCATAATCGAATTCAGCCTGGTGACACTGTGTTTATAGCCACCGGCGCCGGAGTTGCACCAGCTCTTCCGCTGGGCGAAACGGATGGCCCGCCTGGCGCTGCTGTATTGGCAAGGGCACTGGCGCGGGGATTTGAGTGCCGAGTGGTGCTAGTGACGGAAGACATCCATTTAGCACCGGTCGAGGCTTGTGCTGCGGTGGCCAGTGAGACCCTTGATGGGCAAGGCTCGATCACCGTTGTCAGCTTCCCAAAAGGCCTGAGCGCAGGTCACCAAACTGCCACAAGCTTATTCCAAGAGTACAACCCCACCGCTGTGATCTTCGTGGAGCGCGATGGCCCTAACGCGGAGGGTTATTTCCACGGCGTTCGTGGTGACTTTCGCGAGCCAGATGCTGTGGGTCACGTGTACCTGCTGGCCGACCTGGCCAAGGTACACAACGTACTTACCGTTGGTGTAGGTGACGGTGGCAATGAGGTGGGGTTCGGCGATGTCCGCGCTGCAGTAACAGCGGTTCATCCGCTGGGCGCCATCTCCAAGGGAGGCTTCCCCTCGGGAGTGATCACCGTCACTGCAACCGATGTGGTTGTGGCAGCCTCCGTATCAAATTGGGGCGCCTACGCCATCTGTGCTGCGCTGGCTTATTTGACCGGCAAACCCGATCTGATCCATTCGCCTGAACTTGAGCGTGACATGGTTGAGGCGTGTGTGAGGGGCGGCGGGCGAGATGGTGCAAATGGACTGCACCAGCCGTCTGTAGATGGCATTGATCTCGACGGGCATGCCGCGTTTGTCCAGTTGTTGAATTCGATCGTGAATGTCTCTCGGTAGGCGTTACACGCCACCAGGAACGGTAATTATGAACATCAAAAGCAATGTCGAAGGTGCACAGGTGTCGGTTAAGACTGATTCATTTGGCAATGAAATTGATCCGGTAGTGGGTTTCGCTCGCGGCAACATCATTCGCTCCAGCACCGATGAGGGCGCCCGCCTTCGCCACGGTCAATCGGTCGCAGCCAGTCGCGTTATTGAGTATGGCTCCGAATCGATCGGCATTTTCACCGGCAATCAGCGGGACTACCTGGTCAAGGCAACTGACCTGGACACCTACTGTGAAGAGTGGGTTGGCCCCGGTCTGAGTTCCACTCGCCTGAACAAACTGGCAATTGAGCACCTGGGGGGCGACGAAGAAACCGATAGCGTTGCCATTTTCAACCGTACCAGTGCTGCAATCGTGTCTGTCATTGCATCGTGCTCGGGTGGTCGAACTGTTGTATCGATCGTTCCTCCAGGTGGCCGTTCGCATGCTTCTGTAGTTCGAGGTGCGAAGCTTGCGGGTGTTCCACTGATTGAGGTGCAGGGTTCCGGTGATTGGCGAAGTGTCCTGCAGGCCAATGAGCCTCGCTTGGTTGTCGTTACCACCGTCACCAGCAGCCTGGAGCTGCTTAGCGATAACATCACCTTGAGCGTGGTGGACTATGTTAAGCAGTTTGGCTCTCGCGTGTTCCTGGACGAGGCTTACGGTGCAAGGCTGCGTCCGGTGCTGCATAGCGGCATCAAGAGCCTCAAGACGGGTGCAGACTTGGCGGTGACTAACTGTGACAAGGCCGGTCTTCCTGGCCCACGTGCCGGCATTTTGGTTGGTGCGAAGGACATGATCGGGGCGGCCGCAGCGAAGGGGGCTGAGTACGGGATGGAAGCTCGTGCGCCGATCTCCGCGGGCGTGATGCGTTCGCTTCAGAGCTACGACCCTCAGCATTTGATTGATGAAGCCAATGCCGGTAAGGCGCTGGCAGCAGATCTGATCAAGCTACTGGGTGACTGCGTTCAAGTGAGCGACCTGGGCCCAATGGTTCATGAGGACGATATCCTCCGAATCATTCTTAAGCGTGCTGGCTTCAAGTCAGAGAAAGTGCCTGTGGTGCCATGTGAGGCGACCTCTGCGTTGGGCATGATTCTGCTGCGCGATTACGGCATTCTCACTGTCAACACTCATGGTCAGCCAGGGGCACGTGTATCTGTGCGGTTGAAGCCGTCGGGTGATGCGATTCAGCGTGTCGGTGGTCAGGAAGCAATCATCAAAGCGTTTGACGAGTCGCTGACGAAAGTCGCAGCCATCATTCACGATTCGAAAGCGATGACCGATCTGATCCTGGGAGGCAAATGATGTCTGACTCCAAATACACTTCCTACGATCAACGTCTCGATCAGCTGATCTCACTGGACATTGGTGGCCGTGGTGTAGAGCACCTTTACCAGCAGGCGCGCGCTAGCATTGGCCGGCCGCTGGTGGGCGCTGCTGCAACGGCACTGTTGGCTGCTCCTGAGGGTTCTACTGTCATCGTTACAACCGGCTCGGTATCCCGTGCCTGGCTGTCTCCGGAAATCGGTGAGAACGATGGCCCTGCGGGTCTGGCAGCGGTAGTGCGTGCATTGGTACTGGCGCGTAACGTCACGCCCGTGGTGCTGATCGAAGAAACCCTGCGTCGCCCAATGGAAGCCATTCTGACCACTGCAGGTTTGACGGTTCTACCCTATGAGCAAGCTCGTAAAGCGACCAAGGATAAAAGCCTGGCGACGGTGTGCGTTCAAGGCTTCGCGGTTACAGATGAAGAAGCTGCTATCGCGGCGCCTAAGCTGCTGGACGAGCTTCAACCTTCCATATTGTTCTCCACCGAACGGGTAGGCCGAAATCGCAACGGCATTTACTACAGCATGCGCGGCATTGATTACGGGATGGAGCGTGCGCGCATCGATTTCGTATTCGACGAAGCGATCCGCCGTGAAATCCCGACCGTTGCTGTGGGGGACGGTGGGAATGAAATTGGCATGGGCCTGGTCAGTGAAGCTGTCCAGGGTCACGTTAAGTTCGGTGCTGAGGGTTCGTGTGGGTGCGGCGGCGGTATCGGAGCTGTCACCTCCGCAGATGTCCTGGTCACTGCGGCATGTTCGAACTGGGGCTGCTACGCCATCGCTGCCGCCATGGCAATCCGCACCGGTGATGTGCGGCTGATCCACACCCCAGAGATGGAAGGCAACTTGCTTCGTCGGGGAGTTGATGTGGGACTGATCAACTCTGTCGTGGGGATTACGGATGCAAACGTGGATGGAATCCCATTGAGCAGTCACTTGGCGTTGGCCGAAATGGTCACCGCTATCATAAGGCCAGCCCTGAAGGTCTAATATGCACAACACTAATTCCTCGAAACTTTCTAAACGGCTGCCTGAGCAGAACCATACAGTTGGCTTGCCGGGCAAAACTGAGCCTGTCTCTACAGTTGTAGCTAAGCCTCGGCTTGCGCAAGGTAAGGTTGAGGGGTTTATTGATGCTGTTGCAGTGCTAGGGTACAACTGAGTTGACCTCGCCCGGTGTTTAGGTGGTGTCTCGCACCGACTACCATCGGGTTTTTAAATAAAGCTAAGTTTTATTATGGTGTAGCTAGGTTGCCAGAAAGCTAGCGTGTTTATTTTTGTTCTCAAATGTCGCTGCTTGGTTGTCACCAAAGTGCGTGCATTGGGGGAGTCGTCCTCCTTCCATCAGGGTTTGATAATGAAACACAGGATTGTAATTGTGGGAGGCGGCGCCGGTGGCATCGAACTCGCTACTCGATTAGGGAAAACTCTCGGTCGGCGAAATCACGCCATGATTACGTTGGTTGATGCTAATTTGACCCATATTTGGAAGCCGCTTTTTCATGAAGTTGCTGCTGGTTCCCTGAACCCTGGCGTCGACGAGCTTAACTATATTGCTCAGGCCAAATGGAACCACTTCCACTTTCAGCATGGCCGTATGGCGGGACTCGATCGCGCCCGCAAGGTCATCCGCCTGACTGAATCGAGTCGATCTTCTTCGAAGGAACGCGAAATCGAGTATGACACTCTGGTAATGGCGGTCGGCAGCCATTGCAATGATTTTGGAACACCAGGAGTTCAGCAGTATTGCCAATTTCTGGATAGCCGAGTGCAGGCTGAGCGGCTCCATGGAATGCTGGTTAACCGTTACATGCGCTCACATGCCTCTGATACGGCTCATCCACTCGAGATAGCCATCGTGGGGGCAGGGGCTACAGGTGTAGAGTTGTGTGCCGAGCTCCAGCATGCTGTGCGTGTAATCAAAGGATACGGTGTCAAGCACGCGTGCCCATCCATTCTGAAGATTACGCTGCTTGAAGCGGGCCCGCGCATCCTACCCGTGCTTAACGAACAAGCCAGTCAGGCAGTGCACAGTGGGCTTAAGGATTTGGGAGTGAACGTGCGAGTCGGCACTGCGGTGAAAGAAGTCACGGAGAGCGGAGTCATTCTTGCTGAGGGCGAAACGTTAAACGCCGATCTGAAAATTTGGGCTGCAGGCATCAAGGCACCTGAGTTCCTAAAAACGCTGGATGGTCTTGAAACCAATCGGATCAATCAGCTAAACGTAAAGCGGACGCTCCAGACGACCCTCGATGATTCGATCTTCGCTTTGGGTGATTGTTCTTCTTGCCCGTTAGATGATACCAGTGGACGTTTCGTACCCCCGCGTGCGCAAGCTGCCAACCAGCAGGCTGCTTTGCTGTGCAAAAACCTAGAGCGACACTTAGACGGTGAGCAGCTTCTTAATTTCAAATATGAAGACAAGGGAACTTTGATCTCGTTGGCTTCCTTCGACGCAGTAGGCAGCCTGAACGGAATTTTCAGCGGTAAAGGAATTACGCGAGGGCTTATTGCCAGGATGCTTTACACTTCCCTCTACAGATTGCACCAAGCTGCGCTCTATGGAGCGCCGCGAATGCTGTTAAAAACGCTCGCAGAGTATCTGCAGCGTAAAACTCGCCCGAAACTAAGGCTACACTGATTAATTTCGATTCGGCGCATTGAAAGCTTGGTTATATTTGCATTGATGGCAGTCCCTTGGTGCGCCTTTAATATTCTATAAGTGGTATTTTTCTTCAAGCGTAGTCCTTAGCTCGCAATCTGCCAAAGCAGCGGTTTACCGCCAATAATAATAGTGCAATGGGAGTTGTGTTTCATGGTTGAGCGTGATTTCGTGAAGTCCTTTGCCTCCAGCTCGCTAATCATTCTGGTTAGTGTGAGTGGAGCAGTGCAGGCCGATTTCATTTCGGACTCGAAAGCTACGTTGCCGATGCGAAATCTCTATTTCAACAACGGCAATCGACAGACCAAGCAGGTGAAGCAGGAGGAATGGGGGCAGGGGTTTCTGCTCAAGTACCAGTCTGGCTTAACGGACGGCACAGTTGGGTTCGGCGCTGATGCAATTGGTGCACTGGGCATCAAGCTCGACTCTGGACAGGGTCGGCACAACGGCAGCTCATTTTTCCCTAGCGATGGCGATAAGGCGGTTGATGAGTTCAGTGCGCTAGGCCTCGAAGTAGAACTGGATCAAGCCTCACTCGGTGCAATTTCTGCGGCCTGCTCAATCAGACCCTGCTAGTGCTTAAGCTGGATTGCCGATTAGGAAATAGGTGAATGATATCGTGCTAAATCTAGGAAGGTTGAAGTTGCTCTCGGAATTGTCGGTGCTAGGAACAGTATCCGCCGTGGCAGAGGCGGTGCACCTCACCCGGCCGGCAGTGTCGCAGCAACTGGGATTACTGGAGCGCGAGCTGGACGTGGCTTTGGTGGAGCGGTCAGGCCGCAATGTGGAACTGACGCCCGCAGGGCGGCGATTGGTGGCGCGATCGTCTGAGCTTTTTCGTCTCGTGAACGATATCGAGGCCGAAATCGCTCAAGGTCGCCAAGAGATCTCAGGTGTCATCCGACTCGCTTCCTTTGGTTCTGCCGGGGTTGGGTTGGTGCCTAAATGCGTCCAGTTGATCGAGCAAAGCCACCCGCAACTCGCCGTCTCGTTGATCGAACTTGAGCCGGCTGAAGGCTTGAAGGCCGCCGCTGCCAACCAGGTAGATGTAGCGATCGTTGATGATATGGTCGATACCGAGCCCTTCGCAGCAAAGCTGGATTTTCTGCCGCTGTGTCCGGATTACTTCACGGTAGTGATGTCCTCCCGGCATCGCCTGGCTGATCGTAAGAACCTCCAACTGAGTGATTTATCCGATGAGCGTTGGGCGCTGAACTTGGCCGCGATCAGTTACCACTCTTTCCTGATGCGGGCTTTCCATGCGGCCGGCTTTGAGCCGACAGTTATGAGCAACTGCAGAAATAGCGCCGCCACGCTTGAGCTAGTCAGGGCCAGCTCTGTCATCACGGTACTTCCACAATTGTCGCTTAAGCAGATCATGAGTGACCCGGATTTCACCCTGGTACCGATCCGTCCTGTGTTGTTGCGTCGAATCTTTACTGTGGTTCCCAAGGGGGCTAGTCGTCGACCCTCGGTTGCAGCTGTAGTGGATACGCTCCAACAGGTCGTGCCTGAGGATGTGAGTTCCATGCTTTTGAGTTAAACGAATCTGTAGTGCTCTACGATATGATTCTGGATCAATGAGTAGAGGAGTAAGGGATGATGCTCAATCTGAGTCGGCTGCGTTTGCTGTCTGAGCTCTCAGTGCTCGGTACGATTTCTGCTGTCGCTGAGGCGGTGCATTTGACTCGTCCCGCTATCTCCCAGCAGTTGGCTTTGCTAGAGCAGGAGCTTGATGTCGTACTTTTCGAGCGTTCTGGGCGGAGCGTCGAACTCACGCCTGTCGGGAAACGGTTGGCGACCCGGTCTGTGGAGCTTTTCAAGCTGGTCAATGACATCGAAGCTGAGGTCGCTCAAAGCAAGCATGAGGTGACGGGAGAGGTTCGAGTCGCCGCCTTTGGTTCTGTGGCCGTTGGGATTCTGCCATTCGCAATCCGGGCCCTAGAGCAATCACATCCCAAATTAACGGTCTCTTTCACTGAGATGGAGCCGACAGAAGGGCTAAAGGCGGCGGCAGCAAATCAGGTCGATTTGGCGGTCGTAGACGACATGACAAGCATTGAGGCTCATGCCTCCAAGCTTGAATTCGAGCCGCTATGCACTGACCATTTTATGTTGGTCATGTCCTCAACCAACCGCCTGGCTGAGCTTAAGTCCATCCATCTAGACGACCTGGCCAATGAACGCTGGGCTCTGAATCTCTCCGCTGTGACCTATGTGTCATTCCTACTGCGTGCTTTTCGGGCTGCGGGGTTCGAGCCGCGTGTTTCTAGTAATTGCCGCAATACTGCCGCAACGATAGAAATCGTGAGGTCGAGCTCGCTCATCACGGTACTGCCAAATCTGATTTTGGGGCCTGTCCGGAGGGATTCCGATTTCGTGTGTGTACCGGTTAAGCCCATCCTGCTTCGAAGAATCTCCGTAGCGGTTCCGAAAGGCGCCTCAAAACTGCCGGCAGTAAAGGCCGTAATTGACGCCCTCAAAGCTGTGAAATCAGAGGATGCCCATAGTTAGAAGATCGACCAGAACTAGATTGTCCTATCTGCGTTGACTCGGGTATCGGTCGCCGCCTCACTGCTCATCTTACAGTCATAGGGGGACGATGCGGCTGGCGAGCGTACCAGTGGAACCTAGCTAGGGAGAGGATTAGTCAGAGCTTGTTCTGGTCAAGTTTTTCCGGACACCGATTACGGGTGACCTCTTCGCAGATGCTTAGCCTGTGGCGATTGAGAAGGTGATGGTGTGCTCGATGCGGTAAACGGTAAGTGGGGTAGGGCAACGATGCGGCTGGCTACCGTGTCGGTTGATCCAAGAGGGGGTATGCGCCGCGAAATGATGAGCCTTCGAGCGGCGGTGATTGTCGCCTTTGTTTCTGTCCCAGTGAGTAATGTCGCGGCTTGCCTGTTTGGGATGGCAATGGGCTTCCTCTGGCTTTCAACCGTCCCACTGACAAACGGAGTCGTCGCCTCGGTAATCGGTGTTCGCAACGGGAACAATGTCATCGGCTTGGGCAGGCGCATCCAGCTTTCCGACACGCCGTTTGAAACCTTAGCATGGCTCCAATTTGTTTAGCGGTGAGGTTGGTATAGCGTGCAAGCCTCAGGTAAACCATTCTGGATTGATCGCCCAGTCTCTAAACGGAACCGGCATGGGTGTGAAAGCTCCAAAGCAGCATAGCGTCTATGTTGGACGCCAATGTGCTGTACTTGAGGCCAGATGGGTTCGTAATTGCGCAGTGCTTTAGGACTCCATGCAGTACCAGGAGCTTATGAATGGCTGAGCTTCGGGAGATACCTTTTCTATTTGTTCGCAAACTGCAGTGCATTCGGGAACGTTGGTTCCGAGATCTGGGTGCCATTGGCTGTACGGAGGAACACGATGCCGGTGATTGCTGAAAAGTTTTCACATGAGCACCTCTCCATAATACTTAATTTAACATAATATGCATTATGCGAACTCTCGTATAAACCCACACGCCCGTGGGATACCCAGATTCGAAACCAGTACCACGCCAGCAACCCACCCATCCCATCCTTTGACCTTGGTTAACATCCCTGCAGATTCCCTCCACTAAAATCCGATCTCCGCATCCTTATGGGGATCTGGCATGACCATCATCGTAACCGGCGCCGCGGGATTCATCGGTAGCAACCTCGTACAGGCGCTCAACCAACGCAACCAAACCGAGATCATCGCCGTCGACGACCTCACCGCAGGCGACAAATTCCTCAACCTGGCTGATAGTGACATCGCTGACTACCTGGACAAGGATGACTTCCTGGACCGGTTTCGGCGCGGACAATTTGGCAACGTACGCGCGGTGCTGCACCAAGGCGCATGTTCCAGTACCGTCGAAGCCGACGGCCGTTTCATGATGGACAACAATTATCGCTACAGCCGGGACTTGCTGGAGATTGCCCAGGCGCAACAGGTTCCGTTCCTGTACGCCTCATCGGCAGCAGTCTACGGTGCTGGCCAGGACTTTCGTGAACAGCGCGATTGTGAGCGCCCATTGAACGTCTACGGCTACTCCAAATTCCTGTTCGATCAGCATGTGCGCCGGCAGTTGTCAGCTTCGAGCAGTCAGGTCGTTGGATTGCGCTATTTCAACGTTTACGGGCCCCATGAGCAGCATAAAGGCGCGATGGCATCGGTGGCCCTGCACTGTTTCAACCAGTACCAGGCCCGCGGCAAAGTCAGTCTGTTCGGCAGCTACGGCGGTTACCCTAGCGGTAGCCATTTGCGTGATTTCGTCTCGGTGGATGACGTGGTCAGGGTCAATTTATTCTTCCTTGATCACCCGCAACTAAGCGGCATTTTCAATGTAGGGAGCGGACGCGCCCAGTCGTTCAATGATGTTGCGCTGGCAGTGATCAACCGATTACGCAAATACCAAGACCAACCCCCATTGTCCTTGGAGATGGCCTTGCTTGAAGGCATTCTGGAGTACAGTGAGTTTCCTGAATATTTGCGCGGCAAGTACCAGTGTTACACGTGTGCTGACCTGCAGGGCTTACGCGATGTAGGTTACAAGACGGCAACATTGACGGTGGAACAAGGGGTAAGTCTGTATTGTGATTGGTTGCAAGGCCTGCAAAGCCCGCCGCCTGCTCCTTTCAGGCAAGCGACGGCAGCTTGATATTCGTAACTTCTTAACATAACTACGCTAAATATTCATTTAGTGTAGTTATGTTTAAACCAGCCTAAAGGGGCCCTGCCGATCACCATTGGTGGGTATAACTCGCCGTTAACACAGTGCCTGGCGCAGGCAAATGGCTGGTGTTGTTACTGTTACGCATCAGTTGACTGTACAGCGGATAGTAATACCAATTGAACAAGTTCTGGACGCCCACGCTGACCTGATCATGCTCACTCAGCTGGTATTGGCTGATGATATCCACCGTGGTGTAGCCATCTACCCTGCGTCTGCCAAAGCTTTCGACACCTTTGAGGCGGTAATCCTCTGCACCGAAGTAAGTCGCCTGCACGCGATGGCTCCAATCTTCGTCTGGCTTGTATTGAAGATACGCTGTCAGTTTCACAGGTGGAATGCGATAGCCTGTCATGTCTTGCCAATCGCCACCGTCTGGTTGCTCGCGCCCTTTCATCCAGGTAAAGCTCCCCCCTGCCCCCCAATGCTCGTCGCTGGTCAACCAGTCAGCGCTGCCTTCCACGCCATAGATGCGCTCCTGGGTGCGGGTCAGGATCAGGCCATTGTTGAAGCTCTGAACATCACCCAATTTTGATGTGGTGTAGAAAACAGCCAGCGATGCCAGTGTCTCCTCGCCCAGCTCGCCGCGCCAACCGAGTTCGTAGTTATTGGTCTTGACAGGTTCCAGGTTGGACGAGCCAATATCGAAACCACGGCGTGCGTTACGCAGCTGCACGCCAATGTCAGGTAACTGGAAGCCTTGGCTGAAGGCGGCATAAACCGCCTGGCCGCTGACGGGCGAGTAAGTCAGGCTGATATTGGACAGCAACGCATCGTAATGCACCTTGCCGCCCTCCACCGTGGCGGGGTTGGCGGCACTTGATTCAGACAGGGGGATGAAGTCCCCATATTCGGCGGTGGCGTATTCATAACGGATGCCGCCTTCCATGGACCACTGCTCGTTGAAACGGTGCTGTAACTGTGCAAAGGCACCTACGCTGCGCGACGTCAGGTCAGGCATGTAGCTCAACTTGCCGATTTTATTGAATACCGTTCCGCCGCTCGCATCAAACGCTTGCGGGTCGAAGATATCGATCGGCATGTCGCTGCGCTCTTGGTTGAAGTCGCCGCCCCACAACAGTTCGGTATCTGCCCCGCCGATCGGGGTTCGCAAGGTAATGCGACTACCAACGACTTCGCTGTTCTGCATGACTTGATCGACATTGCGCCCACGTGTGGCAACGCCACGGGCATCGAAGGGCGTGAATCGGGTGAAATAGTCGCGGTAGTAAAGCTGGGCATTGAATGTTCCACCGAGCACTTCCGAGTGACCGTATTCAAGGTTCACCAAGGTGTTCTTGATCTGGTTCTGTTCGTCGAGGGACAACCCGGACAACGGTTGTGCGGGTACGGAGCCAGGCGGCAATCGGCTGACCGCTGGGTCGGCGGTATAGTCACTGTTTTGCTCGGCGTTGTAATGGCTGAGGGACAGTTGAATACGTTGCAGCTCATCGATGCGCCAACCCAATTTCCCGCCAATGTTATAGCTGTTGGAATCGAACAGGTCACCTTGGCTAGGCTCGGGCGCAATGCGGTGCCCTTTGGCATCGTAAGAGGCGCCGATATGGCGTGCGCCGAAATCGAATGCGTAATCCAGGGCACCCTGGGCGCCGGCAACATGATGCTGCAACTGCCCTCCCAGGCCATCGCTGTCCACTTGGCTCAAGGGCGAAACGCCCGTTAGCGTGGTCTCGGCCATTTGCTCGCCGCCAGCGGGCCGCGTGGTGATGGAGATGATCCCTCCCGTCGCACCGGCGCCGTAGATAGCGCTACTGCCGCGAATCACCTCGACGCGCTCGATCAATGCCGGGTCGATATTGGCCAAGTTCCGCGAAGAGTCACGGTTGGTGTTCAGCGGCACCCCATCGACCAGGACCAGCATCGTACGGCCGCGCAGTGTTTGCCCGTAATCGGTGATGGTACGGCTGGAGTCGGCCATCCCTGGGATGCTCTTGGCCAGCAGCGTCGCCAGCCCATCAGAGCCCTGGCGCAATTGCTTCAGTTGCTCGCGTTCGATCACATTGACCTGACGTGCCTGTGGTACTACACCACTGGAAAGCCGAGAGGACGTGATCTCCGTGCCTGCCAGTTCAATGGGGCTGGCGGTCGTAGACGGCGCATTACCTAACGCTGCGTCGTTTGATGGTAAAACGATGAAAGTCCGCTCATCACGCGGCTGGACGACCAGCCCACTCTGCTCGAGCACCTGGCCCAGCGCCTGCGCCACTGTGTATCGTCCGTGCAGCGCCGGCGCCTGCTTGCCCGCAGTCAGCTCGCTGGAAAACAGCACTTGAGCACCTGTTTGGCGAGCCACTGCATTCAGCGAGCTTTCCAGCGTTGATGCAGGAATATTGAAATCGACAACCACCATCGTTTGCGCGAACGACCACTGGCTGGCCATCAAGGTGCTGGTCAAAATCGAGACGTGCCAAGGTGTACGCAGGAAGAGCTGACTCACTTGTTATTCTCCAGGAGATGAGGTGCAGAGAGTTAGCCGCTTCGCGACGGCCCCAACCCTACCTCGTTGAAGAATTATTTTTTCCCGCGTTGGGCTGAATGCGTACTGCCCCGCTTTCCCTGCTCAGCTTCACCGGGAGAATTTCGGGCAGCAACGCCAACAGCGCTTCGACGCTGTCGCTGCTGAAAACACCTGAAAGCGGCAATTTGCCGACATCAGGGTCCGTCAGTTCGATCGGCTGGGCGTAATACCGTTGCAGTGCAGCAACCACCTCAGCCAGTGGCGTACCGGCGAAAACCCAGCGGCTTTCTTGCCAGGCGCTAGCGTCTTCGGCATTGCCTTTGACCACCTCACCGGGGATGCCCTGTTGCACGAGCACCTGCTGCCCAGGCATGAGCAGCGAGGTACGGTCCGCCGCGCGCCCTGTAACTTCCACTTTGCCTTGCGCAACGGTAACCCGCACGTCGCCCGCGTACGTGTTGACGTTGAATCGGGTGCCGACCACGCGTATGTCGGCGTTGCCTGCATCGACCAAGAACGGCCGATATTGCATGGGCGAAATGTCGAACAAGGCCTGACCACGTACCAGCGCAACTTGCCGGCTGCGCAAATGCCAGCTGACGTGTACCTCAGTGCCCCCGTCCAGCTTTATCTTGCTGCCATCAGCCAGCTGTATCGCCTGGCGCTGCCCCACTTGCGTGACAAAGTATTCATTGCGGTACGGAGGATCCTTCCAGGCCACACCAGCGGCCAGGGCCAGCAATACGAGCGGGAGTACCTTGCTGCCTTTGCGGGGCTTTTGTGCAGGTGGCGAGTTGGGTAAAGGGAAGCGCTGCTTCAAGTGCTCGCGACACGCGGCCAGTGCCTCATCGACTGCAGCATCGTCTTTGTTTCGTGGACGGCTCACTGCGCCACCTCGGATTGCAGATGTTCACGGCAAGCGATCATACCGACGCGCAAGTGCTTTTCTACGGTTTTCAGCGAGATCCCCAGGCGCTGCGCTACTTCAGCCTGGGGGATCTCATGCAGCTTGTGCATGATGAACACGGCCTGGCAACGCGGCGGCAATCGGGAAATAGCCGCAATCAGCCTGTCCAGTGTCTTCGCCGCGTCGACATGGCGCTCCTGTGGCGCTGCGCTGCAGGCGACGTCGGGCAGTTCTGCCACGGCGACGATCAAGCTGCTGCGCCGACGCTCGCGGCGGCAATGCGAGATGGCGTTGTCGTGGGCGATCTTGCGTAACAGCGCCAGGGGCTTGCGCACCCCTTCTTTCTCGTCATCCTCCAGCAACTGAACGCACAGGTCGTGAACGACTTCACGCGCGAACACCCGCTCGCCGAAGCGTCGGCGCACATGATCGACCAGGTCGTCGTAGTGACGGACCAGGGTGGCGAGCAAGGATGGCTTTGGAGGATCTGCCTGCACGGTAGCGATAACAGAGAGGAAATGAGATGCAAGTATAAATGGGAATGCATGTCATTTGAAAGCAGTGTCACCCGCCTCCGCCTTCTTCTTAACTGAGCATGCGAACCGAGCTCACCGCATCAACCGCCATGTCCAGGTCGCTGCCGGTAAGCACCTGCGCGTAATACGCCTTCAGTTCGTCCTCCCACCCCGCCACCTCCACCAGCAGATGCTCTGCATGCTCCCGCGTCAGGGCAAAGTGCGCGTGATGGCTGAGCATATTCGCTCGGCTAATCTGGCTGCCTTCCCGGCCAACTGCCATGGCCAAGGTCTGTGCGGGGCCTTCTTCAAGCATGGGCAGCACGTCGTACATGGGCGACAGGCGCCATCCGCCGTCAACCCAGATCACCGCATGGTTGCGTGGATGGTCGTCGGAGTTGCCGACCAGGGCGTTGTAGCACATGCGCTTGAACAGCGCCTGCAGGTCGGTATCGGGCACACCCCGGCGGCGCATTTCATCGGCCACCGCGGCATAGCGCCAATCGCGATGGTGCGCGCCGTTCCATTCCGAATCCAGCAAGGTCAGCGCGCTGAGCATCGGGATACGTCGGGCACCTTGTGCAATGGGCGTGCGGTCGAACCGTTCGATCAACAACGTCGAAGGGGTTTCAGCATGCAGCGCGGTCTTGGCTACGTTCAAGCCCTTCCCCGCAGCGAATGTCATGCAGGCGTATTCGATCGAGGGCAGGTCGTAATGGTCGAAGCGATCACGCGGCTTGGCCAGAATCAGCATGCCGTTATCCTGCAGCGTACGTTTTGGCCGCGCGCCACCCAGGGCCGAACGCTGTTGGCGCACGTTGAGGGTGGCCACCGACTCAGCGTCGAGCTGGCCGTCGTACACCGCTTCGCACGCAGCGACGAACTTGGCCAGGCCTTTCAAGGTCGGTACTGCGCCATCGCCCAGGCCGGGTGCGGGCGTTGTTGCGCCGCCTGCCATCAGGTTGCCAACGCGGTCGTTGTTCGGTGACTTGAGCAGGAAGTCGAGGGTGCCGAGTTCTTGGCCGTACGCCCGATGCAGCAGCCGCTCGCCCCAGCCATCGGGCATGGCGTCATTTATGAAGCCGGGTATGCCGCGGTTCTTGACGATGCCGGTGTAGGCCTCGGCGCGTAACGGGTAATTGATCGGGTCGGGGACCCAGCCGCCGCGCGCGACGTGGTCAGGTGCATAAAGAAACTCCCCGAGCTTGCCTTTGAGGGTCAGCCGGCCAAGGGTGATGACTTCACCTGTCTCGGGGTGCTCCATATAGATGTAGGCACGGGACATCAGAATTCCTCAGGCTTGGGTTTGGCCAGCCGCACGCGGCGGGATGCCAGGCTCTGGTGGGCATCATCGTCATCACTGAACCGGGTGATCTGGGAGGTTTGCTCTATGCCTTCCAGCGAAGCGAAAACGGTTTCGCTGATACCCAGGCGCCACAACACCAGCATGAATGAACGCAGGTCGACGAGCTCCGAGCCGCCTTCGATCTTGCGAAGGGTATGCGCGGAGACGCCGATGGCAGCTGTAAGGTCCGCTTGGCGCAGGCCGAGTGCCAGGCGGCGTGCCTTGACCAAAAGGCCGATTTTACTGAGGGTATCGGCGCAAGCGACTGGGAAATAAGTCGTCATAAGGGCCACCATGGTTAACATTAACTGATTTAAGGTTAACCATAGCACACTTAAAGATTTCATAAGAAATGCATAATACTCATTTTGGTGAGTATTATCGCATATAAGATTAATCGGGGTTAACCTTAAAAACCTTATGCAAGACCACCAAAGCGCTTATAGAAGCTTTCATTCACGTCAGGCAATGGACCGTCAGCCGTTTCAAGCGCACTGTTCAACCACTCTTCGGCCTTGGCAAACACCAGCCGATACAGGTTGCGACACAGCTGCCGTGCTGCCCTGCCCTCCCAATCACCCGGCAGCAACTCATCAGGCAGTTGCGGGTCGCGCAGCAGCAGCCGACGGTACTCATGAATCAGTAGCGTGCGTGCCAGGAAGCAATCCTGCGCATCAAGCTGTGGCTGCTCTTTAAGGCCCTGCCACAGCGGCCTGAACAGCTGGATAAATTCACTGTACTGCTGCCCCAGTTCGTCGATACGCCAACTCTCGCGCACTTGCGCGCGCATGGCCTTGGACGCAAGCACTTCCTGGGTGTGCGTTTCAAAGACGATGCTGTCATCACTGGCCTCCAGCTCGCGCAGGGTCGCGGCCAAGTCCGCGCGGTCAGCACGGGGGCAGCCCATCACGTTGGGTGCCATCACCCCGAAGCCCTGCCATTCCAGCTCCTCACGCAGGGTTTTGCGCGTGCCGGCTTCCAGTTGTGACAGCAGCACCAGGGTCCAGGCGCCATCCCATGCGGGTTGGCTGGGGCTGTAGACGCGTTTGAAGGCTTTTTCGAAGCGCCGACGGCCAGTGCCCGTCAGGCTGTAATAGCTGCGTCGGCCGACTTTTTCGGCGGTCAGCCAGCCTTCCTTGGTCAAGCGGAAGATCGAGGTGCGGATCAGCCGTTCGTTGATGCCGATCGGCTCCAGCAGATTGATCAGGCTGCCCAGCCACACCGTGCCACCGTGCGGTTCGATAGTGTCGCCGTACAGGGTGATGATCAGCGAGCTGGCGCGGATCGGCGTCTGTTCCTGAAAACGAGTGATCAGGTTGTTCAGTGGGGCAAGTGTGCTCATGGAGAAACTGTGCGCGGGGAAAGCTCCGACTATACCTGCGCGGCGGGTTGCCTGGCCATTGCGTGACACAGACAGGCTCATGCTGGCCCCTTGCCTTTGGGCCGGATGCCGGAGTCACCCATGCGCGGGCGACCCTGCTCGGCTTCGGTCAGCGGCGGGCATTCGACCAGCGCGGCCATGCAGCGCTGCGTCAGGTGCTGATACTCCGCCGTGCCGCGCTGCTTCCAGGCCAGCTCCTGGTCGGTCAGCGGGCGCTTGACCTGTGCCGGGCTACCCACCACTAGGCTTTGTTCGGCGCATTCGAACCCCGCCTTGACGAAGGCCGTGGCAGCAACGATGCAGCGCGGGGCTACATGGGCACCATCCATTACCACGGCATTCATCCCTACTAGGGCATCTTCGCCCACGCGGCACCCATGCAGCACCGCGCCGTGGCCGACATGCCCATTGCGTTCTATGACCGTGTCGCCTCCCGGGAAGCCATGCATCACGCAGGTGTCCTGCAGGTTGGCGCCCTCCTCCAGCACGATGCGGCCGAAGTCGCCCCTGAGTGAGGCCAGCGGGCCGACGTAGCAACGAGGGCCAACGATGACATCGCCAATCAGCACTGCGCTCGGGTGCACATAGGCAGTTGGATGAACCACGGGGGTCAGGCCGTCTAGCCGGTAGCAAGGCATGGCAAAGCTCCTGAAATGATTTTAAATGTGACAAGTCCTTGTATCACAAAAATGTAGCGCGTCAATTGTGCGAATGCCTGTATCGCTTTGTTGCCATCCTTAGCTGCATCCGGTTTTTGCAAAATAAGCCCTATTTTTCTGAAGATGAATCGTTAAATCACTTTTTTGAAGCGCTCATATTTCGCACAGAAATCACCACAAAGAGATACGCGAAACACTTTTTGATGTTGCTTTGGTGTATCGCATAAGGCATATACTGTCCGCACCTGAACGTGGTGCAGCCCACGTCCCTGCAAACAATTCCAAGAAATGCCGGCCAATCGATGTGCCGTGCGAGCAGCCAGAGGAACCCGATATGCCTCGTTATCTCGATGCGCAAGCGCCGGAGCACGGCGTCCGGCTCATCACCCTGCAACGGCCAGAAGCGCTGAATGCCCTGTGCACAGCGTTGCTGATCGAGCTGGCCAGCGAGCTGGACGCCGCCGAGCGTGATGATCAGACCCTTGCCGTGGTGATTACCGGCAGCCGCAAGGCGTTCGCCGCCGGCGCCGACATTGGCGAGATGGCCGAGCGCGACCTGGTCGGCACCCTCAATGACCCTCGCGTTGCGTGTTGGCAACGGATAGCCGCGTTCTCCAAGCCGCTGATCGCCGCCGTTAACGGCTACGCCCTGGGCGGCGGTTGCGAGCTGATGATGTGCGCCGACATCGTCATTGCGGGCAGCGACGCCCGTTTCGGCCAGCCGGAGATCAACCTCGGCATCATCCCCGGCGCTGGCGGCACCCAGCGCCTGCTGCGCGCGGTTGGCAAGCCGCTGGCCATGCACATGGTGTTGACCGGTGAAGCCATCAGCGCCCAGCACGCCTTGCAAGCCGGCCTGATCAGCGAAATCACCCAGCCGGAACTGGCCGTTGAGCGGGCCGTGCAAGTGGCCCGCACTATCGCGGCCAAGGCGCCGCTGGCAGTGCGCCTGGCCAAGGAAGCCTTGCTCAAGGCCGGCGATACCGACCTTGCCAGTGGCCTGCGCTTCGAGCGCCACGCGTTCACCCTGCTCGCCGGCACCGCCGACCGCAATGAGGGTATTCGCGCCTTCCAGGAAAAACGCCAGGCCCGGTTCAAAGGCTGCTGAGCACCTCCCCATTCGACTGACCAAGCGAGTCTGCCATGACGTTCGAACACATCCTGTTTTCCATCGAGGACGGCGTTGCCCTCCTGTCGCTGAACCGCCCGGAGCAGCTGAACAGTTTCAACACGCCCATGCACCTGGAGGTGCGCGAAGCCTTGAAGCAAGTACGCCAAAGCAAAGATGCACGGGTGTTGCTGTTGACCGGCGAAGGCCGCGGCTTCTGTGCAGGCCAGGACCTGTCTGATCGCAATGTCGCGCCAGGCGCCGACATGCCGGACCTGGGTGAGTCCATCGATAAGTTCTACAACCCACTGGTGCGCACCCTGCGCGATTTGCCGCTGCCGGTCATCTGCGCCGTCAACGGCGTGGCTGCGGGCGCCGGGGCCAATATTCCGCTGGCCTGTGACCTGGTATTGGCCGCTCGTTCGGCCAGCTTCATCCAGGCCTTCTGCAAGATCGGCCTGGTGCCGGATTCTGGCGGCACCTGGCTGCTGCCACGGCTAGTCGGCATGGCGCGGGCCAAGGCGTTGGCGATGCTGGGCGAACGCCTTACGGCCGAACAGGCTCAGCAATGGGGGTTGATCCATCGCGTGGTAGACGATGCCGCGTTGCGCGACGAGGCCCTCACCCTCGCCCGCCACCTCGCCACGCAGCCCACTTACGGCCTGGCCCTGATCAAGCGCAGCCTGAATGCCAGTTTCGACAACGGGTTCGACCAGCAACTGGAGCTTGAGCGCGACCTGCAGCGCTTGGCTGGCCGCAGCGAAGACTACCGCGAAGGCGTAAGCGCTTTCATGAACAAGCGCACGCCTGCGTTCAAGGGGCGTTGAGCATGAGCGCACTCGACCGCAACACCCAAGTGGCCGTGATCGGTGCAGGCGCCATGGGCGCGGGTATCGCCCAAGTGGCCGCGCAAGCCGGCCACCCGGTCAAACTCTACGACAACCGCCCCGGCGCCGCCGCTCAGGCAGTGGCGGGCATCGATCGTCAGCTCGCCCGCTTAGTAGAAAAAGGCAAGCTGCCTGCGGGCGAGCGCGAAGCGATCGTCGCCCGTCTGTGTCCAGTCGACACCCTCGACACCCTGGCCGATGCCCGCCTGGTGATCGAAGCCATCGTTGAAAACCTGTCAGTGAAGCAGGGCTTGTTGCACGAGCTTGAAGCGCTGTGCGCAGACGACTGCATCCTGGCCAGCAACACCTCGTCACTCTCGATCACCAGCCTGGCCGCTGGCTTGAAGCGCCCACAGCAAGTGGTGGGCATGCATTTCTTCAACCCGGCACCGTTGATGGCCCTGGTCGAGGTCGTTTCGGGGCTGGCTACCGACCCTGCCGTGGCCGCCTGCCTTTATGACACCGCCAAAGCCTGGGGCAAACAGCCGGTGCATGCCCGCTCAACGCCGGGCTTTATTGTCAACCGTGTAGCCCGGCCGTTCTACGCCGAGAGCCTGCGCCTGTTGCAGGAAGGTGCAACCGATTGCGCCAGCCTGGATGCGTTATTGCGTGACGCTGGCGGCTTTCGCATGGGGGCCTTCGAGCTCACCGACCTGATCGGCCATGACGTCAACTATGCCGTCACCTGCTCGGTGTTCGAGGCGTTTTATGGCGATTTCCGCTTCCAGCCCTCCCTGGTGCAAAAGGAACTAGTGGACGCTGGACGCCTCGGTCGCAAGACCGGCCAAGGTTTCTACAGTTACGCCGAAGGCGCCGAGCGCCCACAACCTACAGAGCTCCACAGCACAGCGCAGGTTGAGCGCTGCGTTATCGAGGGGCAGCTGGGCGTCATGCAGCCCTTGGTCGAGCGCTTGCGCGACAACGGCATCACCGTGACCGAACGCGCCGGCAGTGGCGTGATCCAGGTTGGCGATGCCACGTTGGCGCTTTCCGACGGCCGCCTGGCCACGCAGCGTGCCCGCGAAGAAGGCCTGCGCAACCTGGTACTGGTCGATCTGGCCCTGGACTACAGCAAGGCCACCCGCATTGCGATCAGTTGGTCTGCCGACACCACCCATGATGCCCGCGACCAGGCCGTGGGCTTGTTAACACGCGCCGGCTTGAAAGTGACCGCAGTCGCCGACCTGCCTGGCCTGGTCGTGCTGCGTACGGTGGCGATGCTGGCCAACGAAGCCGCCGATGCCGTGTTGCAAGGCGTTGGCTCGGCGGCCGATATCGACCTGGCCATGCGCGCCGGCGTGAACTACCCCTGCGGCCCCCTGGCCTGGGCCTCGCGCATCGGCATAAGCCAGACCTTGCGTGTACTGGATAACCTGCAGCGCAGCTACGGCGAAAGCCGCTATCGCCCTTCCCTGCTATTGCGCCGCTGCGAAGCCCAAGGAGGCAATCTGCATGACTGAAATCGAGCTGGCACAAGCGTGTGCCGATGCCATGTTTTCCCGCGATCACGCCACCCAAGGGCTCGGCATCAGCCTACTCGAAGCCGGCCCTGGCCAGGCGCGCCTGCGCATGCCGGTGCGCGCCGACATGATCCAGGGCCACGGCACTTGCCACGGTGGTTTCCTGTTCGCCCTGGCGGATTCGGCCTTCGCCTTCGCCTGCAACAGTTACGACCAGGCCACCGTGGCCCTGAGTTGCAGCATCGACTACCTGGCGCCGGCGCTGCGCGACGACGTGCTGACCGCCACGGCCAGCGAAGTCAGCCGCAAAGGCCGTACCGGCCTGTATGACGTTCGCATCGAGAACCAGCGCGGTGAGCTGGTGGCGATGTTCCATGGCAAATCCTACAAAGTACGCGGCACGGTGCTCGCGCAGGAGACACAAGATGACTGAACACACCCTGGCCGATGCGCTGATCATCGACGCCGTACGCACGCCGATCGGCCGCTACGCCGGCGCCTTGAGCGGCGTGCGCCCCGACGACCTGGCCGCCATCCCGCTCAAGGCCCTGATCGCCCGCCACCCGGAGTTGGATTGGGCGGCAGTGGACGACGTAATCCTCGGTTGCGCCAACCAAGCCGGTGAGGACAACCGCAACGTTGCCCGCATGGCCAGCCTGCTGGCGGGCCTGCCGATCGAGGTGCCGGGCACCACCCTCAACCGCTTGTGCGGCTCTGGCATGGACGCCATTGGCAACGCGGCCCGTGCCCTGCGCTGCGGTGAAGCTGGGCTGATGCTGGCCGGTGGCGTGGAGTCGATGTCGCGCGCGCCGTTCGTCATGGGCAAATCGGAGCAAGCCTTTGGCCGCGCCGCCGAACTGTTCGACACCACCATCGGCTGGCGCTTCGTCAACCCGTTGATGAAGGCCGAACATGGCACCGACTCGATGCCTGAGACGGCTGAGAACGTCGCTGCCCGTTTCGGTATCTCCCGTGAAGACCAGGACGCCTTCGCCCTGCGCAGCCAGCACAAGGCCGCCGCCGCTCAGGCCCGAGGCCGCCTGGCACAGGAAATCGTGCCGGTTGAGATCCCCCAGCGCAAAGGCCCGGCCAAGCGCGTCGAGCACGACGAACACCCGCGTGGCGACACCACGCTGGAGCAGTTGGCCAAGCTCGGCACGCCGTTCCGTGAGGGTGGCAGTGTCACCGCTGGCAATGCCTCTGGCGTCAACGACGGTGCCTGTGCACTGCTGCTGGCGAGCAGCGCAGCGGCCCGGCGCCATGGCCTTAAAGCCCGCGGGCGGATTGTCGGTATGGCTGTGGCCGGGGTCGAGCCGCGCATCATGGGCATCGGCCCAGTGCCGGCAACCCGCAAGGTGCTCGAACTCACCGGGCTGTCGCTGGCCGAAATGGATGTCATCGAGCTAAACGAGGCCTTCGCTGCCCAAGGCCTGGCGGTATTGCGCGAGCTCGGCCTGGCCGACGACGACAAGCGGGTCAACCCGAACGGCGGCGCCATTGCCCTGGGGCATCCGTTGGGCATGAGTGGCGCGCGCCTGGTCACCACCGCACTGCACGAACTGGAAGAAACCGCCGGACGCTACGCCCTGTGCACCATGTGCATCGGCGTTGGCCAAGGCATCGCCATGGTCATCGAGCGCCTCTGACCAACGGCTTGTGACCGAACACAACGCAGCCGGTTATGCTGCGCCCATGACACTCACCGCCCGGCTGCGAACCCGCGCCGGTCGGCGTACAAGAACAATTCGAGTGAAGCCATGAACATGTACCATGATGCCGATCGTGCCCTGCTTGACCCAATGGAAACCGCCAGCGTCGACGCACTGCGCCAGCACCAACTGGAGCGCCTGCGCTGGAGCCTGAAACACGCCTACGACAACGTGCCGCTGTACCGCAAGCGCTTCGACGAATGCGGCGCACACCCCGATGACCTCAAGTCGCTCGACGACCTGGCCAAGTTCCCCTTCACCGGCAAGAACGACCTGCGCGACAACTACCCGTACGGCATGTTTGCCGTGCCCCAGGAAGAGGTCGTGCGCCTGCATGCCTCCAGCGGCACAACGGGCAAGCCGACCGTGGTCGGTTATACCCAGAACGACATCGACACCTGGGCCAATGTGGTGGCCCGCTCGATCCGCGCCGGCGGCGGGCGCAAAGGCGACAAAGTGCACGTTTCTTACGGTTATGGCCTGTTTACCGGCGGGCTCGGCGCGCATTACGGTGCCGAACGGCTTGGGTGCACGGTCATCCCCATGTCGGGTGGCCAGACCGAGAAGCAGGTGCAGCTGATCCGCGACTTCCAGCCCGACATCATCATGGTCACGCCGTCTTACATGCTTAACCTGGCCGACGAGATCGAGCGCCAGAGCATCGACCCGCACGACCTCAAGCTGCGCCTGGGCATCTTCGGTGCCGAGCCCTGGACCGACGAACTGCGGCGCTCCATTGAGCAGCGCCTGGGCATCCAGGCCCTCGACATCTATGGCCTGTCGGAGATCATGGGGCCCGGTGTGGCGATGGAGTGCATCGAAACCAAAGACGGCCCGACCATCTGGGAAGACCACTTCTACCCCGAAATCATCGACCCGGTTACCGGCGAGGTGCTGCCGGACGGGCAATTGGGCGAGCTGGTATTTACCTCGCTGAGCAAGGAGGCGCTGCCGATGGTGCGTTATCGTACCCGCGACCTGACCCGCCTGCTGCCGGGCACCGCGCGGCCGATGCGGCGGATCGGCAAGATCACCGGGCGCAGTGACGACATGCTGATCATTCGTGGGGTCAACGTGTTCCCGACCCAGATTGAGGAGCAGGTGCTAAAAATAAAACAGCTTTCAGAGATGTATGAGATTCATCTGTATCGCAATGGCAACCTGGACAGTGTCGAGGTGCACGTGGAGCTGCGTGGCGAATGCCAGGCGATGGACGAGGGCCAGCGCAAGCTGCTGATCGGTGAGCTGACCAAGCAGATCAAGACCTACATCGGTATCAGCACCCAGGTGCGACTGCAGCCTTGCGGCACGCTCAAGCGTTCTGAAGGCAAAGCATGCCACGTGTTCGACAAACGGTTGGCCAGCTGACTTATCAGCTGCCTTTTTACGGCCCCGGCTCAGTCCGGGGCTTTTTTTTGCCGGCCCTTTCGCAGCGCAAGGATGCTCCTACAGGTGGTGCGCGCCCTTGTAGGAGCAGCCTTGTGCTGCGAAAGGTCCGCAAAGCGATACATAAATCTTATTCGATACACATAAAACTGTTTGACGATCTGTTTTGTATCGCTTACAAATGACTCATGCCTTAGCAGGAGTCGGAACATGTACGCACAGCTAGTCGAAACCGGCGTCAAACGCGTCAAGTCCCTGGACGAAATGTCGCCCGAAGAGCGCGACTTCCAGGAAAAGATCGATGCCGAGATCAAGATCGAAGCCAAAAACTGGATGCCCGAGGCCTACCGCCAAACGTTGATCCGGCAGATCTCCCAGCACGCCCACTCGGAAATCGTCGGCATGCTGCCCGAAGGCAACTGGGTCACCCGCGCCCCGAGCCTGAAACGCAAACTGCAACTGATGGCCAAGATCCAGGACGAAGCCGGCCACGGCCTGTACCTGTACAGCGCCATGGAAACCCTCGGCGCCGACCGCGACGAAGAGATCGCCAAGCTGCACAGCGGCAAGGCCAAGTACTCGAGCATCTTCAACTACCCGACCCTGAGCTGGGCCGACATGGGCGCCGTAGGCTGGCTGGTCGATGGCGCCGCGATCGTCAACCAGGTGGTGCTGCAGCGCACCTCCTACGGCCCTTACTCCCGCGCCATGATCCGCATCTGCAAGGAAGAGAGCTTCCACCAGCGCCAGGGCTACGAGCTGCTGCTGACCATGATGCGCCACGGCACCCAGGCTCAGAAGGACATGGTCCAGGACGCCATCAACCGCCTTTGGTGGCCATCGTTGATGATGTTTGGCCCCAGTGACGAGCACTCCCCCAACAGCGCTCAGTCGATGGCCTGGAAGATCAAGCGCCAGACCAACGATGAGCTGCGCCAGCGCTTCATCGACCAGACCGTGCCACAGCTCGAGCTGCTCGGCTGCACCGCGCCCGACCCGCACCTGAAGTGGAACGAAGCCCGCGGCCACTACGATTTCGGCGACATCCAGTGGGACGAGTTCTACGAAGTCATCAAGGGCAACGGCCCCTGCAACCTGGAACGTGTCGCCACCCGGCGCAAAGCCATCGAGGACGGCGCCTGGGTACGCGAGGCCGCCGTGGCCTATGCGCGCAAGCAACAGAACAAGAACGCCGCCTGAGCGGCGATTGATGCGGAGATCGAAAATGTCTGTCTGGACCCTCTACGAAGTGTTCGTGCGCAGCAAGCACGGCCTGAACCACAAGCATGTCGGCAGCGTGCATGCCGCCGACGCCGCCATGGCCATCGAGAATGCCCGTGAGCTGTACACCCGCCGCAGCGAAGGCGTGAGCCTGTGGGTGGTGCCATCGGCACTGATCACCGCCTCCTCCCCTGACGAGAAAGACCCGCTGTTCGCCCCCTCGGACGACAAGGTCTACCGCCATGCCAGCTTTTACGAACTGCCCGACGAAGTCGGACACATGTGAGGTTGGCCATGCATAAAGAAGCGCTTATCCCCTATTTGCTGCTCCTGGGCGACAGTGCCCTGGTGCAGGGCCAGCGGCTCTGTGAATGGTGCGGCCACGCACCAGCCATCGAAGAAGAACTGGCCTTGATGAACGTCGGCCTCGACCTGGTCGGCCAAGCCCGCAACTGGCTGGACTACGCCGCCGAATTGCTCGACGACGGCCGCGACGCCGATGCCCTTGCCTACCGCCGTGACGAACGCGCCTACCGCAACCTGCTGCTGGTCGAACAACCCAATGGTGACTTCGCCGTGACCATGACCAAGCAGTTTTTCTACGACGCCTGGCACTTCGCGGTGCTGCAGGGCCTGGCTGCTTCCCGCGATGAACGTATCGCCGGCATTGCTGCCAAGGCACTCAAGGAGGTCACGTACCACCTGCGTCGCTCCGGCGAGTGGGTGCAACGCCTGGGCGGCGGCACCGACGAAAGCCGTCGGCGCATGCTAGACGCCATCCCGGCGCTGTGGCGCTTCACCGTTGAGCTGACCGCGGGTAGCGACAGCGAAGTTCAGCTGGCCGAAGCCGGCATCGCTGCTGACCCGGCCGCCGTCGGCGCGGCCTGGCTCAAGCAGGTAAGCGCGATTTTCGACTCGGTCGAGCTGCCGCTGCCCAAAGCCGCCAGCTATTTCTACCTGGACGGTCGCAAAGGCCTGCACACCGAGCACCTGGGGCTGTTGCTGGCCGAAATGCAGTTTCTGCCACGAGCCTACCCCGATGCGACCTGGTGAGCTGATCGCCAGCGACCTCGGCGCCCGTGCCGCCCGAGGCGACGACCTGGCCCGGGCCTGGGCGGTGCTGGAGCAGGTCATGGACCCGGAAGTGCCGGTTGTAAGCGTGGTTGACCTGGGCATTGTCCGCGACCTGGGCTGGCGCGCCGGCCACCTGCACCTGGTCGTCACGCCAACCTATTCCGGTTGCCCGGCGACCGAGGTGATCGAAGCCGATATCCGTGACGCGCTGCAACAGGCCGGTTTTGCTGCCCCCGTACTGGAGCGGCGCTTGACCCCGGCCTGGAGCACCGACTGGATCAGCGACCTGGGCCGCCAGCGCTTGCGCGCCTACGGCATCGCACCGCCCGAAAGCAGCACCAGCAAGCGCAGCCTGCTCGGTGAGGCGCCTCACGTGTGCTGCCCGCAGTGTGGCAGCGCGCATACCGAGCTGCTCAGCCAGTTCGGCTCCACGGCCTGCAAGGCGCTGTACCGCTGCCGCGAGTGCCTGGAGCCGTTCGACTATTTCAAATGCATTTGAGCCGTGGAGAACACCATGAGCCAGTTTCACAGCCTGACCATCAAGCAAGTGCGCAACGAGACCCGCGACGCCGTGTCCATCGTCTTTGACGTACCCGAGCACCTGCAGACGCAATTCCGCTTCACCCAGGGCCAGTACCTGGTCATGCGTACCCAGCTGGATGACGAAGAAGTGCGTCGTTCCTATTCGATCTGCAGCGCCGTGCAGGACGGCGAGCTGCGTGTGGCTGTCAAGCGCGTGCCAGGCGGGCGTTTTTCGGCCTTTGCCAATGAAGTGCTCAAGGCTGGCCAGCAACTGGAGGTGATGCCGCCGTCGGGCAGCTTCTTCGTGCCGCTCGACCCCGCCCGCGAAGGCCACTACCTGGGCGTTGCCGCCGGCAGCGGCATTACGCCGATCCTGTCGATCATCGCCACCACCCTGGCCACTGAACCGCACAGCCGTTTCACCCTGCTCTACGGCAACCGCTCAAGCTCCGGTGCGTTGTTCCGCGACAAGCTCGAAGACCTGAAAAACCGTTACCTGGACCGCCTGAACCTGATTTTCGTGTTCAGCCGCGAGCAGCAGGACGTCGACCTGTACAACGGCCGGATCGATGCCGACAAGTGCGGCCAACTGTTCTCCCGCTGGCTGGACGTCGCCACGCTGGACGCTGCGTTCATTTGCGGCCCTCAGGCCATGACTGAAACCGTGCGTGACAGCCTGCAGGCCAACGGCATGGCCAAGGACAGGATCCACTTCGAACTGTTCGCCGCCGCAGGCAGCGAAGCGCGCCGCGAAGCCCGTGAAGCTGCGCGCCAGGTGGATTCGGCGCTCAGCCATATCACCGTGATCAGCGATGGCCGGGCGCTGAGCTTCGACCTGCCGCGCAACAGCCAGAACGTGCTGGACGCCGGCAACGCCATCGGCGCCGAACTGCCGTACTCGTGCAAGGCCGGCGTGTGCTCGACCTGCAAGTGCCGGGTGATCGAAGGCGAGGTCGAGATGGACAGCAACCATGCGCTGGAAGACTACGAAGTGGCGGCGGGGTATGTGCTGTCGTGCCAGACCTACCCGGTGAGCGACAAAGTGGTGCTCGACTTCGACCAGCTCTGATACCTGGCCCGCGTTGAGGCCCTAAGCACCACCGCAACACCTGTGTGACCTCAAAAACAACTACAACACCAAGAGATCGCTTGCCATGACCCCCGAACGCATAGAAAGCATCGCCAACCACCCCGACTTCCAGCACCTGGTCCGGCGCAAACGTCGCCTCAATGGCACCCTGACCCTGGCCATGCTGCTGATCTACTACGGCTTCGTCCTGTTGGTGGCGTTCTCCCCCAGCACCCTCGGCCAGTCGCTCAGCGGTGGCGTGACCACCGTTGGCATGCTAGTGGGCGTGCTCATGGTGCTGCTGTCGTTCGCCCTCACCGGCATCTACGTGCACCGCGCCAACAACGTGCTCGACCCGCTGAACGACAAGGTCAAGCAGGAGTGCGCGCAATGAACTGGACTGCCATTTCGATGTTCATGGTGTTTGTCTGCTTCACCCTGCTGGTAACCCGCTGGGCCGCGCTGCGGACCCGCTCGGCGAGTGACTTCTACACCGCTGGCGGCGGCCTGACCGGCATGCAAAACGGCTTGGCGATCGCCGGCGACATGATCAGCGCCGCGTCCTTCCTGGGCATCTCGGCCATGATGTTCATGAACGGCTACGACGGCCTGCTCTATGCCCTGGGTGTACTGGCCGGCTGGCCAATCATCTTGTTCCTGATCGCCGAACGCCTGCGCAACCTGGGCAAGTACACGTTTGCCGACGTCGTGTCCTACCGCCTGGCGCAAACCCCAGTCCGCCTGACCTCGGCATTCGGCACCTTGGTCGTCGCGCTGATGTACCTGGTGGCCCAGATGGTAGGGGCCGGCAAGCTGATTGAGCTGCTGTTCGGCATCAGCTACCTGTACGCGGTGATGCTGGTCGGGGTGTTGATGGTCGCCTACGTGACCTTCGGCGGCATGCTGGCAACCACCTGGGTGCAGATCATCAAGGCCGTGATGTTGCTGTCCGGCACCAGCTTCATGGCGTTCATGGTGCTCAAGCACTTTGGCTTCAGCACCGAAGCGATGTTTGCCAGCGCCGTGGCCGTGCATGCCAAGGGCCAGGCGATCATGGCACCGGGTGGCTTGCTGTCGAACCCGATCGATGCGATTTCCCTGGGCCTGGGCATGATGTTCGGCACTGCGGGCCTGCCACATATCCTGATGCGCTTCTTCACCGTCAGCGATGCCAAGGAAGCGCGCAAGAGTGTGTTCTACGCCACCGGTTTCATCGGCTACTTCTACTTGCTGCTGATTGTCATCGGTTTTGGCGCCATCGTCATGGTCGGCACCGAGCCGTCCTACCGCGATGCGGCAGGGGCGATCATCGGTGGCGGCAACATGGTCGCGGTGCACCTGGCCCAGGCGGTCGGTGGCAACCTGTTCCTGGGTTTCATCTCTGCCGTGGCCTTCGCCACCATTCTTGCGGTAGTGGCAGGCCTTGCGTTGTCCGGCGCTTCGGCGGTTTCCCACGACCTCTATGCCTGCGTGGTACGCAAAGGCCAGGCCACTGAACAGGAAGAAATGCGTGTCTCACGTATCGCCACCCTGGTGATCGGCTTGCTGGCAGTGGTGCTGGGGTTGGTGTTCGAGTCGCAGAACATCGCCTTCCTCTCAGGCCTGGTACTGGCCGTGGCTGCATCGGTCAACTTCCCGGTGCTGCTGCTCTCGATGTTCTGGAAGGGCCTGACCACCCGTGGTGCAGTGTGCGGCAGCATGGCCGGTTTGCTCTCGGCCGTGGTGCTGGTGGTACTCGGCCCGGCAGTGTGGGTCAACGTGCTGCACAACGAACAGGCGCTGTTCCCCTACAGCAACCCGGCGCTGTTCTCGATGAGCCTGGCGTTTTTCGGCGCCTGGGTGTTCTCGGTCACCGACACCTCCGCGCGTGCCAGCGAGGAGCGTGGTCGCTACCTGGCGCAGTTCATTCGCTCCATGACCGGTATCGGCGCTGCCGGCGCCAGCAAGCACTGACTTCGAGAACAACCATGTCGGGTACAACAACAATGAACCGCACTCGCTTCTCTTCTGCCGCCTGGCTTGCCACGCTCGCCCTGCCCTTGCCGGCCATGGCCGACTTCGTCAGCGACAGCCATGCACGCCTGGAACTGCGCAACCACTACATCAACCGCGACTTCCGCCAGAGCAATGCCCCGCAGGCCAAAGCCGAGGAATGGGGCCAAGGCTTTACCGCCCGCGTGGAGTCCGGTTTTACCGAAGGCCCGGTGGGCTTCGGCGTGGACGCCATGGGCCAGCTGGGTCTCAAACTCGACTCCAGCCGCGACCGCCGCAACACCGGCTTGCTGCCCTTTGGCCCGAACAGCCATGAGCCTGTCGATGACTACAGCGAGCTGGGCCTGACCGGTAAAGCACGGGTTTCCGAGAGCACCCTGCGCCTGGGCACCCTGCAGCCGATCCTGCCGGTGGTGGTGTACAACGACACCCGTCTGTTGTCTTCCACGTTCCAGGGCGGCCTGCTGACCAGCCAGGAGCTCAATGGTCTCACCGTCAACGCCGGGCGCCTCACCAAGGCCAACCTGCGCGATTCGTCCGGCCGCGACGACATGGGCTACGGCGCAGCCAGCAGCGACCACCTGGATTTCGGCGGCGGTAGCTACGCCATCACCCCGCAGACCAGCGTCAGCTATTACTACGCCAAGCTCGAAGACATCTACCGCCAGCAGTTCGTCGGCCTGGTCGATACCCGCCCACTGGGCGAAGGCCTGAGCCTGCGCAGCGACCTGCGCTATTTCGACAGCCGTAACGACGGCGCCGAACGCGCCGGCAACATCGACAACCGTAACTTCAACGCCATGTTCACCCTCGGCGTCAGGGCACACAAGTTCACCGCCACCTGGCAACAGATGTCCGGCGACAGCGCCTTCCCCTTCGTCAACGGCGGCGACCCCTTCACCGTCAACCTGGTGACCTACAACACCTTCACCCGCGCCGGGCTCGATTCCTGGCAGGTGCGCTACGACTACGACTTCGTCGCCATGGGCATCCCGGGCTTGAGTTTCATGACCCGCTACACCGACGGTCGCCACGCCGAAACCGCCACGGTCAGCAACGGCCGTGAACGCGAACGCGACACCGACCTCACCTACGTCATCCAGAGCGGCCCGTTCAAAGACGTCAGCCTGCGCTGGCGCAACGTCACCTTCCGTTCCGGCAATGGCTTGACCAATGCCGTGGACGAGAACCGCCTGATCATCGGCTACACCTTGGCGCTGTGGTAACAGCGCCCTTCCCCCCATTAGAACAGCATGGAGAACAGCATGTCTGACGCCCCTACCCTGCAAAGCTTCATTGCCGGTCGCTGGATCGGCCAGCACGGCGCCCAGGCCCTGCGCAGCGCCTTGAACGGTCACGTTCTGGCCTACAGCCATGAAGAGCGCCCGGATTTCGCCGAAGCCGTGGACTTCGCCCGCGCCCGTGGCCTGGCCGCCCTCATGGCCATGGACTTCCAACAGCGCGCCGCCCGCCTCAAGGCCCTGGCCTTGTACCTGGCCGAGCGCAAAGAGCAGCTTTACGCCTTGTCCCACCACAGTGGCGCTACCCGCGCCGACAGCTGGATCGACATCGAAGGCGGTAACGCCACACTGTTCGCCTATGCCGGCATCGGCAGCCGCGAACTGCCCTCCGGCAACCTGGTGCACGAAGGCCCTGCAATACCGCTGGGCAAGCAAGGCCACTTTGCCGGCAGCCATATTCTGGTGCCGCGTGCTGGTGTCGCCGTGCACATCAACGCGTTCAACTTCCCGATCTGGGGCATGCTCGAAAAGTTCGCCCCGACCTTCCTGGCCGGCATGCCGTGCATCGTCAAACCCGCCACCTCGACCAGCTACCTGACCGAAGCCGTGGTGCGCCTGATGAACGCGTCGGGCCTGTTGCCCGACGGCAGCTTGCAGTTGGTGATCGGCAGCACCGGCGACTTGCTCGACCGCTTGCAGGGCCAGGATGTAGTGACCTTTACCGGCTCCGCCGATACTGCTGCGAAATTGCGTGTGACGCCGAACCTGATCCGCAACTCGGTACCGTTTACCGCCGAAGCGGATTCGCTGAACTGCGCAATTCTCGGCCCGGACGTGACCCCGGACAGCGAAGAGTTTGACCTGTACATCAATGAGGTGGTCCGCGAGATGACCACTAAGGCCGGGCAGAAATGCACCGCCATCCGCCGCGCCATCGTCCCAGCCAAGCATATCGATGCCGTCGCTACCCGCCTGCGCGAGCGCCTGAGCAAGGTGGTGGTGGGCGACCCTTCAGTGGAAGGCGTGCGCATGGGCGCCTTGGCCTCGCATGATCAGCAGCGCGACGTCGGCGAGCGTGTACGCAGCCTGCTGCAGAGCTGCGACCAGCTGTTCGGCGCCAGCGACGGTTTCGCGCCGCGTGGTGAGGGTGTTGCCGAAGGCGCGTTCTTTGCGCCGACCCTGCTGCAGGCCCGCGACCCACACGCTGAAGGCGGTGCGCACGATATCGAAGCGTTCGGCCCGGTCAGCACGCTGATGGCCTACGATGACCTTGACGAAGCCCTGGCCCTGGCTGCCCGCGGCAAGGGCAGCCTGGTGGCGACCCTGGTCACTGCCGACCGCGCCGTTGCCGCCAAAGCCATCCCCGTGGCAGCTGCCTGGCACGGCCGCCTGCTGGTGCTGGACCGCGAAGCCGCGCTGGAATCCACCGGGCATGGCTCGCCGCTGCCGCAACTCAAGCACGGCGGCCCCGGCCGCGCGGGTGGCGGTGAAGAGCTGGGCGGCCTGCGAGCAGTCAAGCACTACCTGCAGCGTGCGGCCGTACAAGGCTCACCGAGCATGCTCACGGCAGTAACGGGCGAGTACGTGCGCGGCGCAGAAGTGATCGAGAGCGAAGTGCACCCGTTCCGTCGCTACTTCCAGGACTTGCGTATCGGCGAGTCACTGTTAACCCACCGCCGTACGGTGACCGAGGCAGACCTGGTCAACTTCGGCTGCTTGTCGGGTGACCACTTCTACATGCACTTCGACGAGATCGCCGCCAAGGAATCGCAGTTTGGCAAGCGTATCGCCCATGGCTACTTCGTGCTGTCGGCGGCGGCAGGCCTGTTTGTATCCCCTGGCGCCGGCCCGGTGCTGGCCAACTACGGCCTGGATACCCTGCGCTTCATCAACCCGGTAGGCATTGGCGATACCATCCAGGCGCGGCTGACCTGCAAGCGCAAGATCGACCAGGGCAAAGCCAGCCCATTGGGGCAGCCGCAAGGCGTGGTGGCGTGGGACGTTGAGGTTACCAACCAGCTGGGTGAGCTGGTGGCCAGCTATGACATTCTGACCTTGGTATTGAAGAAGGTTGACTGAGTAGTCTACCTGCCAAACGATGGGCTGCCTCGCAGCCCATCGCTCATTCGTTCATCAACCCACCACGGCTGGGTCACCCACCGATTGATTGGGCTTGCTCCCGGAAATACGCCAGCTCACGGCGGTAATCCCATACCGTTCGGCCATTGGCCTGCTGACTTTCTTGATCTTTTCCCGCCCGAATTTCGGAATGATGCCGATGCCCGCATCACAGCTGGCCCAATGCCAGGCCTCGGCATTGTCCAACCGTTCCAGGCGGATGATGAAACTGCGCGGTTGGCCATGCAGTTGGTAGTCGATGATGTACAGCTGTGGACCAGGCATCGCAGGGGCCTCCTCTTCTCCATGGATGACCTTTTGATTGATCTGGGCAGTGCCAGAAAATTCAAAAAATTTGCCAACCTAGGACAATCGTTACGATCGCCGTCCGCCGCCATGGCTGTTCTGGCCACCCTTGCGGCCGGCCTCAGCGGCGCGTTCACGGTCATTGGCGAAGTTGCCACCCGACACCTTGCCGCCTTTGTGCCCGGCGCGGGAGGCTTTTTCCCGGTCGTTGGCGAAATTGCCCGAGTTGGTTTCCTTGGTGCCGCCGCGCTGGCTGGTACGTTCCTGATCACGCGCCATGTGGTATCTCCTTGCGATGGAAAGGTTGCTGGGCCCTACCTTGATTCCGAGCCAGCAAACACGGGCAATGCTCAATCGAATTGCACACGGCTGACGGGTGGCGCCAAACGTCACCAGGCCAAATGCTTGCGTGGCAGCATTAGGCATGCACGCTCCACTGGGTGGAATCAGACTCGATCGGTAGTTCGTCGATGGCATGGATCAGCCCGCTCTCCAGTGCCTCCTCGGGCCCCAATATCCGCGGGTAGGCCATCAGGTAACGGGGCACGTCCAGCACTTCGGCACTGCCTTGGGTTCGCTCTGCCACGATTTGAGCGTACAGCCGCAGGTCGTAATCCAGGCTCATGGCGTATTCGGCCATCCTGGCGTGGTCGACCGACCCGTGCAGCGTCCAATGGAAAGGGTGAAACAAGAACTTGCTGAACGCGCAGGCGGTGCGATGCTCGCCCGCCAGAAACAGGATGTTGCCCATCGATTCCACCGTCCCCAGGTTGTGGGTATGCAGCGGAATCGGCAGCGCCCGCAGGAAGTTGTACAAGGTAAACCCGTAGCTGCACTCCCCGCCCATGGTCGCAATGTTCAATTGCAGCAGCTGTGCGCCTTGCTGCATGGCGCGCGAACAGGTGTTGATCAGGTTGCCGCAGGTGGATGAGTTGATCGGCCCGGTGAAATGGATGATGTGTCTGGCCATGGTTGCCTCCAGGGTTGGCGGTTCATGCCGCTGAATGGCCAATCCGTCATGGGGTGTAGTCGTCTTTTGCACCCGCTATGCGGTGGAGACGCCAACCGCGGCAAAGTTCAACTCTGCGTGCATTCCCCGTTGGTCAACCGTGCTGAACCTCACGGCCGCGCATCAGTCGCACTTTCAGAGCGACCTCTCAAAAAGCTGGCAATGAGGAAGGCAGCGTGAGCGAGATCCGTATTGGTATATCAGGTTGGCGCTATGGCCCTTGGCGCAAGGATTTCTACCCCAAAGGGCTGCGCCAGGACAGTGAACTCGCGTTCGCCTCGCGGGCAGTCAACAGCATCGAGATCAATGGCTCGTTTTACAGCCTGCAGACGCCTGAACGGTATCTGGGGTGGCGGGAGGAGACGCCGGACAGCTTTGTATTCTCGGTAAAGGGGCCGCGCTACATCACCCATGTACGCCGGCTCAAGGACATCGAAGCGCCGGTGGCCAATTTCTTTGCTTCAGGGCCTTTGTTGCTGGGCGACAAACTGGGCCCGTTTCTGTGGCAGTTCCCACCCAACATGAAGTTCGACGAAGCACGCTTTGCACAGTTTCTGGCGCTGCTGCCGCGTAACCGAAAAGCGGCGCGCGAATGCGCACAAGGGTGTGACGAGCGGCTCAAGGGCAATGGCGGCACCGACATCAAAGGCAACGCACGCTTGCGCCACGCCGTGGAAATCCGCCACGAGAGCTTTCTTTGCGAAGCCTTCGTGAAGCTGTTGCGCAAACACCGCGTGGCATTGGTCGTGGCTGACAGTGCAGGGAAATGGCCCTATGTCGAAGATGTCACGGCCGATTTCGTCTACATGCGCCTGCACGGTGATGTGGAGCTCTACAGCAGTGGCTACACGGCGCAGGCCTTGCGCCACTGGAAACAGCGCATTCTGCGCTGGAGCCAAGGCAGCCAGGCAGACGACGCACACACCGTGCTACCCGGCGCACCGCCCAAACGGGCCACGCGTGATATCTACTGCTACTTCGACAACGACCAGAAAGTCCACGCGCCCTACGATGCCCGGCGCCTTCTGGAGAAGTTGAAGCTGGACTATGACCTGCTCACCGAACCCGGTGTCGAGCCGGAGGTTGAGCTGTGAACAAGACCTTGCCCACACCGCGTTGCATCATCGACAACGTCACCACGGTGCAAAGGCTGACCGTGCTGACCCTCAACGTGCACAAGGGCTTCACCCCCTTCAATCGGCGTTTCATCCTGCCTGAGCTGCGCGATGCCGTGCGCGCCACCGGCGCCGACCTGGTGTTTCTTCAAGAGGTGCACGGCAGCCACCAGCAGCATGCAGAGCGCCACGCAGCCTGGCCGGAAACGCCGCAGTACGAGTTTCTGGCCGACAGCATGTGGCCGCAGTTCGCCTATGGTCGTAACGCTGTGTACCCCCATGGCGACCACGGCAATGCCTTGCTGTCGAAATTCCCCATCAGCCAGTTCGACAACCGGGATGTTTCCATCGACGGCAATGAGCAGCGTGGCCTGCTCCATTGCCGCCTAGAGGTGCCTGGGCATAAAGAGGTGCATGCAGTGTGCGTGCACCTGGGCCTGCGGGAATCACACCGCCAGCGCCAGGTGCACCTGTTGCTGGAGCTGCTCGACAGCTTGCCGCCCGATGCGCCGGTAATTATTGCCGGCGATTTCAATGACTGGCGCCTGAAAGCGGATGTAGCGCTGTCCGAACACTTGGTTGAAGCCTTTGGCGAGCGTTTCGGCACCCCGGCGCGCAGTTTTCCAGCGCGCTTGCCGCTGCTGCGGCTTGACCGCATCTACCTGCGCAATGCCATGCCGAGCAAGGCGCAGGTGCTGTCGAAGTACCCATGGTCGCACCTTTCCGACCATGCCCCCCTCACTGCGGAGATCAGCCTATGAACCGACCTTGGCTAGAGGGCAACAGCGTGCAGCTGTTGATCAATGGCGAAGAGTATTACCCGCGCGTGTTTGAAGCGATGGCACAAGCGCGGGAGGAAATCCTGCTGGAGACGTTCATCATCTTCGATGACAAGGTCGGCCAGCAGTTGCAGCAGGTGTTGATAGACGCCGCGCAGCGCGGCGTGCGCGTCGAAGTGGCGGTCGATGGTTACGGCACTGCCGACCTGCCCGACACGTTCATCTCGGCCATGACCGAAGCCGGCGTCAACTTTCATGCCTTCGACCCACAGCCCAGGCTGGTGGGCATGCGCACCAACCTGTTCCGCCGCCTACACCGCAAGATCGTGGTCATCGACGGTCAGCGCGCGTTCATCGGCGGTATCAACTACAGTGCCGATCACCTGGGCGACTACGGCCCCATGGCCAAGCAGGACTATGCCGTGGAGGTTACCGGCCCGGTGGTCGCGCAGGTGCATGCCACCAGCCGTCGCCTGATGTCCCCCGTGCTGCAGCCACCCAGTGAGGTGCGGCCTGTCACCGAGCCCACCGGAGCTATCACTGCCCTGCTGGTCGAGCGCGACAATGGCCAGCGCAGAACGGCTATCGAAGCCCAGTACCTACAAGCCTTCCGCGCTGCCCGGCAGCGTATCGTGGTGGCCAATGCCTATTTCTTTCCGGGTTACCGGTTGCTGCGGGAGCTGCGCAATGCGGCGCGGCGTGGGGTGAACGTGACCTTGATTTTGCAAGGCCAGCCAGACATGCGCTGGGTGCGGGCCTTGTCGCGGCTGTTGTACAACTATCTTCTGCGCGATGGCGTACACATTCACGAGTACTGCAGCCGGCCTTTGCATGGCAAGGTCGCGCTGGTCGATGACCAGTGGGCCACTGTCGGCTCGAGCAATCTCGACCCCTTAAGCCTGTCGTTGAACCTTGAAGCCAACCTGTTCATCCGCGATCACGGCTTCAACCAACAGTTGCATCAGCACCTGCAGTCGCTGGCCAGCGAACAGTGCAAGGCCGTCACTCTGGAACGCATGGTCCGCGGTTACTGGTGGCGGGCGCCGCTGATTTTCCTGTGCTTCCACGCCATCCGTCACTTCCCCCGGATTGCCGGCTGGTTCCCGGCGCACCGCCAGCGCCTGCGCTCGGTGCAGCCGGAGGTGGAAGCCCACGGCGATATGCATGAGGGCCAGACGTGATGGCGCGAAAACGTTGGCAAATCTGGGCCAAGCGCCTGTTCACCTTGCTCTTCCTTTTGTTGATTCCAGCCTTGCTGTTCATGCTGGCGCGCAACCTGGACTGGAACGAGGTGCGCCAGTCGCTGCTGGCCTACAAACCCGGCACCTTGGCGATCGGTTTGGCGGTTGCCCTGTTCAGCTACCTGACGTTTGCCAGCTACGACCTGCTGGCGCGTGCCTACACAGGCCACAATCTGCCTGCCAGGCAGGTGTTGCCTGTGGCATTCGTCTGTTATGCCTTCAACCTCAACTTCACCACCTGGGTGGGCGGCGTCGCGTTGCGTTATCGGCTGTACGGCCGGCTAGGTCTGGATACCGCGACGATCACCCGCATCCTGACCCTTGGCTTACTCACCAATTGGATGGGCTACATGTTGTTGGCGGGTACGGTATTCGCCCTGCGCCTGGTAGACCTGCCGGACAGTTGGGCAGTCGGGGCAACGGGGTTGCAACTGATCGGGTTTGGCTTGCTGGCAATCGCCATCGGCTACTTGCTGGCCTGCGGCTTTGCGAAAAAGCGCACCTGGCAATGGCGTGATCACGAAGTCACCTTGCCTGGCTGGCGTCTGGCGCTGGCCCAGGTTGCCCTTGGCGCCAGCAACTGGGCGTTGATGGCCTTGCTGATCTTCTGGTTGCTGCCTGGCGAAGCCTTCTACCCGTCGATCCTCGGGATACTGCTGATCAGTTGCGTGGCCGGCGTGGTTGCGCACATCCCGGCCGGGCTTGGCGTGCTTGAGACGGTGTTTCTGGCTTTGCTGCATGGCCAGATGCAACAGGGCACGTTGGTAGCGGCATTGCTGGGGTATCGAACGCTGTATTACCTGCTTCCGCTGCTGTTGGCAGTGATCACGTACCTGATTTTGGAGAAACGCGCCAAGGCCATGCGCCAGCGTGATAATCCAGCTTAGCGCTCTGCAGGGCCTCAGCCCGGGAAATTGGGGCTGCTGCGCAGCCCATCGCAGGCAAGCCAGCTCCTACACGGAATCTCGTTCTCCTGTAGGAGCTGGCTTGCCGGCGATGGGCCGCGCAGCGGCCCCGATCAATTAGGACTTATCCTCCTCATCAACCACATCATCGGTCCACGGCTCACCGTCCAATGGCGCCGAACGCGCCAGTTCAGCCTCATCCAACCCAAAGCCGCCGCCAATCTCATTAGCATTGACCTGCCGCAACGACTGGTCTGCCGGCCCTTCGCCATCACCCTCTTCAAACGGGTCGCGAGCACCGGTCTCGTCCAGCAAGGTATCCGGGCTCATGTCGTCATAGGTGACGTTGTCTTCGTGCAGGCTGTCGCTCAACGCTTCGCCGCCGGTCATGCCGCTTTCGGCGACGCGCTGTGGTGGAAACTCATGCTCGTCTTCACGGGCAGGTCGTTCGTCGCCCACCCGCCCTTCGCGTTCGTCGTGACGGTCACTGAAATCCAGCTCATGGACACTGCCCATGCGGTCTTCGGTGTCGTCGATTTCGGTAGGTGTGTAAGGCTTGGGTTCATCGGGGCGAGACATGTGCGTACTCCGTCAGTGGCTGTACACGGTCGACTGCGCCTACCACGGGAAAATTCAGAGTTTTTACGCCGAGGGCTGGGCCGCTTGTTGCGCACGGTGCAGTTCATTGCTCAGGTGCAGCCGCATCGCTGCCCGGGCGGCATCGGCGTCCTGGTGCGCGAGTGCAGCATGAATCTGCTCGCGCTCACGCACCTGTTGTGCGCGTTGCTGTTGGGTAACGTTGCTCTGCGGGCCACGCATCAGGGTATCGGCCAAGTGGCGCATGGCATCGATAAAGAAGCTGTTGCCGGTGCACAGGGCAATTTGCAGGTGAAACTCGAATACGATGCGCGTGCTGTCCTGGTGCAACGGCCCAACAGCATTGGCTTCGCCCAGGGCGTCGGCAATGGCCTGCAACTGGCTTGACGTAGCACGCTGCGCAGCAAGCGCGGCGCACTCTACCTCCAGGCTCAGGCGCAATTCGATGAGCGCCACCGCATCGAGGGCGCTGCCCTTCTCGTGCTGGCTGTCCTGAAAGTCGCCTGGCCGGGTGGTGTCGACCACGAACGTGCCGATGCCCCGGCGGGTCTCGACCAGGCCCTCTGCCTGCAGCCGCGACATCGCTTCGCGAACCACGGTACGGCTGACCTTGCGCGCCTCGGTAAAGGCTTGCTCGGTCGGCAGCTTGGTGCCCGCCGGTAGCTCGCCGGCCAGTATGCTACGCGACAGTTCAAGCACCAGCTGCTGGGCCAGGCTGACACGTCGATCAGGGTTGACACGCTCCATCAGAGGATCCATTCAAAAACCAGACGATGAACGATTGTAACCGCAGTTTTACGTCAAAACGCACTATAATGCCCGCTGATCTCACAAGAGCACGATGATGTCTGACCTCACGGCTATTGCCCGAATCAAACCTCGCCGCCTGGCCGAATCGTTGGTCGAACGCTTTGCCCAACGCATGCGTGACGGCACCCTCAAACGCGGCGACAAACTGCCTACCGAAACGCAGATCATGGCCGCCGAAAGCGTCAGTCGCTCGGTGGTGCGTGATGCCTTGTCGCGCATGCAGGCGGCAGGCCTGGTCGAGACCCAGCATGGCGTTGGTACCTTCGTCCTCGACATGCCGGCACCGGAAGGCTTCAACGTCGGGCCCGCTACCATTGTGCTGTTGTCCGACGTCCTCGACCTGCTGGAGTTCCGCCTAAGCCTGGAAGTCCAGGCGGCGGGCATGGCCGCTGAACGGGCCACGCCTCAGGCCATCGACGAGCTGGAACACGCGTTGCAGGCGTTGCTGCAAGGCCCGGAAAAGTCCGGCAGCACCACCAACGCCGACTTCCAGTTCCACCTGAAGATCGCCAAAGCGGCCGGCAACCCGTACCTCATCGACATCATGAAACACCTGGGTACCAAGCTGATCCCGCGCACCCGGATGAACTCCGCCTATACCGGGCAGAGCAATCGCAGCACCTACCTGGCGGGGATCAACGCCGAACACCAGCAAATCTTCGACGCCATCGTCAGCAAGCAGGTCGATGCGGCGCGTGCGGCCATGTTCCTGCATTTGAGCAATAGCCGCATGCGCCTGCGCGAGGCGCAGAAACACCAGGCTGTCTACAGCGAGTGAGCCGCTTCAGGCGCCGGTTGCACATCCTCGAAGACCAACCCGTCGCTGGCACTGACCTGCCACGGGTTGGCACTGCCGGTTTCGCTGAAGTGGACCGTGTCGAACCGTGAGCCCTTCAAACCATCGATCTTGGCCTTGGCCGGCCCGCTGAAACGCACGCGCTCGAAGGACAGGCCTTGGTGGTAAGCGCCGTGCAGGCTGTCGCCCTTGACCTCGATCGCCGCCAGTTGGGCATTCTCGACCGTTACATTGCTAACCCGCACATCGCGGAACTGGCCGGCGATGGTCGACTTCTTATAGTCCAGCTTGGCGTTCGGGTCGTTGTAGTCGAGGGTGAAGATGAACGCCTGCTTGACCGTATTGCGCATCGCCGAATCACGGAACACCACATTACGCGCGCCACCGCCCATGAAGTTGGTGCTCTTCATGCGTAAGCCGGTATCGGTGCCGTCAGAAACGTTATCTTCGGCCAGGATGTTCTGGATCCACGCCCCCGTGTGGCTGCCAGCCACGACCATGCCGTGGCCCTTGCGGAAGTAGTTGTTGAAGATCCACGCGTCTTCCTGGGGCCTTTGCTTGACCGCATCGGCGCCGGTGCCGGCTGCGAAGTTGACGCAGTCATCGCCGGTGTCGAAGAAGTTGTTGAACACCAATGCGCCGCGGCTGTTGGCAAACTCGATGCCATCGCCATTGTTGGCGTCATAGGTCTTGTGCGTGGTGTTGGCCAGCACCACGTTTTCGGTCTCCAGGTTCATGATGCCGTGATAAGCCGGGTTGAGGACCGTGAAGCCGCCGTAGAACACGTTCTTGACGTTGCGCAAGGTGACCAGCGACGAGCGCATTTGGCCATAGGCATCCTTAACGTTCATGCCTTCGGCCACGGCGCGAGCGACCTGGGCCTTGGCCAGCACGCCGTCCTGCAGGTAGCGGGTGTTGTCGCTCGGCAGGTAGAACGGCAGCGGTTGGCCACGTTCATCGACGATATCGGCGTTGCGCTTCCAGCCGTTACCATCAATCACCCCTTTGCCGACGATACGAATGTTCTCGAATGCCTGGTGCGCACGCGGGTCACGCGGCAAGGCGTTGATCAGTGAGGCCGGGCGTACGGTGGTGGAGTACGGGTACTGGATATAGCCATCGCGGGGGTAGTCTTCGGCGCGCTCGGACCCGAGCAGGGTCGCGCCCTCGGCGATTTCCAGGGTCATGTTGCTTTTTAGGTACAACGAGCCGCTTTTGTAGGTACCTGCTGGCAGCAGCACTTTGCAGCCGACGGTACAGGCGTCGATGGCCTTCTGGATGGCGGCGGTATCGAGGGTCTGGCCGTCGCCCTTGGCGCCATAGTGGCGCACGTCGAACAGTGCCGGCACGGCGGTGGTACGTTGGACGACTACCGGGCTGTCGGCCGATTCCTTGCCGGCGTGGTCCACCGAACGCACGGTGAAGCGGTATTCAGTGTCGGGGGCCAGGCCAACTGCGGTGTAGCTGTGGATGGCGATACGGTGGTGGAAATTGCGCGTGTCCTGCTCGTAGAAGCGGTCGATATAGGGTTTGGCCGGGGACACGTGCCCGTTGTTGGCGTTGCTGCCACCGAGCAGCTTGCCATTGGCGTAGACGTGGTAATCGGCGATGTCGGCAAGGTCGGCGGGTTTCTCCCAGACCAGGATTATCTGCTGGTCGTCGTAGGCCAGCGTCGGCACCAGGACTTTGCTCGGCGCTTCGAGTGCCCAAAGGGGTGAACTGAAGCCGAGTGCCAGGACAGTCAGCAGTGATCGGGTGGTCGCGGTGTTTGCATGCGGCATGGGGTTATCTTCCTTGTTTTTGCCTGTGACAGTTGTGCCTTGGGGGCCGCTTTGCGGCCCATCGCAGGCAAGCCAGCTCCTACCGGGCAGCGGTGGCCTGTGGGAGCTGGCTTGCCTGCGATGGGCTGCGCAGCAGCCCCGGGTCGCTTCAGACGAGCGCCATACGCGGAGATTCAGCACTGAAATCGCGGCTGGCCTGCACCAGCATGCGGGTGTAGTCGTGGCTGGCCAGGTCCTGGCTCAAGGCTTGGCTGTCCAGGCGCTCGACAATCCGCCCCTGTTGCATCACCGCGACCTTGTCGCACAAATGGCTGACCACACCCAGGTCGTGGGTCACCATCAGGTAGGTGAGTTTCTCGCGCTGACGCAGGTCCGCCAGCAGGTTGAGAATCTCTGCCTGCACCGATACATCGAGCGCCGACGTCGGCTCGTCCAGCAGCAACACCCGGGGTTCGAGAATCAGCGCCCGGGCGATCGCCACGCGCTGGCGTTGCCCGCCTGACAGCTGGTGCGGGTAGCGGTAACGGAAGCTGTCGTTCAAGCCGACCTTGACCAGGATGTCGTTGATGCGGTCATCGCGCTCGCCCAGGCCATGAATGGTCAATGGCTCGCGCAACGCGGTGTCGATGGTGTGCCGCGGGTGCAGCGAACCGTAAGGGTCCTGGAACACCATCTGCACCTTACGAAAGTGCTCCTTGGGCAGCTTGTGCTGCAGCGGGACGCCGGCAATGCTTAGCGCCCCGCTCCAGTGCCGGTACTGCCCAGCCAGGCAGCGCAAGACCGTGGTCTTGCCCGAGCCCGACTCCCCTACCAGGCCGAACGACTCGCCGTCTTCGACCGTCAGGTCGACATCGTGCAGCACCTGGTTGCAGGCGGCGCCCACACCAAAACTCAGGTTCAGCGATTGTGCTTGGATCATGCTCATGTCAGTTCCCTCAGCAGGTGAGCCACAGCGGGTCGCGTTGCAGGACCGGCAGGCGTGGGCGGCGGTTGTCCATGCTCGGCAGGGCCGCCAGCAGGCCACGGGTATAGGGGTGTTCGGCGTATTGCAGGTCGCAGGCGGCCAGCGACTCGACCACCCGCCCGGCATACATCACCAGCACCCGGTCGCAGTAGTTGCGCACCAAGTTGAGGTCGTGGCTGACGAAAATCAGCCCCATCTGCTGTTCCACCACCAGTTCTTCGAGCACATTGAGCACCTGCTGGCGTACCGACACATCCAGCGCCGAGGTCGGCTCATCCGCGATGATCACCTCCGGGTTGGTGATGACCATCATGGCGATCATGATGCGCTGGCCCATGCCGCCGCTGACTTCATGCGGGTACAGGTTGTAGACCCGCTTGGGGTCACGGATATGGACCTTTTCCAGCATCAGCAAGACCCGCTCGCGGGCCTCGCTGCGGCTGGCCTTGTGGTGCGCCAGGTAGGCCTCGGCAATCTGATCGCCCACCTTGACCACCGGGTTGAGCGAGTACTTGGGGTCTTGCATGATCATCGAAATGCGCTGGCCGCGAATCTTCTGCATGGCCTTTTCGCTGGCACTGAGCAAGTCGACATCGCCGAACTGCAGGGCCTTGGCAGTGATCTGCGTGCTATTGGGGTGCAGCTTGAGCAAGCTGCGCCCGACGGTGGACTTGCCCGAACCGGACTCGCCGACGATGGCGAGCTTCTCGCGGCCCAAGGTGAACGACACATCGCGTACCGCGTGCATTTCTTTCTTGCCATTGACGAAGCGCACATTGAGCGAATCGACAGTGAGTTTGAGCGTCGACATAAAGCCTCCAGTTACTCGCTACGCGGGTCGAGAATGTCCCGCAGGCCATCGCCCAACAGGTTGAACGCCAGGCTCACCAGCATGATCGCAGCCCCCGGTACGGCCACCAGCCACCAGCATTCGAGCATGTAGCGTCGGCCGGTGGAGATCATCGCGCCCCACTCCGGCAACGGCGCCTGCGCGCCCAGGCCAAGAAAGCCCAATGCAGCCGCGGTGAGGATGATGCCGGCCATGTTCATGGTCAGGCGGATGATCACCGACGACAGGCACATCGGCACGATGTGGCGCAGGATGATCCGCGTCGACGACGCGCCCTGCAGCTCGACCGCAACGACGAAGTCAGCCTTGCGCAGCGACAGCGTTTCGGCCCGCGCCAGGCGAGCGATTGGTGGCCACGAGGTCAGCGCGATGGCGACCACGGCATGCTCCAGGCCAGGGCCGAGCGCGGCGATGAACGCCAGCGCCAGCACCAGGCTTGGGAACGAGATGAAGATGTCGGTGATGCGCATGAACACGGTGTCAACGACGCCACCGAAATACCCCGACACCGTGCCGATGAACAACCCAATCGGGCCGACGATCACGGTCACCAGGGTAATGATGTACAGGGTGATGCGTGAGCCATACACCAGCCGGCTGAAAATGTCGCGCCCGTACTCGTCAGTGCCGAACCAGTGTGCGGCACCGGGTGCCTGCAGGGCGTTGGCGAGGTTTTGCACGACCGGGTCATGGGTGGCGATCCACGGCGCGAAGGCGGCGACCACCACCAGCAGCAAGGCCACCAGCAGGCCTGCCAGGGTCATCGGGTTGCGCAGCAGGTGGCGCAGCACCCGCAGGCTGCTTTTGTACAACGCATCGACACTTGAAGCGGGTGTGTTGTCGGCCTGCGGCTTGTCGCTTGAAACGGTAGAAGACAGGTTGGCAATCATCGGCATGTTCTCGATGTGAAATCATGGCCACCTGGGGCGCCCGCAGACGCCCTCGGCAGTGTTCAGCGTTGCTTGTAGACACCCAGGTAACGGGTCGCCTCGGCGTCATCGCCGGTGAAGCCCTTGACGTCCACTGCACTGACGGCGGTGTCGGTCATCTGCGAGATCATCATGATCGGGCCGACCTGTTGGTCGTAACGCTGCTGTGCCTGGTGGTACAGGTTCAGGCGCTTGCCGGCGTCACGCTCGACCCCAGCCTGGTCGATCAGCGCATTCAGCTGTTGGTCGAAGAACGACGCGCGCCAGCCCTGGAAGTTGGGCAGCCCGGCGGCATCGCTGTTGTCGGGGTTGTAGACGAAGGTGCGCAGGCTGAAGTACGGGTGCGGGTAGCGTTCGGCCCCACGGGCCACGATCATTTCAAAGTTGCGCGCACGCATGGCGCCATACACCTGGTTGCCGGTGCCGGTGACGATGCTGGCCTTGATGCCGCCTTCGGCCAGGGTCGATTGCATGCGTGCGGCAATGTCGATGAAGGGCGGTTCGGACAGCGTCCGCAGGGTGGTGCTGAAGCCTTGCGGGTAGCCGGCTTCGCTCAGCAACGCCTTGGCTTTGGCCACGTCGAGCCGGTAGCCAGGGTCTGGCAGACGCGCGTCCAGGCCCAGTTGCATCGGCTGCTGGTTGAGCATGCCGTAATGCGGCATGACCTGTTCGTCGATGCCTTTGTAATCGATCAGGTAACGCACAGCTTCGCGTACCTTCGGGTTGGCGAACTCGGGCTGCTTCATGCTCATCGCCACGTAGTACATGGTGCCGCGCTGCAAGGGCTGCACCTGCAACTGGTCAGAGCGCTCGACGGCTTTGATATCCGGTGCGGCCATGCCGTAGGCGAGGTCAAGGTCGCCGCGTTCGAGCATCAGGCGCAGCGATTGCGACTCGGTCATGTGCCGCACCAGCACCCGCTTCATTTTCGCCGGGCCGGCCCAGTAGCCGTCAAAACGGTTCATCACCAATGCATCGTTGGCACTCCACTTGGCCAACGTGAACGGGCCGCTACCCGCTTCATGGGTGACCAGCCAGGCGGCGCCGAGGTCGCCGTTTTTCTCGTGCTTCAACACTTCGAGGCGGTCGACGATGACCGCACTGGGCGAGGTTGCCAGCGAGTCGATCAACAGCAACGGGTCGGTCGGTTGTGGCAAGTCGACCACCAGGGTTTGCGCATCGGTGGCGCGGATCAGCGCCTGGATGTTGTCGACGTTGTAGCCGTAAGCCTTCCAGGTGGTGGCCAGGCCGAAGTTGAGCTTCATCACCCGGTACAGCGACCAGGCCACGTCCTCGGCGGTGAGCGGGTTGCCGGAATGGAATTTGACGTCGTTGCGCAAATGGAAGGTGATCTGCTTGCCGTCTTCGCTGATGTCCCAGCGTTCGGCCAGCTGTGGCAGGTGTTTTTCCGGGTTGCCCTGGTCGCGCTTGACCAAGGTGTCGTACAGGTTGGCGTTGACCCCGGAGGCATCCAGGCCCGGCGCATTGGCCGGGTCGATGGAAAACAGGTTGACCATGCTCATGCCGACGATCAACTGGTCGGCAGGGGTCTTGGCCTGCACGGCGGCCATCGGCGCCAGGGCCAGGATTGCACCCAGCAGGCTCATGTGCAGCGGGGGAAGTGCAGTCTTCATGTGGGCGTCCTTCTTTTTATAGTTATGCAATGTGTTCACGCAGCCCCTGGGGCTTAGCGGGTCCTTGGGTCGAACACTTTGTACAGGGCATCGCTGATCAGGTTGAGGGCGACGAAGATCAGGCCGATCACCAGCACGCAGCCCATCACCGCGTTCATGTCACCGAGCATCAGGCTGCTGGTGAGGTATTGGCCAAAGCCCGGCCAGGCGAACACCGTCTCGATCAGCACCGCGCCTTCGAGCAGCGAGCCGTAGGCCAGCGCCACCACGGTCAGCAGTTGCACGAGGATGTTGCGAAACGCATGGCCCCACACCACCTGGCGACGCGAAAGGCCCTTGACCCGCGCCGTGATGATGTATTCCTGCGACAACTGCTCGAGCATGAAGCTGCGCGTCATGCGGCTGATATAGGCCACCGAGTTCAAGCCCAGGATCAGCCCCGGCAAGATGATGTGGCGCAAGGCACTGCTGAACGCCTCCCAGTCGCGCGCCAGGGCGGTGTCGATCAGCAGCAGGCCGGTCACGTCCGGGACCATGCCGTCGTAGGCGAGGTCGATACGCCCTGCCCCGCCCGCCCAGCCGAGCCAGGCGTAGAACACCAGCAGGCCCATCATGCCCACCCAGAAAATCGGCGTGGAGTAACCGAACAACGTGATCACCCGGGCCACATGGTCGCCCAGCTTGCCCTGGTTGCTGGCGGCAACCACACCCAGCGGCAGGCCGATGAGGATGCCGAACAGGATCGCCAGCGTGGCCAGCTCGATGGTCGCCGGGAACACCCGCTTGATGTCCTCCAGCACCGGGTGGCCGGTGAGCAGCGCATTGCCGAAATCACCGTGCAGCAAATCGTTGAGGTACAGCCCGAACTGGGTCCAGATCGGCTTGTCCAGGCCCATCGCCTGGTAGACCTGGTCATAAGTGGAGCTGTCGGCGTCCGGCCCGACCACAGCCAGCACCGGGTCCAGCGGCATCACCCGACCAATGAAGAACGTCAGCGCCAACAGGCCGAGCAAGGTCACCAGGACCGTGCTGGCGCGTCGGGCAGTGGCAGACACGCGGGTGCCCAGCACAGAGGCAGTCGAAAGCAACATAACAGGCTCCTGAAAAAGCGTTCAGCAAACACCGAGGCGTAAGGGGCGCGGGCGCCCCCGTCCCGCTCATCGCGACTTGTAGACGTCTTTGTAACGGGTGGTGGCCGCGCTGTGGGCCTGATAGTTCTGCACGTCGTGGTACAGCACCACGGTGTCGGTCATCTGTGACACCGGCAGAATCGCGCCCACTTGGGCGTCCAGGGACGTCTGGATCTGCTGGTACTGGGCCAACTGGCGCGCCTTGTCCGGTTCGACTTCGGCCTGTTCGATGAGGGTGTTCAACTCAGGGCTGTAGAACGACGTGCGCCAGCCCTGGAAGTTGCTCAGCTTGGCTTCATCACGGTTGTCCGGGTTGTACACCAGGGTGCGCAAGCTGGAATGCGGGTGCCGCTCGGCACCGCCGCCGCCGCGGCCCACCAGGATGTCGAAGCTGCGCTCGCGCATGGCGCCGTAAATCTGGTTGCCGGTGCCGGTGACGATGGTGGCCTGGATGCCGGCCTGGGCCAGGGTGGCCTGCAGGCTGGAGGCAATGTTGATGAACGGGGGCTCGGTGAGCACGCGGATGGTGGTCTTGAAACCATTGGGGTAACCGGCCTCTGCCAGCAGTTTTTTCGCTTCGGCCACGTTCAGGCTATAGCCCGGGTCGTCCAGGCGTGCCGGCAGGCCTAGTGGCAGCGGGCGCTGATTGAGCTGGCCGTAATGCGGCATGACGGTCTGGTTGATGCCCTGATAGTCGATCAGCGAACGCACGGCCTTGCGCACGCGGGCGTCGTCGTAGGGTTTTTGTTTGACGCTCAGCGCCACGTAGTAGAGCGTGCCGCGCTGCACGGTCTCGGTGCGCACCTTGTCGGACTTCTCCAGCGCTTCGATGTCCGGGGCGGACATGCCCTTGGCCAGGTCAAGGTCGCCGCGTTCCACCATCAGCCGCAACGACTGCGATTCGGTCATGTTGCGCATGACGATGCGCTTGAGCTTGGCCGGGCCACCCCAATAGCCGTCGAAACGGCTCATCAGGATCACGTCGTTGGCACGCCAATCGTTGAGGATGAACGGGCCGCTGCCAGCGGCATGGGTGGTCAGCCAGGCGGCGCCCATGTCGTCGCCCTTCTGGTGCTGCTGAACGACCTTGCGGTCGAGGATGAACGCGCTGGGCGAGGTCGCCAGGGTGTTCAGCACCAACAGCGGGTCGGTCGGCCGCGGCAGTTCGAGGACAAAGGTGTGCTCATCGCTGGCACGCATGTACTGCGCGACGTTGCCCGCCGTGAAGCCGTAGGCCTTCCAGGTCGAGGCCAGGGCCAGGTTGAGCTTGAGGATGCGCTGCAGCGACCAGGCGACGTCCTCGGCACTGAACGCGTTGCCGGACTGGAACTTCACGCCTTCGCGCAACTTGAAGGTGAGGGTCTTGCGGTCATCGCTGACCTGCCAGCTTTGCGCCAGCGCCGGCACCAGCTGGTCCGGTTGCTGCGCATCCTGCACCAGCAGCATGTCGTATAGGTTGGCGTTGACCTCGGAAACGTCCAGCCCGGTGGCACCGGCTGGGTCGAGGGACAACAGGTTGATCATGCTCATGCCGACGATCAACTGGTCGGCCGGCGTCTTGGCGAAAGCAGCAGGTACCGAGGTCATTGCCAGCGATGCAGCAAGGACCCCTGCCCAGAATGTGGGGAGAACGCTCATGTGAGATTGCCTTTTTATAGTTATTGGACTCTCGGGCGGCACGCGAGGGCGCGTGCCGCCATGCACGAATCAGAAGCGTTGCAGCGTGTGGGTCTCGACATAGTCGAAATCGATCTCTTCACCCAGGCCCGGCAGGTCCGACAGGTGCACGAAGCCGTCCTTGTCCATTGGGTCGACCAGGCGCTTGAGGTAGGCCGGTACTTCGTCGTAGTCGAGGAACGGGTGCAGCAGGCCGCGCTCGTACCAGGTGCAGTTCTTGATCGCCCCGACCACGGCCAGGTTGGCTGCGCCGTTGCCGTGGATCTCGCAGTCCATGCCAAATGACTCGGCCATGTGCGCCACCTTCAGGCATGGGGCGATGCCACCGACCCCGGCAACCCCGGCACGCAGGATGTCACACACATCGTTCTTGACCCAACTGGCCCGGCTCAGGTGCTTGCCACCCAGGCTTTCCGGGCCCAGTACCGGGATGTCCAACTGGCTGGACAGCCAGGCATAGGATTCGGCGGAGTCTTCCATCATCGGCTCTTCGAACCAGGCGAAGTCGAGCTTTTCCAGGGCACGGCCGATGGTCAGGGCGTCGGTGCGGCTGTACCAGTGGTAGCCGTCGATCATCAGGGCGATGTCCGGGCCGACTGCCTCGCGCACCGCGGCGCAGGCCTTGATATCCATGCTCACGCTGGGCGCGAACGACACAGGCGGCATCCAGGTGTGCAGCTTGATCGCTTTATAGCCGCGCTTGACCAGGGTTTCGGCAAAGCGCCCGTATTCCTCAGGGGTCGACAGGCCACCTTCAAGCTCATCGCCACACATGGTAGAGCCATACGCAGGCACTTTGTCGCGGTAGCCACCAATCAACTTGTGCACCGGCACATTGAGCTTGCGCCCGGCCCAGTCCCACAAGGCCTGCTCGACCAACGCCAGGGCGCGATCGGTCAACTGGCTGGCACTGCCGCGCTGCCAGTGGGCGAGGTCGTGCCAGATCTTCTCGCGGTCGAAGGCGTTTGCGCCGACCAGCACCTTGCGCACGAAACCGTCGAGCACATAGGGGCGGATCAGTTCAGGGGCACCCAGTGCATAGCCTTCGTTACCGCATTCGGTGGTGATGCGCAGCAGCGCCATCTTGGCCTGGGTTACGTCACCGGGGTGGGCATGGCCGGCGCTGTCGACAGCGCGGCGCGTGGGGTAGGAAAAAACCTGGACGTTTACAGCAGTGATGATCATGGACGTCTGAGCCTTCTTATTGGATTTGTGGCGGGTGAGTCACGCTCTGGAGGTCATCCTACGTCATCATACAACTTTTGAAAAGCACCCCTTAGAAACTTTAAAAACTGGCGTTGTCGGCTGCTTTTCTACCTCTTTTGGGATGCTTGTCGCATTCCAATGGTTGCGCTAAAGCCTCTATATCAGGCATTTCAAGGGATAACTGAAAGGTCATCCGACAACCACTGAAGAAATCGTAGACAACCGAAATGTTGTACGATAACTTTGCCGCATCTGATCGCGGCGCCCTGCCCCTTACCGCATCCGATCGTGACCACCCGCTTCAAAACGACCTCAACAAAAACAAGAAAAGAAGATCGAATGAACACCACACTCCGCAACCTCATTGCTGTCAGTACACTCGGCCTGTCGTTTTATGCCTGCGCAGACTCGGCCAGCATCAACTACCGCCACGGCTACACCGAAGACGACAGCATCCATTCCGACCGGATCAAGCTGAACTACCGGATGGACACTGGCCTGGGCTTCGCCGCCGAGATCAAGTACAAGACCGCCGGCGACCGCGAGGACGTGGCGTACGACAACATGGTCAACAACGGCCATGAGTTCACCGTGGACTACAACTACAAGCTGAGTCCCAAGTCGACCCTCACCCCCGCGTTCCAGATGGACAGCTCCAAGGACGCCACCACCTACAAGTTCGGCTTGAAGTACAACTACAAGATCAGCGACACCTGGTACGTCGCCACCCGTGTGCGGCACGACGCGCGCAACCTCGACCGCGACCAGATCGACCACTCCAAGGCAGACCGCGCCAAGGACAACCAGAACACCACTCGGCTCGAAGGCTGGCTCGGCTACACCCCGAAAGGGCCGTGGGCCTTCGAGTACCAGTACATTTATTTCGACACCGACTACATCCGCTACGACAACAAGAAGAGCGACTACGAGCAAAACCTGATCGTCAAGTACAAGCTCAACAAGCAGTGGGCGCCGTTCATGGAAGTGGGTGACATCAAGGTCAACGCCTACACCGACGACCGCCAGGCCCGCTGGCGCCTGGGCATCCAGTACAACTTCATGTAATGCCGCGCTGCCGGGTGCCTGCCAGGTGGCCCGGCGTTGTTGCCCAACTACCCCCAACCACCCCTCACGCCAAGGCGCTCGCCATGACCACACCCTCCTCGCCCACCCTGGGCAAACCGTTCAACCGCCTGCTGCTGACCGGCGCCGCCGGCGGGCTCGGGCAGATCCTGCGCGAAGCCCTGCAGGCGCACGCCAACGTCGTACGGGCTTCCGATATCAGTGCGATGGCGCCCGCAGCGGGCGCCCATGAAGAAGTGATCAGTTGCAACCTTGCGGACAAGGCCGGTGTACTGGCGCTTGCCCAAGGCGTGGATGCCATCGTCCACTTGGGTGGGATTTCCACGGAGCGTGCGTTCGAAGAGATTCTCGACGCCAATATCCGCGGCACTTTTCATATCTATGAAGCCGCACGAAAGCACGGTATCCCACGGGTGGTGTTCGCCAGCTCCAACCACGTTACTGGGTTTTACCCGCAAGACGAGCAGGTGGATGCGCAGTCTGTGCGTCGCCCAGACTGCTATTACGGGTTGTCGAAATCGTACGGCGAAGACCTCGCCACCTTCTATTTCCACCGTTACGGCATCGAGACCGTGAGCCTGCGCATCGGCTCGTCATTCCCAGAACCGCGCAACATGCGCATGCTCTCGACCTGGCTGAGCTATGCAGACCTTTCGCACCTGGTAGAACGGGCCTTGCTCGCTGAAAACGTTGGCCACACCGTGGTGTATGGCGTGTCGGCCAACCGCGAGCTGTGGTGGGACAACCGCTACGCGGCGCACCTGGGCTTCAATCCGCAGGACAGCTCGGAGCGCTTTCGCGCAAAACTCGAGCAACAGCCAAAACCTGCTACTGACGATGCCAGCGCGCACCTGCAAGGTGGCGCCTTCACTGTTGCCGGCCCGTTCGGGGACTGACCCCGCGCTTTGTCACCCTTTAAAGCCCCTTGCACCCGAGCGGTGCAGCGGGCTCATGCCATCAGGATGCTCACCAGCATCTGCGCAGGCCGGCTCAACTCCACGCCCTTGCGCGTGACCACTTCGTACGGCTCGCTGCGCGACTTGAGCTGCAGCGGCAGGCGCACCAGCATGCCATGGTCCAGTGCGACCTTGGCCACATCCCACGGCATCACAGCGAGCAAGCCCGGGTCCTGCAGCAGCATCGACAACGTGGTGAAGGTCGAGGACGTTTCAATCGGGTATTGCGGAAAGCTCAGGCCCGCTTCGCGGAATTCGCGCTCCAACGTCAAGCGCATGGGCATGTTGACTGGGAATACCACCCAGCGTGAACTGGCCAGCTGCGCAAGGTTCAAGGTCTCGCTGCCGGCCAGGGCGTGTGCAGGGTTGGCCACCAGCACCAATTGCTCCTGGTGTTTCGGCACGCTGTCGTAGGCAGCGGGCCGCGGGCTGACACTGGTCCGGCAGATCACCACGTCCAGGCGGCCCTGGTCGAGCAGGTTGAGCAGGCGGTCGCTGGTGTCCTCAACCACCGAGACCGACAGGTCTGGCTGGCTTTCACGCAAGCGCGCCAACCCCTCCACCAAAATCGGCACGGCCCCCATGATGGTGCCGACCGACAAACGACCCCCATGGCCCTGCAGAATGCCCAGCATCTCTTCGCGCAGGTGTGCCAGGTCGTTGCTGATCAGGCGCGCATAGCGCAGCACGCAACGGCCCAGGTCATTGGCCTCGAGGCCCTTGCTGGTGCGCTCGAACAGCACCGCGCCCAGGGTCGACTCAATCTCGTTGAGGGCTTTTGTCGCCCCCGGTTGGGTGATCGACATGGCCTCGGCCGCTTTATGAATCGAGCCCAGCTCATCCAGGCTGATCAATAACCGCAATTGGCGCAGGCGAAGGCGCGAGGCCATGGAACTCAGGGGTGGCAGCATAGGGGATCACTTAAAGTTATCACGGTGTCAGCAGGTCTCATTAGGCAGCAACAGCGGGGAAAATTAAAGTGACCTGCATCTTAAACAAGAACAACACAGGAACCCGCATGCGCCTGATCCAATTTGAAACCGCACCCGGCCAACGCCACGTCGGCGTGGTCGAAGGCGACCTGATCCAGGTCGTGCGTGATACCCACTCCATGCGTGAGTTGGCCTTGGCCGCGATCCGCAACCACACCAGCCTGGCCGCAGAAGTGCTCGAACGCGGCCTGGACAGCACGCAACACAGTTACAGCCAGGCCCTGAGCGACTGCCGCGTACTGCCCCCGCTGGACCACGAAGACCCAGCCCATTGCCTGATCAGCGGCACCGGCCTGACCCACCTGGGCAGTGCCGCCACCCGCGACAAGATGCACCAGCAAAAAATCGACGATGCGGCGGCGTTGACCGACACCGCGCGGATCTTCCAGTGGGGCATCGAAGGCGGCCGCCCTGCACCGGGCGTCGCGGGCGTACAACCGGAGTGGTTCTACAAGGGCGACGGCTCCATTGTGGTCCGCCCTGGCCAGGCCTTGCAGCGCCCGGCCTTTGCCGAAGATGCCGGTGAAGAGCCCGAGCTGGCCGGCCTGTATGTGATCGGCGATGATGGCCAGCCCTACCGCCTGGGTTTTGCCATCGGCAACGAGTTTTCCGACCATGTGATGGAACGGCGCAACTACCTGTACCTGGCTCACTCCAAATTGCGCAGTTGCGCCTTTGGCCCTGAACTGCGGGTCGGTGAGCTGCCCCGCCACCTCGATGGCATCAGCCGGATTCGTCGCGGCAACCAGGTGATCTGGGAAAAGGCCTTCCTCAGCGGTGAGGACAACATGTGCCACTCGCTGGACAACCTGGAGTATCACCACTTCAAGTACGCCCAGTTCCTGCGCCCGGGCGATGTGCACGTGCACTTCTTCGGCACGGCGACCTTATCGTTCGCCGACCAGATCAAGCCCGCCGAGGGCGATGTGTTCGAGATCAGCCTGCCTGATTTCGGCGCCCCCCTGTGCAATGGCATTGCCGGGACGCCTTCGGCCATCTCACCTGGCGAGGTGAAGACGCTCTGAACCGACGGCGGCGCAGGGCCGCGCCGTCGCGGCATTTCATAACAATCACAACAGTGAGATGAGCATGAAACACACCCCTTACCCGGCGGCCACAGCCGCCACGGCCAGCACAGACACCGCCAAGCCGACCACCGTGCGCTGGCGGATCTTCCTGATCCTGCTGTTGCTGGCAGCGATCAACTACATCGACCGGGCGTCGCTGTCGGTGGCCCTGCCCTTGATTTCTGCCGAGTTCGAACTCACCCCGGCACTTGAAGGGTTGATCCTCAGCGCCTTCTTCTGGTCCTACGCCCTGATGCAGATCCCGGCCGGTGTGCTGCTCGACCGCTTCCAGGTGCGCAACATCATTGGTGTCGCCACCATCGGCTGGGGCGCATTCCAGGCGCTGGGCGGCTTTGCCCACAACTGGATTACCCTGCTGGTCACCCGCATCGGCCTGGGCGTGGCCGAGTCGCCGATCATGCCGGCGGGCGCCAAACTCAACGGCGCCTGGCTGACCCCCAACGAACGTGGCCGCGGCGCTACTCTGGTCGACGGCGGCGCGCCGCTGGGCACAGCGTTTGGCGCGATCATCATCGCCGGGCTGATCACCTGGTTCGACTCCTGGCGCATCGCCTTTATCATCGCCGGTGTCGGCACCGTGGCGGCAGGCATCTGGGCCTGGTGGTACATCCGCAACCACCCCAGCGAACACCCGCAGGTCAACGCCGCCGAACTGGCCTACATCACCCAAGCCAACGACGCCGCGACCCAGGCCAACGGCAACCGCAAGGCGGTGCTCAAAGAACTGCTCAAAAGCCGCTCGGTACTGTGCATGTTCGCCGGCTACGCCTGCTACAACAGCGTGTTCTATGGCCTGCTGACCTGGATGCCAAGCTACCTGCACCAAGCCCACAACCTTGACATCAAGGCCATGGGTGGCGCGACCTTCCTGATCTTCATGTGCGGTTTTGTCGGCGAGCTGGTGGGCGGCTGGATCTCGGACAAGTGGAAAGCCAATGGCGGCCAGCCGAATACGGTCATGCGTAGCATGTTCGCAGGCTCCGCGGCCGTCGCCGCGCTGTGCATCCTGCTGGTGGCCTACACCCCCGATGCTGCGCGGGTAATCGCACTGCTGTGCGTGGCGCTGTTCTTCATCCGCTGGTGCGGTATGTACTGGTGCCTGCCGGCCATTCTCGGCGGTAAATCCAAAGCCGGCGTTCTGGGCGGCAGCATGAACTTCTGCGGCAACATGGTCGGCGTGCTGGTACCGATCCTGATCGGCCTGATCGTGCAGTTCACCGGTTCGTACTTCCTGGCCCTGATCTTCTTCGTGGTCATGGCCTTCGGCCTGATGCTGTTCTCAGGCCTGATCGACTATCGCGAGCGCGGGCTGGCCTGAGCCACGCGCCCTATTGAGGTAACTGTCATGCAACTCATTACAACAACAGGCAGTGAACGCGCTGCCAACGCCGTGATCCGACTCAACCCACTCGACGACGTGCTCATCGCTCGCCAGGCCCTGCCAGAAGGGTTGCTGCTGGACGAAGGCATCACCGTTCGCCAGCCAATCCCTGCCGGGCACAAGGTGGCGGCGCGCGACATTGCGGCCGGCCAACCGCTTCGCCGCTATGGGCAGATCATCGGCTTCGCCAGCCAGGCCATCACCGCAGGCGAGCATGTGCACGTGCATAACCTGGCAATGGGTGACTTCGCCCGCGACTACGCCTTTGGCGTCGATGCCCGTGGCGTGCAGGCGCCCAACGACGACACCTTCAGGGGTATCGTCCGGGGCGATGGCCGGGTCGCCACGCGCAACTATGTCGGCATCCTCACCTCGGTGAACTGCTCGGCCACCGTGGCCCGGGCAATCGCCGACCATTTTCGCCGTGACATTCACCCCGAAGCGTTGGCGCCGTACCCGAACGTCGACGGCGTGGTGGCCCTGACCCATGGCGTCGGTTGCGCCGTTGACCCCTCTGGCGAGGCCTTGGCCATGCTGCGCCGGACCTTGGGCGGCTATGCCGTGCATGCCAACTTCGCCTCGGTGCTGCTGATTGGCCTGGGTTGCGAAACCAACCAGATCCCTGAGCTGCTCGCCGCCCAAGGGTTGCAAAGCAGCCACACCCTGCGCACCTTCACCATCCAGGGCACTGGTGGCACCAGCAAGACCATCGCCAGCGGCATTGCCCAGGTCAAGGCGTTGCTCGCCGAAGCCAACCAGGTCGAGCGCCAGCCAGTCAGCGTGCGCCACCTCACCGTGGGCCTTCAATGCGGGGGCTCGGACGGCTACTCGGGCATCACCGCCAACCCTGCGCTGGGCAATGCCGTGGACCGGCTGGTAGCCGCAGGCGGTACCGCGATCCTGTCGGAAACCCCCGAAATCTACGGTGCCGAGCACTTGCTGACGCGCCGCGCCGTAAGCCAGCAAGTCGGTGAAAAGCTGATCGCCCGCATCCAGTGGTGGGAAGCCTATTGCCAGCGCATGGGCGCCGAGCTGAACAACAACCCTTCGGCCGGCAACAAGGCCGGTGGCTTGACCACCATCCTGGAAAAATCACTGGGTGCGGTCGCCAAGGCCGGCTCCAGTGACCTGGTGGATGTGTACGAGTACGCAGAGCCGGTGCGCGCCCATGGCCTGGTGTTCATGGACACCCCCGGTTATGACCCGATCTCAGCCACTGGCCAAGTCGCCGGGGGTGCCAACTTGATCGCTTTCACAACCGGCCGCGGTTCCGCCTACGGCTGTGCGCCCTCGCCGTCCATCAAGCTGGCGACCAACACGCGGCTGTGGGAAACCCAGGAAGACGACATGGACGTCAACTGCGGCGGCATTGCCGACGGCAGCATGACCATCGAAGAGCGCGGCGAGCACATCTACCAGATGATGCTGCGCATCGCCTCGGGGGAGCGCAGCAAGAGCGAACAGCATGGCTACGGGCAGAACGAGTTCGTGCCGTGGCAGATCGGCGCCATTACCTGACTGCTTGCCTTGATGTACCTGCCTTAACGATTATCGGAGCCCTCATGACCCAGATCCTTGGTCACAACTACATCGGCGGCCAGCGCTCGGCGCAAGGCAATACGCTGCTCAGGAGCCTGGATGCCAGCACTGGCGAACCGCTGCCCGGCGCATTCAGCCAAGCCACCGAAGCCGAAGTGGATGCGGCCGCAAAGGCTGCTGCCACGGCCTTCCCGGCCTACCGCAACCTGCCGGCCGAGCAACGCGCAGTGTTTCTGGAGGCGATTGCCGACGAACTCGATGCACTGGGTGACGCCTTCATCGCCACGGTTTGCCGGGAAACGGCCCTGCCCGCCGGCCGAATCCAGGGTGAACGTGCCCGCACCAGCGGCCAGATGCGCCTGTTCGCCACGGTGCTGCGCCGGGGTGATTTTTACGGCGCCCGCATCGACCGCGCGCTGGCGCAGCGCCAGCCGCTGCCGCGTCCGGACATACGTCAGTACCGTATCGGGGTGGGCCCGGTTGCCGTGTTCGGGGCCAGCAACTTCCCGCTGGCGTTCTCCACCGCAGGCGGCGATACCGCATCGGCCCTGGCCGCTGGTTGCCCGGTGGTGTTCAAGGCGCACAGCGGCCACATGGCCACCGCTGAAGGTGTAGCGGATGCCATCTTGCGTGCCGCGGCGCGCAGTGGCATGCCGGCGGGCGTCTTCAACATGGTCTACGGTGCAGGCGTCGGCGAGTGGCTGGTCAAGCACCCGGCCATCCAGGCCGTGGGTTTCACCGGCTCGCTCAAGGGCGGTAACGCGCTGATGCGCATGGCTGCGGAGCGGGCCCAGCCGATCCCGGTATTTGCCGAGATGTCCAGCATCAACCCGGTGATCCTGCTGCCTGAAGCGCTGGCTCAGCGAGGCGCCGCACTGGCCCGCGAGCTCGCCGCGTCCGTGACCCTGGGCTGTGGCCAGTTCTGCACCAACCCAGGCCTGGTGCTGGGCATGCGCTCTGCTGCATTCAGCCATTTTGTCGAGCACCTGCAAGCACAAATGGCTGCGCAAGGCGCCCAGACCATGCTCAACGCCGGCACCCTGGCCAGCTACCGCCAGGGCCTACAACACTTGCACGCGCACCCCGGCATCACCCACCTCGCCGGCGCCGAGCAAGGCGAGCGGCAGGCGCAGCCGCAACTGTTCAAGGCCGATGTCAGCCTGCTGCTGAACGGTGACCCGCTGCTGCAGGAAGAAGTGTTCGGGCCCACGACCCTAGTCATTGAAGTTGAAGATCAGGCGCAACTGAGCGCCGCGGTGCAAGCCCTGCGCGGGCAACTGACCGCCACGGTCATCGGCGAAGCAGCAGAACTGACAGGCTTCAGCTGGTTGAGTGAATTGCTTCAGGCCAAGGTCGGCCGTGTGCTGTTCAATGGCTACCCCACCGGCGTCGAGGTGTGCGATGCGATGGTCCATGGCGGCCCATACCCTGCCACCTCGGACGCCCGCGGCACCTCGGTGGGGTCGCTGGCGATCGATCGCTTCCTGCGGCCGGTGTGCTTCCAGAACTACCCTGATGCGATGCTGCCCCCTGCGTTGCAGAACGCCAATCCGCTGGGCATCTGGCGCCTGGTCGATGGTGAGGGCAGCCGCTCAAGCTGCTAAAGGGCCTTGTGCCCCCGTCGAGCCGTCAGGCGCTCGGCGGGGGGAAATTTTGAACTCCCTTCACCGCACCCTCTCCCACCTGAAGAGCCCCCGCGATTCTTCAGGACCCCGCCATGGCCAAGCCCCTGCAGGAATACCAGCGCAAGCGTGACTTCAATGCCACGCCCGAGCCGAGCGGTAAACGTGGCCGGGGCCGCAAGCCCCATGCCCTGCAGTTCTGCATCCAGAAGCACGACGCCAGCCACCTGCACTACGACTTCCGCCTGGAGCTCGACGGCACGCTCAAGAGCTGGGCTATCCCCAAGGGCCCGTCGCTGGACCCGAAGGTGCGGCGCTTGGCCGTGCACGTCGAAGATCACCCGCTGGACTACGCCGATTTCGAGGGCAATATCCCCGAAGGCCATTACGGCGCGGGCGATGTGATCGTCTGGGACCGTGGCATCTGGGAGCCTGAAGGTGATGCGCAGCAGGCCTACGCCAAGGGCAAACTGCGCTTTCGCCTGCAAGGCGAGAAGCTCAACGGCGTCTGGAACCTGTTCCGCACCCACCTGGCGGGCAAGAAAGAACAATGGATGCTGGTCAAGTCGCACGATGGCGAAGCCCGTAGCGAGGCCGATTACAGCATCGTCGAGGCCCAGCCAGACAGCGTGCTCAGCGAGCGCACCCTGGTCCCCAGGCGTAGCAAGCCTGCCGAAAAAGCGGCGCCGCGTACCCGCAAACGCAAGGCAGGCGCACAGAAGGCCCCGTTACCCGACACGCTGCAACCGCAATTGGCGACCCTCGTCGACTCGCCACCCGGCGGCGACTGGTTGTACGAGGTCAAGTTCGATGGCTACCGGATTCTTGCGCGCATCGACGGCGATGACGTGCGTCTTTTTACCCGCAATGGCCACGACTGGAGCGCCAAGTTGCCCCATCAACGAGAGGCACTGCGCACGCTGGGCCTCGACTCGGCCTGGTTGGACGGCGAGATGGTGATTAATGACGAACACGGCGTGGCCGACTTCCAGGCCCTGCAGAACGCCTTTGACGTGGAGGACGATCAGCACATCCTCTACTACCTGTTCGACCTGCCCTTCCTGGGCGGCGAGGACCTACGCCAGTTACCGCTGCAAGCACGGCGTAAAACCCTGCAGCAGTTGCTTGAACAGGCCGACTCGCAGTGGTTGAGGTTTTCCGAAGGTTTCGATCAGCCAGTCGACTCCCTGCTCGACAGTGCCTGCCGCATGAACCTGGAAGGCCTGATCGGCAAGCGCGCCGACAGCCCTTACACCGGGCGCCGCAGCGCCGACTGGGTCAAGCTCAAGTGCCAGCAACGCCAGGAGTTCGTGATTGTCGGCTACACCGACCCCAAGGGCAGCCGCAGCGGTTTTGGCGCCTTGCTGCTGGCCGTGCATGACGACAGCGGCGCCCTGCGCTATGCCGGCAAAGTCGGTACCGGGTTCAGTGCTGCCACCCTAAAAACCATTCATGCGCGGCTCAAACCGTTGGAAACCCCCAAGCCGATGCTGAGCAAACCGCCGAGCGGCGCCGAAGCCCGGGGCGTGCACTGGCTCAAGCCGATGTTGCTGGCCGAAGTCGCCTACGCACAGATGACCCGAGACGGCGTGGTGCGCCATGCGGTGTTCCACGGCCTGCGCGATGACAAACCCGCGACCGCGATCGACCTGGAGCACGCCATGCCTGGTAAGTCCGTGGCCAAAACCAAGGCTCAGCACAAGCCCGAGGCGTTGGGCGAACTGCGTTTGACCCACCCTGACCGCGTCATCGACGCCACCCGCGCCACCACCAAACGCCAAGTCGCCGAATACTATGCGCAGGTGAGCCAATGGATCCTGCCCCAGCTGAAAAACCGCCCCGTGGCGCTGGTCCGCGCTCCCGACGGCCTCGGTGGCGAGTTGTTCTTCCAGAAAAACGCTGGCCAGCTGCACATCCCTAACGTGGTCAGCTACGACAAGAAACAGGCCGGCCAGGCTGCCATGGTCATCAACCGCGCCGATACCCTGCTGGGCGCGGTGCAAATGAACATGCTCGAACTGCACACCTGGAACGCCACCGACAAGGACTTCGACAAACCGGACCGCTTCGTGCTCGACCTGGACCCGGACCCAGCGCTGCCCTGGAAAGCCATGCTGGAGGCCACGCAGCTGACCTTGACCTTGCTCGACGAACTTGGCCTGAAGGTGTTTCTGAAGACCAGTGGTGGCAAGGGCATTCACATTGTCGTGCCGCTGACCCGAAAAGCGGGCTGGGACGAGGTGAAGGACTTCAGCCATGCGATCGTCGATTACCTGGCCAACCTGTTCCCCGATCGCCTCAGCGCCGTGTCGGGGCCGAAAAACCGGGTCGGGCGCATCTTCATCGACTATCTGCGCAATGGCAAAGGCGCCACCACCGCCTGTGCCTATTCCTTGCGCGCCCGGGAGGGCCTGCCGGTGTCCGTGCCGATCTGGCGTGAAGAGCTGGCCCAGCTCAAGGGTGCCAACCAATGGCACATCGGCAACCTGCACGAGCGCCTGGCCGAGGTGGACGACCCCTGGGCCGACATGGGCAAGACCCGTCAATCGATCACTGCGCGCATGCGCAAACAGCTAGGGCTGGGCTGATGAGCATCATTCAGGACTTTGATTTGAATACCCTCGACCGCCTGTTGCGCAGCTTCACCGAAAGGCCGCAGGCACTGAACCTCGATACCCAACTGCCGGCGCTGATGCACGCGCTGCAGGCCGACCACCTTGACCTGCTGCCCCTGCCCGGCCAGGGCAACACGCTGCGCCGCTGGCAGAGCCTGGCCCGCATTGCCGGTTGTGACATGGCCTTGGCCAAGCTCTACGAAGGCCACACCGATGCCTTGGCGATCCTGGCCGAATGTGGTGCCGCGCACCATACGCAGGACGGCATTTGGGGTGTCTGGGCGGCGGAACCGCCAGATGCCCGCGCACGTATCGTCGAGCGCCAGGGCGAGCAGGTGCGGCTTTCGGGGCGCAAGGCGTGGTGCTCGGGCGCCTTGCAAATCGACCGCGCCCTGATCACGGCATGGGGTGAAGACGACCAACCGCAGCTGGTGGCCATAGAGCTGTCGCACCCCAGTCAAGGCTTGCGTATCGAACAGTGGCAGGCGGTCGGCATGGCCATTACCGCGAGCGTCGAGGTCGAGTTCAACCATACGCCTGGTATCGCCATCGGCCGGCCCGGGCAGTACCTCTCCAGACCCGGCTTTTGGCACGGTGGCGGGGGTATCGCGGCGTGCTGGTACGGCGCCGCCGAGGCCCTGGCGGACTACCTGCGCGAACACTGTCGCAACCCGCGACCAGACCCGCACGCCGACGCGCACTTGGGGGCTGTGGACGCCGCCTTGTGCGGTGCCAGGGCGGCGCTGCGCGAGTGTGCGGGCTGGATCGACCGCCAGCCGGGCGCAGACGCCTGTTTCGAAGTACGGCGTACCCGCGCACAGGTCGAGCAGGCCGTCGAGCACGTGATCCATCACGTGGGGCGCGCCTTGGGCGCCTCGCCGTTTTGCCGCAGCAGCCACTTTGCCCGGTTGAGTGCCGACTTGCCGGTGTTCCTGCGCCAGAGCCACGCCGAGCGTGACCTGGCCGCCCTCGGACAGCAGCTGGCTACCCTGCCGGCAGGAGCCTGGCAACTATGAACGTGATCGAGTCGAGTAGCGGTACCCCCTGGTCGGCCTGGCAGCACGCCGCGCACCTGGCGAGGGCCACCTGGATCGACCCAGGGCAGCTGTGCCCGCCTGGCCGCCGGCTTGTACTGATCGCCCCGCACCCGGATGACGAAATTCTTATGGCGGGTGGTTTGCTTGCAGGCTTTCATGGGCGCGAGGACGACCTGGTGTTGGTCTCCGCTACCGATGGCGAGGGCAGCCATCCAGGCTCCAGCCACTGGACCGAGCACCGCTTGCGCAGGCAGCGGCCGCTGGAGAGCCGCCACGCCCTGCAACAGCTCGAACTTGACCTCAACCGGCTGGACTGGCGCAGGCTGCACCTCAAGGACGGCGCGCTGCCGCGCGACGAGGCGTTTCTGGTCAACCACCTGAGCCAGTTGCTCAAGCCTGACGACGTGCTGATGGCGACCTGGCGCAACGACGGCCACTGCGACCACGAGGCGGTGGGCAGGGCCGCCGCGCAAGCGGCAATGGCGCGCAAGGTGCAATTGGTGGAGGTGCCGGTCTGGGCCTGGCACTGGGCGCAACCGGACGACCCTCGCCTGCCATGGCCAAGGGCTCATCGCGTGCAGCTGGATGAAACCCGCCTGGCCCGCAAGCGCAAGGCCTTGGCCGCGCACATCAGCCAACTCGAGCCAGATGAAGGCCAACCGCCCGTGCTGCCAGCGAACTTGCAAGAGTGCCTGCTGCAGCCCTTCGAACTGGTGTTTCTGTAAAGGGAGTTGTCATGAGCCTCGACGCACAGTATTTCGCCGACCTGTACGCCAGCAGCGAAGACCCTTGGGCCTTTCGCACCCGCTGGTACGAAAAGCGCAAGCGCGAGCTGGTCATGGCCAGCCTGCCCCGCCAATGCTATCAGCGCGTGTTCGAGCCTGCGTGCGCCAATGGCGAGCTGAGCGCCCTGCTGGCCGAGCGGTGTGCCGACCTGTTGTGCCAGGACTTGAACCCAACTGCCGTAGGCCTCGCGCGGGAACGCTTGGCCGGGGTCAGCCACGCCTCGGTCGAGCTCGGCAGGCTTCCGGGTGATTGGCCCGGTGGGCGCTTTGACCTGATCGTGCTGAGTGAGCTGGGTTACTACCTTGATCCCACCGATTGGCTGCAGGTGATCGAACAGTCAGCCGCCAGCTTGAGCTACGACGGCGGCCTGCTGGCCTGCCACTGGAAACACCCGATTGCGGACTGCCCCCAGGACGGGCGTGAAGTGCATCGCATGCTGGGCAAGCATCTTCCGCTGTACCCCGTCTATCGCCATGAAGAAGCGGACTTTCTGCTCGAATACTGGTCCTGCCAGCCCAGCGTGGTCGCCCTTGACGAGACCTGCCCATGATTGCCGTGGTCATACCCGCGCACAACGAAGCGCGCCGCCTGGGTCGTTGCCTCAAGTCCGTGCGGGTGGCTGCAGACCAGGCCGAGTTGGCGGGCTATCAGGTCGAAATACTGGTGGTGCTGGACCGCTGCAGCGATGGTAGCGCGGCGGTTGCCAGGCGGCACCAGGTGCAGACATTGGAAGTGCATGCAGGCAATGTTGGCATGGCGCGCAGTGCCGGCGCGGCTCAGATGATCGAACAGGGCGCCAGCTGGCTGGCCTGTACCGATGCCGACAGCCAAGTGCCGCCGCATTGGTTGCTGTCGCAACTGGCGTGTGGTGCGGACGTGGTCTGTGGCACCGTGCATGTGGAGCGCTGGCAGCCCTGGCAGAAAGCCGCGCTGCGCCGGTTGTACCTGAGCCATTACCAGGCGCGAGAGGGGCACCGGCATATCCACGGCGCCAACCTTGGGGTCAGTGCGCAGGCGTATTTGCGTATCGGGGGGTTCCAGCCGTTGCCGGCGCATGAAGATGTACAGCTGGTGCGCGACCTGGAGGCGCACGGTGCGCAGATCTCCTGGACGGCACGGCACAGCGTGGCGACCAGCAGCCGACGCGACAGCCGCGCCCGGGAAGGGTTTGGGGATTTTCTGGCAGGCCTTGAAGCCTCCCCGTCCTAAATCGCCGGCGTATAGAGATCCTTTTGTGGGAGCGGGCTTGCCCCGCGATGGAGTGCGAAGCGCTCCTGTACCCGATATCGACTAGCGTCAAATTCGCCGCGAATTAAGGCTTTGCTGCCGCGTTGCGGCAGATCGCGAGGCAACCCGCGGCCACAATTATGGATGACCATACTTTTCGTATAAAACCTAGATCGGAATCCCGCGCTTCGGCCTTGTGGGGTTGCGAGGCGTGGTTGCATCCCAATATTTTGCCCATCTGATGAGCTTGTTACAATCGCCCGGTTCGAGTTTTAAGTTGTTGTTGAACCCATGCTCAAGTATACTTTTCACACGCACCAGGTGGTTGTCTGTTTGTATATGCGCTAAATAGTAGCCTGAAGGATCCTGAGCTGTACGCTGAAACTCTTCAAATCGGAAGGCTATTCCCTTATGCTTTGATAAAATAGTTGGCGACCCACCCTTCCAAGGGCCCGAAATGGCACCCACGCGTGAGTAGAATTTTGCGTAGGCTTTTAGGTGTGGGCTTGATTTCAATGCTCCGTCTGCGGATTGATATTTTATAAGCTCATCACGGTACTCCTTATATCCACCCTCAACGCTAGGTGTCGGCTCCACTCTAAACGAAGATCTTTGCTTGGCAGTAAAATAGTCACCTGGAATCAAATCCGGGTGGTCTTTTAATACACGCTTCGCCAGTGTTTGCAGCGTTGGCACCCTGCCTGTGGTATCCATATAGTTCACAGGATCTCCTAGGCAATACGCATAGCAATTTATCCCGCCGCGTAAAAATGGGCTAAAATCGTCGGACGATGTAAATCGCATGATAGTAGGCAAGTAAAGTCTTTTTCCTTTACCTAGATGATAGCCGTCACTCAAGTTATCCCGCATTTCTCCATTAAACTTTAGCATGGACGATTCAGGCCGAGATCCGCCCCATCCATAGGGGGGGTAGCTTAATAAAAAAATCATGTGTGGTTCCTGACTGTAAGGTTTGAGCCTTCATTTTAACCACTCACCAACAATATGCGACTAGCAAATATATCAGGGGCGAGTCAGCGATGGTTCTGTGTGAAGATATTTTCCATTTCTAGCGGGCTGTGAGTGGGAGTTAGAATATGGCGGTGTCGCTTTTCGCGTGCTTGTCGAAGCGCGTCACTATGGTTGTCAGGCCACCGCAACTGCGGACTAGGTTTTGTACGAAAAGTATGGTCATCCATCGTTGTGGGAGCGGGCTTGCCCCGCGATCTGCCGCAACGCGGCAGTAAAGCCTGAATTCGCGGCGACTTTGACGCTAGTCGATATCGGGTACAGGAGCGCTTCGCACTCCATCGCGGGGCAAGCCCGCTCCCACAAAACTTTTCGTACAGAGCCTAGAGCGTGATCGGCAGGCTCGTCAGGTCCCCTTTTTTCCCGGCGCCAGCAGAGGCTCGGGTTGCGCGTACAGCGGTTGCAAGCGTTTAAGCATCAAAGGCTTTTTGTACAGAGTCTAGGCAAAAATCTGGGGCCGCTACCACAGAGCTGCTAAACAGATGGAAGATCTGATCAAGAAACCTTGCGGGTCCCCTTGGTAGGTTTCTTCTTCCCAGTAGCCCCACCCTTGCCCCCCAAACTGCGCTTGAGCAACTCGGTAAGGTCGATGATATCGGCACTTTTCTCCGCACTGCCGCCCTCGCCTTTCTCCACCACGCTGATCTTGCCTTTGCTGGCCTTCTCTTCCACCAGGTCCATGATCGTCTGGCGAAACGCATCGTGGTATTCATCCGGCTGCCACGGCCCGCTCATGTCCTCCACCAGCCGCTTGGCCATGTCCAGCTCACGCTTGTCCACTTTGGTGTCGGTCACGCTCTTGTCCAACTCCAGCGTGTCCAGCCCTCGCACTTCCTCTGGCCAGCGCAAGGTGATCATCACCAGCGCATCGTCCAGCGGGCGCAGCAGCGTCAGGTGCTGACGGGTATGCAACACCACCGTGGCCAAGGCCACCTTGCCGGTACTCGCCAGGGTTTCGCGCAGCAGCGCGTAAACCTTGCCGCCACGGCGGTCGGGGGCCAGGTAATACGGGGTATCGAAATGCTGAAGGGGGATTTCGCTGGCGTCGACGAACGAGAAAATATCAATGGTCTGGGTCGCTTCGGGCCGGGCTGTGCGGATCTCCTCCTCGCTGATCACCACATAGCGGCCTTTGTCATACTCCACACCTTTGACGATGTGCTCCTTGTCGATTTCCTTGCCTGTGACCTTGTTGACCCGCTTATACCCAACCGGCTCCATGCTGCGCTTGTCGAGCCAGTCGAAATCGACCCGCTCGGTGCGCACAGCGGTATTGAGCGAGACAGGGATGTGCACCAGCCCAAAGCTGATCGCGCCTTTCCAGATTGCCCTAGCCATCGTTAATCACCTCCCGCCAGGCCCCGCGTCTATCGGGGCTTCTACTGGAAGTGACTGCGGCGCGCCGGGAAGGTTTAGTCAGGCTGCCCTGCGGCGGGTAGCGCCGTTGGATTAGCTGAACAACACACGCTTGAAGGCTTCGGCGGCCAGGTGCACCTGCACCGACCAGTCGTCTGCCGCGTCGCTGCCGGCATCGTCTGAAATGTACTTGAGGCAGACGAACGGAATGCCTTCGTCACGGGCGATCAGGGCCAGCACATAGGCTTCCATGTCGACGATATCGTAAGGTGCCTCGCCGTGGCTGACTTCGAAACTGTCACCGCTGCCGCAGGTACCCAGGGCGAGCCCGGGGATTTCTTCGCCGTGTTCCAGCAGCACCGGGATGTCAGACAGCGGTGTCTCGTAGCGGGCGAAGCCCAAAGGCGTGACGTCCATGTCGCGCTGTACGAAACGGGTACAGCACACGACCTCGCCCTTGCCATAGTGCTGACTGCCGGCAGAGCCCAGGTTGACGATCAACTTGGGCTTGCGCTGGGCAATGGCCTTGGTCAGTGCGATGGCGGCATTGACCTTGCCAATGCCGGTGAACACAGTGTTCACGTCGGCGAACACAGCGCCCGCCTCTGCCTCGAGGGCGAAGACAAAAAGCGTGTCGGTCGGGGTGATCTGGGGAAATTGCTTGATCAGCATCATGGCGCAGGACGTTCCGAGTGGCTGCAAAGGGCGCGGCCATTTTCGGTCAACCCTGTCTAATTGCAACCCCAGCCGTTGGCAATCCGGCGTTTCCTTGCGTCACCACCTGCTCGACCACGGCCTGTAAGGCGTGTGCTGCGCTTCGCCCATCGGCGTGGGCGCGCTCCAGGCAGTGCAATTGCCGATCCGCGCTGGTGCCCTCGCGCAGAATGCCGTGGGCATGCAGGAAGGCGCGTTCGGCGTCGACAGTGTCGACCGGAAACTGGCCCTGCAACTGCCCAAGCCAGCCTTGCGCCGTGACCGGCTGCTGCGCATCGGCACCGATGAATTGACCATGGCGCCCATAGCGCATGGCTCGCCAGTAGTTTTCCTGTGCGACCCAGCGCAGCTCGCGATTGAAGGGGCTACGTTCATGCCTTGGCTGCAGGTTGTGTTCGACCAAGTGGCGAAACACGCCGGCAATGCTCAATGCGTCCTCAAGGCAAGGGCAACCATCGCAGATACGCAACTCGACTGTCGGAAAGCGCTGCGAAGGCCTGATCGCCCACCAGAAATCCCCCTTTTCTGCCAGTGAGCCGGTCCTTTGCAGCAAGGCTCGGTAGCGCTCGTAGGCGGGCCAATCCGCTAATGGCTCTGGCAGCCCCATGTGCGGCCACTCGCCACAAATGACCCTCCGGTAGCTCATGTAGCCGGTCGCCTGGCCCAGCCATAAGGGTGATGATGTGCTGAGCACCAGTAGCAACGGCAACCAGGGCACCAGGCGATTGATCAGTTGCATGCGATCGCAGTCAGCCGGTACGCCTACGTGCACGTGCAAACCGTTGAGCAGGCTGCGCCGTGCCACATGCCGGTAGTCGTCGAACAGCTGGCGGTAGTGTGCCGAGGCTGCCGGCTTATGCCGTAACCAAGGTGCATTGGGGTGGCTGGCTGCGCCATACAGGCCCATACCCTGCGCCGCCAGTACGTCGCTCAGCCGCTGCCGCGCATGCACGAAGAATTCCCGTGCCTGGTACAGGTTAACGAACACCGGTGAGGCGACTTCTATCTGGCAGCGGAACATCTCTTGGGCAAAGTACGGCCCCAATACCTCTCGGCAGTGCTTGGCCAGGCTCGACGCTGGCAACGTTGGGACCTTGCCGGTGGCAAGGTCCACCAACAGGTATTCCTCTTCGAGGCCAAACGTGCAAGGCCGGAGCATGCTGGTTCAGCCGTCGCGGGTAACAGTAAGCGCTACGGCGGCTATGCGCTCGACGTGTTCATAGCCGGGTTCGGCCAGTTGCTCGCCGAACACATCAGGGTCGATTTCCCGGTAGACCCAAGACCACGCCTGGCCCGCCAAGCGCAAACGAACAGCCTCAAGCAGCGGGTCGCGGCCTTCGACGATCGCCACACCGGTATACAACAACAAGGTGCCCCGAGGGCTCAGGCGCTCCAGAGCCTGTTCGATGATACGCAGCGACAGCGCTTCGCCCAGCGCCCCACCGCCGTGGCGGTAGGTGCGCGCGCTGAGGTCCAGCATGTAAGGGGGATTGGCGACGATCAAGTCGAATCGGCCGCTTAGGCCGTCGAGCAGGTCACTGGCCGCCACCGACACGTTGTTGATACCCGCCAAGGCGGCATTGATGGTGGTGTAGCGTAACGCAAGCGGGTTGATGTCGACCGCGCTGACCTGCGCATGCTGAGCGGCGCGCGCGATGATCAACGCGCCCACGCCGGTACCGCAACCGACGTCGACCGCATGCTCCACCCGACACGGGCTGTGCCGCAGGTGATCGTGGATGACCTGGGCAAAGCGGTAGCTGTCGGGGCCGAAGAATACTGCGTCGCAGGCGTGGGTCGGGTAAGCCGAATGGACCAGCAGCAGGTCATCCAGCGTGGACCAGCGCACCGAGCTGGCCATCAGCCCGCCGTGGTGCTCCAGCACTTGCGCGCGCTTCAACGGGGCTAATTGGTCGGCTGGCATCTGCGAAGGCGCAAACGGTCGGCTCCAGCCGAACACGTCGCGCACGTTCGTCGCCTGCCTGGCGTCATCGCGGGCATTGTTGCGGGCATGGGTGGCCGGGCTGACGCAGGTAAAGCGGTAGCCGTCGGCACGCAGGCGCTGGCCCAGTTGCAGCAGTGCCTGGTCTGCCTGGGACAGGTCTGTTTCAAGCAGCATCAATGGCATCCTTCTTGAGCCAGGCCGGTTGCACGGACGAAAGCTTGAGTGGCCAGCAACCCCTCAGGCAATGCATGACGATTGCCGGCCATGCGCTCTACCAGGGTATCCAGCGAGGCCGTCTGCTGGTTGAAATCGGGCAGGCTCTCACCTGCCAAACCCGTGTCCCAACTGCCCGGCATCACGCGTCGCGTGCTGGCTTGCCAGCTGTCAGCGATCCAGTCATGCCACAACTGCTTTTCGTACGCGGTGAATACCCCGAACATGGGCGCAGTAGGCCCATCGATCAGTGCCCACCAGCGGCTGTGCACTGGGTTTTCTCCACGCCGAATCCAGCCTTGGGCCTGCAGCGCATCGACGAAAGCTGGCATGGTACCCGGTTCTGCCAACCATTGATTGATGGTGCGCTTTTGCAAGCGGCAGTGGTCGGAGTGCATGTATTGACCATACTGGCGCTTGCGCTCCAGGGCAGCGAACAACTGCGCCTGCAGGTCGAATTCACCGATCAGGGTGGCCGCTGGCGTACCGAGTTCGTTAAGCCTGTAACCGCGTCGCACCCGTTGATAGAAGGTCTGCGGATCTTCTGCCGGGCACAGCTGTTGTAAAGCGTGGATAGACAGATGAGCATGGCCACTGGCAGCGTTATCAATGGTCACATGCAGTTGGAAGTAGTGGCCATCGATACCCAGCTCTGCCAATTCATACGTGGTAATCAGCAGGTGCAGTGGCGGCTGCTCGTAGCCCAGGTTATAACCCAGTACTTCGGGTAAAAAAGCGTCACCGTGCGCGCCAAGGGCGAGCTGCACGGCGCCCTGCAGATAGCGACTGTCATCCAGATGTGACGGTTCCAGGCAGCCAAGACGGCTCAGTAGCCGTTGGTAGATCAACACGTGGTTACAACGCGGATCGCCATTGCCCAGCTCTTCAAGGTAAGTGCGGATCAGCCCGTGGTAACGCGGGTCCTGCCAATGCTGGAGGGTGCCGTACAGCCACGCCCCATCCACGGCTTTGGTCGGCGCGATTTGTTGCAGAAACCACAACGCATGGGCGCGGTTGCTGAAATACCGGCGTGCTCCCCCTTCGCGTCGCTGCTGTAAGTATTCGGCATAGGCTCTGGCAACCTCGGCGGCATGCTGCGCGCTCCAGGCAGGGAGCTGTGAGGGGCTGGGAGGAAGGTCGTCGGGGTGCTGCTCGACGCGGGTGATCTGTTCATCAAGCCACACAGCGCTTGTGCCGTCGTGACCTTGCAAAAGGCTCTGGTACCTGTGCTGCAGGCTATGGCTTGCGGTCATAGACCTTTCATGTATAGCGGTCTTGCGGGTCAGCACCGTCATGCCGTGTTCCTCTGAATGCAGTGCCAGGTCGCCCCGGCACTGCGTATTCCTCAGTTACGAACGGCCGCCTTTACGGCTGGTGTCGTTGGGCATGTTGCCGCCCGAAGACTGACCGCCTTTGCGTCCGGCTTCAGAAGCCTTCTCGCGGTCGTTGGCGAAGTTGCCTGGGTTCTTGCTGCCGCCTTGGCTGCCTTCCTTGCCCTGGGTGCCGGTGCGGCTGTTCTCTTTGTTAGCCATGGTCGTGAAACCTCATATGACTTCAGGAAGCACGGCGTTTTGCCGTACATAGCTTCGGAGTTCGGCGATATCGAGGGATTCGTTTTATTGCGAGAGGTTCGGACCGGTGGCATTAAATAAGCAGTGGTTGCTTATTTGGCGCGCCAAGCGCTCCGGCGCTTTACTCAGCGCCGGACGGGTCCAGCTTGACTTGGCAACGGCCCAGCCAGCCGCCTGTTGCCGCCCAGCCCAACGCAATGGCCGCGCCAATCAGCATCGCCAGTTGCGGGTGCTCCCCCAGCACATCCAATGCCCGCTTGAGCCAACCGCTGAGGGCGTCACCGCCGCGGTAGACCACGGTGTCGATGAAGTTCTTGGCTTTGTACTTGTCTTCTGCCGACAAAACGGTGAAGAGCATCTCCCGCCCCGGCCGGACCAGCGCATATTCACCGGCCCGGCGCACCACCATCACCACCACGAAGGCGGCGAACACCGGCGCCACTGCCAGCCAGACAAAGCCTGCGGCCATGATCAACGGCACCGCCACCAGCAATACGCCCACGCCCATCCTTCGCGCCAGGCGCCCGGTCAGAAACACCTGCGTGAGTATCGCCAAGGCCTGGACCACGGTGTCGATCAGGCCGAACACTTGAGTTTGCCGGGTGCGGTCGGTGAAGGTTTCGCTGACAATACGCGCCTGTTCGAAGTACAGGAACGTGCTGACACTGGCCAGCAGCACCACGAACAGCGCGATGCCCAACAAATAAGGAGAGCGCAGCACGGCAGTAGCCCCCGCGAACGGGTTGCCACCCAACGGCTTGGACGTCGAGCGCTGCAGATGGGCCGGCAGCGGATGACGGTCTCGCCAGCGCTGCAAAAACAGGGCAGCGCCGGTGCTGCCTAGCAGAAATAGCCCGGCCAGTACCAGCAGGCCTGCATGCCCCAGCGGGCCCACCAACAAGGTACCCAGGATCGGCCCGCAGAGGCCGCCCAGGCTGGCACCCGCTGCCAGCAGGCCAAACAACCGTTTGCTTTGTTCGGTGGCAAACAGGTCGGCAAGCACGCTCCAGGCCAGTGAAATGGTCAGCAAGTTGAACACTGACAGCCAGATATAGAAGGCGCGCGCATTCCATACATCGTCCGGAGCCTGGGCAAACAGCACCGCGAACAGCAGCAGATTGCTGGTGAAGAACCCGTAAGTCCAGGGCAGGATATGCCGTCGCCGCACCTTGGATGCCAGCCAGCCGAACAGCGGCAGGCATACCAGGGTGGCGACGAAGGTGCCGGTGAACAGCCACTGCAGGTTATCCACGCCACCGGCCACACCCATGGTCTCGCGCACCGGGCGCAGCATGAAGTAGCCGGTGAACAGCAAGTAGAACAACAACAGGCCAGCAACCACCGCCGGCCCTTCGCCTGGTTGTATGTTCAGCCCTTGGTCCAACCGTCGCCGCCAGCCTTGCATGGTGTCAGCCGAACTGTTCGATCAGCGCCTGTTGCTGCGCCTGGCTGAGCAACGGCGTATGCCCGGCCTTGAGCTGGTCAAGCTGGCGATCAGGCCGGCTGGTGGCGGGAATGACCGTGGTCACTGCCGGGTGGCTGATGGCGAACTTCAGAAACAGCTGTGCCCAGCTGCCGATACCTACTTCTGACGCCCAGCCAGGCAACGCTTGGTCCTTTACCCGGGCAAACAGTCGGCCGTCATCGAACGCCCGGTTGATCAGCACCGCAACGCCCTTGTCTTGGCACAATGGCAGCAGCTCACGCGCGGCCTGTGGGGCGTTGACCGAGTAGTTGATCTGAATGAAATCGAGCGGCTCGCTGCGCACGATCCTGGCCACTTCATCCTGGCCGCTGTTCAGGTAATGGGTGATGCCGACGTAGCGGGTCTTGCCCTGCTGCTTGAGTTCGCGGGCGTAGGGCAGTTGGGTCTGCCAATCACGCAGGTTGTGGATCTGCAGCAAGTCGACTTTGTCGGTGCGCAAGCTGCGCAGGCTGCCTTGCCACTGCGCTTGTGCGTCAGCCTGGCTATCGGCGGCAATCTTGGTGGCTAGAAAGCACTGCTTGTGCCAGCCGCCCTCTTCCAGCAACTGGCCCAGAATGCTGTCGGCACCCCCGTAGTTGGGCGAGGTGTCGATGACCCTGCCACCACCTTCGAAGAAGGCCTTGAGCACCGTGGCAAGCTGCTGGTACTGAGGCGAGCCGGCCTCGACCTCGAAGCTGCCTGAGGTGCCGGCACCGATGACCGGCAAGGCCTCGCCGGTGGAAGGGATAGCGCGCGTCAGCAGGCCACTCGCTGCCCCAGCGTGCAGCCAAGGGCCTGCGGCCAGCAACCCCAAGGCTGCACCGGCGCGTAGGACATCACGACGTGCATACATGGAAAAGCCCCCGTCATGAACCGGAAACTTTCAAGGCTAGCCGCTCTACCCCGCCTCGGCGAGTGATTCTGTATCTGGATGTTAGCGATCAGGCCTGCAACAGCAGGCGCAGGTCCAGGCCGGTTTCACCCATCGGCGGGCACCAGTAATACCCACCGGTCAGTGGCCGGCTGAAACGGTAAAGGCCGTCGATGATGCCGTCTTCCAGGCCGCTCATGCGCCGCAGTTGCACTTCGAAGGCATCGAAGCTGTGGCCCAGCGCCACGAAGGCAAGGCCAGCACCACGGGCGTCAGCCCAGGCGACCGAGCGACGGACCATGAACGCCTCAGGTTCGAAGCTTTCCTGGGCGGTGCGTTTGACGTGCGCGGACGCGGGGGCGTCGTCGAGCTCTTCGTTGTCGCTGAGGCGGCGGCCGATGATGTTGTCCTGGTCCGCCTGGGGCAGCGACTTGAAGTACTCCAAGTCATGCTTCCACAGTTGAAACGCGGCAAAGCTGGAACCGTTGAGGCCAGGGTGTGCGTCGTCAACGATGGCGGCTTGCACGGCGTCTTCGTCCACTGGGTTCTCGGTGCCGTCTTCATAGCCGGTCAGGTCGTGGCCACCCCGGTGCAAAAAGCCATCGACGCTGTCTGCCAGGCGCAACGCCGGTGCCAGCGCGTGTTCCAGGGCCTGCGCCCGCAGCAGCAGGTCGCCACGCTCGTTACCCCGCAGCCACAGCCACAGGGCGTGCTGGGTGCTGGGGTTCTCCACGGCGGCGTCCAGCAGCGGGAATGCACGCAAACCCGGCACGTCACGGCCCAGGGCCTTGGCCAGGGGCGCGCCGACGCCCAGGATCAACTGTTGGCCGTCGACCTGCGGCAGCAAGGCGTCGAGTGCGGCGGGCAGCGCTTCGGGCGAGTGCAGCGTGAAGAACAGGTGGCGGGCATGGGCCGGCACCGGCGTGGCAAGCAGACCTTGCTGAAACGGCATGACAGGCTAATCCTCGGTAAAAGCGCGCATGCTACTGCGCCGGGACGCCCATCGCAACGCGGCATGCAGACGCTGCGGACGGTGCACTCGGTAACAAAAGGTTACCAAGAGGTGGCGCTTTGCAATTAGCTATCAATGCAGTGCCACCTACACTCCTCGGAATCCTTTGTGCGACTCCCTGATCCGAGAGCCCCTTCATGACTGCCTCGCCCCTGCTCACCGCATTTCTGCCCCTGGCCCTTGGCATCATCATGCTCGGCCTTGGGCTGTCGCTGACCCTGGCCGATTTCGCCCGTGTGGTGAAGTACCCAAAGCCTGTGGTGATTGGCCTGGTCTGCCAAATCCTCTTGCTGCCGCTGGTGTGCTTCTTAATCGCCAACGGCTTTGGCCTGGAGTCCGCCCTGGCGGTGGGGCTGATGCTGCTGGCGGCCTCGCCGGGGGGGACCACGGCCAATCTGTTCAGCCACCTGGCCCACGGCGATGTGGCATTGAACATCACCTTGACGGCGGTCAACTCGTTGATTGCGATCCTCACCATGCCGCTGCTGGTGAACCTGTCGCTAGGCTGGTTCATGGCCTCGGACCAGGCCATCCCGCTGCAGTTTGCCAAGGTGTTGCAGGTGTTCGCGATTGTCCTGTTGCCGGTGGCGCTGGGCATGTTGATCCGCCACTTTGCCCCGCGCTTTGCCGCACGCATGGAAAAACCGATGAAGCTGGTGGCGGCACTGTTTCTGGCCTTCACCATCATCCTCGCGCTGGCCAAGGACTGGCAGACGGTGGTCGAGTACGCCCCCGTGGTAGGCCTGGCTGCCCTGTTGTTCAACGTACTGAGCCTGGCCGTAGGCTACTGGGTGCCCCGGCTGTTGAAGATTCCCAAGCGCCAGGCCATCGCCATCGGCATGGAAATCGGCATCCACAACGGTACCCTGGCGATCGCGCTGGCCTTGAGCCCTTCGTTGCTGAACAACGCCACCATGGCGGTGCCGGCGGCGCTGTACAGCCTGATCATGTTCTTCACGGCGGCAGGGTTTGGCTGGTGGGTGAGCCGCGGGCACGTGGCAGAAACCGTTGAGGCTGAGGGCAACGCGGTCAACTGACCGCCGTGACGGTCAGGGCCGCTCGCGCCGGTCGCGCAACTGGCGCTTGAGCACTGCAAGGGGCGGAGCGTAGAAAAAGCCGAACGACACGCTGCCTTGCCGGCCTTTGACCGCATGGTGAAGCCGATGGGCGCGATGCAGGCGCTTGAGGTAGCGGCTGACTGGCCGCGGTTTTTTTGGCCAGTGGCGATGAAAGAAGCCGTCGTGAGCCAGCACATACAACAGGCCGTACCCCGCCACGCCCCCACCCACCCACTGCAAGGGGGCGTACCCGGCTTTACCCAGCGCCACCAGGCCGGCGGCGATCAGCCCCAGCGCAAGCAGGTAAATGTCATTGGTCTCGAGCATGCCCAGGTGTGGCTCATGGTGCGAGCGGTGCAGCCACCAGCCCCAGCCATGCATGATGTACTTGTGCGCCAGTGTGCCGACACCCTCCATGGCCACCAGTGTGCCGAGCAGCACGGCGAGATTGAACAGCATGTAACGGGTCCGGGTGATCGCAAGGGAAGGCGCAAGGTTACCGACTACCCGCTTATTTTTCCATGCAGGCGTGACGGGCTGTAGGCACTTTCCTGATGAAGCCCTTGTCATGTTTTTACCCTTGACCTCGCCTATCTCGGGGCGTAAGGTCCGCGACGCAATTTCGCATCCCCAAACAGGAGTCCTGCATTGGACAGTAGCCCCAGTCGCTTGCGACAGGCCCACTTGGCGAGCTAGTCCGGCAGTGCCCTGCCACTGTCTCGCCGCCATGGCTTGATGGTGGATTTCTTCAGCCCCGTGGCTGCAGCTTCCTCTTTTCTTCCCTTCTGTGGTCCTGCGCATTTTCTGGTTATTCAACCACGCCAACACCCGATGGCGTTCATGCGGGCGTGTGCCCGTGGAAGAGGTTTGCTATGGATTGGAAAGTCTTTCTGCTGCGCGTCAGCATCGCCCTGTTGCTGGGTGCCCTGATCGGCGCCGAGCGTCAACTGCGTCAACGCCTCACTGGCTTGCGTACCAATGCGCTGGTCAGTACCGGCGCTTGCCTGTTCGTACTGATGACCCAGGCTGTACCGGGCATGGCCCCCAACGACGCCTCGCGCGTGGCTGCTTATGTGGTGTCGGGGATCGGCTTTCTTGGGGGCGGCGTGATCATGCGCGACGGTTTCAATGTGCGCGGCCTGAACACGGCCGCCACGCTGTGGTGCACGGCGGCCGTTGGCGTACTGTGCAGCCTTGGGCTGCTGCTGGAAGCGACCCTGGGCAGCCTGGCCGTGTTGTGCGCCAACATCCTGCTGCGCGACATCGCCCAGCGCCTGGACCGCCAGGACATTGTCCCGGCCACTGAAGTGGAGCAACGCTTCGAAGTGCGAGTTGTGTGCCGTGCCGAGGATGAAATCCAGGTCCGCAGCCTGATGTTACACAGCCTCGGCGACCCGGAGCTGCGCCTGCAATCGCTGCACAGCGAAGACCTGCCCAACCCGGCACGCCTTGAAGTACGCGCCGAACTGCTGGGCAACCCGCAGGCACCGGCGCAGTTGGAACGGCTGGTCAGCCGGGTGAGCCTGGAAAAAGGTGTAAGCTCGGTGCGCTGGCAGTTGCAGCCGCAAGAGGTGGCGGCAGACTGACGCCTACCCACCCAGCCAACGGATTACAGGACCCGACTGTGCACATACGCCCTACCCTCACCTGCGATATCCCCTGGCTGGCCGAGGTCGAGCGTTCAGCCGCGCAGGCTTTCGCCCAACTGCCGGCGCTGGCGTGGCTGGCACAAGGCGAAGTACTGAACAGCACAGCGCATCAAGGATTCGTCGATGCAGGCGCAAGCTGGCTGGCGGAGGGTGACGCCGGGCAGATCCTAGGCTTTGTGTGCGCACGGCGGGAGCAACAGGCATTGCACATTCATGAAATTTCCGTGCGCCGGGAGGCTCAAGGGCGAGGGATCGGGCGCCTGCTGCTGAATCAACTGGTCGATGCGGCGCAAGCCGCCGGCGTTCGGGAACTGACCTTGACCACCTTTGTCGACGTGCCCTGGAATGCACCTTTCTATGCACGCTTTGGGTTTGAAACTATTGATGAAGGCCTGCTGTGCTCGCGGCTCGTTAACATCCTGGCCAACGAGCGTGCCCACGGGTTTGTCGGGCGTTGTGCAATGCGCATGAGCATCGGCTGAACAGCACCTGCCTTGCTCGCCCTTGATAGGCGATCATGGGTCTACACCTGCTGCGGTACTGTTGGCCACGCAGTAACCGTCCCGCCCCTGCCGCTTGGCCTGGTACAACGCGCTATCTGCCGCCGCCATCAGGCGCTCGGGCGTTATGGCTTGCCGAGCCGGGTCGCCGATCGCAATGCCGGCACTGAACGTCACCCGCCCCAAGGGGCTGCCACCGTGCTCGATCACATGGCGGCGCAACACCTGCTGTATTTCCTGCACGACAAGCTCGGCGCCCGGCCCATCGGTGTCGGGCATCAATAGCGTGAACTCCTCGCCACCGAAGCGCACCGCCAGGTCTGCCGGGCGCTTCAACGCCTGTTGCAGCAGCTCGGCGAAACGCCGCAGGCACTGGTCGCCGGCAAGGTGCCCGTAACGGTCGTTGTAAGCCTTGAAGTGGTCGAGGTCGAGCATCACCAGCGCTACTGGGTAACCTTGCCGTCGAGCCCGCCGCACCTCGGGCTCAAACACTGCATCCAGCCGCCGGCGGTTGCCAAGCCCAGTCAGGCTGTCGGTCAAGGCTAGGGATTTCAGCGTCTGGTGCGCCTGGTGCAAAGCGCGCTCTATCACAATACGTTCGCGCAGTTGGCGCAAGACCACCCCGCCGAACGCTGCCAACCCCACCAGCAATAGCAACAGCACAGCCACTGATTTGATCGCGTCATGCCGCCAGGGCGCCACAATGGATTCCCGCGACAGGCCAGCCTCTACCACCAACGGGTAACTCGACAGCGCCCGGTATGCATATAGGCGAGGCGTGCCATCGACTACTGCCACTGCTTCGACAAGCCCTTCATTGGCGTAGGGCAAGTGATTGCGAAAGACGTCACTGTTGGCCAAGGTCCGCCCAACCACCCTCGAAACGAACGGGCGACGGACCAGAATCGTGCCGTCACGCTTGGCCAGTACCAGCGCGCCACGCTCGTCGATCTTGAAATCGCCGTAATAGCGCACGAACCAGTCTACTTTGATCGTGCCCAACAGCACCCCGGCAAAATGCCCGTCGGGGTATTCCAGGCGTCGCGAGATAGGAATGATCAAGTCGCCGGTCGAGCGGCTGCGCACCACCGAACCGATGCGTACCTGCCGGTCGCGATGATTGCGGTGGTAAACGAAATAGTCGCGGTCAGCATTGTTGAGGTTGGGCGGTAGGGTCGCCTGGTCGGTAACCAGCCAGCGGCCATCCGCGCCATACACGAACAGCCCGTGCAACTGCGGCATGAGCGCTTTTTGCCGCGCAAGCAATGCCTGCAGGCGCGGGCGGTTCATATGCTCGAAACCATCGCCCTCCAGACGCTCGGCCAAGGACGCGCTGACGACATCCACTTGGCGAATGGCGTCCTCGGCGTGTTGCGCCGTCGCCCGAGCCAGGTTGGTCACCATGTTTTCGGCATTGCTGAACGCGTGACGGTAATCACGCCAGATTCGCCAGCCTTCTACCATTACGAAGGCCAGCATCACCACCACCATGAACGCCAGGACCTGGCGGAACAACGCCACGGCGCGGCCCTCGCCCGCTACCGCGAGGTGCCCATCGTCATCCTGTTTTCTGGCTGCGCACATCCTATTCCCTTGTTGTCTCGCGTTCGCCGCTTATGACTATAGTTCAGCGCTGCTTACGCGAAGCCAGCTCGATCCACACCGGTGCATGGTCGCTGGCCTTGGGTTCGTTGCGTACCCAGGCGTCCACGCCTGCAGCCTTTAGGTAAGGCGCAAGTTCAGGGTTGAGCAACACATGGTCGATGCGCAGCCCGGCGTTACGCTGCCAGTGATTGCGAAAATAGTCCCAGAAGGTATAAACCCGCTCGTCAGGGTGCAGGTGGCGCAGCGCATCTGTCCAGCCCTGGTTGAGCAAACGCTGGTAGCAATCGCGGGTCTCAGGTTGCAGCAGCGCGTCCTTGAGCCAGGAGCGCGGGTTATAGATGTCGAAATCGGTGGGGACGACGTTGAAATCGCCGGCTAACACTGCCGGGTGCCCGCTCTTATGCAAACTGGCCGCATGGTCGATCAGGCATTGGAACCAGCGCAGTTTATAGTCGAACTTAGGCCCGGGTTGCGGGTTGCCGTTGGGCAGGTAGAGGCAGCCGATGATCAGCCCCTGCACGGCTGCCTCCAGGTAGCGGCTCTGGCCGTCATCCTCCATGCCGGGTAGGCCGCGGCGCACTTCGAGTGGCTCACTGCCACGCGCGAGAATGGCAACGCCGTTCCACGAAGGCTGCCCTTGGTACAAACACCCGTAGCCCACCGTTTCTAGCGCTTCACGCGGGAACTGCAGGTCGGGCGCTTTCAGCTCTTGCAGGCAGGCGATGTCAGGCTTCTCTCGCTCTAGCCAGGCGATCAATGCCGGCAATCGGCTGCGAATGCCGTTGATATTGAAGGTGGCGATCTTCAGCGCTTTCATGCGTCAGGGTCGTCGATATGCGCCTGTACTGCATCTTCGAGCGCGCTGATGTGTACCTGGTCGGCCATGGCCTTGAGCTGCAACCAGTCATCCCAGTCGATGGCGCCGTCATCACGCAGGGCTTCGGCCGTGCGCACCAGTTCATGATGATAGGCATCCGGTGACTCGCGCTGGTAACTGACATCGTCATACTGGGCGTACCAAGCCTGCAACTCAGGGATGCTGCGTTCAATGCTCATGTGCGTGGCTCCTCGCTAGCCGCTTTGAATGTGTGAGCCTTGCCCTGCGCCAGCGTTCAACCTCACTGAGAAAAGGAGCCGGCCGGCAAACTCTTTAAACCTTTGCCGCCTGCGAGCGCTCAACTGTAAGCGACACTGAAGTCGCGCCAACGGTTAAGGAGTGAAGCATGAGCAATTTATTGATCAAGCGCATCGGGTTGTCGATAGCATTGGGCCTGGCCTCTGTGCATGCGATGGCAGCGAGTTCCGATGATTTCGTTGACGCGGCCACCGAAGCGGGTATTGCGGAGGTGGTGACAGGCAACCTGGCCAAAGAGAAAAGCCAGAGCGCCGATATCAAATCATTCGCACAGCAGATGGTGACTGACCATACCCAGGCCAACCAGAAGCTTGGCGACATTGCCCGTAAACTCGATATTTCTGTCCCGGATGAAGCAGCGCTGACCGACAAGGTCAAGAAGATGATCTTGGAATGGCGTGATGAATCCTTTGACAAGTCTTATATCAACAACCAGGTCGATGCCCATGAGAAGGCCGTCGAATTGTTCAAGAAAGAAGCGACATCGTCCGATAAGGCTGAACTGAAGGCATTCGCCAGCGCTACGCTGCCTAAACTCGAACAGCACCTGGAGCATGCCAAGGCACTTCAGGCCAAGCACGGTAAGTGAGGCCAGATATGAGTAATGATGCATTGCGCTCGGAAGTGTTGACCCGTCTGCTGCATGCCCACCCCGAGGGGTTGGGCAAGGAGGTGCTGGACAACTACCGCGGTGAAAAAGCGGTGGCCGGCATGTTGAAGACACTCCAGGACCACGGATTGATTCACGATGGCGCCGTTGCCATAGACGGTGATCACCGCATTAGTCTGCAGTATCCGATAAAGCTGTCCGCTTCGGGGGTAGAAGCCGCGAAGCAATTGGCGCGCTAGCCAACGTGAATGCGGGGCCGCTCAGCGGCCCCTTCTCTCATTTATCTTTCTCGACGTCACGCGGGGCGATAGCCGGGCCTTGCGGGTCAACCTGCGGGTCTTCCAAGTCTGGTGAGTCCGGGTCGAACCCCAGGTCTTCCTGTTTGTCACCGTGATCGGAAGAATGAGGCCCCTCTTGCTGTGTGTGCTGCTTTCCAGGCGTTGGCATGGCACTTTCTCCTGTGAATGTATACGGAAGAAAGCATCAGCCCGAGGAAGTTTGATTTATCAGTAGCTCATTTTGCTTGAGTGGCTTCGCTCAATTGCGAGCGAACCGCCTTCAGCGCCTCATCGCGCTCTAGCAGCTCATCCTGCAGACGCTGCACTTGGCGCACCTGTTCGGCATACAGTTCGCGCTTGTCTTCCAGGTTTTGCGTTTGCACATCCAACTGCCGCCGCATTTCCTCGGTCGCCCCTTGGGCTTGAGCCAAAATAGTTCGCAGGCCCTGAATCTGCGCGTCCCGCTGTTCAAGCAGTTCGTCACGTGCCTTGCGTTCGCTGGTGGCCTGGCGATGCTCGCCGAGCAAGCGCTCGTTATCACGGTGCAGGCGGGTCAGTTCGTCCTGCTTGACCATCATGCCCTGCTGCAGTTGCCGTACTTCAACTTGCAACTGTTGCAGTTGCGCCTCGTGGCGGCGCTGGTCCTGCTCGCGCTGTTCGCGGCTGGCGCTGCGGTAGTGCTCCAGGGCATCGCGGGCGTGGCGATGCTTGTCTTCGAGTGACCGCACCTGCTCTTCCTTGTCGTTCAGGCGCAATTGCAGCTCGCCCAATGACTGATTGAGGCTGGCACTGCGCAGTTGCTCAGCCTGCAAGGTGCTTTGCGTGGACAGCAGTTTCTCTGATTCGGCAGCCAATGCCGAGTCCTGGATCTTTTGCTGTTGAAGCGCCGCAGCCAGCGCTTCTTGGGCCAACTGCAATTGCGCTTCGAGCTGTTCGCGTTGCTGGGTGAAAACGCTTTCGGCCTCTTCGATACGTATATCCGCCTCTTCCTGCAGCTGTGTTGCCAACTGCCCGACAAACCGCCCAAGCGTATCGCTCAACCCAGGGGCGCCCGCCGTTGCCACGGTTTGCTGGCCATTGAGCTCCTTCAGGTAGCGATGAATCGTGCTTTTCGAGCCGGTGTTGCCCAGCTCGATACGTACCGCATCGATGCTGGGGTTCTCCCCGCGGGCGATCAGCGCCTGACGCGCTTGCTGCACTACCACCTTGTTGATACCGCCCCGGGCCATGCTTGCTCCTACGATTTTGTACTGGAATACGTAATATGTAATTACGTACTAATTTTGACCGTTCAGCACCTCTAATTCAAGTGCTAGTTAACATGGAATAATCACGGCTTATCGCATGTGAACGGCTGAATAAGCGGTTTTTGACTGGGAAACGCGTACACGAAGCGCAGAAAGCAAAACGCCCCGCCTGGCAAAAGCCAGCGGGGCGTTGCGTTTGCAGCGTGCCGCGATGTCAGGCCAAGCGTTCAACCTGCGCCGGCGTACGCCGCATCAGCACCTTGCCGTTGCGCACCGACGCCAGCGCATGCCCCTGGCTGCGCACCATCTCGTAATCATCCGGCGCCGACAGCAGCAGCAGGTTCGCCGGCCGCCCCACCTCGATGCCATAACGCTCCCCCAGGTTGAGCGTGCGGGCGCTGTTGTCGGTGATCAGGTCCAGGCAGCGTTGCAAGTCTTCGTAACCGAGCATGTGGCAGATGTGCAGCCCGGCTTCAAGAATGCGCAAGATGTTGCCATTGCCCAGCGGGTACCACGGGTCGACGATCGAGTCCTGGCCAAAGCACACGTTCATGCCCGCCCGGTCGATCTCCGCCACGCGGGTCACGCCGCGGCGCTTGGGGTAGCTGTCGAAGCGCCCTTGCAGGTGAATGCTCTCGGTCGGGCACGAGACGAAGTTGATGCCCGACAACTTGAGCAAACGGAACAGCTTGTAGCAGTAGGCGTTGTCGTAGGAGCCCATGGCCACGGTATGGCTGGCCGTGACCCGGGCGCCCATGCCGCGCACCCGCGCTTCCTCGGCCAGCACTTCGAGAAAGCGCGACTGCGGGTCGTCGGTTTCGTCGCAGTGCACGTCCACCAGGCAGCCGGTTCGCTCGGCCAGGTCCATCAGGAACTTGACCGACGACACGCCCTGGTCGCGGGTGTTTTCGAAATGCGGAATGCCGCCGACCACGTCGGCGCCGATGGCCACGGCTTCGGTCATCAGCGCCCGCCCGTTGGCATACGACTCGATGCCCTCCTGCGGGAAGGCGACGATCTGCAGGTCGACCAGGTGGCGTACTTCGTCACGCACTTCGACCATGGCCTTGAGGGCAGTGAGCTTGGGGTCGGTGACGTCGACGTGAGTGCGCACATGCTGGATGCCATGGTCCACCAGCATGTTGATGGTCTTTTTGGCGCGGCCCTTGATGTCTTCGTGGGTGGTGATTTCCTTGCGCTCGGCCCAGCGTTCGATGCCTTCGAACAACGTGCCGCTCATGTTCCACTTCGGCTCGCCGGCCGTCAGGGTGGCATCCAGGTGAATGTGCGGCTCGACAAAGGGGGCTACCACCAGGTTCTGTTTGGCATCCAGGTCATCAGCGCCGCCTGGCGCCACCGGGTCGGCCTGTGGCGTGATGCTGGCGATGCGGTCACCGTTCAGTTCGATGCGAAACAGGCCAGCCTTGCCTCGCAGTTTTGCGTTGATGATATTCATGGCGTTACTCCTTGCCTTGGGCTTCGGTCATGCGCCACACCAGCATGGCGACCGAAGCATTCATACGGAAAAGCGGGTCGTCCAGCGACTGCCCGCTCAGGTGTTCGATGCGTTGAATGCGTTGATTGATGGTATTGCGGTGCAGCCCCAGGCGTTGCGCGGCTTTGAGGCCGTTGCCGTTTTCCTTGAGCAGGGCATCGAGGGTATGCACCAGTGTATTAGGGTGCTTGCGGCCAGGCGCTATCAGCGGCCCTAGTGTCTGAGTGACGAAGTCGTCGATCAATGACCGATCGACGATCCCTTGCAACAGGCGCAGCACGCCCAGCTCGCTGAAATCGCAATAGCCATTGGCGGGACGCAGGTGCTGCGCCACTTCCAATGCCTGGCGTGCCTCGTTGAGCGCGCGGCGGTAATGCGCGCAATCTTCTGCGAGGGTCGACAGCCCCATGTACAGGCCCAGCTCCCCTGCCACGCCCGCCAATTGCCGGTGCAGGGCGGCCAGCGTAGCAGGCAAGCCCAGTGTATCGGGCAGCAACACTACGAACAGGTCACCCGGCAAGTGGGCCGTCACGGTGCCCGGCCGGCTGCGGCACCAGGCCTCGAGCTGGTCTTCAAGGGCTTGGCGAATGCCTTGCCACAAGCGCTCGCCTTGGGCCAGCCCATGGCGTTCAAATACGCCATCGACGCCCGACAAACGCAGCGCCAGCAGGCGTCGCGGCTCGTCCAGCGCCAGGGCCAGGTGCATTGCCCGTTGCCGGGCGATGGCCAGGCTTGGGTAGTCGCCGGTCAACAGTTGCCCGAGGATGTCGTTGCGCGAGCGCCGCACCTGGGTCATCTGCACCAGGGCCGTGCCGATCAGGTGGGTGACCACGACCATTTTCAGCGCATAGGGCTGCTCGATCAATGGCAAACCCAGTTGCTCGGCGCGGGCAACCACCGCTGGCGGGATAGCCTGGATGAACGTGCCGCCGGTGAGGATCACCATGCCGGCAATACCCACGGCCTCGCCGTCTTCCACCAGGCTTAGCAGGTTGGCCTCGCCACGCGGGTGGTTGATGCCGGTGACGAACACCAGTTCGCCGCCCATCACCCACTCGGCGATGCCTTCGTTTTCCGCGACGTAAGGCCAGCGCACCCGGCGCTGCAGGTTGCGTGCGCCTGCGCGAACGGTCATCTCCTGCAAGCCAGGCAGGTGCAAAATTTCTTCCAGTGCCAGGCTCACGGCTCGACACCGGCCTCGCCCACCACCCGGCGTCGGCCGCTCAGTTCAAGCAAGAGGATGTAGCACAGCGCCGAGGCAGCAATACCTACCAACGGCGCAACCCAGGGCGAGGCATACGCCAGTACCGCGCCGACGGCATAGGCACAAAGCCCCCTCAGGTTGTAACGCGGCAGGGTGGCTGTAGCCAATGCGGGATACTGGCCACGGTGGCGATACCAGAAATCAGCCATGATCACCCCACCCACTGGTGGGATGACCGAACCCAACAGCACCAGGAACGGGATCAGCAATTCGTACATGCCGCCAATCGCCAGCACAATGCCCACCCCTGCGGCCACCAACGTCGCGGTCCGCCGGCGCTCGCTGCGCAGCAGGTGGCAGGCGGCTGCCGACACGTTGTAGATGGTCGGGCCCTGGATCGTCCAAAGGTTCAGGCAGAGCATCACCACCGCCGCGAACGACAGGCCCTGCAGCATCATCACCTCGACGATGTCGGCCTGCTGATACACCATCGCGCACCAGGCACCGGCAACCACCATCAGGCCGTTGCCCAGCAGAAACGCAACGATGCTGGCAACCACAGCCACCCGCCCGCTGCGTGCCAGGCGTGTCCAGTTGGTGGCCTGGGTGGCGCCACTGGCGAAGGTGCCGAAGACCATGGTCACGGCCGCCGAAAAGGTCATGGTTTCGTGTGGCACCACTGCAGCAAGGCCAGCAAAGCCCCCGGCATCGTGGGTGGCAATGTACATCGACACCAGCAACAGCACGAACATCAAGGGCACTGATACACGCGACAACAGGTCCAGCCCTTTGAAGCCGATAATGGCCGTAATACTGAAGCCCAGGCCGAACAGCACCATCAGCGGCACGGTAAAACCACCTGCCAGGCCCAACAATTTGACCAGCACGATCGCTACGGTCGCGGTGCCCCAGGCGTACCAGCCCAGTTCAGCGAACCCCAGCAAGAAGTCGGAAAGTCGGCTGCCCGCTTCACCGAAACAGAAGCGGCCCATCAACACGGTATTCAGTCCACTGCGTGACGCGATGAACGCCAGGGTTGCGGCGTAGAACGCCAACAGCGTGTTGCCGACCGTGGCAACCCACAGCATGTCGACGAAGTTGAAGGCCATGCCCAATTTGCCACCGGCGAACATCGTGCCAGTGAAGAACGTGAAGCTGAACAGCACCATGGCTATCGGTAGCAGGCCCTTGCGGGACGACTGCGGGGCTTCGCAAAGCGGGAATTCGGTAGGTGAGCTCATTGCGCGGGGCTCCGGGTGGTAGTCGGGAGCAGAAAGAGCAATATGCGGGCCGGTTTAACAAGGGATGGAAACCGAAGCGCAACAGGCGAACGGCACAGGCAACGCTGTGCACTCTGCATATTTAAGCATCGAAACAGGCGAGATGATGTGTGCCAGCTGCCTTGAATTGAGGCATTTACGCACCAAAGGTGAACAGCGCTGAGTACTTTTCACCCAGGCTGCGGGCAAGGTTTTGCCTACGAGGGCGCGGTGTCGCGGGCAAGCACACATCTTAAATGCATTATTCAAATATCAGCGCTAATTTATATTCGTAAAAATAATAATAAAAATAGATCAAAACAGTATTTCTTCCCGCCCCTACCCCCTTGCTACAGTCCCCTCAGACCCGACCCCTCGCATGGTGGAGGCCCCGATTCATCCATCTGCGAGCCCTGCCCTTGAAACGGCGGACATGGCAGAACGGATGAGCGGCAAACGATCATTTCCTCCGTGAGGTACTGCCATGAGCCAACCTGCTGCGCGCCACAGTGTCGCCCGCCTGCCCAACCTCGACCATCGCCTGCAAATCACCGCTGCGCCCACGTTAAGCGACCCGCTCGCCGAGCGCCTGCACCGCAAGCAGCGCCTTGCAGCGTCCTATCGGCTGTTCGCCGAACTGGGCTTTGAAGTAGGCCTGGCCGGCCATTTTACGGCACGCGACCCGATCGAGACCGACCACTACTGGATCAACCCTCTAGGGGTGCCGTTCTCGCACATTCGCACCCGTGATCTGCTGCGGGTAAACGGCGAAGGCCAGGTGGTCGAAGGCGATGGCCTGCTTAATACCAGCGCCCTTGAGCTGCATTACGCGTTGCAACGCGCCCGGCCTGACGTGGTGGGTATCGCCCACCTGCATGGCTTCCATGGGCGAGTATGGTCAGCGCTGGGGCGTTTGTTCCAGCCGATCACCGCTGAGTCGTCTGCCTTCGCCGGTGAGCAGGTGCTGTTCGACCGCCACGCCCTGCGCACGCCCGAAGGCGGCCTGCTGCATGACCGCGACCAAGTGGCACAAGCGTTCGTCGAAACCTTCGCCGACAACAACCTGCTGGTCTGGCAGAACCACGGCCTGTGGACCACGGGCCAGACTGTGGAAAGCGCCGCCTGGCGCTTCATCCTCGCCGACGACAGCGCCCGCGCCCACCTGTTGGCTTACGCTGCCGGCCAACCGCGTATCCCGGACCTGGACGAAGCCCCCGTCAACCCTGCCCAACGCGAGCTGTTCGGTTGGCTGAACTTCCTGCCTCTGTGGGACCGCATCGTCCAGCAACAACCCGACCTGTTGGACTGAGGCGCACCCTATGGCAATCAGCATCAGCCGCCGCACCTTGCTACGCAACAGCGCCATTGCCGGGCTGGCCGTAGGCTTGGCCCCCGCCCTGGCACGCGCCAATGAAGCCTTGCGGGTTTGGCGCTACAAGGGCCAGGCCGCGAGTTTTCTCGCCGACGCGGGCCAAGCGCAAACACCCTACCCGCTGCACTGGGTAGACGTGCCCGGGGGCGCCATGGTGCTGGAAGCCTTTGCCAGCAACAGCCTCGACTACGCCTTCATGAGCCCGGTGTTGCCGCTGTTCGCCAGCGTGGCCGGTAACCCGCTGGTGTTGATCGCCAGCTACCAAGGCGAGCAGAACCGCAGCAGTGTGATCGTCAAACGCGGCAGCGGCATCGCCTCCATCGCTGACCTCAAGGGCAAGCGCGTGAGCTTCGTCCGCGCCACCGACACCCACTACCTGATACTCAACCTGCTGCGCGACAACGGCCTGACCCTTGCCGATATCCAGGCCAGGCCCATGCCTGCCCGGGATGCGCTGGTGGCATTTCAAAACGGCCACCTGGACGCCATCGTCGCCGGCGGTATCGGTGCCCTGCAAGCGCAGACGGCCATGGATGGCGTGGCGCTGGCCGACGCCAGCCCCTATCACTGCGGCAACTACCTGATTGCAACCACCGCCCAGGCGTTGCAACAGCCGGGCAAACAGGCCGCCATTCGCGACTTTTTGCAGCGCGAAAAAGCCACTTGGGACTGGGTCGAGCACAACCCCCATGAATGGGCTGCACGTAACCAAGCCCTGACCGGGATTCCCAGTGATCTCTACCTGCAGCAGTTCGCCCAGCGTCAGCAACCTTGCCGGCTATTGCCCGTCAGCGAGGCAGACATCGTTGCCCAGCAGCACATCGCCGACCTGTTCCACGACAGCGGGCTGATCCCCCAGGCACTGGATGTGCGGGGCTTCTGGGACGACCGCTTCACCCCCTTGCTCAGCGGCTAGGGACCCGCCGCGGCACACCGTACCGGCGCGCGCCGGACGATTCACAGGCACCTCAGCCACGGGAGCAACGGACCTCCTGCGGGCCAGGCTGCGCCTGCACTGCGTGAAACACCTTATGAGAGCCCGTTCGATCGCACATCCAGGGCCTGATCTGCCAATCGAACCCAAGGAACAGTCATGAAGTCTGTGTTTACCTCTTTAACGCTGGCACCCGCCGTATTCGCTGGCTACCTGCTCACCCCCCTGGCCATGGCAGCGGAGGATGATGCCGCCCTCGACACGGTGATCGTCACCGGCTCGCGGGGCAGCGAAGTGCGTACCGTCACCAGCAGCCCGGCACCGATCGACGTCATCGACAGCAAGCAACTGGAGCAAACCGGCGAGTCCAGCCTGCGCGGTGCCCTGCAGAAAACCCTGCCATCATTTTCCCAGCGCCCTTCCGGTTCGTCCAATGACAGCATCGCCCGCCCCTATAGCTTGCGCGGGCTTAATGGCTCCAACGTACTGGTGCTGGTCAACGGCAAGCGCCGCCACAACAGCGCAGTGATCAACCTCGACTCCACCGCCGCCTACGGGACCAACCCGGTGGACCTGGACATGATCCCCATCAGTGCCATCGACCACGTCGAAGTGCTGCGCGACGGCGCCTCGGCGCAGTACGGCTCGGACGCCATCGCCGGGGTGATCAACATCATCCTCAAGCAGCGCGACAACGGCGGATCGGCCAGCACCCAGTACGGTCAATACTACGAGGACGGCGACGGCGGTAACCTGCGGCAAACCCTCAACCAGGGCCTGGCCCTGGGCGACAACGGCGGCTTCTTCAACTATGCGTTGGACGCTAAGTCAGTCCAGACCGCCACCCGCTCGCGCGCCGCTACCGGCAACCTATATTTCGCCGGCGACCCGCGCAACGACACCGCCGACCGCGAAGTGCAAAAAAACGGCCTGCCCAAGATCAAGGCCATCAACCTGTCGTATAACGCCGAATTGCCGGTGAGCGACGCGCTGACCCTGTACTCCTTCTCGACCTTCAGCAAGCGTGATGCCCGCGGCGGGCAAAACTACCGCCGGCCCAATTCTACTAACATCATCCCCGAGATCTACCCGGACGGCACTGCCCCCTTCTACACCCTGGAAGAAACCGACTACCAGGCAGCCGCCGGTGGCAAGGGCGAGTTCGCCGAATGGCACTGGGACCTGAGCTCCACCTTCGGCCGCGACAAAGGCCAAGCCGGTGCCGACGAAACCCTCAACGCCTCGCTCGGCCCGACCAGCCCGACCCGCTTCGACACCTATACCAATATTTTCGACCAGTGGACCAACAACCTCGACCTGACCCGCGCCTTCGAGGTTGGCCTGGCCAAGCCCTTGCAGGTTTCCTGGGGCCTGGAACACCGCCACGAACGGTACAAGACCGAGTCCGACGACCCGCTCTCGTACATCAACGGCGGCTACTTCTACCCCAGCGGCCCCTTGGCCGGCCAACCGGCAGCGGTGGGCGCCCAAGGTGCAATTACCCTGACCCCGGAAGATGAAGGCCAACTCAGCCGCAACAGCTACGCCAGCTACCTCGACTTGGGCCTGAACCCGACGGAAAAACTCTGGCTCGGCGTGGCCGCGCGCTTCGAAAAATACGATGACAGCAGCGGCAATACCCGCAGCGGCAAGTTTTCTGCACGTTACGACTTCACGCCTACCTTTGCCCTGCGCGGCACTCTCAGCAACGGCTTTCGCGCCCCGTCGCTGTCGCAGTCGGTCTACGCCCAGACCGCCAACCAGTACACCACCGTCGACGGTGTGGCGCAGTTCGTCGAAGCCAAGACCGTGCGGGTGGATTCGCCGTTGGCTAAAGCCCTGGGCGCCGAAGACCTCAGCCCGGAAAAGTCACGCAACATCAGTATCGGCCTGACCTGGCAACCCTTGCCGCAGGCCAGCGTGACCCTGGATGCCTACCAGATCGAAATCCGCGACCGCATTGCCTTGACGGGCTTCCTTTATGGCAACGGCGTCGATCAGCAACTGGTCGCCAACGGCTACAAGCCAGGCTACCGCGTCAAGTACTTCACCAACGCGGCCGACACCACCACCCGTGGCGTCGACCTGGTGGCCGACTACCGCGTCGACTACGGGCGCTTTGGCCGGGTCAAATACGGCCTGGGGGTCAACTACAACAAGACCATCATCGACGACATCAAGCAGACCCCGGCATCGCTGCGCGCCGCAGGCAACAACCTCGAACTGTTCGACCGCGTCGCCCAGGGTTACCTGACCGTGGCCAACCCCAAGACCAAGCTGATGCTCAGCGCCAACTGGCAGATCGAGCGCTTCACCATCAACGCCGGCCTGACCCGCTACGACAAAGTCATCGCCCGCGACGCCAACCCCGATTATGACGTGACCTACGGCGCCAAGTGGCTGACTGACCTGGAAGTCGCCTACGCCCTGACCGACCACTTCGATGTCGCCGTGGGTGCCAACAACCTGTTCGACGTGCGTGCCGACAACAACGGCTACCCCGCCGGCGATACCAATGGCTTCCCCAAGTTCGGTGCCATTTCGCCGTTCGACCCTTACGGCGGCTTCTGGTACACGCGCATCGCCTACAACTTCTGACCCTACCTACACAGCGCCCGCCGTGTGTGGCGGGCGCCAGGAGAAGCACCATGAGCCACGGCCCGTTCATACTCGGCGCGTTCATCCCCGGCACCCTCAGCGGCAGCGCCTGGCGCCTACCGGAGGCACCGCTCGATACCTTCAAGAGCCTGGAGCATTACCAATACATTGCCCGCAAACTGGAAGCCGGGCGGTTTCACGCGCTTTTTTTCAACGACACCCTCGACGTCAAACTCGACCTGGCCCTGCAGCGTGGCCCCAACAGCGTGCGTTGGGACCCTTTGATCCTTGCCCCGGCGCTGGCCGCCAGCACCCGCCATATCGGCCTGATCGCCACGGCCAGCAGTACTTATAACGAGCCCTACAACATCGCCCGCAAATACGCTGCACTGGACCACCTGAGCGGAGGCCGTGCCGGCTGGAACCTGGTGACGTCGCTGGGCGGCGGCGAAAACTTCAACCGCCAGGAGCACGTCGAACACGATGACCGCTACGCCCGTGCCGAGGAGTTCTACGACGTGGTCAGCGGCCTGTGGGACAGCTGGGCCGACGATGCGTTTGTCCAGGACAAGGCCACTGGTACCTGGCTGGACATCGACAAACTGCATGTGCTCGAGCATCAGGGCGAGCACTTCCAGGTGCGCGGGCCGCTCAACGTGGCGCGATCGCCGCAAGGTCACCCAGTGGTCGCCCAGGCCGGCGCTTCTGTGGCTGGCAAGCGGCTCGCAGCGCGGGTTGGCGAATTGATCTTCACCGCCCAGCACACCATCGCCCAAGGCCAGGCGTTCTACCAGGAGACCAAGCAGGCCGCCGCCGGTTTCGGGCGCCGTGCCGATGCACTGAAAGTGTTGCCGGGCGTCTCGCCGGTAGTGGGCAAGACACAGGCTGAAGCCCAGGCCAAGTACGACCGCCAGCAAGAACTGCTGGAGCCCAAAGCCTTTCTCAGTTCCATCTCGCGTTTCGCCAGCCTCGGCTACGACCTCTCGGAATTGCCCTTCGACGAAGTGGTGCCCCTGCCCCCAGAGACCTTCACCACCAACACTCACCAGAGCCGGCAAAAGCTGGTGTTCGACCTGATCCGCCGCGAGCGGCCGACCGTGCGTCAACTGTTCAACCAACTCACCTCCGGCGGCCATCGCATCCTGATCGGCACCCCGCAGAGCATCGCCGACGACCTGCAGGCCTGGTACGAAGCCGGCGCCGCCGATGGCTTCAACATCATGTTCAGCGGCCTGCACTCAGCCATCGATGACTTCGTAGATGGCGTGATCCCAGAGCTGCAACGCCGCGGCCTGTTCCAGCGCGAATACGCCGGCACCACCCTGCGGCAAAACCTAGGCCTGCCTTACCGCGCCAACCGCTTCTTTTAAGGAGAGCCCATGTTCCGACCCCTGGCGACACTGAGCCTGGCCATCGCCCTGAGCCTGGCCGGCTGCGATGGTAAAAGCGTGCAGCAGGCCAACACGGGCGCCCCGGCGCAGCCGCAGCATGGCGGCGTGCTGCGGGTGGCGTTCGACGGCGACCCCAACTGCATCGACCCGCAACAGGCGGGCAACAACACCGCCCTCAACGTTGGCCGGCAACTGGTGGACTCGCTGACCGACCAAGACCCGCAGACCGCCGAGATCGTGCCCTGGCTGGCCGAGCGCTGGGAAGTCAGCGACGATTCGCGCCAGTTCATCTTTCACCTGCGTGAAGGGGTGACCTTCAGCGACGGCAGCGTGCTGGACGCCGCAGCGGTCAAGGCCAATTTCGAGGCCATCGTCGCCCTCGGTGCCCAGGCACAACTGGCCAGCACTTACTTGGCTGGCCTTGAAACCGTCGAAGTCATTGGGCCGCTGAGCGTGCGCATCCGCTTCAAACAGGCCAACGCGCAGTTCCTTCAGGCGACCTCGACCATGAGCCTGGGGCTGCTGGCACCCAGTACCCTGGCACGTAGCGCCGAACAACGCTGTCAGGGCGCCTTGGTGGGCTCCGGGCCATTCAACGTAAAAAGCTTCGAGCACAACCGCCTGGTGCGCATCGAAGCCCGCGCCGATTACGCCTGGCCGTCTTCGCTGGCCGAACACAAGGGCCGTGCCTGGCTGGAGGCTATCGAGTTTCACATCCTGCCCGAGTCCGGTGTGCGCCTGGGCAGCCTGCTGTCCGGGCAAATCGACGTGAACACCAGTGTGCCGGTACAGGACGAAGCGGTGCTGCAGGCCCAGGGCATTGCGTCCATCGCGCGGTCCAACCCAGGCATCGTCTTCAACCTGACGCCCAACGAGTCCCGCCCGCCGCTGGACGATGCCAAGGTGCGTCAGGCACTGAACAAGGCGATCGACCGCAGCCAGTTCAAGGGCGTGATTTCCCGCTACCAGAAACCAGCAAGTTCCGTGCTCGCCAGCAGCACGCCCTACTACCAGGACCTCAGCGCGGTGCTCGCCTATGACCCACAAGGTGCCGGCCAACTGCTGGACAGCGCCGGCTGGCACAAGGGGGCCGACGGTTGGCGGCAGCGCGATGGCAAGCGCTTGAGCTTTGCCCTCGACTACTGGCAGGCCAGTACACCGGTGCTGGAGTTGGTACAGCAGCAACTGCGTCAAGCCGGCATCGAGCTGCGCCTGAACAAGTCCACCATTGGCCAGGTCAGCCTGCTGCAGACATCGCTGAACTACGAACTGTGGTTCTTCAACCTGACCCGCGCCGACCCGGACGTGCTACGCACGGTGTTCCTCGCCAGCGGGCGAAATGTGAATGTGCGGGGGCCGCTGGCACTGGACCAGACCCTGATCGATTCGGCTGCCAGCCTCGATGTGCAAACGCGCGGTGCATTGATCCACCAGGCCAGCCGCGAGCTGCTCGAGCAGGGCCACGTGATCCCGCTGGTCGAGGCCGCTACGGTCACGGCGTTCCGCGATGCGGTGCGCGGCCTGCATTACGAGGCCTCGACCCGCTTGCAGTTCTACGACACCTGGCTGGTACAACCGGGGAGTCACTGACCGATGAACGCCCTGAACCATCACCCCGCGCACCTGTGGCGCCTGGCCCAGTCACTGCTGGTGCTGTGGGCAGCGTTTACCCTGTCGTTTGCCATCCTTTATGGGCTGCCCGGTGACCCGGTAGCGATCCTACTGGCGCAAAGCGGCGAACCGGGCTCGGCAGACCCGGTCAAGGTCGCTGAGCTGCGCGCTCGCTATCACCTCGACGGCAGCCTCTGGCAGCAGTACACCGGTGCGCTGTGGCGGTTGCTGCAGCTAGACCTGGGTACTTCGCTGCAGACCGGCAAGCCGGTCACCGCAGCCCTTGCAGCGGCATTGCCGGCCACGCTGGCGTTAGCCTTGACGGCGCTTGGCCTGGCGCTGCCACTGGGCATCTGCCTAGCGCTCGCGGCCCATCGCGTGCGCCAGCGACCGTTGCAGAGCGTGCTGCACAATGCCCCCGCTGTGGTGGTGTCGCTGCCGACCTTCTGGGTCGGGCTGGTGCTGCTACAACTGTTTTCCTTTCAACTGCACTGGCTGCCGGCCATGGGTGGGCAAGGCCTGGCCAGCCTGGTTCTGCCGGCCGTGACCTTGGCCCTGCCGTGCGCGGCGATGATCGCCCAGGTGCTTGGCCGCTCGATCGTCACGGTCAGCCAACAGCCCTTTGTTCAGGCCCTGCGCAGCAAGGGTGTCGGGCCATGGCGGCTGCTTGGCGGGCATATTCTGCACAACGCAGCGATCCCCTTGCTGAGCCTGGCCGGCACCCTGCTGGGCAACCTGCTGGCCGGCGCGGTGGTGACCGAAACTGTGTTCTCCCGTGATGGCATCGGGCGCCTGGCCCAAGGTGCTGTCGCCAGCCAGGACATCGCCGTCGTCCAAGGCGTAGTACTGCTGGCCGCCGCCTTGTACGTACTGACCAACCTGCTGACCGACCTGGCCTACCCGTTGCTCGACCCCCGTATCCGCCAAGGAAGCCGCCCATGATCCTGCAACCTGCCTACCGCCTGGCACGCCCGGTGCGCTGGCCCAGCCTGCCACTGACGCTGAGCGTGGCCCTGTTCATCGTGGTGCTGGGCTGGGCCTTTTGGCCGAACCTGTTCAGCAGCGCCGACCCGCTGCTGGCTAACCCGAGCCAGGCCTTGCAAGCCCCTTCCGCCGCCCACTGGTTCGGCACGGACCACCTGGGCCGCGACCTTTATGCGCGTTGCGTGCATGGCGCGGCACTGTCGCTGCAGGCCACCAGCATCGCGGTACTGATCGCCCTGGTCGCCGGTAGCCTGCTGGGGGGCATTGCCGGCTGGTTCGGTGGCGTCGCCGACCGGCTGTTGGCGATGGGGGTGGAAGTCCTGATGGCGATTCCTGCCTTGTTGTTGGCGATGGCCATCGTTACCGCCCTGGGTTTCGGCACGCTAGAAATTGCCCTGGCCGTGGGGCTTTCTTCGGTGGCCATGTTCGCTCGCCTGGCCCGTGGCGAAGTCTTGCGCTGGCGCAGCCGCAGCTTTGTCGAAGCAGCCCAGGTGGCTGGGGTTGGCCGCTGGACCAACCTTTGCCGCCACGTGCTGCCACATGCCGCAGGGCCGTTGCTGGCCCTGGCCGCTCTGGAATTCGCCAGCGCCGTGTTGGCCGTCTCGGCCCTGAGCTTTCTGGGCTTTGGCGCGCCGCCGCCCCAGCCGGAATGGGGCTTGCTGATCGCCGAGGGGCGCAACTACATGGTCGTCGCCTGGTGGTACACCACCTTGCCTGGCCTGGTGGTGGCCGCAGTGGTCCTGGCCACTCAACAACTGGCGCGCAGCCTGCAACAACTTCAAGGAGCAGCGTGATGAGTTCGCCACTGGTTCGTATCCGCCAGTTCCGCGTCGACTACCCCGGCAGCCAACAACCCGCCGTACAGGCGTTGGACCTGGAGATTGGCGCGGGCGAAATCGTCTGCCTGGTCGGCGAGTCCGGCTCAGGCAAGTCCACCACCGCTGCCGCCCTGGCGGGTCTGCTGCCGGCTACAGCACGGCAAAACGGCCAACTGTGGCTGCAGGGCCAGGCACTCGACACCTTCAATGAGCGCGACTGGCAAACCCGTCGTGGCCGGCTGGTCGGCTTCGTACCACAAGACCCAGGCACGTCGCTGGACCCAGTCAAGACTATCGGCGCGCAGGTGATCGAGGCCATGACCGTGCATGGCGTAGCGCACAGTGAAGCCCATGCCAGGGCGCTGGCCTTGCTACAACAGGTTGGCCTCAAGGCGCCCGAGCAACTGCTGCGGTGCTACCCTCATCAGTTGTCGGGCGGCATGTGCCAGCGGGTATTGATCGCCATCGCCCTGGCCAATGACCCGCCGCTGCTGATCGCCGACGAGCCCACCAGCGCCCTCGACGTGAGTGTCCAGCGGCAGATCCTCGACCGTTTGCAGCATTTGGTGCGCGCGCGCGGCAGCAGCCTGTTGCTGATCACCCATGATTTGGCGGTAGCGCTGGACCGCGCCGACCGTATTCTGGTCATGCGCCACGGCCAACTGCTCGAAAGCGGCACGCCCGAACACCTGTGGCATACCCCCAGCCACCCCTACACCCGCCAGTTGCTCAATGCCTCACCCCTGGCACGGTTGCAGCAGCGTCGTACTCGCCCGGCCGATCACCCTGCGGCGCCCTTGCTGCAGGTCACTGGGCTGCAGCGGCGCTTCAACCGCCAGGGGCCGGCGGCGGTGGCGGATGTCAGTTTCAGCCTGCCTCGTGGCAGCACTACCAGCCTGGTTGGCGAGTCAGGCTCGGGCAAGTCCACCACGGCGCGCATCATCCTGGCCCTGGAACAGGCAGACGCAGGCAGCGTGTTGTTCGATGGCGAGCAGGTGCTTGGCGCCAGCCGCAAGCAGTTACAGGCCTATCGGCGGCGGGTGCAGTTGGTGTACCAGAACCCTTGGGCTGCACTCGACCCGCGGCACAGCCTGCTGGACATCATCAGTGAGCCGCTGCGCGCCTTCGCCATCGGCAACCGGCGCGATGATCGCCAGCGGGTAGTCGAGCTGCTGGGGCGTGTCGGGCTACCTGCCGACTTGCTGCAGCGGCGCCCTGGCCAGTTGTCCGGTGGGCAACGGCAACGGGTCGCCATTGCCCGTGCGCTGGCCGCCGAGCCGGAATTGTTGGTACTGGATGAGCCGCTGTCAGCGCTGGACGCACCGGTGCAGGCGCAAGTGCTGGAGCTGTTGCAGAGCTTGCAACGCGACCTGGGCCTGACCTACCTGTTCGTCTCCCACGACCTCGCCACGGTACGCGGCATCAGCGACCAGGTGCTGGTGATGAACCAGGGCAGGCTGGTGGACCACGGGCCAACCGAGCAGGTATTCGAGCAGCCGACGAGTGAATACACACGCCGCTTGCTGGCGGACATGCCTGGGTGGCGAGGCCTACAGCCAGCCCCCCTAGCCTTGCCTACCCGTCATGCTCCTACCTGGAATTTCCAATGATCAACGAGAACCATTAATCCCTACTTCGCGCCATCCAGCCCCATCTGCCAGAAATCGGCCTCCAGGCTCGACGCCTGGCCAAAGATCCCTGCCAGCTCCACGAAGCGTTGTTCGGTCATGCTCCGCGCGGCCAGTTCATCCAGGTGCTTGCGGGCATTGGCCGCCACCTGCTGATACCCCTCCCCGGCATACTCAGCGATCCACTCACGGTAAGGGTGATCGCTCAGGTCACCAATCCGCTCAACCAACGTCCGGCCAATTTCCGCATAGCCAATCACACAGGGCGCCAACGCCACATGCAACTCCAGCAGATCGCCTGCGGCGCCGCAGTCGAGCACGTAGCGGGTATACGCCACCGTGGCCTGGTGCTCGGGTGCGGCCTGGATATCAGCCTGGGTCAGCCCCCAGCGCGCGCACAGGCGCAGGTGCAGCTCGGTTTCGTCGAGAATCGCCGCCAGCCCGGCCTGGGCGGCGCGGATGTCGGCCGGCAGGCGGCTCTTGTAAGCGGCCAGGGCCCAGGCGCGGGCGAACTGGATCAGAAACAGGTAGTCCTGCACCAGGTACGTCCGGAACGCCGCCTCGCTCAGCGTGCCTTCACCCATCTGCTGCACGAAATCATGCTCGACATAGCGGTGCCACTGGCCCGGGGTGGCGGCCTTTAGGCGATCGAAAATATCCATGCTCACGCCTCCCCCTCGTAAACTGCATCGAAGAAGGCCAGCTCCAAGGCCACGGTACGCAGGTAGAAATCAGTGCTCAGCTCAGCTTCCTGCGGCCCGACGCGGTCCAGTTCGGCCTGCAGGAAGGCGACGAACGCCTGGAATGCCGGGTTGTCGTGCAAGGTGATCCATTCGGCATGCACGAAGTGTTCAGGCAAGGGTTTCGGCGCCTTGAGCGCCCAGTCCAGGTACAACCCTTCGGCGACATTCAATACTGCCAACGCGGCGGCGTACGAGCGGGTGGCGGCCGCTTCACGCATGATCGCCTTGAAGCCTGCGGTCGGCGCAGTATCTGCGGCCTCTACGCGTTGCGTCGGGCTGACGTCCAGCGCCTCGAAGGCGCGCAGGAAATAGGTGTTTTCATCGCTGGAGATCATGCCGGCGAACTGGCCGAACCGCAGGCGTGCCTCGAAGGTGTCCGCGGTGGCGATCGCAGCGCCGAGCAGGGTCAGGAAGCTGTCGAGAAAGCGGTGGTCCTGCACCAGGTAGCGGACCATGATCGGGTCCGGCAGGGCGCCGTCGCACAGTTGGCTAACGAAGCGGTGCCCGACGGCCGCCGACCAGGTCGGCTCGCTCTGACGGCGCAGGGTTTGCGTGAAGCGTTCGGTCATGATGCTGTCCTCTGCAGGGGGTGACAGCGAGACCGTTGAAGCTGGCATGGACTGGCCTCGCAGTGAGGCCGGCAAAAAGGCAGGTTTCATGTCCCATCCCTTCGCCGGCATGATCCGGATCAGGTTCGAAGGGTCACCGCGCTGCAACGCTCAGCGGTTTCTCAGCCCGTTGCCGGGCTCCCCTTGGTGGCCCACAGGTATACAGCAGGTAGGAAGGTGCTGTCACGCCCCAAACTCTGGGCCTTGGGTGACCCGCTTGTGGGTACAGGTCCCCAGCCTGGCACGCCATTATTTAGCGCGACTCAGGTTTTTAAAGGATTTGTTTAACAAAGCATTACCGCAACATCTGTTGGCACAGCCGTTGCTCAGGCCCCGTTACTAGGCAAAACGCCATTGATGGCCCCAAGCCATAACGCCGCGAGCGAGGCACCAGGCAATGAAAACACCTGCCGTGAGTCACCCAACCAGGCACACATTCAAACTGTCTGCCGTCACCGTGCTGATGCTCAGCCTTGGGCTGAACCCGGCAATCGCGTCTTCCCTCGATGACGTCGGCCAGCCCCCGCCGACCGACCCCTCGGCCTACACCGACCAGCCGGACGACCCAAACCCGGCGTTGCTCAACCTGTACACCTTGCCGGAAGCCAACGAAGGCTCGTTGGAGCTCACCGATGGTGCCTACGGTGACCGTTCGACCGTGCGCCAGGACAACGTACTGCCGCCCGCCCTGCAAACCTCTGATAAATACCCCACCAACGGCAAGCCCAGCCCGCTGTTCGGTGCGCAGCCGTTCACCCAGCAACTGCTGCTGTTCGAAGAGTTCGGCCCGGACAAGCTCGACCCCAGCATCCCGGCACCGGACCTGACCTTTCCTGTACCGACCCTGGGCGCGGCCCCCGCACAAGATCCCAATGTGGTCGCCCGCAGCGGCCCCAGTGGCACCGCCCTGGAAGCGTTCCTCAAACAACCAGGCTTATACCCATTCCCCACCCAGTATTCCAACGTGCTCGACCGCAACCCGTGGAAGGCGCAGATCGAGATGTTTCTCAACCGCCACCCGGTCGGCTCGCCGGCTGAAGGCCGCCCTCCAGGAAAAGGCTGGTCCCATCAGCGTTGGAACGAGTTCTACCCTCAGGCTGCGTTCAAGACCGCCCAAGCTGGCGCACGCATCAACCTCGGGTTGCGTGACCGCAAGCAAATGCACAACTATGCGGTCGGCGAGTTCGCGCCGGGCGGGCTGTACTACCAGACCTCGGACATCCCCACCACGTTGGGCACCACCAAGGGCATCGACACCCGCTTCCACCCAAGTTTCCCTCTACAAAACCACAAATCGCTGTGGACCTTCGACGGCACCTTCCCGCCCAAGCTGCTGATGGTCCGCTATGGTCAGCCGATCTTGATGCGCCATTACAACGCCTTGCCGATCGACCCGTCGGCCAACGGCGGCTTTGGCCTGCACACCATCTCGACCCACGAGCACAACGGCCACTCCCCGGCCGAAAGCGATGGCTTTGCCAACGCCTACTTCTTCCCCGGCCAGTACTACGACTACCGGTGGCCGGTGCAGTTGGCCGGTTACGACACTATCAACACCCGCGCCCAAGACCCGCGCGCGGCGTTCCCCTGCTCACCGGGCGAAACGCTGTACGTCAACGACGCCTCGCCGGGCCTTAAAACCTGCGAAAACGGCAGCATCAAGATTCGTGGCGACTGGCGCGAAACCATGAGTACCCATTGGTTCCACGACCACATGATGGATTTCACGGCGCAGAACGTCTACAAAGGCAACGCCGTGATGATGAACTACTACAGCGCCCTGGACCGCGGCAATGAGGCCCTGCAGGATGGCGTCAACCTGCGCTTCCCCAGTGGTTCGGCCATGCCGTGGGGCAACCGCGACTACGACGTCAACCTGGTGATTGCCGACAAAGCCTGGGATGCCAACGGCCAATTGTGGTTCAACCCATTCAACACCGACGGCTTCCTCGGCGACCAGATCCTGGTCAACTGGCAGTACCAGCCCAAGCTGAAAGTACGGGCGCGTAGCTACCGTTTCCGCATCCTCAATGGGTCGGTGTCGCGCTACTTCAAATTTGCCGTGGTGCGTGAAATCGCTGGCAGCAGTGGCGAATTCAAGGGGCCTACTGGCTCCAATGTGTCGTATGCCCGCGTGCCGTTCCACATGATCGCCAACGACGGCAACATCATGGAACATGCCGTGCCATTCGACGGCACCCTGGACCTCAACGGTGACGGTGACCTCAAGGACAACAACGGCATTCTGCCGCTGCAAGGCATCGCCGAGCGTTACGACATCATCATCAACTTCGCCAAGAACGGCATCAAGGCAGGCGACAAGCTGTACTTCGTCAACCTGATGGAACACCAGTCAGGCAAGGGCCCGAACCAGGCTATTTCGCTGGCGGACGTGCTGTCGGAGAAATACAAGGCGGTCATCAAGCAGACCAGCAAGGGCCCGCAGTGGGACAAAGGCGACCCGGTGGTGGGCAAGTTCCTGCAACTGTTGGTGCAGCCCTACAGCGGCCAGGACCTGAGCATGGACCCAGTCGCTTATGAACCGGCCAAGCCGGGCAAGGCCGCAGGCCTGAAGATGATCCCGCTGACCCTCGACCGCAACGCTGTTGCCGACCAGGCCAAGCTTAAGGATGCCCGCCATCGCGAGTTCATCTTCGGCCGTTCAGACGGCACCGACACCAACCCTTGGACCATCAAGACCGATGGCGGCTTCGGCTACAGCATGGACCCACGGCGCATCAACGCAGCGCCGCAATTGGCCAGCGAAGCCACCCCTGGCGGCTTCAGCGGCGACGGCACCCTGGAAGTGTGGAAGATCAAGAACGGCGGCAACGGCTGGAGCCACCCGGTGCATGTGCACTTCGAGGAAGGCATCGTGCTCAGCCGCGACGGCAAGGCACCGCCAGAGTGGGAAAAGTGGGCGCGTAAGGACGTCTATCGCATCGGGCCGGATGCCGATTCGTCGGAAGAAGTGGAAATGGCCATCCGCTTCCGCGAGTTTGCCGGCACCTACATGGAGCACTGCCACAACACCCAGCACGAAGACTCGTCGATGCTGCTGCGCTGGGACCTGGAGCACCCTGGCCAGTTCCAGGTGATGCCAACCCCGTTGCCGGGTTGGGACGGTGTGGAATACGTCGCTTCTGTAGGCCTGCCGACCTTCCGCACGTCGGGCCACAATGATAACGACGATACCAACAAGCCACCGGTTGCGGTCAACGACAGTGCTGCCACCACGGCCGGCAAGGCGATCACGCTCAATGTGCTGGCCAATGACACCGACCCCGAGCGCAACCTGCCCTTGACCGTCACTGGCCTCAGCCAGCCAGATTCGGGCATGGGTACCACCAGCACCGACGGCACCACGGTGACCTACACCCCACCGGCCACCGTCGCCACACCGTTCACCGCCAGCTTCAACTACTCGGCGCGCGACGCCAAGGGTGCCGAGTCGGTCGCCCCGGCGGCGGTCAGCATCGCGGTGAGCCCGGCATTACCGGTCGACAACATCCAGGTCAGCAGTGCCGCGGTGCAAGTGCGCAGCGGCAACCGCTACACCTGGGAGCTGGCGGGCACCACCTCGGTGGCTACCGGCAATGCCATCAACGTGACGGTGGCCACCACCAGCGGGCCGTTGAACCTGGGTGCTGCCACGCTGACCGCGGCCACCACCGGTGCCCGTTGGCGGTTGTCGGCTACTACCACCGGCAACGGGCCAGCAACACGGGCGACAGCGACCGTGACATCGACGCTGGGGCAAAGCGTGACAGCGCCAATCAGCATCAAGTAGGCAAATCAGCTGTAGGAGCAGCCTTGTGCTGCGAAGAGGCCAGTGACAACACAATGCCATTTCGGCGCTTTCACTGGCCTCTTCGCAGCGCAAGGCTGCTCCTACAACGGTTTGTGTAGGATCTTTTACGGAGGACGACTTCATGACCGGCTCATGGCGTGTTCTGCTCGTGCTGTCGCTGTTCGCTGCCAGCATCCCGTTCTGGCCCGTGCAACCCCGGCAAGCCCCACCCCAAGAAACCGCCACCCCCTGGGGTGCCGACTACTTCCCCAATATCCCCCTGCTCACCCAGGATGGCGAAAAAGTGCACTTCTTCGATGACCTGATCAAAGACAAGGTCGTCGCCATCAACTTTATTTTCACCGGTTGCTCCGACTCCTGCCCAGTGGAAACCGCGCGCCTGCGCCAGGTGCAAAAGATTCTCGGCGACCGGGTCGGCAAGGACATCTTCCTCTACTCCATCAGCATCGACCCCTACAACGACACGCCGGCCACCCTCAAACGCTACGCCGAAAAATTCGCCATCGGCCCCGGCTGGACCTTGCTCACCGGCGAGCCTGCCGACATCGAGCAATTGCGCAGAAGCCTGGGCCTGTACATAGAAGGCCTGGAAAACGGCCGCTCCAAAGACCACAACCTGAGCCTGATCATCGGCAACCAGGCCACCGGCCGCTGGATGAAAGCCTCGCCCTTCGAGAGCCCCTACATCCTCGCCGACCGCCTGGGCAACAGCTTGCACAACTGGAAGCAAGCCAGTGCCATGGCCAACGACTACGCCCATGCGCCTGAAGTCCGCTCGCCCAGCAGCGGCGAGCAGATCTTCCGCACCCGCTGCTCTTCCTGCCATACCCTGGGCGACGCCGAGCCAGGCGTGCAACGGGGCATCGGCCCCGACCTGCTAGGCGTGACCCGGCAACGCGATGCCCGCTGGCTGAGCCGCTGGCTGAAAGAGCCAGATCAGATGCTTGCGCAAAAAGACCCACTGGCGATGCTGCTGTACGAGCAATACAACCGCCTGGCGATGCCCAACATGCGCCTGGGCGATGCCGAGGTCGCTGCGCTGATGACCTACATCGAAGAAGAAACCACACGTTTGCAGACGCCGTTGGCGAACACGGCAAAACCTTAGAGGCACTTAGCCACCAGTCATCGGCCTGTCATCATACTGTCGTATGTTTTGAGCATCACCCAGGGTCGGGATTATCAGTCGTGATTCGCCGTTCGCTCTCTTCCGCCAGCCTTCTGCGCCTGTTGATCCTGATGCTGTGTGCCGCCACCCTGGCATTTCTCTGGGGGCTGCACTTCTCACAGAAAGCCGCTGCGCGCCAGGATGCAGTGTCGGCCAAGGCGGCCGAGCACCTGAACCTGGCCAGCATCGTCGCGCAAAGCCTGCGCCAGTTGGTCGACCGTGCCCAGGCCGTGGGCCGCGTCACCCAAGGCGACATGAAGGCCCCGCGCCAAGGCAACGCCAACCTGGCCCGGTTGCTGGCCGAAGACCCGTTGTTCAAACGCATGAGCCTGTATGACCGACACGGCCGGCTCGTGTCGGCCAGCCATGCCGACGACGCCGCAAACTTGCCTGAAGACTGGCTGCGGCAGTTGCAATTGCACGTTGCCCGCTACGGCTTCAAACCCTTCATGCCCAGTATCGGGGTGCAAAGCCCGCTTAGCACCCTGCCCAACTGGCGTCTGCCGTTCATATTGCCGCTGACCGACCTGCCCGGCCGCGAAATCGACAACATCCTGGTAGTGCAGCTGGACATCGGTTACCTGGCAGTGCTGTTCCAGCACATTGACCTGGGCAGCACCGGCCTGATGCGCCTGCTGCAGGACGACGGCCACGAACGCCTGCGTATCGACTCCAGCGGGGTGATCGTGGCCGCCGACAGCCTGGAGCCTGATTTACCGCAAGCCGGGCCCGACGCGGGCGCACTCACGCAGTATTCACCCGGCGGCTCCTACCAAAGCCAGTACCGGCGCGAGGCCGAGCGAGGCTTTAGCGTGGTGGTCAGCCAACGCTACGAAGAAATCCTGGCACCGACGGCCTTGGCCTACTCACGGCAGTTCTGGCTGAACCTGAGCATGACCCTGATGATTCTGGCCAGCCTGGTGTGGACGTTGCGCCTACTGCGCAAGCGCCAGGAAGCGTTCAGCGCCCTGGAGCACGCACAGCAGGTCAACCAGCAACTGATAGAGCGGCTTGAGGACGAACACCGGCGCAGCAGCCACGCCGCGGCCACTGACCACCTCAGCGGCCTGCACAACCGCCGCCAGTTCGTCGAAGTCGCTGGGCTTGCGCTGACCCGGCAACGGGGCAAACGCCGGTTGATGGCCATCCTGTTCATCGACATGGACCGTTTCAAGTCGATCAACGACTCACTCGGCCACAAGATCGGCGACCTGCTGCTGCAAGCCGTGGCCGGGCGAATCCAACGGTTGTTGGAGCCGGGCGACGAAGCCTCGCGTTTTGGTGGTGACGAGTTCGTGGTACTGCTGGCCGGTCAGCGCAGCGAAGAACAGATCAACGCCTGGGTACGCGAGCTGGTACAGAAACTCTCGACCACCTATGCGCTGGATGGCCAGGAGGTCAACACCAGCCCCAGCGTCGGCGTCAGCATCTGCCCACGCGATGGCCAAGACATCGACAGCCTGATCCGCTGCGCCGATGCCGCGATGTACTCGGCCAAGCAGGCCGGGCGTGCCCAGTACCGCTTCTTCGACCCGTCGCTGAACCTTGTCGATATCCATGCCTTCACCCTCGAGCAAGCCTTTGGCGCGGCGTTGGCCGAGCGCCAGTTTATCCTGCATTACCAACCGCAGATCCGCCTCGATACCCACCAGGTGCTGGGCTACGAGGCACTGGTGCGCTGGGACCACCCGGAATTCGGCCTGCTTTACCCAGACCGCTTCATCGACCTGGCCGAGCGCAGTGGCTTTATCATCGAGCTTGGCTGGGAAGTGCTGCGCCTGGCTTGTGAGGCGCTCGCCCGTTGGCACGCGCAGGGCCGCGAAGCGCGCCTGGCGGTTAATGTTTCGGCGCTGCAGTTGCGCCAGGCAGGCTTCAGCACGCGGCTGCTGAACAAATTGCAAAGATACGGCATCGCCCCACACCGTCTGGAACTGGAGATCACCGAAACCACCATCCTTGACCCCGAGGGCACAGCGGTCGAGCACCTGCAGCGCTTGCGCCAAGCGGGCCTGGGCATCAGCCTGGACGATTTCGGGCGCGGCTATGCAGGGTTCGCGCACCTGCACTCGCTGCCGTTGAGCAAGCTGAAAATCGACCGTTCGCTGATTGCCCCGTTGTCCAACAGCCATGACGACAGCCCGATCGTCTCCTCCACCATCATCCTGGCCAAGCGCCTCGGCCTGGAGGTGGTGGCCGAAGGTGTGGAGACCCGTGAGCAAGTGGTGTGCCTGAAGCTCGCCGGTTGCGACATTGCCCAGGGGTATCACTTCAGCCGCCCGCTGTCGCCGGCACAACTGCTCGACTACCCACCCTTCAACGGCATCGATGAAAAGGTAGGTGTCTACTAAAGAGGGATGGATGCCAGGACAGGCAAGCCGATTCGGTTTATCGTGTCACCACTGAATACCGGCTACTGCACCATGACCGACATCGAGCGCTACGTCCGCGCCGCCACCCGTGACAACACGCGGCGCAGCTACCAGGCTGCCATCGACCATTTCGAGACCCACTGGGGTGGCTTTCTGCCGGCCACCGCCGAGGGCGTGGCCCGTTACCTGGCCGACCACGCCGAGCAGCACGCGGTGAGCACTTTGCGTCAGCGCCTCGCAGCCCTCAGCCAATGGCACATCAGCCAGGGTTTTCCCGACCCGACCAAGGCGCCGCTGGTGCGCCAGGTACTGCGCGGTATTCGCACCCTGCACCCGACACCGCCAAAACAGGCTGCACCGCTGTTGCTGCAACACCTGCAAACCGCCGTGCAATGCTTCGAGGACGAAGCCTGCCAGGCACGCGAATGCCACGACTTGACCACCCTGCGCCGGGCACGGCGCGACACGGCGCTGCTGTTGCTGGGGTTTTGGCGAGGGTTTCGGGGGGATGAGCTGGCGCGCCTGCGCGTCGAGCATATCCAGGCTGAAGCCGGTGTCGGCATCACCTTGTTCCTGCCTCGCAGCAAGGGTGACCGCGAAGCACTTGGCGTGCAGCACCGCACGCCGGCACTCAAGGCATTGTGCCCGGTCAGCGCGTACCTGCAGTGGATCGAAGTGGCCGGCATCGCCCATGGCCCGGTGTTTCGCAAGCTCGACCGCTGGGGCAACCTCAGCGACGCGCCGCTCAACAGCAACAGCCTGGTCGGGCTGCTCCGGCGCATGCTCGAGCGTGCCGGGGTACCGGCGGCGTTGTACACCGGTCACTCGCTGCGCCGTGGTTTCGCCACCTGGGCCACGGCCAATGGTTGGGAACTGAAGTCGTTGATGAGCTACGTGGGCTGGAAGGACGCCAAGTCAGCACTGCGCTACATCGACTCAGCGCAACGCTTTGGTGAGCTGGCCGTGTTACCGGCCAGCCAGGTGCACAACCTCATTCCTTGAAGGCGTGGCGCGCAATGCCGCCGATTTCCGGGCGGATCGCATAGAGGTCGCCGGCATCCGGGTAGTGCCGCAGCTCCACAGCGTTCATCCCGAACCGCGCGGTGGTGATATACAGGGTGGTCATCCCTTCACCGCCAAAGCAGCAACTGGTCGGGCGCGTCACCGGCATCACCACCTGGTCGGTCAGGTGGCCGTGACGGTCGTAACGCAGCAGGCAACTGCCATTGAACTGGCACACCCACAGCCCGCCTTCACGGTCCAGCGCAATGCCGTCCGGGCGCCCCAGCTCGGCAGGCGTTTCGGCAAACAGGGTAACCTCGGTCAAGCGGCCTTCGGGCAGGTACTCGGCGCGGTAGATGGCGCGGGCGACCGAGTCGACGAAGAAAACGCTGTGCCCGTCTTCCGACCAGGCCAGCCCATTAGGCAGCGCCATGCCATCGTGGATCACCTGGTCGCTCAGTTCCGCGTCAAAACGGAACAAGGCGCCGGTCTTGCCACTTGGGGCTTCGTCCATCAAGCCGCTGACGAAACGGCCCTGGGGGTCGCAGGCGCCATCGTTGAAACGGTAGGTGGAACGCGGGTGAACCGGCACGGAGTATTGCCGCACCTTGCGCGCGTTCACGTCCAGAATGGCGACACTGGAATCCTCGGTGAAGATCAGGTTGCCCTGGTCGGTCAGGGCCAAGGCGCCAATGCGCGCTGCCGACTCGTACAGGCTCTCGACCTCGCCGTCCAGGTTCAGCCGATTGATGCGCCCATCGGTGATATCGACGAAGTACAGCGCGCCGCTGCGCGCGTCCCAAACCGGGCTCTCGCCCAGGTCGGCGCGGGTGTTGGCGACCTTGACCGGTACGTAGTGGCATTCCTTGATGCGGCTCCAGCGTTCGGCCACTTCCTTGAAGTTGCCCGCCTGTACCCGCGCCAGGTCGCGTGGGTAGCTGACGCCGCTGTTCTCGGTGAAACGGGTGGCGGTGAACTGCCCGTTGCTGGCACGCAGGATGTAGCCCGTGTCGCGGCACAGCGAGCTGGCCAGGTACAACAGCCCTGGGGTGACCCATTCGGGCTTGAGCTCTTCCGGTGCCTGGGTCACGCCCCACATGCGGGTCTTGGCCACGGGCGAGATGGCATTGACCAGGATGCCGTGCTCCATCCCTTCCATGCTCAAGGCGTTCATGATGCCGACCTGGGCCATCTTGCCGGCTGAATAGGCCACCAGCCCCGGCTGCGAATAGCGCTGGTACATGGCGCGGTCCGAGGTGGTCAGCACCACGCGCGGGGCGGCGGAATGCTTGAGGTACTTCCAGGCATGCTTGGCCAGCCACACCGGGGCGTGCACGCTGATGCCCAGCGCGCGCTGAAGAAACGCTTCTTCCTGCGCTTCGATGCCCTGGTAATCGACCCAGCCTGCATTGTGAATGAGGATATCCAGTGCGCCAAACTGCGCGATGGCCAGCTCGATCAATTGTTGGCAGGCACGTTCGTCTTCCAGTTGCCCGGCATGGGCGATCGCGTTGTAGCCCTTGGCCTGCAGGGCCGCGAGTGCCTGGGCCAGCGCCGACGGGTCCTCGCCCTGGCCTGCCCGGTCAGTCCCCAGGTCGCTGATGACCACGCGGGCGCCGCGCTCGGCCAGTGCCATGGCGTAAGCCAGGCCCAACCCTTGGGCAGCACCGGTGATGATCGCGACTTTGTTCTTGAATGGGTCTGTGATTGGCATTGCAGGGCACCTTCGATTCTCCTTTTTTACGATAACAATAAAAAAATCAATGACTTAATATTAAAAGCATGCAACTTTGATATCTCAGGGATATCACCGAGGCTTTGTCACTCGGTGGCCACGCACTATGATGGCCGCCTTGCAGGGGTGGCGCCTGCCAGGCACCCCGGCAAGTCGATGAAGGAACATAGAATGATCGAGACACGTTTGCTCAGGCAGTTCATCGCCGTGGCCGAAGAACTGCACTTCCACAAGGCCGCCATCCGCCTGCACATGGCGCAGCCGCCCCTGAGCCAAGCGATCAACCGCCTTGAAGAAAAGCTCGGTTTCAGCCTGTTCCTGCGCAACAAGCGCGGGGTCAAGCTGACTGCCGCTGGCATGGCCTTTCTGGAAACCGCCTACCGCACGCTCAAAGAACTGGAGCAAGGCATCGAGTACGCGCGCAATGTCTCGGAAGGCATCTGCGGCAAGCTGACCATCACGGCCATCTCCATTGCGTATTACGAGTCGCTGCTCACGACCTTGCGCAGGTTCCGCGAGGTCTACCCGAATGTACGCCTGACCATCCGCGAGATGCCCTCAGCCTCGCAGGCCAAGGCCTTGATGGCCGGTGAAGCCGACATCGGTTTCATGCGCAAGCTGCCGATGCCGCCCGATACCATCGAGTCGCGGCTGTTGCTCAACGAGCAGATCATCATGGCCCTGCCCGCCAACCACGCCAGGGCCCATCAGCCGCTGGTCGACCTGCGCGATTTTGCCGAAGAGGACTTCGTCTTCACCCCGCAAGCCCTGGGCAGTGGCTACCACAGCCAGTTGATCGCCCTGTGCGAATCGGCCGGTTTCTACCCCAAGGTGGTGCAGGAGGCGGCGCAGATCCACACCCTGATCGGCCTGGTCGCCTGTGGCTTCGGCGTGGCCCTGGTGCCGGAGTCGATCGCTTACTCGACGCTGCGTGAACGCGTGCAATTCCGCCCGATCCGCCCGATCAAGGACCAGCCCACCCCGACCATGGGCTTGTACATGAACTGGAACATCCAGAACGCTTCGCCGGCCCTGGGCAGTTTCATCGCCATGCTCGACCAGGGCGCGCCGAAGCGCTTCAGCGACACCCTGCAGAACCCTTTGATCCTGTAGCCCTACACCGTCAACCGGTACTCGCGTAGCCAGGTGTCCAGCGCCAGGGCCGTCTCCAGGTTGTTACGCCGCAATTGCGAGTTGAAATAGCCCTCGGGCTGGCGCAACTCGGCGGCCAGCCCGCTGTGGTCGATGACCTGGAACACGGGCCGGTCTGGCGCCTCCAGCAACTGCCGAATACGCTCGCGCAGAAAGCGCTCATAGGCCAGGTTCGCCGACGTCGGGTACGGGCTTTTGCGCCGTTGCAACACTGCAGGCGGTACCCGGTCGGCGCCGGCCTGCTTGAGCAACCATTTTTCCTCACCATCCTTGCCCTTGATCGACCACGGCACGTTGTACACGTACTCCACCAATGCATGGTCAGTGAACGGCACCCGCACCTCAAGGCTGGCGGCCATGCTCAGGCGGTCCTTGCGGTCGAGCAGAATCGGCAGCCAGCGCTGCAGGTGCATGTGGCAGATTTCGCGCATGCGCCGTTCCTGCGGGCTATCCCCTGGCAGATGCTCGACGCTGTCCAGGGCCTGGTGATAACAGCTGTCCTGATACTGGGCAAAATCGCAGGCCCGGTTGAACTCAGGGTTGATCAGCTCGGGCTGCAGCAGTTGCATGCGCGATAGCCAAGGGAAGCGCGCTGCGGCCACGGCCTGCGGGTCGCGGAACCAGGCGTAGCCGCCAAACACTTCATCTGCCGCCTCACCGGAGATGGCAACCGTGGAATGCGCGCGGATCGCCTTGAACAACAGGTACAGCGAGGTGTCCACGTCGCCGAAGGTGGCCGCGCTGTCGTTGGCGCGGTACACCGCCAGGCGGGCCGGGTCCGACACCAACTCCCGGTTGTCGATGAGGATGGTCTGGTGCCGGCTGCCGATGTGCTGGGCCGCCGCCAGGGCATAAGGCTGGTCACGTTCGGGGCGAAACGCATCACTCTTGAACTGCTCGGCCTGGCCGACGAAATCCACCGAGAACGAATTCACCGCCCCGCCCTGCTCGGCCACTAACCGCTGTTGCGCCATGGCGGTCAGCAGGGTCGAGTCCAGGCCACCGGACAGCAGCGAGCAGACCGGCACATCGGCATGCAACTGCTCGCCCAAGGCATTGTCGAGCAACTCGCGGGTGCGTTCGACCGTGGTCGCCAGGTCGTCCTGATGCTCGCGGCGTTGCAACTGCCAGTAGCGGCTGATCTTCACCTGCCCCTGGGGCCGCCAGGACAACCGATGCCCCGGCGGCAATTCGCTGACTCCGCGAAAGGCCGTGCGGGTGGTCCCACGGGACAAGCTCAAGGCATCCACCAGGCCTACCGCATCCAGGGTGCTGGCAACCTCGGGGTGGGCAAGAATCGCCTTGATCTCGGAGCCGAACAGCAGCCCCTGCTGATGACGGGTGTAGTACAGCGGTTTGACCCCCATGCGATCGCGCACCAACAGGAAGTGACCGTCGCGCCCATCGAACACGGCAAAGGCGAACATGCCATTGAGGTGGTCGCAGCACTGCTCGCCCCACTCCAGGTAGGCGTGCAGCACCACCTCGGTGTCGCTGCGCGTATGAAACACATGCCCGGCCTGGCGCAAGCGTTCGCGCAGGGCATGGTGGTTATAGACCTCCCCGGTGTACACCAGCGCGACCTCTTCACCCGTGGCGAAGCGGTAGGTCATGGGCTGCACACCACCGCTCAGGTCGATGATGGCCAGGCGCCGATGCCCCAGCAAGGCATTGCGGTGCTGCCAGCTGCCGCTGGCATCCGGCCCCCGCAAGGCCAGGGTATCGGTCATGGCGCCGAGCACCTGGCGCTGGTGCGCCAGGTCGCGGGTGTAGTCCACCCAGCCTGTAATTCCGCACATGGTTCGCCCCTTACACCTGAAGACGACGGGTAGGCAGCAGGCCGATCAACGCCTGCACACGTTTGGCGATGTCCAGCAACTGTTGCTCGCTGTCGCGTCGGCCCATGATCTGTATCGCCAGGGGCGCCTTGCCGTCAGCGCTGAGGGCGATCGGCACGGTAATGGCCGGCAGGCCGCTGAAGCTGGCCAGAGGGGTGAAACCGATTTTCTGGGCGTAGTCGTGATCGTCCGGAGACGGAATCGTCGAATCACCTGGTTGTGGGCTGCGCCGGTCGAAGGGCCGGTTCGGGTCCATCGGGAAAATAACGACATCCACCTGAGCGGCCTCGAACCAGGCATCGATACCCGCACGCACGGCGTCCATGCGGGCATGAATGCGCAAGTAGTCGCTGTCGCTTACCCCTTCACCTACCTTGAGCGCGCTGAGCGTTGACCAATGCAGTTCGCAGTCGAAGCGCCGCGCCCAGGCCGCAGACGCCAGCCAAGCGTCGCGCGCGCACAGCTGCCAGGCATCGCCACGGCAGGCCCACAGGTCGGGCATGGCCACTTCACGCGGGGCCATGCCCAGGTCGGCCAGTGCAATACGGGCTTGGCTCAGCATGTCGAGCATTGGTGCGCTGGTCAGCGCAGGGTCCAGCGCGTGTTCCAGCACGCCGACACGGTACTGCTGCTTGAGCGGCTGCTGATCGCCCAGCAACGGCCCCAAGCCCAGCATCGGCAGCAGCAGGCCAAGGTCGTCGGCACTGCGGGTCACCCAACCCAAGGCGTCCATGCGTGGCGACAGCGGGAATACACCGGCCAGGCTGGCGGCCTTGTGGGTCATGCGCAGGCCGACCATGCCACAGTGGGACGCCGGCCAACGCACCGAGCCCAGCACATCGGTTCCTAACGAGATGTCACACAGGCCTGCTGCCACGGCAACCGCAGACCCAGTGCTGGACCCCGACGGGTCGATGGTCGGGAAATGCGGGTTGCGGCAGCCTGCGCCGAACGCGATGTTCAGCTCGGTGGTCGCCACCTTGCTGGTCAGCGCGATACGCGGGTCGAGGTGGCTCAGCGCCTCGGCGCTGCGTTGCGGGTAGTGACGGTAGCTGCGCAGCCCCAGGCGGGTCGGCAGGCCGGCGACGTCAACGGTGTCCTTCACCCCCAGCCGGACCCACGGCGCCTCAACTGGGCGGGTGCTGGTCAGGCAGCGATAGTGGCTGTCGGCGTGATCGCGCCAGGCGTCATACTGTGCAGCCCAATCAGCCGCCAGCGCAGGGCTGCGTTCCAGCAGTTCGAGGCGCTTGCGCAGGCTTAGGCCGAGGTATTCGGGCTGTTCGCGGCCACTGGCAAGCGGCGCACCGCAGTGGTTCAGGTAATGGGCGATGGTGCCCTGGGTATCAGCGTGGCTCATGGGTGTATTCCTTGACAGTGGATGAGGCGGCCCACGGTTGGGGCTTGCCGGTGGCAGACAGCGGCAGGTGCGCGACCCGGCGCACGGCGACCGGTCGCGGGTGGTGCGCAGGCCAGTGCTTGAGCGTTTCGCGCACGGCCTGCTCGGTCAACGTAGGCGAACTGAACAGCACTTCGAACGCTTCGGCGCGCAACCCATCGCGCACCGCTACGCAGGTCAGGGCCGGGCATTGCAGGCGTTGGCCGAGTTCGCTGGCCAGGCGCGCCAGGTCGAGCCGAACCCCGTTGACCTTGATCAGGCTGCTGGCCCGGCCCAGCCATTGAAAGCGTCGCGCGTCCAATGGCAGTACCAGGTCATCGCAACGATGATGGTGTGCCGGGGTTGCAGCGCCCTGCTCCCGCGCGATGCGTGGGCTGCTGACGTCCAGCGGGCCGGCTGCGCCGATCGGGCTCAGCAACTCGACATCGCTCAGCAGCGTCCACGGTTGCTCTGCGGTACTCTGCGCATCCAGCGCGCGATAGGCCATGGCGCCGGTTTCGGTGGCACCCAGCAGCTCGATGAAGCGCACCTGCGGCCCTGCGAAGCGGTGCACGGTGGCCAATGCGTCCGGTGGCAACAGCGATGCGCTGTGCACCACCAGTACCGAACGCCGTGCTGACAGGCGCGCCAGCAGTGCAGGCAAGAGCCGCCAGGTGCTGGCAATGGCGAGGATCACACAGGGCCCGTCGCCATCGAGTTGCGGTAACTGCTGCTGTTCCAGCGAGCAGGCCTGCAACCGCGCGCTCAGCCATTGCGCACCGACCTCGCCCAGGATCATCCCGTAGCTGTGGCAGCTCGGCGCGAACGACAGGACCTCGGTCGCGTCAGCCGCCCAGCGGCCGAGAATCAGCGCGGCCTCGTCGACCATCTGCGCGTGGCTGCGTAGCCAGTGGCGTGGCGCGCCGGTGGAGCCCGACGTGGTGAACAGGTGATCGTCGCTCACGGGGTGGCCTGCAGGGTCAATTGGTCTTCGCGTTTCTGGGCGACGAACTGCTCCATCTTTTCCAGTGTTTCAAACCAGTAGCGAACGTCGTCACTCAGGTAATCCACTTCGATGGCGAAACAGGCTTCAATGGCGGTGATGACTTCGACGGCCATCAGGCTGTCGAAACGTTCGCCTAGAAAATCGCGGAAGCTGTCGCGCTTATCGATGGCGTTGACCTCGTCGCCGAGTAGTTGCGCCAGTGCCTGACGAATCTGCTGCTCAATAGAAAGGTTGCTCACGCGCCTGGTTTTCCTTGTTGATGGTGGGCATTGATCAATGCCGTTCCCGCGCTGTAGAACACGTGTTCTGGCAGGATCGGATCAAACTGCAAATAGATGAAAGCGTTCGGGTAAAGACTCACCAGGCAACGGTGCAGGCCGTCGGCCAAGGCTGCATGGGCTAGCCCGTCGCGCGCCGCCGACAGGGTGATGCGCAGGTAGAACTGCAACGCCACACCGTTGCCATCCGCGGTCGGCAATGGCATGCCGGCGCTGAACACGCACCCCGGTTCCAGCGGGTTGAAAAACACCATGCAGTGCGTGGTATCGGCGCCCTGCGCTTTCAGCAGGCGGGTGAACGCCAGGGCCAGGCGCTTGCGCTCGATGGGCTGCAGTGGTGCGCAGGTAACAGTAATGGTTGGCATGCCTGCTCCTCACGACAGCTGCAGGTTGGGCAGGTGCTGACGCCTGCCTTCGGCAAACGCCTGCAACAGGCGCCCCAGGCAATCGGACAGTGCGTCGTGGCCCTCCAGGTACAGCGGCGACCAGGCATGGCCTTGGCCGCTGCGCACCTTGTCGAGGAAGAACTGCAGGTGCGCGCGGTCGACCGGCAACCCCTGCGCGGCGCCGAACGCCACGGCCTGGTAGGTGCTGAGCAAATCTGGGATGCGCTGGCCGAAGTTAGCGAAGCCGCCTTGGCGCACCTTGTGTGCAACCAGCAGTTCGTTTGCCTGCTCGCGCACATCCCGGCCCACATGGTTCAGGCAGATCAAGGCTTGCAGGCTGGCACGCAAGGACGCCTGCCCTCGTGGGTAGGCGGCGTGCCCACCTTGCTGAGCGCAACTGGCCACAAAGGCCTCCAGCGCCACAAGGTCGACCCCAGCGTTGTTGCCCAGTTGCTGTAGGATCGCCACCGCAGACGCCGTGGACACCAGGTCCGACCCGCGCCCCTCCCAGAACCCGAAGCCACCATCGGGGTTCTGCAACGAGGCCAGCCAGTGCCCGACTGCCGTGCGCGCCGCTGGCTGGGCGGCGAAGGCACCCGCCGCCAGGCCCCAATTGGTGCAGCGGACTTCGGCGCCCCGCCCTGGCATGTACATGAGCCCGGGCTCGTTAGGCATCTGGCAGCCTTCGATCCAGTGCAAGGCTGCCGCCCGCTGCGCAGCACTCAGCTGTTCGCCGAGCACGGCAGCCGCCGTGGTCAGCACATCCGCCGCGCTGTCGACCTGCCGATAGGTGTAGCCACCCTGAGGCAGCGCCAAGGTCGCGATGAACCGTGCAATGCCATCTGCCAGGTGGGCCACCGGCTCTCCCAGCGCCTTGAGCGAGCCCACCGCGCAGAACGCGGCCCAGACGTCCTCGCCGTCATAGCCCTGCCAACGCACGAAGGCGCCACTGGGTCGACGCAGTGCGTCGATCCAGCCGACACACGCGTGGCGCGCCAACGGCTGCGCGTGCAATGCCGCAAGGCTAGCCGTGGCGCGGTAGGTCGCCCACAGGCACGGCTGCTCGGCAGCCTCGCTGAAGCGAAAGCCGCCGTTTTCCACCTGCTGCGCTTGCAACCAGGCAATCAACTGCAGCAGGTCCCACTGCGGTGCTGGCAGCCCTTGCTGAGCCAGCGCTCGTGCGGCCATTACGCCGTAGAAGCAGGCACGGGTGTCGGCCAAGTTGCGCTGGGCAAAGTCCGCGGACCAACTGAGGCCGCCATTGCTGCACTGCAGCCCTTCCAGCCAGGCGTACAACGCCGGGGCATCGGCCACCTGCCCCTGGCACACTTCGATTAACGTGCGCACGGCATAGTGGGTGGCCCAGACATCCGCCGTCTGCCCAGGGCACATGGCGTAGGCATCACCGTCGAACAGGGTTTGAAGCCAATCGGCAGTTTGGGCGCCATGGTCGATGGCGATACCCAGGTCCTTGAGCGTTTCGGTGCAATAAAAAGTCGCCCAGGCGTCGGATGGCATGCCCTTGCTCCAGGCGAACCCCCCGTCGCGGTTACGCCTGGACTGGATATAGCTGTGCAGCGCCGACGTATCGACGCTGTCGAGGCGCTCGACCCAGGCCAGGCTGCGGATCGCGGCGTACGTGCACCACAAGTCAGGCTGGCCGTTGCCCAGGCCGTGCCCTTGGGCAAGGGGTGAAGTGGTCATTGCTTGCTCCCCACGAAGCGCAGGTTGGTCTTCTTCCAGCTTTTTTGCGAGCCACCGCTCTTGTTGATGGCCGACAAGTTGTTGACGAACAGCACACGGCTCCAGCGCAGCCCCATCAGTTGCTCGGAACGTGCCAGCAGCTGCGCTTGCAATAGGCCTTCCTGGGCGTTGTCCCAATGCACGTCACGCTCAAGGATCAACGCGGCGCTGTCGTTCTGGCGATCGATTTCGATCACATAGCCGGTGGCGTCGCAGGCGCCGTAGACCACCTCTTCGACGGCGCGAATCTCAAGGTCTACCCCGGCCACCGCGATGCTGTCGCTGTCGCGGCCATTGACCAACAGGCTGGGGCTGCTCCGCCCGGGGTGCCAAGGCGCGGTAATAGTGACGCTGTCGCCGGTGTCCAGCCGCAGTAACGGCCGCGCGTACAAGTTCAGCGGAGTGACGACGAGGCGGCCGGTCAGGCCTTCGGCGGGCGTTACCAGCCTGCCGTCCGGCAACAGCAGCTCGAAATAATTCGTGGCCGTGGCCAGGCGCATATGCTGGTCCGCGCCTACGGCTGCCAGCGTGCCGGTCTCGGTACTGCCATAACTGGCGTCGTGTACCTCGCAGTGCCACCCGCGGGCCAAACGGTCACGAAACGGCTGGGTGTTGACCTCGCCCAACAGCATGATCGTGCGCACCGACTGGGCAAACGTGTCGAGCAGCTCCCGCTGCTTCAGGTAGCGGGTCAGTTGCACCAGTACGCCGGGGGCGATGAACAGCACCGTGGGCCGGAAGGTGTCAAAGGTCGTGCACACCCGTTCCCAGTCGGTGATGCCGGTGGTAAAGGGGTAGAGCCGTACATGCGACACGTCGAGGTATTCGCAGACGTTGGCGATCAGGTCACCGACCGGCACGATGTCCGATGGCATCAGGTTGGCCACCCGCGCCCCGGGCTGCAGCACCGCTCGCCAGTGGCTGGCGACGCTGACGGCATTCCAGATGATGTCGTGTTTCAGGCGCGGGGTTGGGGTTGGCTCGCCGGTGGTGCCGGTGGTGGCGTAGTACTTGGCCGCATCGCCAAGGGCTACGGTGCAAAACGCCAAGGGTTGGCTTTTCAGCGCGGCCTTGGCGGTCAGCGGCAATTGCTGGAACGCTGTGAAGCTGTAGGGGCCAATCCCTGCGTAATGGCTGCTGTGTTGCGCACGCGTCCAGACTGCTTGCAACTTGCGTTCATAAAATGCGGCATCGGGCACACGCCCGACCTGCTGTTGAAGTTCGCCCTCGGCATCCTTCAACACGCCGAAATCCTTATCGCCATGAACTAACATCGACTCGCCCTCTCGAATAAACAGTGCAGAGAATTGGCGAGCGACGGGGGTTAAGTAAAATACTTAATAGTAAGTAGCGGTGAGAGTCGGAAGGTATTACTGGGCCGAAATAGAGCCTTTTGCGCGTGTTGTATGTAGCGCTTTTCTGATCAAAATCAGCGAAGCGGCCTTTATTTCTGGCGAAGTATCAAACAAAGATCATTTCAATATTTGCCAAGTCTCATAACTTCGGCATGGACGTTTAGGCGCGACCCTATGGCGTGAACGGGCTGCAAAGCAGCCCCTACGCTAGTTGCACTTACACGGAAATCTTGGACCGCGCTTACACCGCGCAGCGCCACAGCCGGGCGATATCACCGGCACGCGCCTGCAGCAGTTCGCGGGCGTTGGCACACGCCTGCTCCAGGCTCATCGGCCCGCTGGCCAACGCAAAGGCCGCGTCGATGCCGTGGCCATACAACTGCTGATACCCCTCCCCCAGCGTGCCCGCCAGCACCACCACCGGTACACCATGGCGCTTGGCGACCCGGGCCACGCCCATTGGCGTCTTGCCACGCAGGGTCTGGGCATCGAAACGCCCCTCGCCGGTCAGCACCAGGTCGGCGCCTTGTACCAGCGCGTCCAGGCCGGCCAGCTCTGCTACCACCTCGACGCCAGGACGGAACTGCGCGCCCATGAACGCCTTGGCCGCAAAGCCCATGCCGCCTGCAGCGCCGCAGCCCGGGAAGTCACGCACGTCCTCGCCCAGCAATTGCGCACAGTGATCAGCAAAGTGCCCCAGTGCCTGGTCCAGTGCTTGTACTTGCTGCGGGTTTGCACCCTTCTGCGGGCCGAAAATCGCCGAAGCGCCATTGGCACCGCAGAGTGGGTTGTCGACGTCGGCAGCAACCTCGACCTGGACCTCGGCCAGCCGAGGGTCGAGGTCGCTGGCATCGATACGTGCCAGCTTTGCCAGGGCAAGCCCCCCTTCTTCCAATGCTTGCCCCTCGGCATCCAGCAGCCGCAGCCCCAGGGCGCGCAGCATGCCACTGCCGCCGTCATTGGTCGCGCTGCCACCAATAGCCAAGACAATGCGCCGGGCACCCGCAGCCAAGGCGGCGGCGATCAGTTCGCCCGTACCCCGGGTGCTGCTGCGGCAGGCATCACGCTGCTGGGTGGGCACCAATTGCAGGCCACTGGCCTGGGCCATTTCGATGATCGCCGTGCGGCTCTGCGGCAGCCAACCCCAGCCGGCCTCGACGCTGCACCCCAACGGCCCACGTACAGCCAGGCGGCGTAATTCGCCCTGGCTGGCGGCCAAAATGGCGTCCATGGTGCCTTCACCGCCATCGGCCATGGGGCATTCGACCAATTCGGCATCCGGCCACACCTCGGCCAAGCCGGTGGCAATGGCGCGGGCGACACCGGCAGCGTCGAGGCTGTCCTTGAACGAGTCGGGGGCGATGACGATCTTCATGGGGATTCTCCTGTCCAGATGAGCGGCATGCTGACAGTTGCCTGGCAAGGTGGCCTCGGTCAAATGCACAAGACGGCGGAGGCGTTGTTTGGGCAAATGCCTTTGGCCCACGCTTCACTCAGCCCGCAGCAGCTGCAACCCCAGGTACAGGCTGAGCATCCCCTCCATCCGCAAGGGGTCGACCTCACCCAGTTCAGCGATCCGCTCCAGCCGGTAGCGCAGGCTGTTGCGGTGAATGCCCAAGGCGTCGGCACAAGCCTGGCTCTGGCCATCATGGGCACACCAGGCGCGCAAGGTCGCAATCAACTGACCACTGGCGTCCTTGGCGCGGATGCGTTGCAGCGGCTGCAACAGCTCATCCAGCGCATCGTCATTACGATGCCGCCACAGCAAGGCCGGTAGCCGGTACCGCTCAAGGCTGAGCAGGCGCTCGGCCGGCAGCACCTCTTGCCCATAAGCCAGCAGGTCGCGCACCCGGCGATAACCACGGCGCAGTTGCTCCAGGCTTTGCGCCATGCACCCCAGGGCCAAGCGCTCAACCTGCCAGCCGTGACGCTCGAGGCGCTCCAGCAACCGCGCGTCGTCCAGCACCAGGCCCGCCGGGCGACACCACAGCAGCGATTGCCGTGCGGGGCTGACGCACCAGCTGTCCGGGTAACGGCTCATCAGCCAGGACGACAGGGCTTCGGCAGGCGGCCCTGATTCCAGCTCGAACAGGCAAGGTACCCTTGGCAGTTGCGGCTTCAGGCCAAGCTGACGGGCTTCATCGAGCAGCCGAGGCGAATCGCCGCTGCCCCCCAACAGCAAGGCCAGCAGGTCGTCGCAGCGTTGCCGCCGCCATTGCTGTTCAACCTGCAGGTGGCGCTGGGCCAGGAGCATTTCAGCAGTCATGCGCACCAGTTCGCCATAGGTTCGCAGCTGCTGGGGGTCGCCGGTCAGGCCCAACACCCCCATCAGCCGGCCATCGAGCATCAATGGCAGGTTCACCCCGGGCTGCACGCCTTTGAGGCACTTGGCCGCGTCCACGTCGAGCTCGACGATCCGGCCGTTGGCCAGCACCAGTTGTGCACCCTCGTGGCGGGTATTGATGCGCTCCGGCTCGCCACTGCCCAGGATCAACCCCTGGCTGTCCATGACATTGACGTTGCACGGCAAGATGGCCATCGCACGATCAACGATATCCTGCGCCAGGTCATGGTCGAGTTCGAACATTCAATGGTCCTTAGGGTGGTAGGCTTTGGTCTCGGGCACAGCGCCCTTGGTCAATCGCTGTGCAAAAGCACAAAGACAGGCACGCCGCTGTCCCCGAGACTCGTCAGGGCGAGCGCCGGAACAGGCGACGCGGTGACAACCATAACAACAGAGAACCCGATCATGGCACACAGCCCCGCCCCTGACCAAGGCACGGACACCACCCGCAACGCGCTGTATCGGCGCATCACCTTGCGGCTGATTCCGTTCATTTTCATCTGCTACCTGTTCAACTACCTGGACCGCGTCAACGTCGGCTTTGCCAAGCTGCAGATGCTCGACGCGCTGAAATTCAGCGAAACGGTATACGGCCTTGGCGCCGGTATCTTCTTCATCGGCTACGTCCTCTGCGGCCTGCCGAGCAACCTGGCGCTCAACCGCTTCGGCCCACGGCGCTGGATCGCGCTGATGATGATCGCCTGGGGCAGCCTCTCGACCTGCCTGCTGTTCGTCACCACCCCCACCGAGTTCTACACCCTACGCCTGCTGACCGGCGCGGCTGAAGCCGGCTTCTTCCCTGGCGTGGTGCTGTACCTCTCGCGCTGGTTCCCGGCTGCCCGTCGCGGCGGCATCATGGCCTTGTTCATGTCGGCGATTCCGGTGTCGGGGCTGCTGGGCGGGCCGTTTTCCGGCTGGATCCTCGAACATTTCGCCGCCGGCCAGCATGGCCTTGCTGGCTGGCAATGGCTGTTCCTGATTCAGGGCCTGCCCACCGTCGTTCTGGGTTGCCTGGCAATCCGCCTGCTCAGCGACGGCTACCAGAAGGCCGGCTGGCTGAGCCCGGCCGAACGCCAATTGATCGAAGCCGACCTGAAGGCCGATGCCGCCAGTAAACCCGCCACCACCGGTGACGGTGTGCTCGCGGTGTTGACCAACCCGTTGATCTGGACGTTCGGCTTCGTCTACTTCTGCATCCAGAGCGGTGTGTACGCGATCAACTTCTGGCTGCCGTCGATCATCAAGAACATGGGCTTCGACAACCCTTTGCTGATTGGCTGGCTGAGCGCCATTCCGTACCTGCTGGCGGGTGTGTTCATGATCGTCTGCGGCCGTTCGGCAGACCGGCGCAACGAACGTCGCTGGCACCTGGTGGTACCAATGCTGATGGGCGCCATCGGCCTGTTGATTGCGGTCAACTTCGCTGGCAACCCGACCATCGCCATCCTTGGCCTGTCGATCGCCACCATGGGTGCCCTGACCGGCCTGCCGATGTTCTGGCCAATGCCTACCGCCCTGCTCAGCGCAGGTGCGGCCGTGGCCGGCCTTGCGCTGATCAACTCGGTGGGCCAGATGGCCGGCTTCCTCAGCCCGTACCTGGTGGGTTTCATCAAGGACCAGACCGGCTCGACCGATGCTGCGTTGTATTCGTTGGCGGCATTGATCGTGGTCGGTAGCCTGGTGGCGCTGCGGGTAACGCGCGCAGGCGCGTTGGCCACGGCCAAGGCCAACTAGCACGCCTGTGTAGGAGCAGTCTTGTGCTGCTCCTACAGGGCAATGCCCCCGATCGTCGGCTCGGGTCAGCAACTCATCACCACAGGCGTCAAATGGTTCCAAAGGCCCCTTTGGAGAACCCCCATGACCCAGCACGCCGTGGCCCGCCTCGATCAGCTCGACCCCAACCGCCCCCTGCGTGTGCAGGCCGGCAGTGAAGAACTCATCCTGATCCGCCAGGGCGACCTGGTGCATGCCTACCAGGCCAACTGCCCGCACGCTGGCGCCCCGCTCGAAGAGGGCGTGATCTGCTCGGGGCTGCTGGTCTGCCCATGGCACAAGGCGGCGTTTGCCGTGGACGAAGGTGCGGTGTGCGAACCGCCGGCACTGGCCGACCTGCGCCGCTACCGTGCGTGGGTCAAAGGTGATGAGGTGTGGGTGGATGACCAACCCCTGGCCAAGGCCGAGCCCCCGCGGCACAGCGATGCCCGTTGTTTCGTGGTAGTCGGTGCCGGCGCCGCTGGCAGTGCCGCCGTCGCTACCTTGCTGCGGCACGGTTTCGCCGGCCGCCTGGTCTGGCTCGACCAGGAACACCAGCCGGCCTACGACCGGACCGCGCTCAGTAAATTCGTCATTGCTGGGCAAATGCCGCCTGATGAGGTCCCTGCCTTGCTCGAAGCGGATGACTTGCGCAAAGGCCACCTGATCCGTCAGCACGGCAAGGTCCGCACACTCAACAGCGAGAAACGCCAGATTATCCTTGCCGACGGCCAGCACATCGACTATGACGCTTGCCTACTGGCAACGGGCGGTAAAGCGCAACGCCCAGCGCTCCCAGGGGCAGACCTGCCGGGTGTATTCACCCTGCGCTCACGTGAGGACGCCGCGCTGTTGCTGGACGCTGCAGAACCCGGGCAGCCTGTGGTGATTGTCGGCGACGGTTTCATCGGCCTGGAGGCCGCCGCTGCACTGTGCAAGTACGGCCTGCAGGTGCACCTGGTCACCCGCCATCAGGTGCCGTTGGCCAAACAGTTGGGTGAACGCATCGGGCGCAGCATTCGCGCGCTGCACGAACGCAAAGGCGTGGTCTTTCACGGCCCCACCGAAGTCGAACGTTTCGAAGGCCAGGGTAAGGTGGAGGCCGTGTTGCTGGCCAACGGTGAACGGCTGCAGACGCCATTGGTACTGCTGGGCACCGGGGTCAAACCTGCCACGGCCTGTGTGCAAGGGGTGGCGCTGGCCGACGATAAATCGCTCCCGGTCAATGTCGAAATGCGTGCAGCACCTGGGCTGTGGGCCGCCGGTGATATCGCCACTTTCCCCCTGGCTGGCCGGCCCGTGCGCATCGAACACTGGCGCCTGGCCCAGCAACACGGCGTGATCGCTGCGGCCAACATGCTCGGCGAGCAGCGCCGCTACGAAGATGTGCCGTTCTTCTGGACCTACCAGCATGGGCGCACCTATGAAGTCCTGGGGCATGCACGGGACTGGAACCGCGTAGAGTTCGTCGGTCAGCCAGAGCAAGGTGACTTCGTCGCGCTGCAATGCGTGGATGAGCAGGTCGAAGCCGTCATCGCCAAGGGCTACTCGGATGCCATGGCGCAGCTGTCGCAGCGGATGAAGCGGCCGTTGCGCCTGGACGAGGCGCTGAAGCTGATTGGCTGACTTTTTAGGGTAAAAATCAGCTATGGTTTCCCCACCTCTAATAACAAGCATTTCGTGGAGCGCCCATGGCCGCGCACACCCCTTCACCCCGCGCCAGTGAACTGGCCGCCTTCGTCGACTGCCACTTCGCCGAGCGCGGCCTGACGCCAGAACCGGTGATTGCCGAATCCTGGTACCGCAGCATCACCCAGCACCGCCTGGACCCCGAGCTGCGCCACGTCGACAACATCCTCAGCGCTGCCGAAATCCGCCAACACCAGGCCCAACACGAGGCCTACCTGAGCATCGCCAGCCAAGGCGTCAGTGGCCTGGCAAGGCGTGTGGTGGATGCCGGTTTCGCCGTGTTGCTCAGCGACGCCGACGGCATCACCCTTGATGCCCGCCTGCCAGCCGACCACCAGCGTTACACCCGCTCAGGGTTGATCGTCGGCGCGCGCTGGGACGAGTCGATCGCCGGTACCAACGGCATCGGCACTGCCCTTGCCTCGCAGCAAGCGCTGACAATCCACCGCCAGGAACACTTCCTGGCAACCAACGCCCGGCTCAGTTGCTCGGTCGCGCCTATCTTCGATGCCCACAATCAACTGCTCGGCTGCCTCAACGCGACCTGCCTCTATAACGACGGCCCCAAGCAGGCCCAGCACCTGACCTTGCAGTTGGTAACGCTGTACGCCCGGCTGATCGAGAACAGCCATTTCCGCCAGCGCTACCGCGACTGCCTGACCTTGGCCATCAAGCCACGTGACGATTTCTCCGACCTTGCCGCCGAGCAACTGCTGGCCTTGGACGAAGGCGGCCGGGTGATCGGCGCCAATCGGGCGGCCTTCCTGGCGCATGCCGGCACACTGCTGGGCGTGGCAATCGAGCAACTGCTGCCCGCCAACATTGACCAGTTGCTCGACCTTACGCGCGGCGGTGCCCGTGGCACTCAATTGCACGGGCATGTGCAAGCGCATCTGCTGGACGTCGGCCTGCGCATACCGGCCGGCTACCGCCAATCCACGCCGTCGCGGCCCCTGCCCGCGCGGGCGGCTTACCCCACGCTTGAGCAATTGGCAGGCGAGGATGCACAGTTGCAACAGGGGGTGAAACGCCTGCGCAAGGTGCTCGACAAGGACATCGCCATTTTGCTGAACGGCGAAACCGGTACCGGCAAGGAGGCCTTCGCCCGTGCCTTGCACCAGGCTAGCCAGCGCCACGCCAAACCCTTCGTCGCACTCAACTGTGCGGCGATACCCGAGTCGCTGATCGAAAGCGAACTGTTCGGCTACCGCGCTGGCAGCTTCACCGGCGCCAACCGCAAGGGCATGAAAGGCAAGCTGGAGCAGGCCAATGGCGGCACGTTGTTCCTTGATGAGATCGGCGACATGCCAACGCACCTGCAAACGCGCCTGCTGCGGGTGCTTGCCGAACGCGAACTGGTAGCACTGGGCGCAGAGGCGCCGGTGACGCTGGATATTCAGGTGATTTCGGCAACGCACCAGGACCTGCAAGCCATGATCCCCGATAAAGGCTTTCGCGAAGACCTTTACTACCGGCTATGCGGCATGCGCATGACGTTGCCGGCATTGCGTGAGCGCAGTGACCGACGTGAATTGATCGAGCGGTTGTTGGCGGGGTTGCCGGGAGGGGCTGATTTGCGCTTGAGCGATCAGGCCCGGCGTTGCTTGTTGGGGTATGCCTGGCCAGGGAACGTGCGGCAGTTGCTCAATACATTGCGCCAGGCGGTAGCGCTGGCGGAAGGTGGAGTCATTGAGCTGGCAGATTTGCCGCAGGAGCTACTGGACCGTGCAGTGCCTGCCAGGCCAAAAGTGCTGGAACAGCAAGTCGAGGATGCCGAGGCGCGGCACTTGCTGGAGGTTCTGAAGCGAGAGCGCTGGAACATGAGCCTGGCAGCAGAGGCGGCGGGGATTTCGCGGTCGACGTTGTATCGGAAGATGAAGCGGTACGGGATCGTTCAGCCGAACCAGTTGGGGTGACTGTACCGGCCTCTTCGCGGGCAAGCCCGCTCCCACAGGTACTCCACAGATTTCAAGCCTGTGGGCTCTCCTCTAGGAGCGGGCTTGCCCGCGAAGAGGTCAGTTAAGCCAACCCTTATCCCTGGATGTACACCACCTGCGTGCGCGTGTACTCATACAACCCGTGCTTGCCATCCGCCCCGCCGATCCCGGACTTGCGCGCCCCGGCATGGAAGCCCTGCATAGCCTCGAAGTTCTCGCGGTTGATGTAGGTCTCGCCAAAATCGATCTCGCGGCTAGCCTTCAACGCCGCGTTCAGGTCGCGGGTGTACAGCGAAGACGTCAGCCCGTACTCGCTGTCATTGGCCAAGGCAATCGCCTCGTCCAGGTCATCGACCACCTGGATCGGCAGCACCGGCCCAAAAATCTCCTTGCGCATGATCTCCATGTCGGCGGCGCAGCCCGCGAGCACGGTCGGCTGGTAATGGAAGCCGGCCCCCAGGTCCGCCACCTGCCCGCCGGTCACCAACTGGGCGCCCTGCCCGACCGCCGTGCGCACCATCTGCGCTACCTTGTCGAGCCCGGCCTGGTTGATCAGCGGCCCCATGTCCAGGTCGGCCTGGCGCGACGGGTCGCCGTAACGGGTCGCTGCCATGGCTTGTGCCACCTTGTCGACGAACGCGTCGGCCACCTTGCGCGCCACATACACCCGCTCGGCGCAGTTGCACACTTGGCCAGTATTGATCACCCGCGAGGCAACAATGGCTTTTGTCGCCAAGTCCAGGTCAGCGTCCGCGAGCACGATCGCCGGGGCCTTGCCGCCCAGTTCAAGGTTGAGCTTGGTGATGTTCGGCGCTGCCGCCGCCATGATCCGTGCGCCCGTGGCGACGCTGCCGGTAAAGCTGACCAGGTCGATACCGGCATGGCTCGACAGCCCATGGCCGACGCTGGCCCCCTTGCCACCGACGACGTTAAACACCCCGGCTGGCAGGTCGGTCTCGGCCACCAGCTTGGCGAACTCATAGCAGTTGATGGGCGTTTCTTCACTGGGCTTGATCACGATGGTATTGCCCGTGAGCAGCGCCGGCGCCATCTTGCGGGCGATGAGGAAGAACGGGAAGTTCCAGGGCAGTATCCCTGCCACCACACCCAGCGGCTTGCGCATCAGGAAAATGTGCTCGTTGGCACGGTCGCTGGTCAGTACCTCGCCTTCGAGGCGCCGCGCCCATTCCGCCATGTAGTCGAGGTAGTCGGCGGTGAAGTTCACCTCGACCTGCGCCAGTCCCGGCACCTTGCCGCCTTCCTGGGTGATGATGCGCGCTAAGCGGTCGGCATTGGCACGCACCTTGGCGGCGATCTGACGCAGGTAGCCGGCGCGTTCGATGGCAGGCTTCGCTGCCCAGCCTTTTTGCGCTTTGCGTGCCGCAGCAATGGCCCGCTCCACCTGATCGACCGGCGACTCCGGCACACGCCCCAGTAACTGCGCGTTGGCCGGGTTGTACACCTCGATCAGCCCCTCGCTGGGTACGAAGGCGTTGTCGATATAGTTTTGGTAGATCGCTTCAGTCATGGTCATCTCACTCCTGTGACGGGTTGTCGGCCAGTGACGGCTGGGCAGCCGGCTTGGCGCTGAATTGCTGCCAGGCGTTGCCTTCGCTTTTCAGGTCATGGGCACGCTTGATGAGGTACTGGTGCACCTGCTCGACTTGCTCGGGCTTGAGGTTGTCGGCAAACGACGGCATGCCATCCGGCACGCGGCCGCCATAGAGGATGCCGAGGAACATCTGGTGCTTGTCAGCACTGAGTTTGCGCAGGTCTGGCAGTACCCCGCCGCTGACGGCATGGATGCCGTGGCACTGTGAGCAGTTGCCGTCGTACAAGGCTGCACCGGCAGCGACAGTCTGGGCGTCGGCGGTCAGCGGTGGGGGTTCGGGCGCATTGGCGGGCGGCGCTGGCTCACGCAATTTGGCGGTACCGCCAATCTTGTAGGTCAGCACTTGCGAGAACGGCTGTACCCCGGCACGCAACGACAACGCCCCGGCAAACGTCGAGAAGGCCCCGCCCCAGCCGGCCATGAAGGTGACGTACTGCTCGCCATCGACCGAATAGGTGATCGGCGCTGCCATCACGCCACTGGCGGCGGGTGATTCCCACAGCTTCTTGCCGGTGTCGGCGGCATAGGCGATCACACGGCCATCGGCGCTGCCCTCGAACACCAGGTTGCCGGCGGTGCTCAGGGTGCCGCCGTTGAAGATGGTGATGTAGGGCACCTCCCAGGCCGGCGCCTGTTTGACCGGGTCCCAGGCGATCAGCTTGCCGGACCAGGTCTTGGCCATCTCCAGCAGGCCATCGGCACCCTCGGGCATCATGCCGGTGCGTAACCCCAGCTGGTACACGCTTTTGAACGGGTTGCGCTTGGGCGCCTCGGGGATGTGCTCGTAATAGGCCGACATGATATGTGCCGGGATGTACACCAGGCCGGTGTTGGGGTTGTACGACATTGGGTGCCAGTCATGCGCGCCCCAGAATGCCGGGGTCACCAGCTTGCGCTTGCCGTCCTTCCAGTAGGCCGCTGCCTCATCGTCGAGAATCGGCCGCCCGGTTTTCATGTCGATGCCCTTGGCCCAGTTCACCGGCACGATATTCTTCGCGGACAGCAACTCGCCGGTGGCCCGGTCGAGCACATAGAAGAAGCCATTCTTGGGCGCCTGCATCAGCACCTTGCGTTGTTTGCCGTTGATCGGCAGCTCGGCGAGGATCATGTGCTGGGTGGCGGTGAAGTCCCAGGCATCACCGGGGGTGGTCTGGTAGTGCCAGGCGTATTCGCCGGTATCGGCATTGACCGCGACGATCGACGACAGGAACAGGTTGTCGCCTTTGGCCTGGCTTCGCCATTTAGGGTCCCACATCGAGCCGTTGCCAACACCGATGTACAACAGGTTCAGCTCAGGGTCGTAGGCGAACGAATCCCAGGCCGTGCCGCCGCCGCCCCACTCAACGAAGGCGTCGCCGTGCCAGGTCTTGCTGGCAATCTCCATGGCCTTGTCTTCAGGCGGCAGCTTGGGGTCGCCCGGCACGGTGAAGAAGCGCCAGGCCTGCTTGCCGGTTTCGGCGTCATAGGCCGTCACATAGCCACGCACACCAAATTCCGCCCCACCGTTGCCAATGATGACCTTGCCGTTGACCACCCGCGGCGCACCGGTGATGGTGTAGCTGCGCTTATGGTCGTCGCGGGTGTCCACCGACCACACGCGCTGGCCGGTCTTGGCATCGATCGCCTCCAGGCGACCGTCCAGCACGCCGACGTAGACCTTGCCCTGCCACACGGCCACGCCGCGGTTTACCGCATCACAGCACGCCTCACCGGCGCGATTGCGGTCTGACTGCGGGTCGTATTTCCACAGCAGCTTGCCGTTGCGGGCATCCAAGGCATACACCACGGAAAACGGCCCCGTGGTGTACATCACCCCATCGACCACGATAGGCGTGGCTTCTACACCCCGGTCCAGGTCGAGCTTATAGCTCCAAGCCAGGCCCAATTGATTGACGTTGTCCTGGTTGATGGCCTTGAGCGGGCTGAAGCGTTGTTCATCGTAGGTACGGCCGTGGCTCATCCAGTTGCCAGGTTCCTGGTCGGCCTGGATGATCCGCTTGCCATCCACTTCTGCAGCAAAAGCGGTTGCGCAGCACGCCAAGGCAAGGGCCAGGCAGCCCAAGGCGTGCGGAAGGGGCCGGCGGTTCGGGCCTGTTCGGTTCATGGTCGGTTCTCCGTTCTTGTTATGGCGACACCGCATCAGGCGTCGATAACAAACAGAGCAACGGCTGTGCCAGCATCACCCAGCACCCTCGAAACAGCCATTACAGAGCGGTTGCTAGCCAAACGACCGGGCAGTGGCTGAGGCCTGCGCATGCAGCAGCCATGGCACAGCTGATGCAGGCTTGGCACAGGTGTGTCAGCCACTGTGGCGGGCTTTCAATGGCGTGCGGTTGTGTGTAAAACAGGCAGACAAGCCCACTGCAAAGGACTCAACCGCATGATCTACCGTCCCCTTGGCCAGAGTGGCCTGCAGGTTTCCGCCCTTACCCTGGGCAGCATGATGTTCGGCGAGCAGACCAGCACCGAGGACTCACTGCGGATCATCGAAAAAGCCTGGGACCAGGGCATCAACTTCATCGACACCGCCGATGTCTACAACAGCGGGCGTTCGGAAGAAATCGTCGGCGAAGCCGTGGCGCGCCATCGCCAGGACTGGATAGTGGCGTCCAAGGTCGGCTTTGGCCCGGCCGACGGCCTGCCCAACCGCAGCGGGCTTTCGCGTAAGCACATCTTCAATGCCATCGACGCGACGCTCACGCGCATGGACCTGGATTACCTCGACGTTTACTACCTACACCGCGAAGACCACAAGGTACCGCTGGAGGAAACCGTGCAAGCCATCGGCGACCTGCTGCGCCAAGGCAAGATCCGCTATTGGGGCGTGTCCAACTTCCGCGGCTGGCGCATTGCCGAGCTGTGCCACCTGGCCGAGCGACTGGGCGTGACCAAGCCGGTGGTGAGCCAACCGCTGTACAACATCGTCAACCGCCAGGCAGAACCCGAACAGCTGACCGCTGCGGCCTACCATGGCCTGGGCGTGGTGCCGTTCAGCCCCTTGGCCCGCGGTGTGCTCAGCGGCAAGTACGCACCCGGCTCGGTGCCAGATGCCAGCAGCCGTGCCGGGCGCCAGGACAAGCGGATCATGGAAGTGGAATGGCGCCAGGAATCATTGGCCATCGCCCGCCAGATCCAGGCGTATGTCGAAGCCAAGGGCGTGGGCATCGTCGAGTTCGCGATTGCCTGGGTACTTAATAACCAACTGGTGAGTTCGGCCATTGTCGGGCCGCGCACCGAAGCACAATGGGACACCTATGCCGGCGCATTGAACGTGAAAATCACGGCGGAGGATGAAGCGTTCATCGATTCGCTGGTAACGCCGGGGCATGCCTCGACGCCAGGGTTCAATGACGTGGCCCATTACGTGAGTGGCCGACTGGCGCGCAGTTGATGGCAGGCTTTTGATTGAAGCCAAGGGGCCGAAAAGCCGCTTGGCAGCTCCACCGCGCTGCGGCAGATACAAAAAAAGCTCCCTATCTTTCGATACGGAGCTTTTCTTTACACGCCACACAATTGCCAGGCTTCACACCGTTCGATCAAGCACTCTGGTCAACCCGCAAGGTTGCAAGCACCTGTTCGAACGCCGAGCCGGCGGGTGCGTGTCTTACTCAGGTCGCACTTGGGCGGCCTGCATGCCTTTTTGCCCTTTTTCGGCAACAAAGCTAACAGTCTGGCCTTCTTTCAGCGACTTGAAGCCGTCCGATTCAATGGCTTTGAAATGAACGAAGAGGTCGTCGCCACCACCCGCTGGGGTAATGAAGCCGAACCCTTTTTCATCGTTGAACCATTTAACTGTACCGGTTTGTCTGTTGGACATGCTCTGAGCCCTCGATGGCTTATTTGATGCGTTTTACGTGAAATTACAACGAGGGCCTTATCAAACAACCAGCCCCTGCAGTGGCATATTGAGCGCTTTGGCGACGATAAGCTACTAAGAATTCCACCAAGCCGCAAAATAGCTGCGCCCTGTACCCGATTTCCCCCGCAAAATGGGGGCTGCGGCGGTAAACAAAATCTCCGTTTAATCGCCGGTGGTCTGCGCTGCAGCCGGCTTCAGGTAGCGCGAAGTCCAGTCAGCCAGTGGCAATGGGGGTTGCTGATCGACGATACGCCGCCAGATCAAGCCCAGGTCATGCCCGTTGAACATCGATGCCACCCCTGCCCCTTGCCACGCCGTGGGCGTGTTGGCAATCCAGTGCCCCTGGCTGTCGCGGTGGGCCATGTTGAAGCGGAAGGTGTAGTTGCCAGGGATGCCCATGCGCAGGTCGGTCACCACCAGCGCCCCGTTGATTTCGTCATAGCGCAACCAGTCATCCGTGAACCAACGCAGGCGCTGATGCAGTGGCGCACCGGCAAGCGCAGCAGCCAGCTCAAGGTTGCGTGGCAGGCGCTGCATTTCTGGCGGTTGCTGGTCGAACCCACTGCTGACGCCTTCGTAGTAGTCGCCGTCCGGCGTCTTGGCCAGCACGCGCCAGATTAGGCTGTTGAAGGCAATCGGCACGGCACGTACGTCGCTGACTGTGATGCCCTGTTGGTCCAGCGCGGCCTGAAAGCGTTGCTCCGCCTGCATGCGGCCAGCCAGGCCAAAGCCGAGGTAGGCCGTACTGAAAACCAGTGCCAGGGTCAGCAGCCGCACGGCAGTGCCCGTCACGCCCTTGGCGAGGGTGTAGATCACTGCCGCCAGCAGCGGCACGGTGTAGATAGGGTCGATGATGAACACCGCAGCCCAGCTTTGCGGAGTCAGCGCCAACGGCCAGAACAGTTGCGTGCCATACACGGTAAAGGCATCCAGCACCGGGTGCGTGACCAGCACCAGCCAGAACGCCAGAAACAGGCGCGGCACGGTATAGCCTTTGCCTGGCCAGCACCTGTTGACGCACCAGGCCAGCAGCAGCGCCAGCCCGGTCAGGACGAAAAGGGAGTGGGAGAACCCCCGGTGGTAGGTCATCTGCGACACGGGGTCAGCGTAGCGGATGACCACGTCCAGGTCGGGCAATGTGGCCAGCGCTGCGCCGTACAGTAGCGCTCGGCGGCCCTGGATGCGACCGAGCACAGTGCCCTGGAGGGCGGCGCCGAGTACGGCTTGGGTCAATGAGTCCAAGGCGGGATTTCCTGAGAGGATGACGCGTGAAAGCTAACCCCCTCTACCCTCTGGGTGCAAATGCGGCTCGGTGACAAAAGATGGCGGCTGGGTATTCACAACAACTGCCAGGTGTACACCAGGGTCAAGCGGTTCTCGTCGATATCACTGCGGTAGTTGGACCGTGCCATGGCATTTCTCACGCGAATGCCCAGGCCTTTCAACGCCCCACTCTGCACCGCATAGCCGATATCCAGGTCGCGCTCCCGGTCACGGCCCTCGTAGCCCTGCCCGGTATCGACATTATTGCCGGTGATATAGCGCACCGTTGCCGTCAGCCCCGGCACGCCCATGGCGGCAAAATTGTAGTCGTAGCGCACCTGATAGGAACGCTCGTCGGTGTAGGCGAACTCGTAGGTAGGCACCTCGTTGCCCAAGGGGGAGATATTGGCAAATACCCGCGGGAACGGGCTGTCGCCATAAATGCCCTGATACCCTGCATGGAAGCTGTGCCCGCCATGGCGGGCGGTGAACAGCGAGAAGAATGCCTGGTTATCGATACTGCCCAGCAGAGCATCGCCGTCCTCGCGGGCGGTGAAATAGCCAAGGTTGGCGCTCAGCACCCAGTCACCGACAGGTTTGCTGTGTTTAAGGCCGACAAAGCCTTGCTCGTAGATATCTTCCAACTGCCCGTACCACAGGCTGACACTGCTTTGGTTCGCATTGAACGCGTAGTCGCCTCCCACATAGTTGAACGCATCACTTTCAGCCTGCCGCATCGGCACGTGGCCGAGCATGGCATTCATGTTGCCGTCGCCGCCCTCGTTGCGCAGGTGCGTTGAGGTCAGGTGCCCGGCTTGCAAGGTCAGCCCCTGCAGCTCGGTCGACAACAGGCTGGCACCTTGGTAAGTCGGCGGCAGCAGGCGGATATCACTAAACGTCAGCACTGGCAGGTTGGGCTGCAGTTCGCCCACCCGCAGCTCGGTTTTCGACAGCCTGGCCTTGAACGTCGGCGCCAGGCGGCTGTATTCGTCTGCGGCGCGGCCATCGCCATGCACCGGCAACAGACCGGTATTGACCCGGTCCGGGCTGCTGTCGAGTTTGATACCCAGCAGACCGAGTGCATCCACCCCGAACCCCACCGTGCCAGGCGTGTACCCCGATTTGAAGTCAAGTATGAAGCCCTGGGCCCACTCCTCGGCCTTGGACTGTTGATTGGCGCCGACAATGTCGGAGAAGTCGCGGCTGAAATAGTAATTACGGGCACTGAGGCTGGCCTTCGAATCCTCGAAGAAGCCGCCTTCAGCAGCCAGCAGCGGTGGGCTGAGCAATGTCAGGCCAATAGCGACGCAAGGGGTGTGGTTCATTCCGAAGCTCTCTTGATCTTGTTTTTATGGAATAAAGCGCTGGGAACACAGGCATCATGGGGTGCGGCGCATTACCTCCCGCGCTTGAGGCCGCCGCAGAACGAGCAGCGCGTGGGCCAGCAGGCCGAACAGCAGGCCCCAGAACGCCGCCGACAGGCCAAGGAAGGACACCCCCGAAGCGGTGACCAAAAAGGTGAACAGCCCGGCATCTCGCTCAGCAGGCTCGGCGAGGCTGCGTGCCAGGGCTTCGCTGATTGCCCCGTACAGGGCCAGCCCGGCAAGGGCCGCAATCAGTGCCGCCGGAAATGCCGCAAACAGCGACATCAAGGTGGCCCCAGCAACCCCAAGCAGTAGGTACAGCACACTGCCGGCGACGGCCGCGACATAGCGTCGGCGCGGGTTTTCATGGGCCTCATGGCCTGTGCACAGGCTGGCGGTGACAGCCGCCAGGTTCAGGCCGTGGCAAGCAAAAGGCGCGAGCACGGCGCCACCGATGGCGCTGGCACTGATCAACGGGCTGGCCGGTGTGGCGTAGCCGGCGTTGCGCAGCACGGCCATCCCCGGCATGAATTGCCCGGTGAGGGCCACCAGCACCATGGGCAACGCCAGGCTGAACACCGCCGCCAAGCTGAATTGCGGGGTAATCCATTGCGGCGAGGCCAGTTGCAGCACCAACGCCTCGCTGCGAAACGCCCCGCTGGCCACGGTGACGACGGCGCCCACGCACAGTACGGCGGCCACCGCATAGCGCGGCTGAAGCCTGCGCATCAGCACATAGGTGATGAACATCGCCACCACCAGCAGCGGCTGCACCGGCAAGGCGCGGAACACCTCGATGCCGAAACTGAACAGGATGCCGGCTTGCATGCCGGCGGCAATGGAGCCCGGCAAGCGCGCGATGATGCGGTCGAAGGCCCCGCTGATGCCAATCAGCAGCAGGATCAGGTTGGCCACCAGGTACGCCCCCACGGCCTGCTCCAAGCCGAGCTCAGGCAGGGCCGTGACCAACAGCGCCGAGCCTGGGATCGACCAGGCGATCACCACCGGCACCCGGTAGCGCAGGCTGAGTACAGCGCCGAGCACTCCGCTGCCCATGGAAACGGCCCAGACCCAGGAAGACAGCTGGCCATGGGACAACTGCGCGGCCTCGGCAGCGTGAAAGATGATCACCAATGGGCCGGCGTAGGAGATCATCGTCGCCAGGCAGCCGGCGACGATGGCGGACAGCGAGCTGTCCTTGATCAGGGTTTTCATTACGCTTGCGCCGCCGTTGCCAGGCCATGGCGCTTGCCACTGACCAGGTGCACGGCCATGGCCAGCGCGGCAATCGCACCAGGGATGGCGAACGCGATGAAATTCAGTTGCAACGGCAGGTTGATGCCCATCAGCGCGCCCCCCAGCAGCGGGCCGACAATGGCGCCATTGCGGCCAATGCCCGACGCCCAGCCCAGGCCGGTGGAGCGCACCGCCAGGCCATACATCTGCGCCGCGCCGGCATACAGCAGGATCTGCGTGCCGATGGTGGTGGCGCCGGCGATGAAGATCAGCAGGTACAGCACCGGCATCGGGCTGTTCACCCCCAACAGGCTGATCGACAGCGCGGCGGCGATGAAGAAGCCGACCTTGACCTTCACCAGGTTGTAGCGGTCGCCCAACCAGCCCCCCAGAATCGCCCCGGCCATGCCGCCGAAGTTCAGCGCCAACAGGAACGACAGGCTCGAACCCAAGCTGTAACCTGCGTTGGCCATCAATTTCGGCAACCATGAACTGAGCGCGTAGACCATCAGCAAGCAGCAGAAGAACGCCAGCCACAGGGCCAGGGTGCGCACGGCCAGGCCGTTGCGGAACAGCTCGACGACCGAGCTGCCAGCCCCCTTGCGGTCGGTTGCCTGAAGCACGTCACCAGGCTGGATGTCGCACTCGGGGTCAAGCTGTTTGAGCAGCTTGCGGGCTTCTTCGGTGCGGCCTTTACGTACCAGGAAGCCAATGGATTCTGGCAGGTAGTAGAGAATCACCGGCAACAGCAGCAGTGGTACCGCCGCAGCGAAGAACATCGACTCCCAGCCGAAACGCGGCAGCATGAAAATACCGACGCCAGCCGACAGCATGCCGCCCAGCGAATAACCACTGAACATGATCGCCACCAGCGTGCTGCGCAGGCGTTTGGGGGCGTATTCGTTCATCAATGCCACGGCGTTAGGCATCAAGCCGCCGCACCCGAGGCCGGCGATGAAGCGGTAGATGCCGAACTCGCTGGGGCTGGTGGCAAAGCCGTTGAGGATGGTCGCCGTGGAGAACAACGCGAAGCAGATGGCGATCCCCTTCTTGCGCCCGATGCGGTCGGCCAGGCTGCCGAATACCAGGGCGCCGAACATCATGCCGAACAGCGCATAACTGCCCAGGGCGCCGGCCTGCAGGGGCGTCAGGCCCCACTCTTTCATGATTACCGGCAGCACCACGCCGTAAATGAACAAGTCATAGCCGTCGAAGATCAGCAGCAGGCCGCACCAGGCCATGACCATCCAGTGGAACGCGGTAAAGCGCGCATTATCGATGATCGGGTGCACGTCAAGGGTTCGCATGGCATCTGTCTCTGTTGTTTTTGTTGTGGAGGAAAACGGTTGCCGGGGGGGCTGGCTCAGCCGAGGTCGCCGCCCCCTACCGGCAGCGTTACGCCGGTGATGTAGGACGCTTCGTCGGAGGCCAGGAAGAGGATGGCGCCGACCTGCTCGTCGATGCTGCCGTAGCGGTGCATCAGGCTGCTGTCGAGGGTCTGGTCGACGATTTGCTGGTACCAGGCCTTTTCCTGCGCGCTCTGCTCGGCGGCGTTGCGCGGTACACGCCGTGGCGGTGCCTCGGTGCCGCCAGGGGCGGTGGCATTGACACGGATACCGCGGCCGGCGGTTTCGAAAGCCAGGCAGGCGGTGAGCGCATTGACGCCGCCTTTGGCCGCGCCGTAGGGCACGCGGTTGACGCCACGGGTGGCGATGGACGAGACGTTGACAATGGCCCCTGCCCCGCGTTCGAGCATGTACGGCAACGCGGCATGGCAACACCACAAGGTGGGGAACAACGAGCGGCGCACTTCGGCCTCGATCTGTTCCACTTCGTAGTGTTCAAAAGGTTTGGCCCAAATGGTGCCGCCGACATTGTTGACCAGGATGTCGAGGCGGCCGAACGCTTCGACCGCAGCGGCCATGACGCGGGCACAATCGCTGTGCAGTTCGAGGTCGGCGGTGAGGGTCAGCATGCCCTCCCCGGCCAATTCGTGGACCAACTCGGAGCGGTCCACCGCCACCACCTGCGCGCCTTCGGCCTTGAGCCGCCAGCACACGCCGCGGCCAATGCCTTGGGCGGCGCCGGTGACCAGGGCGACTTTGCCTTGAAATCTTGTGTTCATCAGTATTTCTCCATGCTGACGCGGACGCTGTGGGAGCGGGCTTGCCCCGCTAGCAGACCCCACGGTGGATGGCACGGGCTGCGCCCGTGTTCGCGGGGCAAGCCCGCGCCCACAAGGGCGGCCCCAAGGAAACTCAGGCCGCGGCGGCGAACTTCTCGTAGTAGAAGTTCGCCGGCGTAATGCCCTGCTCGCGAACGTACTGGCTGACTGCCTCGACCATCGGCGGAGGCCCACACAGGTACACGTCCACATCACCGTCATTGAGGTGGCGCGGTTCGATGTGCTGGGTGACATAGCCTTTCTGCGGGTACTGGCTGTCTGGGTTGGCCACGCAGGCGCTGAAGGTGAAGTTTGCAATGCGCGCCGCCAAGGCCTGCAGGCGGTCCAGTTCGACCAGGTCGAAGTCGTTGGTGACCCCGTAGATCAGGTGCACCGGGTATTCGCTGCCCTGCTCGGCGATCTTCTCCAGCATCGCGGTGAACGGTGCCAGCCCGGTGCCGCCTGCCAGCAACAGCAGTGGGCGTTGGATCGGCCGCAGGTAGAAGCTGCCCAGCGGGCCTGCCAGGCTCATGCTGTCGCCGGCCTTGGCCAGGTTGGTGAGGAAGCTGCTCATCAAGCCGCCCGGCACATTGCGGATCAGGAAGCTGACCTCGCCGTCCTTTTGCAGCGAACTGAACGAGTAAGCGCGGCTCTGCTCACTGCCGGGCACCTTGAGGTTGACGTATTGCCCCGGCAGGAACGCCAGCCGGCTCAGCGCCTCGCCCTTGATCGACAGGGCAATGGTGCTCGCCGACAACTGGCGCACGTCGCTGATAGCGGCTTCGAAACTGGCCTGTTCGGTCTTGCACACGTGGGAAGAGGCCGGAATGCGCACCACACAGTCGGATTCAGCCCGCATCTGGCAGGTCAGCACATAGCCTTCGGCGATTTCGTCCTCGCTCAGGGCGTCTTCGATGAAGTTGTCGCCCAGGTCGTAGCGCCCGGACTCGGCCTTGCACTTGCAGGTACCGCAGGCGCCGTCACGGCAGTCCAGCGGGATGTTGATGCCCTGGCGGTAGGCGGCGTCAGCCACGGTCTCGTGGCCAGTGGCCTCGATGAAACGGGTCACCCCGTCCTCGAAATTCAGTGCGATCTGGAAGCTCATGTTGCACCTCGCGGGCGAGCCTGCCCGCGGCGCGCCATGTGGCACACCGGGCGGCTCGCGTTACCTCGGTTCAGATGTGGTAGATGTCGATGACCTGACGCACGTAGTCGTTTTTCAGGACCACCTTCTTGGCCTTGATCAACGGCTGCTCACCGCGCAAATCGAGGGTGTAGAAGCTGCTGCCGAAGTAGCTGTCGGTGGTCTTGTAACGAAAGCTCAGGGTGTGCCAGTTGAAGCGCACCTGGCAGTAACCTTCGCCCTGTTCGACGATCTCGATGTTGCTGATGTTGTGCGAGGTACGGGTGTCCGGCACGGTCGCGCTGGAGCGCTCGGTCTTGATGCGGAACACCCGGTCCTCAAGGCCCCCACGGTTGCCGTACCAGATCAGCGAAATTTCGCTTTGTGGGTCTTCGGTGAGGCGGTCGTCATCGTCCCAGGACGGCATCCAGAAGCTGGCATCGGCTGCGTACAGCTCCAGCCACTGGTCCCATTCGGCGTCGTCCAGGTAGCGCGCTTCGCGGTAGAGGAAGTCGCGCACGGTTTCGTAGAGGCTCATTGCACGGCCTCCACGGGGATCAGTTGCTGTTCATCCTTGAGCGCCTGGATCATGGTGTCCTGCCAGTACTTGTGTTGCAGCACGAACAGGCCTTCGTCCTCGGTGCGCACGCCTGACAACAGCGGCTTGAGCTCGATTTCCTGGGCCGCCTCGTCAGCGCCCTCGACCCAGTGGGCAGCGCCGCGGGACATGTCGTTCCAGCCGGTGCCGCCGCCGTAGCCGGTCTGGCACGAGCGGAACTCTTCAAGGTCGTCCGGGGTGGCCATGCCGCTGACGTTGAAGAAGTCCTCGTATTGGCGGATGCGCTTGGCACGGGCGTCAGCGCTCTCGCCTTTGGGCGCGATGCAGTAGATGGTGATTTCGGTCTTGTTCACCGAAATCGGCCGGGCAATACGGATCTGCGAGCTGAACTGGTCCATCAGGTACACGTTGGGGTACAGGCAGAGGTTGCGCGAGTTCTCGATCATCCAGTCGGCGCGTGCCTGGCCGTAATCGGCGGCCAGCTGGTCACGGCGCTCGTAGGCCGGGCGGTCTTCTGGGTTGGCCCAACGGGTCCACAGCAGCAGGTGGCCATGGTCGAAGGAATAGAAGCCCCCGCCCTGCTTGGCCCAAGCGCCTGCGCTCATGGTCTTGATCTCGTCACCCGCCTCGCGCTGTTTGCGCTGGTTCTGGGTGGCGGCGTAGTTCCAGTGCACGGAGCTGACGTGGTAGCCGTCGGCGCCGTTCTCGGCGGTGAGCTTCCAGTTGCCTTCGTAGATATACGAACTGGCGCCGCGCAGCACTTCCAGGCCTTCGGGCGACTGGTCGACGATCATGTCGATGATCTTGGCCGACTCGCCCAGGTGCTCTACCAGCGGTTTCACGTCGGCATTCAAGCTGCCGAACAGAAAGCCCCGGTACGACTCGAAGCGCGCGACCTTGGTCAGGTCGTGGGAGCCGTCGCAGTTGAAGCTGTCGGGGTAGCCGGCGTTGCTCGGGTCTTTGACCTTGAGCAGTTTGCCGCTGTTGTTGAAGGTCCAGCCATGGAATGGGCAGGTGTAGCTGGCACGGTTACCGCGCTTGTGCCGGCACAGCATGGCGCCGCGGTGGCTGCAGGCATTGAGGAAGGCATTGAGTACCCCGTCCTTGTTGCGCGCGATAAAGATCGGCTGGCGCCCCATGGTCAGGGTGAGGAAGTCGTTTTTCTCGGGGATCTGGCTTTCGTGCGCCAGGTAGATCCAGTTGCCCTCGAAGATGTGTTTCATCTCCAGGTCGAACAGGCGTGGGTCGGTGAACATCTCGCGCTTGCAGCGGTAGATGCCCTGTTCACGGTCGTCTTCGAGCATGGCATTGAGGTAGTCGAATCCCAGGGACATGGCCAGGGTCTCCATTGTTATTGTTCAGACCGGGTCAGGTTAGGGATTCGACGGGTGGGGGACTATCCCCTTTGTGCAGAGTGCTATCCAGGTTCATTTATTTTGTGGCGGTTCCAGCCAATCGCGCCTCACCTTGTCCCGGGCTACCGACGCTGCCATTCTTTCTCGAAGGGATCCAATTCGTTCAAAAGCCTCCAACAGTTTGTATGCAGCGATAGACCGCGAATCAGCCTTACTTTGGGCTGGATATTTAACCAAGTCGTTGTACAGGAAGACCACATCCCTGTGAGTGCTTGACTGCGCACCTTCAACCACGGGGAGATCGCCCTTCACAAACTTTGTGCGGGTGTTAAATTCATCAATCCACGCCCCAGTACCTCTGCCTTGATAGGCAAGTAGATCTGCAAATTTATCTCCCTGCACATTACTTATACCTTCCGCGAATTCTCGGATTTTAGCACTTTTAAGTGTTGGTCGAAGATGCGACCCAGGCTTCTGTTCAGACGGTCTTGGCGGCGAAATTGTTGGACTACGGTCGCCACGTGGCGTGTTTTTTACTACCGCCTCCCCTACATGCCCAGTGGGGTCGATCCTATCCACCGGGTTGCCGCCACAATAGCAATAAGGGTTTATCCCACCGGCACCAAACGGGCTGAAGCTGTCGGGCGCATTGAAACGCATCAAAAACGAACTGAAGGCTCGGTATCCATCCCCCAAGATATAGTGCGTTGAAAGCGCTTCCTTTCGCTGTCCGTTGAATCGCAATACGGAAGCGCATAATTTATCATCATGCCCGTATACCGTGTACTGCACTGAACACGACACATCACGCCGCAAGAATCGCAAGACCGAACCTTGCATGTCCGTCGCGTAGAACGCGACTTGTCCCTCATCATACTGTGCCAGCGCCTGACCTGCGGCGCGTAATAAAGTCGATGTTTTGGTTCCAGGATACTTGACCAATCTCAGACCTTCCGGCGAGTAAAAATACAACTGCTGCGAAGTAGACATAAGTTCCACCATTTTATCCATGAAGGCAAATGATGGATCCGCGCTAATCTGCTCGCAACTGGCAGAAAGAACAGGTGCGAAGCACGGCTCCGCTTAACCGCGTCGCTTGAAGGTCTGCGATGGCAGCTCACCAAATTGCTGCCGGTACACCTCGGAAAACCGCCCCAAATGCAGGAAGCCGTAATCCAGAGCAAGCTCCGTCACACTCCGCACCCCACACGTGGGGTCACTCAAACACGCCTGCACCCGCTCTAGCTTGCGTTGCCGCACATAATGCTTAGGCGTGGTAGCTAGGTGCCGATCAAACAGCGCATACAGCGACCGCACGCTCATGCAGGCCTGCTCTGCCAGCACTTCAGCTGAAAGCTCGTGCTTCAGGTTGCGCTCGATGTAATCCAGAATCCGCTCCAGGCTAGCCGCCGGTGCACTCAGGCTTTCGCGCCGAATGTTGGTGCTCATCAAGGTCAGCAGTTTGCTGGCCACAATCTGACTGTAATGTCCCTGCACCCGCGGCAACGATTCATTCACCTCGGCTTCATGGCACACCATCGCCAGCAGGTTTACAAAGCCATCCAGCTCTTCCAATCGGTAGTGGTTACGCAGGAACCGCACGCCGCCATCCGGGCGATGCCAGCGTTGTTCGTCGCAGATCGAATCGAGCAGCCGGGTCGGCATCTTGAGGATAAATTTCTCGCAGTCTTCCGAGTAGGTCAGGTCAACCGGGTCGTCTGGGTTGATCAGCAACAACTCGCCCGGCACCAAGTGATGCTCGCGCTGGGGCCCGCGCCACAGGCAGTTGCCGTTGAGCAACACTTGCAAGTGGTAGATGGTTTCCAACGCAGGCGAGGTGACGCGCACGCTGCCGCCGTAGCTGATACGGCACAGGTCGAGTTCGGCGAACTTGCGGTGGCTAAGGCTGGCCTGGGGGTGGGCGGTGCGCGACAAACCGATGCAGTGCTGGCCCACATGCTGGTTCACATAATCGGACACAGCATAAGGGTCGGCGTGGTGAAACACGCTACTGCGCTCGCTCAGCAGGCGGCTTTCCATGGGCAAGGCACTCGGTTTCGTTATTGTTCTGGGCGCCGCGTCCTACGGGCCTTGGGGCCGGTGGTTGCGGTCGATCACGGTTATTCTATCGGGCTGGTCGCTGGGTACAGAGGCAGGCGACAGCCGGTGAATAGGCACACACTAAGCAAAAAGGCGGGGGTTGGGCAATGCGACCATTGGAATCGTGGGCGGATAGCGGACAACAGGGCAAGGTTAAGCGTGCGATTATCGAACACTATTTCATTTTTACGGTATCGCTATCTCCTGCCGCCCTGCCCACCCTTGGCTCCTCGCCCGAAACTGGCGCGGCGCAACGGCGAACAGCTCACGAAAACGCCGGTAGAAATGCGGAAAACTGACAAAGCCGCTGGCCACGGCCACTTCGGTCAAAGACTTGCTGGTGTGTTGCAGCAACTGCCGGGCATGGGTCAGGCGCAATTCCAGGTAGTAGCGCGGCGGCGTCGCCTGTACATGGCGGCGGAACAGCCGCTCCAGGTGCCGACGCGACAAGCCTGCATGGTCAGCGATTTCGTCGATGCCGATCGGGTCTTCGATATTTGCATGCATCAGCTCAAGGGCCAAGCGTACGCCCTTGGGCAGGCCGGGGTCGATGTCCGCTGCAGTGGCCGGGGCATCGCTCATCACCCGTGCGCGATCGCAGGCCAGCATCTGCTCCACCGCCCGGCGTAACCCGTTGCCACCCCTGTGTTCGAGCAAGGCCAGCATCATGTCCAGGGCACTGCTAGCCCCTACGCAACTCAGGCGCCGACCGTCCAGCACATGGGCTTGGCGGCTGACACGTACCTTGGGGAACAGCTCGCTCATCATCGCCCGGCCATCGGGGTGGAAGGCGCAGTCGTGGTCATTGAGCAGGCCCGCTTCGGCCAGGAAGTAGGTGCCGTTCCATAGACCACCCAGCTGGCAGCCATGCTGGTCGGCCTGGCGCAGCTTGGCGCGCAGCAGCGGTGCGCTTTCGAGGCGCACCCGGAACCCACCGCATACCAACAGGGTGTCTAGCACCTGCACATCGAGTTCGGCCAGTGGCGTGTTGACCGGCAAAGCGATGCCCAGATCGCTCATGACCTGTGCTCCATCACCCACTACCTGGATTTGGAACAGTGGCGTGGCGCTCATCAGGTTGGCGGTGACCAGGGTGTCCATGGCCGCAGTAAAGGCCATCATGGAGAAATGCTCACGTAACACGAAGGCGACGCGTTGGCACGGCATCGACAGCGAGGTACGGCCTGCGGTGTCCAGGTGGGCCAGGTTGGCGTTCTTGAGGGTGCTTTCGAAATGGCTCATGGTTTTGACTCAACTGCAAAAATCGCGTTGGTTTCTTCGCGAGCAAGCGCGCGCCTACAGGCAGCGCGCAAACCCAACGCTGGCACGCCCCCTGTGGGAGCGGGCTTGCCCGCGAAGAAGCGCTCACCGATGGAACAGGTTACTTGCTGGCCTGTGTCGCCGCCGCGCGCGACGCTTGCAGCCACGCGTCGAACTGCTGGCGATGCGCCGCAACCCATTCTTTGGCATGGCGGGTGATGTCAGCAGGCTTTTTCTCACCTTGCTGCATCTTGAGGTTCTGCGCGCTCTCGTCCGCCGTGGTGATCTGCATCAGCGACAGGAACTTGGTGGCTGCTGGGTTTTCCTGGGCGAATTCCTTGTTCAGCACCGCCTCGACCTTGTCGACCGCAAAGCCCAGGTTCTTGCCCTTGTACATCGTGTCGACATCGTTGTTGCCATCCGGCAGGTCGGTCTTCGGCACTTCCAGCCAAACCACGTCCTTGTCCTCCACCAGCACGGTGGAGATCCACTGTGGCACCCAGGTGAAGTACAGGATCGGCTTGCCTTCCTTGTAGCGGGTGATGGTGTCCGCCATCAGCGCGAAGTACGAGCCCTGGTCAACGTGCACGCTGCTGTCCAGGTCATAGGCTTTGATGTGGTGCGAGATGATCAGCTCGCAGCCCCAGCCAGGGTTGCAGCCGGTCAGGTTGGCCTTGCCGTCGCCGTCGGTGTCGAACAGCTTGGCGATCTCCGGCTTCTTCAGGTCGGTGATGTACTTGATGTGGTACTGCTCGGCGGTCTTCTTGTCGATCAGGTAGCCCTGCAGCACGCCAGGCATGATGTCGCCGGCCTTGACCATCACGTCATCGCCGCCGGCCTGCTGGTAGAACTTGTCATGCAGCTTGTCCCACAGGTGCACGGTGAAGTCGGCATCGCCGTTGGCCAGGGCCACCATCATCACGCCGTACTCGGTTTCCTTAGGCTCCTGGACCTTGTAGCCCAGCTCGCGCAGGCCTTCCATGGCGACTTCGCCACGGAAGCGCTCTTCGGCGATGGAGGGGAAGATCGGCGTCACCTTCACGCCCTCGCCCGGCTTGTCGGCCGAGGCGTTGGCGCACAGCGAGGCGATTACCAGGGCCAGGGCGCTGGCGCCTTGCAGGATGCTGCGGGAGAACTTGGATTCCAACATCGTCGCGTACCTTCTTCTGGTTTTTATGTCGTGTGCGGCAGTACGAATGTGTTTACGTCAGGCGGTCTTGCGCCGCCCTGCAGCGTGCCCTGAGCCGCATAGGCGCAGCACCGCACCCACGGGCCCGGTGTGGTACCAGCGCAGGCTCGGGTCGGCATTGGTGCGCGCGCCCATGGCTTGGGTCAGGCGGTCGAGGAAGATCGCCAGCAGCACCAGCCCCATGCCACCGACCGTGGCCAGGCCCATGTCCA